>Ga0209192_10000003_pt1 | contig 415131 bp, 397 predicted proteins | sample ArcticOcean_MG_C_11_FD_187433 | JGI IMG/M metagenome (GOLD analysis project Ga0209192, IMG submission 187433) | Marine microbial communities from western Arctic Ocean - ArcticOcean_MG_CB2_154 (SPAdes) (version 2) | ecosystem: Environmental > Aquatic > Marine > Oceanic | place: Arctic Ocean... | reverse complement strand
GGTGGGCGGGGGGGGGGATTTGCCGGAATCCGTACGCGAAAAAATCGACGAGAAGTGGGCAGAGGTGATGAAACCGAGGGGGTTTCCTAGTTACCAGGATTTTCGAGCCGCGATTGAGGCGAGGAACGTTCGGTGGGACCAGAAATAGCTTTTGTTGCCGTGCTTCGCGCGTAGGGTCACGCTTCGTTTTGAAGAAGAAACAAAGTGCGCTAGCTTAGTAGTTTGTAAGTCGTTAACTCGTTACGCGTGTCCAGTGTTTTGGCAAAAGAAATTAGTTTTCCGATGCAGCAGTGCGTTGTTTCAACGTCGACGCATCACCGGTGAAAAACGAAAATTCGAACCCTCAATTCACAGGCGGTTGTCCTCCCCACCCATCAGCAAACGTGGCGCCCAGGGAGGTCGTGGCGGGCGGCGTGATGGCCACGCGCCATCACTGCGCCAATCCACACAGTGACATGACAGTCTATCTCGCGACCTTTCCGGAGTTTCCAATCGTCTCCACGTGGTCGCGTCTCGCGTCTCACTTCTCGCGGCGCCGACTTCGTCGGTGCGTTGCGAGACGAACTCGCCGTCTTGCGGAGCAGAGACTCCCTGGTTTCTTTCCCGCCCGTTCCTTCCCCGACGAACGCGTCCCCCAAACGACGCGTCGGTTTCACAACAACCCTCACCCATCCGAAACGTGGACGCCGAAAACCTGGCTGCCATGCCGGAAGCGATTGTCACGTTGGGCGAACCCGCGGGCAGCAAGGAGGGCTTCGAGGCCGTGAGTTTGAACAACAAGGACCAAGGTTCACCTGACGAGATGAGCTACATGGAGCGCGTCGCGGAGCGCGTGAACGGCGCGCTCACCGGGTTCTTCTTCAGGGTTGGTCTCTCCATCGGCACTACCCCTCGGAAATGGCTGGTCGGGACGTTTCTTGTTTTCCTGGTGTTCACCACCGGGGTGGCGTACCCCGGGTTAACCAACGAGAACCGTTCGGACAAGCTCTGGGTGCCAAGTGACACACAGGCGCAGAAAGATCTGACCTACGTGGACGGGCTGTACGGCAGCGACGCGCGGTTCGGGGAGGTCATCGTCAAGCCCGCGGACGGCGAAAGCGCGCTTCGCCCAGAAATTTTCGAGAAGATGAAAACCTTAGTCGCGCGAATCGAAGCCGCCACCGTTGAGTGGGACGGTAAAACCCTGACCTGGAGTGACCAGTGCTTCAAAGTAGGGTTCCGGTGCGCGCTTTCGCACTTCGGGATCGCGTTCAGTGGGATGGCCGCCACTGATTACGACACGGAGGCTGAAATCGTGGCGCGCGCGAACGCGAACCCGCTGCGGCACCTGATCACGCAAATGCCCATCAACGTGGACGGCGTGATGGGAGGGATCACGCGTGACGCCTCCGGTGCTATTACCGGCGCGAAAGCGTTGAGAATAGGTTTCCTAACTCAAAACAACGAAGTCGTCGTGAACGGCGACGGCGAGGACCTAAGAGGCGACGCGTACGAACAAGGTAAGTATTTCCCATTTACCACATTCCGCCTCCCTGATTGCCCATACGAGACTGACACTTTCTGTTTTATCTCTCAGTCCTGCTTGACATTCTGAACGAACCCCACGAAGGTTTGGACCTGTCCTTCATCGTGCAGCGAAGCTTTTCGGACGAGTTCGGCAACGCGATCAACGCCGATCTCGGGTTACTACAAGCCGCGTTCGTGTTAATCCTCACCTACGCCGCGCTGATGTTATCGAAGTGGGACGAAGGGTGCGTCGGGTCGCGCGTCGCGGTGACCTTCAGCGGCATCGTCGCCATAGGTACGTATTGCATTTCCCAAATCCCGCCGACTGTTTGCAGATACAAAACTGACACTTTCGGTTATTTATCGTAAGGCCTCGCCACCGGCTCGGCGTACGGCGTGTGTTCCATGTTCGGTTTGTTCTACTCGCCGTTGATGAACGTGCTTCCGTTCTTACTGCTGGGAGTCGGGGTGGATGACATGTTCGTCATCGTCAACGCGTACGACCTTGAAACAGGGCGGAACCCTTCCGCGGGGTTGCCGGTTCGGATAGGGCGGTGCCTGGCGAGCGCGGTGCGTATTTCCCATTTACCACATTCCACTGACTGATTGCCCATACGAGACTGACATTTCTTTTTTTACATCAGGGCGCGTCCATCTCCGTGACCTCCGCGACGGACATGTTCGCCTTCCTCATTGGGTCCAACACCTCCCTCCCCGCGCTCCGGAACTTCTGCTTCTACGCCGCGTTTGGTATTTTGTTCACGTTCTTCTTCCAGTGCACCTGGTTCGTCGCGTGGCTCACCGTTGACGAGTGGCGCCGCGCGCGGAACGGACGGGACGTGCTTTGCTGCCTCACCGTTCCGAAAAACGCGTGCTGCGTGTGCTGCGCGCCTCGTCCGGACGGACGGACGAAGATGGGCCGCTGGATGGGGGACGTGATGGGCGGTTTCTTAGCCAAGCCTGTCGTGAAGGTGACGACAATCGCGGCGTTCGCCGCAATCGCGGCCGGCGGTTTCGCCGGCTGCGCGCTGATGCAGATCGACGCCGACGTGAACAACTTCATTCCTGGTGGTAGTTACTTGAAAGAGTGGATCGGTGACACCAACACCCTGTTCCGATCCCTAGGCGACGGCATTTCGATCTTCACCAGGGACTTTGACATCACCACGGAGGCGAACGCGCAGGTACGGCCTTGCGCGTTTCCCAAATCCAGGCACCTACGTTTTTTGCAACTACACACAACACACGTGGACTGTTACAGTACACCCATACCTCATACCGGTTTCACGAAAGACTCGAGACTGACACCTTTCTTTTACAATCGCAGACTCTTCTCGCCGCGTCCATCGCGTTCAAAAAAAACCCGCACGTCGCGCCCGAGTCCGTGCGGTCCTGGCTCGAAGCCTTCAACACGCACCGAAAGTACGGCCTTGCGCGTTTCCCAAATTCAACGGCCACTGTTTGCACATACTCGTACCAGAAGGGACTATTACCTCTGCCGATTGTCCAGAGTGATTACTCGTACACATGGCCCGAAAGACTGACACTTTCTTTTACTTATCTCAGTTCCACGGGCGCGTTCGCGAACACGGAGCTGTGGTCGTTCGTCACGTCCATGACGGTAAGTATTTCCCATTTACCACATTCCGCAGACTGATTGCCCATACAAGACTGACATTCATTTTTTTACAATCAGGGCGGGAGTTACTTCAACGACATCGTGTGGCGCAACGAAACGAATTCTGTACCGAGTGCGGGCATTCTCGTCGCCAGGATCACGGGCAACCACGTCAAGAGTGACACGTCGAACGAAAAGGTGCGATCCATGGACAGCCTGCGGGCTTCCCTGGCGGCCGTGCCCGGGAACGAAAACGGAGCCATTTTCGCCTACTCAAGCGCGTGGCTCAACTACGAGCAGTACAAAGCGATTGAACAGGAAGCGATTCGGAACATCTCGAGCACGATGGCGGTGATGGTGGTGATCATCGCGTTTTTACTCGTGAACCCCAAAGCCGTGTCCGTGACGTGCTTCTGTTTGTGCTTGATAATCGTCAACATAATAGGGTACATGCACTTCTGGGGTTTAGCCCTGGACTCGGTGACCATCATCATGCTTGTCATCGCGCTCGGGTTAAGCGTGGACTACGCCGCGCACATCGGCCGGGCGTTCATGGAAACGCACGGTACCCCCGACGAGCGTTTAAAACTGTGCCTGGAGAACATGGGCGTCGCCGTGCTAAATGGCGCGATATCCACGTTCCTCGCCGTGTTACTGCTAAGCGGCTCGCGCTCGTACGTGTTCATCACGTTTTTCCGCCAGCTGTTTCTGTGCATCCTGTTTGGATTGACGCACGGGTTGATTTTACTACCAGTGCTGATGTCCATCGCCAACCCCAAGCCGTACGCGCTCGGGGCGTTCGGACACGGATGAACGGTACCTTACGTGCGGTTTAGGTTTTATGATGGTACCTTCAGTGCAGTTTAGTACCTTCAGTGTGGTCCCCATTTGGAGCCCCATACACGTTACCGAGGACGGTACGTTGTTCTTTGGCCGCCGAAACCGCCGAAAAGCGCCGCGCAGTTCTTGGTCGGTTCACCCGACCCGTTAGCAGCGACACACACTGTAAATATTTATTGTATGTCGAGTATCGCACCATTGCGTATACGCGTCGATCGTATCCACCAGCCGCCTGTGCTCCAGTCTCCTCCGCCAACTCTCTGTTCTTCTCGCCGTCTCGACTCGCCTCTGCCAAAATTGTGTTCACTAATAGGATTGTTCAATAGGGTCGGAGTCCAAAATGGGGCCTCACAACATCGCACGCCGATGTCGTCGCCCGGTCGTTTCGCGGCGTCTCCGCCACGCCCTGGGTTCGCGCACGGCGCGCGGCCGTCCGTTCCGGTGGCTCGCGGCGTTTCTGTTTCCGTGGGCACCAGTGTGGCCGGCGCGGCTCGACTCCCTGAGACGAGAACGCCGATGCTCGTGGTGGGCCTTGGCGACCCAGTGAGCGACGTACTGGTGCAGCTGGACGACGCCGTGGCGCAGCGCGTGTTCGCCAAGTGCGGCGTGGACGAGCCCGGAGGGTGTTTGCCCGTTGTTTCGGACGACGACATCACGCGACTTCTCACCGCGTGCGCGGAGGCGTGGGTGGACGGGGGGTACGGCGAGCCGGACGCAAGCACAAACCATGACACGACCAACCACACGTGGGAACCTTCGTTTTGCCCCGGCGGGAGCGCGGCGAACGTGTGCAAGGGGGTTGTTAATTTATCCGCCGGGTGCGTTTCCCGGTTCGTGGGCATGATTGGTAGTGACGATGTAGGGGACCGGTACCAGAACGCGCTTTTGAAACAAAACGTGGAGACGGTTTTGTTGCGGTGCGCCGATGCAACGGTGTCAAGCGCGCGGTGCTTGTCCCTGGTGGAAAGGGACGGCCGGCGCACGATGCGCACTTTTTTGGGCGCCAGCCTTCATTTGGGAGCCTCCGATTTCCCATCAACGCAAGCCTTCAGGGGCTCGCCCAAACTGTTGCACGTCGAGGGGTACACGTTGTACCGCCCGGAGTTGGCCAAGCGCGCGATGCGCGAGGCGCGAGCGCGAGGCGCTTTGGTGAGCCTCGATTTGGCGTCCTTCGAGGTGGTGCGGAACTGCCGAGCGTCGCTCGTTGCTATTTTAAACGAAAACCTAGTGGACCTGGTGTTCGCCAACGAAGACGAAGCAAGGGAGCTGCTGGTTGGTGACACAACAAGCCACGAAGCGAGGGGGTTTCACGAAAGAAGACGAAAACAGGGGAAGAAAGGAGGAGCTTCTGAGTCGAATGAAGAAGGAACTGCTGCGACAAGAGATGAAGACAAAGATACGTTCACGCGCGCCGACGCCGACGACGCGATGCGTTGGCTGCTTCGCTTTTGTCGCGTCGCCACGGTTTCGTTGGGCGCGCGCGGGTGCGTTAGTCTTGACAGAAACGGGAAAAAGGGAATAGCACCGGGTGTGCGTGTACCTGTGATAGACACCACGGGCGCTGGCGATAGTTTCACCGCCGGGTACCTCGCCGCCTACCTCAACGGCGCCACGCCGCAAGCCTGCGCGTCCTGCGGGTGCGCCGTGGGCACGCAAGCCGTGCAAGCCGTCGGCGCGGAGCTTTCCACCGCGAAGTGGCACGAGCTGGCTTTGGTGGTCCAGGACGTGATTATGTTGGACAGGGAAAGGAACTTGGCGTTAGTCGAGGAAACGGCGGGAGCGGCGTGAGCTTATCGACCCTCGAAGGTAGTAAAAAAAACAGCAGCACTTCTCTTTTCAAGAAAACCCACTTAGAACTCGGAACTCTGCGCATAGTCAGATCTGTGGTGCCCCATGGGGCCCTCCTCGACGCTCCGCCGCGCGGCGCTCGCGGCGTTTGTCGTGGTGCTTCTCGCGGTGCCACTTGGTTGCGACGCCGCGAGTGCGCTTAAAGTTGCGGAGAACAAGCTTCGGGAACAAGGCTTGCTGCACGACACCGAGTCATCTTTCGGGGCGCGACACGTCGAGGACGGGAGGGTGGATTTCGGGACGTCGACGGAACACCCTTCTCCGACCTCGGGGGAGTTGAAGTTTCGCGCTTCCCGGGAGATTTTAGAGGGCCTGGACGTGCGGTCGCGGAGAAAAACGTATGCCGTGCGCACGCTTCGGGAGGTGTTGAAGCTGGAGCCGGACCACCGACAGGCGATGACGTTGTTGGGACGCGCGTTTCAATCCGGGGAAGGCGTGGCACAGGATGACGCCGCGGCGTTGACGTTGTTCAAACGAGCCGCAAAGTTGGGGGACCCTGGTGCACACCAAGAGCTGGGGTTCGCGTACAGCGTGGGATGGGTAAGTCGGAGTAAAAACGCGAGCTCGTGACGTTGGCGTGCTTGTTACACACGTGACCATGACCATGACCATTGCAATCCCCGAATCCCCCCCCAAAAAAACAAACTAACACTTTTCCCCAATCAATCCACAAAACTGAACAGGCCGGCGTTCCTCGCAGCACCCCCCACTCCGTGTTGCACCAGTACTTCGCCAGTATGGGCGGCGACCAACTCGCGCAGATGGCCATGGGGCACCGGCACCTGTTCGGCAACGGCGTTCCCAAATCGTGCCAGAGCGCGGTTTTGTTTTACGACCCGCCGGCGGCGTTATTTTCAGACGCCAGTTTCGCGCAAACCTCGCGCTTCGGTTCCGGTCCGGTCACCGAGAAGATCCGGCTTTCCTCCGAGCACACTCGGTCCGGGTCATCACACACAAGAGAACGGGACGTCGCGCAGTACTACCAGTACAGCGCGGATATGGGCAACGCGGACGCCGCGAGCGCGGTTGGTCGGTTGCTCACGAACGGCGCGAGGGGCGTGCCCGTGGACCGATTGGCGGCGTATAAGTATTTCACGCAAGCCGCCGCGGCGGGGGACGCGGATGCGATGAGTCATTTAGGGCACATGTGGGCCAACGGAATCGGTGTGGGTAGCCCCAACAACGAAACAGGTACGTATTGGGCCTTTCCCAAATCCCAACACTGTTTACTGCCCCTCTGTGACTCTTCAAGTTACGAAAGTTACGAACAGTACGAAAGACTGACACTTTTCTTTTACACTCACCAGCGCTTGCGTTGTTCCACGCCGCCGCGGAGAAAGGAAACGCGCGCGGGGTTTACGGTTTGGGGTACATGACCCTAAGCGGGTTCGGAGTAGCGAGGGATACGCAAGCCGCGGTAAAGTTCTTCACCACCGCCGCGGAACAAGGCTTGGCAGAGGCGCAGTTCATGCTGGGTGCGCTTTACTCGCGAGGCTTTGTTGGGGCCCCGGGTGACATTGGGGATGGGAAAGAAAAAGAGAGCGCAAACGGGCAAGGCGCTTCGAAAACAACCCCCCCCCCGAAACGCGACCACGCCAAGGCGTTTTACAACTTCAACCTCGCCGCGAGCCAAGGCCACGCAGTTGCGACGTACAACTTGGCGATGATGCAGCTGAGTGGAAGCCTGGGGTTACCCACGACGTGTAAAAGCGCGTGTTTGTTACTGAAAGGTACGGCCTTGGTCCTTTCACCAAATCCCGCCTCCCTGTTTGCTTATACAAGACTGACACTTTTCTTTTACAAAAAAAGGCTTAGCGGAAAGAGGGCACTGGGTGTCGTCGATGGACGCGGCGCGGGAACTCGTGAAGACTCCGTCTACGAAAAAAACCGGGCTGGTGAAGTACATGAAACTCGCGGAAGCGGGGCTGGAAGTGGCGCAGGCAAACGCGGCGTTCGTGCTGGACGGGAGTGGTCAGGGTTGGTGGGACAAGGAGGTGGGCGATACAGGTGATGGGCGTGATGATATGGACGCTGTGGCTGACAGCAGTACTCCAAAAACGGTTGACCGCGACTCGGCGGGGGATGGAACCCGGGGTGGCCCGGTTCGTGGGATCACGTCCCAACCACCTGTTGGTACCGCGGCTACCCGGAGGAAAAAACAACCAAACCCACCGCTGTCGCGCCAGCAACGCGCGCTGCACTACCACCGCCTCGCCGCGGACCAGGGGAACGTCTTTTCGTTGCTGAAAATAGGCGACGCGTATTGGTACGGACGTGGCGTGAATTCTGATTCGTTAAGCAAACAGTCACGAGGAGGTGCTTCTTCTGGGGATGGAAGCTCGTCCGGCTCTGCGCGACACGAAACGGCGGCCGTCGGTAACAAAAACGCCTCGGCTGCTGTATATCTCAGAGCCTCGCAGCTCCGAAGCGCGCAGGCGATGTTCAACCTGGGGGACATGCACGAGCGCGGCGTCGGGCTTCCCAAGGATCTGCACCTCGCGAAGCGGTACTACGACATGGCCCTGAGCACCGACCCGAAGGCGTTCGTCCCAGTCAGGCTGGCGCTTCTGAAACTGTGTCTGCACACGTGGGTTTTGGAAAAGGGAAAGGAGTCGGTTTTTGTGGAAACGGTTGTCGATGCGACGCGGCGCGCGGTGAGTTTTTTGGTCGAACTTTTCGGGAGCGGCCGCGACGGAGACGCTTGGTCGACCCGGCCTTCCTTAACCTTACCGAAAAACATCAAGCGACCAAAGAAAAAAACAAAGAGCAAGAGCGGGATAGTCGACTTTGACACTGCCGCGCTCGCGGTGTTGGCTGTGTTGCTGGGCGCGGTGGTGCTGGTAAGGTTCTGGGTTGGGACGGGACTGGTAACAGAGACGCCGACGGAGCCGACGACGGCGAATGACGCTTCGTCTCCAGAGACAAGCGCGGGTGATGAAAACGCGGACGTCCGCGAAACCTGAAACGAAGTGTTAAGGTTTAGGTTCCGTGTAAACGTTGCAGTTGTAAAAGTGTTACGTGTTGAAATTTATTCACAACGTTTTGTACAAACAACTCGCAACACGGAACAACTCGCGACGACGAAAACGACGTCGCCGGTACGACGCGTCATTACAAAGGCAAAGTTTGATGCTATTGCCAGACGAGTCACCTTTTTTTCAACGGGTTTTTCAAACTCTTCCGCGAAGCGTTTCGTCCCCCCCGCCTACGTGTGCTCTCGTATCGGCCCTCACTCGCCGATGTCGAACTTCCCCGGGCCAAGGAACCGCTCCAGCGAAGGCGAGAAGACTTCGTAAATCACGCACAGCGGCGCGTTGCCTGCCCAGAAGATGTAGTGTCGCGCCCAGAACGGCCCGGCCGTGCCCCAGGCCTGTTCCAAAACAGCCGAGCTCCCGAGATACACGCGCTTCACGTCCCTGTCTGTGATTGTTACACGAAAAGTGGTTAGCGCCTTGCATATCGCAATATATGGACAACAGTCACCAGCGTTAGAGGTAAAACAGTGGCCGTTGGATTTGGGAAAGCCTGACATACGTACACAGCTCGGTTTTTCCCGCGCGCAGGTGGTTCCACACGGGCGCGGTGGTGGCGCCGCCGGACGGCGTCAGGATGCCGTACGCGGTAGCCGCCTCTTCCGTCCACCAGGAAGACGCGTACACCAACGGCGTCCCGTCCCTGCCGTCGCACAAGTCAACCTCCCGGTGGACCTGATCGTAAAAAAAGAAATGTCAGTCTTATATGGGCAATCAGTCGGAGGAATGTGGTGATTGGGAAATACTTACCACGCGCGCGACTTTTGACGACAAATGATTGGTAGTGTTGGTAGTGGGAGTTGTGTCACCACCGACCAGCGTAGTCATGTCCCTGGTCAGGATGTCCAGCACGTCCACGGGAACGGACGCGTCGCCCGCCACCGAGCTCGGCAACACGAGCTCCTGTCGAAGCACGTCAACCTGGACGGTGCTGTCCGTCAGAAGCTGCAGGTGTCGAGTAACAGACCCGTCGGAAAGAAGCATCACTGCGGTTGGGAACGAAAACGGTCAGTCCCGTGTTGGGCGTGAATTGGACGATGTATGGACAAACAGTCAGGGTAATCGGTTCGAACAGTCACCAGCTGAGAGATAAAACAGTGTGCCTGGATTTGGGAAACGCAAAAATACGTACCGCGCCACGGCGGCGTGACCAGCGGCGCGACGGCGCCTCGGCGCAGCGCAAACTCCTCGTCAAACTCCACCGCGGTTTCGTTGAACGCGGGCCAGCGAGAGATTGGAATTTTTGTTGAGGGGGGTTGCTTGGGCCTTGATAAGGGCGCACGCAAGTTGTTCACCTTGGTAAACAGGGGGACGTTCTCGGCGTCGTCGTGGTCGTGGTCGTCGAAAAAAAAAGAACTGGTTTCGTCGTTGGAAACGTTTTTGCGCGTAGCCCCGTTCGGGACCTCAGACCCGGTCAGGTCGTGCCTGGTGGGCGCACGACCGTCCGTGGCGACGCTGGGACTACGAGCCGCCGCCGGCCGGTCGTGTGTCCCGGTGGGCTTCGTCGCATCAGACACGCCGCGCGTGTCCTCGCCGCGCGAAACGTCGCCGTTCTTGAACCCGCCGTTCTTCAGTACCGCCCGCGGTGTGACCGGCGTGGGGTGTCGCACCTTCTGTCGGCGAAATGAAACGCGCGGCGTCGGCGTGCGCAACAAGTGTGGAGAGGACAGGGTGAACATAGTGAGGTACTGCGCGTGCGCGTCGTGTTCGTCGCGTCGCGTCGCACGCGCGGGCGAGGAGAAGTGGCGCGTGGAACAGCCGGCCGCGCAACAACGTCTTCAGTGGACACGTGCGTCACTCCTGGCCAACCAGGGTCGTCACGGGACCGGCCAATTCACGGGGTCGCCGTTACCTCTCGTTCGATTCAATCGCGACGTCCCGTGTCGTCTAACCCTCTTCCTCGCGGCTCGTCCAAGAGACCCACCTTCTCTTCCGAGGTTCTCTCGGAAGCGCCGACGGTTATTTTTTCTGGGAGGAAACGAGAACGAAATTGATATTAAAACAGGTCGACCAAAGATTTGTTGCTCGACGAAGCGGTGCCCTAGGGGTAACGCGTTCTTACAGGTCTCCTAACTTCCCAAGCGAAGAGAGCACCAGCCACACCACCCCGATCGCTACCGCGGCGAGCCCCGCGAACAGGTTCAAGGCCATGGCGACTTTGGTGGGCGCGTCGGTGACTCGCGAGTCGGAGTCAGATGCTTTTGCTTTTTCAAAACGACTTTTTCGTCCCGCCCGTTCCTGCGCCAAGCTCGCCGCCGCGCCGAAGACTCCGGCGAACACACCCATGGCTGTGGTGGAGGTTACGAAAAAAGCAATCAGATAGGCTGAGGCTTTGCCGTGGTCATCAAGCACCACCCCGGGAAGCACGGAAAGAATCCCAGACGGAGACGCGACGCCGTGCGTGAACCCGATCAGAAAGGACCAGCGCGAACGCATAGTGCCGGTTTTTTCGGCGTCGGTTTCGGTTTCGGTTTCGGTCTCCGTCTCGCGGCCGCCGTCCCCCGCGTGATCCCCCCGATCGTGTGGCGTCATACCAACCTCCACGTCCTCAGCTTCTGATGTGTGATGAGATGCCATTGTTTTTCCTGTGCCTTCGCGCATCCCGAGTTTCTTTTCCCTGGCTGTTTGCTCATACGCGTCGTCGTCATCTTTGGACTCGGCGTGCGTGTGCGGGAAGTTGTTGCGATGCGCGCGCTCGTGCTCTTTACTCCCCGGCCGCACCGCGATTGAAACGGTTTCGTAACGGTCATTGAGGTTACGGTTCTTAAGCTCGCTCTGCAAAACTATGCCCTCGGTGTGCGCCTCCAGGGTGTCCGCGCTCGTAATAAGAGCATCCGCCAGGTGCCGTTTTTCAAGCGCAACACGCGCGCGCCACCGATACAAATACAACAACGAAACCAGCCCCAAAACCACCATGGAGACCCCCACGATTTTGTCCGCCACGTCACCCACGTTGTCAAGGTCCACGCTGCCTTTCGCGCTGAAGAACACCACGCAGACTAGTACTAAACCCAAAGCGTGGCCGATGCCCCAGCGCAGGCCCAAAAGCAAAGACGAGACGAAGGTTTTGATGTGTTTTTTAGTCGCGTCACGTGATTCTCCAGATCTCGAATCGCTTCCCTCGCCGGGCGCCGCGACCACCGCCAAGGCGCACAAGTGGTCAGCTCCCATCAGCACGTGAAGCGCGCCTGGGTTTATGGTTTAGGGTTTATGGTTAGGGTGGGTGGGAGTGTCAGTGTGTCGGTTTGGGGACGTCAAGAGGCGCGTACGGGCGATGCATGCCCATCGGTGGTAACAACGTTTCGAGGATTCGCCAAAAAACGAGTCGCCCCGATGTTGGGCGCAAAGGAAAACGCGTGAACAGCCTCGCACCCATGAGAAGCCCGAACACGATCACCCCGGCGTTGTTCGTGTCGTTGAGTGCGAAATCGCCCGCCATGGTTTCAAGCCAAACGTGTGCGCCGTCCGCGCGAATGGCGAGATAGGCGACGAACCCGGGCAAAAAGCAACGCGGGTGCCGAAAAAAAATCTTCATTTTGACAAAAAGTGAAGTGGGAAGCAAAAGAGATCGAAGCACTAACCCCCGACCACAACAGTGAATAGCCAGTCTACAGCCTACAGTCAGACAAGAGAGCGTTGTCCAACTGCCACTGCGCTCTGGGAAGCCACTGCCTTGATAGGAGCATTAGGGATGCGATTGTGCCTGATAAGGGGCTCGAACCCTTGACCACAAGATTAAGAGTCTTGCGCTCTACCGACTGAGCTAATCAGGCTTTGATTAGTGTGTCGTATGAGCAACCGAAGTGAACCGGTTGATATGGTCTGTGTTGAGCTACCCGGAATCCCACATTACGTGGGAGGCGAGTATCGTGCTGTGATGACCTCGCCGACGGTTTGTTGTCTTTATCAAGGGCACTGCAATGGTGCGAAAGGGGCACATTTGTGATTTGTTTGCATGCAGGCTGCTATGTGCATCGTGCCTTGGAAGCATCTTCGCACTGCGACTCGCGCTCGGCGGAGGCGTAGGTTCCGCCCCCGCGCACGGAAGGGACACACACGATGCGCTGTACCGCGACAGCACCGTCCACGACTTGCACCGCCACTCCGTGTCGCGAAACACAAAGCCGTGCGTCGTCGTGGACGAGGCGTGGCGTGAGGCGTGGTGTGTTTCAGTCGGCGCCATCTGCGGTTCGTGTCGGCTCGGACCGGGCGTCACGACTCCAGGGCCCGCGCTGCCGCGCGATGGAGCCCGACGACGGTTTCGGTGAAGGTGCGTCTCCCAGCCGCGATGCGCGTCAAGGTTGTTCCACCGATGGCTTCCGTGATTCGCACACGCAACATCCACCCAACCAAGACCTCCAAATCGCCACCCAGCCAGTTTTCCAACACGTCTTTTTTTAACAAGATGACTTCTCGCCGACGATGACGACGACGCAACAGCAGCAAAGGCCGATCCGACTTATGCCAGTCGAGTACTTTGTGGGACGCGGCGGTGCGCACACACGCACGCGTGTTGCCCCCCACAAGGAACCGACTCGTTTCCCGTGACGACGAACGGACTCTTCGTGAGAACGAAGAGGACGGGGTGAAAGGTTTTCAATCCGAGTCGAAAACACGAGAAGTTTTTTTGTTTTTTGTTTTTTTTTCCAATCGAATCTCGCTGGAGACCGTCTCCGCGCCGATACCAAGAGCATCTTCCAGGTGCCTAGTTTACACGCTCCAACCTAAGTCCCGAAGGAACTAGTACCTCTGCTAAGCCCGGAAGGGACTGTTACCTCTGCTAAGCCCCGAAGGGACTAGAACCTCTGCTAAGCCCCGAAGGGACCATTACCTTTACTAACACCCACCCCAACCAATGCCGTCTCTTCAGAAACAATCGCGGACGATATCGATTCCCTGTTCGCCTCGCTGGCGCAGACGCGACGCGGCGAGATGTTGTTCGCGGAGGAGATGGCCAAGCCCGACGCCGAGGTATGTTTCGTAAAGGCGGCCGGGTACGTCGCCATGCACCGCCGGCCTGACTTGTCGCGAGTGGACGACGCGCTGGCCGAAATCGACGAGCTCGCGGTTGAGTTGGAGAAGCTTTTACCTCCAATCGCAGAAGGCAGGTTCCCCCTGCGAACCCTGAAACAAATATCGCGGTTCATGTTCGACCCGGTCGAGGACGGCGGGTTGGGTTTCGTCGGGAACGGCTCCGACTTTTACGACCCGCGGAACTCGTGCCTGGACGAAGTGTTAGCCACAAGAAAAGGGATTCCAATCACCCTATCGCTGATATACATGGAGCTGGCGCGGCGGGTGGGCGTTGAAATGGTGGGGGTTAACCTACCAGGGAGGTTCATGGTAAGACCGGTGGTGCACGAAATGGAGGTGCTGGTGGATTGCTTCAACGGCGGCGAGATTTTGTTCGTGGAGGACGTGGAGGAGATGCTGGGGTCGTTTTACGGAGGGGGGGGGGGGGGGGGGGGGGGGGGGGGGGGGTTGTGGGGGGGGGGGGGGGGGGGGGACGATTCTCCTGAAACGTCTTCCGAGAAAGGCACAGCCACCCCCAAAACATCCATCACCATCGACCGCGGTTTCTTCGGCGACCAAACCATTCGCCCGCGTCAGTTCTTCACCAGGGTGTTGACGAACTTGAAGCAGGTACGTAATTGCGCGTTTCCCAAATCCCGCCTCTGCGTTTGCCCATACAAAACTGACACTTTTCTTGAAACAAGCACAGATCTACTTCAACAAGGAGGAGTACTCCAACGCGCTTTTGATCGTGAACTACCAGCAGCACTGCAGCCCCACGGATGAAGTGAAACGGTTCAACGTAAGGGACGGGGGGATTTGCTTGTTTCTCTTAAAGAGGTACAACGAAAGCGCGGAGACGCTTTCGGGGTACTTAGCGGAGTGCTTAGCGGCGGAAACGGCGGAGGATGAAAGCGAAAAAGATAAAGGAAAAGGGAAAGCAAGCCCCCAAGCGCACGCGGCGAAGAAACTCGCCGCCGCGAAGGACCGAGCGCAGGTCAGCGCGATGATCGAAACGGCACAGACACAGGTGAAGCGCTTGGCGGTTGAAAAAATGGTGAATCAAGCGGTGCGTGGCAACGGCGAAGAAGACGAACACATGACAGACAAAAGCAAAAAGAAAAACGACCAAGTTCCCTTTGAAGGCGACTCTTTTCGAATCGCGGACGAAGTTTCGCGGCGGTCGACGGACGAAGACGACGCGTCGGATGATGAGAGTTTTGGAGAGAGTAATTAGACAAGGGAGATTAGACGACTGGTGAGACGGTGGTTGGACTGAAAGTAGGTAGTAAGGTGACCTGACCCGTGTTTTACGTAAATCGACTTGGTGGGACGGTAGTTGTTACGTGAGAGTTCCGTGAGTACTACGTAACTCATCAAAACAAACTCCCGAACATGCTTTTCTTTTTCTTCTTCTCCTCCTTCGTTTTCGCGGAAACGCCGGCGCCCGCGTCGTCGCCTTTTCCTTTTTCGGTCAAGTTCTGCGAGTGCTTATTCGCCACGCCCACCACCCGGTTCGCCACCTCCCGGAACGCCACCCCGTGCACGCCACCCACGGTGGCGCACGCCCAGAGGAACTCGTCGTACCTCATCCGTCCGTCCTCGGAGAGTGGCGCGCCTGAGACTCGGAAAATCTCCCGCGCCACGTCGACAGTGAGGCTGCCGCCCACCAAGTTACACACCCGCATCACCTGTCCCCACTTCACGGCGTCGCAGGAGTGGACGCTTAGTGAGAACTCCCCGACCGCCCCGGCTCTGGCTTCGCGATCCTCCGCTCGGTCCTGTCGTGGCGGGTCCGCGAACACCGCGAACGCTTGTCGCAGCTCAGCACCGGCCGCGCGGTAAGTCAACGGGATCTCCTTTGGCGGAGGCAACGGCGTTTTCTTTTCGCCGGTGAAACTGCTCGCGGCGGACGACCGCGGGCTTTTCTCGGCGGACCGCGCGGGCGACGCCGGCGCGGTGACGTCAGCGCTACTAGGCCGTCCCGACCCGCTCACGATGACCCCGAGGTCCAGGGTCAACGGGTTCGGGGTTTGGGGTTTTACCGGGTTTTGTGGGTGGTTTTGTGGGTCAACCAATTTCGACTCGGTTTTGTGTGCCGATGCCTTTTCGGAAACGGCCAAATCGTTTGGCGGCACCACCGCGACCTTCCCGCCGCCGCCCCCGCTCGTGGTTTTAGGCTCGATGTACTTTGGTTTCACCGGGGACTTGGGCGGTTTCTTCGTACCGGAAAACCCCTCTCCTTCTTTCGGCGTACACCGAACAACCCGCTGCGCCACGACGTCAAACTTCACGTCGTAAAAAGAAAAGTGTCAGTCTTGTATGCGCAAACAGTCATGGGATTTAGGAAAGCCTGACATACTTACCTTCACGTCGTACTCCAGGGCGACGTGCGCCAGCGCCTGGGTGAACCCCTCGGGGGTTATTAGCTTCGCGGTGGCGCTCCCACTCCCCGACCCGCTTTTGCACTTGGCGAAAATAACACCCGCGGTTGATTCACTGCACTTGGCGCCCAGTAAACCGCACGCGCGCACCACGGTTTCCCACTGTTCCGGTGCCATCCCGCCGCCGGCGCCGGTGCCGGCAAAGGTCTCAAAAGACAAACGTAGCGCGTTCCTTTGGTCCAGGGGTAACTGTATGTCGTCTGGGGGTTTGTACGACCCGCTTTTACCGGAACCCCCCCTTGCCGTGACCAAACCTTGCGCGCACCGTTCAAACGCGCCGAACGCGACGCGTCCGTCGGGCGCCACGCCGAGGCTCTCGTCCACTGCGCGCGTGACCAGTGTCAAACACACCTCCGGGCTTTGCCTGCGAAGCGCGCCCACGTCCGAAAGCGCGTGCAGGGCGTCTAGGGCGCTCAAGTGCCCGAGGGACTTCTTATCGCCGGCATCACCGGGCGCGGCGTACTGTGCAAAAATGGAACGCAGCGCCGCGCGCGACGTCGCGTCCGGCCCGGGGGCGGCGCCGTTTGCGGTTTCCGCCGCCGCTCGCGCCGCCGCGGCCGCCGCGCGCTCACTCGCCCCCGCCCCCGCCTGTTCCACGCGCTGATCCGCGTTCGCGGGCGCACACTGGCTTACCCTTTGCGCGACTTGCCCGAACGTCACCCTATGCTCCGCCGCGACGACCGCGAGGGCGGTGAGGAAACTCCCGTCTTCCCATCGCAACACGCGCTGGCCTTTCGGGACGGTCCTGGCGAAGATGATATCTGCCGCCGCGGCGTTGACGCTCCCCCCAACCAGCCCGCAGTCCTTCACCAGCTTCGCCCAGTCTCTGCCGTTGACATGCTCCACTGTTTCTCCGACTCGAAGGTTGCCTTTTCCAAACGCCGCGAACGCGGCGAAGGATTTCCGCAGCGGTTGCGCGGCGGCGGATTCAAAAAACCCCTCGGGCACTTCGGGCGTGGGTTTCGAGTTCACCGACCCTCTTAAATCCCGGACCTTCGCCGCGAGTTCCCTAAACTCGTCTAAATCAACCTGCCCGTCTCCGTCAACGTCGAAGGTTTCAAAGAGCTCACCTGCTTTACTGGCGAGGACGCCTTCCAGGGCGCCCATATCCGCGAGCGCCACGCTGGCTTCGCCGTAATCCAAAAACCCGGAACCATCCACGTCGTACCTCTTGAACGCCTCGTCCAAGGTTTCGTCTTTAAACACAGCGGTTGCTTCCTTGTCTTCTTTTGCTTTGGGAGACGAACCCGCTTTTCTGTCGTCCACGCTGTTGCGGCCAGGCTTCGAGGCCCCGAAGGCGCGCTTCCCGCCCGGGGGGGAAGTGGTGACCACCAAACCCGGGCCGGGCCGGACGCCAAAGGCGTACTTGTTTGGATCGTGCCCGTGTGCTTCGCCGGGGAACTGACCGACGAACTCTTCCTCGTCCTCGTCCGAGTCGTAGGGCACGTCACGCGGCGCGACGATCCGCCTGGCTTCGGCCAGGGAGATGACAAGAGCGGCTTGCTCGGAACCGGTGGCCTGCGCACATGGGGGGAATGCGGACGTCAGTGTGGCAATTGGGTAATTCGATCGGGGTGTGAATCAACCCGCGTTTGTTTCACAACGGGGGGCAGAAGTCGAACCCGCGCGGGGGATAACACCCGAAACGTACCTCCTCCAGCGCGGACGCGTCGTTCAGCAGCGCGGACAAGGACGTCTGCACCACGGCGACCATCCCGCGGTGGCTGGCCCGGTCGAAGGACCGAGGCGCAGTCTGATTGTGGCGGAGAAAACCCCTTTGAACACAATATACCGATTTGGCCAAAGAAGTTCTGCCCCGTTTTCACTCGGCACCGCAAGCGCGCACGAGGGGCTGACGTGATGCTTCGTGCCGGCTGCGAGGTGGTCCGCCGGGTGGCGTCGCGCGGTGCGACTGCGGCGCGCGTTCAGGGGTCCGCGGCGACGAAGAGCGCGCTGGCCGCACCCGTGGCGCGCTCTGGGGTCGTGCCGAGGGCAGACGTGGCGATACACAATTGCTGCTCCACCCGGGGTTTCGCGGGCGCGAGCGCGGCTTCCTCGGGACACGGCCACGGCCACGGAGGTTCGGGTGACACGACAGAAACAATCGACGTGACGTTCCACGAAAAAGACGGCTCGGTGACAACGGTGAAGGTACGGTACTTGTGACGTACCGAACGCGTACCTTTCCAGGTCTGAGCAGCGATTGACATGCGCCAGATCGCACAAGCAAAGTTGCGATCTGTGAGATCTTCTCAACCCTCGGTCATCCTTCAAAACTCGTCCCCAATACCCGCCACCCCGTTCTGACCTTCAAACCCGAACACCCCAAAACCCTAACCCAGGCCCCTATCGGCCAGTCCATGCTGGAAGTCGCGCACCGAAACGACATCGAACTCGAGGGGGCGTGCGAAGGGAGCTTAGCGTGTTCCACGTGTCACGTGATTATTAACTCCACGCAGGTGTATGATTCCCTCCCCGAACCTGATGACGACGAGAACGATATGCTTGACTTGGCGTTCGGGCTGACGGAAACCTCCCGGCTTGGTTGTCAGGTCTTCGCGAGCAAGGAAATTGAAGGCATGGTGTTGTCCCTTCCAAAAGCCACGAGGAACTTCTACGTGGATGATTTCGTGCCGAAGCCTCACTGATTGGTAACAATGATGTTTAGTCGGAGTTGGCGGGTGGACGGTGGGGGACGGTAGTCGTGAAAGGGCGGTGACGATCAAAAAGAAAAGCGTGAGGAGGTAGCATCGGACATAATAAACACATCCCTGAACCCGAAAACCCGGTAGGGTCCACGGGAACCGTGGACCGAAGGAAGTAGAGCGCGCGAGCGTTGCCAAAATACCAAAACTCTTTTGCCAAAAACCACACGGGACTCGCGACTCGGCCTCTCGCTCTCTCGCCCTCGCGCACTCTGTCAGTCTCGCTCGCCCGTGAACTCAAGAACGAGGGGTAATTGCGGCCAATTCGTGATGTGACGATTTTGACGGTCTATTTGAAGTCATCGAACGTGTGACGTGGGATGCCACGAAGTCCGCCACGAGGTCCAAAAAGAACATTCAAAAGACACACGGGTCGCGTTCTGAGCGTGCCACGTCTCTCTTTTCACGCTTTTCTCGCGTTTTTCGCGTCAAAACGCGCAGAGCCTCTCCTGCGCAATTTTCATCCGAGAGTTTCACCGCAGTCATGTCAAACGCCTGGCTAAAAAACGTTTCGAGGATTGTACCAAACGCGTTCCGCAATGCGGCGGCTCCTCACTCTTCCGCACACCCTCCACCTCCCCCACCCAACCCCCTTCAACTTCACAATGTCCTGCGTTTGCTCCATGAACATCGTCGCCGCCGCCAAGGTCGCCGTCACCGGCAAGACCAAGAGCACCGCGGGCAAGAAGTACGCCGACATCAAGGCCGCCACCCAGGCTGGGATCGTCGCCGGCTGCGCCCCCTTCCCCGAAGGCGTCGACTTCTTCGGCTTCTACAACGGCATCGACGAGAAGGAAGCGCAGAGGTACGCGGACGTTGAGATCACCCACGGCCGCATCGCCATGCTCGCCTCGCTCGGTTTCCTTGTGGGCGAGCAAGTCGAAGGCTCCGCCTTCCTCTTCGACGCCAACATCACCGGCCCCGCCATCGATCACTTCCAGCAAGTCCCCGGCACGTTCTGGGGCCTTCTCGGCGCCGTGATCTTCACCATCGAAGCCAACCGCGTCCAGACCGCGTGGCAAAACCCCTTCGAGGCGGACAAGCTGTTCCTCCTCAAGGACGACTACACCCCCGGTGACTACAACTTCGACCCCCTGAAGCTCAGCGCCGGCAAGGATGACGTGTGGCTCAACGACATGAAGCTCAAGGAAGTGAACAACGGCCGCGTCGCGATGGTCGCCATCTCCGGCATGGTCGCGCAAGAGCTCGTCAACGGCCTGAACCTGATCCCCGCGGACGAAGTGCTTGAGATGGGCAAAGCGGGTGCCCTCGAAGCCATGGAAGCGCAGTGCACCGGCGCCACCAACGAAGCCGCCTGCGCCAAGGCTTTCGAAGCCGCCGAGCGCGCCGCCGTGTTCGCCGCGAACATGTAAGAAGTTCCTGTCCCAGTGACTAACTACTCATACGAAGTCGAAGTATCATCGCACAAAAGTGTACTCGCGATGACTTAAAGGACGTGTACGAGTCACGAGAGGGCACACATTCTTTAGGTAGTAAAACAAAACCTTAATACAACGAAATTGAAGCAACTAGAAGTAACTCTACGCTCAATCGAAGTAATCCTCCAAGTCTACCTCGGGGTCTAAAAGCGACGCCCCGAAACGCGCTAAATCGATCTGGTCCAGAATCAGGTTCTCGAACGTCTCTTCCAAGTCCGTGTTGCCTAAAAGCACGGCGCCGACCATCTTGTTTTTGTGAAGAAGCACTCGGACGAATGTGCTGGTGTCGGTGGATTTTGATTGGTTGGAACCCGCTGCGCCGCCGCGGAACACGTCGGGTTCGACTTCGCCTGAATCTTTAGGAGAATCGCTCTCGTCCGAAAACGTACTCCTCGCGTAGCTCTTCAAATCCCCCGCATCTTCTTCACCGAACTTCTGTCCGTTGTACCGCCCTAACAGCACGCACTTCTTCCCGAAAAAAATCGTGGTGTGCGTGAACAGCTCGTAGTTGAACCCGAACGCCTTACGATAAATAAAAGAAAGTGTCAGTCTTGTGTGGGAACACAGTCGTCTATGATTTGGGAAACGCGCAACACGAACCTCGGAATCGGCGTCGCCCACCATCACCCTCGCGACGTAGGTACCGCTCGACCTCGCTTGCGACCAGGTTCGCATTTGAAACCAGTGTGTGGAGGTATCGGCGGTTCGTGTTTCCGCGCTCGCGGCATCACCCGCGGCGAACACGCAAGGGTCCCCGATGGATTGGAAGGTTTCGGTAACCGCGATGCCGCCATCCTTGCCTCGCGGGAAATGCTCGGTGGGTAACCAGTCCACCCGCACTGACGCGTCCACGCCCGTCGCGGCGATGATCACGTCCACGCCGAGACGCTGGCCGTCGCTCAGCACCGCGACGGCGGGCCATTTTTCGGTTTCGGTTTCGGTTTCGGTCCCGTATTTTCCTTCTTTTTCTTTTGCATCCCCTTCGTCTCCTCGTTCTTTTCCTTCTTCCACACCGCCCCACGCCTCCACGTCCACCAGGTGGACGTCGTTTAGAATTTTCAACCCGAACTTTTCGCAACCGCTGTTTCCAGAACCGTGCTTACCTCGAACGCCCGCGCCCAGCCGGCTCACCCAATCCGGGCCCGCCGCGTTTCCAAAGGCCGTTTCCCGTGACAAGACTGCGGTTGGGCTGTTCGGTCTGGAAACGGTTCCTTCCGTTTCGTGTGTTCCTCGTTTGCGCTTCACACGCTTACCCGTGCCCGCCGACAAAGACGCGCCGTTGCCCTCGCCGTCCGCGTGTTTCTCGTTCTTCCAACCGCCGCCGCCGCGTTCGTTGGAACCCAAACGAGACGCGCCCGTTGCGCAAGCATCCTGCATGCACCCACTCCGTTCCGCGAGCGTCTGCAGAAAAGCGGACGCGTCGCGGTCGAAAAAAGCATCGCCTATCGTGCAGTGCTTCGCCGCCCAAACCAACTCGCGCGTGTGGAGTTGATCTTTCTCTTTGTTCAAGGAAACGTGTTTTGATATTTTCGAAACCGAACCGCCCGTCGACGCGGAACCGGAAGCTCGACACAGAGCGTCCGCGAGTTCCATCGCGATGCCCCCGTTGCCCACCAGCAGCGCGCGCCGTGCGGTACGCAGCCGTTGGCGAAGCTCACACACGCTCTCCACGTCGCGGACGGTAACGGTCACCGCAGCCGCTGTTTTGTTTTGGGTTTGGGTTTGGGTTTGGGTTTGGGTTTGGTTTTCTTCCGTGGTTTGTTTTTGCGACGAAGAAAAAATCCCCCGCGGCGCCGCGCCGGAACACACCACCAGTTGGTCGTACCTAAGCGTCCACGTCTTTACGTCCCTCGGTTTAAAGCCAGACAGGGTTTGTTTCGCCTCTTCTTCTTCGTGGTCCCTTTTCCCAATTTTTGAGTCTTCCTGGTCTTCCCGCTCCAGGTACAGTTCCTTTTTCAAGCGGTCCATGGCCACCGCGTGCGCGCGGTACACGGTGAGGTTTTCGTGCCCAAGCGCGGAAACCGGGCGCTCCACCACGTCGAAGACTTCGATGTTCCGCGTTACCTTCTCCACGTGCTGCACGCTCTTCACGACGTCGCCAATCGTGACTAAAATCACCGCGTCCTCCGGGCGCAAACGGCAAAGCTCCTCCGCGCAGCACGTACCGGCCACGCCCGCGCCGACCACCACGCGAACGGTTCGGGGGGGGGATGGTGGGAACGTTGTTGCGTGCGCGTCGTCGTCGGCGGTCGCGACGCTGCACAGAATGTCATCCTCGCCGTCGTCGTCGTGGTCCACCACGGGAAGCGGTCCGTGGACGACGGTGAGGCCGTTTGGACCACCGCCGTGTCGCGCGCCTCGAATCAACCCGCGGGCGCGGCACACGCGACACATCCCAGGGGTGCGCCCTCGTCGCAACCGACGCGCGCGCCTGAACTATGCTTCTTTTGCGTCACATCGTTGTTGAGTTTACTTTGACAACGAAAAATTCGTTTCGCCCAAACAACAGCGCTCTTCACTCACACGACGTCGCGCGCGGAGATAAGCCTCCGGCGTGGCGAGAGGCGTCGCGAGGTGACGCGGTGTCTATGGGCATGCGCAACAGAATAACCGCGGCGACCGTTCTCGCCGGGATCGGGGCGTGGGCGTTGTTGTGTACCGTCGTGTATGGCAAATTTTTGGCATCCGAGCCCCCGCAACCACTGGATCCGCGATTCACCCACGCCGGTCTCGCGGCTCATACACTCGATTCAGGTGCCCGGACGTTACCTCACGGCGCGTACTCGCGGCACGGTTTCCAAACCTTCACCGGCCACGACGCTTTCGCGAAACACCGGCACGGCGGCTCTGTTGGCGGCGACGCGTTTCCGGTAAACGAAGGAAGCAATAGCAAAACGGACCCTTACGGAGGCGAGAGCGTGGAAACCGGGAAAGGTGCCTTGCGCGTGTTCGGTGGGCACGCCGCGTTCGAGACACAGAGGGGCGAAAAACACCCGGGCGAACGCGACGTACGTGACCTCCCGGCCGATGCACGCGCGCGACTGCGAAACCCGCCTGAGCTGGAGGACGGACCGGGTTTGGAGAAGGGAAGAGACGCTGGGCACAAAACCGATGTCGAGTCGAAAAAAACACAAACGCAAACAAACGAAAAAGAATCCGAACTCGACGCCATCGGCATGGAAAGCGCCCCCGAGTTTCGCGAGGGCGAGGCCGAGCCCGCGAGTCTTGACGACGTGGACGAGGTGGAGAACGACCCGGCCGTGATTGGTCCGGAGGATTTGAGTGCGGATCTGGTGGGCATCGCACAGCGAATCGCGGCGCGGGAGCGACGCGAGGAAGCGGAGACGACGACGGAAAAGGTGTTGAAAGAAGCGTCGCTGGGAAGGAAAGGAAACATGGGGTAGGTATACCTTGTGTGTACGGTATTCTGAAAGGGTAGAGAACGAAGTTGAAATAAACATAATAGTTATTGAATAATGGTGATACACGTCGAGATGCAGGGCCGTAATCTCCTGCGCTTCGACGGAAGTCGCGTCGGGGCGCGTATGTCCGCCGACGCGACTTTTGCAAAAGTTTTTTTTTGTTTTGAGCGGCGCCCCGACTAGCGGGAGCGGGACTTCGGGAGGACGATGCCGCGTGCGATGGCCGCGGCGGCGTGGTTTGTGTTGCTCTTGGCCCTTGGGTCGCCGAGAGCGGAGGCCAATCTCGTGTCGTACGAGTACGACCCCGCGAACGTCACGGGGTACGTCGTCGGGTCGGAGCTCATCACAAATGCGCAGTGCAAAGAGGTGCGTGCCTGTCTGGTCACCTGTGTGGTTTCGACCGTACCCGGTACCCGCGCGGTTTCGCGGGTTTGTGGGTTTCACACGCGCGCATGACGCGACCGCGTAGGCGCGACCCGTCGGGGGGGGCGCGTCACGACACGAAACAACCAACGTGCGAAGACGACGCCGCGTTTCGGGGACGCGCCCTCCAAACAAAACGAAACCGCACCGAGATGCGGACCCGAATCAAATCTCCAACCTTTCCTCCTTCCGTGAAAGGTCCTTTCTTTCCGCCCGTGACAGCGCTCGCACTGCGTTCGCACCGCAGTACTGCTCGGCGCACGCATCTCCACCACCCAAACCCTTGTACGTTCGCAGTGAGCTGACCACCATCTTCCCACAACCCTACTCAAATTCTCCCAAATTTCGTCTGATTTTAAAAACCAAACAGCGCGCCGTGATGGGTGAGTGTTTAAGCGAGTACGGCTGCGCTTGGTGCGACGCGCGGAGCATAAACCCACAGAGGAACCCGTCGTGTATGAGTTTGTTCGAAACAAGTTTGTGTCCGTTACAAACGCTTCCCTAGCTGACGCCGCGGTTACCGGAGGAACTTTTTCCAAAGTGCGACTCGCGGTGCGCCGCGATCGGGTTACGAGACCCGTGTATCGACGCCCCCGGGTGCGGGTGGTGCGGCGCTATTGGGCGGTGCGTCAGCGGGAGTTACGAAAAAGGGCCTTGTCTTGAGTGCCCTGGCGGGTGGGCGTTCCGGTACGGCACGCAGTGCCCGCCGGGTTTTGGGGGCGAAGCGGAGGCGAAAAAAGGTGGCGACTGCAGAGGATGCAAGTGCGAAAACGGCGGCGCGTGTACCACGCGCGGCGATTGCGTGTGCCCCGTAACGCACACCGGGACGATGTGCCAGACCCCGAAAACGAGAGTGCAGGCGTGTCACGGCCACGGTGATTGGGATTTGGAGCTGGACGACTGCGTGTGCGACGCCGGTTGGGTCGGTGTGGGGGATAGCAAGTGCAAATTCAACTGCGACCCGGTGGGAACGTGCGGCGGCCGCGGGTATTGCTCGGAGCTTACTGGGAAGTGCGTGTGCAACACGGTCGCGGCTGGTACCAAATGCGAGTGCGTCGCGACGCCCCTCACAACGTACCCGTTCGCGGACCCTTTGAAGAACCAAAACGAAAAGGAACAGGGGTGTTGCGGGTACGGGTTCGAGCCGTGCCCGGGCCTGTCCTCAAACGCGGGGCGGTGCGTGTTAGCGCCGGCGGATGAAAACAAGTGTCCCGTGTTTCGAGAAGACAACACCACTCTTGTTATCCTGGTGGTGCTCGCGGGGTTGTTCGGTGGGTATCTCGCGGCCGCGGTGATTGCGTATTGCCAGAGCTCGCCCGCGCCGACGTGCGTGGTGGTGGCGCGGTTACCGGAGGTGTTACAGCTGCGGGAGAGCCTTTTCAAACGCGGCGAGCGGGACGTGTTGACCACGCAGTTTCTGGAAATCGAGGTACCGCTTACGCACAACTTCTGGAGAGTCAAGCGCATGCTCGCGCGAAGGTTGAAATCGCAACCCGACCCGACGCAAATGGTGCTTTCGTACCTGGGGAGCCCGCTTTCGAACAAGTGGCGGCTCGCCGACGGCGTGGCGTGCGGAGACACCGTTCACGTAAAGTTGCGGCTCCAGGAAACGAGTGCCACGGATTACGTCCGGAAGCGGGACGCGTTTCAAGCGCGGGTAAACGCGTTTCTCACCGAGGATAACATCGTAGGCGCGGCGTATGCGTTTGGTTTGTTGGTCATCGTCATCGCGCTGGTGGCGTGGCCGAACGACGCGGACGGCGGCGCGGGTTTCGCGCCGCCCGCGCCGCCCAGCCCGCCGTCGCCCCCCCCGCCCATGATTTTGACCAGAGTGCCCCCCCCGTCGCCGCCTCCCCCGCCACCGTTCCCGCCCCCGCCCCCCGCGGACTGGGTCGCGGTGGATCTGGTGCAGCAGACCATCGCGCCGGTTGACACGAGCGGCGAGACCAGCGCGCTGGTCGCTCTGAACGAGACGCTCCCGTCGTACCTGCAAAACGCGACGGGCGGTTCGGTTTTGAGCGGCAGCGTTTACGACGACCTCGTTTCTTTCACCAGGACGGAAACGGAAACGACGTTGTTTTACGTCACACGCGAGGACGCGCCGCTTTGGCTCGATCAGCTGCCGCAGTTCACCGACGCGAACGACCCGCCGGTTCCGTACGCGGTGACGTTTCGGACCTCGTGTTTTCCGAATTTAGCGTCCCAGTACTCGATGACGGACAACGGCGTGATTTCGTACCAGCCCGAACCGGATTTGCACGGCCAGGACTACATGACGTACTACGGCTTGGTAGCGCCTAGTATTGCCACGGCAAGGGGCTTAGTGGAAGCGGGCTTGGTGGATTGCGATAACAAAATCGAGGCGCAATGCGTTACCGCGACGGTTCTGGCGAACATCGTGATCGACCCTCGGAACGACGCGCCGGTCGCCGCGGGGGGCGAGCCCGTTCTGTACTTCACCGGGGCTGGCGATTTCGTCACCATGAACGACGTGGCGACGCAAACGCAAAGGAACCAGCTCGCGGCGCCGCAAAGGTTAATTCGGAACCTCGTCGGCAGCGACGTGGACGGCGACGTACGTATCGGGCGTTTCCCAAATCCAAACACTGGTTACCGCCCCTCTTTGACTACACTAGTTTCATTCAACGGCAGTACTTCGCACTAGTAACGTCTACCAGTACTCGCGGCTCTTACAAATGTATCACAAGTGCACTGTTTTACCGAAGCTGGTAACTGTTTGTCCATACATCGCGATATACAGTAAGACTCAAGACTGACCCTTTTCTTTTCCGAAAACAGCTGCTGAAGTACCACATCACCGGCCAGCCCAGAAACGGGTACGCCGAGATCATCAACGAGAACTCGTTTTTCTACGTCCCCGACCGAGGGTTCATGGGAAGCGACTACTTCCTGTACACCGTGGATGACTCGCGGAGTAACGACGAGAAGTACGTGCTTTACGACCAGGCGTACGTCGTGGTGCAGGTTGGCTTAGCGGACGGCATGCCTCAGGCGATGCCGAGCGAGTTCTGGGTTTTAGAAGACACGCCCCTGGACGGTAAGCTGTACCGCACGCCGGGTTTGGCGTCGATTTTGCCCACGCTTTCGTACCGAGTCATCACGGAACCAGAACACGGGGAGGTGCAAATCGCGTGTGGGGGCTCGGAAGCCACGAACACTTCCGCGTGCGGGTACGCGCCTGGAAACGCGTTCTTCACGTACACGCCGGACACGAACTTTCACGGCAACGACTCGTTCGTGGTGGGGTTGTCATCCTCAAACGACCCGGCCGGTTCGCTGAGCACCAACGTGGTTACCGTAACCGTCCGCCCGGTGAACGACGTGCCCGTGTTGCTTGACCAGACCCTGGACGCCACCATGAACCGCGATAAGAACATATACTCCTTCGCGGACGCCGACGTCACGCCGGTTTCGGTGCTCGTCGCGGACGCCGACGACGTGAACTTCACCATGCACCTGGCGCGCATGAACGGCCCTGAGGAAACGGGGCGGTTTTTCAAAAAGCTGGACGCGTTTGGCCGGCCCACGGATGAAATAGACACCTCCACCCTAGCCCTGCAAGGCGTGGAAGTGTTTGGCGGCACGTTCCAGGCGTACTATATGGCCCCGCCGCTGGCGCACGGGATGTGGACGGAGCAGTATAGCATGAGGGCGCGGGACGGCGGTTTGGTGAGCAACTCCTCAACGTTAACCGTGAACGTGAAGTGCAGGCCCGGGTTCGTCGCGGAATCGGATAACTTTGGCACCGCGAACTTGGCGCTTGGTGTGTGCGCGGCGTGCCCCATGGGTTCAATCAGCGCCGGGTACGACGCGGTTTCATGTAGTAAGTGCCCGCTCGGGATGTTCAGCGGCGACGCGCTGCTCGGGTCGTGTTCCCTGTGACCCGGAGGAACCTACGCGGACGTGGAAGGGCTGGTGTTTTGCAAGGCGTGTCCGCTAGGCAGCACGAGCTCCGTGGGCGCCATCGCGATCAACGAGTGTTACTGCGCGGTTGGGTATTACGGCACGCCCGGGAATTGCCGGCCGTGTCCCAACCTGGGGGGGTGGGGCGAGGTACGTGTTGCATTTCCCAAATCCCGCCTCCACGTTTGCCAACACAAGGCTGACACTTTATTTTATTTATCACGGATGAACAAGTGGACGTACTGCGTGGAAACCGATTTGCAGGTGCCGTAGCCGCAACCGGGTTTCTACGTGGTGCAGGCGGATAACCCGCTTGAAGAACCGGTGGCGATGCGGCAGTGCTTCCCGGACGTGAGCTGTCCTGGGGTAAAGGTGAGGTCTAGTGACGCTTTGGTGGATGCCATCGCGGCCGGGGACTGGCGATCGGACGAAGCGCAGTGCGACGCGGGGTACACGAACGAGGGGTGCGATACGTGCGTGGACGGGTTTTTCCGGCTCAACAGCCGGTGCGAGCAGTGTCCTCCGTTGTGGCAACCCTGGCTGTACGGTTTTTTGATGTGCGGCTTGCTTGCTTTCGCGGTGCTCGGGCCTTGGTTCATCGCGGAAACGGAGTCGCGTTACGTCATCATCACCTCGGCGATAACCGTGATTTCGTACTCACAGGAAATCGGTATTTTCGGACGGTACTACCTGCACTGGGACGACTCGCCGCGCATGCGGGCGATGTTGAAATGGGCGTTTCTTTTCCAGCTTAATCCCGAAATTTTAGCCATGGAGTGTACCCAGCGGGTCGATTTCGTGGTGCGGTGGCGTTCGTTGATGCTACTGCCGTTGGTGTTGGTGGTGATCGCCATTTGCGCGGTGGGTTTTTATTTCGTCGCAGTCGGCGGCCAGGTACGTGTCGCGCCTTTCACCAAATCCAACGACTGTTTGCCCATTGTCCAGAGTAATTACGTAGGTAATACACATGGACCGAAAGACTGACACTTTTTTTTCCCAATCGCAGCGGGTTTTGGTTTCCGAAAACACGCGACCAATAAGACGGCTCCAGAAACTCTGGGTCGGCGTGATGCGGAGCTGCGTTTCACTCGCCATGGTGATGTACGCCGGCCTAACCACCGCGACGCTTGATATGTTCGTGTTCCACACCAGCGTCACGGACGGGCGGGATTACCTGAAAGGTACTTACTTGGTTGGGCCTTCCCAAATCCCGTCGACTGTTTGATGCCCCTCTCTGACTACACTAGTCATTAAAAGAAAGTTACTGCATACATCACAAGTGCACTGTTTTACCGAAGCTGGTGACTGTTTGTCCATCCATCGCGATATACAGTACACCCATACTCAAGACTGACACTTTTCTTTTCCACTAAAAGCCGCCCCCTCTTTGCGGTTCGGGTTGATGAACAAAGACGAAACCTGGTACCAGTTACTTCCAGGCGCGGTCGTGGCGCTGGTGGCGTACCCGATGGCCATTTTGATTACCCTGGCGATTACTTTTTTCTACGCTTCGCAGCGCTGGCGGAAGCTTTGGATTCGGGAGTTAGTGGGGTGGTCTTCGTACGCCTACCGCGACGAAACGTTCTGGTTCCGGATCGTAGAGATGTGGCGATTCCTTTGTTTCGCGGCGCTTCAAATCGTCGCGTTTAAGCACAACGAAAGCGGGGGGGTAACGCAGGCCCTAAGCGCCCTGCTGGTGGTCGCGATCGGGATGTGCTTCTTGTTAATGCGGCCGTACAAGCGGTACCGGAAGAAACTCCTGGAGTTTGTTATTCTTTTTTCGCACGGGCTGGTGCTGTTAATGAGCTCTATATCCCTAGCCCCGGAATCCACGGAAATCACACCCGAAGTGAAGTCGCTTTTCAAGGAGTACGTGTTTGGCATCATCTGCGCGACGTACTTTTTGATTTTCGTGGACGTGGCGTGGAGCGTGGTGGAGGAGCTGCCTTACTCGCAGCGGCTGGAAATGAATCTCCGGGAAAGGTTCAAGGCGTTTGTGGTTTCTGTTTACAAGTTCGTAAACCTACCCCCGCCCGGCGCGTGGGCCACGCACCCCGAGTTTGACGAAGACATCCCGGTAAAAAGTCTGTTCACACCGAGCGCGGCGGCGGTTTTGCGTGAGATGGCGGAGTCGCAACCGAGGGACAGGTGGAGTACCGACGACCGCGCCGCCTTCGCCAGGAGTGCGCACTCGTTGCTGCGACACAGGTTGATCAACGTCCGCCTCGGCAGGCGGGACGCCGGGCAAATAACCTCTTACCCCAACCTGTTCCAGCCGCAAATAAAGCAACAGATGATGGCGTCGGCGTCGTTAGAGGACACCGAGCACAACCGGCTGGTGATGACTTTCGTGGAGAAGAGGTTACTGCGCGTGCTTCGAATGACGCACCGCAAGTTTTACGGGTGCGTGCGGAAGAAGCTCACGTCGGAAGACGCGTTGAACCCGTTGTTGGAGCGGTGGCTGCGCAGGGACGTTGAGGGTTTTGAGTGGATGGACGAACACGGTGAGCAGCATGAAAAAGATGGGTTCCTCTCGGACTCGCTGCGACACGGGAGTTCCAAGTTGTACGGCGCGAAACCGGGGCCGGTTACCGAAAGCGCGATTGAGTTGCTCGATATGTCGCCGGTGCGTATTGGCGATGGCGATGACTCCACCGAAAACGAAAACCGACACGGCCCCGGGCCAGTCACGGAGTCCGCGAAACCTCGCAAAAGCCTACGCGTTGGCTCACCCGGTACCTCCCCAAGGAACTCGTCAAAGGGGTATTTTGCCAACCTGGATAACGTTTCAGTTGGCAAACGCGACAGCGGAAAGTTAGCGAGCTTGAAAGTGGCGCCCAGCGCCGGCGCGTTGTTCGCCCGGGGCGCCGAGGCGGACGACGGCGACGCCGTGGACCTTTCCTTCGAGACCAGCGTTTGGAACGACCGCGATTACGACGGCCGTGTGTACTTCCTAAGGCACGAAGGCTTCTTCGACGACCTGCACCGGGAGTGGGACAAGCACGACGAGCTCGAGAAGAAAAAGGTGGATTTGAAAAAGCTAGCGGATGACCCGGAAACGGAAGACGTGGAGGGCGGCGCGGTACTTCCGTGGCACTTCCGAGACGTGGAGGATGATTTGGACATGCAGGAACTCGTGCCTGATGAGATCGTCGTGCCTGACGATATCGACGACGACGAGGCGCTGGTCATTCCGGGCCCCGACGCGGACGACGAGACGGTCGAACGGTTCGAGTACGAGCGGGAACTCCGCGAGATTGAAAAGGAACGCGTTCGAACGACGCGCCAAGAAAAACGAGCGCTCTCGCGCTGCTGCATTCACATTCACCTTCCAGGCGAAACCCAACAGGCGAGAAGTACGCTTCCCTGGTGTTCCACACGCACGTCGGCGGCGGCAAAGGCGAGCCGCCGTGGATAGACGAGGGCTGCCGGTTCGGCGTGGTGGAGGCTATTGGCGAGGACGGCTGGGACGGCAACGCCAATTTGCTGAAATTTCCCAGATTCCAAGTTGCGTTTTCGGAAATTTGCTTCCGAATACAGGCGAGTGAGGGCGGGACACCGCGGGAACGGCAGCGGCGGGCGTTTCACAAAGCCACGTCCAGGCAGGACATTTCCCAAGCTGGTGCAACACAAGGTGATGATGACAAGGTGATGAAGATGTACGACGCGAACCACGTTTCGTCGGAGTCGACAACGACGGTCATCGAGAGGGAAATTCACCACCACCACCACTACGGAAACCGCGATGAACCAGAAAAACCGGTGTCCGACGACTCGGACGACGAGAAGCCCGACTACGGCGAAACCTGGGTTCCCCCCGTCAAGAACGCGCGGTTCAAAGCCGCGGCGCGGGCGGCGACCGCGTTTCGCAAAAAGGAAGCGCCGGCGATCGACGAGGCGCCCTCAGTTTTGGTCAGCCCGCACTCCACGCCCACGGACGGGTCACGTGGTGACCCGGGAGAGCCGGAGGACCTGTGGGCCGTGAACGACGTAAAGGACGCGACAGAAACCGCGCGCAGAGGCGTCGTGTCCCAGGACGCCTCCGCCGCGCGAAGAAGACGCGTCGTGAAGAAGCAAGTCGTGGTGTCCTCCACCACGAACGTGGTGCGCACGGGCGGGGTTTCCCGGAACACGGTCGCGTCGCTTGGCACGTTCTCCAACACCACCTGCCACCGTACGGCAAAGCAAAGCGTTGTGGAGCTGGAGTTGGCGGCGCGGCGGAAGCAACACCTGGTGGAGACCACGGCGTACGCGAGCGTACACAAGGGTTCGCGACAAGGTTCGTCGGGTTCCGGTGCAGGTTCTGGACCTTTCGCGGCCGAACGCGCGCCGCTCACGTCGAAAGATTTCGTGGTGGACGAGGAGGACTCGACCGATGACGAAGCGTATGGTGGTGATACTGGCGGTGAGGAACAAATCGGCACGGAGGCTTGGCGCACGCAACAGGAGGCCCGGCGTGACCGGTACCGGGTGAGCACCACCACGTCGTCGAGTTTGTACGACGTGGCGAGCGTGCGGCGGGAAAAAATTGCGAAAGAAGAGTTCGAAAAACGACTCGCAATCGAAACGAACGAAAAGCGACTCGCACAGGAGAAACTCTGGGCGGAAGCTTCCTCGAAAGTGGACACGGAGGCGTCATCGTCCGGCGCCGGCGTGGGCAGAAGAATGCGCAGGTTCACCGAGCAAATCGAAGAGGGGTGGCAAAAAGACTACGCGGGCAAAAGCACCGGGCTCACCGCGCGGAAGTGGGACGCCGTGTGATGATGACGTTGGACGTGTTAACGGTGTGTAATACCGTTCACGAGGTAGTTTATGTATTAGTATCAATTATTAAGCCTATCACGTAGCCCCTGCGCTGTGTATATCTCCAGCCACGGGGAGTTGCTTTTGCAGACGAGAAATGGCACCTGGCACGTCCAATGACTATTTCGAGAAACCGAAACCAATCACTCATCCGCCTCGCCGCATCATTCATCGCGACGCCTTGGGCCCGGCGTGCCCCCGCGTTCCGCATGGACATCGACGAAGCCTTGGAGATCCGCGGGGGTGGTATTCCCCGCGGCGGCGCTGTTTTGGTGACGGACGAGGTGGACGCCTCGGGGGCGTGGCTCGTCGCGCATCTGCTGAGACGCGCGTTGGTCTCGGCGGCGGCGGGGTCGGACGCGGACGCGGACGTGGAGTCGTTTCGGCGAGCAGACGGCGCCGGCACGGCTTCGGTTTCGCCACCATCACAGGCGCGACGCGTGTGTTTAGTCACCGCGGAGCAACCCGCGGCGCACTACACCAAGACCCTGGCCAAGCTGGGACGGGACACGAGGGGTGATTTGTCGTCGGGAGCTCTGGTTGTGGTGGACGTTTTGTCGCGCCCGTTCCGTGCGTGGGGGGACCATGATGACACCACGTCCACCTCTGCCAGGGATGGCGTCAGTGCGTGCGCGCCCGGTATGCACCAAAGCCTCGCTGCAGCGCGCGCGCTGTTTACAAGCATTCGCCGCGCCCTTGAGGGCGATCAAGGCTCGACCGCCGAAACGACAACAGAAACACACGACGCTCGCCGAGTCGTGGTGATTGACGACCTCGCAAGCGCGCTACTCTCCGTGGGCGTCGGGGGGGGCGTCTTGACACTCGCGGTGGATGCGCTGCTTCGCTCGCTTCTTTCAATACCCGATTGCGCGGTGGTTTTCGGGGCGCATCTGGATTGCGCCGGCAAACGCGAATCATCAACCGGCGGGTGGCTGGCAAGCGCGGTTGGCGTTTCCGATTGCCGAATGGACGTCGCGTCCCTGAAAACGGGCGTCGCCGAGGACGTGCACGGCCGAGTGCGGGTGACGCACCGCACGGGTGCATTCGCACGGTGTTCACTGAATACCTCCCCAAATACCCCCCCAAAGAGATACGCCGTGGCGAAGTACCGCTTGGCGGAGACGGGAATACACATGACGCGAGAACGGAGCGCCGGTACCATAAAAAAATAGAGTCGGGTCCGGAAAACCCCATCGTTTGAAGTAGTTTATATGACAATTTGACGGACGAAACCACGGCTGCACGTATGCTACGTACCTTCAAGTCGAAACAAACACCGCGCCGGCCTCGCGTTCTTTTCTTATTTCGAATACCCAAACGGGTCAAGCGCCGCGGCCTGTTCTGCCCTCGCCGCGGCGTTTGGCAACTCCTCAGTCAAGTCATCATCGTCTTCCGAATCCGAGACGTGCGCGACGTCGGCTAAGCGCAGCGCTCTTCGCCGCGCCGCCTCGCCAGCCGCTTTGCCTTGCTCCGCGCTGTTTTGAGGGAGGTTCTGCCCGACCGCGATGATCGCGCCTCCTCCGTGCCACGGCGTGTTCTTGGGCCACGCGGGGTTCGGCGTGCGGTGCGTCATCTGCGCCACCGTGGGCAACGACTCGTGCACTCGGTTGTAGATTTTGGTCTCCCCGCGCCAGTACTGCAGCGGCCGCGTTCGCGTCCGCGCGCTTCGTCGGATGGAGACGCCATCCTCGGTCTCTAAGTCGAACCGAGACCCCGCGCCCGCCAGCGCCAAGCTCTGCCGTTTCGCCATCCTCGCGCGCTCCATCTTGTGAGGCGTTCCCGCCGGCCGAGGAGGACCGATCCGAGGCGGCCGTTTTCGCTTACCACCGACGTAATCGAACCGCGCCGCGGTCATCGGGTCGTTGCCGCCATCCACGAAATTGCCGAAACCGCCTGCTGTGTTGCCGCCGTGCGCGGGGGTAGCGCCGAAAGCACCGCCTTCGTTGGCGTCGTCGAACCCTCCCCCGAAATCGCCGTCGTCGTCGTCGTCGTCGCCGTACCCGCCGTCGAAGCCTTCCCCGAAATCGTCGTCCTCGTGATCGTCGTCGACGTTCGTGTTGTTGTTTTCGTCCGCGTTCGTGTCGTTGTCTTCGCCAGCAGCGTTCACCAGCGCCGGCTCACCCGAGGATCGCGCTCCTCGCCGTCCGTAACCTCCTCGGTTACCCACGACGCCGCCAATCTCCACGGTGACGTTGTCCGTGTCGTCGCCGACGTTGACGCTGCCGTTCTCGCCTGACGAGTTGGCGCCGACGCCGCTGCCGTTTTCCCCCGAACCAAGCCCCGCCGCGCTGGCGTCCGAATCCTCCGTGCCGGAGTGTGACGGAATCGGCGCCATCAAATCAATCGTCGCAGGCTGCTCCGCCTCCCCCGCCGGTTCCCTCAGCACCAAGCTGAACGTTCGCGCGGCGACGCTTCTGCCGGTTCCCTTGCGCGTGCGCATGCGCTGGCGTCGGTGCGTCACGAGCACGCCTCGATTCCCCGGGGTGTCCGGTGCACCACCTTTGGCGAGGAACGTGACCCCCCGAGATGGCGATGATTTCGCCCCCTTTGATGACTTGAACGCGCTTTTGGGGGCCCCGCTCCCGTCGTTACGCACTGCGAGCGGTTTCCGCAACACGATGCTGAACCGCCTTGGTTGAATCGCACGCGTCTCGTCTCCGCGAGTAAACTCCAGGGCTTCGCGCCGAGACATCGTAGCGGCGTCCATCGTGACGCAACGCGGTTGTTGGTTACCCCAAGGATGCACACGCAGCAAGCGTGCTAAATGCAATGCGGTGGTCCGCGACGCGAAGACGCGATGGGAAACCCGACGCGCGAGCTCCAGGAACGACGCGCGTTTCGGTCACACGCGGAGGCGGGTAGGCCTATAAGCGCTCCGCGACCGGCAAACACACAAACGGTGCGGCGGTGCGGTGGATACTGGAGATGAAACGACGACGCCCGAGGGGTGCACACAATTGGCAGCGGTGCCAAAACGTAACGTTCGTACCCCCCGAGGCTTTTTGGAGCTTTCGTGGACTCCGTTTTGGCGCGATGGGTGAAAAATGTCAGAATTCGTTTGATCGCGAGGTCACCGATGGCGTCCCTTTGAAAATGAAGCAAATATCCGGTCAATAAAACGGAATTCGCTTTTTTCGTTTCGCAATCCGCCGGGTTGTCGTAATTTCTTTGCTGCACAATGCACAACCTGCACGCGCGCGTCGCACTCTCGAAGCGCTTTGCGCGACTTCGGTTGTCCGCTGGCGCGTCTCGTCCTTGACGTCGAATTCGGCGTCGTGGTGGCATCACGACGAGGAGAGCGCGCGTGGTGACCGCTGTTGGTGGACTTCAGCGTCCCGATGCGCGACGCGAACAGATCTCGCGCGCAGGCTGGGCACAGTGACAACGATGTCGGGGCTGGCGGTTCAGGTGGCCGAAAGAGAGGAAAAGGAGGAGGGAGAGGAGGGAACGGCGGGTCAAATCCTCCTGGTGCGTTCCAAAAAAGTGCGCGCTGCACTGGGCGCTTGACGACGTGGGACAGCGTCACCGGCCGGGGCACCTCGTCGTTGTCGACCGAAAGTACAACCTCCATCTTTAGAAGATCGACCGAAGGTACAACCTCCATCTTCGTCTCGAAGCGCGCGTTACGCGCGCCGCTCGGCTCGGACGCACTCGCCGTGGGTACGATGGTGGAGTTTACTATAGGCGCCAACAAACGCGGTCTCAACGGCGTTGACGTAACACTCGCGAGGTCATCGACCTCCATCGACGCGACGCCGCGTCTGGAAACGGCGACCGCGCCGCCCCGTGATCTAGAACCCGTCTTAGCGGCCACCGCGGGGCCGGAGAAGCGTCGACGAGTACTTCTAGTTTCGAGACGCGACTCGACGAGCACGCGCGGCGGCGGAGTGCGACGATGGCGCTCGCGGCTGCGTACGACTCGACTCTCACCGCCTTCGCGTCGTTGCAGCTCGAACTTCTCCGCGCCGACCACCTCTCGTCGCGTCGCACCGGCAGTGCGCGCCCTATCGACGCCGACGACGCCGGCCACGCGCGCATCGTCGCTGCGCAAAAAGTGGTACTGTCCTGGAAATACGATTTGAATCTTCCGACGGCGGACGACCTGAGAGCCGTGCACGCGATCGAAATGGTCGGAGGCGGGAAGACGCGAACGCAGGGGGTGCGCGCGGGAAAGACTGCGTTCACCGCGCACTTTCGCGACGTGCCTGCGAAACTTGACGAGTTTTGCGCCGCTCTGGTCGTGCTTGCCAAACGGAGCGACCTCAGCGCGGTGGCCAAGGCGGGATGGGCGGGACGACAGTTTAAAGTCCTCCTTCCCTTCCCCGACGGCAACGGCCGCATCGGGCGTGCGCTCGTCAATCTCTTCTTGGCGCGTGGCGGAGTGCCGTTCGTGGTTGGGTTCGCAGCGTCGGAAAGTCAGCGTGCGGCGTATATCGCCACCCTCGTCAACTCTCACAAGACAAATAGCTCGCGGCCATTCACGGACATAGTCATGACTTGCGTTATGCGGGGTTGGGCAGCGCTCGACACTCGATGGGCTTCAGCCGAAGCCCCTGCGCTCGCGGCGGCGGGGGCGATCAACAAGACCACGTTGCTCCGCGAGATGCGCGACAATGGTGAGTGCGTGATTTGTCTCGACGCTCAACCAGAGTGCGCTTTGTTGTGCTGTGGGAGTGCGTATCACATGCGTTGCCTCAGTCGTTGGGTGAACGTTCGGAGTGCCAATTGCCCGCATTGCCGCGCGCAAGTGACACCGCTCACGCCACCGCCATCAACGGGGGGCGGTTTAGCGTTTTGGGGTTTAGGACCGGCTGCCAACGCCACACCCGACGATGACACCACAGTCGCGGTCGAAGCTGACGACGATACCCAGGAAGACGAAGATGACACCACAGTCGCGGTCGAAGCTAATGACGATGCCCAGGAAGACGAAGATGACACCACAGTCGCGGTCGAAGCTGACGACGATACCCAGGAAGACGAAGATGTCACCACAGTCGCGGTCGAAGCTGACGACGATACCCAGGAAGACGAAGATGACACCACAGTCGCGGTCGAAGCTGACGACGATACCCAGGAAGACGAAGATGACACCACAGTCGCGGTCGAAGCTAACGACGATACCCATGAAGACGAAGATGACACCACAGTCGCTATATAGCTATGTTTTATGTAAGTATACGAGGCCTGAGGTACTCCATTAACAACAATGCACGGCTACCTGCGTGATAATCCCTCTATAGCCGCGAAAAAACGGACGACGCTGTTTTGCGCGAAATCCGAACGTCAAAGCTTACACTGTGTCATCGTCCCATCAGAAGAACCCGTTGAACAGCCCGATTCCTGGCAGCGCCAAACACAGCAGGCCGATTTTCGCGATGAACGCGGCGAAGAAGATTACGTGTTTTTTTTCGCGCGACCCGGTGTCCCCGCCGTCGCCCGCTTTGGTGTGCGTTACTAACCGGTACACGCAGATGCCGACGTTGAGCCATTGCGCCCACAGCGTGTCCCGCCAGACCCAGGCTAAATTCGGCGCCGTGATGACCAGTAGCCCCAGGGTCGCGAAGCAGTTCAGTAACGCGTCGAACCTGCCTGACAAATGCGCGCCGAAGAACGTTCGTAAAGCCAAAATAACGAAACACACGGCGTGGCCTTGCTCGCCGAGCCACCACGAGGTGACCGCGAACGGGGCGTTGAGCGCCATTTGCGCTAACAGCAGCCCGTGCCGATCCTTGCCCAACAGCGCGATCACCAGCACGGCTAGGATGCACGTCATGAACGCCACGGTGGGGGGGACGATCAACAATGGTGGAGGTGGTACGGCGATCTCGAACAGAGCGGCTGGGACGCTGAATCCCACAGCGCCCGCCTTGACAGAGCCGCGAGACGTCGTGACGGGTTTCAACGGGATGCCTTTGGACCGCGCGGCAACGGGGCGCGCCGGCCGGGGGGGGGCGCACGAAACCGGGGCGCGCGAAACGACGGCGGCCATCGTTGACGTTGACGCGCTTTTTTGCCTCGTCATCATCGTTATCCTCGCGCGACGCGACGCGGAAAGGTCGCACACACGAGGCATCGTGTGAATCGTCATCAGCGCCATCGTGGTACACGTCGTGGTCACGCTTAATGTCAATACACGCCAATGTGACACGTGCGCGGTCGTGAGTGCCCTTGCCGCCCTCCGAGGGCATGGTGGTTGGATCCGATGAGAAAAACCTCGGAACGGCCGAAAATAAACGGCTGAGAAAGTCTATCATCATCACAAAAATGTCCCCGTCACTCACGCGACGTCGTCTCCGCGCTTCCCTTCGCCCTCCTCGTACTCTCTTTGCGTACCTTCGTACCTCCGCTCGCCTCGTCGTATGCTCTCCGCCACGCGTGGCGCGATGTCCGGAAAATCCTGCTCGATGATCTGGCGCAACATTCGGACTCGAACGCCTTCCCCAAAGTGGTCAGAGGCGTTTTCGACTTTCGGTGGTTTCCATCGGAGCACTTTCGGGGCGGAAGGGGAAAGCGCCGCCGCCACCGCCTCGCGCAGTTTCACGAGCACCGCCGACCTTACGGCTTCCGTTGAGTGTCTCGGTACGTCTTTCCTCATGACGTACGCGCACTTGATACTCACCGCGCCCGAAACGGCGTCGCTCACCAGGACGCACCGAGGGTTCACCGCGCCGTCCACCAGAGAGTCTTGTTCCTTTTTTTCCGTGTCCCTGCACACCCCGGGGTGCGTTCGCACAACCTTGTTCGCCGCGAACACCGCAGCTCGTGTGGCGCCATTGATGTCCTTACCTTGCACCTCAACAGGCACTATGATCGGTACGAGTTCAACAACACACACGCGTTCCGTGCGGCTCAGGTTCCGCACCGCCGCCGTGCTGAGCTCGGAGTTGGGAACAATCAAAACGCTCCCGTCCCTTGAACTTTCCAGGGAAGTGGAGTGCCAGCCCACCTGCCTAACCACGCCTCGAAACGCGCCTTCTCCGGTGCCGTGCGCGGTCGCGACCAGGTCGCCCTGCTTGAAAGGCTGCGTGACGAAAATCAAAACGCCGCTGATGAACTGTGATTGTGAACGAAAAGGGTCAGTCTTGAGTCTTGAGTATGGGTGTACTTCGAAATATGTATGAGCAAACAGTCAGAATAATCGGGCCGAACAGTATTGGGATTTGGGAAACGCGCAACACGTACGTTCGCAACGCAGCGCTGCGCGGCGAAACCGAACGCCACGCCGGAGAATCCGCCCACCGCTAACAAGCCCGTGATGTTAACCCGTAACGCGTTCGCCACCGCGAGCACGCTGGCGACGGTGACGAGTGACGACAACGCGGCGTCCACTAAAACACTTCGCGCCTGCCTGTCCCAGGAAACGCCGTCATCGCCCCTGAGCGCGGCGAAGTGTTGGGCGACTGGATCGGCGGAGGAGTCGCCTTTAGTCGTATCCGCGGCGTCCTTATCGTGGTCGTCGGTCACGACATCCGCCGGCTTCGGAGGCGGCCGCTTCGCGTGCATCACCCACTTCGCGCACAGCACGCACAGCGCCGCGGCGAGCGCTCTTGTTGAGGTGACGAAACACCAGCCTTGGGTTTCGCAAATCGTGAGCTGTTGCAACGCGTGACCCGCGCCTTGGCCGAACACGCTTGACAAAGTGCCTAACAGCTCACGCACCACCGGCGGGGTGCTCAGCACCGTGGAAGGGTCGAATATTGGCAAGCGCACCACGTGATTGAACAGTGCCCAGGTGACGCATAGCCTTACGGCTCGTCCTACGTACGGACCGCTCAAGGCGCACGCGGCGGTGACCCTGATTGTAAAAGAAAAGTGTCAGTCTGGTACGTGCAAACAGTGTGCCTGGATTTGGGAAACGCGCAATACGTACCAGGCGTGCGCGCCGTTCGCGGCTAACAGACGCGCCAGGGCGTTGAACGCGACTCGCGACGCTTTGCGCGTGGGCACGGGGGTTATGGACAGACATGTCATAAGCGCGATTGTCAGGGCGGGCTTTAAATCCACCACAATGTTTGGCAGTTCTTCGGGTATCCAGAACATGTTTCGGGGTAGCACCGGTATCGCGATTGAGGAAAATGCGGAAAACATGCTGTCACGCGCGCTCGCACGGACGCTACCCTGCGCGAAGACTAGGGTGACGAGCGCGAAGACAACGAGCGCGAGCACCAGGCGGCGCACAGTGTGTGAAGCAGGCGGGTGTTTTTGTGGGGTGCTTCTTCCGTCCAGGGAGGTGGAACTCGAGCCCTCGGGGTTCTCGGACCCGGAGACGGAGGGGGTCGCGAAGACGACGGTGGGGCGCCGGCGGCGCGCGCGTGCTCCGTTCGCGTTGGTGGACGAGTCAAGATGCCCACGCGCGTATCCCCCGACACGCGCCAGTCGTTTGGAGACACGCGCGGCGCCGCCCACGCAGACTCGGGGTACCGTCGTGGCTCGGACGGTGTGGGGAAGGTTTGTTAGGTTTGTTTTGGCAGGCCGCTGGTTTTGGCCACGCCAGGCAACCGGGATGGCAGCAACTGCGATCATTCGCGTGGGCGAGTCGCGTAACCACGCGACCTCAGGGCTTCGCGTGTGCCACGCGCGCGCGGAGGTCGCAATGCGTCCGAGAGCGGAAACGAGGGCGAGATACCCGGTGTTGTCTTGGACTCGGAAAAAAGGAAAATAGGCACACTGGTGTCAAAAAGTCTTTTGATTCACTCTGAAAATTTAATAGAGTTCAAAGCGCGCGCTGGGGCGTCTCGTCGTCGTCGCCCGTTACTGTCGGTGTCTGTGTCTATGTCTGCATCTGAACGGGCGTGCTTTCGCTCCGCCGTCACCTCCGCGGCGCTTTTGCAGGCGGCGTATCCTCCTCGCCCCCGCCCCTGCTTGCCCCTACAGGGTGAAAGTCGAACCCGAGCGTGCGTTGCGATTTCCGCCCGTGGCCGGGCGATTTGGTAGCCGGCGGGTCGCTCGCCGCCGCGGCGATACCCGCCACGCCCGCCGCCACCGCCGTGGCCGTGGTGTCCTCTGCCCGCGTGTCCCTTTGAGTGTGTTCCGCCGCCGCGGCAGCCGCGACCCTGCGGTTGATGAACGTCAGGTCCCTCCCTGGGCTGTGGTACGCGTGCATGCTTTCGCCCACGAACGCGAACAAGCTCTTACTCCGAGGCGTCATCAAAGAAAGTGCCGTCGCCGCGCTCGCCGTCGCGCGCATCGGACTTGCGATGGGTAAAACAAAGTGTCAGTCTTTCGGACCGCGTGTATGAGGGATTTTTATGAGTAAACAGTCACCCGTAATCGAGCCGAACAGTCACCCGTAATCGGGCCTCCACAGTGTGTGTCAGATTTGGGAAACGCCCAAGGCCGTACCTGACGTACACCGACCGAGGCGTTGACGTGTTGTTCCCGCTGGTAACCGCCCTGCGCGGCGACCGCAACCCGGGCGGTTCCGGAGACGTACCACCCAGTTGAGTCCCGGCATTCGTCCCACCAGGTCCAGCGAACTGCAAAGGCGAAGCCCCCGAAGCGCCTCTCTGCGAGTTCGTGATTTCCGTTTTGAGCTGCAACAACCGCGTCTTGACCTCTGGGACGAAAACCTGGTTGTAAAACTGAATCACGTCCCCCCGGCGCGCCACCTCCAGCTCCGGGTCGCTCTGTTCCAGGGAAACAGTCCAGAACGTCTCCTCGCGGCACTGCGGCTGCTTGTGGTAGCACGCGATTATGTCCCGGAACGTGACCGGTTCTCGGCCGTCCAGAACCATCCCCCTCCCGGCGTTCACCTTGCACACGCCGTACACGGCGCATAACAGAATCTGGTCAAGGTGGCGCTGTGATTGTGAACGAAAAGTGGTTAAGGTGTTGTGTAGGCAGAGGTAATAGTCCCTTCTGGTACGAGTATAGGCAAACGTAGGTGCCTGGATTTGGGAAACGCACAATACGTACGTTGTACAGGAGCTTGGTGTGGTCGTACACCACTTTCGAGGTGAGGTCGTAGGCGCTTTTTGTGAGTTCCTGCGGCAGGTGTAGGCGTTCGCAAAGGTCCGCCAGTCGTCGCGCGCTGGTCCGCATCACCTTCGCGAAGAACACCCTTAACGAGTTCCGACACGTCTTGGTGTGTTCCGACAACGCGCCGCTCGGCGGCGTCCGCGCGAACCGGCTCGGCAGCGGCTCCGACCCGCCCCCCGCGCTGGACAGGCTCGCCGCTGCGCCTTGCGATGCCCGAGCCGGCCTTTCCCTGGGCGTGGTGCTTCCCCGCAAAGGCGTGGAGAACGCGTTGGTGGTGGCGTTGGCGTCGCCCGCCAAAGCGTTTTTGCGCGGGGGCGTGTTGTCGTCGTCGTCGAAGGACTGCGTGTGCGACGAAGACCGGGCGTGCGCCGCGGTGTCAACAACCTCCACGTCACCCGACGCAGCCGCCGCGGCGACGCCCGCGACGGAGGAGAACGAGGGAGATCGGCGCGCGGCGAGCGCATTGGGGGCGGTCTTTTCTTTGCCGGTTTCTTTTTCTTTTTCGGGGTCAGTCTCCAAACCCTCCGCGTTTCCCTTTTCGTCCATCGCCGGCGGCGCGGGCTTGCTCACCGCGGCGAGCGCCGTCTGCGCGGGTCTCGGCGGCGGCGCGCCTCGCTCCGCGGCGCGCATGAAGTTAAAGAACGACGATCCGCGCTGCCACGCCATGGTTTCCATCACGCGCTCTTCAATCGCGTTGAAGTGTTTCTTCACCTCTCTTGGCATGGTGGGGTCCGCTCGCACGAACGGCTCGATCATGTGCACCACGTCGAAGGCGTCCAGGCCTAGCAATCGGGGTATGGCGGGAAACTTCAGGGTGGCGGTTTTGTACGACGCCACCACCACCTCCATGGCGCACGACAGCACGGCGCGGACGAACCGGCTGGACCCCGCGAGCTGCCGGTACGCCGCTCGCTGCGATTCGCTGGGGTCGGCGTTGTTTTGCAAGGAAAGCGGACGCGGGACCTGCGTCGGCACCGTGGCGGCGAGGGAAGCGACGTCCATCACCCCCCCCGCGGCGGCGGCAGCGGCGGCCGGGTTTGTGTCCGCCTTCTCGCCTTGTTCCCCTTCGGTTCCTTCGGTTCCTTCTTGAATAGAATCCAGCGAATCCCCGCCGCCGCCGACCTCGCGCCGGTGCTCCGCTTCGAACACGCCCTCCGCGAAATAAGCGAACACCCTGACGGCTTCCTCCTGTCTTCGTCGCACCAGGTTATCCACGGAGACGTTGTGTGACGCCCCTTGCAGGGCCGCGACGCCATTTATTGTGACTAAAAACGCATCCTCGGTGAGCGCGGCGCTGGTTTTCCCAGCCAACCCGTGCACCGTCGCCACCAGCTTCGTGGACGCTTCCTTGCCTAGAAAGCGCTCCAAGCGAGTCGCCGGTGACGGCATGACAACACCCGAGGGCGACGTGGGCGCGACGATCCCGTGAAGCCACGACGCGCTGGCCATGGCCTCCGAAACTGGAGTGAAGGGAACCGACACACGTCCGGCGGTGGTTGGCGATTTCATCGGCGCGACGGAAGGGCCTTCCGCGCTCGCCAACGCGACGCCCCCCCCCAGCCTGCTCGCGGGGTACGGCGAGTACGCGGCTTTGGACCCGAGCCTCGCAGGCGACGCGCCTAGCACGAACTTCATGGTCCCCGCGCCCCGCCAAGGCGTGAAGGGTACGCCTTGCTGCCCTCCAGGTCGGGGGGTCGCGGCGACGCCGCCTTGTCCGTTCATGGTCGCCGTCGCCCCCACGTCCCCGAGCACGCGTTGCGCCTCCTCCTCCTCCTCCTTACCAAGGGCGAAGTACAGGCGCTCGTCCAGTCTTAGGTGCCACGCCAAGCCGGAGTTGACGGACGCGTTGGTGTACGCGTGTTTTGCGGCGGTGGTCGCGGCGGCAGCGGCGGCGGCGTCTCCGGCCCCGAAAACGTCGGGGAACAATGTCGGGCCGCCTTTCGCGAGGCCGACCACCTTTTTTTTGCAAGGTTTTTGCCCCAAGCTCCCTGCGATGATCGCCCGCTCCACATCACCCATCGCGGCCCGCAGCGTGGGGAGCTTGGTTTTGGAGGAAGCGGACAGACCTTGCAGGACGTCGATTTCGTGTTCGCCCGTGTTCGGGTCGCAAATGGCGCCGGCGGCGACGCTGACCATGTTTTTCAACTCCGTGCGCAAAATGGAAGTCGGCGCGTTGACCAATAGGAACGCCTCCACTGACACGAGGACGTGGTACAGGGAGAACAGGTCGGGAAACTTGGGCAGGGTTGAGTGCTTAGCTGCTAAAAAGAGCAACCACCCGAACCGCGCCACGTCCGCCCCAGCAGCAGTGGACGAGTCCAAGTGGCAATCCGCGAAGAGCTTTGGCATTTTGCCGGAAAAGTGTCAGTCTTGAGTATGGGTGTACTGTATGGGCAAACAGTCTACTTGTGATGTATGTAGTGTTGCCAGTACTGGTAAATGTTACTAGTAGTGCACTCAAAGGGGGGCATCAAAGAGTCGTTGGATTTGGGAAATGCAACACGTACCTTGTACTTCTGCGCGGCGACCCGGGTGAACGCGAACGAGGTTCGCAGTTCGGGAACGGAGAGTGAGGCTTCCAGGTTTTCGAGACCCACGGCTTGGTCGGCTTGGTCGTCCTTCGTGACAAGGCTCTTTCCTTGTTTGGACGGACTCCGAGTCCTTCCTTGCGACACTTGCTTCTTGTCGTTCAAGCGCTTCGTCAGCGGCTCCGCCGCCGCGCTCATGAATTTGCGCAGCGACCGGAAAAACTCCACGCAATCAACCTGAAACGCGCGCAGAGTGGCGGTCAGGTTGCGCTCTCTCGCGTTGTTTCCGTGCGTCTTGTTGCCAGCCTTGCCAGGAAGCGCGCTGGCGTGCGTCAACCCGGACGCGACGAAAGCGGCGCACGCGTGCCACTTCGCGGGGTTCATCTGTTGTGTGTGGGGAGGAGGCGTGGGTGTAGGGGTCGGTCAGGGACGTGGTGTGCGGGGTGGGAGGCGGAGGTGCGCAGATCGGGAGACGGCCCGGCGGGCCTCCAAACAACCCAAAAAAAGAAGATTGATGGATTGATGCTGCACGGGGGATCTCGGCGTACCGTGGTGTCGTCCACGCTGACGACTTGTTTGTTCACCAGAAGCGGCGCGACTTCCAGGAGCACGTCCATCGCGGCCGTGATCTCGGGTTCGGTGAATCCGAGCTCCTTTCGAAGCGTCTCCGCGAAGAGCCGCGAACCGAACCTCTCACCCATGGAGGACCGTCCCCCGATATCTTTGTCGCGTCTTCCGACATGCCCGACCGTGTCAGGCACCTGGAACCCCGGCTCAGGGACCGCGACGCGCGACATTGGGACAGTCGTGTGTCACTGTTTGGCACCCACGTCTCCCACCCCCACTACCTTCCGTCGCAAGAACCGGAATAGCGGTCGTAACGGGCGCGGTCGCCGGAACACGGCACCACCGACGGTCGGTTTTCTCAGATTACGACGCGGGCCCCCGCGGAAAAGGCGCGAAACCAAATGCGCGTCCTCGCGATCTCCGAACGCACCGCGAACACGTGTCGACGGAAACGCGAAACCCGAAACCCGAAATTCTTGGCGCGAACACTTCCCGAGAGACGTGCAGAACGTCGATCGAATAGCGCACGTGCGAACGTGTCGCGCGAAGTGGCAAGCCGTGCGGTCCGGTTGCGTAGAGCAGAGCAATCCGCAACCCGAAATGTCGAAAAAAATAACCGGAAAAAACGGAATGAGCGGGAAAAAGGGACAAAAAGATCCGTCTCCTTTTTGACTGCGTCCCTTCGTCGCTTCGATGACGTGTGCGAGTGAGCAAACAGTCCGAAGAAAAATGAAGTCGCTAACGGTCTATGAACGACACGGAACGACATTGCTTCGGTGACGAGGCAGTTAGCTGTTGATATTTCGATTCACCGAGGAGAGACTTTTGGAAGTTGCCATTTTACATTTACCTCCTCCTCGTCTCCGCGAGCTCCTTCAAGTCAAGCAACAGTTCTCGCTGGCTCGTGCGGTACAACAACGCGGCTCGGTCCGCGAAGTGACCGGGGGTGCTTTCGAACCCCGACTTTTGGTCATCATCATCTTCATTACCTGCGAGAGAATGTTTTTCATCATCCGAGATGGAAATGGCATCCGCCATTCGCGCGGCTTGCGCCTCGAGTCGTCGCAGCGCGTCTTGATCGAACTTTTTTTCGAAATCGACATTCCCGATTGCTGTTGTGAGTCCTTCATCGACGTCTTGTACAGCGTCAGACACGTGTTTCGCATCAAACCCTCGCAAAAGAACATCCAAGCCACCTGGAAACTCGTTCCACTGCTTCGTTCCGCGGTGCAGGAGGATTTTTATTTTTTCAGCACGCTTTGGATTTTCGTCATCCGACGAAGCGAAACCAATCGTGATGTCGCTCGATACCCACGCCGAACACGTGTCGTACGGATTCAAAGGCACCACGAACCCGTGCCTGCGTAACAGCTCGCCGTTGCCCTTGCCGCCGTAATCGATTGTTACTTGTTCGTCTTTTTTGAAACCCCTACGCGCGACGAGTTGCCACCGCGCGCCGCGCCGGCGCAACTCGGTGTGCGAAAAAGAAGAGTGGTTGCACATGTCAAGTAAAGGCGTCAACGCGCCGTCGTCGCCGGCGGTTCTTTTTTCCGTTTTCTGCTTTTTATTGTGACAGCCTTCCCCTGCCCTTCCCCAGCCCGCCTGCGGAAGGCTAATCGCGCGGCTCCAGAACACCGCGTGTGCCCAAATAAGGGCGTCCAAATTGAACGTCTCCGGCGGGAACTCTTTTTGGTTTTTCGCAAGAGCCTTTTGTAAACACTTCAGCTCCGCCAAATCCGCGCTGGTTTCAAACAACAAAGCCGTACCGTGTAAACGCCTGCGCAGATCAACGCCCGACCAGGATAGCGGTAAGCAAGCCACCAGGTCATTCCCGGGAAGACTCGCCACGTAGTGGCGCCAGTACCCCCCGCGACGGGGTTCCTCCTGGGAATCCTTTGTCGTCGTCGCGGCGTCGTCACAACCAATGTTTTTTTCCTCGGTTTCAGCGAGATTGCGCTCGCGCAGAAGCACGAGCTGCATGCGCGTGCTGTCACTTACGGGCGTGCCTTCACGGTCATCGTCGGAACCAGGCGAGTCACCAGACCCATCTGCCACGCGCAGTGCATCCATGGCGTCTTGAAACGCCACCGTCTCGTCGTCCGCGTCGCCGCGCCGCGTCTCGGCGGCGCCGATGACGCAACGCATTGGGCACGACACGAGAACTTCGCCTTTGCCCACGTCGCGGGATGCGAACACCCCGACGCCCGCACTGGGCGTGGTACCCAGAGTCACGGAGTGCTCACACCCTTCGCGCTCCAGCCATCGCAATAGGGCAGACCCGCGAGCGACACGAGACGACGCCATCCGCGCGAGGTACGGAGTGAAGTAGATGTGTTTTTTAAAGTCAATAATAACAATTCACAATACCGTTAGTCTTTCGGCGTTCCCCCCCGTCCCGCCACGAACCCCCCCCCCCCTAAAGCTTTTATTATTCTCAACCGGATACCGCGTGCCACGCCAAGCACCGTCCCGGTGACCGCGGCCCACCCGAACAACACCAACAGCGCCGCCGCTGATACGAGCCCGCTGGGCGCCGCGAGTTTCGACCGAACCATCAGCCGCGCGATTTCCATCCGGCGCTTGTCCGAGTTCACCTTGCAGTTGTACTCCTCGCTGCTGCCTTCGGGGTGGAAAGCGCACGACTCGGTATGGTCGACGGTACTCTCTGACGTACTTCCATTCTTTTTCTTCGCGGAAAAGATCGCAGAGAAGAAGGACTTGACCGCCTTTAAGGCCAACGCGATGACCGCCCCGGGCGTGAGCTGCGACACTGAACGCGCAAAGGTTTCACGCGTCGCTTTGACGATGATCGCGCGCACCGCGCTTGGCGGCACCAGGGATTGCGGGGACGCGGAAACCAGTAACCTTCGCAACGCGCTTCCTGACGAACTCTGAAACAACTCACTCACCAAACGATTCACACTGGCTTTGGTGTGCTTGTCCTGGCCCGATAAAAAAAAGAAAGTGTCAGTCTCTCGGCCATGTGCATGAGGGGTTGGTATTACGTAAACAGCCAGGGTAACAGTCCGGGGGAATGCGCCCTTCTGGTCGTAAGACGTCCCTTCGCAGGACGAGTATGGACAATCAGGCAGGCGGAACGTGGTGATTGGAAATACGTACCATCGCCGCCGAAGCGCTTTGGGGTTGTTTCGCGTTCTTTTTTTCGCCTTCTTTGCCTCCGCTCGCCCCGCCCGCCGATTCCGCCAAAGAAATGAGCTCCGCCCACTTCACGTCTCCCTTTTCGGACATGAGAATCTTCTGAAGCTGCGCTCTGCCTCTTGGTGTTTTCGGGGCCATCGCGCGAAAAAGCGCCGTCGGCGCGGCGAGCTCGTACATGTTCGCGCCAGTGCGCACGGCGCAAAAATCAAGCGTGGTTAACGAGCGAATCACGAACACCATGTACGGCGGCAAGTTAAACCGCCAAGCCGTGCTTAGTTTGGTTAAATCCATCACCAGCTCGGTGAAGTTGGTGAGTTTCTTTGAGGGTATTTGAGGGTCTTTCTTGGATGACGCCGCGTCTGACGTCGCATCCATGGCCGTCGCGTCGCTCGTTCCATCCATACAGTTTAAAAACGCCTTTCGAAACGATTCGTCGTCCCCGTCGATCCACTTCCCCTCGCCTGACGCGTACCCGTCTTTCATCACGTCGCCGTTCAAATCCACCCACTTTTGCGGGACATCCGGGAGCATGCCAATTATCCGCAAGTTGTCAATCAAATCACTCCAGTCCCGGTTCAGGACGTTGAGAATACACCCCGCCATCGCTTCTTGTTGTTCGTTGTTCACCCGGCAAATCAGGCCGAAATCCAGTAACGCTAACTTCCCGTCGTCCGTGTACAGCATGTTCCCCTCGTGCGGATCCGCGTGTACCAGGCCCGTTCGGAACAGCTGCGCGGACGAGCACTCCACCCCCCACTGCACCATCTTGAGCTGCTCTTCGTTGGTTAGCGATTTCATCGGCCGGCCATCGATCCACTGCTGCGTTAACACCCGGCGTCCGGTCATTTCTTTTAAGTGTCGAGGTACTACCAAGAAATCCATGAACCGTAAGCTCCGCCGAAACTCATCCGCGTTTGACGCCTCCAGGGTGTAATCCAGCTCCTGGAAAATCCCCCTTCCTACGCGGTCCACGATGTTCGCCAAGTCCGTGGCGCCGTTCAAACCGCTCTCTTCGATCCAAATCAAAGTCATGCGCGCGATGTGCAGATCCAGGGCGATTTGCCGAAGCACGCCAGGCCGCTGGACCTTCACCGCGACCTGCCGGCCGTCCCAGGTCAAACCCTTGTACACCTGCCCGATGCTCGCCGCCGCGACGGGTTCTTTGGAGAGCTCTTTGTACAACGGTCGGTTGTTTTTTGAGTCGTTACTACTCACGGAATCGGTTGGCCCTTTCCAACTCGTATCACCAGGGCACACCGGCCCGGCGTGTTTCAGCTCATTCCGGATGGTGTCGTACGCGCCAACGCTCGAGAACGGCGCCATCTGGTCCTGCAGCGGCTTCAACGAATCCGCGGCTTCGTCGCCGATTATGTCGGGGCGCGTGGAGAGCGTCTGCGAGTGTAAAAAAGAAAGTGTCAGTCTTGAGTTGGCGAGTGTGGGTGTACTTCGTAATGTGTAGACTATGAGTAAACAGTCGTAGTAATCGGGCCGAACAGTGCACTTGTGATGTATTTGTAAGAGCCGCGAGTACTGGTAAACGTTACTAGTGTGAAGTACTTCCGTTGAATGAAACGGGTGTGGACGTCAAAGAGGGGCAGTAAACAGTCGGCGGGATTTGGGAAACGCGCAATACGCACCTGCGCCATCTTCACGAAAACCGGCCCCAAGCTCGCGATGCCGTCCCGGACCACCGCGCCTCGGGTTCTTTTTTCAAACGCAACGTTTGTTTTCTCTTCCCACACCCAGGTCGCGTAGACCTTGGTCGCAACCGCGGTGACCTCCGCTAGCCGCGCGGCGACTTCGGTGGGCGCGTCTTGAAAGAAAGCGCCCACGAGCAAAAGCTTCTCCGCCACGTCCATGTGCGGGTCGAAGTCCAGGACGATGTCGTCCAAGCTCCCGTACACCTCCGCCCTTCTTTTAATAGCCTCCGCCGCGTCCCCGTTCGGGTTGCTCCGCATCGTAGCCGTCCTGTCCACCAGCATCTGCTCGTACGCCTCAGCCGCGCTCGGAGGGTTCACGGGGGTCGGCGTCTTGGTCTTGTCCCTCGACCCAGAAGCAGGGCGTTTCGCATCGCCAGGCTCACCTTTACCGTTCTCGTCGTCGGTCCCTACGCTCGCGTCCCCTGCTCCGGACGGCGTCGCGATCGCGTGCGGCGTAAAGGGCGCCCCCCCCTGGGTGCGGAACCGGGAGTGGACGCCACGAGGGTATCGCACGCACCACCCACGCACGGATGCGGGTGCCGCGGGAACTCTCGAACGGGCGGCGCGTGACGCGCGCGCCAGCACCACGCGCGGCGACGTGTGTTTCCTCCCGGGTGCCACTCTCGCACACGCGGGAGTCCACATCCCGTGCTGCGCCACGGAGTACGCCATCACGCTCGTCACCTACGCGGGCGCGTCGCCTCGTCCTCCGCCGTCACTTGAAAAGTGGGTCGGGTCGGTCCAAACGGGCGAGACGCCGTGTACGCCCCGCGCGGTCGCTCGCGCGGTGCCTGTGACCGTGTTCACACCGCTCGCGGGAGCGTCGCCTTCGTCGATTCGCGCGCGCGCGAAGACGGCGAGACGCAGGTGTGGTCCGCGAGGCTTCGCGGCAAGATTGACAAAGCAGATAACTTCAGGAGCCGTGGCCCACGTTCTCATAATAACCTGGGAATTTTGGTTTCGGAGAGTTCGTTGTTGGCGCGGCCGGGTATTGTTCACCGCTCGGGTCGCGTGATGGGGCTTCCCCCCATCCCCCGTGGTGCTGGGAAACGAGGCAACACGTGGCTACAGACCCTGGATGCCGAGGACGACGTCGATTTGTTCGCCACCGCGTCTTCCCTGGGTTTGTCGCGCGAGGACGAAAACGATTTCGACGAGTACGCCTTGGACCGCGCCGAAGTCAAAGTCAACGAAGAGGCGTGCTTCCCTCCGGATGGACGACATGCAGTACCAACACGTCGTTCCACACGCGACTCGTTGTCCACACACTACGCTTTGCTGAAAACAGTCGGGCAAGGCGCGTTCGGCAAGGTGCGTGTGGCACGACGGTTAGTGGACGACGCGGAAGTGGCGGTGAAGACGATCGATTTAAACGGAATGAGCGCGAACGACGTCAACGACGTGGTGAACGAAGTCAACGTGTTGCGTTTGGTGCGACACCCGTGCGTGGTGCGGTGTTTCGACATGGTTTTGGAAAAAAACGCGCTTCACATCGTGATGGAGTTTGTGGGGAAAGGGGATCTGGGACAAGTGCTTGTGGGGTATCGGCGCGGCAACGCCAACCGAAGAAACGGAATCGGGCTATCGGAACCAAACGCGTTGCGCCTCTTTGCGCAGATCGCCCTGGCGTTGCATCACGTGCACTCCCTGGGGGTGCTGCACCGGGATTTAAAGACGGCGAATATCTTCGTCACGGAGATTCGGGACAAAGATTTCGTCAAGCTGGGCGATTTCGGAATCAGCAAGGTTTTGAACTCGCCAACCGGGTTCTGCAGTACCGTGGTCGGGACGCCGTATTACTTGTCGCCGGAGATGTGCTGCGGGAAGACGTACGGGGTGAAGAGCGACTCGTGGGCGCTGGGGTGTGTGCTTTACGAGCTTTGCTCGGCGGATACGGGAGCCAGGGCTTTCGAGGGGAACTCGCTGCAACAGCTCGTGATGAACATCACGCGCGGCAAGTATAAACCTCTTTGCCAAAAGAAATGGAGCGCCGAGACGCGGCGGTTGTTGCGTGGGTTGCTACAGCGGGAACCGAAACGGCGGTACTCCGTGTCCGACGCGCTTCGCTCGAGCGCGGGTAGGGGGGCGCTGGGCAGGCTACAGGAAGAGCTGGTGGTACAGGGCGAACTGCGTGAGCTGCGAGACGTCGTGGATGCGGCGCTTGTTGACGTTGGGGATGCGAAAGTTGACGCGCCCTTACGGTACGGAATCGCGGCCGCGCCCTTCGTACAAGCCGCGGCGGCGGACGCGGCAGCCCAACGGGCTAAACGGGAAGACAGAAAAGAAAAAGCGGCGGTTGTGGCGTGCGATAGGAACACAGAGAGACGTCGGTTAAGGGACGCCGAGCGCGCAAAGTTTGCGGAGCAGGCGACGCGTTTGGCCTGCGAGAAACGCGACTTGATTAAACAAAAAGAAGAGGCCAAGTTGCAGGCGAAGCGTGACGCGCATTGCGAGTCGCGCCTCGCGAAGGCGGAACACGCGCGACGCGTCAGGGATGCCGGCCCCCGACTGAATCGCGGGGCGATGAATCCAAACTTTTTCGTCAGCAGAGCGGAGGACGAGTTTTTTGTCGCGGAAAGCGCGAAAGCGTCCGCGTCCGTTTCTGACCCCTCAACAACTCCCGCCACGATCAAGTCTCGCTACGAAGCCGCGCGTGCCGAGGAAGAGCGTTTGTTTCAGGAAGAGATGCAGAAGCTGCAGTCTCTTGCTCCGGCTAAGCCCGCGGTTGAGCCGCGCAAAGGCACGGCCCAAACGTCCGCCTCGGTTTTGGACCCACTGACCCTGTCAGAACAGTTCGAGGCGACGACGATCACCGCAATTAAGCACCGAAGAAGAGCCCCCGTGGCCTTCGACGTGTCAATCGGGTTGGAGCGGACGAAACAAACGTCGACGTCCGAAGACGAAGACGTCACCAAATCATCCGGATCCGAGGACGACGACGACGACGACCGACGCATGACGACTCGCTTGGCGCACATCCGAGGCCACTGCATCGGCGAGCTCGGGGTTCGGGGGTTCGCGAAGGCGTACCGCGCTGCGAAATTGCAAATCGAAACGGCTGGTGGTTTTGGTACCGCTTCAAATACAAACGAACGCGACAACGACGCGCTTACTAAAATCGTCGGAACCGAAAAAACGGAATGCGTCGCGCTGTTGGAGATGCTCGTGTTGCTGGAAAACGTCCAGCGCGAGTCTGGGTCGAGTGAAACAAACGCTCCGCCCGTGGACGATTTAGAAACTTTAGTCACCATGCTGGAAACAAAAAGAAGGTAGAGGGATTAGTGGAAGTATATGTAGGAATAGCAGCGATAACTATTAGAAACTAGTTTGGTTTACTTTTCTTCGCGACGGGTGAGCCCATCGCGCTCTCCGCCTTGACCACCACTTCCAGCTCTTCTTCGGAGAGAAATTTGTTTTCGGATTTCCCCTTTTTACTTTTCTTCGCAACGGGCGAGCCCATCGCGCTTTCCTCCTTGACCACCACTTCCAGCTGTTCTTCGGAGAGAAATTTGTTTGCAGGACTTTTCATTGTATCCTTTTTCTCCTCCTTCGACGTTTTCGCCCTCGGCGGCGTCCGGAGCTTCTCCGGCAGAGCCGCGCGAACGTGCGCCAGCTCCGCGACGAACAGCGTGTTGTGCGCCCACCCCGCGTACTCACCGAAAACCCCCACGATCGTGTCCTCGACCTTTTCCATTATCTTCGGAGTCAAGGTCTTGCCTTCAAGGGAGGGGAGGTAGTGCTCCACCGCGAGCTGCCACACGTGCGTATCAACCGGCACGGCTTGGTGCTTGTCCAGGGAAAACAAACACGCGCACGCGGCGACTTTCGGGCCGACTCCCGGCAGTTCGGTAAGCGCGACCTGCGCGTCTCGGTACAGGACGTGGTCCCTCAGGTTTCGCAAATACGAATCGGCGCCTCCTTCTTTTTCGGAAAGCGCCGCCGCGGTGCCGGCGATGAACTTGGCTCGGTACCCGAATCCCTGAGAGATAAAAAAGAAAGTGTCAGTCTTGAATGGGCAAACAGTGTTGGGATTTGGGAAAGGCCCAATACATACCATCGCCCGGAGTTGCTCTTCCGTCGCGCCGAGGAGCTGGGTAACCGTGGGGAACGAGTAGAACGTCCCGAGGGGCTCGCCGGGAGCTTGTAGTAAGTCGAATGCGACAACAGAGGGCGTCGCCGGCGGCGCGACTGCTTTCGTCGCCGACACACGCGCTTCGAGAGATTCTTTTTCAGCCGTTTCAGCGCCAACCGCGTCCGCGTCGCGTTGCTTTTTCTGTGGCGTGGCCTCCTTCTTTTTGTTCACAGGCACCGCTTTCAACACCCCCCCCAGCCTTCCATCCGGAAACAGCTCCGTGCCGTACCCCGCGCATAGCCGTTCCACCATTCCGTGTATCCGCGAGATGTGGTTGTTGCTGCTGCAGATGAACGAAAAAAGGCACTCGCTCGGGTCTTGCCTTAGCATCCGGCACCCGGGCAGATACGGTTGCAGGTTTCGAAACCGCACATCCGCGGCGGCCCATTGCTGGGACAGGTCACTGAGGTTCACGGCCAGGTTGAAGTACTCCGCAATCGCGTCGTGGTCGGTGCTCTGGGTGCTTCCGTGCGGGCCGCAGTGCACCCGGTACAAAACGTCGGTCGGGGCCTGCCTCAACGACACCACGCGTTCGCCGATCACGCCGACCCAATCGCCACAACTGGTTTTCCGCCACCGGAACGTTTGACCCGTGGGAAGCGTGTTTGCCAAACAAAGCTCCGTAGGGCTGGTGCCTAAAGAAATCCAGCCGAGTTCGGTGGGCGACGCGGTCGTGCCGTCGCCGACCAGCGCTACTTCGCCAACCAAATCGCCTTGTTGGATCTCGTCGGCCCTCATTGTGATTCGCCTTCGGTTGGAACGCGAAGGAAAGACGCGCTGCGTTCCCCTGAGAGGTCCGAGATTGCCCAGCCGAGCGATCACGGCACGCATGCACGCATCGCGTGGGTTCTTCGATTTGGGTGGTGCGGTGTCGTCGTGTGCGCGAGAGAGTCAGACGTTCCCACGGGGGGCGGCGGGCAAAAACGAGCACTTCCGAGTTTCACGAAACGACTTCGTTTCGTTTTCAGAAACCACGAAAGAAGGAAGCGTTTTTCTCGAGGCGACGTTTCCGAGGCAGGCACGACGTCCCGCGGTAGTTACCTCGGGTCCTCGCCCGTCTGTGTCTTCACAAGCCACGACCCAAGGTACGCGTGCACACCATGTAATTCACGCGCGGCGTCGCGTCACTACTTCCTTCCGTTCGTCACCCACACCCCCCCGTTCGCGTCACGCTCGCGTCGTCTCGCCTTCCCCAACGTCGTCTCCGTTTTCGTTTTCTTTTCGTTGCCAAACCAACCGCGTCTCACCTCGCCTCGCGCCTCGCCGCGTCCCGCCTTCTCCCTCGTCCGCAGCGTCACCCTTTCCTGGACCCAACGGAACGACATGGCCATCACCGAGGTAAGAATGATCCACGCGGGTGACTGGGGTCCCGCGGGTACCCTGGTGTCCATCAACGTCGAAGAGGGCGAGCTGAAGAGTTCGATTCGTCGAAAAGTCGCGGGCGTGACCGGCCTGCCGTACGAGCACGTCAAGATCATGCTGGTCAGCGTGGCGCAGATCGGCGCGAGTGACCGGCGAAGCAACATCGTGCACGGCAACTGCGGCGTAGCGATGGGCACCGCGCTGGTGTACCCCGCCGCCAAGGCGGACATCAAGCCGCACAAACCTTTGGCCACGCCGAACAGGCTGGACAACAAAGGAAGCTGGACCGAAGGCGCGTAGACGGTGGGGGGGTTGGTGTTTGGAGAGGGAAGAGAGCTAATCTTTTGTTACAACCGGTAACCGGGCTTGGAAAACCATAAGGGTCATCGTGTACTACCGTCCCTTTGTTTACCTCCCGTCACACACCCATGTCCGCCTACTCGTGGTAGTACCGGAACTTCTCGAACCCCAAGTACGCGTCGCCGCCGTCTAAATTTTCGTGCAAGCACACGAAACACCCGTCGCAGAAAAAACACGGCGAGCACGGCGCGTTCGCGTCGTTTCGCGTCACGAACGTGGCTTACGATAAATAAAAGAAAGTGTCAGTCGTGTGTGGGCAAACAGGGAGACGGGATTTGGGAGACGCGCAATACTTACCTTCGAACACTTCGCACATGCTGCACTTTCGTCTGAACCTGCGCGCGGTGAAGGTTTTCAGGGGGAAGTTTTGCGTCTTCGCGCTCGTACGCAAGTCGTCCGCGTGCGCCAACCGCACCGACCGAAACGTCAACACGTGGTCGCAGTCGCCCCTGTGGCGGAACAAATAGGGCTTACTCCGGACAACGGCTAGGTCACGCAAGTGGGTTTCGTCAGCGTCCGTGCCGATTGCGTACGCCACCGGCGGCTGTTTCTTGGCGCTGAAAAGGGCGGCGCGGTACGACGCGTTTCCCGCGGCGCGCGCGTTGCGCGAATCGTCGCCGTCCGCCAAAGCGGTTCCGATCGAGATCTCCTTCGCGGTCAGCGCGGTCAGCGCGACGAACGAACCGTCACCAGACGTACACAACCGCCGGTGCGAAGCCGCGCCTAAAGTGGAGGTGAGGGACTTGCGGTACTGATGCCAAGCAAAGAAAGTGTCAGTCTTTCGTAATGTGTATTCGTAAACAGTCGTGGTAATCAGCACAGGTAATAACCGTCCCTTCGCAGGACGAGTATGGGCAATCAGGGAGGCGGGATTTGGGAAACGTCCAAGGCCGTACCTCAATGATTGGCGTGCTATACTGGTACGACGAGTTGGAATCGGTGGTTCCGTCGCCACCGCCAGCCGCGTCGTCCACGCGATCTCTGCGGTCCTCGTGGAAAACGCCTTCGATGAAAAACGCGCCCCGTTTTTCAAACGCGGGCAACCCCGCCTCGGCGGCTTGTGCATCCGCGGCGCACGAAATTCGGTCTTTCAACTCGCCCAGCGTGTTCGAGCCGAGACACAGGAACTCCTCGAGCACCATCGCGGGCTTGGCGGGGTTGTGCACGGCGACGGAAACCAACACGTCCGTGTCTTGTAACACTCGTGAGCTTTCTTTTCTTGAGTTAGAATTCCCCGACGCTTTGGAGGGTCCGGGGTTTCTCTTCGCGCCGGCGACGCGCGCGCTTCCGTCCACAACCGGGTTGTTTCTTTCAGCTCCGCCCGTTTCGTCCACCACCACCGCGAACACATCGTCCGCGTTTTTGTACCGCCGGCGGTGTTTCCTGATTGTGAACGAAAAAGTGTCAGTCTTGTATATCGCGATGTATGGACAAACAGTCAGGGCAGAGGGAAGACGTCCCTTCTGGTACGAGTATGCGCACTCGCAGAGGCGGAACGTGGTGGGTGGGAAAGGCCCTTACCGACTCGCCAAGCCCTGGCTCGCGACTAAATCCCTTTCCCGCAAACACCGAAGCGGCGCGTCGGTTTCGGTAAGCGCCGCCTCCGAAGCCGCGTCCAGCGCCGCGTCCAGCGTTTGCGATACAAGCGAAAGCGGGTGGTGAAGCGTCGCCGTCGTACCCGCCGCCGCCGGCGTCGCGGCGGTCGCCTCCGGTTCAATCCCGGCCCCGCGCTTCCCGCCGCTTTTGCGTCTGTTTGTCCCGGCCTTGCCCGTTGTGTCACTCGGCCCAGGCAACGCTTGCTGCGCCGCAGGTGCGTAAGCAGCAGGAGCTTCATGAGGTGCCCCCGTTCGCGCCGCGGGCGCTTCCAACATGAAACGTTCCACGGCGACATCCGCGCTTTGAATCACAGCCTCCTTCCACGCTAACCTGGAGCCCGTGTTGAGCAGCGCGACCGCTGCTTTGGATGTCAGCGCGTCATTCAAACACGCCAGGCTTGCGCTCGCGTCTTCCGCGAACGAACAAATGCGCTGGGGGACGGACGTGACGCACGTTCGCGGGGGCGGGGCCACGACACGCGCGAGGCGGTACGTCGTGGCCGGCACATTGCTGGTTGGCGCGGCCACGAGCGTAGGAGACGCCGCAGGTGCCGTCTCTGCGGACGTGCCAGGCACGCGTGGCTTACGCTTGGCAGGCATCACGCGTGTTTCCCCCGCCGCGCGAGCGCCACCGGGGTCGCGGGGTCGTCCGCGCGCGTCGGAATGGCTGCGAATCGCCCAAGCACTAGTACTACTGTGTTATTTTCGGCGAGTCCAATGTATAATTTCCCCAGCGACGGGTGGTGGTCAGCAGTTCACACCGCGCTGGGCCCCGTGGGGGTGAGACGGCGGCGGCGTACGAGCGGTACGAGGGCTTGGCGCGATGTCCGCGACGGAGACGGATGGAAACTCGGATGCTGATATGGGGTGGCTGAGCGACGATACCGAGATGGCTTCGGAAACGGCGGACAAAATGGACCGCCGCGAATCTTCGCGCGCCGCGTCTATCTCCGGCGCGGACCAGATACCGTCACTGACGCCGGACGAAGATGACCCGACGATGGAGTACCGAACGCTCGGCGCGTGTGTATCGGAGCTCCTCACGGACGATTTAGTGTCCTGCGCGCGAGCGCGCGACGGCGTGTTCGCCCTCGGGACGAAATCGGGGCGCGTGCATTTGTTTCGCCATTCCGGGGATTTCTGTGGGCACCTCACGAGGGTGGAGCCCCTGCCGCGTTCGCCGCACGCCGGCCCGGTCACGGACGTCGCGTTCGATGCAACCGGAACGCACGTCGCGAGCTGCGCGCTTGATGGAACCGTTGCTGTGGTCCGGCTCGGGTCGGCTGGTCTTGGTCGGCCGGCCGCGAAAAACGAGATTGTTTTCGCCCGCGAGCACGAGTCGCCGGCGCTCGCCGCGGCGCTTGACCCGCGGGACGCGGACGAGAACAAATACCGACTCATCGTGGGCCTCGGTGATGGCCGACTGATAATGGAAACCTTCACATCCGAAATGGATCCGCTTGTGAGCCACGCTTCTAAAATGAACGGCGCGCACCGTCGAGGCGACGCGAAGGCAAAAAACGACAAAAAGATGGAATCGCGCGTCATCCACAAAGGCGAAGGTCCGGTTCGCAGTGTGGCATGGTGTGGGTCGCTAGTGGCGTGGGCGAACGACGTTGGAGTCAAGGTTTACGACGTCGCACAACAAGCACCGGTGGGTTTCATCGACCGACCAAGAGGCTCGCCAGAGGCTGGGAAATATAAAGCCCACCTTGTGTGGGGCGGGACCGACACTTTGCTGATCGGGTGGGCGGACTGCGCGTGGGTTGTTACGATCGGCACGCGACCGGTACACGCGAAATGGCGAAAGAACAATAAAGCCACAGGGTCACGTATCACGACCGATTTTGATTCGGACGGAAAGGATGAAACGCGCAGGTACGCGGAGGTGACGACGATGTTCCAAACCGATTTCGCAATCGCCGGGATCGCGCCGTTTGCGGGCGACACGTTGTGTTTGTTGGCGTTTCTGGACGGCGACGGCGACCGCGACGACGACGATGATTCGGTACCCTCGTCGTCTTCGATACCCTCATCGTCCTCGGTACCCCCACACCAAACTAGCGCATCAAGTCGAGCTCCTTCAAAACGGCCCGAGGTTCGCGTTTACCAACGAGCGCAAAATAATCAAATAATCGCCTGTGACGCGCTCGGCGTCGACGGCTACCGCGACTACAAACACGAGGACTACTCCTTGACGTTCGCGTTGAGTAACGACTCAATTCCTTCAATTGAAACGGAAACGTTCCAGCCCCAGGTTTCGTATTTCCTGGCGTCGCCTCGGGGCGTGGTTTGCGCGCGTGCGCGGACGCGGCGGGACAAAATAGCTGGGCTTCTCAGCATGCACCCGCCCGAGTTCGAACAAGCCCTTTTGTTGTGCGACGCGGGTGACCAAAAACAAGAACGAGACGACGTCGCGGAGGCGTACCTCGCGTATATGCTCGCGCAAAGTTTGAGCAGCGATTCCTCTGCCGCGTCTTTTTTCGTCGAGAAGATCGCCACGTCGTCCTCGCGCCTGCTACGGAACGACCCGCGCCTTTGGGAACGGTGGGTGTTCCATTGTATGACCTGCGGTAACCCAAACGTGCTCGCGCAGTTGGTGCCGTACATCCCCACCGGGTTGCCTACTTTGCCAACCGAGACGTACGAATCCGTGTTACACTTTCTGCTGGCGAACAAGAAGGAGCACGCCAAGTTTCTCGCCACGCTCAAGTCGTGGCCGTCGAGCCTGTACGGCGTCAAGGGAGTTCTCGCCGCGTGCGTTCGGAAGGTCGCGGAGGTTGTCGCTGAGACGAGGAAAACCTCGGCGGGGATGCGAACGCATGACGCAAACGATGCCAGGACAACAGGTACTGTTACCCAAAGTACTCATATCCAAAGTAGTGATATCCAAAATACCCAAAGCACTGATACCCAAAACACTGATACTCCAAGTACTCTGGGCACCCTGCGCGAGTCTCTGGCGGAGCTTTACCTCGCGGACGGGCAGCCGGGTCGGGCGCTGCGAGCGCACCTAGCGCTGGGCCGGCCGACGGTATTGGATTTCATCGAACGGCACGATTTGCTAGGGCTAGTCCTTGCGTCTGAAATGGCAGCTGCGTCAGAGAGCTTAGCCGACGCCATCGCGCCGCTCGCTGCGCTCGACCCGGAAAGAGCGGTCGCGCTGTTCGTCGCCCGACGAGACGTCGCGCCGCCCGACTTCATTGCTAATGCGCTGGCGAAGACGGTTTTCTTTGTTAGTGTTTCCGATACAAACAGCGACGAACACGAAGACGATGCGTACCCTTCAGGCTCATCATCCATGGGTTCCAGGGGCGCTCGCGAGATTTACCACACGTACCTCCGCGCGTTGTTTGCAACGGACGCGAGCGCGGTGCCGATTTCCCACCTGAACAACCAAGTCGGTTTGTTCGCCGAGTTCCACCCGGACGAGCTGGGTGACTTTTTACGGGACGCGGTTGGGGTTGATCTGCACGCGGCGCTTGAGACGGTGAGAAGGTTCGAAACGGAAGCTGCTGGGTTTGTGCAGGACGAAGAGACAACGAAATTGACGAACGACGCAAATCCAAATCTGGAAGAAAACGGTCGTCCGAGTCATTGGCGCTCGCGCAAAACTTTGTTCGCGCGACACCGAGCCAGTCTGTTGAGTCATTTAGGCGCGACTCGCGGGGCGTTACGGGCGTTGATCGATTTGGACGACATAGAAGGCGCGGTGGCGCTTGTACAACAAAGAGCGGCGCCCGACCCGGACGACCCGCTCGACGAAGGCGACGACGAGCTGTGGGACGAGCTGATTGAGCTCGTGACGAAGCGCGCGGGGGCGCTTTTGGAAACGGATGCGAGGGAGACGACTGGCGGTACGACGGGAGGTGACTGTTCCAAAGACTCAAAACTCGGATCATTCGAACTCAAATCAAGAGAAAAAAGGGCCCGAAACCACGGTATCCGTGACTTGCTTGACGTCGCGGGTCGGGCGGTGGACCCGAGCCGAGTTTTACTTCGCGTCCCAGCGGGTGCCGAGATTGACGGGTTGCGCCATCGGTTAGTGAACATTCTATCCGAGCGAAACGCGGGGTACGTTCGGTGCAAACTGGCAAGAGACACCTCGGTTGCTTTGCTCGCGGACGCCAGGCGGAGAAGGGTCGTGTCTGGAAAACGCGCGTTTCGGCCGAACAAGCTCGCGGTGGAGGATTAGGGATTAGGGATTAGGGGGGGGTAGTTCGGTGTGAGTATTTATCATAGCGGGTTGAATCGTGCATGACGCGCCTAATTCTTCACCCTTCTGTCCTTTCAAAATCCCTTCTTTCCCTTTCCCAGCCCCCAACTTTGCTACGTATTTATCATAGCGGGTTGACAAGAAAACTGTTTTTTTATTACGGCGAGAAACAACGCTTCCCTAAAAAATTAACGCGACGTCTAGTGGTAGTAGTACGGCTCCCAGCTGTACCCGTAGTCGGGGTCGTCCTCGCACTTGCCCGAAGTGAGGCACTCGTCGCAGTACTTGCGATCCGTTTGGCGATGCGCCATGATTGTTTGGTGGCATCCGATGCCCGCGACTCCGTTTTCGACGCCGCAGGCGTCACAACTCACGGCGTATGCGTCGTGTTTAGACCGCCGCCCCCGGTGGTTAAAGGCTTGACCGTGAAGCTCCAACGCGGTCAAGTCCGCGGTCGGGAACAAAAAAGAGGCCTCGTCGTATTCACGGATATCGTGTGTCCTGTCCGTCAACCGCCGGACCTTCACGAGCCGCTTGCTTTGTGCGCAAGGTGTAGTCCTGTCAGTCACGCACTCCAGACCGAGCCACCTAGTCGCGGCTTCTACGCGGGCGCACGTCACGCCGGTGCCGTTGAACACGACATCGACGTTGATCCACGTGTGTCGTGTCTCGGCGGTGAGCAAAGTCGCTGCTTTCGCGGCTCGCTTCAGGGCGCCGACGAACTCGTTTTCTACAAGGTGAGCTTCTGAACGAGCCAGACGCTCCGCGAACCACGTCTCGAAGTGCCCCGCGAGGACCTCGGGGGGAGTGTTCAGGAGGTCGCGGATGCGGAGATGCATGTACGCTTCGGCCATGTGCTTCTTGAGCGCGGCGAGTTGCAAAGGTTGTTGCTTTTTGGTTTCGTCTTTTTAGCCTTCTTTTCGTGAAAGGAGTGAAAATATCCCGGGCGGTCGCAGCCCCGGCCATTGATTCGTCGCCCTCGGCGCCTACAGGCACACGGGAAACTCGAGTCCGATGTCGGCTGCCATGTCCGCGGCCTCCGCGGTCGCCTTCGCGACCGCCGGTCGCACCGCCGGCCGCCCCCGCACCAACGCCAAGGTGCGTACCCGTCCCGGACCGCGGCGACGTCACTCGATTCGCAACCACTTTTTGCTCTCCGGGCGACGATGAATCTTGGCGGCGCAACGCGCGCGGGGCGTCGCCCCGAGGCTTGGCGACCACCTCCCCGCGCCAGGTGTCGCGTGCGACCGTGTAATTGCGATTGGTTTGGTCCAGCCATTTGGTTCGCGTGGTGTTCCGAAAGACGTACCCGCGCGTGAGCAGGCGCGCGATCCCGCGGAGCCCTACCCTTTTTACTCGAGCTTCGCGTTGGTTGGCCACCGACCACCGCCGATTCGATAAAAAGCCACGACACGCCCCGGCCACCCAACTGACCTCCCCCCTCCCTCCCATCCAGGCGTCTCGCGCCGCGCGCAACTCCGTTGCCACCGCCGCGGTGAGCGATGCGTCTCAGCTCGCGGTACGTACGCACTTCGCGACACGGCCTCGGCCCCAATCGCGCCGCCCGATAGCCAAGTTTCCCGACTGCGCGCCATACGATTCCGACTCCGAGATTTTCCAAAACGTGGGGAAGTCTCTTTCCGCAAATTTTCGACGTTTTCGGCATCCCTCGCTCCCTTCCAACCAACCCAACGCTAACCGTCCTTCCCGCCCTTCCCTTCCAACCACAGCCCACCTCCATGTTCACCGAAACCGCGCTCACGGCGCAGCAAATGCAGGACCTCGCGTCGCAAAGGCCGGTCCACAACTTCGTGTCGAGGTTCGGGGACGACGAACCCCGGAAAGGCGCGGATATTCTCGTGGAAGCCCTGGAACGCGAAGGCGTGGATTGCGTGTTCGCGTACCCCGGAGGCGCGTCCATGGAGATCCACCAGAGCTTGACGAAAAGCAAGACGCAAATCCGGAACGTGCTGTGCAGGCACGAACAAGGCGAGGTGTTCGCGGCGGAGGGGTACGCGAAGTGCACCGGGAAGGTCGGGGTGTGCATCGCTACGTCTGGGCCTGGCGCCACGAACTTAGTCACGGGCCTCGCGGACGCGCTGCTTGATTCCGTGCCCATGGTCGCAATCACCGGCCAAGTCCCGCGACGCATGATCGGCACGGACGCGTTCCAAGAAACCCCCACCGTGGAAATCACGCGGCAAATCACAAAGCACAACTACCTGGTGATGAACGTGGAGGACATCCCGCGGGTGGTGCGGGAGGCGTTTTTCCTGGCGTCAAGCGGCCGGCCCGGCCCCGTGCTGATCGACATCCCGAAAGACGTGCAGCAGCTCATGTCCGTGCCGTACTGGGGCCCGAAGGTTAGCCTGAACGGCTATTTGTCGCGGTTGCCGAACCCGCCCACGAACCCGCAGATGCAGCAGGTGCTTGATATGCTGAAGAACTCGAAAAGACCGGTACGTATTTCCCAATCACCACATTCCGCCTCCCTGATTGCCCATACGAGACTGACATTTCTTTTTTATCGTATCAGGTGGTCTACGCGGGCGGCGGGTGCTTGGACGCGGCTCCCGAACTGAAAGAGTTCATCGAGCTCACCGGGATCCCGGTGACGAACACCCTGATGGGCTTGGGGTGTTACCCTGCTTCGGATCCCCTCTCACTGCACATGCTCGGCATGCACGGCGCCGTGTACGCGAACTACGCTATTGACAGCGCGGATCTTTTACTCGCGTTCGGGGTGCGCTTCGACGACCGCGTGACCGGGAAGCTGGAAGCCTTCGCCGCCCGCGCCTCAATCGTGCACATCGACATCGACCCCGCGGAGATTGGGAAGAACAAACACGCGCACGCGGCGATTTTTAGCAACATCAAGCCCGCGCTTCGCACCCTGAACGGTTTGATTCGCGGCGAGAAAGCCACGTTCGACTTCAGTGAGTGGCTCGCCGCGATCAACGTGCAGCGCGCGAAGTTTCCGTTTTCCTACTCAAACACGAGCGACTACATCGTGCCGCAGTACGCCGTGGAGCTGCTTTGCAAGATGACTGACGGCAAGGCCATTGTGAGCACCGGCGTGGGGCAGCACCAGATGTGGGCGGCGCAGCACTACAAGTTCGACGAACCCAGGAACTGGCTCACCAGCGGGGGTTTGGGGAGCATGGGGTTCGGCCTCCCAGCCGCCATCGGCGCGTGCGCGGCGCGGCCGGACGCCGTCGTGATCGACATCGACGGCGACGGCTCGTTCGTGATGAACATCCAGGAACTCGCCACGCTTCACGCGGAGAACCTCCCCGTAAAGATGTTCATTTTGAACAACCAGCACCTCGGGATGGTGGTGCAGTGGGAGGACCGGTTTTACGGCGCGAACCGGGGGCACACGTATTTGGGGTCGCCTGATGTGGAGTACCACACCACGAAAAACGAGGCGGACATTTTTCCCGATTTCGTGAAGATCTGCGAGGGGTTCAGGGTGCCGGCGGAGCGCGTGGTGCGGAAAGAGGACCTGGGGCCCGCGATTCAGCGTATGCTGGACCACGACGGGCCGTACCTCCTGGACGTGATGTTCCCGCACCAGGAACACGTGTTGCCCATGGTGCCGGGGGGAGGGACGTTTAAAGACACGATCACCACCGGCGACGGACGGACCCCGGAACTTAAAGACATGAACACATTGTGATGAACACGTCGTGAGGGAACCATAGAGAGCGAGACGACGTGTTGTTACTGAAAATGTTTTTGCAAACCAACTTCACCTCTGGATGACTGTCTGACCCTCAACTGTGTGATGTCAGCAGTACATTTTGTAAAGCTGGTGGCTGTGGAGAGTCTTTGTGACCAGTCTACCAGTCGTAGATAATCACTCTTTTGCCACCAAAGAAAGCAAGTCGGACAAGATCTACAAATATCCCGGTTTCTTGGCGTAGACAAAAGGGGGGGTTCGTGTTCCGAGCCGGCAGAGATGACGGCGCGATGACACGCGACGCGTATCGTGTTCGGGGCCGAGGAACCGCGGGAACCGCGGTTTTCGTACTCGCGGCGATGCTGTGTCGATCGGTGTCTGCACGTACGGTCGGCGCCTCCACGGGGTGGCACACCACGACAACCGCTCCGTATCATGAAATCTCGCATGCTGCTAATCTCGTGGGTATCCTAATCTTGACTGCGGTACATGTACCCTTCGCGAGCGCCCAAGTCCAAGGAGTTACCCGTATTGGCGAGACGTGTAGCTCGGACGGTGACTGCTACGATGGAGGTCAATGCTTGGGAGTATGCTGCTCTAGTTCATCTATCCCGAACTGCGAAACCTGCGGTGCCACTGAATTCGATCCTCACGATGGAAATCCCTCAAAGTATGGCTGCGCGCAATGTGAAGATGGGTACGAAACATATAACAAAATGAGTACGGGGTATCAATGTCGCAAATCGTGCGAGGAAGGCGACTTTCATCCGGACCCCTAAACGGACTGGTGCACGTCATTTTTTGCCGATGGAGCGAGTTGCTCCGGAACGGATGCTTGGTGTGCGTCTGGAACGTGCGGAGGCAACTACTGTTGCGGCGCGGCTGAAATGGTTTCGGTTTTCGACCAAAGCGGCGAATGCTGTACTCTTTGTTCAAACACCGGCGCATGCCTTGCCACAGCAGCGTGCCAACAGTCTTCGAGCATACCGCCACCTTCGCTACAGCCGACACCTCCGCCGCAAGCCAATTTCTCGGATAGCTCCGAAAAGAACACGACAACGCCGTCTCCGGCGCAAACCAATTCCTCGGATAGCTCCGCGAACAACATGACATGCACCACAGAGAAGTTAACGGCTGGACAAAATTGTTATGCCCCGGCTAACGGTAACGACCACTTGTGCGCTTCTGGAAAATGCGGCGGTGACTACTGCTGCGACGAGGCGGAAATGCGATCAGTATTCGAACAAACTGGCGAGTGTTGCGTTGCATGTTCGCTTACCGGGGCGTGTTGTTCGACGTCTCCGGCGATGTGCGCATCAAACACGTGCGACGCGTCCGCCCAGCCAACCGACGGCGACGTCGGCAATTGCACCGCCGCGCTCTCCCCCGGCTCTACGTGCGCGCCGACGTGCGACGACGGGTTTACGCGTATCGGGCAACGGACGTGTAACGCTCACACGGGTGCGTACGTAAACACGGCGAGCTGTTTGGCAACGTGCGGCGATGGGTTCGCGCTCCTCGAGGCGCGAACATGTGACTCTCGCACGGGTGAGTACAACGCCACGGCGACGTGCGTGTTGGTGTCTGAAGTGCCGCCCCCGCCTCCACCACCGCCGTCGACTCCGTACCCCCCCCCGATGTCCAACGAAACAATCGCAATCGTCGCGGATGCCGCGGAAAAGAAAGCGCAAGCCGAGGAGACTCGCGACACTCTTCTCGCCAGCGTGGGCGACACGAAGACCAGGGCGGTTGTGAAACTCCTGGCGGACGCCGCGATTGCCGGCGTGCAGGTTAAAAAAGTTGAAATGGCGCTAGCGGCGGAAAACGAAAACGACGCGTGCGCGCAGGCGTTTGTGAAGATGCAACTCGACGCGGGTCTGGGCGCGTGCGATGTGACCACCGCGAGCAGCACGAGCGCTTCAACTCGTCGACTCCACGCCACGGCGACGTTTAGTGTCACCGTGTTTGTGAACCCCAAAACGGTCGACGCCGCGACGCTCGCGACGGCGCTCGCCAACCTCGCCGGCGCGGGCGTCGCCGCGACGACCACGGACACCAATCCGATGGACGAAATGCGAGCCATACCAGGACTCGACGTTTCCATAGTCGCGACGTTCGAAACGGAAGCGACACTCGCTGCGGTGGCTTCGGTCGCGGCGGACGCGGCGATGAACGCTCCGCTCTCGCCGCCGCCTTCGCCGCCGCCGGCGCCGCCTCCCAAAAAGCTCGTGCTGAGCGATTATGAATCAAGCGCGCGAGCGACGGCATCAACTTCACACGTATACGCCACGGCCTTAGCGCTGGTGGGTTTGACGTTTGCGAGGAGATACAAGTAGGCTTAGCCGTTAATACCCACACCGCCAGAAACGAAAAATCACCACTCACAATCAAAATCGGTCAACTTTGAGACCCCTCATCTGTTTCCTGACACTTCCATGTCTCGCCGAGATGGGCCGCTCGGCGGCCTGGGCGTGCGCGCCCCGCCCGTGCGTGTTACGTCCGTGGACGAGAGCGCGATGCAGGCTAAGCTGAGGGAGCTTAAGGTGGTCATGGCTCGCGAGCGGACGGCCCGGAGTGAGGTGAGCCACCAGATGGAGGCGAACGGAGGCCGCATCTGGAGCTCGAGTCGGCCCTCGACGCTTCGTACGCGTGATACCGGCGGGTTGAAGCTACGGGAGCTCACCTCTGGTGAGCTTGAGCGTATTCAGAGAGCGAAGGACCGAGCTGTGGTGTCGGACCGCGGCGCCGCGATCGCCGCGGTCACCGCAGGCAACGCGCGAAGCCGTTCGGGAAGACGCTTGGCACCCCTGGACGCAGCACGCGTCGTGGGAAGTGTAAACGCAAACGCCTCCGCGTCCCGGTGTTTGCCCGGGTCGTCGTCGTCGTCGCGTCCGCACACGCCGAAGGTGACGCACGTGGTGGTACGCGCGACGTGTTCCGTGTACGCCCCTCCCACACGAAAGGGACACGGGGGGCAACAAACCGACCACCACCCCGTTCCATCTGATTGGAGCCACGAAAACAAAATGCCAAATCCCGGAAAAGACATCGTTGCCGCCAAAGCGCCGCGACCGCCCGCGGCGCCGGCCGGCGCGCGGCCTGTTTCGGGGCGCGCGTTGCGAATTCAAAAAGACGCCAAGGCACCGGGTAGCATCGAAACCTGCAATTGGAACCCTGACGCGAACGACATGATCGAACCGATGGGCGATTTCGCGGCGGGCGAAAAAGATCAGCAGGTTTCTGTTTCCAACCGAGGCGACGCGCAGGTGCTCGTTTTCGACCGCCAACCGCCGACACTGACTTCGCGAAACAGTTATTCGAACACCACCACCACCTCCGGGGGTGTTATGATCGTCAACGAAACCCCGTCGCTTCTTGACGGAACGCTCGACGAGTTGGCGAACCGAAACGAGTTCGCGCGGGCGCTGCGGGAGTGGCGGGGAGACGGCGACGGTGACAGGCACGGCGGCGCCGACGCGGCCGCTCACGAAAACGAAACTGAAAACGACGCGCCGTCTTTGCTCGACGGCGCCTTCGACGAGCAGGCGAACCGACGGGAGTTTGCGGAGGCGCTGCGGGAGTGGAGGGGAGACAGCAGTGGTAATACTAGGGCAGGCAGCAGTCGCGATTCGGAAAACAAGCGTAGCAATAGCAGGGCGGGCGGCCCAGGCGCTTCGGAAAATAGAGCGGGCGCGCCGGCGATGGAGACGCAGACTGAGACATTGGTTGCGAAAAAAACGACCGAGCTCGCGGTGTCACAGAAGACAGACGGCGCGTCGTACTTTGAACGGCTGCGCACTAAAAACGTCGAGCGGATGGCGGGGAAATACGCGGCAGATGCGATGGTGTCACGGACCACGCGCCGCGAACAGAGGTGAGGATAGCGCGATGAATGATACGTATGAATCGTACGATGAGAGAAAACCTTCCAAGGTTTGATAAACACTCGGGGTGTTATTGCAAAGACTACTTGTACATTGGCGACTGCGCTACGTGGCTTTCACGTTGGCGCTTTTCTTTTTTGTCGCGCGGCTTGACGTGCTTTCGTCAAGCTTTGAACTTTATTTGACTAGTTTGCGTTTGGTTCCTCCCCCGCGACGCAAAGCGTGGCGATGACGAGCGCGTCGGACTGGTCCACCTCCGCGTCCGCCGTCGCGCCCGTCCCGCCGTTCATGACGCTCATAATCCCGTTCCACCCGAACCCCATGACGTTCATGAAGGGAATCGTGAGGTGTCTCGGTACCACCCAGAAGTTCACAGCCTGCGCGGGGACCCAGTACGCCCACAGCGCGAAGAGGGTGAGCCACCCCGAATCCGCCGGCGCCTTCGCGGTGGTGGGCACGATTTCACCGCCGAGATCGCCGTTCACCACTGATACGATTCCGTTCGCCCCCCCCACAACCGCCTCTTGTGACTTCCGGCAAATGGTCCCGGGCAACTGCAAGGAAGTGCACTCGCCGTTGGCCCAGGTTTTGAGGCCGAAAAAGGTTGGCAGGTAAAGCAAAGGGCACACCAGGGCCTGGTCCGCGAAAACCATCAACCCCACGCTGGCGCCGGCGCCCCACCGCTTCGTCAACACATCACCAACCGGTTTCATCAAACGGTTGTACAGCCCGTACTGGAACGCGCCGACGTAGGTCAGACCGAGGACGAAGAAACACACCACCCTCTTGGTGTCGATCGTATCCCTGCCCTCGACGACTTTTTGCACGAAAATGTCACTCGCGACGCACTTCGTGACGCTGGTGCAAATCGCGGTCGTAAACGGGTGCTTGACGAATGTCGCGATGTATACGCCGTAAGCGCCACCCACGACCCTCGCTCTTACGCACGCGTGGAACGAGGCGTGCTTCGCCACGTCAAGCCACGAACACCCCGCGTGTCTCAACGCAGCGCTTGAGCTGATGAACGCCCCTATTTCTTCGGTGATTTCCGGGAACCGCGGGCCTGGCTTGGAGACGCTCGGGAGACGCGCCGTCGCGGCGCCGGCGACGCCTCCCACGCTCACCGTCGGGCCTCGCGCGAACAGCGCTTTGCAAAGGTCGTTCCGCTCTCTTCCCAGAAACGTAAACGCGGGGTGCGACACCACGTCTTGCCAACTGCCTCCCGCGTGCCGCAGAGCGAGGGTTGGCATAGCGCTCGTGAGTCTGTGTACCGAACGCCGCGCCGCGCGTTCGAAACCGGTGGCGTTGAAAACGCGCGACGGCGTTGATGCAATTAAACCCGCCACGTGCGCCGCGCCGTGCGTGGCTTCTTGCCGCACATGGGCGTGCGTCGCGATGTCTATCCAGGTCAGCCCCGCATGCCGCAGCGCGGTGACCATGGCGAACGCGGTTGTGGTCGGTGACTCGCCGTTCGCCCTTCGCTGGGCGTTTCGGACAGCCGCCGCTTCCAGCTCCCACAAATGCCGAAGCTCAAGCAAACCCTCCGCGTGCATGCTTCGCCGCCGCTGGTCGCCGCGCGCTTGCTTCGCCCCGCTTTTGTGTGTGTCCACACCCGGTCGGTCGTGACGCACGTCACGCCGAGCGCACCCGGGGTTTTGCGGACCGTACCCTCCCCCCTTGCCTTTCAAAGCATGCGCGGTCCCCGGTTTCCCCGCGCCCCCCCCCGGTTTCGCGCCGTCACGAACGACCCTTCCAATCGCACTGATATCCACCGCGTTCGCGCGCGAGGAACTCGCCGTGGAACCTCTTCCCGCTGACCGCACAGCAGCCTCCGCCGCGCGTTTCGCAGCGCGCCACATCGCGCTCGCACCAAAGAACGCAACACGCGGCACCCCCGGCCCAATCAACGTGACACGCCGCCGGTTGAAACTGACAATGCACCCGCCTGTCACGCGAACACCCCCCCGCGCGTCCGCGTCCCTCGCCTCCCTTCCTCTCCGACCGCGCCGCACGTGGTCGAAGATTCCCCCGCGCGAACTCGCTCCCAAGCGCGCGCCGACCAATATGACGTAACACAACACGCCAGCCCTACCCTCTCCCGCCCGTTGCGGAGAGGGGCCGATATTTCAATGCGTCCCTTGCTTTTTCGGACGGGCGCTGTGGGACGCTCGTTTGCGGAGATCGACAACTCATCGTTAACTCGTCACAGTTTATCTGCCACCGTGTCTCTTTATTTACGAGAACTTTTGTCCAACCTCTGTGTGGATTACAAAAAATGTACTCAACACTCGCTCGCGACGAGGGGCCGTCGCTCGGCGTCGCTCGCGATGCTCCGCTTCGCGCGCCTTGTCACGACGACGAACGCCGCCACACCTCCAGCCGCGAGAAGCGCCGCGCGCACGGGCACTGCGTTTTGCTGCGCCGCTCCCAGCGCAGCCGTCTCGCGGTCCGCCGCGGCCAGCTCGTCGAAAACGGCGAAAGAATACTTTTCGTGCGCGCTTCCAAGAGACGCCGCTTGGCGCGCCGCACACTCGAACCCATCTTTGTCCACCACGGAAGGAGCCCCCCTGGCGTGGTGATGGACGTGCCCGGCGCTGGCGACGACCTTCTTTGCTTTGCGGGATATTTTCGCGGACGGTTTCGTTTGAACCGGTTCTTGTCGCCGCGCCGGCTTCACCCCGACGCTCGCGACGGCATTCTCATCGTCCTCCTTCTGTCGCGGCGCCGCGGCGTTGGGATCCGCAGGGGCGACGTCGAACCCCTCCGTGACCACCGGCTCGTCCTTGAAGTGGATGTGTTGCCTTACTGGCTTCATGCCCGTCGAGGCCACGTCCAGGTTGTTCGCTCGCAACGCCACGTCCAGGGCGACCCCGCCTCTTCCGCGCTTGGAGTGCCAGTGTCCGTCCCCGCCGCGCGCGCGGTTCGTCTCCGCCTCGGTGTTTCCCTCTCGCCCCTTTTCCTCCCTCTGCCTCGATTCCATCTCCTTCACCGCAAGCGCCTCGGTAAACGCCCTCTCCGCCTGCGCCATGGTTTCGAACAACGGCCCTGTTTCGTCAATGTATTTGTGCGTTCTTTTCGGGCGTACAAACGGTCCGACTCCGGTTCCGTAAAACGGCTCCTCCCCGTAATCGGCGTTGCGCAATGCATATGCTTTCCAGTCAATCCCGGTCGCGGCGGCGGCGGCGCGCGTCTTCTGCTCGTCCAAAACAGCCCGGACCTCAGCCGCCGCCTGTGCTTTCGCAGCCGCTGCAGCAGCGTTTAGCCTTTGCGTTTCGTCGCTCAAAGCACTTACCTCCGGAACGTACCCGTACGTGAACTCGGTGGGTGCGTTTTTGGCGTCCGCGCTTGCGTCCGCGGCGCCCGCCGCGATCAAAGACGCGGCGATGACTCGCAACTCGTGTTGCTTCACGGAATCCGCCACGACGCTTGTTGAGTCGGAGGGGGTGACTGACACGGCGGCGCCGAGAGCCGCTTTTCTGCGTGACGCGTGACGCGCGCGGCGTTCTTTTTTAGGAAACGTCTTGAGATCTTTTCCCATAGCTGACGACGACGACGTCTCGGTTTCGGCCGCCCCGCTTTTCGCCGCGGCGGTCTCGCCAACCGCGTGTTCCAGGAACCCGTTGTTTGACTCGCCGGCCACGAAGCTAAGCCAGTCTTTGGTGAACCCTCGGAACATGGTAAGCACGTCGTTGACGTCAACGGTTGTGTCGAACTTCTTGAGCTGCTCCGGCCCGGGTCGCTGCACGAACAGCGCCGGCGTGGCTTCGTAAATCCCGCCGCCGTCCCGAAACGCCTTACGATAGGTAAAAGAAAGTGTCAGTATTGTATGGGCAAACAGGGAGGCGGGATTTGGGAAACGCGCAACACGCACCTCGGAAACCACACAGGTTTCGTACTCGGTACAGCTCGCGCCGTCCAGGTGCATGCTCCCGTCCGGCCTCCTGTACTTCTTTAAAACAGCCCGCATGCCTTGTTTGTTCAAAAGCCACGCGCTGCTTCCTTTGTGTTGCGGGACGCCGCCTTTTATTCCGGCGAGGCGCGCGTCGGGCGACACGCGGTACGGCCGCGGAAGCGCGCTAGGCCGGCCGGCCGCGTCCCACTGCGTCACCCACTCCCGAATCTCGTGCCGCGGTTCGTCGACCAGCGTAGGGATCACCACGGTTAAATCGCCCGCCGCGTCCCTTTGGTATGAAAGCGCATACACGTCTTCGCTTTCCGAAAAGTACGCCCCCAGGTTCACGATGCGCCAATCCGCGGGAAGCGTGGTGATGAACGTCGCGAGGTCCATCCCCCACTCCTGCTCAAACTCGTTGCCCTGGTGGTCCTCCAGCACCAGCGCGAAGTCCTCGCCCGCGTCGAACGCGGCGGCGACGGCTCGCAAGTGCGAAACGGAGTTGCCGATGGACTTCAACCGCCCGATCCGTTCGCGCATCGGCGCGTTAGCGTTGGGATCAACCACGGTTGACGAAACCGGGATCTTGCCAAGACTGGCGAATGTCCAGATAACATCCGCCCTGGACGGGTCATCCGCTTCGAAGGACTCGACTCGGTGAACCGAGTTTGCCCTCGCAAACTCGGTTTCAACCTGTTTTGGGTTTTTGGTCGCCGACTTTGCAGTGATGTAATACACAGGAACCGTGACGCGGGACCCGGGGCCGCATTTGGAATCGCTTATTGTTACCGGAGGTTTCCCGTGTGTTGTGCTGTGCTCCTTAGGCTCCTCCTGCTCCTCCTGCTCCTTAAGCTCAGTTTTACGTTCCTTAGGCTCCCTAGTTCCGCGTTCCTTAGGGGTGGGTCTCGAGGCGGCGACGCGCGCTTCGTCGCGTTCTGAATCTGAATCAGAATCTGAATCAGATTGTTCCTCTTCCTCCTCCTCTTCCTCCTCCTCCTTTTTCTCGTGTCGCTTGGGTGTGACGTTGAAGTCGTCGTAGTCGAGCGCGGCGGCGTACTCGGGGTTGTCCAAATCTGTCGAATCGTGATCGTCCACCGCGTCCATCGCGAAGTCGTGCTCGAACTCGTTTTCGTCATCCAGGGGCGCGTCGATGGCGGTACCGCTCACCGGGCGGTCCACCACGACGAACGGGTCACCCTCGGCGTTGAACTCCAGGGCTTCGTCCTGCCCGATACCCGACTCCTTCACGTCCTCGTCCTCGTCATCCCGATCAGACCCTCTGCTGAACGCGTTCACCGAGGATGGCGGGTCATCGTACGGGTCAAGAGGATCGTCCCCAAGCACCAACGCATTCACGGCGTTGTTGAGCGCGTCCTCGGCCTGGTCCCCAAAAGCGGGCACCGCCAAAAGCGCGAGCAGCGCCACGCGCAGCACCACCACGCGCACCACGCGCGCGCGCATCGTGGCACGCCCCGTCGCGGTGAGACACCGGACAGCGCGCAGTCGAATGGCGCGTCGTGGCTTTTTCGCACGGCGAGGGTGTTACCACACAAAGTTCGGCGATAAAAATATTTTTATTTTGGCAAAAAGTGTGGAAGCGGGTTCCGGGATCCGCCCCCGCGAGTTCCTCATGTGTATGGGTATTTAGTGTGCTGGCCTCCCGGGCCAGCGAGACGTTCACGGTTCGGACTCCCGGACGGCGAGACGTTTCTGGGGTGGTACTGGAGACCAGTGATGGGGGCGTGGCACGCGGATGTGACCTTGTTGCAGCTGCGTGGCAACGCGAGATCGCGACACAACCGTTAATTGGGGAATGAATGGGCGGGAAAAATCACGGTTAGTTCCGTCCCCAGGAACCCCTTGAGTGAGTCTTTCAATTCGCGAAAGTGCCAGACCCCGCACGCCGCGTTGGCAAAGAATCCCCAACAACACAACAATTTCCAAAAACTTCCGAGATCGCTTACGGACCGTCGCTTCGCATACACTGGGTACCGCGCGGTTTGGTTTCCCCGATCGCGTCTTTGCGTGCGTCGCGTGACACACTACCAACGCCGGTGGGTGCGCGAGTCAGGCGTTTCCGTACCCGTACCAAGTGAGTCTCACGGGAGGTGAAAAACCGTCGAGTTCGGCAGTGTTAATAAAAAATAACGCGTGATCTACGCGATGTCCACGCCCGAGGTTGGTGCCACGGAATTGCCGCCGGTGTCTGTGCCGGTGGATGTGGTGATGGGCGATGTCGGCCACGGTGACACAGGCGTGGACGCCGCGATTTTGAACGGCGCACCCCCCACTACGGGTTCGGGAAAAGACGAGTTCAAAGAAGGGCCCGTGAATGCGCAGTCCCTTGTTCTCGATGGCGGGGAACCGTCGGGTGCTGGGGATGGCGATGGAGAGCACGACGCGGGGGGTACCGACGACCAAACCGCGCACACTGCAGGCGCGAAACGACGGAAAATGAACACACCGCACAGCGTGTATTTGCCGGACGACCGAGGGAAATCAACAGCGGCCCCCCTCAGCAAGGACACGGACCGATCTGCATACGCGGTTTACCCGATGGACGTGGTGCCCGCGGCGCCGCCCGCTCCACCCGACCAGGTTGCGGAAGAGCCTGTTAAAAAAAAGGAAAAGACACCGAAACAGCCGAGACCTTTACAACAGCAACACACCTCTCATTACCCCAAGATTCTCCCCCGGCAGGTACCTAGCGGGTTCACGAACGAAATCGGCCGGGACATCGTGGCGGCGGTGGAGGCGAACCGGTTACAAAGAGCGGCGGAGGTACGGCCGGACGGGGCTTTCCCAAATCCAGACACGCCTTTTACCGCACCTGGCCCAACGCACTGCTTGTGATGTATGTAGATCGTGACGTACAGAGCAGTTGCCAGTACTCGTAACATTTACAATGTGGCGTGCGTAGATCGTGACGTACGGACGCAGTTGCCAGTACTCGTAACATTTTCAATGTGATGTGTGTAGCGGTTGCGGGTGCACTACTGGTAACACTTACCAGGGCCCTGTGGTTGATTGACACAGCGCCGGTAACTGTTTCTATGGTGACTGTTACAAACCTTACTCGCGGCTGACCGTTTTCTTTCCCAACCCCAGATGGCGGCGGCGAGCGCGGCGATTATGCAACGGGAAAGCGGCGACGGCGTTGGTAACCCTTCTCGCGGGGTTACGCACGGCCAGGGAGGGCACGGCACCGGTGATGTGTGGGGCGCGGTTGCCCGGGAAAGCCAGTTTCTACGCACCACGCAAACGCAGCCGGCGGCGGCGAGCACGAAAGATCTGCGTTTAGGTCGCGTGGGCGTGGTGGTTGCGTGTGAAACCGCCGTGGACCGCGCGCAAGCGGTGCTTTCCGAACAAGACCCCACGGACACGGACGGGTTCTTCGTCGCCTCACCTGCGGAGCGGTGCGTGATGCTGATCAAGCGCAAAGACGCGCTGCAAGCGGAGCTGGAACGCGCGGTGGCGAGCTTGGTGGTAGAGCGCGCCGTACGAACCGGTTTAGAGGAAGCGCTCGCGGTGGCGAACACCATGATCCAGGGCTCACACGCCGCGGGCGGGTACGGTTTATCCGGGGCACCCGCGGGCGGTGGCGGGCATCAACAGCAAGAGTACGGGTCTCCTGATGCGTTTGATGGCGGCGGCGGGCGGGGCCGGGGAGGCCGGGGCCGCGGGCGCGGGCGCGGGCGAGGCCGCGGCCGCGGCCGCGGCGCGGCGGAGTCCCCCACGTTTGAAGAACAGCGACCGTCCGTGTCGGTGTCGTCGTCTGAGTCAGATGACGACGAGAAGGACGAGGACAACCGACACGGCAAGGTAACGGACCGGTTCACCAGGCACGCCCCGGATGATTGCGACCCCGCTGCCCTGGCGGTGCTGAACGGCGACTCCGGTGAAACGGGCGCCGTCGTCGCCACCAAGCTGGGCCCCGCGTTTTTCGCAAACGAAGACGACACCCCGTTCGCCATCGGCCGGTCTCTGTGCGGCGACCCCATCGAGGACGCGAAAACGGGCAGGCTCGACTTGAGCGTTTTCGTGGAAGTCGCGGACAAGAGCAAGGAATTGGCGGACAAACAGGAAGACGCAGAATCCGCAAAACCAACCGCGCGAACCTGCGGCGCCGTGGTGGTGGCGCTGAACGAACGCCGGCTCCCGGGTCTGAAGCTTCGGTCCAAGCTCCACGAAGGTACGTATTGGGCCTTTCCCAAATCCTGACACACTGTTTGCCCATACAAGACTGACAATTTCCTTTATTGGTATCAGGCACGCGGCTGTGGCTCACCCCTGGGTCACTTGAAGAGAAGAAGCACGTCATGAAGACCCTGGTGCACACCAGGTGCGCCGCCGTGCTCGCGGCGCTTGAAAAGCACGAGTGCGCCGTGATTTTCACCGAGCCGGTGGACCACGTCGCGCTTGGGTTGCCCGATTACCCGTCCATCGTGAAACACCCCATGGATTTAGGGACGGTCGCCAAGAAACTCGAAAACAACGAGTATGACCTGGGAGGCCCATCCCAGTTCGTCACGGACGTGCAGCTCACGTTCCACAACTGCCTTGCCTACAACCCAGTCGGCACCGACGCGCGGCAGATGGGGGAAATCATGCTGCGCGAGCTGAAACAGAAATGGATCGCGAGCGGGTTTTAAGACGATTGAGATGAATGTTACTTTTGTGCAGACCGTTGTTTTGAAACTCTCACTCACAACACATCGTCACACGCGAGAGCACTGTGTCCCTGGCGGCGGAAGAATTTCCAATCTCCGCCGCGCACGAGTGCGTGGCGTCCTCATCCAATGGCAGACGGGATTTTTAATACCGTATTTACCAAAGCAGCACGAATCATCGCGAGGAGACAAAATATGCCCGGCAACCCCAAAAACCTGATTTCTCAATCTCCCGACCCGTACTCCTCAAAAAAAAGCGAGGAACTCGCCAATTTGCGCTCTAAATTATATGAACGGAAACGTCTGTCTAATGACTCAACAGTTTTGGCCAAATCGAAGAGTCGCGCCCTCCGTAAATGTTGAACACTCGAAGTCGGTCGGCAAACTTTGTGACCGAATACCTGCCCTCAGGTCGTCGCGTCGTCGTCTGCACTGTGCGTGGCGCCTGGGTGCGCTTCCCAGGTGGTGGTCCTTCGAACGTCGCTCCTCCAGACACCTCGCTCCCCACGCGCGTACCCGCCCCGAAGGCGTTGCCGTCCGTTTCCCGAACCACGCGCGCGCGCCCGGCCTCCCCGATCTTGTTTTTCGGGCGGACGTAGACAACCATGGCTTCGCATTTCCCTCGCCAGCGAGTGACTTCCCTCGCGCAAGGGGACGCGCACGACAGCAGCAGCGTCGGCACCGACCGGAGCGGCGGCAGTGGAAACTTCACATCATCCACCGGTCAATCCACCGGGCCGGGCGGGTCGTTGCACCCCCCGTCCCGGAACGATGGTTTGTACCGCACGTTCACCCCCACGAACGCGGGGTGGAATCTGGGTGACTACGCCTGGGACAAGCAAGCCAACCGGGTTGTGTCCCGGGAGACGATCGCACGGCAAGCGGGCGTGCACGCCGCACAGTCGCACGAAAAGCGCGCGGAGAGTGGGTATCCGTTGTCCTCTGGGGGGGTCAACCCGGACGAAACAAACTCGCCGCTGAAGGTGGAACATGCGATGAAGGCGGCGCGGGGAGGGCTCCCCGCGAAGCACGCGGCGCACCGCGAAAGTTCCCTGCGAAGCACGAAGAGCGAGGATTCGCAGATAAAGATCGTCTCCCCCACCCCCAATCGGGTGGGTACGCACGCCGCACACGCGCTGGGTGTGATGGAAAGGTGCGCGCCCGTGAAGAGGGAAACGCCACTCGCGGTTTCGCAAACCAAAGCGCGACCAAACAGCAACAGCAACAGCGAACGCGTGGTGGAGGAGGACGGCGCGCTGAACAACGCAGTGGCAGTGTCGTTTTCCAGGCAGTGCGCCGCCACCGGGTGCCGCGAGATGTGCCAGCCTTCCTCAAAAAGACGCGTGGAGAGGATTCTGTGCGTCGCGCACGGCGCGTCGCGGGACGTGGACGTGCTGGGCGAGCCGCACCGGTTCTGCCAGGTGTGCTACGCCCTGCACCCCGCGAGCGCGTTCAAGGTGACGAACCGTACGTGCAACGCGGTGCTCGCGCGCAAGCGCATGCTACGGATCCAGCGGCAGCGACGCGTGGGCGGGGGCAAAGGCGGGGGCGATGCGGAGGCGGATACGGGCGCGAGCGACGCCGACGTCGACGACGCGAAAGGCGAAACCGCGAACGACAAGCTCCGCGACGTCGCCGCGGTTTGCGTTTCTGTTACCGAACCGGAAAAGGAAACGCGCGCGTCGCGGGGGAAACAGGCGGCGAAAGTTGGCAAACGACGCCAGAATTCGCACAACCCGACGATTGGCAAGAAACCCGTCTGTGTTGACGTGGCCGTTCCCGTGGCCACAGCTGCTGACGGCGCGCGCGCGACCGCGACCGCACACGCGAACGCGGGCGGGTGGTTCTGGAGCTCGCTCCGGTACCCAGCCGCGCAAACCGCGCCACCAACCGCTCCGTCGCACGGCAACGCGGGGAAGCGCGCGCGGTTACTCACCGCTGAAGAGGACGAACTTCGCAACCAACTCGTGTTGAACATGGAGCACGGCGCGCTGGGCAGCGCGCGCATCGTGAGCGCCGCGATCAAGATCCCGCACGCCACGCCCGCGTTTCTGTCCGTCGCGGCGGGGGGGTCGGGTCGGTGTGTTTCTCTTGGCGACGCGAGGCTCGACGCCGACGCCGGCGACGACGCGGCGCGGGTTGCGTTTGCCTGGGGTGGGGATGACAAGGCCGCGGGTGGTTATCAATCAAGTGACGCCACTTGCTTGGCGTTTCCCAACAGGGAACACGACGCGCAAAACACGCAGCCCGACTCGCTTGAAAACGAGATGAACTCGCTGCTTCGGTGGATGGACCAAACCCCGTCCGTGTTGACCGCGGCAGAGGGCGGCGGGCGGATGGAGGATTTCGGGTTCGACCCGTTCATCCGACCGGGGTCACTGATTTACGGCGTCCACGCGCAAGGGATGGTGACCTCGCCGTTTGGCGGGCGCGGCTGCGACGACGACGAAAACGAAAACGTCTCCGCGCGAACCCTCGGCAGGCACTCCTCGCGGTCCATGATCGAGTCAATCGCGAACGGAAACACTCCATCCGGGCGGCTACTGCGCAACGCCTCCGCGGCGTTGCGTGAAACCGGCGGCCGCGCGGACGGGACCGGAGGAGACGACAAAAACAATTGTCACCAGGAGGGCGTTTTCGGGAGCTTCAACGGCGAAATTTGTCGCCTGCGCGTCAGCCCGATCGACGGCACCACCACCACCACGATCGTGCCTGGTTTGCCCACCGGGTTCGTCCCGAACCTGTTGGCGGCAAGCCAGTCTTGCTTGGACACGTCCAAGGAAACCGCGAGTTTCGTGGTTCCAACCACGATTGGACCCGACCTCGCCGTGGTGTGCATGTTCCAAGGCGCGCACCTTCCGCTTCGTTTCGACTCCAAAAAAGACGGCTCCACGGAAATCACGATTTGCTTCACCCCGAAAGGCGGGTACCACGTCGCCGCGGAGTGGGTTCTAAACGCGGGTTTGGGTGGCGGCCAAAGGAGACCTGTGATCGGAGCAGGGACCAGGACGGACGGGACGGACGAACCTGAGTGGTACGGCGATTCGCAATCGCCGTGTTTGACGAAAATGGCCGGCGCGCGTTTACGGGATCTGGAGGGCACCGCTACCTTGGAAACCGTGATCGCTGACGGCCCGATGCGCGGGCTACCGGTGGGACACCCGCTACCCCTGTTCCTCACCCCCGACCACGACGTGCGCCACGAGGTTGTGCGCGCGATGTGGCGCTTGGAGCGGGAAATCGAACAACGCAAAGCGGAGAGCAACAGCGACGCCGAGTGGAACACTGACGACGACGACAGCAAAGGCGTGTTGCCTGAACCCCTGGCGCTTGTCAGCATGCTGGGTTCCGTGCTTCACGCGGTTGGGAGGGACCACTTTTCCAATCCCCGGATGTACCGCGGCGCGGTCGCGATGGCCAAGTACTTCAACCTTACACACGTCGCGAACCGACTGAACGTGGATCTTTCAACCAACAAGAGAGTAAGCGCCAAGGACGTTTCCGAATTCTTCGCCAACTCGATTTGCAAAATTTTAAAGGGTGGAAGGCTCGTGCTGTTCGCGGCGGTGGTGCTGTCGACGTGCATGGCTGTGTTTTTCGGAACCGACTTCGTGAGCCGCGCGGAAAAAAACGGACGGCTGGGTTTCGCGGCGAGCGTCGTTACCGTGGCGCTGTCCGTGGCACTCATCGCGAGCGTCGTGGCCACGACGCGCGAGCAGCGCGTCGCGAAGCGAGGCTAGGCGTGCGCGTTTCAGGTATTTGAATTTACATTTATTTTGCGTGATCATGCCTGATATCGTAGTTCGCTCCTAGCTAGTAGTTTCACCGCAGTTCGCTCCTTGTGCCTCGCTCAAAGTCGTGACCGCGTTTCGGTCGTCCTTCCGGCCACGCTTCCATTCCGACGGCGCGAAGCAACCTCCCCGAAACGTCCTGACCCACTTCCCACACCGTTACCCCGCCCGCGCCCGCCTCCTTGGCGCGTATCACTTTCTCACGCAATGTGGCAGGGCCGTTGAACACGTACCCGTGGTGTCGATCCAGGGAGTCGAGTGAATTTCCTTCTGACTCCGAAAACTGAATATCTCCGTACGCAATGGCGTCGCCAACCGGTTTCGAAACCCCGTCCCCCCGTCCGTAAAAAGGAACCCCCAGGCTAATTTTTTTAAAGGACTCTCTCCCAAACTGGGAGCTTGCCTCGGCCAGCACCTGCGTGGCGTATTTTAAAGAGGCGTGTCCTTCCGTGCCGCCCCGCGCATTGTCATATGCCATCGCGTGCGCCAAATTAACGTGATTTAAAATGCCAAGACGTTTAATCACAATCTCCGACCCGGGGTGATACGCGAGAAACACTTCAGGATTCTCTATCCTCGACTTACCCAACGCAAAAGAAATCGCGCGTGTAAGCTTCCCCAAACCCACCCACTCGTTCTCGTCACGTGGGTACTCCCAGTTCAAATCAACGCCGTGAAGGCCGTGCTTTACGCAAAACGAGACCACGGTTTTCGCGAACGCGCGACGTTTTTCTTTACGCAAGGCCACCTCTGGGAAGTGCGTCGACCGCCCGGCCCCGCCGAGACTGACCATCAGCCGCGTGCCGTGTGTTTGTGCGTACGTATGCGCGAGGCGCATCACGTAAGGGTCCGGGAACCGGTCCAGGCCTCCGAGTTTGCCGTCCACGGTGGGTTCCAGGGAAAACAACACGAGGTGCGACACCCCCGCGATTGTTCCGTTCCAATCAACCGCCCCGAAACGGTACTCGGGAAGGTACCCCACGATTTTGAACGACTCTTCGCGGGTGGACCACCCGACGCCCAACGACGCGAACAGCAGGACGAGCACCAGCGAAAGTGCGCGCCGCGGCGCAGCCATGCGCGCGAGGAATGAAGAGCTAAATGTTGCAAGTCACTCGCGAAACTCGGCACGCCCGAGAAAATCCCAGGCTCCCCTTTCGTCCTCCTCACGACGTTCGCAGCACACGCACGGGCGCGGGCGCGGAGGCGCGGCACTCTGTGCGAGTCCCGGCGAGCCCGTTCGAGGCACCCCGTGGCGGTTGGGCGGTGGATGGGATGGTTCAAACCGGTGAGAAGACGCTCGCGGCGTCCCGGGTTCGAGGATTTCGGGGACGATTACGATTACCACGACGCCGTGTCGTTGTCTTCGCGCTTCTCGCGCTGGTGCTGCTCGGCGTGGGGGTCGCGGCGTTGGGTCACGCGCGTGGGTACCCAAATACCGCTGGTGATGTACAAGTGTTTTCAAGCACACTCGACTCACGGAAAGGGAGGTTTGGGGACACTGCCGGGGTTTTGGCGACCGGGATGGGGAGGACCGGCGGTCCGGAAAAAATGGTCGACACTGATTACGCGACGCCGAGCGCGCCGGCGACGCCGACCTCGGTTGACTTCATTTCTTCCAAAACCCGGGCTACTCAACCCTACCCAGAAACACCCTCCTCACCGCTGATCGTTGTCATAACCCCAACCTACGAAAGGCCCACACACAAACCCCCGCCTCAAGCCAACGCGTTGCTACGCGTTTTGAACGCCATGTGTTCGTCGAGCGGCCAACACGTTCTGTGGTAAGTATTTCCCATTTAACACATTCCGCCGACTAATTGCCCATACAGAACTGACTTTTCTTTTTACAATCTCAGGGTGCTTGTGATCGAAGTTGGAGACAAAGACCCGGCGCCGCACCTGCCGCGGTGCGTTCCGGGAAGACACACCACGTTCGTACACGTCGTCACGATCGTGCTTTCGGGTGGGGATGTGGCGAAGGAAAGAACAAGCGAGGTGGGGGAAAAAAATGAAACCGCCGGCGCCGTCGAGGCGCCTGAAAAAAAAAAAAGCACGCGATCCAAAAAAAAACCGCCGCCCCATCGCGGCGTCGCGGCGCGAAACGCGGGGCTACGGTTTGTGCGTGACGAGCTTCGGTTACGCGCCGCGGTGGAGGCGGGGGGGTTTCCGATGTCGCTGTCGGGTATCGCGCCCGACCAAAACTTGGACCCTGTTTTGTTCTTCGCGGACGACGACAACGAGTACGACCCGTTTCTTTTCGACGAGATTTCAAAAATAAATAGAATCGGCGTCTGGCCCGTCGGGTTCCCGTCCGCAATGAACCCTGTTAACGTGGAGTCTCCCGTGGTCGTTGATGGTAGGGTGACCGGGTTTTTCAGTAAGTTCTGCAACAACCGAGTCTACAACGTGGACATGGCCGGGTTCGCGTTGCGGGTTTCGGTGGCGGCCAACGCGACGTTTGTTTCGGATTCAAAAGTCGGGCACCTGGAGGATGATTTTTTGAAAGCGGCGCTCGGCGAGGTCGGGACTGACAAACTGGAACCCCTGGGGGACGGGTGTACGCAAGTATTGGCGTGGCACCTCGGGTGGAAGTTTGACACGCGGCACGGGAAGTGGGGGCTTGTGTTTCGGGTGGAACAACCGGCGCCGGTGCTTTGCGAGACGGCGTCCGGCACGGGGAAGAAAAAGAAAAGAAAAAAAGCAGGATGACGCGGGACCCGCCGCGTTTAGTAACTTAGCAACTCACGTCTTGACGTAGATCGAGGCTCGCAAACTTGTGTACCTTCTTTCGGTACCTAACAAACACTAACACACTCAAGCAACGGGCCTGGGCCGTTGCTTCCTCTAAACCTCAAAACATTCGGGACACCCCTTATCACCGGAACTCGTACCCGCTCCCCGACTCCCTCCCCGACCCGCCGCCGTCATTGTCGCGCCTCCCCCCCCCCCGTCCAACCCGGCGCGCCCCCCACACACCCGCCCCGATGTTCATTTCGATTTCGCTTGCGAACATCTTCCTGCTCCGTATTTCCAGCGCCGCGGCGAGCAACGTGGGGAACACGACGCCGCACCCGAAGCGAATGGCGTGCGAGTACCAGGACACGGTTTTGAAGCAGTGCATCGCGGTGGAGTACAGCGCCCAGCCCGCGATTCGCGAATGCACCACCTCCCCGAGCGGCGGCCGCCATCCCGCGACGATTAAATTAACAACAACAAAAGCGATGAACTGCTCCGCCAAAACGCCGCCGCCGTGCGTCAGCACGCAGTCGTTGGCGTGCCGCGCTATTGCGCCCAAGTAAAGCGCCACGAAAAGAAGTTGCCACCACATCGTGCTCGGCGGGGTGGTGTGCCCTGTTCGTGGGTTTTCAATGAAACCGCGTAGCGAACAAAACGCGCACATTCCCATCAAACACACGTTCTCGGTGACGTGCACGAGCTGGCACACCAGCGAAAGCGACGTGAACGTCAACGTCACGAACACCTCGTTTTCCTCCACGGTGACGTACCGCTTTACCATCGGCGCCGCCAAGCGAACCCCGGCGCTCGCCAGGCCGAACTTCAGGAACTGCGCGATCGTCGGGGCCTGAAGGTTCCCGTCGAAACGCCTCCACTCGTGTTCGCACTCCACCCTCGCCAGGTCACGCACGGACTCGTCCCCATCCGCGTCAGGATTGTCAAGCACGTAACAAGAAACCGGGTACGGCCCGACGTGGGTACTCCACGGCGTGTTCGCCGTCGTCTCCGGGGCGTCGTCGAACACGCTGCCGTCGGCCGCGAAAAAAGGAGGGTCGTCACCAACCTGCCGGCCCCGCCGCCGCATCCCGGTGGGCCGTGGAACCGCCGTGGGCGCCGCCCCCGTGTGTCCCGGTGGTTGAACTTACCTCGCTTGGAGACGTTCAATCCGTGACGACACTTCGATTTCGAAGAATCTTTCCCACTTTTGGAAGGAAAAAACTTCTTTTTGGTCGTTTCGCAGACGTTAAAGGGCAATATTGCGACTGCCATCGCCGCCAAAACAGATCAAGGGCATATCGTATATCAAGGGCGTATATTGCCCTTGAACAGATTCTGCGCAGAGCGCTCGTTGGCGGGCACTTGATTCCAAGCCACGTGTCTGACAAAACCGCCTCGCGCTGACGGCGCTGAACCCAGCTCCTGTTGTCTTTTCACTTTTCTGCGCGTCCAAGGAAAAGAGTTGCGGCTGGGGTGCCCCTTTTCATGCGCAACATGCAATCGGTCGCATTCCACGCCGCGCCACCCCTTCCAAAACCCACTCACACGGCAACCGTAACCATGGACGTCGGTCTCGTGGAAGCGCTTTGCGATTACTCGCGGCCCGTGTTTCTGTTCGGTGCGTGCTTTTTGTTTGTTCCATGCCCCAACCGCCGCGTCGCAGTCAAGGCACGGCCCGATCGATCGCGAATCTCTGATGGCGGTGCAATCCTCGGAACGCGGCCGCGATGGCACCCACGGTGGTGCTTTCGGACTAACCGGACTGCTGACGGAACTGCGTGAGTAACGGACAACACTGACTCTCTCAATTCCCCCCCCCCCTCACCACTCCTCGCAGGTCTTACCCCCCCCCTGGAAGGCGCGACGCAGGCGGAGTTGAAAGAAACCGCGCAAAAGTTCGTGGAAAGGAGCGCCACGCTCGCCACGGATGGGTTCATCGTGTACGACATCCAGGAAGAAAAGGGCCGGACCCCCGAGCCGCGGCCGTTCCTGTTCCGGAAACTGGACGACCCTTCGCACTTCGCGCAGATTTTAAAACAGGTATCAGGGAAGGAATCCGTGGTGTACAAGTGCGTCGCAGAGTCCGATCCGGGGGGGTTCGACACGTGGCTGGACAAAGCCGTGGATGTGTACGGCGTGACCGCGTACAACTTGGTGGGCGGCGCGTCCTCGGCGAACCAGTACGCTGGTCCCACCATCCCCGCGGTTGCGGCGAAGCTTAATCAGAAACCTACGTGCGCGCACGGAGGGGTGACGATCGCGGAGAGGCACGTAAAGAAAGGCAACGAACACGAAACGCTTGTTAAAAAAGGCGAACTCGGCATGAAATGGTTCATCTCGCAAGCCATCTACGACCCGGAACCCATGATCAAGCTTCTGAAGGAATACGGCGAGCTTTGCCGGCGCAAGAAAATCGCCCCGAAGAGGGTGGTGTTAACCTTCGCGCCGTGCGGCAGGGAAAAAACCATGAGGTTCATCAAGTGGTTGGGGGTTACCGTGCCCGATGCGGTGGAGAGGGAAATTTTAGACGCCGAAAACAAGGTTGGCAAATCCGTGGACCTGCTGTGCGCTATGTGCAAAAAGATCCTGGAGGAAACCAGGGGGTGCGGCGTGCCACTTGGAATTTCCGTGGAATCAGTGAGCATCTTCAAGAACGAAATAGACGCCGCGCACGACCTGTTTCGACGCACGCAATCCATGTTGCTGGACTTCTTAGGCGAGCCCTGGGTCGTGCGGTACTCCATCGTGGATAAGAAAAGTAAAAGGACGTCGTACGATTACCGACGGACGCCCGTAGCGACGCCGCCGAAAGCGAAGGTGCTGGCGCTGCCCGAAACTGAAAAAGATACCAAGGATTTGGACGATAAAAAGGAAAAGGGCGCACTGATTGGCGCGGGGCTTTTCCTCGGCCTGGTGCTAGGTAAAATTCTCAAACTGTAACAGAGCGCGGGTACGGAAAGGTCCCGAGGTTCTTGCGTTATTCATTACCCAACACAAAGAGCGAAAACGCGAAAACTTTGATTCATTTAATACATAAATAACACACACCCCGAAACGAACGACGTACATGTGTTACTACTAGTTCGGAGTCTCCTTTTATCGGGTTTCCCTTTTACGGCCGTCCTTTCACTACGCCGGTCCCACGACCAGTCCGGATTGCGCGCCCATTTTCACCGCGACCCGGCCTCGCGAATCCGTGGTTTTTCCGACGATGATGGTTTCGTCATTGGACGCGAACAAGGTTTTGACCGCAACCTCCGGCCCGAACCCGGTTTCGACGAAAAGCGTTTCCGTGCCATCGGTGGTGTCCGCGTGAAACACGCACAGCGCGTTCGGGCCGTCACCGGGGCGGTCGAAGAAACGTTCCCACACGATGAGTTTCGGGTCGTTCACCAAACGCTCGGTGTCGCCTTTCTCGCTCTGTCGTTCGAAAACGTCCCTCCACCGCAGCCCGCCCCGGCGCAGCGCGAGACTTCCGTTTCGCAGGACGCCCATTTTCTTCGTGTGGTTTAAGATGTCCTGGTTCCACGAGTCACGGGAGTGCCACGGAAAAGCCTGGCGGTTGTGCGGGTCCCGGCCACTGCCTTCCAAACCCAACGCCCCCGTCTGGCCAACCTCCGTGCCTTGGTACATCATCGGCGGCCCTGGGACGCACTGCTGCATCAACGTCAAAAGCTTCAGCGCAGACGCGTCGCCTCGGAGCATCCAAAGCGCCCTCGCGGTGTCGTGCGAGTCGAACAGGTTCATGAGCATGGCTGGGTGCGCTGAGCCGGCGCCGAGGTTGTTCCTGCCGCCGGGGTTGGAGGACGGACCGGGTTTGTGTTTCGACTGGTACGCGAAACACACGTCGCCTGATACGATAAAAGCCGAAAGTGTCAGTCTCGTGTGGGCAATCGCAGAGGCGGTGTGTGGTATAAGTGGGAAAGGCCCTTACCGTAGTTTTTCCGGAACCCATCCGCGTCCACAGGCGTTATTTGGTAATCCCCCCTGATTGTAAAAAAGAAAGTGTCAGTCCCGTGTTGGGCGATGTATGGACAAACAGTCACCAGCTGAGAGATAAAATAGGGAGGCGGGATTTGGAGTTGGGAAATACGCACCCAATCGCGTCGTCCTGCCGCAACGCCACCCCGCCCCCCACGAACCCAACCGCGCAGGTTCCAAAGGCGTAGTTCATGAGCGAGTCGAAATGGCCGTCCTCGCCGACGTCGTCCGGCCTTACTCCGAACAGCTCGCCGATTGTTACGGCGGCTTTGTTTTCCTTGCGCACCACATCCCGGAACTCCCGCCAGAACTTCGGGTAGATCTCGATCGGGTAGTCAAGCCGCCAGCCGTCGATTCCGAACTCCTTGACCCAATACGCAGCCACCTCCAGCACGTGCTCGCGCACGCCTTCATTTCTGAAGTTAAGCTTCGGCAGGTCGGGCAGGTCCCACCAGCACTCGTAGTTCACGTCGTGCCGTGCCACGTCGTACGCCCGGACCGGGAACTCTTTAGGCAGGAACCAGTCTACGTATGGGCTTTGTTCCTGCGCGTCAAGTAACGAAGTGAACGCCCAGTGCCCCCTACCGGTGTGGTTAAACACGCCGTCCAGGATGAAGCGCATGCCGCGAGCGTGGCACGCGTCCACTAACTCGCGCATCGCGTCTTCGCCGCCCAACAGCGGATCCACTTTCATGAAATCGCTAGGGTGGTACCGGTGGTTCGCCGTGGAGAGGAACACGGGGGTTAAGTAAAGGGTGTTGACGCCTAAGCTCTGGATGTAGTCCAGGTTAGCCGTGATGCCCCGCAAGCTACCGCCTTGGAAGCTTCGTATTTGCGGAGCCGAGCCCCAGGCGTCTAGCTTCGCGCCAGCGAGCGCCGGGCCGTTTGGATCGAGGGCGAACCGGTCGGGGAAGATCTGGTACACCACCGCGTCTTTCCACCAGTCGAACGGACACCCAGGGTCAACCGGCGACGGCTGGATCACGGCTTCGTTTCGTCCGTGGTCGTGCGACACCTCGTTGGCTTTGAACGTGCTGTAGTTACCTCCGGTATCGTCGCTGGACCGGACCACGTGTTTGGTTCGTTCGTGGTGCTCGTTGTTCGTTCTCAAAGAAACCTGGATTGCACCACGCGACGCCCCGGAAGAACCGTGACACGACCCTAACACCGAAGTTGCTCGGACACCGCGTCGGGTCAGGGATACACGACCCGGGCTGGTAACGCCGACGTGTGTGCGCGGCGCGCTCGCCGCCATGACCATCGCGGTACGGCTGGTGCGCGCGGCGCGGGGACGAGTGCGTGGCAATTTGGGGATTGCCTTGCTGCAAAAATTCCAAGGCCGGTTCGAGCCCGAAAAGCGCGACATTGTCGGCGGCTGCCCCACATTGTCTCGCGCGCATCCCTCCTGCACCGCCACCATGCCGCAGTTCTTCGGCATCGAGATTCCCAAGGGCGAGGTACGGCACCACGGACGTGAGCGCACGGCACACGCGAGCGCGTCGCCCCCCCCCCCCCCCCCCCCCCCCCCCCCCCCCCCCCCCCCACCCCCCCCACAACCCCCCCCCCCCCCCCCGTACCCCGGCTCCCGATCTGACCATCCTCCCCAAACAATTCACGCCGCTCCGCCGCCAACAGACCAAGAAGTTCGCCGCGGACGAGGGCGACAGCATCGTTTTGTGCCAGGCCGCGCTGGGTTTGAAGCCCAAATCCGGCGAGCGAGTGACTGTTTTCATTCAGTCTGGGGAGTCGCCCGAGCTCGCCATCGGCAGCCTTTGCGTCGGGACCTGCGACCAGTTCTCGTTAGGCACGGGGCTCACGTTTTCGTCCGGGGAAACCGTTTCCGTGCGGCACAACGGCAGCGCCGCCGTGTGCCTCACCGGCCGCATCGAAGACGACTTCAACGATTTCGACCTGGACTCCGACGACGACGACGACGACGAGGACTTCCAGTACCTCGGCGACGAGGCAGGTGACGATTCAGATGATGACGATGACGATTCAGACGACGCGTCGTCCGAGTCCGAATCCGACGGCGAGGAGGATCCCAAGCTGAAAACCAAAAAGCTCGCATCCGCAGCGGCCGCCGCCGCGCCGGACGACGACGACGACGACGAAGATGACGACGAAGAGGACTCCGAATCCGAGGAAGAGGAAGAGGAGAAACCCAAAGGCAAGACTCTCGCTAAGGCCAAGACGCCTGCTGCTAAGAAAGCGCCCGAACCCGCGTCTGAGTCTGAGTCCGAGGAGGACGACGACGACGACGAATCCGAATCCGAATCCGAATCCGACGAACCTCCCGCGGTTCCGGAAAAGCCGTTCATGTCCAAGTCCCCGAAAGAAGTGCCTGGGAAGAAAACCACGCCGTTCAAGGGCGGCGCTGATGTGGGTGAAGCTTCGTCCGATTCCGAGGACGACGACGACGACGAGTCCGAGTCCGAGGACGACGACGCGAAGGACGACGACAGCGAGTCTGCGAGCGACAGCGAAAGCGAGGATGACGCCAACCTGCTCGGCGACGGCGACGAGGACGACGACAAGAGCGGCAAGAGGAAACTCGGAGGAGGCGCAGGTGGTGGCAGCGCGAGCAAGCAAGCCAAGTTCATGGATCAAAGAGGCACACCTGGGAAGAGCCCTGGTGGCGGCCGCGGAGGCGGCCGCGGCACACCCGGCGGTGGCGGTCGCGGCGGAGGCGGACGTGGCACACCCGGCGGTGGCGGCGGACGAGGTGGACGCGGTACACCCGGATCTGGAGGCCGCGGGTTCTCCCCCGGGCGTGGCGGCGGAAGGGGTACCCCCGGACGCGGCGGAAGAGGCGGGCGCGGCACGCCGGGGAAACGCTACTAAGAGCAGTTCCTTATTTATAGTTCACGTGTGACGTTTTGGTCTTGGATAAACAGCAGGGGCACGCCGGTGACACGACATGCGAGGCCGGATATTTTGTGCATGAAAAAATACTGTATGAAAACAGTTCGTCATCGCATTCGTGGCCCAGTCACATGTGTTTTATTACAATCGCGCGCTCGTCTCTTCTCGTTCATCACTCGCGTACGCGTGAGCGGTTCACCTCCGCCCGGTTTGGGAGCAATACACGCCAGCGTTTCCGTCATAACACCGCGTCGGCATCCCTGAGAATCTGAACAATCTTCTCGTGGCCCTTTGTAGCGGCGACAACAAGTGGCGTCACGCCGTTATCCGCTGCCTTGTTGATATCCGCGCCCAACTCGATTAGCTCCCGCACCACCGCCTCGTGGCCCTTCCGAGCGGCCATGAACAGCGGCGTCCTGCCGTCATCCGCTGCCTTGTTGACGTCCGCGCCTGCCTCGATTAGCGCCCGCACCACCGCCTCGTGGCCCTTTTGAACGGCCATGAACAGCGGCGTCGCGCCGTTATCCATCGCATTGTTGATGTCCGCGCCCGCTTCGACCAGCGCCCGCACCACCGCCGCGTGGCCCATTTGAGCGGCGATGTACAGCGCCGTCGCGCCGTCATCCATTGCTTTGTTGACGTCCGCACCCAAGTCAATCAGCGCGCGCAATACCGCCTCGTGGGTCTTTTGAGCGGCGATGAACAGCGGCGTCGCGCCTTCATCCGCTGCCTTGTTGACGTCCGCGCCCGCTTCGACCAGCGCCCGCACCACCGCCTCATGGCCCATTTGAGCGGCGATGTACAGCGGCGTTGCGCCTTCATCCATCGAATTGTTGACGTCCGCGCCTGCTTCGACCAGCGCCCGCACAACCGCCTCGTGGTCCATTTGAGCGGCGATAAACAGCGGCGTCGCGCCTTCATCCATTGCTTTGTTGACGTCCGCGCCCGCTTCGACCAGCGCCCGCACCACCGCCGCGTGGCCCATTTGAGCGGCGATGTACAGCGCCGTCGCGCCGTCATCCATTGCCTTGTTGACGTCCGCACCCAAGTCAATCAGCGCGCGCAATACTATCTCGTGGCCCTTCCGAGCAGCGATGTGCAGGGGCGTCCTGCCGTCAACGTTGGCCTTGTTGACGCCCGCGCCCGCCTCGATCAGCGCCCGCACCACCGCCTCGTGGCCATTTTGAGCGGCGATGTACAGCGGCGTCACGCCGGTATCCATCGCCTTGTTGACGTCCGCGCCCGCCTCGATCAGCGCCCGCACCATCGCCTCGTGGCCCATTTCAGCGGCAACATGCAGCTCCTTTTCGCCACGCGGGCAGCCGTTCGCGCGCGCCCACAGTAGCACATCGAGGTGCCCGCCACCTGCCGCCACTGTACACGTGGCTGCGTCCCACGGGCAGCCGTTCGCTCGTAACCACTGCAACACCTCGAGGTGCCCGCCCCTTGCCGCCTCCGCACACGCCAACTCATTCCACGGGCAACTGTTTGCCCACGCCCACTGCAGCACCGCAAGGTGCCCGCCCCTTGCCGCCGCCCCGCATGTGCATTCGTCCCAAGGTACGCCGTTCCTGCGCAACAGCTTCAACTCCTCGAGATTTCCACCCCTCGCCGCTGCCACACAAAGGAGTTCTTGACGCGACAGGCGCCCTCCCCGTTGCAGGCGCTGCGCCGCGCTTAAACATCCGAGCTCCATGGCACGCATTTCATCAAGCTCCGCAAACTGCAGTCCCGTTCCTGTCACCGCGTCGCGCATCGCGTGGCTCACCGCTGGGAGCCGTGCGAGATCGGCGGGATCGTCGAAATGCTCAGATCTGAGAACGTGTGTGACCACGAGGTGGTCGGGAAGGCCGGGGATGGCCTCGCCCGCGTTAGCCGCGTTGGCCGCGTTAGCATTGCGGCGCTCGCTCTTTGTCTTTCGCGCGTGAGCTTTCTTACCGGACATCGCGTTGGACGGGTGGACGGGTTTGTGTGCGTGTCGTGCGCGACGTTGTGCGCGAGGCTTCCTAGAATTGCGTTTTCGGAAATTTTTTGGGGCACCTTTTTCTTTTTGGGTGCCAACAATCTCAGCAAATCTCGACACAAGCGCTTGCGCGGGTCACTCGGCGTCGGTGTCGCGTCGTGGTGTATCGCGATGGCCTCTTCGTCCGGCGCGCATGATGCGCCGGCTACGTCCCTCGTGCCTCCCAACGCCTTCTCCGCGTTACTGTTCTCGGACGTGTGCGAGCTTTTCGAAGCGATTCGCGGCGTGGCGCAAAGCGGGTCCAGCGGCAGTGCGTTGAAACACAAGCTGTTGAACTCGTTCTTCGCACACAAAACCTCCGCGGTGGTGAACGGCGCGCGGTTAGGGTCGTACGACGTGTACCGGCTGTTACTGCCGAACATCGACAAGGAAAGGTCGGCGTATATGTTGAAAGAAGCCGCGTTAGCGCGGTGTCTTGGCTTAGCGCTCGGGCTGAAAAAAGACATATCGCCCGATTTTATTAAACTCGAAAAGTGGCGCAGCGCCGGGAGCGGCGATTTCATGCAAACCGTGTACGAAGTCGTGGCGAACCACCGGCCGCATTCCGGTGTCCTAAGAGCCACGGTGGGTGACATAAACAAAGCCCTCGATTTGCTTTCGAAATCGAAAAACTCGGACGAGAAAGTTAAAATCTTGCGCTCCGTCGTCGACGCCAGCGACGCGCGGCAAGTGCGGTGGCTTGTTGGGATCATCCTGAAGGACCTGAAACTGGGTTTCGGGGAAAACCCGATTTTACGGAACTACCACTCCGACGCGGTGGATTTGTACAACGTGTGTTGCGATTTACGACGGGTTTGTGAAACCCTGCACACGAAAAGCGAACGTTTAAAGCGACAGGACTTGGAACCCGGGTCGCTGGTAAAGGCGATGATGGCGAGCCGCGCGAAGGGGTGTGACGGCGCGTTCCGGGACATGAGGCACAGCGATTTCATCATCGAAACCAAGTTTGACGGGGAACGGATTCAGGTGCACCGACTTCCTGCTGGACCGGGCGGTGGTGGTGATGTTTTCCACTACTTCACCAGGAACAACAACGATTTTGGGCCGCGCGGGTATGACATTTTGGACGTGCTGTTCAAGGCGCGTCTACGCGACACGAAAAATAAGTGCGTCCTGGACGGCGAGTTGGTGGTGTGGAACAAGCGGGACCGGGTATACGCGCCGTTCGGGTACATCAAGACCTTGGTGAAAGCTATTCGGGAGAAAAAGGGGGGGGGGGAGCCGTGCGTGCCCGCGGCTGATTCGGGGGGGGGAGGAGGGGGAGGGAAACGGTTCGGGAAACGGCGGGCGAAAAACGACGACGGCGGCGGCGACGAAAAAGAAAACGACGACGACGAAAACGACGACACCGGTGCTGATCCCGACGACGGCGGCGATGCGAAGACGGAAGACGTGCCTCTTCGCGTGATGGACCTCGAGCTGGTGTACGTCGCGTTCGACGTGTTGTACGACACGGACCACTCCGTGATTGACCGTCCGTTACGGGACCGCCACGAGGTTTTGAAAAAAATGTTCAAGCCGGTTGGGGCGTGCGACGACGACGTAGGGATGGACGGAGGCGTGAAACTGGGTCCCACCGGTACTGGTCGCGGGCGGATAGCGCTGAACGTCCCGGATCAAGGCGTTTTCGCGCAAGAAAGGACGTTGAACTCGTTTGAACTCGCCGAGACGGACGACGGCGCGAACGACGACCACGGACGCAAAAACAAACAAAACGTAAACCCCGACTGCGTGTTGGGTTCCACGCTGGGTGATGTGGAAAACGCGCTTTGGTTGCGCATCGAACGCAACGAAGAAGGGGTTGTTTTGAAAGACCTGGATTCCAAGTGGGTTCCGGGCGAACGGGACAAATCGTGGATCAAGCTGAAACCGGATTACCTGCCCACGGAGGACCTTGACGTGATCGTGGTTGGCGGGTTCCGCGGGACGGGCAAGCTGCGGGGCGGGAAAATCGCGGAGTACTTGTTGGGAGTGGTGGAGGAGGTTCAGGAGAAGGAGGATGAGGAGGATGACGGACCGAAAAAACCCAAGAAACTTCCCACGCGCGTTTTGACTTTCGCGAAAGTCGGCACCGGCATGAGCGCCGCGGTGATGCAGCGGCTTAGGGACAAATTAGGGCCGCACATGGTCGCCGCGACGAGCGGCGCGCGGAAAGGCGCCCCCCCCGTGTACGCCACCACGGGCGCCGCCGGTGAAACCCCCGACGTGTGGATCGACGCGCCTGAGAACTCCGTGGTGCTCACCGTGAAGGCGGATTTGCGGTTGGTGGACACGAAAACGTTCGCCACGAAACACTCCCTGCGTTTCCCGCGCGTCACGGGCGTGCGGTGGGACAAGCCCTGGTTCGAATGTCTGAGCGACGTGGAGTTGGACACGAAAGTGCGTTTGGACGGGGGGATGGCGGTGGCGGCGGGACACGGCCGCGGGGAAGGCGGCGACACGTACGTATTGGGCCTTTCCCAAATCCCAACACTGTTTGCCCATGCAAGGACTGACACTTTTCTTTTACAATCACAGGCAGCCCTTGCCGAAGCGACAGAAAAAAGGACCCGGAGTCGAGGATATCAGCAGCGCGCGTCTCCCCGAGCATCTCACGGTTTCAGACACAAGACACGTGGTTAAGGAAAGCCAAGCCTGTTCGGCGCTGGACGTCATGTTTATCATCGCCGGCGCCGGCATCAGCGAGGACGCGGCGCGAGTCTGCACCGCGGTGAAAAACAGACTCGCGGAACAGCTCAAAGCTAAAGGCGGCACGCACTCCGAGCTCCGGCACTCTGGGACCATGCACATCATCGCGACTGAGCAGGCGAAGACGAGCTTACGGTACGCCGCGGCGATCAAAGAGGGGGGCGTTGATGTGATGACCGTGGCGTGGCTTGAGGCGTGTTTCGCGGCTGGGAAAGTGGTCGACCCGAAACCGAAACACAGGCTGTTTCTTTCGCAAACCACGGTGGACGCGAGTGCGAGTGGGATGGATCAGTTCGGGAACACGCACGGCGGGGCCGACGTTGATGTGGAGGATGTCATGGCGTTGCTCTCCAGCGACCGCGTAAGGGACGCGGCGCGGGCGCGTACGGCGCGTACTGACGACGACGCCGATTTTCAAAAAACCTTACACGAAACCCTCGACGCGCTCGCCAAAACGCGAGGCGTCGACACGCAAACGTTCCGCGGGTGTGTTTTTTTAATCATACTAGCGCCGGATTTTGACGACGAGTGGAACCACGTTTTGCGAATGCGCACCGCCGCGAAACGTTTGACGGAGGTTACGGCCGGTTTTGGGGTTGGGGTCGGCGCGAGCGCGAGCGCGGATGGTCGGCACCGCTCCGCGTCGAAAGGCCACGCTTTGGCGATACGCGACATCGCGTACGACCCGAGCGTGTGGAACGTCTCGTCGCCGTTCGGGGAGGCGCCACGCCTGGCGCGTGCGCTGGAGGTTTCCCTGAGACTGCGAGGCGCGGCTGTTCACGACAGTACGCCGGCGACGGAAGTCACGCACGTGTTGGTGGTCACGCCCCAGGGCGAAACCACCGACGCCGCCGCGCGGTTCGGCGTGGACGGCTCCCGGTGGGGCGTGGGGAGGGACGTGCCTTGGGTCACGCCCGCGTGGATGCGCGCGAGGATCGCGGAAGGGGGGCGGGTCGCTGTGAGTTAGGCGCGAGGGAAGTACCGGTGTGAATCCGGACAATGGGTGAGACCGGCCGTTACCTGGGAGTGAGACGAAACGAGTGAGACGAAAAGACGAGACGAGACGAATTTTGTGAAATAAAATTCAAGGCTTTCCCAAGAAGGAAAAGCGACCGTCGTTTCGTCGGTCGTGAATTTGTCGCGGTCGACGCGCTTCACATGGGTGCAAAGGGGTGTTTTACACGAAGGCGCGAATTTTCCTGCCCAGCCTATCTGTCGTCGGCAGAGCGGCACCCTCCTCAGCTCTGAGAAGGCACTCCAAAAGGCACCCGACGTTCAGGAGCTGACCAGCCTTGTCAGCAGGACAGAACGGGAGCGCGAGGTGGCATCCCGCGTGTCGACATCTACGTGAGTCGACGATGCACGTCCCCATTGCTGTGGATGCGCGGGCGGTGCCGGTCGCGGCGTGTCGCCGCGTTTCTCGGCGCGGCGCGTTCGCCAGCGCGTCGTCTGCGAAGCGCGCGGTGCCATTGGGCCGCGCCTCCGCCTTCGTCGATGGGTCGGAGCGTGACAGTTCCGCCTCTCCGACGGCTCTTCACCGGCCAAACATCGGTGTTGCGCCTAGCACACACACGCACCGGCGCGTACGCGCGGTGAGCACCGCGCGCGCGGTTGCTCGCCCCGGCGGCGTCGAGTTCTTCGACGACGTGTCCGAAGCGGATGACCCGAGCACTTCATTTGACGCCGCGTTACGGTTCGGGTCGCGATCGGGCGGGTACAGCGGGTCGCGTGTTGACATTTTCAACGACGACACCCCTGACGTGCCGATGTCTTACCTGGCATCGTCGCCAACCGCGCGCAAGGCTGCCGCAGCGGCGCTGGCCAAGGCGGAGCCGCTTCACGAGCTGGAAGACATCATCCGCGTTCGAGGGTACGACCCGCGGGCGATTGACGAGTACTTCCTGAATCACCCGGCGCAGTTGCTTGAACGCGCGGCTGATGTTACGTCAGCGCTGACCACGATTTGGTGGCTGCTGCGGAAAAAAGACTACGACAACCTGGTGCCCACCATCGAACGACTCGGACCCACCTACGTCAAGTTCGGCCAAGCCCTCGCGAGCCGCGGCGATTTGGTCGGCGCCGAGCTCGCCACGCTGCTCGAGAAGCTGCAGGATGACATGGAGCCCGCGCCTATTGAGCTTGCAAGGGCGATCGTTGAGCAGGAGTGCCCGGCGGTGCTGCACATTCTGGACGCGGGCGACGCCATCGCCGCGGCGAGCCTGTCGCAGGTGTACAAAGGCACGGTGGCCGGAAGAACCGTGGCGGTCAAGGTGCAGGTACGGCCTTGGTCCTTTCCCAAATCCAGGCACACTATTTGCCCATACAAGACTGACACTTTTCGTTCACAATTGCAGCGCCCGGGCATCGCGGCGCGGGTCGCCGCGGACGCGGCGCTGTTACGCGCAGCAGCGAAGGTGTTAGAAACCATCGGGGGGCGGGAGTTCAAAGCCCAGGCCGTCGCGGCGGTGGACGAGTTCGCGTCTCGTATTTTCGAAGAGATGGATTTCGCGAACGAAGCGAACAACATACGCAAGTTCGACGCGCTTTACGGCCCGAGGGGCACGAACCGAAAAGCCTTGCCCCCTCCCGGGTACGTCAGAGTACCAGGGCTGATTCCCAGCTTGCCTGCTACGAGACGAGTTTTGGTGATGGAGTGGCTGGAGGGCGAGAGCGTGATATCCCTGGTGTCGCCGAAATCGTCCGAAAAAAAAGCCTTCGAAGCCAACTTCGCGTCCGAGTCAGACGGCGAGGGCTTCGACGAAGACGAGTGCGCGATTGAGTGGGACAGCGAGATTTGCAAGAAGAGGGCGGCGAGCCTGCCCTTGATCGATCTTGGAATCAGGTGTACCCTGTCGCAGCTCATTGAAACCGGAGTGATGCACGCGGATCCGCACGGGGGCAATTTACTTCGCCTGCAAGCCACCGGCGAGCTCGCGTATTTGGATTTCGGGTTAGTCAGCGAGATCCCGCCCGAAGTTAGGGACGGGCTGGTCGCGGCGGTGACGCTGTTGATTTTCTCACGGGATTACCAAGCCGTGGCCTCCCTTTTCGGGGATCTACAGCTCGTTCCCAGGGACGTCCTGGAGAACCCGTACCAGTTTGAGGGTTTAGTGCGGTCGTTGAAAGAAGCCGCGGACAGCGCGCTTGTTTTCCCCGAAGACAACGTCTCCGAATCCGAACAAGACTTGTTCGGAAACGAAACGCCGGATGAAGCGCGGCTGCGCAGAGCCGCGAACGCGGTACCGGACGTGAGGTTCGACCAGCTGTTAGGCGCGCTGCTTGCGCTAGTCCCGAAGTACAAGTTCGTGTTGCCTCCGTACTTCCTGAACAACGCGCGCGCGCTCGCGACGTTGGAAGGCATGGCGAAAACCGCGGACCCCAGCTTCAACATCTTGAGGGTGGTGTACCCGTTCGCGGTGAAGCGTTTGCTTGCGAACCCGACCGGGTCGCCGGTGCTGAAAAAAGTGCTAAGGCAACTCGTGCGGGATAAAAAAAGCCGCGGATGGAAAGGCATGAGCCTGACCCGTTTAAAGTACGTCGTGGAGGACGCCGCGGCGTTGACCGGGGTGCCGCGGTGGCACATCATGCGAAGCACGCTGCGCACGAAACAAGGATGGTCACTCGCGTTTGAAGGCGTGTTTTCCGCGATTTACTGGGCAATGGGGTACGTCATGAAGCTTGTCATGTTCGTCACCCTGATCACCCCGTGTTTGATGCTGTACCGCAAAGCTGTTACGTTTCTCTCGGGGGGACTGCAGGATGAACAAATGACGTGACCTCGAGTTGGACGATTCAGTGAAATCCATGACATGAACGAGTTGGATGATTTGATGATTTGATAGATGTCATTGAAGCGGACCGCAACACAAAGACAAAAGTAAGCGAAGAAAGCCGAGCGCGGAGCATCAGCCAGCCTCGGCGCGTGTTGTTGTGATCATAAGAATTGGTTGTACTCTCGCGTGTGTTTATGTTCGGGGATGCTCCCGTGGCCTCCTTTTATCTCCCTCTCCCTCCCCCAAAAAAAACCCCTCGTACGTGCTTCAAAACAGACTGACCAATCACAACCTGCGAAGAACGTGAAATCCTTTTGGCTTTGAGATTGAATTAACAAGAACTTCGGACTCGTGGCTCATAGACTTTTTGCGAAGCTTATCTAGCCACCGTAAAGAGCTCCCATTTGCTGGGATCCAAAGCCCGCGCGTCCACCCGGCCGCGCTCCATTCTACCGCACGTCACCGACACGCACACATCAAAATGGCTGTCGCCCAGGTTTCTCTCATCTCCGCCGTCAAGGCTGCGCCCGTGCGCGCCAACGCGGGCGCCCGCCGTTCCACGCGCGCGGTGCACGTCGTGGCCAAGGCTGGTGGTGTGCAGCGCGTCTCGGTCGCCAAGAAGGCCGCGCCCGTCGCGCTCGCCGTGGGTACGTGTTTCCCCGATCGCGTCGGTGTATTCGCCGCGATCGCGCGATCGACCTGTAGGTCACGAAGATTACCCCCGAGCGCGTGGTGGGGGGGTAGTCGCGATCGCGCCGCGAGTGTTGATCGATGACACCCCGCGAGTTTTGGATTTTCGTCGCGACGGCGAACCCTGGCGACTGCACGATCGGTCGATCGATCGAGAGGCACCGTCTTGCACGCGGTTTGCGGATACCCTAAACGCGATTTGACCTCACACACCACACACCATCGCTGACCGACCGTTTCCCCTGCCTCCCCTGACCACCAGCTACCCTGATGACCGCCACCGAGTCCCGCGCCGCGGACCTGGTCGCGTCCGTTCCCCAGGAGCTCTTCGCCACCGCGGATGCCACGCCTTTCCTGTACTTTGGTTTCCTGGGCGCATCAATCGGCTTCGCCTGCGCCACCTACATCACCCTGTCCAAGATCAAGCTCATCTAAGTGGTTTCAAGCGCATCAGGTGTGGTGTGTCCCAGGTGTGGGCACGTGGAGACGTGGAAAGGTTTCGCATGTGGCGAGAGGGCGATGAAGGTGACGCGCGGCGCGATACACGACGCATAGTCACACACGAATATTTTTAGTCGAAACATAAGTTCGCAGTACTTTCGCGGTATCACAACCCGCACAAACCGTTCGTCGGTTCGTGTTTCGACGCACCACGGTCACCCCGGCCGAGTTCTTCGTTTCTTCCCGCATTTCACGGCAGCGGGTCCACTTTGTCTCGACCACGAGGTTCCTCGCGAGCGTCTTCTCACGGATTTTCACACATCCAGTGTCCCCTCGTTCGTCAATATTTTCACCGAGTCAACAAATGAATCGGGGGAATGAGTCAATGAGATTCAATTCTTCCCGCGCGGGTTGTGTTGACGGTGACCCGCTGGACCGCTCGACACACCAGCGCATGGCTTTCTTCGGCCTCACTATGCTCGGCGACGCGGATGTGTTCGGCACGGCGAAGGCGCACCGGCTTGAGAGGCTGGTGGGTTTGGGCGAGGGTAAATTCGTGGAGGCGTTCCACGAAATGTGTTTGGAACGCACGGCCCCGAGGTTGGCAAAGGAAATCCAGGTGGACGGCAGCGCGTTGATGCTACGAGGCGAGCTTCCATCGCTAATCACGAGGGTGCTGGGTGAGGTCCCGTCTCCGGAAGAGCAAGACGCGTTTCTCACGTTCTTCGACATAACCGCCAGCGGGACGATCGACGTGATTGAATTCACAGATGGCGTTCGCAACATGTTGAAAAGAGCGAGCCAGCCGTCCGACCCGCGGCGGTACACGTCTCTGCGAAAAATGCGCGAGGACCGGGCCCGACACGTACGGCCAGCCGGGGACCCGCAACAGTGCCACGCGAAACCGGTGTTGGCGAGCCAGACCTGCGGGTGGTGGAGCTCTTCGGCGAAATGCTCCGAGCGAGGCATCCGACGCACGTACCGACCGCTGGCGCAAACCGACGTCACCCGGAACGAAGGACGGAGTTTGCAGCAGTACTTTGGAGAGCTGTGAGGTGAGGGGGTTTCTGGGTTGTCATGAATACATGACGAACACCGCCGCCTGCTTTGTATCACACATGTGATGAACACCAATACGATTCGTGATTCATGATTCGTACCCCCCCGTGATGCTCGCCGCGATCAGCGCGTTGGCCGCTTCGCGAAACGATTCAAAATCGCCATCAACCTCGGAACCCGAACCCGGAGCGCGCTCCGCGTTCAACCCCCACGCCGCGACGTCTTCCAGGGTGTCGACGTCCCGTAACGTCGGAAGGGTGTTTTCGTGTGCCGGCATCAGACCGGCGCTTTTCGCCGCAACGAGGGAGTCACGCAACACCGTGGGCGTACTCCACTTGATGTCTTTGAATAAAGCGTGATGGGCGACGCCCACGCTGGGCGGTTCCCGGGCCTCGTGTATCCCTCGTTTCCCATCGAGTGAACTCGGCAACTCCTCCGTCGTCTGTTGCGTCGTGTCGTCGCGGAAAATACTCCCCGCACTCGTCTTAAAACCAGCCGCCCCCCGCCGTACCCCGACAAGGTAGTACCCGCCGTCCACCGCGGGGCCGAACACCACGTCGTGCTCATCAAGCGCGCGCGCCGCGGCGTCTATGTGCGCGGATTTCAGATCGGGAACGTCGGTACCCACCACGATGGCTTTCTCGCACCGGCCGCCGTCCACGCCGCCGGTGGACAGCGCGCAGTTCAGCGCGTGCCTCATGCGCTCGCCGAGGTCGGGGGTGTCGCACTGAGGCGCGACACGAAGCGAGTCGTCCCCAAACTCAGTCACCCACCGTGCGACACCGTCCGCGTCGCACGCATCCGAGAAGCACAACGTGCGTGAGCACGTGCGTTTGGACGTCGAGGTGGCGGCGAACGAGCGCTCGGCCATTCTTCGGTAAAACTCCGCCGCCAACTCGGGACCGACATCCCGTGCCAAGCGGGTCTTCGCCTTGCCGGGCACGGGCAGACGCGCGAAAAACACCAACGCGGTGTCGCGCGACATGGCGAATGGGAAACACGAAACGAAAAAGGCCGGAAAAGCCAGAAAGCACGAGATCTGAGATCTGCGAAACCACAACGACGGACGCTTGGTCCCGACTGACGCTTGGCGCGCGCCATGGAGGCGGTTATCCACGCGCTTCGCGCGGAGAACGCGGCGTTGAAGGCTGAGGTGGCTGCCCTCGAGGCTCAAGCGGATGTCGTCATCCCGGGTCTTCCCTTCGAAGTCGTCGTCACGCACGTCCTCCGAGAAGAAAATCTTGCCGATCCCGCCGACCTTGCGCGTCTTCGCGGCGTAAGTCGTGGCATGCGCGACGCCGTGGATGCTATTGGACGTCCAATTGAGGAGCTGAATGAATATACTGCTGTTGACCTTGGATATTTAACCACACTGCGATGCCTGCAACGGCGAGGTCGTCTGTCACGTGAACAATACCTGTGCCAGGCAGCGGCGATCAGCGGACAACTTGAGGAGTTGAAGGATTTGCGCGCGGAGAATTGCCCGTGGAACGAGCAGACGTGCGGGTATGCGGCGAAGGGCGGACACCTCGTGGTGCTGCGATGGTTGCGCGAGAACGGCTGCCCGTGGGACTCATACACGTGCCACTACGCGGCAAAGGGCGGGCATCTCGAGGTGCTGCAGTGGGCTCGCGCGAACGGCTGCCCGTGGGAATACCCTGACGTGTGCACGTGTGCGGCTGAGGCTGGACACCTCAAGGTGTTGCAGTGGGCACACGAGAACGGCTGCCCGTGGAACGAGCGTACGTGCTTGGTGGCGACGAAGCATGGACACCTCGAGGTGTTGCAGTGGGCGCGCGCAAACGGCTGCCCGTGGGACAAGTGGACGTGCACGATGGCGGCGGCGGGCGGGCATCTCGAGTTGCTGCAGTGGGCGTGCGCGAACGGCTGCCCGTGGGACGAGGATACGTTCGTGAGGGCGGCGCACGGCGGACATCTTGAGGTAGTGCTAGAGGCGGTCTTCGACATCAACAAGGCGACAGACGACATCAATACGCCGGGCATGACGCCGCTGTTATCTGCAGCTCAACAGGGCCACGAAGCGGTGGTACAGGCGCTGATCGAGGCGGGCGTTGATGTCAACAAGGCAAATCATAAAGTCGAGACACCGGTTTACATTGCCGCTAAAAAGGGTCACAAGGCGGTAGTGCGGGCGCTTATCGAGGCCAGCGCGGACATCAACAAGGCAAAGGATAACGGCGCGACGCCTCTGTGCAAGGCCGCTATGGAGGGCCACGAGGCGATAGTACGGGCGCTGATCGAGGCGGGCTCGGACGTCAACAAGGCGAGGGATTCCGACGAAGAAACGGATTACGGCGGCACGACGCCGCTGCACATCGCCGCTCAAAACGGCCACAAGGCGGTAGTACGGGCGCTGCTCGGAGCGGGCGCGGACGTCAACAAGACATCGGATAACGGCGTGACGCCGCTGTTCGCGGCCGCACTACGTGGCCGCGAGGCCATAGTGCGTGCGCTGATCGGGTTCGGCGCGGACGTCAACGCGGCGTCGGTTTGGGGTTCGACGGCGCTGTCCGTATCTAGGACGGCTGCGATTGGTCAGATTCTCAGGGATAACGGCGCGGTGCGCTAACGTCGCTCCAAGGGAACACGCGGCGATTGTTCAGATTCTCGGAGATGCCGGCGTGGCGTGACGATAGAAACGGCGAGACGCGTGATGCGCATGTGTAGCGATGAGCGCGTGAGATACGCGCGATTGTAAAAATAACATGTCGTACTGAGTCCGGTGCTCGTGCTTTTCAGAAGCCATAGACGTATTTCAACTTGCCTGCATCCCCGCCGCTTCCGTGATTGCCACTGACGCGCGCGCCGCAGCCGCGGCCCCGACCGCCCCGACAACGGCGCCTCTGCGAACTTTCGCCATGATCTTCCCCGCTTCTTTGCCACACTTGGGCTCGCCGCCGCCCCCGAAGGCGGACGGTTTCGCGCGGGCGAAAAGTAAAGACGCGAGAAGAAGCTTCGCCGTCGCGCTCGTCGCGCTCGAAACGCCCCCCGCCGCCGAAGAGGTCGCGGCGTCGCTTTTCGCCACCTCGCGGAACACGGACTCCGCGCCTCGAGAGTCGCGGTGTTGCAGCACGTGCGCCGCGGCGAGTAACCTGGCGGCATCGGAGTCGGTGTGACTCGCCGCGACTTTGGTAACGTCGCCGGAAACGTCCCCACTTCTCTTTGTCGCGGCGGCGGCGACGAACCGCGCGTCGTCTACGCCACTGTTCTCGGCGAGCGCCGTCGCGTCGCGCGCGTGTTCCATAGCGCCGTGTGTGTCGCCCACGCTCAGAAACACTTCAGACGCGGCTGCCAGGAGAACCGTGGCGAGGACCGGGTCCCTCTTCGCGACCACCAAGGCGAGGGCACCGCACGTCTCCGCGGCGCGCGACGGCGAGCTCGAGAAAACAAAGACGCCTTTTTCTGGTTGCGTGTCTGGTTTTTCTTTTAAGGAACGTTCGGCGACGACGCGCCGCGCCAACGCGAGCGCCGCGAGCGCGCGCGCGTCGTTCGCGGCGACGCAGGCTGGGTTATTCCGAATCGCAATTGCGAGGTTCCGAGCGAGTTTCCGCGCGTCAAGTACCGCGTCCTCCCCGTGCCCGCCCGGCGTTGCCGCCATCGCGGACGCGGCGGCGACCACCGCGGCGCGCGTCGCGGAGTCGGCGGTGGACGTCGCCTTTGACGCCCTCGCGCGTCCCGGACCCCCAAACGCATCAAACACGACCGCGTGCGCCGCGTACCGAAACTCTCGGTGCTCGGAGGATGACAACAACGCGCAAAGGTACGCGCGTGTGGTAACGCACCAAGGCCTGAAATGCACGTCTCGCTGCGCGTCGCGCGTGGAGACGCGCAATCCAGAGGGGTCAAGAAACGTTTTTGGAAAAGTCGGATCCACGGACTCGGGTGTCGCGAGGGTTACCCGGGTCAAGCCGAGGCGCGCTTCCTCGGCCACCACGGCCGCGAACGAGGCGCTTCCCGTTAAGGGTTCAGTAACAGTCGTGGCCGTCGTTGAAGCCTCCGTAAGAAGCGCCAGCGCGTCTTCAAACGCAAATTTCGCCTCCCAAAACCGTTCCCTGGCCTCCGCGCACAGACCGAGCGCCAGCGCGGCGGCAAAGTCGCTCGGCGCCGTTTCAAACGCGCGGCGCGCTGAGGCGTACGCGGCGCCCAGGCTGGTTGTTGGGGTCGGCGCGTCCCGTAAGGCCCCCCCGGCGCTGCGCAGACCCCATAGCACTCTTTGCGTGTGCGCGTCCGATCCGTTGCCCGCGTCCGCGGCGGCGCGCGCGGCTCCAGCCGCCTCCCCCGTGTCCAAATTAGCAGCGTGAAGCGCCGCCGTGGCAATCCACGCGTCGGGCGAATCCGCATCCGCGGCGCGCGCCTTGTCCAGGGCTAAGGACGCTCTTTTCATGAGGTTGAATCGCACCTCCGTTGAGGCCTCGGTATCAGTCGCGGCGCAGAGGTATAATCGACCTAAACAGGCCCACCCTGAAGCTAGAGACGGGTCCAGAGTAACCGCTCGCGCGAGCGCGGTTTCGCGTCGCGCGCGGTTTCTCTGTTTTGAAACGGTCGGGTCTTCGTCGTTTGACAAAGTTTGCGTTGCGTCACACGGAAGCGTCCCGAGCGCGAGCCACGCGGCTGGGTTCGTTGGGTTCAGGCGTAAGGACGCTCTTAAACACGATGACGCGAGGGTGACGAACGAGCCGAGTGGCTTGTTTTCCAGGGTCAAAGACCCCAAAGAAACAGAAACAGAAAGAGCACCGGCGCTAAGCGCTGAATACTCACCACAACTCGAACACGCTTCGCCGTCAATCTCCGCCGCCGCGACGCACGCCGCGGCGAGGTCGAACCAGGCGTTGTGTTTGTGCGGCGCCAGGTGGACGCCTGTTGCGTACGCTCGTGTGGCGGCGCGACACGACGCCATGGCGCTTGCGTTTGCCATAGACGCGCGCGCTGGAGCAGACAGGGAAGAATCGCAAGCCGGGATTCGGAGACGCGCCATGACCAGATACGCGTCCCCAGACCGTTTCGCAATCGCCCGCAGCGGAGGGTTTGACACACCCTTGGCGGCGTTTGCGCTCGCCGCGGCGCGCGCCGCCGCAATCGCCGCGCGTGCGGGCGCGCCCTGCCTGGCCGCCTCTCTCGCGCGCGCCGTCTCCGCCTCCGCCAGTCCAAGCGCCGGTGCCGGGTGGTTCGGCGCTTGTGTAAGCGCGCCCGCGTGAAAACCCACGGCCGAGGCCAGGTCGCCGATGGTTGCCGATACCCGCCCACTCCGCGCCAACGCGTAGACCCGCGGCGTTTGGTCAAGCGCGATGGCTTTGCGGTACGCCTTCAACGCCGCGCTGTGCTTGTCCATCGCGTCGTACGAGCTCCCCAGAGCTTCCCAGGCCGCGGCCGCGGCTTGTGTATCCGCGCCGCAGGCGCGGAGCACAGTGCGCAGCGCCGCCGCGCTCGCCTCATGGTCACCCCTGCTCGCGGCGATTGGCGCGAAGCGCACCGCCGCCCACACGCAACGCGACGAAGCGCCCAACGCGGCGGCGCAAATGGTTTCCACCACTCGCTCCGCCGATTGATCGCCGTCGCCACCAAACCCAAGAAGCGCGGCGTCGCACTTAGCAGGCCCCGCCACTGCGTCCGTGGGGTCCAGAAACAGCGCCCGGTCGAAACACTTCCCCGCCCTTGGTGAGTCGCCGCTCGCGGCGTACACTAAACCGAGGTGCGCGAACGCGGTTGCGCGGTGCGGGCCGTCCTGCGCGGCGGCGGCTAACAGCGCGGCGCGCGCCGAGTTCGGGCCGCGCGCGCAGGCTGCGTCGTTGTCGCCGGCATCCAAGGCCTCCCTCCAGCGCGCCACGCCGAGACGCGCGGCGATGTCGGGAGGCGCGCCGGTGGCGACGTCGATTGGCGCGTCGTCTTCGTCGGGCGACGATGACTTCCGGGCGAGCGTTGCGGCGAGCGTTGCGGCACGCTCAAGCGCGCGTCGCGCGCGAGACGCCGCGCCAAGGCCACCTTGTTTGAGTATGGCCCACCCGAGTTCGGCGAGAGCCCGAGGGGCGCTCGGTCCGAACTCGCTGGCAGAGGATTTGAAAATGGAAAGCGCCTCGGAGGCGGCGCGCTCCGGGTCCTCACCGGAACTCGCGTTTTTCGCGACGACGCCGGCGAGACCGCGCGTGGTGCGCGGCGAAGGCGGGACGATTGCGTGAAACGCGGTCGTGGCTTCCGCGAGGCGTCCTAGCGAAGAAAGCGCCTCCGCGGCGACGACGCGCAGACGGCGCTCGGCGGCTTGCGCGCGAGGCGCACACGAGGTGGCGTCGTTTGGTGAGCCCTGTTCGCGGTCGCGCATCGCCTTGATTGCTTTCAGACCCAAACGCGCGGCGTCCAGCGCTTCTGACGGACTCGCCGCCATCGCCGCGGCTTCGGCCACGGCGCCCCATCCCAGCATCGTCGCGCCCGCCTCCGCGGGGGACACATTCGACGCTTCTTTCGAGGATTTATCACCACCACCGGCAACCAAAGAGTCGTCCCTGCGTAACGCGAGGGTCAGCGCCGCCCTATGCGCGGCGGGAAACGCAACAAACGCGGCGTTTGATCCCGGCGCGTGCGCCACGCGTCCGCTGCGTCCGCGTCCGTTTGGATCCGCGAAGGATGCCCATATTGTCGCGACAGTCCATGTGGGGTCTTCCGTTGGATCGTGGTTTGCCTCGGGGTCAAAGGAAACGCACAAATGAATCACGCCCAGTACGCGTTGAGTTAACGCAACGGACTCTTCATCAAACGCGGAGGTTTCTTGCCAGCCCTCCTCCTCGACGTCCCACCCGGCGTCAAGCGCCGCCGCCGCTTCAAGCGCGGTGTCTCTGGCCAACACCCGGACCTCTGGATTATCGCCGTGCCTCATCAGGAGGCGCTCTATTTCATCCAACGCTTCCAGCGCGGCTAACCCAGCGGCATCGGCACCGACGGCGAGGTCCAGACGAGCACCCGCTCGCGTGGCCATCACGGTGTCGAGCGTAGGGTCAAACGCGCGCGCGCCGCGACCGAGAAACACCGCGCCCACCGCGTCGTCCGCGCGCGCGGTGTTCTCCGCATGGAGAAGGGCGCGGACCGCGATGTCCAGACCCGGGTTGGGCTTGGCGGCGCGAACTTTCGCGGCGCCGAAACGCGCCAATCGTAGTTCCGCGGGCGACGCGATGGTGGTTGAGCTCACGTTGGCCGCCGCGACGTCGCCGTCGGCGCGCGATTCAAACTCCTCCTTCGCCAACGCGCACCGCGCCGCCCCGAGTAGCGCGGCGACGACGTCATCAGGCTCCGGCATCGCCAGATCCGCGGCGTCACCGTCGCACGACGCATCAGCGCTCGCTCTTTGCAGAACGGTCATCCAGCGTGCCAACGCGTCGGCGTGTCGCCCCAGGGTCTCGCACGCCCGCGCCAAGCGCGAGGTCCACTCGGTTCGACGCTCGGGGGTGAGCTGTTTGTCATCCGCGGGGAGATTAAGCGCGCCTTGCAGGACATCAACCAAAGTTTCGATGTCTCCATCTTGCGAGGACTCCGCTAGCTTCTCAGCCGCTTCGATGGCGCCGCGTCGCGCCGCGGGGTGGTCACTTCTTAAGTCCGCGGCGAGCTTGTACGACCGCAGTGCGTCGTTCGGGTCGCCGCACGCGAACGCGGCTTTGCCGTCGAAAACCCACGCGTCGTACGACGCGTCGTCCAGCGCCAGGGCTTCACGGGTCAGCGCACGAGCGTTTTGGTTGTCACCAGCCGCGAGCGCGTCTCGGGCCAAACCGAGTTTCTTGCGGACGTCCTTTACTTGCGCGGCGGACATGTTGTTGCTTTTTTAACGTTCGCGCGGCGCCGCGTTGCTATGTCTAAACGCTTGACCGTTGCTTCGTCTTATCGCTTGACCGTTGCTATGTCTCCGTTACCTATGTGTTTCCTTGCTATCCCAACCTCCTACTTGCCTCCTCCGGTCCAGAACGTGTGCACGCCCATCACCACGCAAGACGTCGCGACCCATGGGGACAGTCGCTCGCCGACCCTCGCGGCTTTCCAGAACAAACCGCGCAAACCGACCTTGTGCGAATCCATCAACTGCGGGGCTTTCATCTTGACGTACGTGCAGGTGCAGATGAACAGCAGCAGGGTGACGAGGAAGGACTGGGTTTGGGGTAGGGGGGGGGGGGGGGGGAGTGGCAGGCGTGTCAGTGGCAGGCGGTCAGTGGGAGGCGTCGCGGTCGGGAGTGGTGTTCCCACGGGTACGAGTAGATAGGGGCACATCACACGAAGCCCGCCTCGCGGACGAAGAAAGGAGACCGAGCGACGTGTGGGGATCTGCGGAAGACAAACGCTGCGGAATACACATATGAAAACTTCACCTCGCGTGTGGGCCGCCGCGGGTTTGGCAGGCCGTGAGGTCCGCGGTGAGTGGAAGCACGTGCGCACCTTGAAGTCGAATAGCGCTGACATTCGGGTGTTCCAGTGCAGGCAGGGGGGCGCCGCGGCGCTGCGCGTTCACGGAATGCCAGCCGGAGGCAAACCCATTGCTTTTTCCAGATTTCAACCACCATTTCAAAGACGCAAAAACTTCAACCGTTGAGGATGTCACCTGGAGTTTGGCTTCGCCATTCACGTCCGCGCACGCGCGTGCGTGTGCTTCCTCGGACTGTCGTTGGCGCGTTTCCTTTCGCGCGAAGCACCGAAGTCGCATCGCACGACCTCGGCGTTAGGTCTGTGACTCGCCACCGTCGGCCGGTCTCGCGCACCCGGTGAGATGGCGATCGTTAGCGCCAACGACAACGAGCAGGCGGGCGGTTCCGGGCGAGGCCGGGTGAAGACGTCTGATCGTCGGAAACGCGCCGCGGCGGCGCGGCGTATGAAAAACGGCGAGGACAACCACTGGGCCAGTGTATCGAAAGAAGACCGCGAGTTCCTGGCGAACGTGTTCAAGGAGTACGACACGGATGGCAGTGGCACGATGGGTTCTCAACAAATAACGCCCCTGTTAACCGCGCTCAACTCTGGCGAGGCGCCCACGTCCGCGGAGGTGGAGTTCGTTTTGAAAAGCGCGGACAAGGACAAAAGCGGCAAGGTAACCATCGACGAACTTAAAGACGTGATCCACGTGTGGTACAGGATGTGCCACAAGAAACCACGGAAACTGGGCGGGGTCTGCGTGCTCATGTAATCGATGTACAGTAAATTTCATCTTCTTAAATTCTCCAAGTGCGTTTCACTTGCGTTGGCGTGGGGCGACACAAATCGCGGCTAGGTGCGCCACCCCGCTAAAGGTCTATTGTTAAAAGTGACGAAACCGATGTATTCCAGGGTCGTGCCGATGTGTTGCTCATCCGCAGTCACCGCGGTCACCCTCGCGTCGCGCGCGCGCCGGTGCCAGGCGGCGCTTCGCGGTGTGCTCCTCGGTTTTCGTCCACGCCCGTCTTGGTCTCGGGCGTTTTTTGTCGTTTCTGCGCGCTCGCATTCGCGGATCGATCCGCCGCCCGGAACGGGTCGCACCCGCACAAACCGTGTTTTTGAAGCACGGCGACGAAATCGTTTCGGGACACGGGTTTCTGTAAAAAGTCGCTCAACCCGTGGCTGATGAACACGTCGCGGTCGCTTGACAGCACGTTGGCGGTGATTCCGATGATCGGCGAGGTGACGCCGTTTCGCCGAAGCGTCGCGGTGGCTTCGTGCCCGTCCATAACAGGCATCTCTTTGTCCATCAGGATCAAATCAAACGGCTTCGCCACGTCGCCCCCGCGTTGCGTGGCCCTCGACGCGCAAACCCGGACCGCTTCCAACCCGTTGCCAACCTCCGTTACCTCGAGGTCCAGCCTTCGCAGCAAACGCGCCAGCATCGTGCGCGTCGGGACGCTGTCCTCCACGACCAAAACGGAAGGCGGCTTGTTTTGGGTACCAACGTTCGCCGGATTCAAGTTCTTCACGTGTTCGTTCTCGTCGGAGGACGTTTCTTGATCCGAACTCGTCCTGGATCGTTTCCCCGCACCGCCCGTGGATCGCGGGTCGCCGGCGCTGCCACGCTTAATACCCGGAGCGCCAACGCCCGTTCGGTCGTCGCCGTCCGACGTCTCCGTGGACGCAAGCGTGGGAGGCGAGCCCGCCCCCCCAACCGCCGCCGCCGGCGCCGTCACAGTGGGCGCGTCGTTTTCGTACCGGAACGACCTGTTGTTGGTGTTGAGAAACGCCGCGTCTTTCGCCCGCGACGCGTCGTAGTTGCGCTTCGTGACACTGGCGTGAAAACCTGGGGAGACACTGGGGTGATGCGAAGGGGATCCAGTCCCTGCAAGCAGCGCGCCCAGCTCCGATCGCAACCGCGCGGCGCGGCGCGCTTCTTCGCTTTTTTGCCGAGCCTCCGCCGCCGCGACCGTCGCGACGGCGGCGACGTTGAATGTCGGGGCCGGGTTGTATGGGTAATTAGTCGTGGGAGGAGACGCTCTTGAGACGCGAACCGACCGGGGCATGGCGTCGAGGTCGTGCACCCTCTCGTTCCCACGAAGCGCGTCGCTTTCGTTGGCGAAGCTCCCACCTCGGTGCGCCAACCGACTCGCGACGCGCTCCAACTCGTCGCGCGTCTGTTCGTTTGTCGCACCCGCGCCCATCCTCGACGGCGGCCGTGAAATTGACCCCATCCTCCTTAGCGTCGCCCCGCCCGGGCTATCCGGAATCCGCGTGGCGAACGGGTTGTTCCACGGGCCCGCCGCCGCACGCGCTTCGCCGGTGCTGCGCGCGCGTTCCGTCATGAGCCGGTCCATCGCGCACGTCAACGCCGGGACGCGTATGCAAATCGCGGTTCCCCCGCCGCCTGCGTCACCCGCACCGTGTCCCCCACCAGGCACGTCCCGCACCACAATCTCACCTCCGTGAAGCTCGCAAAGCATACGCGCGACGTGTAGGTCAAGCGCCGCGGCGGCTGGCGCGAACACGCGGTCGCGTGCGTGCGAATCGGCGTCGCCAATGAGCGCCTCCGCCGCGACGCGCTCGTCCGTGTCAACCGAAACGTCGCACATGCTCCATCGCGGCGCCCTCGCCGCCCCCGCCGCGCGGTGCAGGGGCTCGCGAAGCATTTTAAGCAACTCGTCCGCGGTGGTGGTGGGGGCTAGGGCTTTGGTTGTTTTTTTTGCTAAACCGGGCCCGCCCTCGACGCCGGTCCTCAAATCTCCGGCGACGATTTTTCCAACGTCAAGCTCCGCGAACCATTTCTCGTTCGTTTCCACGCGCGTGGAAACCAACACGATATCCACAACGGTCCATTGCTCGGCGTATTTTTCTTTTGAAAACCCAGCCGCGGTCGCCGCGGTCGCGGCGACGCTGCCATCAACGGGAGCGCCGATTGGCGTGACCTCCACGGTGACCCGGGTCACCCCGCCGGGTGGCGTGATTCCGCTGAGAGATAAAAAAGAAAGTGTCAGTCTCGTATGGGCATTCAGGGAGGCGGAATGTGGTAAATGGAAATACTTACCTGGCGCTGGCGAGAATAGCGTCCAGGGCGCGGCGCAGCCGGGGGGGGTCCACCTGATTGTAAAAAAAGAAATGTCAGTCGGGGTATGGGCAATCAGGGAGGTGGAATGTGGTGATTGGGAAAGGCCCTTACCAGGACCGCGATTTTGGCGAGTTTCTCACCCGCCTCGCGTGGTAAACCCGGGGTCAACACCGCGCCGCCTCGTTCGAACATGCCCGCGCTCGCGGAAATCGCGGTGTTTACCAAGCTGCCCAAGTCCGTCCACTCCGGGCTCAGCGACGCGCCTGGCACGAACAAAAAGAAAGGGTCAGTCGGTCGTGATGTGTATATCCGGGATTGGTATTACGTAAACAGTCGTGGTAACAGTCCGAGGGAATGCGCCCTTCTGGTCGTAATGCTCCCTTCGCAGAACGAGTATGGGCAATCAGGTACCGGCGGAATGTGTTGAATGGGAAAGGCCCTTACTCGTTTCATCCGTGGACGCGTGCAACAAATCGAGCACGTCCCCTAACACGCGCTGCACGACGTCCATGGACCGTCCCATCAAATCCGCGGTTTCCACTGCGTGTTGGTGTTCCATTACGAGCGTTTCATCGTCGGTGCCGTTGTAGTCGTTGAGTGCGGACAAATCAAACACGTGATCTCGCAGCGACGGAATCCCGAGGGAAATCACCGAAAGCGGCACGCGGATTTCGTGAAACAGAAAAGCCATGAACCGTTTCGTGTCCCCTCGCGCTTCCCGGAGGCGGTCGGTTTCACCCCGAATCGCCCCGATGTTTTCGTACCGCTCCAGCGCCATCTGGTACCTACGCCACGTACTCAACACAGAGCTCAGCACGAGCGCGCCGAGGCACTCCACGGCTTGCCACCGCTCCGACACGGAAACCGAGTCGCACCGCGCCAGGATCCAAGCCGCGTACGCGCCCGCGATGACCTGTGATTGTAAAAGAAAAGGGTCAGTCTCTTCCGTCGGCGAGTACGGGTGTACTTCGTAACGCGTATATCCGGGATTGGGTAGTTCCGTAGTGGTACCAGACTTTCCGACTGTACTCCATAAAACGCAGGTAACAGTGCGTGTGTGCCGTGTGTAGTTGTACATGTGCCAGTAAATGTTACAGCCGTAGTGCACTCGACCAGGGGCGGTAAACGTCGCGCCGGCGGATTTGGGAAACGCGCAACACGTACAATCACCGACCCTATTCCTTGCAGGTGCGAGGCGTGCATTTCCAGCGAGTAAACCGCGGCTAGGGCGCACACGCAGGTCACACCTCTGGGTACCAACCCACGCGCCAGCCTCGTGCAATCCGCGAGCAAGGTTTCGCCCGCAACCGCGGCGACGACGCGAACGGAAAACGCCAAACTCTGCAAACTCTGGAGCAGTTTTGCGTTTTCCGCAAAGTCCTCGCCTTCGGCCAAGTCTTCGTCGTCCAGCCACCGGGCGAGCGCCGCCGGGCACCGCGACGCGACGCACACGACGTGCGTGTACACAACCGCGAGCGCGGGCCCGATTGCTTGCCATGTTCTCCAGGTGTGAAGAAGCGCGGTGCCTCTTGACCGGAACCACGTCGCGGCGACGACGAAGACGAAAACCAGCGCCGGCGCGGCGTCCGCCACCGGGCCGGGCCCTTTTGCGACTTGTCGAGACGACACCCGCGCCTCTCCTCGCGGCCACGGCCACGCGCCGCCCGACTCCGCGTCAAGGTCAGCCTCAGCCGCCGAAGTGGCAATCATAAAGTCCAAACCTCCCCTACCGATGTGCACCATCACCGCCGCGAACGCCACCTGCGCGCCTAGGACCTTCGGCACGAGCACGTCTCTTCGCAAACGCCTTTCCATGAACGCGACGTGCGACCCATCCCAGGACGCGCCTCGCAACGGTGGTCGTCCAGCGCCGTCCGTGGTGTGTTTGAGCTCCGGAACACCCGCCGTGCCCTGTCGCGGTCCGAAGAAAGCCCCGCGCCGCGCGGATTGAACCGCCCTGCGGAGTCGCCTGAACACGCCGTCGCCGGGCATGGCACCGCGTGCTCTGTCGCGTATCTCCTGTATCTTTTTACGCGGGAAATGCGGTACGCGCCCCACCCGCGAGCGCGCGTGGGCGGTCTCCGACCGGGGGTGGTTGCTGCAACCCGCACAAGTGCTCGCGGTTCCTAAAACCCGAAGCCGTGACTTCCCCTTACACCCGCTCGTGCCTCCCGCGAAGGCGCGCCGTGTAATGCGTCTCCGCAGCTTCCGAAAAGTACGTTTTTTTTATGTCACCTTGTTTCCAAAATTCGTTCCAAAACGCTTTTACTCGCCGAAGGAAAAAAGGAAATCGAAAACCGATGCGGAAGGCGTGGAAAGCGCCGATTTCCGCCGATTTCCCGCCATTCCAAATCGTCTACGTGTCAATGGTGTCCAACACAAGCGAGCGGAGCCCGCAGCTTGGCCAACAAAATCGAAAAATCGGAAAAACGACCGACCGCGTCGCTGCAGCGACCTAAAACGAGACCTGCAAAACACCAACACTTCGAGTTTTTTTCAATTGCCAATTTGCAAGATTGGTCCCGAGATCGCGCGACACACCGCGGGCGCACGCCGCCCGCACCACGGCATGGCGTCTTCCCGCCGGGCCGGGCGTACGGCAGTCGGGGCGTCGTCTGGCGTGTCTGGCGTCGGCACCGCGGCTGGGGCGGATCTCGAGGCGTTGGTGCGTGAGCTGTTGGAGTTGGACAGGCACACCGAACGAAACGAGCGAATGCTGTCGCGGACGCAGGCGCGACAGAGGGAGAGGCACGAACGAGAGCAACGGGAGCAACGGGAGCGACGAGAGGCGGTTGATGTCGCGGCGGCGCACCAAGTGCGTGAAGCGGCGGTGGCGAGGGAGCGTCGTTTGGGAAGGCTCGAGAGGCGCGAGGCTAGGCGTGACGAAGCGAGGTGGGCTCGGGTGGAAACTCGTGAAACGCGCGCGCGAGACCAAAACCAACACCAAAACCAACACCAACACCAAACCGACGCGCGCGTCGCACGGGGGAGCTCACCCCGACGATCGCCGCCGAGCGGTGGGTTTGAATCGCGTGGCCGTGGCGACCGTGTAGGGCGTCCGGAACGAGACATCGACCGTCGAGACGGTGGCCGTGGAGACGGTGGCCGTGGAGACTCTGGGGGTCGAGACGCGCGACGGCGACGTCGCGACGCTCGCGACCGATCCGCGGACAACCGACACGCCGCCGACGCCGAGGACGTTTCGGCAAACGAAACACTAAACTCAAATCGCGCGTTCGTGTGGGACTCCGTGTCCGTTTCCGAAAACGACACGCACGATGACAACGCACGCCGCGTCTCCGTGACGGCGCTGGCGAATGAAATCGCGCGTCTCCGGCGACGTCTCGGGCGGCTTTCCCGCGAAACGACAACGCAACCGCAACCCACGCCGTTCCGCGCGCCGCGGTGGACCACGCGGTCCGCGCCTCGGTTGCGAAGGGATGCGTGGGACGGGTATGATGGGTATGATGGGTATGATGGGTACGCGGGGTATGATCGGTACGGGTCTGCGCAACACGAACACGCGACACACGGCGCGCGAACAGCGCCGAGACCACGGCACGCGCCACCCGAAACGCACCGGTTCCGGGACTGGGACGAACCGCAGGGCGACCACGGAGGGTGGCGAAACAACCACCGTGACCGGGGCGTTTCCTTCGACACTTCTGACCAGGAAGACGCACGCGATCACGCCAGGTACGGCACCGGGTACGACAGGCAGGGACCGGCCGCGGGTTGGGCGGGCGATTCCGGCCACGACGGCGGGTTCGCTGAAACCGCCGCGCGTCGTCGAGACCCCCGCCGCGCCGCGCCGCGCTCGCCCACTTTAAGTGTTCGGCCGGACAGCGCGATTGATTGGGAAACGGGCGGCGAACAGCATCTGCGTGACGGTAGGGACGCGTATCGCGACGGAGGAAGCGTTCCCGGCCTGGGGCGGTTTTTCGACGAGCTCCAGGAGTTGCGCTCGCGAATCACGGACCGCGACGCGCGGTTCTTTTCTCGAAACACGGACGGCGGTCGGTCTGGACAACGCCCCAACGGTCCGTGGCGGGACCCGCGATTAGGCTCGCCCTTGCACTCGCGGTCGCAGGGCGGCCGAAACGCGGGAGACGGCGGAGACGGGGGGGACGGCACGAACGGGCGAGGCGACGACACCGCGGACGAGCGCGGCGCGTCGCCAACGGAGGCGTTTCCGCGACCGCTGGACGACGGTTCGTCTCTAAACCACGAGCACGATATCGAGCCGAGCTGGAACGTCGCGCGCGAGCCGCGGGGGTCCGGGAATCGCAGTGGCGCGCGCCGGGGAAACCTTGCGGCAGGTCCGGAAAACGGCAGGACTCCGGTTAGGGAGACGGTGGAAACCCAAACGCGTCCCGTCTCGGCGCGACCTGATTGGCTCGATCGGCCGGACCATGCCGGCCCGAGCGGCCACGGCGCGGACGCCGAACTCGGTGGTTTGTTACGCGAGCGACCCGGTTTTTCCGAGATGCTCGCCGGAGTCCTCGCGCGTTTCCGCGCGCTTCCTGTGGCGGATTTTAGGGAGGCGTGCGTCGGGTTTATGGCCAACTCGGAGTCGCGAGGCGCGTCGGGCGTGCCTCCTGTTTCAGGGTACGGCGCGCAAAGAAATGAGGCGGAAGAATCGCGACCCGCCGGCGTCAACGTCGTATTCGGCTCTCCCCTGGGCGGCGACGATACGCGCTCGGCAACATCCAACAGCGACTCCGAGTTCGCGTACGTGCGTTACGAACCACCCGCCGCGAACCGGCGAGAACCGCTCGGTCTCAGCGCAGGTGGTGGGTTTCAAGAATTGGGAATTAATTTACCCGCGTACGTTCCGCCCGTCCCGGCGGGCGCGCCTTGGCGCGGCGAGGACGAAGGGTCCTTGCTTTTGGATTTGGAAACGCCGGATCGCGGCGGCGAGGTGACCTTCCTTGACATGTTCGGCGAGGAGTCGTTGTTGGATTTAGGGTTGGCATCTCTACGCGACCCGCCGGCGCGAACTGAGGTACCGCAATCCGCGCCGACAAACACCGAAGTCGCGTCGCGTGTAGAGCGCCGCGTCTTGGTCGCGGCGAACATTCCCAACACCACAGGGTCTTTCCAATCGTTTGGAAACAACCAGGGTGTGGGTTACCTTCCGTCACATTCTGGCGAAATCCACCCAGCGCCCCCGCCCCCGCCCCCGGCGACCGCGTCGACGCCCGCGCCTCGCGTCGGGGACGCGACCCGACAAATACAAACCGGATACGGCGGGTTTGACGAACCAGTTTTACACCGACAGAGTTTTGGTTCGCGTTCGTCCAGTGAGTCGCGTTTCGAAATCGCGCTGGATGCCGACGCCATGGCACGAATGCTCAAGGACGAGCATGACGCGCAGCGCGTCTCCGAGATGGCCCCTTTCCTTGATGGAACAGAGATCAGAGACGCCGAACGCGACCTGGACGAGTACGCGGCACCCCCGCGCGATTTCGCGGAAAGCCCCGCCAACTTGGCGGAAGCTGCCAGCCGGTTACCGTTCTCCAGCTCCCTGAACACGACTCTGATGGACGCGCTCGGGAGCGTGGTTGCGTGGACTGGAAATGACGCCCACGGGCCCGTGGTTGAAGAGAAGAAGGAGAAGAAAGAAAAGGAGGCGGAGAAGTACTCCTTCACCCCCGAGCCTGTCGACTCAATAGAAGCGAGGAAACGCGCCGAGGCGAGGGCGGCGGCGGCGGCGGCAGAAATCGCGTCCGCTCGCCAAGCCACCAGGGAGGCTGTACAGGCGCGGGAAGCGGGGGAGGCACGGCAAGCGGCGGCTGACACGAATGCCAACGCCACGGCGAACGCTGGGTCTGGATCTTCGCCGCCCCGAGCGCCTGCTGATTCCGCCGCGACGTCGTCGACCCCGAAAAAGTCCCCGGCCTCGTCCAAACTGCTAACCTTCAAAGAACGCCTGGCGCTGTTCAACGCGCCGACCCCGGGGTAGCGTTTTTTTGGGAAATAGCCCCGTGTCCCATCTCTTCGTCGTTCCCACTTACCAGTGTTACCTATTCATCGTTACCTATCTACCACCCGGTGCTACTCACCAGTACTGCGCTTATGTTACCCGGCTCCCTACACCCCGAAGTGTTTGCGCTGGGCGGCACAAACGCGCGTAGGGACGAGTAGCGGTCCAAACAGCGTTCGCGAGAATTCGTCTTCGTCTTCGTCTTCGTCTTCGTCGCGCGTCGCTTCGTCTGTCACTTCACGTATCCTTTCTATCCCCGCTATCCTCTCCGCGAGCTGCTTTGCCCACGTCGACACCACCGTCCCGGCGCCATTCGGCTCGCGTTGCAGTTCGTCCAGTAACAGCCACCCTAGCGCGAACCGGAACGGGTGCCAAACGCTTTTGTTGGAACCGCCTTGCAACTCAACCTCCACCTGATTCATGGCAACAACAACCGGGTCGAACACTTCCGGTGTTTGGTGTGCGCGTGCTAACCTTCCTATGATGCGCGCCACTACGTGCGCGCTCCACTGCAGTGACTCGCGCGGTGTAAGCGACGGCTCGTGGCTGGCGCACATCGCGCGAAGCAGCACGGTGGCGTACGTCAGTACGGGTTCTTTTTCCGTTGTCACGGCACCGGCGCGTCCACGGAGCTGCATCACCGGGGGCGGGTCGTACACGACGTCCATGGAGAGCGGAGAAACCGTCTGCTCCGAAGAGATGCGCAGCAACAGATCCTCCGCGTCGGGCGGGGTCAGCACACGCTCGTTGTCGTGCACGTAACACGCCATGGAGCAACCGCCGCGCGCAGCCCTCTGAGCCTCGGAGGCACATCTCATCCAGTCATCAGTTGCTGACTTTTATTTCTGAAAAGGCACCCGTTGGAATTTGGAAACTTCGAGGAAACGAGATGCCCGCACCCACTCTTAACGAGCGCACTCCTGTCTCGGGAGTGTGCTCGCCTGTCATGGGGGACCGCGTGGAGCAGTTCGTGGCGCACTTGAAGGATTCCAAGGGTGCGTCCCCCCCTCCTCGCGGCTCTCGCCTTTCGTCTTTCTCGACTCGCCCTTTTCCGCATTTTCGTTTCGCGCATCGAGACTCACCTCACCCTTCTCGTGGCGCGCAGGTAACGTGAAAGCCGAGCTCGACGTGTTCGTCAGCACGTCCGGCCTGCGTTTGGTGAAACTCGACGGGAAGGTCCTGGGGTCGTTTCCGTTGCAGCGCATCCAGGAATGGGCCATCACCGCGCCTGGGACGTTCACGTTGTCCGTGGTGAGCGGCGAAAAAGTGGTCGGTTTAGTGATCCACGGCGACCAGGACGAGGTGTTCGGTATCATCGACTGCCTTGAACGTCAAGTCGCGCAGATCATGGAGGACATGGCGGCGAAGGAGCAGGGAAGAGAGGCGGCGGACGTGAGCAGCCCGCCGAGAAAAATGGCCCCGGACCCGGAGGACGACGTCCGGGATGAGGAGTTTCAGGTGGCCGATTCGGTACCTGAGGCGTCTCGCCCGAATGAATTGGCGCGCCGCGCGTTCGCGACGGGTGATATGAAACCCGACGAGATTTCGGACGGAGACATGCGACAGGAGCTCCCGGATGAGCTCCCCGAGGAGCTCCCAGAGACGCGTTCAGGAGACCTAACCCAACCCGCGTCTCACTCGGAATTCGAAGACCAGGTTGTGCCTTTCCGTGTTGATTCTTTCGGCGAGGCGGACACGAAGTGGGTCAGGCACGACACGAAAAAGAACGAAGTCGACGACGCGAAAAATACCGGTGACCACCAAGTCACCGCGTTTGATTCCTCTGACAAAGAAATAGCAACCCTGACGAGGTCCGTCGGCGGTGAGGACGCGTACGACGACGATTTTGACGCCGTGTCCATCTCCGACGATGACGACGCCGAGTTCGACGACTTCGGCGAGCCGCGAAACACGCCGTCGTCCACGTCCAGTTCTCCGAACGAAACAGAAACAAACACGACAACCGCGAGCGTACCGGATCCGGCGCCGGCGACGCGTCCATCGCCAGGGCCAGGGCACTCCCCTGAAAGTCGCATGGCTGCGACCATCGCGGCGGCGGCGGCGCAGGAGCTCGGCGAGCTGAAAAGCAAACTGCGCGACGCGGAACACGCAGTTGAAGCGCAGCGGCGCCGGGCGGAAACGGCGGAGACCGCGGCGGCGGCGGCGCGCTGTGTCGCCGCCGCCGCACACGACACAGCGGGAATCGAGGAAGCGCTGGAAGAAAAGCTCGCAGACGTGACAGAACGTGCCGAGACTGCCGCGCGCGCCGCCGCCGCCGCTGAACGTGCGGCGTCAACTTTGGAAACAAAACTCGCACAGGCGAACGAACGCGCCGCGGCGGCGGAGTCAAATTTCACACAGCTCTCCGACGCCGTCGTGAAACGCGACGCCGACATCGCGCGGCTGCGCGCGGCGTCCACCGCGCGCGAGGCTGGTGACAAAGGGGACACCGCCGCCACAGAGGCGCTCGCAGCGAGGGTGGAACACGCGAGGGCGGAAACGTCACAGGCGGAACAGAGGGCGGGTGAGGCTGAGGCGAGGTCTGCGGATGCCGAGGCGAGGTCTGCGGATGCCGAGGCGAGGGCGGAGCAGGCTGATACAAGGGCGGAGGAGGCTGAGGCGAGAACTGCGGATGCTGAGGCGCGGGCGGAGCAGGCTGATACAAGGGCGGAGGAGGCTGAGGCGAAAAGTTTAGATTTGGCGAGTTCAGTTTCGGATTTAGAAGCGCGGTTGGTTGAGGCGGAGTCAAGGGTCACGGAAGCCAAAACAGAGGCGGCCGCGTTGCACGGCCGCGTGCGTGAGGCGAATGCATTAGAAGCGAAGTTGGTTGAGACGGAGTCTTTGGTTTCGGAATCGGCCGCGGAGGTTGTGACGTTGCGTGCGTCTCTCGACGAGGAAAAAACACGCGCGACTGATTTGGAAACCAAGATGGAAGAATCGAACAAGAATCGTGAAGCCGAAACACAAACGCGACACGCCGCGGAGTCGGCCGCATCTGCCGCGTTACTCGTCGCGACGACGCGCGCGGAAACCGCGGAAGCCGCCGCGTCTCACTTTGAAACCGCCTTGGCGATTGCGACGGAAACGGCGAAAACCGCCGCGGTTCCGGAAGCGTTTTCCGGGAAAACAAGCGCTGTGGAGATCGCATGTTTGGTGGACGAACTCCGCGGGAAAACGTCCGTGGCGGAGGCGGAGTTAGTGGCGGCGCGGGCGGCGGCGGCAGCGGCGACGACGCGGGCGGAGAACGCGGACAAAAGAGCGGAGGACGCTGAGAACCTGGCGCAACAAGTCGAGTCCGCGGCGACCACCGCGCTTGAGCGCGCGGACGCGGCGGAGGCCGAAACACGCGCGCGAGACGAAACCCTGGCGCAAGTTCTATTAAAACAAAAACACGTAGCACACGGAGACATGAAAGAGGTGGCCCTCGCCGAGGCGCAAAGAGCGAGCGCGGCGGAGACGCGCGTTTTTACTTTGGAAAAACGCCTCGACGCGCTCGCGGCGGCGCGCGCTGAGGTTTCTGGGAAACTCGCGTCCGCGCTTGCGGAGCTCGCGGAGGCGCGAGGCGAGGCGGACGCATCGCGCGAGGCGCTCGACGACGCGTTCGCGTCCGCCAGAGCGGCGGCGAAACGCGAGGGCGACGCGCGCGCGGCGCAGGCGGCGGCGGAGGCGCGCATTGCCGAGGCGAGCGACGAGGCGGCGAGTTGGTCGGAACGCGCGTCGGAAGCGGACGACCTTCGCGTGCGTTGCGTGGCGGCGGAAACGCGTTTATTGTCCGCGGCCAGGGAAGGCGCGCGAGGCGTGGCGAAGGCGAGGGAGGAAACGGAGAGGTGGCGCGCGGAAGCGGGGGAGTTGAAACAAGCGCTGGAAGACGCGGAGACAAGGGCGGAGACGTTTGCGCGCAGAGCCGCCCGGGTCGACGCCGCGGTTGCGTCCTCGGCCTCGGCCTACGCGTCGGGTGCGGACGAGATGCGATTCGAAACTCCCTCAGAAGCAGCGACACCGCACTCTTTTGTCAAGCCCTCGCTCGCGGAGCGCGCGAAGGCTGAGCTCTCCGCGTACCAACCGCCTCCGCCGATGCCGCTGTCGCTCGGCGATTGGCGGACCGGCCGGGAAAACCGCCCGGGCGCCGGCGCCGGGTACGCCGCGACGTACCACGCCTCGTCTCCCGCCGTGCTTAACAAAACCCCCACACCAACCAAGCTCACCGCGGAGTTCCTGGACTCGCTAGGCCAAAGGCTGTCCTCGGTGAGGGACATGCTCACGGCGCCGGACCGGTGACGCACATTGCGAAGGCAACAAGAAAACGCCTCCCAAAATGTCGCAACAAAAGCAATGGAATGGAGCACCTCTTTCACCCCCCCCCACTTCGAAGACACTATGAAAGGAACAAAAAAGTTTCCCTTAAATGCGGACTGCATGCTCTAGCACGTTGCATGCTTTTTCATATTTTGAACCCTTATTTTCGATATTTTCGTTTCAAACACATCCCTATTAATCCCAAAAGCGAAGCCGCCGCCGCGTGCCGCGCAACTCGCGCCTGCGCGAAGTTGGCTGACGCTTGGGCGTCATGGCGAATCTTGTGGGTGCTGCGAGTTTGGCGGCGGTGACCGGGACTCGCAATGGGGGTGGCTTCCGGTTGAGTCGGATGCGTGCCACGCGGGGTGTGTGTGTCTCGCGTGTCCGCGCCACGCCCGGCGGAGCGGCGCGGGCTGTCTGCGGTGTCGTGACTGCGGCGCGATGGGAAAAAACCGGCCGAGGCAAAGCGAGTTTGCCGCTGAAAGCCATCGTGGACCGCAGCGCCGCGGCGGATGAGGAGACGGCTGCGTTTGCGTTGCACTCATCATCCGCATCCGAGATGATGGGGTTTGAAAATGCAACAAATGAAGAAATCGACGTGGACGCGACGGCGTTGCGGACGACGACGATTGGCGAGTTCACGACAGAACGAAGACAGCAATTGTCCGTAATCACGGCTGATGCTGGTTTGGTGGTGGACACCGTCGTTGCATCCGCGGAAACGAACAAGACGCAATCCTTCCAACCCGCCTCGAAACTTCGCAGCTTGGGCGCCGTAAAAAAACCAAACACGTCATCCGCCGCGAATTACGTTTCGTTCCGGCAAACCGGGAAAGGCGGTTTATTAGGGTGCGACCGGGATGTCACCACGAGCGCGCTGCACGGCGTGCTGCAACGGCTGGATAAATCCAACCGGTACCCCGTTTTATTCTTCGCCCCCGAGATGCGGGATTTGGCGGAGAAAATCGCGCAAGAGGTGAGGAACTTTCCCACCCAACACACACCGCCTGCCTGATTGCCCATACCTGTCCTGCGAAGGGACTATTACGACCAGAAGGGCGCATTCCCTCTGCACAGTACCCTGACTGTTTCCTCATACCAATCCCGGATATACACATGGTCCGAGAGACTGACTTTTTTCTTTCCGCAATCAGGACGTCGCGGGCGCCGCGGTTGAGCTGGGCGACATCGACTGGCGAAAGTTCCCGGATGGGTTTCCCGATTTGTTTGTCAACGACGCGTACGGAGTGCGGGACCGGCACGTCGCGTTTCTCGCGTCCTTCCACTCCCCCGAGGTTATTTTCGAACAAATCTCGATCATATACTCGCTTCCCAAGATGTTCGTCGCGTCGTTCACGCTGATTTTGCCGTTCTTCCCTACTGGAACCTCGGAGCGGGTGGAGCGGGAGGGCGAAATCGCCACCGCGGTGACCTTGGCCAGGATACTATCCAACATCCCCCCGTCCCGAGGCGGACCGTGCTCCACGCTGATTTTCGACATCCACGCCCTGCAGGAACGTTTTTACTTCGGCGATAACATCCTGCCGTGCTTCGAAAGCGGCATTCCGCTGTTGTTGAACCGCCTCGCGATGTGCGAAGACGCGGATAACATCGTCATCGCGTACCCCGACGAAGGTGCGCGGAAGCGGTTCCACGTGTTTTTTAAAGGCATGGAGGAGGTGGTGTGTACGAAAGTTAGGGACGGCGGGAAGCGCCTCGTGAAACTAAAGGAGGGCGAACCCGCGGGAAGACACGTGGTGATCGTGGATGACTTGGTGCAATCCGGTGGTACCCTGATTGAGTGCCAGAAACTGCTATCGAAACTAGGCGCCCTGAAAGTCAGCGCGTACGTCACGCACGGCGTGTTCCCTGGGAACTCGTGGAAGCGGTTCACCGCGTCGTCGGGCGCGGGGGGCCAGGGATTTACGAAATTCTTTTTAACGGATTCGTGTCCGCAAACCGCGAAGGCGGTGGATGGCATCGAACCGTTCGAAATTCTGTCCCTCGCGAGGCCAATCGCGGAGGCGCTGCACGTGTAGGCCGCCTGGGTTGAGGCACGTGAGGGGGGAACTAGTCGTCGATTAGGCGGATGAACCGTTGTTTGTTGTTTATATTATTGAACGAGTTGTTTTTTCGCGTTTTCTTCCCATTGTGTCTTCTCCCTCTTCTAATCTCCGGAATGCACCCACAAGTGCTCCACTTCGCGGGTGCACGACGACCTACCCGCGGCAGTCGCGCGGGTCGTAGCGCATCGCTTGCCGTCAGCCGGGCTCGGAGTCAGCATGTCGCGAGCGTTCGAGGATGAGACGCGGCAGCCCATGCTCCGCGCGCGAGGCGAGAGCGTTGGGGAGGGTGTTGCGGGTGTTGTCTCGGATGGTCTCCGCGCGCGACCGAGACCATCCGACACGCACGCCTCACCGTTACCTCACGGCAACGGCGAGGTTCCTCGTTGGGGTCGTTTGGGGTCACGTGATAACACAAAGGAGACGTACGCGGTGTGGTGCGAGCTGCACGGCGCACCCGTCGGCATCGCGGTGTGGCTCGTGGTTTTGTTTGTGATGGGTGTGACGTTCCCGTTGTCCCGAGTTAACGCGGTACCCGGCACGGACACCGCGTGTGCGGTGCTGCTTTGCGTGTCACTCGTGGCCATGACCTTGGTGAACCGATTGGACCCGGGTATCATCGCGCCTTCGGCGACAAATGACCCGCTCATCGAACACCTCGACGCGCTGGCGTTGGTCGGCACGAGTCACGGAAACGAAAACGTAAACGAAAACGCCGAAGCGCTCGCGGTCGGCGTGCGGAAGGACCCTGTTTCCGGGCAATACGCGAGGCTCGCGTATGAGTTCCGAACGCAAGACAGTAGGTACGGCGGCGGGGACGTCGAGGCGGGTGGCTCGGGACGAGGAGTTGGGGATGGTGGGGATGCCGGGGATACGAACGGCGTATTTTCCGAAACTCCCGTGGAAATGGAAACCTGGGATTGGTCCAAGTGCGAGCGGTATTGCCGCACATGTCGAATCTGGCGTCCCCCACGGGCGGCACACTGCCGCGACTGCGGGTGGTGCGTCATTCGGTTCGACCACCACTGCGGCGCGCTCGGTAATTGCGTCGGGCGGGATAATCACAGGTGGTTCGTTTTGTGTCTGTGTTCGGTTTCGGGTTTGGTTGTTGTTTTAGCTGTCGAGTCGGTTGCGGCGCTCCGGGACGCGAACTGGCCGAGGGCGAAGAACAGCTTCTCAGACCCTATCGTCGTCACCCTGCTGGCGTGCGTCATCGTGTACGGCTCCTGCGCGTGCCTGTCCTGCTTCGCCATTTCGCACGTCTACCTCTGGCTGTGCGACGTCACCACGAAGGAAGTGCTGAGGCCGCGTCGGGGGTGCGAGCCGAGAAGCGCGGACGCGGACATCGAAGCCGGGCCGGGCGCCGAGCGGTGGCGCCGGCTGTGCGGCGGCCTTGACGTGGGGGAGCACGGAGGCTTGCGTCGCCTTCTGAAGCACTTCACAGAAACGGCGCTGTGCGCGGGGTGTACGCTGAAAAGTGTGACCACGAAACGGCTCGAAGAGAGGCTGGAAAGTAGGAGCAGGTAGTTTGTGAGGTGGAAAAAGAAAACCAGAGGACTCGCCTCCACAGAGTCGTCGATTTGGTCACCGATTCCTAATCGGTCGTCAGATCAGCCGGCACACCTGTGGTGGTGCTGAGGCGTGTGTTCGCCCTCCGGCGCGTCCCACACCCGTGTACGCCAACCATGCAGCTCAGGGTGAGCCTGCGACCCACCGAGGCGTTGGGGAAGGACACCACGGGCGAGGTCGCGACCGCGTCCATCGATTGCGGGAATGGGGAACAGATTTTGCGGTGGCTCGCGTTCGCCGCGTGCGACCGCGCCGCGCACTTGGCGAACCTCCCCTCCGGGACGTTCGTGCCGCAGGCGGTGATGAACCGCGAAGGGATCGTCGAGGACGTGGACTCGGTGATCCGGGCGCGGTACGCCGACGGCGACGGCGTCGTGGTGCGGTTCGGCCGAGGCCCCGAGGCGTTCACGGCACGCTGGGAGGGCCGACCGGGCACGCCACCCGCGAAGGCGGCGGAATTCGGCGGGCGTGAAAGCCGCGCGGACTCCGGGGAAACAAACGAGACAACGAGCACATCGTCAGTCGGTGTGACCCAAAGCACCCCCGGGTTGCGGTGGCTAGAGTCGCGGCTCGATTTCGACGCCTTCGGGATCCCCGAGTTGGTCAGCGAAACCATCGCGCTTTCGCGGAAAGACGCGAGGGCGGAGGACGTCGCCGCGGCGCGCGTTTCGCTGTTCACGCACGCGGGCGCGTTACAAGCGCTTTTCAAGCTATACGAATCGGACGGCGACACCAACGTCCGTGATGTGGATAAGATGACCCTGGAACAGTTCCGGCGGTTCATGCGCGACGCCAAGGCGATTGAGATTGGGCCTCCGACCATCACGGTGCTTGACGTGGATCACTGTTTCGGTGAGGCGTTGAAGAAGAAAACTACGAGCGACAAGGAGGCGAAGTCGGCCCAGACGAAAGCCCTTGACTGCGCCGGTTTCCTCATCGCGGTGTTCCGCGTGTCCGTGCGGAAGTACGACGTTTCGAAAATCAAACTCCCGGACGTGGGGTTCAGCGAGCTTCACAAACGCCTCAACCACTTCCTTGAGACGCACGTGTATCCTTTTCTGAGCCGCACGTTCGAGCTTACCAGGGACGCGCTGAGTAAGGCGACCCTGGATACGGCCGCAGTGACAACGCTTTACGCTAATTCGCGACTCATCACGCACGCGATGAAGATGTGCATGCCTCGCCGGCCCCCCGGGGATGAGTGGACCTTGTTCGTGCACGACTTCACCAAAAGCGCCATGGGTTGGGGCGTCCTGGCGGACAACCCTGAGGAAGCCGCGGACGCCGCGGGCAAGACGCTGGGGAAGACGCCCGGGAAGGTTTCGTTTGTGTCGGGAGATGGGGATGCGACATTTGCAAAAACGCCGGATGGCGGCGACGGTTCCGTTTCCAAAAAATATACCTACGATTTGTTGGCGTACGATCGCGACGCGCCCGTTTTTGTGGACCTGCACGCGTTTTCCCGAGCCGTGATTCAAGTCCGCCAGGACGACGCAAGCGAACTTCGGCGGTTCCGACCCGAAGAGAGCCCCGCGCGCTTGACCGTTGAGCAGTTTGAAAAGCTTTTGCTGTCCCTGGCGTGGATAGGGCACGGCAAGCGCGTGTCACGCGCGAAAAAGGCGGAGGAACATTGGGCGGCGGCGAAGGCGGAAACAGAGGCGAGACGCCGCCGGCGCGAAACCGACGAGCCGGGCGCCGACGACGGTAAAAGCGACTCCGATTTGTCCGCGGATTTGGAGACGAACTCGGCGAACGCCAAGTTCGGTGATACAAAGGAAACCTCCGAGACGACGACGGATGCGACGCGCCCGGTGGACCGATTCACCACGCCGTCGTTCGCGCTACACCTCCACGAATTTCTAACCGACATCTACCACAAGTCAGGCGTGTTAACCCCCGCGAGCGACGACGACGACGAAGACGCCGAGTTTTCCCGAGAGTCGGATGCGGAAGAGTTCGTCTCGGACGTTTCAGTTGAAGAAGACGGGGAAGCGGTTCCAGACGCGTAGTTCCGGCCGTGTACATCTCGTGTAATATTATAAAGTCCATTAACAAGTACAATACGCACTCGAAACAATAAACTAGACTACAGTACCAAGAAGATTAATACACTATGTCCCAGAACTACCACAAGAAGATTATATACTTTATCCCGAAACGTTTCCCCCCCGCAACACGCGCCACGGCGCGTCCGTTGCTTCCGACCCCCCCCCGTTCCCGAACGTCTCATCCAGCCTTTTTAAGGTCTCGGTAAACGCGTCGTCCCGTTCGACGTTCCGGAAAACAGTCTCCGCGTGCGCCACCATCAGCGCCTGGGAAACCCCACGCACCGCGTCGTCGTGCGCGAACCCCTCTTCGCAAACCGCCCTCTGTACGAACGTCGCGTTGTCCAGGAATTGAAAATGCCCCGCCCCCGTGATCTCCACGCCCCAGCTGTTCTCACTGGATTCGCGCACGAAATCCAGGTAGTTCGAGCCTTTAGGCGCGCAGTCACCGCCCCTCGCGCCGCCCACCACCAGTAGCGGCGGCGACCCGCGGTGGCGGTTACCGGAACTCGAGCTCTCCTGAACTCCCGAGCTCTCCCCGACTCCCGAACTCTCGCCAGTCTCGGAGGCAACCCCACCCCCCGAACTTTCGCGCATCGCCGCCACCGCGGACGGGAACCCCACTCCGAGTGGCGCGTACACGGTGTTATCCACCGGGTCTAGTAAACACGCCGCCCTCACGCGATCATCATCAAGCGCCTCTAGTGTGGATATTTTACCCCCCCGCGAGTGGCCCACTAAATACACCCCACCGCTCGCCTCGGTACCGTTCGTGTCCACCAGCTGTCGAAGAAGCACGTCGCTCTGTGCCCACCCGATCAAGTCCCTAATCATCGCCGCGCTTACCACGTCATCAAGCGCGTTTCCCCCCGCCACGCTTTCGCGTTTGTTGTACGACAGAACCACGTACCCCCACGAACAGAGCCGTTTCGCGTACGACGCGTACTGCTCGTCGTCTACCAAGAACCCTGGCCCGATAAAAAAGAAAGTGTCAGTCTCGTATGGGCAATCAGGCAGGCGGAACGTGGTGATTGGGAAAGGCCGTACCGGACGTGAACACCGCGAGCGGGTACGGCCCTCGGGACCGGTCTCTTAGTTTGTCGCCGTCGCCGTCCCCGTCAGGTGCCACCTTCCCACCCCGCACGGGAAACATCGCATCCGGCAACACAGCCGGGGGTGTCGGTACGTACGCGTCGATTGACAGCAAACACGCGTCCCCGACGCACCGCGGAAAGCAGCTCACGCACGTGTGCTCCAGCTTGGGAAGTCTTTTCACGCCGTAGGAACCGCGCGCGGTGTAGTCCGGGACCTTGGGGCGCGCCGATGCGACCTCTTCCACGAGCGCGCGCGCGTCAGGAGGGGTCATGCACACAAGACCCGCGGTGAGCGCCGCGACGGAACCTAGGGCTTCGCGGCGTCCCAGCGCGGAGGAAGGCGGTGCCGACCCAGGTGTGAAACTGAAACGCGATGTCGATGTCGATGTGGACTCCCCGGCGGTATCGTCGCCCGCGCGAGCGCGGACCGGCACCCCACGTCGTGCAAGTTGTGCACCAGAGCGACCCCTACTTGCCCGTCCCAAATGCGCGGGCGAGTGGAGCCTCGTCGGGGCGACGCGCGCCATCGGTGTGGTCCGCGGACCGATCGAAGAGAGCCCTCCAAAGATTTTGTGGGCCAGTTCCGATAAACCGGAAGGTGCCGGTCCGTACATCGTTGTTGACAAACCAACCTGCGCACCCGCGTTCTCGGCGCACGGCGCGCACCGCGTCGACCGACATGTCGGTCGCGATGGTACCGGTACGTTGCGATATATCACCCCACATGCCCGCGCTCGCGTCTGGACGGCCTCCTCACGCTCCGAGAATGAGAATGAACATGCGCCTCCGAGCATTGTTCGCGTTCGACATCCACCGCGCTTTCGCCGACCCCGTCTGACCCTCGCCCCCAACCCCGAGTTCCTCCCCCAGCTCGAAAATTTGCTCGTGGAGTTCATGCATACCCAGGACAGGCGCTCCGCGCACCAGGAGCGGTGTATCGGGGACATGTCAACGCAGCTCGGTAAGCTGGCCAAAGCGGTCGAGTCTTTGTGTGGCGCCCTCGGTCCTGCGATGAGGGACAGCATCACGCAAACCCTCGGTCCGCAGGTTGGCGACCTGCGTGATATCGCCGTGGAAACAAGACGCGCGGCGAGCGATTTGAGCGCAGCAGCGGCGATGGCGATGGCGCAGCCGCCCCCCTCTGTATGGGCAAACAGTCTGCAACCGAAACTCGCTTCCCCGGGGTCGCCCGCGCGTATCGGCGGACCGGTGCTGCCCGCCGGCGCCGCCGCGCGGCGCGACGCCGCGCTCCTTGCCACCGCGCTGGCGCCTGAAATCGAACACATCGTCGCGGAGGCTATCGCGCGAGGGATGTGTTTCGTACCGAGCGGCGAGCGCGACGTGTCGCCGCGGTCTTTCGGGCGACGCCGGTACCGTCGCGAAGAGTTCGCGGAGACGCGGCGAGACCGGCGAGACCGGCGGTACGAGTCGGGGAGCGAACGCGAGTCACCGGACTCGCGCGCGAGTCCACCCACAACACAGCGAGACGGTACTCGAAACAGGAACGACACAGATAACGAACCAGGTACCCGAAAGCGACGCGAGGAAGGAGACTGGGAGGACGACGCGCGTCGCGATTGGGAGGAAAAGGAGCACGCGACGGCGACGGCGGAGGCTGCGTCGCTTGAAAAAGACCTTTCCCTAAAAAAATCACAAAAAACGAAAAGCACCCCGCGGGCGTTGACCGAGGAGGACACCAAAAAGATCCACAGCGCGATTCGGTGGAACAAACCGCTCGGAACGCTCGCCTATTTAATCACGGACGCGGAGCGCGCGAACTGCGAAGACAGGCGGAACGGCAACCGGCCGATACACATCGCCGCGCAAAACGGGTTCGCCGGGATTTGTAAGTTACTTTTAGCGAAGGGCGCGGCAGTCGACGCTCGGAACGCGAAAGGCAACACCGGGTTACACATGGCGCTTGGGTACGATTACCACGAGTGTGCTGAGTTGTTAGTAAGTCTGGGTGGCGCGGATCCGACGGTGGTGAATTTGAACGGGCATCGTGCGAAGAACGGCCTGGAAGGTTAGTATTTCCCATTTCCACATTCCGCCTCCGTGATTGCCCATACAAGACTGACATTTATTTGTACAACCAAAAAGGGGACAAAGGGCCGGACGGGTTCGTCGCGCCGTTGGCGCAACTGCGGGTACGTGTTGCGCGTTTCCCAAATCCGCCACACACTGTTTTACCGGAGCTGGTGACTATTCGGACCGATTACTCTGACTGTTTGTCCATACATCGTCCTATACACGCCCAATACAACACTGACACTTTTCTTTTTTACAATCAGGAAGCGCGCACGTCAGCGGAAACCGCGGCGGCGCTGAAAAGAATCGCCGCGGAGGGGCTGGGGAACGCCGACAAAGCCGCGTTTGTGCAGTGCGGGTTGTTGAAAAAAAAGAACTTCCCGGAATCGTGGCCGCCGCAAATACAAGACGCGTTCAGGCGGCTGATGATATCGTTGTAGTATTGGCTTATTGTCATGCGATGTCATCTAAAAGTATTCATCTATTTGTAATTTTGTATTCCTCTCTAAAAGTATTCCTCGTTTTCCTCGTCGTCTTCCCGCGCGATTTGCGCGTCACCGTCGTCGCACTCGCCCTGAAAGGAAATCTCACCCCTGTTGACCATCGTTTCAAGCGCCTCACCAACGAGCCGAGCGTACCGGGAAAATGGCATGGAGTCGCCGAGGGGGGCGTTTGCGAAAGCGGAGGACGCGGCGATGCGGGGACCCGGGGACGCACCGAAACAACGACGTAAAATCTCGCCAACGTGTGCGCGTGCGGTGTCATCGGTGACATCGGGTGGCAGCCCGGCGGACCAAACCCAGGTTTGCGGGGAGGGTGACTCAGGAGGACTTGTCTGGTTCTGCTTGTGCGCGGTTTCGATTCTGGTGGGTGACATTTCTTGGCCTTCGGTATCGCTCGCTTCCATCGCCATGGACACTATCCATTCTTCCCGAACCTCTTCCGGAACGCGTTGGAATTCTTCCCCTTTCGGTTCTTCGTCAACCACAACCTGTTTGGTTTCCGGCGCAGGTGCCGGTATATCCGCAGTTTGTGCCAGCCCATGCGCGACCGCACACTTCTGTTTAAACGCCTCGGAAACAACACACTCCGTGGTCACCGCTTCCATCATCGTCACCACCTCCGTGGTCGGCATGAGCTCCGCGGTTGTCGGCCTTCCCGTCGTTACGAACCCGCCTTCCCCCGCGTCGTCGAACTCCGACGCCGACGCACCTGTGGGTACGTGTTGGACATGACTCGGTATCCCGAGCACCAAGGGAAGCGAAGGCTGGCGGTCACGTTTCGAAAAATTACTCGGTGTGTCGAGCCAGGGCTTTAAAATCTCGAAGCACCGCTCGGCGTCGTCCGCGTTCCGAAACCGAAACGCGAACATCACGCGTTCGCCGTCTTCGCACGCTCGCGTTTCCCCAAACGAACACAGCCGCTCGTTTTGCCTTTCCCGTGCGGACAAAGCCGTGGGACCAAAGACAAGAAGAGTTTTCGTGTCAGGCGCGCGCGCGACGAGCGCGTCGTTTTTACAGGGCTCCGCGCTGCGGAGAGACGGGCGGGGAGGCAGGCGTCAGACGGAGAGAAGACTTCTCTGCGTGAAAAAAGAAAACAGAAAAGAAGACGACCGCGTCGGTCCGCGGTGTTCGCGGGCTTAGGGTCGACGTACGAGAGCTCAACGCTCTCCAGGGAGTGGCCGTTCTCCATCACCGCGAGCTCCAGCGCACGCACGACGGACCCGTCGCCTTGATACCGCGTGGAGACCCGCAGGGCTTCGGGGGCGACGTTCGAGCTGTGCTCCGCGTGCGGGCGCTGCCAAGACCAAGAGTCGTCGTCCTCAAGTACGCGGCGAGAAAACGCGCCTGGCCACGGCGGCGCCACTGAGCTCAAAATGCGGCCATCGGTCGTCGGCATCTCGCGAAGGGCGCTCGGTTGTCACGCGCGCGTGTAGGGACGGCGCCGTGCGGAAAGGCAGGAGTCGTGGTCGGGCTTGGAAAAAAGCAACCGCGCCAAAAGTCAAAATTATTTGGCCACCAAAAAGGTGGAACAAGAATCTGATGCCTCCGCATTCGCGCGCCGCCGCCGCCGCGCTTGTTCCTCCGCGGTACGTGGCACTTTCCGGCGCCATGCTGTACGTCGTGGGCCTCGGTTTAGGCGACGAGAAGGACATCACGGTGAACGGCTTGGAGGCGGTTAAGAAGTGCAAGCGCGTGTACCTGGAGGCGTACACCAGCATCCTGGGTGTGCCGAAGGAGAGGTTGGAGGCTATTTACGGCCGCGAGGTCGTGGTGGCGGACCGCGAGTTCGTGGAGCAAGGCATCGATGGGATGCTGAACGAGGCGCTTACGATGGACGTGGCGTTCCTGGTGGTCGGTGACGCGTTCGCCGCGACGACGCACAGCGACTTGGTGCTACGCGCGAAAGGTTTGGGGTGCAAAGTGAAGCACATCTACAACGCATCAATCATGAACGCCATAGCGGGGTGCGGGTTACAGCTGTACCGGTTCGGCCAGGCGGTGAGCGTGGTGTTCTTCACGGAAACGTGGCACCCGGACTCGTTTTACGACCGAATCAAGGAAAACGCGGACCTCGGGTTGCACACGCTGTTGCTGCTTGACATCCGCGTGAAAGAGCCGAGCGTTGAGGCGCTTTGCCGGGGAAAAAAAGGTACGTCTCGTGTTTCCCAAACTCCGCCGAGCGTTTTCCGGTTGTCCAGAGCGTGCTCAGAGTAATTGGCTAGAGTAATTACGTAATACGCATTACGAAATACTGACACTTTCCTGTAAAACGCCAAAAAGAATACGAACCCCCGAGGTTCATGAGTTGCGCGACGTGCGCGCGGCAGATGCTGGAGATCGAGGCGTTGAGAGGGGAGGGGGTTTACGGACCCGAATCGGTGTGCGTCGCCGTGGCACGGATGGGCCAGGAAGACGAGTCGATAAAAACGTGCACCCTGAAAGAGATGTGCAACATCGACATGGGCGGGCCGCTTCATTCAATGGTGTTAGTAGGCGAAACACACCCGCTGGAAAACGACATGATGGCCATGCACCGCGCGGCGGAGCACGACTTCCTGCCCGAAGACCAGGTGCCGAATCAGTACTTGTCGGACATGTAACGCTACAGCTGCGGTAGGTGCACTACGATGGGATATTTAGAGTCGGACATTTGTAAAAGGTGTTTAAAAGAACGTACGCGTAGACGGTCAAGTCGGAGTCGCGATTCGTTCGATTCAGTTTCAATTTCAAGCAAAGCACTACAGCGCTCGCTCGCGTAAAACAGCCGACGCTTTTGTTACTCTTCTCGCCCGCCTTCACCGCCAATTCACAACTCACGTACGCCCCCGAAGGCACTCCGAAGTGCATCGCTTCGCGCACTGGTCGTTCCAAGCCGGCACGCTGTGCGGCGTGCTGCACACGCTCCGCTGGCACGCCTCGGTGCACGCGTCTATTCCGGAGGTGCCGCACACGGTCACGCACGTGTTCGGGGTGGGGTCCTGTTTTGGGTTTTAGACGAACGAGGTAAGACAATTGCGACGAAGGAGTTGTACGGAACACGCGTATATGCGTATCGCGGTCAGTACGAGTTTAGGTGTTTGGTGTTCTTCGCGACGTCTTGTACCAGACGCAACCCTAAAATATCTGATTTGAGGCATCCGAGATTTGACATGACTCTCGTCTCGTTTCGGCACGTACCTTACTCAGGTACCCTAAACGCTTAATCAAGCGGTCCGAGGCACAAACGCGCTCGCACGCGAACGCGGTATCGTCCCCGTCCCCGTCCCGGCGTCGAACCTCCTCGTCCCGCGGGCCTTTCTTGCGTCGAAACGTCCTCTGAAGCACCAACGCGCCGAGGCCCACCGGAGCGGCGATGAAATACGGCTGCACCATGGCGCACACTGGACCACGCACGCGAAATCGCCGGACCTTTCTCGGGGTCTCGGTGCGAGCGCGCGAGCAAAACCGCCTCTGGGCTTGCCACAAACGCTGCCTGCCCTGTTGTGCGCGCGAGGACAGGTCGCGATCGCGGAAGAAAACATCCGTCGGGTTTGAAAACCCACTCGACGCAGAAAAACAACTGCAAGTGCAGTGGCGACCGAGAGAAAAAAGAAAGCGCGACGCTGACGCGCTGTTGTTGATGTTGTCGATTTGCATTCACAACAAGCCTTTGGCTATAATATCCCGTTCAGCACCCTTTGGTAAAAGTCGTACTGCCGCGTGCACCACGCGTCCATGGAGTCGGAGATCATGCTCAGCATGATTTCCACGCACTGTTCCTCCGTGCTTCCCAGGTTGAATCGTCTGCGCAGGTTGGAAAGAACCTTGGGCCCCGCTTTGAAGCACGGACACCCGCTCGCGCGCATCATCTCCACCAGGGTGATGATCCGCTCCGCGTGTTTCCGCACGGCGAGGTACCCTTGGATACACAGCACTTTGTAATAATTAAACGCCTCGGACGCCATCCCAGTGTCGTCCGAGTCCATCACCTCCAGGTACTCCCTGGTCAGCTTAAACGGTGACGACTCGAAATTGATCCCACCGGGCGACGTTGATAACATGAAGTTGAAGTCGATGTGAATCAAGTGCCCGTCGTCGTGAAGCAAAATGTTCCCATTGTGCCTGTCCTTGACTTGTAATATGTACGTCAAAACGCTGTACCCAGCAAGAGACTCCACGAAGTTCCGCTGCGCGGTGCGGAACCCGGGCGTCCCGCCTTTGCCAAACTTCAACTCGAAGTGTTTCCGCAAACTCGTGTCTCTCGGCGCGCGCGACTTTACAGAGATAAAAAAGAAAGTGTCAGTCTCGTATGGGAAAGCAGTCGGCGGAATGTGGTAAATGGGACATACTTACCTTCACGGCGTGGATGGACGGCGCGTCCGTTACGGCTTCGATAAACGCGGTGGTGGTTGACGTGGCAATCACCCCGAACGGCCGTAACCACAACGGCAACCCAGAGTCTCCGTATATCTTCGCGAACGCCCGGGTCATCTGCAGCGCCAGGAGTTCCTGGCGGCAGTTATCGCCGGCTTTGATGATCACCGGCTTCAACGCCCACCCGGGGAGGTTTCCGTACGGCGAAGCCGCGCGGACGCGCTCCACCTTGTCCTCCCACTTCTCCCCTAAGCCGCCCGCGCTGCGCTTCCAAGGAGAAGGCACCTGGGACGCCGCGACTGCGGCGCGCGAGGTCGCCCCCCCCGCGCTCCGCGGCCGCAACGGCGACCCGGGCGCCGGCGCCGAAGTCGCGTCTCTTGCCTCCGCCGCCGGCGCCCACGTCGCCCTCGCGCCCCCCCCCGCCTCGTTGATCGAGGACGCCATCTCCGCAAGCCCAACCTCGGACGGGCATCGGTGGTGCCCGCCGAGCCCACCTGACCGCGGCTTGTTGGGCCGCGACGGCGCAGCAGGGTTCTCCACGAACAAAGTAACGCGCGCTTTCGGCGGGTCCTCGCAATCGTCGCTCTTACTAGACAACGAGCTTGCCGCGCTGTTCCGCCCGCCGTTCACCGCGATTGTCACGCGCACTAACGGCTCGTCCCCCCGCCAAACCTGCGCCAACGCCCGGTCCACGGTTTTCGAAATCGACTCGAACGACTTCGTGCGGTAGTGCGAAGGTTTCACCCCGACCGCGCCGCCCGCGAAAATCGAGGAACCCCGCGCCGCCGCGACGGCGGCGGCGGTGGGCGACCCACTCGGCGGCGTCGCCGTCGGCGAAAGCGGCGGCCGGCCGTTCTGGCTGGTTCGCCGAATCGCTTCTACGGTCTCGTTGGGCGCGACCGCAGCTTCCTCGTCTATTGATTCGTGCGCGTCGCTTAACGAGCTGTACGAGCTCCCCGACCGGGGCAGGGTTTTAACCCCGACCCCCCGTTCCGGCCCCGGCCCCGCGCGTAACCCGGCGGCGAAGTTGTTCAACCCCGGGTGAAGCGGTCCGCTGTTCGTGGACGCCGCGCTGGACGACCCTCGGTGCTCCACCACGTGCTCCACCCCGCGTTCGCCGTTCAGAAAATCGTGCGTCGACCACATCGGCGTGGACATGTCATGCAAGGGCAGGGAGTCGCTGGATTCCCTGCTGTGCCTCGGCGTGCTTCCCCTTCGGCTGGACTGGGGACTTCCGTATTCGCCGTTCTCGCCGGGCGCGACAATCACCTCCAGGCACAGCAAATACGGAGCCTTTTCCCGAGAGTTCAACAAAACCGCTTCACCCGCGGGAATCCGAACCACGCGCGCGTGCGTCTCGCCCATGGGGAACATCACCCCCGCCCCGGGGGCGTGGCCCTGCACCAGGGCGTCGGAAACGCGCTCTATACCCGCTCTCAGTTGGCCTTGTCGCCCGTCCGGCGGGAACACTGTGCTTAGTTTCGTGGACAGCCCGCAAAGGTCCTTGGCTAGTTTCAGGGTCGACGCGAACGTATCGACCCTTTGTGAAGACGTGGTTTCCGTTTCAGGTGTCTCACCGAGGTCGCCGTTCTCGGCGTCCCCTGACACGCGTAGCCCGCGAAACCGCCCCGAGGACGGCGAAGTTGGATCGTCGCCCGTCGTATCCGCCGCATCCGCGGACGCGGCGCGCGATCGCGCCATCCCCGAAAGCCGCGCCGAGGCCCTTCCCGCGATGTCATCCATGACGAGGGGGGTGTCAAGCATGGGGGACATGTCTTGAAACGGCGGAACCCACGCCCCGGTGAGCGCCGCTTTCTCGCACGAATCCCGCAGCGCCATGATCGGAAGCGGTTTTTTCGAATCTCCGGCTGCCGCGGCGAGGAGCCAGCACGTCTGCGTCCCCAGTCGGATGCTGCGTTCGCAGAACGCGACGATCGTCCTCTCCAAGCTCGCCGTGGGTCGCATTATCTGAAGCGTGATTATCTGGTTCAAGTAACGCTCCAAGCGCTCGTCGCTGAGGCTCAACAAACGGTCACACAAGTAATCGCGCACCCCGTCGTTGTTCGTCCTCCACAAGTTGCTTATCGCGACCCACTCGTCGAAGTGCTCGCTTTCGAAGAACGCCAGCAAAACCTCGGTTTTGCCATCCGGGGGGGGGGCGGGAGTGGGGGCGGGGGGGGGCTTACGCGCCCGGAACGACTTGGACGACATGGCGTCTCCCGGCGTCACGGAACGGTCGTCGCACTCACTGCGTTTCCATTCGCACGGCGTGCCGCCTTTGCTAGCCGAGCGGAAGGCCGATTGCGCGGGTCTCGCGGACTACGCGCGGTACGCGCGGCGGATCCCGGTCTCGCGGGGTTCGCGAAGACGCGTTCACGAAACCACCGAACGACTGTCACCGACTTTCTCAATGCCAAACCTACGTCGGGGCTCGCCGCCGCCGCGCTAACGCTATGGCATCTCGTTATTTCTTGCCCCAACTTTATCGGACGGACCAGTCAAACGGCGCGAAGAAATGTTAAGAGAAGAGAGGCCGCGGAAATGTCGCCGTTTGAGAATTGTTTTTTTTCTCTAGCTTCTTTTGCGTCTTTCGCTTTTCCAAAAGACGAGACCGCGTCGACACCCTTCGATGGCACTTTTTGCGCGCACGCAAGGACACACACAACTTCGTTCACCATGCAGATTTTCGTCAAAACTCGTACGTCCCTCCCTTGAGACACCTCTGCTTCCACCGGTCACGACTCTGCGCGTCTCACGTGACCCCACCGTCACCCGCGTCTCGGTTTCCCGCGATCCGAGACGACGAATTGGATGCAGTCAGCTGGTAATCGCGTCCCCTTTTCGGTGTCGACGCGTGACGTGACGTGTCCTGTGTTTCTGTGTCCCGTTCGTGATGACTGACCCGTGTGTTGTGTCCTTCCCCATCTCCCACCCCACCTCCACCCCCAAACCCGCAGTCACCGGCAAGACCATCACCCTCGAAGTCGAGTCCTCGGACACGATCGACAACGTCAAGGCCAAGATCCAGGACAAGGAGGGCATCCCGCCTGATCAGCAGCGCCTCATCTTCGCGGGCAAGCAGCTGGAGGACGGCCGCACGCTTGCTGATTACAACATCCAGAAGGAAAGCACGCTGCACCTGGTGTTGCGTTTGCGAGGCGGGCACTGCCAGGTGCCTTGTGGTATTTTCGACGACCCCGCGTGCGTGGCGGACATCAAAGAAGCGTGCGCCACCATCCGCAAAGCCATGGTGCAGATCAACGAACTCGGCACGGCCACGCCTGGGGCGTTGAACCAGTCAACTCGGTGGATCATGACCAAGGAAGAGCACTGCAGCCGGATCATCACCAAGATCGCGGAGTACTGCCTGTGCCAGCGAGTGAAAGCCGAAACCTTCGCCACTCCGGGAGACTACGCGGACGCGCTGAAAGCGCACCACGCCGTGATGCAGTGCGCCATGAAGGCGAAGGTACGTATTGTATTTCCCAAATCCCAACACTGTTTGCCGTTTGTCCAAAGTAATCACTCATAAACATTACGAAAGACTGACACTTTCTTTTATTTATCTCAGCAAACCGTGGACGTGGCGGGCGCCGACGCTCTGGAGCACGCAGTGGAGGACTTCGCGAAGATGTACACCAAGTGACTACAAGTGATTAACTCGAAAATGTAAAGACAAGCAGCAGGTGGAGACATGCGGCGTAGTGCGTACTCGAGAGGTACGCCTAGCTGTTGTGATGACAGGCACACTACGGACGAACGACACCCCGAAGAAACGCTCTGCCTCCTCCTTTCCACAACGCACGCGCCACAACCACGCGATGATGACCAAATTACTTGATCTTAGCAGATTTGAGGTGACTCCGCTGTCGCGCAGCCGCGCCCCGTGATCGGGGTAGCAGGACGCCGACGGTCGTGTAGGCACCTCACTGATGAGAGAGAAACTTGAGCGTCGGTTGGGTGGACTTTTTCGGTTCGTTTTGGTTTAAAAACCCGCCCGCGATTCTTCTCTGACACTTTTCCAAACATTCATTAGCGGGCGAGGACGAGAGGGAGAAGGGTAACGGCGAGAGCGATGTTGTGATGTTCCGTCCCGTGACTTAGTATTTAGGTAGTTTGCTATTTCTATTTTTTTGGTGGGGATATCGTGCCCCTTTTGCGCGACGACATTTACTTTGTTTGTCGTCACCTGCTAATCAATTCAAGCGCAACCGTCAAGTCAAAGCGGCTAATCCGGTTTTCGTTTCTCGTCGCGTCTGTTTTTACTTTTATATATTTTTCCCTTTTCCCTTTTCTTTGTTTTTCTGTGCTGTTTCCGTAGTCTATTGACTTGTATCACCCTTTGAAGCGGGACAAGCGGCCGATCAGCAGCCGTGGACGTCCCCTTCCTTCGGGGACGGGGTCGCCGTTCCCTCGCCGCGCGGCGGCTCGAGACGCGCGCGCTTCACCGCCAACTCGCATTTGCGCCGCACGTTTTCGTCGTCCCGCGCGCGTTTCCGCTCCGCTTCTTGTTTCTTTTTAACCTCTCGTTCTTCCATCATCTTTCGAATCCGTATCTGTTTCTCTTCCTGTTCCCGCTTGCGTTTCACGTCGCGCTCCACAACGAGGCGCTCGCGCTCTTTTTGCGCCTCCTCCTTTTCTTTCTGCGCCGCCTCCACGCGCAAATCCTCACCCTTCACCGTGCCGAGCTGCGCAGCTTCGCTGACGTCGATCATCATGGTTTTCGTGCCTCCACTGTGGCCGCTTTCCCGGCCTCGGGAAAGGTGGGACTTCGCGGCGACGCCGCCGGTTACCGAGGGTCTCCGAGGAGGCGCCGTGTTCAGCAGAAACGAAGCCGTCGGCTTTCGCGACGGCGGCGCGAACATCGACGCGCTCGGTGAGGGGCGACGCGCCGCGTTACCCACCGCCGCGCGCACGGAGAGATCGGGGTTGCTGCTTACGTGACTCAGACCTTTGTGATGCGAGCTCGTCGTGGGAAGCCGACGCTTGGGCTCGCGTCGCGCTCTTAGCGTGAAGTGCGCGTGTGCGTCACCGGCGTCCGGAGCGGGCGCTTGCGCGGCGCAAAGCAGACGAGGTGATAAATACGTTTCCTGGTGAGGAATGAGTCGGGATACCAAGGGTTGAGCGACCGATGTGTTGAGACTAACACGAGAGGGAACGCACTCGCGCGTGAGCACGGGGGACTCGAAAAGGCTCGAGTAAAAAGAATTCAAACGCGGAAATCGCGAACGAAGACGAAAGTCGGTCGGGCATTCACCTCCAGTGGTCGGAACGAGTCCGGCGTGCCTTCAGCCTGAATCTTGTTTCGAATAGACGCTAGGGCGCCCGCAACCTTTACGAGAAAGGAGGGAGTGGGACGTTAGTCTTCGTGTACGAGGTTCGCATTTGAAGAAAAACATAAGTCCGTGATTGACGAAATTAAGAATTTAGGGTTAGAGGACGGAGACGCGGTCGTGACGCGGCGTCGACGAACGTACCGCAGGCACGTCCTTCTGAAGCTGTCCCAAGTCGAATCTTTCCTTTAACCCTCCCAGCGCGCGAGCGATGAGGCTCACCCACTGGTCTTTGTCGTGTACGGCGAGATCTACGAGAGAACGAATCTCGGCTCGAAGAGTTTTTTGCTGACTTTGCCGCGAAAAGATGGAACCAAGCAACGCCCCTCGCCGCGCCTGCGGCTCCAAACGCGCGAACTGATCACAAAGCGACCCGAGGGTTTCTTTGTTGTAGTGCACGCCAGCCTTCACAGCACCCCACGGCTCGGACAGGAGAAGCTCGACGTTGCGGTCTAAGAGCGTTCCCCCGGACACCACGTGTGCGTGTGACGTGTTCGCCATCGTCGTTCCCGCCTTTCTACAACACCTGACCCCCCCGCGCTTTTCTTGCCCCCCAAAAGATAAAGCGGCAGCCCCCTGCCCCTTTACTTTATGAGTCCCTTGTTCCGCCGTCAATTACCGCACCAGAAGCCGCGACCTTGTGTCGCGGCGCTTCTAGCGTGGGTTGCCGGCGAAGCCGGAACTGAGAAGCATTGGCGGCAAAAGGGCTCTCAAAAGGAGCTTTGATTTTCGCCAGCACGACGATTTTGGAAATCGCGATGATGAGCGGTTCAGCGCACAGTGGACGCGTTTTGCGAGTGTTCCCGGCCTGTGGTTGCGAGCCGCGCCACTCTCGAAGTCGCCGCCGGACCGAGCACGAGAGACGCCATGTTCACCGTTGCGGACATAGACCCCACGGCCACGAACTCGCCGAAGTTCAGGCTGATTGCCGTGCAATGCGTGCGTCCCCAACCCCAACCCGACGCTCTCCCGAGAAAAGCGCTTCGTGCCGCCCCGCGCCTTAGCGATTCAACACGCGCGGGTGTTACCCGCGTCGTGTGAACTGCGTGGTCACATCCGACCGACACCGACGTCGGCGCGCATTCACGGGCATTACCCGTAATTCTCGGTTGCACGAGACGTCCGCACCATACGCGTGTGCCCTCATTGCCAACCCTCGCGCCATCGTTGTTCACAACACTGACCTGTGATTTACTTTCACCACAATAGATTTTCGCCCTGACCACGTTCTCGGCGATGGCGAGCCAGCACCGCGGTCTCGCGGGTCCGGACGCCATGACATTGGAGGAGTGCGGGCCCCTTGGGTGCGGGTACTCGAAGTTCCCGATGTTCAAATACACCGTCGCGATCTTCGTGTTGTACTGGATTTTCACGTTGCTTGCGATGGGATCGTACTTGCTACAAAAAGTACCGCCCCCGGTCACGGAGTTCGGCGCGTACACCGTGTTCAACGTTTTGATGTTCGCCGCGTTCGTCGCGAGCGCCACGGAGTGCAACACCACTATTGTGGACCCGGAGTACCCGGTGTGTAAGCGCGCGACTGGCGCGAAGGCGGCGGTTGCGTTTTCGTTCCTCACCTGGGCCGCGACCTGCGTCTCGATGTTGTTCACGTTCAAGGAGTGGCGGGATTTGGGGTACGAAAGCACACCAGGAATACCGTCCAACTTCGACTACATGCCGGGCCGAGGCGGGGGGAATACGGCGACGCAGACGTTCGCGTAGGGGGAGCAGGGTCGCTTTGAATGAATGAACGAGTATTATGACAAACACACCTTTGCGGCGAAACTTTCTTGTTTTCGGTTTTTCCATAAAAAACGACGGCTGTCTTCCTCCTTCTCCTTTACCCGTCCAAGCCGCAGTAGCCGCGAATGGTGAACGGTTCTTGCTTGATTTCCGGCGCCTGCTTGATCTTGGGCGAACTCTCGGGCTCGCGCTTTACCCGCTTTGAACTCGGCGCAGCCGCGCGTGCCGTTTTGCACGCCGCACAGCTGTTCTTTCGCTTGCCGTGGCGGCAGCCGGTGCACTCCGCGCAGTTCTTTTTCAACTTGCCATGAGGGCAGGGGGTGCACTCCGCGCAGTTTTTTTTCACCTTGCCGTGAGGGCAACCGATGCACGCTGCGCAGTTGCTTTTCAACTTGCCGTGGGGGCAGGGGCTGCACACAGCGCAGCCGTGTTTCAGCTTCCCGTGAGGGCAGGGGGTGCACGCCTCGCAGCTGTTTTTCTTCTTGCCGTGAGGGCAGGGGATGCACAACGCGCAGTTGCTTTTCACCTTGCCGTGAGGGCAGGGGGTGCACTCCGCGCAGTTGCTTTTCACCTTGCCGTGAAGGCAGGGGTTGCAATCCTTGCATCCCTGTTTCTGCCTTCCGTGCAAGCACTGCTTCCTGCACTCCTTGCAGCCCTGTTTCAGCTTCCCGTGCGGGCAGGGGTTGCACTTCGCGCAGCTGTCTTTCCGCTTCCTATGCGGGCAAAGATTCCTTCCCATCACGCTCGGTAAAGATGCTTCACCACCCGTCTTCTTCGCGTGTCAAGATGTGCGCTCGTGACGCGAAGCGCGTAGTGTGGTAGCTTTGAGGTGACGTTTATCGGAAAGTGTGACTAAAAAACCCTCAGCCTTTGCTGGAGCGACGATTTCCGGCGTTTCGTGGCCTCTGGAGACCTGCCGCTGAGTGTGTGTTTGTCCCCTTTCAGTCTGTGCCTCCCATTTCGCGCGCGTCTGGCTGCTGGATATTCTCGTCAGACGGCAGTGACGTCGATTTTTGGATTCAGCGACGGGTGTTGCGCCCACCGCGCCGTGCGCTCATCACTCTTCCGCACACCAATCCACCTCCCCCAAGTGTCTGTCCAGCATTCGCCTGGCGCAACACTTACACTAGCTACGCACTAGTATCCACTGCACTGGCTTCACCCGAGGTTCACGCGTAATGTCTTTCGCAGCCGCCTCCACGATGACGATGGGCAAGGCGCTAGTCGGCGTGCCCGTGGTGGGCAACAAGACCATCCGCCGTTCGCGCGCCGTCACCGGTCGTCGCAGCGGCACCAAGGTCGTGGCCTTCGCCGGTGCTGACGCCATCAGCGCCACCGCCGTGCGCTGGATCCTCGCGGCTCCCACCATGTACGCGATCGTGTCGTTCAACGAGTACGTCACGCACCGGTATTACCAACACGCGGAGTTCAACAAAACGCCTTGGATGCAACGGCTGGCGTGCTTTTGGACGGGCGAGAAGGAACCCCCGCGCGCGGATGGTGGCGGGCACATCGAGCACCACGCGGAGACGTTGGATGACATGTCTCTAAAAACCGACCCCAAGTGGCTCAACTCCACGCCCGCCAAAATGCTGGAAAAGAGCAAGTACCGAGGCACCGCGTTTGAGTACGACGTGACCGGGCTGATGGTGGCGCAGATGATCCCAACGTCCGTGCCGATCCTGGCCCTGATGGTACGTATCTGGGCTTTCCCAAATCCTGACACTCTGCGTACTGCGTCTGGAACACTACACGGCCGTCATTAAAAGGAAGTGCACTACTGGTAACTCTTACCAGTACTCGCGGCTCTTACAAATACTCAAGACTCAAAACTGACGCTTTTCGTTCACATTCACAGGGCTTCTCCCTGCCCGCCATGGCCGGGCTTATCTTCGGCGCCACCGCGCTGCACGCGCTGGTGTGGAACTCCCTGCACCCCGCGATGCACGGCATGGACGACATCCCCCTTGCGGACGGTTTGAACTTCCCGCTTTGGCTGGGAACGGCGCTGCGCAAAACGCCGTACTACGACTGGCTGTACAAGAACCACACCGGGCACCACGTGTTGAGCGGCCGCGTGAACTACAACGTGTGCTGCCCTGGTATGGACCACGTCCTGGGAACCTACGTCCCGGAACAGGAGTGGGCGCCCAAGGCGCGCATGCCCGCGGGGGCGGAAACGAGAAACCCCTACCCGGCGGGGGAGTACAACGCGCGACTGCTGGAGCGGCTGGAAAAAGGCATGGTCGAGGCGGAGCTCGTGGGTGGCGTGGAACTGGAAACCGTCATCGCCGCGTAAGCGTAAGCGGAACGGGTGTGACGTGATAACGCGCGTCGTTTGCCTTTCGTGCTCTCGTGTATATTATGCTTTATGCTGCTAGTTTGTCAATTTTGCTTTTCGCAATCAAAAACCTCACTTCTCACTGCTCTTCCACGCGTCAATCCAAGCCTGCGCGTTCTTCGCGTTCGCGTCCGCGTCGCTCGCGCCCGCGGCGGGAGCGGCGGGCGCCGCTTTCTTCTTCGCGGGCACGGCTTCCATTTTCGCCCCCGCGGGTGGCCAAGCGCCGACGGGTGCTGCTTTCGGCTCGGTTTTTTCCGCCGGCGCCTTGGCGTCCTTCTTTTTGAAAGGGAAGGAAGGGAAGGAGAAAGGAGCCTTCTTCGCTTCAGCCTTGGGAGCAGCCGCCTTGGGAGCAGCAGGCGCGGCAGCGTCACCACTCTTCCATCCGTCAATCCACTTTTGCGCGTCAGCCGCGTTGGCATCAGCGTCGTCACCGGCGCCGGCGGCGGGCGCTGAGGCGGGCGCGGCGGCGTCACCACTCTTCCAGCCGTCAATCCAATTCTGCGCGTCAGCCGCGTTGGCATCAGCGTCGCTGGCGCCGGCGGTGGGCGCTGCGGCGGGCGCGGCGGCGTCACCACTCTTCCAGCCGTCAATCCAATTCTGCGCGTCCGCAGCGTTGGTATCAGCGTCGTTGCCGGCGGCGGCGGGCTTGGCGGCGGGCTTAGCGGCGGGCATCGCCGCGGGCTTCGCATCCTTTTTGCCGAAAGAGAAAAAGCCACCGCCACCCTTGGCAGCCTTGGCAGCTTTCGCTTCCTCTTTCGCCTTGATCGCCTCAGCCTTGGCAGCCTCAGCCGCAGCCTTTCTGTCGTCGTTCGCTTTCTTCGCCTCAGCCACCTTGGCGTTGGCCGCCGCCTTTTTGTCAGCCACTTCCTTTTCAAACGCCTCGATCTTTGCCTTCTGCGCGGCGATCTTTTCGTCGGCAGACTTCTTCGCGGCGGCTTCGGCAGCCTTCTTGGTGGCTTCGACCTCCTTCGTGGCCTTCGCCATCGCGTCCACCCTGGCCTTGGCCTTGCTGGCCGCGTCAGCCGCGTCAACCGCTTGCTTCTCGGCCATGACGCGCGCGAAGATATCCTCCTCCGACTCGACGGGAATGGCAACCTCCTCGACGACAACCACGACCGGCGCCTGTTTGAAAGCAGCCGCTCCCGCCGCCTGCGCCTTCGCGGGCATCTTGGGGATCTTGGGCATGCTGAACTTGGGGGCCTTGGGGAAGCTGAACCCAGCGAATGGGTTCTTGGGCGCCGCCTCTACCGGCTCGGGCTCGGGCTCGGGAGCCCTCACGGGAGGCGGGGCGACCTTCTTGGGAGCCTCCTTGGGAGCAGCGGTAGCGCTGTACACCTTGCGGTCCGCAGCGGAGAGCATGGTGACGATGGAACGCTCCTCGTTTTTCGCGGCGTTGATGGCGCGCGTAGCGGCCACCTTGGCAACTTGATCCAGCTGACGAGCTTCCTTTTGGGCACGGTTGAGCTCGGCGCGGGCCTCCTTTTTCTCGGCGCCGGTCTCCGCGGCGTCGAACGCCTCCTGCGCGATTTCGCTCTCTTCATCAGCCTCCGCCGCCGCCGCGGCCGCGTCTTCCGCCGCTTCGTAAGCACCCGCGACGATATCCTCAGCCTCTTGCGTGGCAAGCTCGATGCGTTCCTCCGCCGTTTCGGGGATGTAGTCGGGTTCCGGCTCGGACGCCTTCTTGGCGAAGAGGGTGAACTTGGGCTGCGATTTCTTTTCTTGAGGAACGACCTCCACATCTCGCACTTGATTTTGTTGTTGTTGTTCAGGGGCTTTCTTGGCGAACAGTTTCGCGAAACCCGTGGGCTCAGGGGGGGGGGGAGGAGGCGGCGCGGGGGTTTCCTTCTTCATCTTCATGGTCCCGCCGAAGGAGAACTTCGGCTTCTTCGCGACCGGCGTGGGCATGGGCTCGGGCTTTTTCATCTTCATTGTCCCGCCGAAAGAAAACCCCTTTTTCTTGGGGATGTCGACGGGAGGCTTCTTGTCGACAGCCGCCTCCGCCGCTTTCTTTCCGAAGAAAGAGAAAGGGTTAGGCATTTGGGGCTCGGGCTCTGGCTCTGGCTCAGGTTCAGGCGCCTTCTTTTTGCCGCCGAGAGTGGCAGCGGCGCCCGCGGCAACCACGACCGCGGCGCCGGCGAGGAGGGGAGAAGAATCACCGGAGGATTGAGCGGCGGGCTTGGAGGGTCTGGACGCGGCGCGCTCGGCGGCGGCGGCGTCTCGCTCAGCCTTGGCGGCGGCAGCCTTCTCCGCCCTTTCCTGGGCAGCGGCATCGCGCGCGACAGCGGCTTCAGCGTTAGCCTCAGCCTTAGCGGCGGCGGCCTCGGCGTCACGCTCAGCCTTGGCGGTGGCGGCGGCAGCCTTCTCCTCGGCGTTGGGCGCAGCGGTGGCCTTCTCCGCCTTGGCAGCCTCCCTAGCAGCGGCCTTCTCGGCACCAGCGGCGTCTCGCTCAGCCTTGGCGGCGGCGTCCTTCTCCGCCTTGATAGCGTCAGCGGCGGCCTTTTCCGCGGCGGCGGTGGCAGCCTTCTCCGCCTTGGCCTCAGCCTTGGCGGCGGCAGCAGCCTCCTTTTCCGCAGCATCGGGGGCAGCGGCAGCCTTCTCCGCCTTGGCAGCCACACTGGCAGCGGCCTTCTCGGCACCAGCGGCGTCTCGCTCAGCCTTGGCGGCGGCGTCCTTCTCCGCCTTGATAGCGTCGGCGGCGGCCTTTTCCGCGGCGGCGGTGGCAGCCTTCTCCGCCTTGATAGCGTCGGCGGCGGCCTTGGCAGCAGCGGCAGCCTCCTTGTCAACTTTAGGGGCGGCAGCCTTCGCGGCTTTCGGCGCGGGCGCGGCTTTCACAGCCTTCGTCGCGGCTTTCGGCGCGGCTTTGACAGGCGTCGGCTGGACCATCACGATCTCACCAGGTTTGATGTTCTGCTCCTCGAGAGCCTGCATGTAATCGGAGTACGCATCCGCCATGGCAGCGCCGGTGTTGCCCAGAATAGCGGCAGCGGCGGCCGCACCGGCAATCGCGTTCACCGCGCGCTGGTTCTTATCCTCGTCCACATCCGCGGGGCCTTGGGGCTTTTGCTGGGCCGAGACACGGATCGCAGCACGCGAGCTGCGCGCGGCGCGACGGACGCGGCGGCCCGCCTGAAAGGGGAAGAGAGTGCGAGGGATCGAGCACGGTCAGTGGTGTTGATAGACGTATCGTACGCTCGAGCGCGAGAAACGTCGGGGCACCAGTCCGTGTCGGATTAGCCCGCGTCGCTCTTGGTCCGTGTGTCCGTGTCGGATCAGCCCGCGTCGTGCTTGGAAGGTTGTTATCTGATGAGATGATGGATGAACACAACTGTTGGCTTCAGGGATAAAATGAGATTAAGCGGCGGCGACGAACGTACCAAAAGGGCGGCGGGCGCGGGGACGGCCGTCGTGATGGCGACGGAGAACATGCTGACACCAATACGGGTGCGAACACGTGCGTCCGTGTGTGCGGAAATGGGGTGCAAAGGCTAACATTCGGGCGGGGAAGTCCCATCGGCACCCCCCGGCAAACCTTTGGTTTCGTTCGTCACCCATGATCGCCATTTTATCCGATTGGCCGATGCGTGTTCCCGATTTTGTGACTGTTTGCTTGTGAACGTCCGAGGCTCGCTTTTTGCCAATTTCTCCATTTCCAAGTCAGAATGTGTCACTTCAATCGACGCGATCGATGAGCGAGGCGTCCGATGGACTGGGCACCTCCGGCGCTCACGTCCCGGAGGATCGATCGCCTTCCACGCTTCTGATATGCGACCGCTGTGAGAAAACGCGGCGGGTTCCGGGAGAGGGACCGTTCGAGGGCCGCTGGACGTGCTGCGACCAGCCAGTCGGGTCTGTCACAGTGTCGGCACCTTTTAAAGGCAAAGGCAAGGCCCCCGAAGTCGGCGATGCCTCAACTGCCTCAACAAACTCATCCTTTTCGTGTGTCTCGTGTTTGCTCACGCGGCGCATGCCCGATGGGTTGAACGACATGGACGTCGCGCGGTGCTGCGACGTACCCGACGAACAGTTGTGCACAATCGTCGGCGGTGCCATTGTCGCGCAGCGACTGCTTAAAGCGGGAATCGCGACGCAAGAGTCGCTCGCGGCGCTTGACACTACTGACACGAACCGTGTGATGCTCGCGGCACGCGTGAACGCGGACGCGCTTTTGGAGTGGATCGCGGTGGCGCGAGGGAAGGAGCTTGACGAGGTGATGGCTGATATATTAGCACCCGCGGGCGACGCGAAGTGGACCGTCGCGTCGGTATTCGCGCGGTTGGAGGAACGCGCCGGGGTAAGCACACCGGCCGACCTGGTCGCCGCACCGGTGGAGACCAAGATACTTCTCGCGTTGAGGGATCTGGGAATCTCAGAAAGAGACACCGCGCTGTGGCGAATGAGGGCCACGGAGCGACTGGCGACGGCGCCGGCGTGGATGAAAACCGCAAAGTTGGAATTCCCATCTGTGGCGGAGGATGACGAAACGGCATCGCGCAGTGACACGACGGACTTAGCTCTGCTCCGCGTGGCGCTGGATACGATGGAGACGCACCCGGATATCAATTTCGCTGGTGAGGCGATTCGGTACGTATACAGAATCGCGTGCAACGTCGCCAACGCACCAGACGAGAAACGGTTTCGAAAGCTGCGCGTTGATAACAGAGCGTACGTGACGCACGCGGTCAGGATTCGCGGCGGTACGCTTGCTATGGAAGCGTTGGGGTGGCAACTGTCAGACGACGGAAGCGTCTGTGCGCTACCCGACTCGCGAGTAATCGGAACGGAAACGTTGCAAACGCTGCAGGATAGAATCAAAGCGATGGTCGCGAAACTGGCGGCGAGGCAAATCGAGTTAGAAAAGTAGAGGGACCCGTAGTTTAGACCGCGTGATTCGCTTTTTGTAACGACAAGTTGGCAAGTGTTCTATCCTTTACAACCCGCCCGCACTAACTATCCATTTCTTTGGCTGATTAGTACTTGATACCCTCACGCACGATGTCGTACGGGATGGGGGTGAGGATCTCCGTGCTCACGTTTGTGAGAACGAATCCGCTGCGCGGGCCCACGGGCGCGCGCTTGGTGACAACCGTCTTGCCCGTCTTCTTGGCCTCCGCCTTCGCCGCGTCGTTCGCAATGCGGCGGTTGATGAAGTCCTCACGGCACCTGGAGTGCTGGACGTGCTCGATGCGGATGTGGAGGCGCTTCCTAGCGACGCGACCACCGATCTGTGGCGCGAGAAAAGTGGAAAATGTCAGCAATGCCTCTCTAGGGTTTTTTACCGTGACGCGATTTTCCCGGATTGCACGCGCGGACGGAAAGGGAGCGGCTGCGCGACACGTACCTGCTTGTTAACCTCAACACCGACGGCACGGGGGGTGACGTTCCACACGACACCGGTGCGGCCCTGGTACGCGAGGTAGGGCATACCCTTCTGCTGCGCGGGGTTCACCTTGATGTCAACGTAGTCACCAACCTGTTGAGCGGAGAAAAATAAACCCTAAAAGTCAGCTTTGATGTTTACCGGCGTCGCGACGCGCGCGGGGATGGGAGACACGGTGGTTGGGAAAGACAGCCGCGCGACTACACGAAACCCACACTACTGCAACCATTACACGCCGTAGATGCGTCGCTCGCGCCGTATCGACACACAGAGAGACGGTTTCCGGAAGGAAACATCGCGCGGATGATGCGGGAAGGCACGTACCCGGAAGGTGCGGAGGAACGTGGTCGCGTTCAGCATACCCTTCTTGCGGAAGGGGCGGCTGAACATGTTGCGCGTGCCATGGCGAAGACCGCGCGAGCGAGCGCGTTGGTTACCCATCCCGTCTAGTTGCTACCCTGCGTGCACGTCGACGCGCGGGTTGGAAAGGGCGGAGGAGCGCGCGTCTGATGCGGCAAAACTCAAACGCGGGAGAAAAAATGCCCATAACCACCCCACCGACTTGAAACTCAAACTCGACGATGAAAGCTGGGAGAAGCCACGACATAGCGCAACGCGCGGGGCAACGGGCGCCATGGAAGCCGCTCACGGGAGGCTGGGCAACGCCTGCCTGCTCCTGAGCAGAGCGACAGGCGCACTCGAGGCAGCATGCGCTGAGTACGAAGCTGCGCAGCAAACGGTCAAGCGTTGGTGCGTCATCCGCAGCGCGTGTTGCTTTTTCCGAGGACTTTTCGCCTCCGCGGACCACCCTGACCTCGCCTTGTCCCAACAAACACCGCAGGTATCAAACCGAGACGGAAGATGCACAGGCTGGCAATACCGGTGTCAATCCTAACGCGGCGTCGAAACGCGCGCGTTTGCCACGGTACGTTTGTGCCACGTGCGTGACCTCTTTCTTTTCGCGCATTCTCAAATCGTTGACTGATGACGTTTCTCCGTTTTCTCCGCCCCACGCCGTCGTTGCAGGGAGTTTGTCGAGCTCAAAGAGCGATACGAGAGAATTACGTCCGAAGATGATGGACCGTTGCTGGACGTGCGCGCACCAACCAAAGCGGCTGCGGCATCGTTCATGTCGAAAGTCGCGGACGGCCGGCGCGCAAATGTCGCGCGCGGGAAAGCCGACGAAGACGCTCGAGACGCCGCGACGCGCGCGCAAACCGCGCTTGACGCTATGGGGTGGATTGAAAGCGCGATGGAGAAAGTGGATTGGGGCAAGCTGCGTCGTGACGAGCTGAGTCCCGAAGAGCTTTGCGACGCCGCGTACGCGCTGGGAAACGTGGTGAGACTGTGGAAAGAGTGCGCGCCTATGATTGAAGGTTTGATGACGTCGAACGAAGCGCGAGCGTCGCGTCGTCGCGACGCGTTTCTCACGCTTCTTTCACAGGCTAAGAAATTGAGATACCCCGACCGGAAAGCGTACGCCTCACTCGACCAACGCGCTCGGGGACACACTAGCACCTCAGAGACTGGCGAGGACTACTTCCTCACCTGGCTTCCGGAGGAGTACTGGAACGATTTGCGCGACGGCGCTCCGCCGGCGCCGCCCGCGCCCACCCCGCGGTGTTCCCGCGCACACGTCGCGGAGTTGGCGTTGACGTGGCAGAAAATTCAGACCAGTCTATTGATGGCACGATTAGGGTCGGAACTCCTTGAGGACATCGTCCCGACGCTGTTACAGGGAGCTGGGAGTGAGGATGATCTCGCGGCGCGGCTTCGTACAGCGCGGAGCATTTTGTTGTCGGGCAAGGCGAAGCGGTGCGCGACGATTGGACGGTATCAAGATTTGGAAGACCACGTGGACTGGTGATTTGAGACTGTAGTCAGGTGAGACCGTAGAAGGGTAGCAAAATTAGCCGCACCGCGTGTAAGTAGTACACGACACCACTTAAACTCACCACTCGTTGCCGTTTTATTCCACCAGCGCTCGAAAAGCGGGGGCTGTTTTCACGGGATGAAATAGTCTCCCCGGCTTTTTTTCCCGCGTCGCCTCCACATCGCCCACCACCGGCCGGTACCGAAACACACCGGCGCTTTCCACAGGCGCCCACGTACATCCAGGCATGCGCGAACACGTCGTCGGTATGAACGCCTCGTGATGCCCGGTGAGGTTTCCCTGGAGTCCGTCCACCAACTTCTTCGCGAGCTTTTTGGACACGCGAAACACGGGAAGAAACGCGGTGTACCACGGCTCGCCGTCTGCGCACAGCGTGCACGATTTGGCGTGTGTCCACTTCGCTCCTCCCGTCGAATTCGTCGAGTTCACCGCAATCAAATCGTGGTCGGGATACATTTCGTCGTACTGTTTGAAAAAGTCGTTCCAGTCGCCCGTGTACGCGACGTCGGGTTCGAGTATCCAAGCCCGGTCCAACGTGTCAGACTCTGCCAGCAAACGCAGCGCTCGAGATTTCACCGCCGCGCCGTAAATCCCGCTGAACACGTCAAACGCGTGGCCGAGAACCTCCCGCTCTTCGTCTCGCGACGCATCTACGATCGTTAAACCGGGATTTCCAAGCCAAGTCTCGGTGTCAGCTCGCGACAAAGGCGCGCGCGCGTCGTTTTCGCAAACCACGAAAGGTTCCAGTTCCACAACCTGTTCCGACTCCACGTTCCGTCGTGCCTCGTCGACGGCATTGGCGGCGACCGTGGTGAACGAAGCGCCGCACGCCCGCGCCAGTTGTGTCACCGCGACTCGTTCCACCGGATCGCGTTTCACCGGCACTCGCACGTGCACCGCCAGAATAACAGCCTCGCGTACTTTGACAGGGAGGTTCGCGGGTGTCGAGTTAAAGGAGAGTGGGTTGGCCAAAACGACGTGCGCGAGCAGGTGCACGGCGCGGCACAGTAGCACTACCACCGCGCCTGTCGAGACGAGGAAAACACCAGTGACGACATGCCGTCGCATCGGGGGGTGCGGGGAAATCTGCGTTGGAGAAGGAGAAGGAGGAGGCGGTAGGTTCGTTCGGTGCCACAAGTCGCCTCAGTTCGCGCAAGTAGTGTTGTGTATTTCAATTCTGTGAACCAACGCAGGTTTTGGGCCGTATTTTGCATTTCTCGATTCGCCTCTTCCTCTGATTGGTCCATCAGTTTGTCAATCTTTCGCTCTCGGCAAAGCGAGTTCTTCACTGTCCCGAGTTGCAATCGGCCCATTCTCGCACCCGACACCGAACCTCCACCTTCTCACCGACAAGATGGCTGCTCTCTCCACCTCCGCTTTCACCGGCAAGGCCATCGTTGCCAAGGTGCAGATCCGCGCCAAGGCGTCCAAGGCCTCTGTCGTCGTCAAGGCGTCCGCGTCCGACAACAAGTCCAAGGTGAGTTTCCGCGATTAACGTCCATCGCGGTGGATATTAACAAGTGGCGTGCTTTCGGGTTGCGTCCGCACCCACCTCGCCGCGAGCGTCGAAAACACAGCGGAGATGTCGCACCAGACGCGAGCGATGCGGGTTCATTGGAATCCGGCCTAGCTATCAAGGGACGCGAGGGAATGACAACGCCCATACGCGATCCCGGCGCGGTGGTGGGTAAAACAAACCCTGCCAGCGAGACATCATTCCCTGACTCCTCTCGTCTTTCCGATCCTTCCTCTTTGCAGGCTGTGTCCCTTCTCGTCGCCGGCATTGTCGCCCTCAACGCGGCCCCCGCCCTCGCGCTCAACTCCATCGAGCTCACCGACCAGCGTGTGACCAACAAGGAAGGTCTCCAGCTTATCTACGAGGTACGTGCACCACCTTGACACCCCCATCCGCCGCGTTTTCCTGAAACGAAACGGCGTGTTTTTTCATCAATCATCGTCGTTCGTTTCCTCAAATTTGTCACCAGTGACCACGGTCTGACATCGATACTCCCTTTCCCGTTTCCCTATCAGGCCCGCGATCTTAACATCGCCGAGTCCACCCGCCAGGCTGGTGCCTCCCGCTTCGCGTTCCAGAAGCTGACCACCGCCCAGACAGCGGTCCGCGCGAAGGAGTCCATCTCCCGCCTCGACCAGGACATGGTCACCTACGTCAACAAGGCGTACTGGACCCAGGCCGCCAACGAGCTCCGCCGCCAGGTCGGCACCATGCGCTTCGACATCAACAACCTGGTCGAAAACAAGGGTACCGGCAAGGCTGAAGCCAAGGCTTTCTTCAAGAGCGTCGAGAAGCTCGACTTCGCCATCCGCCAGAAGGACAAGGATGCGGCCATCGCTGCTCTCGCCGTTGCGCAGACCCAGGGTGACGCCCTCATGAAGTCTCTCGCGTAAGCAGTACTTACTGAGAGGCGATAATAGTGTTGAGGGGAGATGACAAGGATTTTAATACCGAGATGGTTCGGGCTTTAGCTGCCTGAGTGCTAAAAAAGAAACTCTCTTTCGCGTTCACACATTCGTGCGTCTATCGTTTTTGTTGCGCCCTCTCGTTCTCTTGTTTGGCCACCCTTTCTCTCTAGCCCTCACGCGACCCTTCAACGGTGGATGTACCTGCCGAACTACCTTCTTACGCTTTTCGTTGGTACCATCTATGCGCCGAAGTCAGGTCGCTGGTACGGCGCGCGTCCACGGCGTACTTTTTGACCGTTTTGCCTTGTTGCCAAAATGCGTACGAAGAACGAACAAACAGGTGCAGCACGGAACACGCTTCCAGAAGCCAAATATTCAGATAGCTTCCCAAATGCGCTTGGTCCGAGAAGAGCACCACGAATGTCACCAGTACGTATTTACGGGCGAAGATCACGACTCCCACCACCACACGACGAGGTCGTGTCCGTCCATTAAACAGCACGCCGAGGCGATAGCGCATTCCCAGCGACCCATAAGCCTCACCTTCGTACTGAAGCAAAGGAATAGCCCGCACCTTCCGTGACAATAATTCCGAAGGTCAGATGTAACAGTCCTGATGAGCTGAATTTTAGTCGATATCCTTCTGCATCGAAGGCAGAGCTCACTGTCGGTCCCATGGCATACATGTTGGAGAACTGCGCCACGCCGTTGACAGCAATCACGGAAAAACTAGCAACTTGCGAACACAGCACGTCCGAAATCGAGTATTCTGAAGTGGCCGGTCCCATGCACTCGCACGTCCCCAATGTGACGTTCTCACGACAATAATCCAGGTAATTATCTGCAGGGACGACAATGACTTCCCTTTGTGTGATGCTCTCGTCTGGGAGGGTATCGTTGCCATATGCAGGATTCAGGCCCGCGTCAAGCACGAACACTTCACAAGTGTGTCGAGAGCCGTGTTCGCCGCAGCGTGATACCGGTTGCACGTGCGGTTGCTTGAGACCGTGCAGACCGTGTGGTTTGATACAGGGTCGACGTACGGAAGGCACGGAGTCGGGAGTCCGAGCATTTGCGAACGACCGGCGACGATTTCGAGGACGTAGGACGAGAGTCTATTGCATCAACACTCGGCGTCGGTGAAACGCCAACTCATAAAATCCAACGGAGGTCGCAGCTGGTTTTGGAAATCACACGAAACGAAAAAAAACAAATAAAAATTAATCTAGCCGTCAGAAAATGCTTCTTAAAGCGGACAATCAGTCAGGAGAAATGGGAAAGAGCAAAAAGTGCCTTTCGCTGTTGTCCGGACGATGTATGGATACAGCTCGCGGTTCGTATCGTTCAAGGTGACGTCTGTTGTTCCAAATGCGCCCGAGTCCATGATAGGATTACAGCCACCGTCGGCGACGTTCATCCAACGGTGTTAGACTATCCGATGCGTAAAGCAGAGCCTGCGCGCGAGGAAAAGAGAAATGGCAAATCAAAAGTGAGTATAAAGCATTCGGAGCAATAATTCAAGCGCTTCGAAGGAAAGCAACAAGAAGTACGAAGTATTCAGCGCGCAACGCACCAAGGAAGAATTTAGCTCCGAAGGAGAATATTTTCAACTGCGGTGAGCCCGCGGCCAAGTGTGAAGGTGAGGTCGAAGGAGTCGCTAATCAACGATGGGCCGACGTTTACGTCGCCAACAACGGCGTCAGTCTCACTGACAGAGTATGTGTGCCAACCTGTGGCGAAAACATTCAGTTGGTAAAAATCGTCAGCAGAATTCAAAGGTTGGAATGTGACACGATGCCGCACGTACCTTCGGCTCAAAGCATGACAGCGCGTCGACGGGCACTGTGCCGTCTCCCGTTTGCTTCGTTACATCGCCAGTCAGCTCAAGCGTGTCCGAGGATGTCAATATCGTTCGTAGTCCCAGCGTACAAGAATCACTGAAACGATCAGCGCTTCCCATGTCATTCCCACCCCCATCAACAAACCTTGACGGTGAAGTCCTCGCGAAGCTGATCGTCCGCGCTGATGTGTACGTTCCAAAGCTGTTGGGAAGCACCGTCATGAGCTTATATCCTTTTACGCCTAGCGTGACCTGTTTATTTGGTCGACCGAAGCAGTCCAGTGATTCGATAAACGGAGCGTGTACTCGGTTGCTACCGTTGATGCCGCGTATAGACTGGCAAAATTCCATGTCCCAGTTGTTTCGTCCATCAGAAAGCGTTCCAGACAAATTTATTGCAGTGACGTTTCCTTTCCAAAACTTGTGTCTCTCGCGCCAAGCCTGCGTGTGAAGAATTCAAGGAAGTTTTGGTTAGTAGCGTTCTTGTTGGATTTAGGGACAACGTACAAGGCGCAAAAATTCAAAATGCGTACCAGTTGTTGCATCCGTCATGATTAATATTGGCAAATTGTTTTTTTTTCGTTTGCTTGGGGTGGTTTTCCGTCGCGTCCATTGAAATCACCGCATAAACCGTCGAATTAAGACGAAGGTACACCGCCTGTCCGAGGTTCACCCTGATAACAGCGTGTGCCACTGCTGAGAGGGATGGGCTGCTGAACTGAATCAGGTACTTTGATTCATCGCCTTGCTCTCCTCTGGGTGGGGAAGCGGCATTACTGACGAAATCAGTACTTTCCATCGTAGTCCTAAAGAGAGTAGGGGACCAGATATTACTGACACCGCTGTCGTCCATCAGCGCGGTACCGGCAAAGATGACATGGTGCGTCCCGTCGCGCTTATAGTCACCGAAGTCGCCGTCTCGAACTTGAATGCTTCGTGACTCGTCGCGCACGTCGAACATTGAGAACTAAGCTGTCCGTCCGCCTGGATACTATTCCCCCACCTGCGTCGATAGCGTGCGGCCCAACATCACGACTTTTGAGCGCGCGACGCCGTCTTCGGGACTATACGATTCAAGAGCACATCCCTCTCCCGACCACCCGCTTTCGCACACACACGTACCATCGTCCTATCGTTAAGGGTGTGGGGATTTTGATGGTCAGGGGACAGGACGAAAAAGAGCATTCGGGGACGACGAAACGAAAAAAAAACAGACGGGTTGAGCCATTGCACGAGGTCCAACATGGCGTCGTCTGGACTCGTTCGTCACGTGCCTAACCCGCTCACCCTGAGGTCTAAGCGTGTACTCCGCAACTCGCCGCTCGCCTCCGTTGTCCCTCCGCAACGGGTTATGAGGCCTCGTCCCGCCGTTCGAATGGCGTTTGTTAGGAGGAGCTCTTTTTCTTGGACGTGACAGGTGAGGTTCGGAGGTGAGTAGGTTTTTGTAAAACTTTGATTAATTTTGTCGGAAGAGGGGAAGGCACGAGGGTTGTGAGCAGGTTGGGACGTCATGGGAGTGAAACATGGTCGGTAAAACTTGATCTTAAAATGTGGTTTTACCCAATACTAACAAGCAGACGCGTGCCCTCCTCTCCCGCTCTTCTTTCTTGTTCTCTCCCCCGCGCGCGCAATACTATGTGAGCCTGACTCTTAATACGGCTTTCTCGCCGCGTGATAAATCTCAATGTACTCAAGCGCCGGCCTGTTCCAGCTCCAATCTTGAGTCATGCAGTTCGCCTGGAGAGCACGGAACTCCGAGGGCTTGTCATAAGCCAAGCTGATCGCGCGATCCAGCGCGAAGTCGATTGCGCTGTCTTCTGTGCCGTCGAAGCTGAACCCGTTGGGCTTCATGCCCTCCCACTCCGCCTTTCCGTGATCGACGTCGTAATCGAACACGGTGTCGTTCAGGCCGCCGGTGCGGCGCACGACCGGGACGGTACCGTAACGCATGGCGATGAGCTGCGACAAACCGCACGGCTCAAACATTGAAGGCACGAGGATGATATCTGAACCGGCGTACACCAAGTGACTCAAGGGTTCGTTGTAGTACAGGTGGAAGCACATGTAGTCGTGGTAGCCGTTCTTCAACTCGTGGAACATCATGTCGAAGTCTTGCTGAATCTCCGGGTCGGGCGCCGAGCCGAGCAGGATAACCTGGCAACCGCGCTCCAGGGCCCTCTTGATGCCGTGCCTGATCATGTGAACACCCTTCTGGGACGTGAGGCGAGTCACGATGCCGACAAGGGGAGTACCCTCCTTGTTCGGGATGTTGCTGTACGCGCACAACGCCTGGCGCGCCGCCGCCTTGCCCGCCACGACTTCCGTCTCGTCGTAGTACCGGGGCAGGAAGTCGTCGCCGCTGGGATCCCAAATGTCGGGGTCGATGCCGTTCACGACGCCGTGGAACTTGGGAAGGTTATCCACGATAGAGCCGTGCGTGGCGATTTCCTCGCGGTACGTGCGAGACACCGTGGTGCTCGCCTGCGAGTACGTCATCGCCTCCTTGATGAGCTCCTTGCCGTAGTTCAGGTTGTGGATGGTGAACACGATGCGCGGGTTATCCAACCCGTACGCGTTGTAGTCCTCCCAGTACGACTTCGCGCAGGGCGCGGTTTGCCAATCATGGCAATGGATGATGTCGGGGTTTCTCTTGCTCTGCAACATCCACTCCAGCGCGGCTCTGCTGAAGAAGCCGAAGCGCTCCGCGTCGGTAAGCGGGATCTCGAGGTAATCGGTGCCGTAAATCATGCCAACCTGGAACATTCCGTTTTCGGGGTCGATGAAGTACGTGTCCACGCCCTCCACGAGACCGTGCCAAACGCGGTTGTACGTCATGCCCCAGCTGAAACCGGTAACTTCCACAAATCCCTCGATTGAGTCGTAATCAAGAATGTCGTACTTGGGGAGCACGACTTCAACCTTGTGGCCCTCTTCTTTCGTGGCGCGCGCCAGGGACGTCACGACGTCGCCCAAGCCGCCGACCTTGGCGATGGGCGCCATCTCGACGCTGATGCTCACGATGTGCAGCGGGGGCTCCTTCACGGGCTCACCCGTGGTGGCGTTCATGCCACCCTTGATAGGGACGTGATAGTCCAACCGGTTGTTGTTGTCAAATAGTCCCTTGCCGTTGGGCTTGCTGGCGAACACGAAGTCCATCTTGTACGCATCCGCGGGCACGGTGAACTCGCACGAGACGTGCTGGCCGCCCGCCTCGTTGGGTTCCATCTTGATGGGGCCGATGGTTTCGGCGTGCGTCCATCTGTTCCAGCCACCGATGATGTACACTTCGTTAGCAGTCTTCAAGTTGGTGTTGCTCGGGTTGTAGTGCACACGAACGGTCTGGCCAGCGCGGGGATCCGGGGGATCAACGTACAGCACGTGCTCGCGTTGTCTGCGGGTCACCTCATCCGCGATACCCTTGGACTTCTTCCTGAGTATGGCGCGGCGGTCATTGCGAATCTTCGCCTTCTCCTCGCGAATCACGCGGTCGTCCACGAGCTGATAGTATAAATCCGAGGCGCGCCCCCAGCGGTTGATCTCCAACGATTCCTCAGCACCTTCGACGGCGGCGTGGAAATCGGCGCGGTTGTTGTTGTCGTACTGGGATCCACCGTCGCTGAACACGATGTCCACGACAAACGCTTCCTCGGGGACGTCAATCTCAGCCTTCTGCCACCAAGAGCCCTTTACAGCCTTGATGGGCTTGCCGTTAACCTTGAACCTGGCTTTCACCTCCTTCATCACAGTCTTCTCAGGCTGCTCCCAGTTGTTGCAGCCAGAGTTGCAGGTAACGGAGCCGTACTGCTTGACGCCGGCGAGGCACGTCGCGGCGGCGTTGTAGTACACGGTGAGCTTGCTGCCGGCCACGGGAATCATGGGTTCGATCATCCAGACGTCACCAGGCGTGGGGGTCACACCTTTTTTGACGACCCCGAGCAAGTGTCCGACAACCTCATCAGCCTGACGCTTGGCTTCCGTCCAGTCTTCGGTGTTTCCTTCACCGGCACGGACCATCTTCTCAATCTCGTAATACGCACCCTCGGGATCTTCCTTCGCCTTTGCCTTCAGCTTTTCCAGCTTCGCAGCCCTCGCAGCCTTCTCGGCAGCTTCGGCGTCCTCCTTCGCCTTCTTTTCAGCGGCGGCCTCAGCTTCAGCCTTAGCGATGGCTGCCGCCTCTTCGGCCGCAGCCTTCGCGGCAGCGGCTTCTTCGGCAGCGGCAGCCTTAGCCTCAGCATCTTCAGAGATGGCCTTCTGCGCGGCAGCCTCGGCGACACCCTTGTCGACAGCCGCCTTCTCCGCAGCCGCTTGGGCGGAGACAGCGCGGTCAGCGGCAGCCTTCTCGGCAGCGCCCTTGTCGGCCTGGGCCTTCTCGGAGGCGGCCATGTCAGCCTCGTACTTGGCGTTGGTCGCCTCTTGCGCGATATGCGCAAAACCTTCCTTGTCCGTGGCGGCGAAAAGATCGAGGGCAATCTTCGCCTCGGCAGCGTGGTTGGCGGTTGTGCGAGAAACGATGGCCTTCTCTTCAGCGGTCTCGATGGTCTTGATCACCGCGACAGCAGATTCAAGGGCGAGTCTTTCAGCGATAGCACACGCCTCAGAAGCAGCGGCCATCTCGGTCGCGGCCTGGGCAATGGCGATGGAGTCAGCCGCAGCCTTAGCCTTGGCTTCCGCACCAAGGAGAAGCGTCTGCGAGACAGGAGCCCTCGCGCGAGTTTTTGACTCAATCTCAAGCCTGTTGACCACCTGGAGGCGTGCGAGCTCAGCCTTAGCCGCTCCGAGAGCCTTAGTCTTGGCTTCAGCGATGGCCTTAGCCTTGGTGTCAGCGGCTGCCGTGGCATCCGCTTCAGCCTTGGCAGCAACCTCAGCTCTGCCCATGTACTCACCCTCAGCGGTACCGATAGCGCCGGCGTTCCTCGCAGCCTCAGCGGCCATTGCAGCGGTAGCCTCGGCATCCGCCTTGGTGGAGGCCTGAACTTGCCTGGCGGCAGCTTCGACAGCAGCAATTTCCGCCGCGGCGGCACTTTTGGCGCGTTCCTCCGCTTCCTTCATGCGGTGGCTCTCGACCGAGCCAACCTCAGAGAAGGCGAGCTGCTCGGCCTCGTAGCGCTCTTCGGCGGTCATTTCCTGGGCGCCAGCTCCGACGTTCGCGGAGACGAGCTCCCTCTCATCCACGGCACCGGTCATAGCCTGTACGAGTCTGGCGGCTTCCGCCTCATCCTCCGAGGCAAACTCCGTCGCCACCTTAGCAGCGGCGGTGGCCTGAACGGCTTTGCGCTCAGCAGCCTGCTTCGCGTTCGCGGCAGCCTCAGCCTCGGCCCTGGCGCGGGCGACAGCTTGCGCCTCAGCCTGGGCCGCGGCGAGTTCCGCGGCGGCGGCAGCCGCTTCGGCGTTCGCCGCAGCCGCAGCAGCGTTGGCTAGCGCCTGTGCCTTCGCGTGAGCAGCGGCGTTGGCGGCCGCCGCTTCGGTATCAACAGCAGCGGCTTGAGCAGCGGCGGCGTCAGCCTCGAGAGCCGCGGCGGCGGCCTGGGCGTTCATCTGCGCCATGGCAGCCTCCGCCTGTCTGGTCAGCGCGTCGGCTTGTACCTGCGCCTGGACGGCAGGGTCGATCATGTTCGCCGGGACCGCCACGGGAGGCCCCCGAGCGGCGGTTTGGTTGCCACCAGCCATGGACACCACGCGCTGAAGCTCAACCTGCTTCGCCTTGAGAGCCACCATTTCATCCTCCTTCTTTTTGATGTCCGCGACGCTCATACCCTTGAGCTTGAGGTTCTCGATCTCAAGCTCTTTGAGCTGGAGGAGTGCGGTGTTCTGCCGTTGCAGCTTCTCCAGTTCCTGGCGCATGTCCGCGCCGGACGGGCGCTTGGCGGGATTCTTGAGTTCCGCGATTTTCTTGCGCATGGTCCGAACCTCGGACGAGCTCGGGGCGGGAGTGTCGGGGGAGAGCATCGCGCGCAGCTGGTTCTCCGCACGAGCGAGTTCCTGGCTGTTGTCCATCGCGTGCGTGACAACCGAAGAGTGCTCATCATGGTGTTGGCCGGGGAGGACGGTCGAGCGACCTGCGTGAAGCGTTCGCGTGGGTGGGGCGGCGTTAGAAAAAGATATAATTGTGGTTGTTTCTCGCAAGGGTTCCCTCCTCCCGGTCGCGAGCTACGTGCACGGAAAAAGGATGGGATGATGGGATATGGTCTAGCACGTACCTCCTGGCGCGAGTTTGGGTGCTGTGACACGCGCGCGAGCCTGCGGGGACGGAGGATATTCGTGTCAGGTTCGGGACGGAAGGTCTTCGACTTATCATCACGAATTGGGAATGTGGGTCACAATTCGCGAATCGTCGGCGCGCGTACCTTGCCAGGCGTCACACCCCTGCGTTGGCCACCGGGGTTGACTGCGTAGCGGGCGACGTTGACCGCGACGGCAGAGACCGCGGGCGCCATGTTGAAAGCGCGTAACCTTCAAGCGCGAGCCAACTTGTGACGCGCGGTACAACGTCCATCGGGAAAAAGGAGGAAAAGGGCAGCCCTCATCCACAAGCTTGTTTTGCGGCCACAACACGATCTGAAGGTCCGCGTCTCGGCAGATCTGGCGTTTTGGTCAAATGTAGCAGAGTTAATCACGGTCTAATCACCCTCTCGGAACTAGTCATCCTCCATGCGGTCAAAAAGCGCACGTGCGAAAGCTCAAAAAGTCCTCCGCTGGAAGGAATCATCCGTGGACGACGCGTCATGTCAATGTGATGCCACAACGACACGCGCTTGGACGCGGTCGTCAGACAGGCACCGACGATGATGTCGCTTGCACTTCCTTTCACGTGTCCGCGCGCTGTGACGTCAGTACCGCGGGCTGGGACGCGCTCGCGCGGGTCTTGCCAGCAGGTCGTGGAGACTCGCGCACACGGCGCGCGCGGCGGCGGCTTTTTCGTTTCCCACCGCGAGCGCGCGACGACGCGGCGGCGTGAGTCCGTGCTGTGGCACGAGGTTGGGTTTGACGAGCGCACTTGTCATCGGCTTCCGGGGTTACGCGCGATTACTCGCGTGGAGAGTGATGGGGACGACGAGGAAGGCGTGCAAGGCGAACGCGTGTCCCCCGAAGCGGATGGAAGCGGCGAGAAGAAACTCAAGGCGAACCAGATTCAGCTTCCAAAGGTGAGCCGCAGCGCGGAGATGAGCTTCACGTGCGACGTGTGCAAACACCGAACCACGCGCAGGGTAAACCCGCACGCGTACAAAAACGGAACCATGTTCGCGCAGTGCGCGGGATGCGAGGCGTGGCACAAGATCGTGGACAACCTGGGTTTGATTTACGAGTTCCCCGACGAGGACAAGGAAGCGGCGTGAGGAAGCGTGGGGCGAAACGCAGAACCAAGTTGTAACCTTATTCTAAACTAATACTACTAAACGCCATCTATGGAAGCCCCCCGCGTTCCGCCGTGGCTAACAACGAAACCGTTTCTCCCGTGTGCTCGCCCGAATAAGGCGCGTGGCCGCGCTCCACCGCGAACGCCACGAGCGCCACGAACGCGCTCGCCGCGCACGCCGCTAGGACGCCAGTCATCGCCGGCGTGAGCGTCGCTCGGGCAAACGCGCTTTGCTCATCGCCTAGGCCGTCCCCGAGAAGCGCGAGCTCCATGCGATGACCGAGCTTACCTATGTCAACATCCATGGTCCTTTCGTGCTTGGAGGTCGATTTTGATTTTGATTTTGAACGTCCCTTTGCGTGTCCCGTCGACGCGCGCGATCTCGTCCGCAGCGGCTCGGCGCCCGCGTCCTTCTCCTCGACCAAACCCGAGGTGTCCCTCGGGTTCACCACGTTTTTCAACCACGCCTTCTCCACAACGCACGAGTGAGTCTCATCTTCGCAATGTTTGCGGAACGCTTTCGCGAAGGACCCGGTTTTCAGCCCGGAGTGCGCCGTACCTGCGACGTCAACGAACGTGTCCATCACGTCCCGCAGCGTTTCCGGATCCATGTTCAGATTCGCGCGCTTCCACCCGTTCAACGCCCACGACCCCGCCCACCGGTAAAGCACGTCCCTCGATTCCTCGTACATCTGTCGTGTCGCGTCCGTCTCCGCGACTGTTTCATCGCCGGTTTCCGCTTCAACCGAGGTCTGGCCGATGGTCGAGCTCATGTCCTGCCGCGGCGCGAACAGCGGCGGCGTCGCGATGCGGTACCCGTTCTCCCCCACGCCTTCGTGCAACACGCAGTCGTCCAGCTCTACGCAGGACGCGGTGCAGATATCCAGCCTCCCATCCGGTAGCCGGTATTTCGCCGCGATCTGTTTCATTCCCTCCCTGCTCACCAGATACGCCTGCGCGCTCCAAATCAAGCTCCCCGCGCGTTTGGGCAGCGTCGTGAGGCTCGGTTCGCGCGTGTCGCGCCGCGTTTCCTGCCACTGCGTAAACAGATCCGTCAGCTTGTCCCCATACGACAACGCCGAGAGCTGCACGATGGTCCAGTCTTTCGGCAGCGTCTGCACAAAGCTGTGCAGCGATCCTACCCACGTGGGTACCAAATCAGGCGTGGCGTCGTCCTCCAAAATCAGCGCGTACTCCCGGCCGTCGTCGTGCGCGCGAAGGATGGCTTGCACGTGGGACAACGCGCACCCGAGTCGGGAGAGGTAGGTGCTTGACCCGCGACGCACACCCAGGTTTGTTTCGTCGAAACTGCGTGGCAGTGACGACGGAGGGCAGTGCTCCGCGGAAAGCACGTCCAACACCGCGCGTTTGCTGTGTCCGTCCACGCCCGCCACTCGGTGCAAGTTGGTGAAGGCACCGAACAAACGTTCCACGCGTGCGCGCCGATCCACGCTTTTGTCCAGGTTGACGTAATACGTCGGGCACTCTTCGGTGTGACCCGCGACGCGGTGAACCGTGGCAAGGAACATGAGGAAGGCCATGCACGCGCCGCGGGGACGTGATGTCCCCATCATGGGCCGGGGATGCCGCTCCTTGCGCCGCGGCTTCTGCGAATCTGAATCTTTCTGGGTGTTACCAACGAAACCGGCGAAACTGGCGCGTCGAAAAGCTCGTGAAAAACTGGGCAACAGCGGTTGTTCCCTCAGTAGCTCGTGATGCACGGTGTGGGTACACGCGCCGTGCAGGCGCCATGCCTCTTCGCGAGGCTGCGCATGGAGCCTCGCCGGTCGCGGTTCCGCACCCGCGGTCGCGCTCGTGCGTCGTCGTGGGTCAGGGCGTCTGGAACTGATGACGTCAAAATGGGCGTCGTCATCGTGGACCACGGGTCCAGGCGGCAAGCGTCGAACGACCTTTTGGGTGAGTTCGTCCGGATGTACAAGGAACAAACCGGACGGCCAATCGTGGAGCTGGCGCACATGGAAATCGCAGAGCCCAACATCGAAACCGCGTTCGCCAAGTGCGTGGAACAAGGCGCGACGATGGTCGCGGTGAGCCCGTTTTTCCTGTCGCCAGGAAGGCACTGGCAGGAAGACATCCCGCATCTCGCCGCGCTCGCCGCGGCGAAGCACCCGGGAGTGGGACACTTCGTAGCCGCGCCAATCGGACTACACCCGCTGATGGTCGATATCGTGGACTCGCGTTTGGAAACGTGCTTGAAAAGACTCACAGGGGGAGGTGCGTTTGCTTGTACCGTCGTTCTTTCCTTTCGCGTCGTACGAAACGCGCGGCGCCTGACCAACCCTGAAACTTTTTGTCTCCCCTCCTTTCGTAGGTAGCGCGTGCGACGTGTGCAACGGGACGGATTTCGGGTGTAAGCTCGCGAGAGGAGTGAGTGAGGTGTGAGCGCACCGCGCGGCGGACGCGAAGAAAGTAGCCCGGGCGTTTTTGTGATTTTAGATTTCGCGTACGCGCTTCGTCGGCGTCTTTCCTCCGCCGGCACCCGGCGTTTTACTCAGTCCAGGACGACAGAAACGACACCAAACCCAAAATCACACAACGCGCGCTTGATGACGACACGAGAATAGAAAAGTGCGCCGTGCCTATTACACAGCCGATCCGCCGCGCACCCCGCGCGCGCTCAATTCACACTCTCGCCACTCTCTCCACACTTAAGCCTGGCCAGCGCTGGCCTTCTTCTTTTGCCAGAGGAGGTCGATAGCCGAGTCACCGTCACCCTGCAGATACGAACCGAGATGCGTGGAGGGGAGAAAGCAAAGGTCAGTGGCTGGGTTCTTTGAGGAAGGAAGGCGACGAGGAACCCTAAAGGAACCCTAAATCCCCCGCGAGTGGAAAGGAAAACCCTAGTACCGCGGATGAAAGCTTCGCGCGGCCGGCCGGTGACCCGTACGCGGTTTTCCGACCGAGACGTGCCGCCACAAGCACGCGCGTCCAATACATGCTAAGCTTGTGTGTCATTACGCACCATGTTCCTCACGTATCCGGAAAGGGCGAGGGTGGTGTACTGGCCGTTGTAGACACCGGACTGGTCGAGGTGGCCCACGTTGATTTGCACGGCAGCGTGATCCTTAGCCTCGATGAGGCGGTTGGTCCAGCTGCACTTGCGGGGGATGTAAAGCTCGATGTTTTCGCCTTCTTCGTTGTACATCGTGAAAGAGTGTCTAAGTCGTACGGGCGTGTGCGCGTCGAAGAGACGGAGTACGGGCGGGACGACGGGCTCTTGATGGACGGGAAAACGAGAATTTCGTGGAAGGACGAGCGAGGAAATACTTACTTCTTTAGCGCGCCCGCAGTTTTCTGACGCCGGAAACCTCGGAAGCCTCGAGCCACGAACGCACAACGACGCGCACACGACACCCTCCACGATGTCCTTCGACGCGACACATACCGCAATGACTGCCGCGAGCGGCAATATCGCGACTGCCACAACTCCCGCGAGCCTTGCCGACGAGGGCGAGGCCTTCCCCCGCCTCCCCAACCACCTCGTGGTCACTCACATTCTCAGATCTGAGCATTTCGACGACCCCGCCGATCTCGCACGGCTCCCTGCAGTGAGCCGCGCGATGCGCGACCTGGTGGCAGAAACGGGACTTCGGTTTGAAGAGCTTGATGAATATCTTGCCGTGAAGCTCGGATGTTTCAGCGCGGTGCAGCGCCTGAACCGGGGAGGTCGCCTGTCGCGTCAAGAACTTCTTTGTGCGGCAGCGGCGAGGAGCGGACAGCTCGAAGAGTTGACGGTGTTGCGCGCGAACGGGTGCCCGTGGGACGAGGGGACGTGCGCATACGCGGCTTTGGGCGGGCAACTCGAGGTGCTACAGTGGGTGCGCGCAAACGGCTGCCCGTGGGACGAGTTGACGGGCTACTGTGCGGCGGAGGGCGGGCACCTCGAGGTGCTGAAGTGGGCGCGCGCGAACGGCTGCCCGTGGGACGAGGAAGAGCTGAACATTGCCGCTGCTTTCGGCCACGAGGCGATGGTGCGGGCGCTTATCGAGTTGGGTACGGACGTTAACAATCCGTGGGATAACGGCACGACGCCGCTGTTTGTCGCCGCTGCGCATCGCCAAGAGGCGATAGTGCGGGCACTGATCGAGTTGGGTGCGGACGTAAACAAGGCAGAGGATCACGGCGCGACACCGCTGTTTATCGCCGCTCAACAGGGCCACGAGGCGGTGGTGCAGGCGCTGATCGAGTTGGTCGCGGACGTCAACAAGACTAAGGATGACGGCTGGACGCCGCTGTACACCGCCGCTCGTAACGGCCACGAGATGGTGGTGCAGGCGCTGATCGAGTTGGGCGCGGACGTCAACAAGGCAAAGGATGACGGCAGGACGCCGCTGTACACCGCCGCTCGTCGTGGCCACGAGACGGTGGTGCGGGTGCTGATCGAGTTGGGCGCGGACATCAGCATGGCGGCGGATGACAGCAGGACGCCGCTGCACATCGCCGTTCATCATGGCCACGCGGCGATCGTTCAAATTCTCAGGGATGCCGGCGCGGTGTGACGACGGAAATGCCGGCGTGTATTGCTCCTAACCCGGGGGAAGCGACTCCGGTGATCTGGTATTTTCATGTGTTCCAATAAGGTGAGAATAAAAATGGTCAATGGTCGCCTGCCTCGGTGGATACCACGCGCCTCCAATACCACCGTGACAGGCTAGCTTTTGACGATATATCAAGCAGCTACACGACTCATCTCGCTACTTCGTTTTGTTGCCTCCCCCGCTGCCGGCTACCAGATAGTCATTACTCTGCTGTCTTCCTTAGCTGCGCTCAGCGCTTCGTTGACCATCGCCGCGGAGTGCACGGTGCACGTGACCCACAGGGAGACGAATTTCTTGCCTCGGGGTTTGATTTCAATCTTGGTCTGACTCAAGGGTGCGTCGCATTTGTCCATGAGCAACCCCGCGACGTGCGTGATGCCGTCGTCGTCGAGCTCCGCGACCCGTCCGCTGGCTTGAAAAGTGTACGTGCACGGAAACTGCGTGAGCATCTCGAATATCTGCCCCTCTTCCTGTTCCGTGGACACCCCAGGCGGGTCGTACTCGCCTCGCATAGCCCTCACGGCCAAGTCGAAGCGCGTTGCTCCGAACTCGTTCAAAGCCTTGCCCGTTTTCGTGTCGATCAAATCGCCGTTCTCATCCAGCGCAAGGTCCTTGGCCCAATCCGGGGTGTCATCACCGTCCAGACCTCGTGACGTGCCAGTCTCGCCTCCCGTCGCCGCGCGGCGAATGTCGCAGCGCAGAGCGCTCCGCTGACGCCTGAAGCGACGGCCCGGGTCCACGAGCGACGTGCTCGGGACGGGTAACGCGTGCGAAAAGACCACGGCTGCCATCGTGCGGCGCGCGACCGAACAGTGCATGTGGTGTAATAGGATACGTGGCAACAGCAACAGAATGTTTTGGAGACGAAAAAATGATGAGAGACGCGCTCAAAACTCGAAAAGGTGCCGCAGTCGCACTGAGACGTTTCGATAAAGCGCGAGAGAGGCCGAGTCGTTACACGAAGGGTCGGCATTAAATATAAATCGATTGGGCTGAACGTGTCACAAGCGTAAAGTCTCCCCGGCGCGAACATCCGCCCGTCTTCAAAACCATCAACCAAATAAAATCAGCTCGAGTCGATGATGCCTAAGATCTCCTGGTCGCTGTACAGGAATGTTTCCTTGTCCTTGCTCGCGCCGTACGCCCCGAGGTCGACGTTCTGGCCTCCGTAATCAGGAAGAAGCACCGTGTCACCTACCTTGACGCCTGTGGGGGTGTGGGGAAGTTTTCACTCGTCAGAAGAGATGTGCTTTGTGAAACGATTTGGAAGGGTTCGGAAGCCGCGAAAATGGCCGATCGTTCTGGCGGTTCAACACAGAAAAGGACCTACCCATGGGAATAAGCTCGCCATCCTTTCCCGTTCTTCTTCCCGGACCCACCGCGACCACCTTCGCCTCGTTGATCTGTGGTGTTTGGAGGGAACACAGAGGTCAGTGACTGAGGTCAGGGGGGGCAACGACGTCGGTTGGAAAAGGTATCGAAGCGTTGGATTGGCGTCGACGCGGACGCGGACGGCACGGCACGCACCTTGGACACCGCGGACTCGGGCAACAAAATCCCGCCGACACTCTTGGTGGGGGCGACGATCTTCTCCACGAGCACGCGATCGAGCAGGGGGATTAAGCGCTTGGCCATCGTGGCTTTCGTTCGCGCAAGGCGAAGTGCCCGCCGACGAGGCGTCTCGTCGAGAAAGGGGCTTTGTTTTTGGCGTGCAGCGCGTTTTGGTCAAGGAGCCACTCGAGATTTATAAAACACGCTCGTCGTCGCACTTTCCGGTCTTCCAACAAGCACTCGCTCGCCCCCCCTGGGTTAAAGCAGCTTCGTCTGCAGCTTGCGTGTCTAACACCTCTACATACCAAAAGGTGCGCGCACGAGATGAACGCGACGTCGCGACCGCGTGTGTTCGCGCTGCTCGGTACCGGGTTTTTTTTTATGCCGTGTGTGCCATCCTTCGCGAGTGGAAACCGCGGGTCCGCCGGAACGGACGACGCGCGTGGTGCTCGACCGAAACGCGATCCAGTGGGTTTCCGCATTCGTGTCAGCGTCCTCGGGACCCTTCACGCCCGTCGTAGAGGCTACCCATCTGGCACCCGAAACGTGTGCCCTGCCCTCGTCCGCCCGTGCGTTCGCTGACCTTTCCCAAACCCTAAACACGTCTTTTTTCCCGCAGTCAAAATGTCCGGCGATCTCGCGTGCACCTACGCCGCGCTCATCCTTTCCGACGATGGTCAGGAAGTGACCGCTGAGAAGATGGACACCATCATCAAGGCGGCTGGCGTTACCATTGAACCCTACTGGTCCATGCTTTTCGGCAAGTTCGTCGCGACCAAATCGGTCGACGAGCTCATCGCGAACGTCGGCGCGGGCGGCGGCGGTGGCGGCGGCGGCGGCGGCGGCGGTAGCGGTGGCGGTGACGCCGGTGGCGCTGCCGCCGCGGCCCCCGTCGAGGAAGAGGAGGAAGAGGAAGAGACCGGTGACTTCGATCTGTTCGATTAAACTCATCCGTGTCTCCCGCGCGGTTGCGCGCGTGACCCGGATGACGTCTGATCGACGCGGCGCGCGCGAGCGTGCTCTCGCGCGTCCGGCGAACCGAACGTTCTGCCCTAAAATACCAGTTGCAATCTGAAATGAAACACTTCTGCACAACGCGCGCGTCGTGTCCAAGTGGATACACCACTCCTCGCGCTGTCATACCCGCCTGTCTTCTCGGCACTTTACCTCGTGACTCGCCGCGGTGGAAAGAAATCGCGCGAAGGAATCACCGCCGCGGACATGTCAACGTCATTTAGACGATCGTTTCGCATATCCTTAATCGGCCTCAAGAGCACCGCTCTCATATTCATCCCACACGTCACTTTTTTGCGCATGGGGCACCCGATGTTTCTCGAGCGGCGATACGACGAAAAAATCTAAAACTCGACACGAAAACTGACACAAGGACGCGCCGCAGATTGATAAATACATTTTCGGTGTTCATCACAATTCGGTGTTGTTCTGTTCGGGTTCTACGGGGCGGTGGTGAAGAGTCGGCGTTACGCTCCCTTTATCTCCGAAACGTCCCCGCTCCCCATTCGTTCGAACTTCTGCACGTCCGAGGACACGCACGTCCCGACTTTGTGTCCTCGCAGCGCCCTCGTTATGTTTCCCGGTTTGTTCAGGTTGAACACCACCACCGGGATGTCGTTTTCCTGGCACAACGTGATGGCGGTGAGGTCCATCACCCCCAGGCCCAGCCTCTGGACGGTTTCGTAGGTCAGGCTTTCATACAGCACCGCCCCAGGGTTTTGTTTCGGGTCGCAATCGTACACCCCGTCCACCATCGTGGCTTTCAAAACGCACTGCGCGTTGATTTCCGCCGCGCGCAGCGCCGCGCCCGTGTCCGTGGTGAAGAACGGGTTTCCCGTTCCCGCCCCGAAAATCACCACCCGGCCTTTCTCCAGGTGCCGAATCGCGCGTCGGCGCACGTACGGCTCCGCGACTTCGGGCATCGTGAACGCGGTCATCACCCGCGTCGGCACGCCGTGGCTCTCCACCGCGGCTTGCATGGAGATGGCGTTCATCACCGTCGCGAGCATGCCCATGTAATCCGCGCTCGCCCTGTCCAGGCCTTTGCCTTCGTGAGACGCGCCTCGGAAAAAATTACCGCCCCCCACCACCACGGCTACCTGGACCCCACCCAGCGCCGCCTCGGCGACTTCGCGCGCGATGGCCCGCACGACTTTGTGGTCAATGCCAAACCCGCCGGTCCCCGCGAGCGCCTCGCCGCTTACTTTCAGCATAACCCTTTCCCACTTTTTCGGGACTTCTTGGCCATCAGTCTCGGTTTCGGTATCCTCGTCGCTCTCGCCAGCCCGAACCGCGACCGCGCGCGGCTTCAGGACGCCCACGCGCGTGCGCGCCGCGGTGGCGCCCTGGCGGCGGACGCCGAAATGGCGGTTGGTGGCCCTCGCCCCGAGGAACGCGGACGGAACCGCGCACGCGCTCGCGGCCATGACTACAACGCACGCGAACGAGTCCTACGCTGGACTCGACGAGCAAGCGAGACGTCGGTAAGGGCGCGTTGAGGTAGCGCGCTCTCCGTTGTGTACGCGAGGCGCCGCCCGCAAAAGCGTGAAACGTCATCAGTACGGCACTTTTCACCTTCAACTGCCACGTGTGCCAATTTCACTTTTCAGCAACCGTCTTGCTTTTCAAACGCAAAAAGGATCTGGCGGTGCGGGGAAGGAACGGGCGGCACATTGGCGAGCGCTAGGGGTGTTCTTCCCGAGGGAAAGTCGCCTCCAGCCTCGTCGCCGTCGAGTCGCGTCCGTCCAGGCGGTCGCGCGTCGTTTCGGTTTCGCGCGTGGAGTCGACGTACCGCGTGCGGTTTCGCAGGTGGTGCAAGCGAGGCGACACCTAGCTTGCTTCAAACAAACCAAGCAAGGAGGCTCAGACCTGCTGACCCGTGGCGCACGCGGGTGCGATGGATAGCGCGGAGAAACCGCCGAGCGCTGCGGCGGGGGGCGATGCTCGCCGTAAGCGCAAGGCGAACGCCGCTGGTATCCAGACCGGAAACAAGGAGAGCGCCGCGCCTGGATCTGCGGAGCGCGCGGCTGCGAAACAACTTGTGGCGGAGCAACCCAATGGCGTGCCTGAGCTCGTGCGAAGGGTTGATACCATGATCCGCGACTTGGACGAAATCATGAAGCTCGCGAACCCGCACGTCGCCGTCGTGGCGCACGTCGCGGATTTGGTGAACGCCATGGGCGCGGTGATCACGGCGGTGGAGAACCCCGCGGCGAAGGCTGAGTTTCACGGCGAGCAAAAGATTCACAACGAGATCAAGGCGCAGGCGGAGCGCGCGAAGGAGATCTTGGGCAAAGCGGTGAAGGTTAAGATCGACCAGAACTTGAGCGACAGCACCGTGCACCTGCCACGGCTGGCGAACTTCATGACGAACCCGCTTCCCATAATCTTCACCGCGGAAGAACTGGCGCCCCTCACCGTGGATGTCGCGCGACGCGCGGCGGAGGCGTGCTGGAAGCTGGCGCTTTTTGATTCGGCGACGAAGCAAAAAACGCGCGCCGCGGTGGGTTTGCTGGACGGCTTGCGCCAAGTTCTGGAAACCGTGAACCCCAAAGAAAGCAAAGTTCACCGGGCGGTGGCGAACGCGCTGCTTGCGCTTGATGCGCACGACTACTTTGGCGGTAAAATCACCGAGGCGTTTGGGTTCCTCGCGACGAGCGACAAAACCTCGGTGACGCGCGCGGAGGTTGAAAACGCGCTGAAAGGCTTGAAACGCGACGTCCGGATGTTCGCGGACATCGCGAAACAGGACTCGGACCACGCCGGGAAGCTCGCGGCGGAGGGCATTGGCGCGGTTTTGGTGCCTTTGCTGGGGCTGAAGGAGAAAAAAAACCTGGCCTGGGTAGAGGAACAAAAGCCGTACTTCACCGGCGCCGTCGCGGTTGAAAAGGAAGTCTGCCACGCCATCGGCGTTCTCGTGTCGCACATCGCGGACAGGGAGGTGTGCCAGAGCTACATCGTGGATGCCGGGGCGATTCCCGCGCTGATACAAATTCTGAACCGCCCGCCCCCAATCGCCGTGTCCGGGTTGAGCGCTGAAACCCGAAGAGCCGCCGAGGCGTACGCGTCGGCGTCGCACGAGCTCGCGCGCCGCGCCGCGGACGCCATCAGGAAGCTGGTGCACGACTTTGAAGCGTTCAAGCTGATGGTTCGACAGGAAGAGGGCGTCCCTACGTTGCGCGCTCTGCTTGACCGGAGGGACACGAAAGTGCAGCGCGCCGCCGCGGCTGCGCTCCTCACGCTCGGCGAGCACGACCGCTTGGTGAAGGAGATTGAGAAGCTGACAGAGACGCTCGTGGCGCGGCCTGACGCGGATCGCGCGCGCGACGCGCTGAAAACGGCGGTGCGGACTTTAGCGGAGCTCGCCAAGGAGGGCCAGCAGGTGAGCGCGGAGGGAGATATGGTGGACGCGGTGGTTCGGTCGGGGGCGGTTGAAGCGATCGTGCCGTTGTTATCCCTGTCCCAACGCGTCGGCGAGGAGTACGACGTGAGCTTTGGGGATATCGAAAAAGAAGCCAGCTACGCCATTTCCCTGATGGCGAGCAAAGGTACGGCATTGGGCGTTTCCCAAATCCAGGCGCACTGTTTTATCTCTCGGCTGGTGACTGTTCGGACCGATTACGGTGACTGTTGTCCATACATCGTCCAATACACGCCCAACATGGGACTGACACTTTTTTACAATCAAAGACGTGAACCAAAACCGAATCGCCGCCGCTGGCGCGCTTCCCGGTTTGGTCGCGCTTCTGCAGCGGTACCCGCCCCAAACAACCGGGTCCGTGGCGACGAGCGTGGCACGACGAGCCGCGGACGCGGTGACCAACCTTGCGCACGAAAACAACGTGATTAAAAACGAGGTAAGGAAAGAAGGCGGCATTCCGCCCCTCGTGTCACTTCTTGAAACCAAAGACCCGAAGGTGAAGCGCGCGGCGGCGAGCGCGCTGCGCACGCTCGCGTTTAAAAACGACGACAACAAAAACCAGATCGTGGAGTGCGGCGCGCTGCCTATGCTGATTTTCATGGTCAAAAGCGACGACGCGTTGATTCACTACGAAGCCGTCGGGGTGATTGGCAATTTGGTGCACTCGTCCACGCACATCAAGCGCCGCGTACTTGACGAAGGCGCGCTGCAGCCCGTGATCGGGTTACTAAGCAGCGAGTGCCCCGAGTCGCAACGCGAGGCTGCGCTTTTGCTAGGGCAGTTCGCGACCACGGATTCGTTTAAAATCAAAATGGTCCAGCGAGGCGCGATTCGGCCTTTGATTCAGATGCTGGGTAACAACGACGAGCAGCTCCGGGAGATGGCGGCGTTCGCGCTCGGGCGCCTGGCGCAGGACGCGGACAACCAGGTTGGCATTCTGCACGCCGCCGGCTTGCGGCCGTTGCTTGACTTGCTTGATTGCGACAAAGGGAATTTGCAACACAACGCCGCGTTCGCGCTGTACGGCCTGGCGGACAACGAAGACAACGTCCCTGATATCGTCCGCGAAGGCACGGTGCAGAGGTTAATGGGACGGGAGCTCATCGTCCAGGCGTCGAAGGATTGCGTGAAGAAAACGCTGGACCGTTTGAAGGGCAAAATCGCGTCGAGCGCGCGCGTGCTGCGGTACCTGATCTACCTCATGACCACGGACCCGGACGGAGCGGATGCGCAGAGAATCGCGGTGGCACTGGTGCACCTGGTGGACGACGCCTTGGGGGAAGAGCTGCGGGAGGTGTTCATCAAGAAACTGGGCCTTCCCATCTTGCTGCGCGTGCTGATGCCGAGCGGCCCCGGAAACGACAAAACCACGGCGAAGGCGCAATCGCGCAACGAAGCGTGTTTCGCGCTTCACGTTTTGTTAAAGAAAGTCACCGGAAAACTCCCACCAGAGGACGCGCCTTTGCCGCCCACTCCGGACGCGCACCTGGACGAGCACTTCAACACCCCCGATTTAAGTGACATCACGTTCGTGGTCGGGGGCGAGGAGTTTTTCGCGCACAAAATCGCCTTCACGCATTTCCCAAACCAGTTCCACGACGACGTCTCCGCGCGAAGAACCTCAGCGCCGGGCGAGCGCGCGGTTGTTGACTTCTCTCACCTTTCCGGTGACGTGTTCCGGGCGCTGATGCGGTTCACGTACGTTTCGTCCCTGGACAGTGAACGGCCGGACATCGCCCAGGACCTGATGCGCGTCGCCGTGAAGTACGACATGCACGAGCTGAAGCGCCGGTGCGAGTCGCTTCTTTGCGACGACGTCGTGGCTAAGGGCGAGACGTTGGGCGCGTTTGACTTGGTGGAACGCTTCGACCTGGCGGAGTCCCTGGACGCCACGAGCGTGAGCATTCGGTGCGCCCTGCACGCGCTGGAGCACCACGTCGCGATGAACACCCAGCTCGGGCCCACGAAGTTCGCGCAGCTCACGGGGAAGATGGTCGGTAGGATCGACGAACACGCCCGAGCCATGTTTCACCGGCTGCCGACGTCCTCCGACGGACAAACCAGGCTCACGGCGTAGACGGCTAAGATTTACGACGTAACTCCAGATGACGCGAGACGTATTCTCGTTACCAGACGCGAGATGTATTCATAGAATGTTTAATTAGACACGCATTAACACTACGGGGCGTCTAAAACTACGGGGCATCCCCCGTCCTGGCGCGTTTGCGCTCCGGCGACGTTTCCTCCGCGAACGCCACTTCGGGGGTCAGTTTGAAGGACAGACAAAGCATGATTTTGTTCGGCGCGACGTCTCGCACTTCGTGGACCTTTGGGTTTGCGATTTTTCCGCCCAGGAAACCCTCCCCCCGTGCCACCACGTCCGCGTGTGTTTCCGAGGCTTTCTTGAACGTGTACACGTGTATCGTGGGGAGGGAACGGTGCCCCCACACACGTTTGTCAAACGCGCCCTTGAACACGTCCAGGAACTCAATCGCGCTCGCCGGGAGGTTCATGGTGACGTGGTCGAACGTCGCGCCCGGCGGCGGCGTTCCCTCGTCCAAACCTAGACTCGGCACCGCCCACTTCACAGGCGGAGGCTTGGCCGGCTTGCATTTCGCGTCCAGGGCGGTCTGTTTTACGTTCTTCTTGTCTTGCGTTGTTGTCTCCAAATCGTGTGTCGGTCCGCTCCCCGGCCGCAACAGCGCTTTGATAAACGCCCGCGCGTCCAGGTTGTAACACTTGATTAAGTTTTTCACCCTGTTTCCCGCCGCGTTCAGGCGTAAATACTCGGTGCACGCCGGGTTCAAGTCCGAGGCGTATACCCTTATACCCGCTTTCGCTGCGGGAACCGCGAACGGGCCGATTCCGGCCATCACGTCGCACAACACTTCCCCAGGTTTGATGCAAGCGATCAACCTCTTGTGCTCCGCTTCTAGCCTCGAGTTCCAATACACCTCGCCAAAGTCGACTTTGAAGGTTATCCCGTGCTGCCTTACTTCGGTTACCAAGCTGGTATCCCCCGCGAGGAGTTCCCAGGTTGGCACGCGGAACTCACTAGAAATAGCGCCTATCTTGTTCACCACCGTTCGCAACCGTGGGTTCTTGTCAAGCAACACCCGGCCTATCACGTGCCTCCACTCGCACAGCTCGTCCCGCAGGTTGAGATGCGCGATGTGCCCCACCGTTTCGAACGACCCCGGGACTTCACACCCGTCCGGTAACATCTGTTTCAAAACCTCCTCCGCGTTCCAGTACTCATAGTCTAAGTGTAGCTCGTGTTCGGTCCAGGTCAACTCTTCTAGCCCGGCCATGGCTTTCTGCGCCGGTGTCACGGTGGGCAACTCGCGATCGGTCACGCTTTCGCGAAACAAAAAAAGCCGCGACCCCGCATCCAAAGGGTCGACAAGCACGCATCTTTGCCGAGGCATGTCCAGCGCGACGGAACGCAGAGCCTTCATGAGTAAGTTACACTTGGCCTGCGGTGACGAACGAGTTGGGGGGTGTTAGTTCCGAGCGCGGGGTGAATGACCGACCGCGGTACACGGCGGCGGCGGCGGAGCGCTCGCGAAACATCCAGCGGGATGTGCGGTGGATGGATCACGACGACGCACCTTCGGAACGCGCAGCGCGAGGAGCTTCAACGTCTTAACATACTTGCTCTTGTCGATGATAACCTCGGGAGCGGGCTCGAGTCGAGTGAACGGCTCGGTCATGGTCCCGCCCAACGCGGTGGCGCCGCGGAGACTGCGCGTTAAGCGCCACGACACCGGGTGAAAAGTCCGAGAGAAAAAAGGCAAGGCGAAGCACTTTTTGGCATTCAGTTGATTACGAAACGGAGTTACTTTCATCTAATACAAAATACCCCAACAGCTATGCTCGCCTCCTCGCTCGTCGTATCCACTCCGAGCGCATGTCAGCGAGACACCACGACGACGCCGTCGTCGCGGTCCCGCTGACCCCCCCCGCTAATCGCCGAAACTTACTTCTTCTCGATGATGAGCGACTTCCTGAGAAGCGCCCCGACCGTGTCCGAGGGCTGCGCGCCCTTGGCGAGCCACGCCTTGATAGCGGGGGCGTTCAGGTTGGACTGTTTTTTAATAGGGTCGTACCACCCGAGCTCCTGTGGTTTGGCGAATTGATTGGGGGAAACGAGGTCAGCGGTGGGTTCGGGCGGGACGCGGGTCGGTACCGACATTTCTAAAATGTTTCTTATCATTGCAGCGCGCTTTCTGCCATCGAAAAGGGGCGATTCGGGGAAGGCCCACGCGGTCGAGGCACGTCACGCACCTCGATGGGAGCACCGTCGCGACGCTTGCGTGAGTCGATCGCGACGATACGGTAGAACGGCGTGCGAATGCGTCCGAGGCGGGTGAAGCGAATCTGTGCGACGAGAGGGAGGGACGGGGGTCAGGCACAGTCGTGGTAAGGTCGTAGGGCACTGGTGTCACAGGTCTAGGGTTTGTTTCGTGATGACGCGCGCCGGAAACACGCCGCGCGGCGAGTTCGTGATTGCTACGTGCGCACCTTAACCATCGCCTCGGTTTTCAAGGACGTTCGGGGAACCACCGCGTTGACCGTGGGAGCCTGTGGATGGTCGGGAGGCGAGGGTCAGACTTACGGTACGCCATTGGAAGTCGTCGCCGCGTTCCGGCACGTGAGATGGATAAAACGCATTCGCGCATTCGCCGGCCATTGGGTAACGCGATACGCACCGAGACGCGAAGCGCGCGGGCATCAGCGACGTTGCGGCCGAAGCTAATAGCAGCGGCGGACGTGGAAAGAGCAGCCATGGTTTCCGACGGCGGAACAACGGCGGTGCTCCGAAGTGTGTGTGCCGACGACCCGTCGTCGTCGACGAAACATGGAAACAAAAGTTTTCCAGCAGTTTTCGAATCGCGTTTCAAGTTCCAGTCGTTTGCCCTTCCAACGTTTCCTTCGTCGCCTCGCACACCGCCCTGCCCTGTGGAGAGCCGGGGGGATTCGTGTGTCTGGCCCGAGTCCAGACGGCGGCACTTCGTTGTCCACCATGGACACGTCCACGGCGACCCCCGCGGAACACGACGCGGCGACTAAGTTACAGGCGACGTTCAAAGGCCACCGGGCGCGCAATTTGTTCGAGGAACGCAAAGCCAGCGCGTCTGCAAATGCGACGTACGTCACGGCTCAAGCGGAGCGGTCAGCGCGTATGAACGAGCGCGAGGAGAAGAAAGCCATGTTGAGAGACCTCACCGCGAGCGAAGTAGAGGATTGGCATTTGCAGCAGGAACACACCGCCGCGGTGGTGGTGCAGAGCGGTTTCCGAATGCACTTGGCCAAGGGTGCGGCGCAAAAGCTGAGGGATACAAAGGCGGCGCGCCCGCGCGCGCCGCGGCCGGTTGACGCGGTGTCGGCGGACATTCTCGCCGCCGCCTTGGAAGGGTCGTTTAAGCCCTACGCCGCCGGGTACGATGAGCTGGGGGAAAGCACAAGTTACACACCGTTGCGACAACGAACCCCGAAACCGATAGCGCAGGTCGTGGCCGGGTTGAAGCTGCGGCACGCGCGAATTGCGTCGGCGGGTTTGGGTGAAGTGACAATGGATCAATACCTGGAAGGCCGGCGGAACAGCGACCAACTGATCAACGAGTACAAAGAGTCGCAGCCGAAGTCGGCGGCGCTGGAAGCGGCGCGCACGGAAAAAAGACGGCTGGCGGAAAAAGCGCACCAAGCGCAGCGAGCGGCGGCGCACAGCTCGCTCGCCGAGCTGCCCGCGGACGCCACGCCCGCGCAGTTTCCCGACCCCGCCGGTGCCGACCCGGCGACCGTTCGTAAGGCGCACGCTGAGCTACTGGAGCACGCGCGACAAGAAAGCAAGTGGTGGAAGCCTCTGGTTGGGAAGAACAAGGAACAGAGGGTGCTGGATGACATGGACGCGGAACGGCGGAAAACGGGTGCGGCGGTGGAAGCGTAAATTGTGTTGCGCCAACTCCTTTGTAACTGCTAGTACTGTCATGACTGTGTACAATAAAACCCGTTACACAGTCGTTACAGCCCGTGAAACAGTAGTTCCTACTGTTGTACAATCATTCATCACTCAGCTCCACTTCCCACACACACTTCCGCGCAACGTCGATTTGATTCATCAGCCTCGCCGCCGTCACCGCGTCGCTTCCGGTTGCGAAGTCCACGCTTAGGATGTTGGACGTGCGGCACCCGAATTGGACTGACTCGCGCGCGAACGGGAAAAGCAGTGGCTCGGCTTTCGCGTTTAGCGCGCGAAGCGTCTTTGGACGGCCGGGCAGCACGCTTTCTAAAACCGTCCCGACTTGCGCGGTTAAGGTCCAGCTGAGTTTTGACAACGTCGCTCCCGAGTCCTTGCTGGCATTTCCGTTCGCGAACGCGATCGTCTGCGCACGCGCGTACCCGACCAACACTGACGGGTCACCCGTATCCGCCCAGCCGTTGCGAAGCAACCGGGGCGGCCACAGAAAGTCGTCGGCGATGTCGCGCGTCGCTTTGCTTACCTTTTTTGTTTTTGAGGAAAGGTCTTTTTCACCGTAGTCCCCGTCCCCGAATACCACGAGCGCTCGGTGATTCATCGAAACCATCTCCCCTATGGTGCGGTTTAAACTGCAATTGCCGTCAACGTCAACCGCCCGCGGTAGCAGCACGTCTCGCAAAACTTCCGCGATCGTCGTTTTCAACGCCCGCGTTTCCTCCTCGCTCGGCGTCCCGTCCAAGTGCGAAACCTGGACCACCACGAACTCGCCTTTGTGTTTCTCCAGAAACCGCCTGAGCTGCGACAACACAAAACTCACCGGCACGCCCACCTCGGCGTGGTGCACGCACCATTTTGTACCGTTCCAACCCGCGCGTATGTCGAGGTACCGGTACCCGGCGTGTAGTTGCGCGGACACGTCCCCACCCTGCGTCAACGCCCAGTTTGTGATCACCTCGTCTACAGGGATGCCGAGTTTCTCCGCGACCGCGATGGCCGCGGTCGCCCATGGAGGGGGGAAATGCGCATCCGGCATCGTCTGTTTCGTGAGCCAATACGCCCCGCTGTCGTGCGTACCGGGAAGCACCACGGAGTGCAGCGTGCGGGGGTACAACACATCAGCGTCATCAGCCATCCAATCCCCTAAACTCGTTTTAGATTCACGGGAAACTCCCGGGCGGAGCTCGAGCGACGAGCGACCCGCGAGCGGGTTCACGCGCGCGCCACCGGCCGACCCGGTCGCAAGCGCGCACGCTACAAGCAGCCACGCAAATCGCGGTGTCATGGCTGTGAGCCGGGCGCGCGGCCGACTGAGATGCGACGTTTTTGATTCCTCGGACACGGCACCGCGGGTTTGCCAATCAGCTGGACCGACGAGCCAGTGAAATAAAAGCAGCGATGGAAGCGTCGGTTCTTTCAGTTCGAGCGACGCGGTACCTAGGTGCCTCCTTCGCGGCGCCCCTCTTAACAAGATGGCCTGCGTCGCTCTCGGCGCGTCCGTCACGGCGCGCGTGACGCCCGGTGGGCTCAAGCCCAGCCGGAGGGGCGCGGTCGCCCGGGACGCCGATGCTGTTTTTCCCGTGCGAAGGTCTATCCGATGCGACGCGTTGGATGACGCGCGACCCGTGGTTCACAAGAAAGCCCCACCCGTCCCCCGGCGCGGTTTCATGGGAACCGCCGCCGCTGTGGTCGCTGGTGTGCTTCCCTGGTCAAAAGATCTCGCCGCGTTCGCCTCTGGGGACCCGTTCCCGTACCCCGACGTGGTGACCATGCAGGAGGCGTTCTGGGCCAAGGCCACCAAGGCGGCGCACCCCGAGCGGTGGTATCCGTACTGGTGGGCGCTGCCGTTGGCGCCGTACGGCTCGAAAGCCACGGCGATGGCGGTCGTTGTGCCGGGCGAGGTGTGGACGTTCGACCAGCTCCAGGGTTTACTGGACGTGCTGGTGAATGTTCGGATGACGGTGATTAAACTCGAAAACGGCGGGCTGTGGGTGCACAACCCGGTTGCACCGACGAACGAGCTCATGGCCATGCTGGCGCCAATCGTTGACGAGCACGGCCCCGTGAAGCACATCGTGGTGGGCAGCGCCGCGATCGAGCACAAAATATACGCCGGGCCGTTTTCCAAAAAGTTTCAAGCCGCCGACGTCTGGCTCCCCCCCAAAAACTGGTCCTTTCCCGTGGATTTACCGTTGGAGACGTACGTGCCGTACTTCCCCAAAGGAAGCCCAAAGACGCTTCCCGAGGACACCCGGTCTGGCGTCGGTGCCGTGCCGTGGTGCGAAGAGATCGAGCACAGCGTGCTGCAGGTGGGCGGGTCTTCGTTACGGAACTTCTCCGACCCGTGGTTCGTAGACACCGCGTTTTACCACCAGAAAACGAAAACGTTGTTGGTCACCGACGCGGTGCTGCACGTCTCACCCGACCCGCCCCCAATCAACTCTCTCGACCCTGAACCCCTGTTGGTGCGAGGCATGGACGCCCCGGATTTGATGCTGCCGAACACCCGGGAAGCGAGGAGTGCTGGGTGGGGCAAAACCGTTTTGTTTGGTTTGCTGTTCCAGCCGGCGGCGGTGGACGTCCACATCGATTTGAAAAAAATCAACAAGTCCTTCCTGGACGGGTTCACTTGGGACGAAAAGTGGCGCGACGGGTTCGACAATCTGTGCGCCAAGCCTCTTTTCGTGCCCCCGATTTTACAAGTCCTCGCGTTTCCACGGCGCAGGGACGAAGTCAAGCAGTGGGCACAAGGCGTGGCGCAGTGGGACTTCGAGCGGATAATACCGTCTCACCTGGACGGGCCGATCGATGCGGGGCCGAAGGAGTTTGCACGCGCCATGGACGTCGCGCTCGGAGAGGACGGACACGAAACTTTCGGGGACGACGTGAAGACGTTGGTGGCGATTGAAAAGCTTTCGCGGGATATCAAAAGCCTTGAGGAAGCCAGGCCGCTGACTGACGATTCGCCTATCAAATACTACGTCAAGCCGGGGCTTGACGTGGAGACAACCGCGGAGGCGGTGTCGGCGTGAGCGGGCGCTTTGTGGGAAGGTGAAATTTATCAACACGTATCGTCTCATCATATCGTCATGGTCGTATCGTCTCATCGTCTCGTCATGGTCGTCACGCATTCATCACCGTCACCACCTTCAACGCGTAGATTGTTCGGCGGTTCGGCTTACGTCTCACCCGTTAGCTCTAACGACTTCTTTCCTTTTCAAATAGTTTTTCCAGTACTGTTTTAAGCTCTCCTCGTGTGTTGGTGAGAAAGGCCTCGAAACCCGCTCCGTAGTGCGCCTTGAACGGCCCGTTGTCGTTCATCAACCTCGCAAGCCCTTCGAGCTTGGCTACCTTTTTGTCGCATTTAATGGCTAGCTCAGACAACGTGGTGACCAGCGCGTCTATCTCCACGCTCTCTGCTGAGGTGTGTCTCTGTCGTCGGTTTGCGGGCTCTGCCTTCTCGAGAAACACTTGGCACTTATCCCGCATGCTGTCCATCATAGAGACGATTTCATCACGCGTCTCAGTGGGTTCGGTCGCCATGTCAATGCCGGAGAGTACGTGAGACGGCATGAGAAGCGGTGGGGCGGCGGGGGCGGCGGGAGGGCGGAGGCAAGCGCTCGGGAAAGTGACGGGGTTTTGAAAAACTGGAGAAAGTATATAACAAAAAAACTCCCAGGCGCACGTCACTCGTCATCGTATCGTCTCATCATATCGTCGTGGTCGTATGGTGCTATCGTCTCATCGTCTCGTCCTGGTCGTCACGCATTCATCACCGTCATCTCCTTCAAAGCGTAAATTGTTCGGCGGTTTGGCTTACGCCGCACCGTACGCCGCACCGTACGGGTGACTCAGTGCCTTGTTAAGCTCTTTTCGCATCTCGGCGATAAAGCTCTGGAGGCTCTCCTCCTCCGCAACCTTGACCTGCATGAAGTCCACGGGAAGCAAAGCCGCCGAAACCTCTTCGAGCCTGCGCATCTTTTTGTCTCATTTTCTGCCTAGTTCAGTCACCGCGACGTACACAGCGTGGCACTCCTCCGGCGAGGGGTCGTTCGCGTTTGGCGTGGGCGTCTCTTTCGAGAGCCGGTCTTGCATCTCTTTGCACTTCTCGTGTATGCTGTCCAACAGAGACATGATTTCAGCAGGCAACTCAGTGAGTTCGATGGCCATGTCGGTGACGGAGGGTACGCGAGACGGCATGGGAAGCGGAGAGGGCGGCGGAGGGCAAGCGCTCGGGAGTGTGCCACGTTTTTGAAAAAGTTCACGCTAACTTATCGGCTCTTCCCGTGTTTTTTCTCGTTTTCCCGCTCCCGCTGCCCCCTCAACACGCCACTTCACCCAGCACGAAGGTATGGTCAGCGAGCACCACGCACTCGACGCGCTTCGTTCGCATGCCGAGCCCCCCACACTACTGACAATGGACACCGTTCTGTGTGACGCAGACACCGGTGTCGACGTCGACACCCCCCTCTCGCGCAGTCGCAAAAAAGAAGAAGGAATAAACCTGTTTTCTTCCTCCCCCTACGACTGGCTGGACGAGCATTTTACGGTGGACGCCACGGACGTTTTGTTGGGAAGCTTCACGTGCGCGTTAAAGCGCGGCATTCTGATTCAAGGCAAGCTCTTCGTCGTGGCGGGCGAGCACGGCGGCCCGAGGGTGTTGTTCCACAGCAGCTTGTTTCGCAGGGTCACGACTCTTGAGTTAAACTTGGCGGACGTGTTTTCGGTGGAAAAGAAAAACTCCGCCGGCGCGCTTTCGGGGCTGAAAATCGGACACGGCGACGGCGAAGCTTTGGTGTTCTGTTCGTTGTTTTACCGCGAGAACGCGTATCGATGCGTGTACGAGGCGTGGAGACGTGCTGTTGGGCAAACTGCGTCACCCCCACCGACGCTTTCGCCGCCACCTGGTATTTACCCTCCGCCACTGAGTGATTCTCCGCGAACGCAAGCGCATCCCCCGCCGGCTTCGCCGACGCCGGGAAGAATAAGAAGAAGCAACTCCTGGCCTCCTCGCGTCGTGCCTTCTGCTTGTTCTCAAAACACTTCTTTGCCGTGTTTCCCGTTTCCCGACGTCAACGACACGTCCCGCAGAGTGCTTCACCACACGTTTCCCGGTTTCGACCCCGAGCTCGTGTACCACGCGTTGTTCGACCCAAACGGGGCGTTGCTCGAGAAACACCTTTCCGAGAACTGCGGCGCCGACGCCATTGTGATCGCGCCGCGAACCGTGTCAGTCGCGAGCGGAAAAGAAAAACAAGCCATCGCCACGCGTTCAATAAAGTACTCAGCCCCGACGTCGTACAAGTTCCCGAACATGCCCAAGCGGTGCGAAGTCGCGGATACGCAGGAGTACACGGTTTGTTTGGACGGAGTTTTTTCGGGGTCGGATCAATTCTCAAAAACAGGCGACTACGGGGCTGGCGGCGATGCGTTGTCAAACGAATCGTCAAAAAAAACGTGGACCATGCGCTCGTCATGCGCGATGCGCGGCGCGCCGTTCGCGGATTGCTTCGTGGTGCGTTCGCTGGTTCGCGTCACGCCGTGTTACTCCACGGGCGGTACCTTCGTCGAGGTGTTCGGCGATGTCGACTGGCAGAAACCGGTGAACGGCATCTTGAAAGGTTTGGTTCAACGAGGCGCCCGCGATTCGCTGCGCAAGAGCTACCAGAAGATGCTCGCGCTTTGTAACGCCGAGCTTTTGTCCGCGTCGCCGGCGGAAACGGAACTCATTTCAAAAAGAGGAAAGAGGTCATTTGTGAAAAACCGATCAAGACGCGCGTGTTCCGTGGACTCCGGCGAAGTGAGTGACTTTGACGTGCCGCGGGAGGCGTCTTTTTTCCGAGAGCCAGGTGTGGCGCAAACGCTTGTTGGGACGGTGGGTACGAACCAGGGTGAGGCCGAAATCGAAAGGAAACAAGACGAGCGAGAGAGGCCCCAAACGACGCAAACACTCGGGGACTTCGCAGACGCCACGTGGTGCGTTCCCAGTGTGATTCTTTTGGTCACCGCGCTTCTCGGTTTGTACGCGCTCTCGCTGTACATGTTCGCGACGGAAGGAGTTTTTTTTCACACGCAACACGGAGGCGAGGCTACGCGACGACTGGACAGGGTTTTCCCTGACGAGCAAAGGGGAATCACGAAACGCGTTTTGAAACAAGCGCTTCTTGGCGCGGCGAGGGACGACGCTTTCCTGGACGCCGCGGTGGGTTTCCTGAACCAGCGCCGAATTGATGAGTGAGCAATTGGTCATGACACCCAATTTTCCCAATTCCCAAGCGCGAGGCGAGTGAGCCGCGCGCTGCGTCCAACTCGGCACAACGATAAAGGTACGTTGATGCAGTGGCTCGTTGTTTGATAAAAAACGTGACGCCAATAACGGGGGCCATCACAGCGAAACAAAAACCGGAATCGTCACCTTCGCGGTTTCATCGTGAATGCGACTTTTTCCGCGGCGCCCGCCCCGAGCCGCGACGACGCGGCTCCGCTTTGCGAATCGCCGGCGGCCTTTCTCCCTTTTTTGTCTTTCGGTTTCCCTGCCTCCGCCGACGTCTCCGAAGACGTGGCGTATTTCCCCTCCGCGTTGCTGCTCTGCCCCGGCCGAACCTTCCCGTCCAGCATCAGAAACGGCGAGTTGGAAACCTGCTGGATGCGTTTCATGCTCTCCATGGACCCCACGGCGCCTTCGTTCGCCAGTTTTTCCGCCATCTTCTTAACCTTCATCTCTTCCTGGTACTGCTTTAACCGCTTCTCTTTTTTGTTCTTAGAAGGCTCGATGCCGTGGAACTTGTGGCACAAATCCCGGAACGCCTCTTTCGGGGTCATCTTCCGCCCAAACTCGTCGAACTTATCAAGGTGGAAATCGAACTTCTTGCCTTCGTGCGACCCGCTGGGAATCGCCGCGGCCTCACGCGACCGCTGCAACGCTAACGGCTTTTTGTCGTTCGTACGACCGTCCCACATCTCGGTTTCGTTTAGCTTACCCGTGTCCTTCAAAAGCGCCAGGGTCGCAGCCAAGCCTTTGGAAGCGGTGGAGGCCTCGCCTATGCCGCCTAGGTTCACTCTCTGTTCCACCGGGGGCGGCGGCGGGGGCGGAGGCATCGGAGCGTCGTCCACGACCATTTCCTCGTCCCGCGGCGGTGGCGGAGGTGGCGCGTCATCATTCGCCTCCACCGGGTCTTCCGCCTCCTCCAAGTCCGCGACGTGGATACCTTGTACGAACTCCTGTGTGTCGCTGAACACCACCCCGGGTGCGTCGGCGCCAATGCGGGTATCAACCAAAGGGTCGCCTCGTTCCTCCGCCAAACGCCGCTCCGCGACCGCCAACACGAGCGCGTCGCCGTTCGCGCCGTTGGCGGCCTTGGCGACTTGCCTTCGCGACCGCGCCAGCGCGCGCTCCAGCTCGAAATCGTCCTCGTCTTGACCGACATCGCCCGCCATCTCGGCTAGGATTTTCTGATCCGTCGCCTTCTTGGCCTTTATCTTCGCCGCCGCGAACTGCGCGTCCTTTTTCCACCGCTCCGTCGCGAGCGCCGCGTCCACCGAACTGCCCTCCTCCGCGCGTTGTTTCCGCGAACCCAGCTCGTTCATCTCAGGCGCGTCCGCCTCGAGCTCGTCGAGGTCTATTTTCTTCTCGCGTATTTTCTTGCGTCGCTTTTTCGGCTTGTTGAACGCAACGGATGACGCTTCCTTCTCGAGGACTTCCGCTTTGGTCATGAACTCGGCGAGGGTTTTTTTAGTCACGCTCGCGCTTTGCTCCACGGCGTCCGCGGCGACGCCGCCGAGCGTAGCGGCGAGTTTTCTTTTAATCAGCTCCTTTTTCTGTTCCTCGTCAACGGAGATTATTCCGACATGGTTCAAGGTCAAAACAGTTTCTTGCTTCTCGTCGTACTTGCCGAGCATGGCTTTCGAGGGTAACGATAAATCGTTCTCCTCGGCGAAGGGCGAGTCGTCCGTTTGTTTCGTCGCCGCCGTGCGCGCGCGCTTCCGCCGCGTCTCCTCCGCGAGCAAAACGTTCTCCAGCTCATCCCCGTCGTCGTTCACCCCCGTCCTCGTGTCATCCAGAATGTGCGAGTCTCGCAACGTGAGGATCATGGTTTCCCCCTCACCGACGTCATCCGCGCCGTGCCGCACGGTGAGGCCCGCGAGCTCCTTGGAAGTGTACGCGTCTGACTTAAAAATATTCTCGTCGCCTTCGGATTCCTCGTCATCCTCGTCCTGTTCCGCGAGCTTCTTCGCCAGCTCGAGCGCTTTCCGCTTCTGCTCCTCCAACCTCTTCTTCTCCTCGGTTCGGCTTTTACTAATCCACGATGTCAAATCGTCGCCCTCGTCCTCGCCCAGCTGTTTCGTGCTCGCGTTTCGCGCATTCATCATTCGCGTCTCCTTGGCGGCGGCGATTCGTGCCGCGATCTCGGCAGTCTCCTTGCTCTTCTGCTCATCCCGTCGTTGCGCGTGCGCCTGCGTCTCTGCTTCGCGCCGGCGCTTTGTTTCGTCACTCTCGCCCGTGCGTAAGGGCTTCAACCCGAGCTGTTCCCTCACGCGGTTCGTTTCCTCAAGGGACATGGACACCTCGCCGCCGGCTTCGGTGGTTCTTGCGTCGATGCCGCCCTCGGGGAAAGCCGTGTTCGGGGCGGGGCCGGGTGCTGTCTCGCCATCCTCGCGCTCGTCGTCCTCGTCGCGCGACGTCATGACGCCAATCGCTTCTGTTGGGAAACAGAACGGCCACGGAGGCGCGCGGAGGCTGTGGCAACCTGGCGACGGGGCGACGCGATTTAAATCGATTTCGTTTTCGCCAACGAACGAAAGCTACGATTTCGCAAAAACGCTTCAGACCTTCATCAGTGCGATGGGCGACGAGGCGGGTACGCGCGATGCTCGACCCGCCCGTTTTCTCCACCGTGCTTGTGTACGCCACGTTTAGCCGGCACTACGTCGTGGCGGGCACCAGGGACAAAAGTAGGTGGCGAATTTTAAACGTGTCGCGTGTTGTCAACGATGACAACTCCCTGGATGCGTCCGAGGACCCGACGACGTACGACGAGTCTCAGTGCGCCAGGGTTCTCGCCTCCATTTCCGCGGGAAACGCGGGGGTGGGGGGCATGCGCTTGGTAGCACGCGGCGTAGCAGTGGTAGGGACGTTGCGTATTCTGGACGGCCATTACCTGTGCTTCGTCACCGAACGCGAGCTCGTCGGCCAGATTCGGGGCCACCATGTGTTCGGCGTGCGCGCCACGGAGCTTTTGCGAATTGCAGAATCTGGCAAGAGCGGTCCGACGTCGTCCAACTCGAGCTCTGGTAACACGAACAAGCACCAGTCCACGTCTGCAAACCCTCACGCACCTGCCAGCGCTGCGGAGAAGAAACTGAAACGACTGCTCACCACAAACGACTCCTCGCGCGGGTGTTTCTACAGCCACACCTACGGCGTATGCGCGACGTTACAGAGCAACGCGCTTGACTCCGACGCGGAGGCTTTGGCGAGGGTGGATTTTGACAGTGCGTTCGTGTGGAACTCTCACTTGTCGCGCCCTTTACGGGTGGCGATCGGGGAAACCGCAACGGCGAGGTGGGTAACCCCGCTGGTGCACGGCTTTTTCGAGATGCGCAGGGTGTCGCTGTTAGGCACGGCGTTGGACGTCGTGCTCCTGGCGCGGCGCTCACGGCACTTTGCCGGAACCCGGTACCGGCGCCGGGGGGTTAACGCAAGCGGCAGGGTGGCGAACGAAGTGGAGACGGAGCAAATATTAGACGTAGTGGTAGAAGCGGTGGATGACCGTGGAGGAGTGAGGGGCGACAAAAAAAACACACCGCCGCCGCGCGTCGCGAGCGCCGTGCAGATGCGCGGGTCGATTCCGGTGTTTTGGTCGCAAGAAGCTTCCGTTTTAGAGGCGCGACCTGAGATCGTTTTAGGAAACGGCCGCGCGGACGACCCAAATCACGCCGCGACTGCGAAACATTTAGACTTAGTGGAGCGCCGGTACGGCGCGCCTGTTATGATGCTGAGTTTGGTGCGCTCGAACGAGCGGCGGCGAAGGGAGGAGGTTCTTCGAGACGCGCTTCACGACGCGCTTGAGACGATCAACCAGGTACGTGCCGGGGCTGGACGCGAAAGAGTCGCGTGCGTGCACTGGGACTTCGCGAAGCACATGCGACGCGGCGCGCGGGTCCAAAACGCGAGTAACTCGGCAAATGGTGGTCTAGGTGAGACGCGAGCGGCGGCGCGCGCTTTAGAAACTGAAACGGATGCGACGCCCGACGCGACGACGCCCGGAGTGCGCGACACCGAGGTACGTATTGGGCCTTTCCCAAATTCCAGCACTGGTTGCCCATACAATACTGATAAATTTCTTGTACAATCACAGCCTCTGGAGTCTTCCACGCAAATTGGGTTGACGCGCCTAGCACGCGTCGCCGCTGGGGCGTTGGAGCTCGTGGGTGTGTTCGCGGTGGGCCCTCGGGTCGCGCTCGAAGCGGCCGCCGCGCGCCGCCCCTCGCGCGACGCGAGGGGCGGACCCACCGCGCGCGCCGCCGCCGCGTGGCGCGACGCCGGGTGCGAGCGCGTGACTGGTTTTGTGTCCTCTGACACTTCGCGCGATTACGCGTCTCCTTGGTCGGTGACCTTCGGCTCGCCGCCTTGGGTCACTTCCGATGACGACGTTCGAACGCAGATCGGGGTCATTTCTCAACGCGGCGCGCTTCGCACTCACTGCGTGGACTGCTTGGACCGGACGAACGTTGCACAGTTCGTCTGGGGTTTGGCCGCGATGGGGGCGCAGCTAGAAGCGCTTGGTATTTCGGACGACAAAGCGCTTCCCATGGACGGGTCTCTGGCGGGAATTACACTGGAGATGTACCGCGCGATGGGGGACTCGCTCGCGATGCAGTACGGCGGGAGCGAAGCGCACGCCGAGTTACTAAAAGGAAACGACGCGTCCGGGGCCGGGTCGGTGGCCGACGGCGGCGGCTGGGGGTTCGCCAGACGCGTACGCGAATCGGCGGCCACGACCTCAAATAAGGTGCTGACCTCCGTGAAACGGTGGCACAGCAACGCGTACACGGACCAAGACAAACAGACGGGTATCGACTTGTGGATCGGCGCGCACCCGGCGACGAAGGCGGTTGGCGCGCGCGTGGCCGAGACAGATACACTATTTTCGGAGGGACGCAAGAAAACAGAACCGCGTGTTGACCTGTCCACGCTGAACTGGACCCTGCTTCGCGGTGCGGAGTTCAGGGACAACCACGGCGGTGACGACGAAAATGGCGTTGACGAAAACGGCGAAACGTCAAAACTGGTTTCTCTGGCAACCGTCACCGCGTCGCGACTCAAAGCGACGCCCGTGCGTTTGGAAAACAACTCGTCTCGGCGAGGATTCGCTCCGCCGCCCGGATCGACCCTGGAGCGAACACAATGTGCTCGACTAATCTCACACGTTTGCGACGAATGTTCGTCCCTACTCGTTTCCGAGGAGGACGCTCGGCTTTACGCCTTCTTCGCGACGCGCGCGGAGGTGGACGAGTCGTTTTATTTCCCGGAGATCGGGAAGGGCGGCGCTTTTTCTTTTTCGTGTACCAATCGAAACGAACCTCCGTTCGACGAACTCGATTGGAAACACGAGTGGAGCGAAACCGACGCGGCGGCGGAGTACGCCGCGATCGCGACGGCGGTTGAAACGGCCGCGCGCGTGTAGATTAGAAGTGTAGACGGCGCGGATACTAGTGGCGCGCCCTTTTCAAAAAGCCAAATCCTCGGACGGACCGACTCTTCGTCTTCCCTATACAACAACAACGTTCATCTGAGAAAGAGGCTGACGCCGGACGTCCGCGGCACGAGAACCCTGGACGCGTCGTCGGCGCAACACGTGCCTGTTTTCCCGGTACGTGTCGATTCTCCCAGTATGTCGCCCAACCAATCCGCGCGCGACCCTCTCGGGTCGTGGGACGACGTCCCAGAGGTAGATCGCGTGGCTCTTCGCGTCCAGCACCCGGATCCGGGCAAAAAAGCCATGGACTTCAAGGTGACGCGTACCACCAACCTGACAGACTTCCTGTGGGCGCGCTTCAAGCATTTTCGCACCAATGCCGTGTCCTTCGTCAGGCCGGGGGACGACTTACTCATTGCGCTACGTATCCGGCCCGATGCGACGCCGTCCACTCTCGGGACGCTCGTCAAAAACCAAATCCACCCACGTGCGTCCTCCAGATGATGACGTTGCCAGGCAGCCTGAGCCAGCTCAGGAAGGACCCGTTCAAGCAAATCGTGCCTGACGTGCATGGTGGGCTACGCCTGGATGACCACGAATCTGGCTGGGGAAACCTTCCAGTCCACGTCCTCGAGACGATTTACGCGCACTTCGAAGCCGCACAAGACGTCGGATGCGCCGCGCTGGTAAGCAAACGATGGAGCCTAGGGAGCCCCAAAGCTCGTGTGCGCGCCATCACTCGAGCCATTTCCCCCGACGATTTCGAATTTGAACCTGGTTTGATGCACCCCATCATGGTCGCCGCGAAGCAAGGAAACGTCGACGTCGTGCGTATAATGCTTGAAAACGGCCTCCGCGTGGACACCGGCGTTTTCGACAGCAAAGATAACGGAGACGGTAGCATGTCTTCTGGTCTTATCCGTGAATTCGTCGCCCGGTGCGGCGCACCCGAGGGCATCATCGTGCCCGACGACGTGTATTTGCGCATGCCTGGCCGGGGTAACGCGACATTTATGTCGAGCACGGGGGTTCAAACGTTCTTCTCCAGTAAAAGCCCCGATGAGATTTTAAATTTCAACTACGAAGCAAAGGCGTGGCGGAAAAACATGCCGCCGTGCGACGACTACGTCGCCACGGTACACGCGCTTTGCGATGCGGGGGTTACGATCTCGGTGTATGACATGGAACGTGCGTTGGATGTCGGGCACCCTGCGATGATCAAAGCGGTGGTTGAAAGGGAGGTGGACGCCACCGCGCTTGAACTCCAGCACTGAATGGACAAAGCCGACCACGAGGCGGTACGGCTACTCCAAGAGGCGCTTCAAAGCTAGCCGTGTTTCTCTTAAAGCAATTCACCGACCCAATCGAGAAAATGATGAAGGAGGCCGGGGCGACCGCGTAGTGAGATTTGCAGAGAGAAACTTGCGACAAGAAGAGAGACAAGAAGAGATTGTTTGTTTGATGTGAAAGACACGAGACAGTGCACCCTTGTTTAGAGACTTTTTTGTTTGACGCGGAAGACGAGACAGTACGCAAACTTATTAACCTTGTACACCCTCATCCCTACCCCTCACGCTAGATCTAGATCCGCCGCAGCCCCGGATGCCATGGTCTCACGCAGCGCCGCCGCGATCGCGGGCCGCAGGGCTTCGTCCCCGCCAAGCGCTTTCAGTAAAATCTTGGCGCCCCCCTTCACGTCACCGTCCGGCGACCGTGTGGCTCGCGTCAGCGCCGCCACCGCGCCCGGCACCGCGACGAGCTCGTTTCTTTGCTGCTCGTTCGCCGTGGTCATCACTAGCCCTAGGATCGCCCGGACCGCGATTTCGTCGTTCCTCGCGAACACCAAAGCCCTGCCGAGCGCGGCGACGCCGTTTCGCGTAACAACCGCGTCTCGACAAAGTCCGCCGTCCGACCGTTTCGCGGCGAGCCCGCAGAGCAAATCCAGCGCCGACTCCGCGACAATTTCTTGGACGTTTCCGTTGTTACCTAACACCACACTGGAACCAACGCACCGGTCCGTCACGAATCTGATAAGGTTGTCCATCGCGTCCCCGTCCTCCACCAACGCGCACGCCGCCGCGTCCACTGTGGCTAATATCCGAAAACTTTCCATAGTGTTCAAGTCCAGCCCGCCTTCCGCTTTTTGCGCGGCCGCGAGCACCACGTCTATCACCTTTCCCTTAATGGCGTCCTCCGCGGCACCTGGAACGCACGCCAAAAGCGCGACGAGCACGGCCAGGGCGCTTTCCTTGGTTTCCGGGAAAGAAGAGACAGTTTGCTCCCTGGCCACCAGCCCCAGCACCGCCGGAATCGCACCGCGAAAAGATCCCGGGACCTGCGCCTTGGTGGCGAGCGTGGCGAACGCGGCGCATGCGTGAGCCGCGGTCGATGGCTCTGCCAGCTCCGCGATGAACCGCTCGACGTCGATCGGGAACGGGGGGGGAAGGGGCGGGGCGACCCCCATCGCGGCCGGAAGTGGGGTCGCGGATAAGACTGAAAAGGCCATCTCGCGAAAGTCGTTGAAAAAAACTCGGCTCGTCCGACGGATGGTTCCAATCTCGTCTTCGTCGTCCGCGACGCCAGTGCTTGGCGGCGCGTCGGGGGCCGTGCGACTCGGGAGGTTTTTCGTCGTCACGATGGCCACCGCGGGCGCGGATGGCGAGAGCCTGTACTTGACCCTCGGCGTGGACCCCACCGTGTCTGGTGAGGCCGTGCGCAAGGCGTACCGCAAGTTGGTGCTCACGTGCCACCCCGACAAAGTGCGGGACCCCGCGTTGCGGCCAGCCGCGGAGACCCTGTTCCACAAAATAGTCACCGCGTACGAGGTCCTGAGCGACGACGTGAATCGCCGCGAGTACGACAAGCGGTGCAAGCTCAACGGCGCGGAGATAGACGACGTGCTTGTGAACGTCACGCTGAAGGAGGCGCTTACCGGGGCGACGAAACTGGCGATGGTGCTCGCGCTCGTGAAGTGCGGTCTTTGCGCGGGGGTGGGGCTGCGGTGCGAGTCCTGTGTGGTGTGCGGCGGGCGAAGAAGGAATGAAGACACAAACAAGGAATGCGGCGCATGTGCTGGGCGCGGGTTCGGCGCGCCCACGAACTGCGACGCGTGCAAGAGCTTTGGGATCGTGGAGGATTTTTTCCAAGGCCGAGTTTCAATACCCGCCGGCGTCGCGGACGGCGCGCGCGTGCGGGTGACGGGCAAGAAACAACACGCGCGGATCCGGATCATGCCGTCTAAGCTGTTCCAACGAGAAGGAGTTACTATTAAAAGCACGCTGACGCTTACCAAGACGGAAGCGGAAACAGGCGGGTTCTTCGACGTCGAGACTATCGGCGGGACGGAGACGGTTTTTCTGGACGCGGCAGTGCAAACGGGCGAAACCAAAACGCTTGGCGGAAAAGGCCTGCCTTTGCCCGGCAGCGACAGTAAACGGGGGGACCACGTGGTGAGAATCGAAGTGAAACGAGGCGAAGGCGACGTTGCTACACCAGAAGAACAAGAAGAGACGACAAAGGCGACGAAAGAAGACGAAAAGGACGACGAAACGGACGAAAAGGACGACGCGCCGCGCCCGGCGAAGCGCGCCAAGACGGCGAGCGAGTCTGCGGAAAAAGAAATCGGGGAGAAAAAAACAGAAGAAGCGCCGCGCGAACCGGAGCCGCCGCTCGACCTCGCCGCGCTTCTCGCGGCGAAAAAAAAAGCGCTTCTCGCGCAACTCGAGTCTAAAACAGGAGGGGCGTGATTAGTCGTCGCGATGCGTTTTCTCTGTTTGTGTGGGTTACTTATATCAGTTCTTTCTCCTTCGTTCTCGCAACCAGGTCTACTAGAAGGCTGAAGTCTGACCGTCAAACTTTGAAAAAAAAAAACAATCAAAATCCGCTCGCCGGATTTGCCAACCACTCCCCACAACGGGCAAGGCTCACATTTGCATCCCTCGCGTCGGCACGATGTCCGCTCGCACCGCGCTCCTGACCCTGGCTCGCCGGGCGGCGAAGGCCCCCACACGGGTGTCTCGCCGCCGCATGTCCGGCGGCGGCGTTGAGGAGGAGATCGGTGCGTCCCCCCCCATCTTCGTGTGGACGAGGGGAAATTGATATTTTTAGGGCAAAATGCGTGCTTCCACCGCGGGGCCGCGTGGCCGCGGATCTCGACCGCGTCGTTCGGGGGACGCGTCGGCGCCGTCGCCGTTCCCGTACCCTTGGCGATCGCAAACCGCGACACGTCGCACAACACTCCCGATGTGAAACGGCCGTGTGGTGTGGGGCGACATCGATTACGCACGCGCGGGCGGGCCTAACAACCTCGCGAGACTGAAACACTATTTCGCACCCGTGACCGCCTGACAGACAGACAGACTGACCCCTTTTCCTTTTTCCACCCCCAGCCGAGATGAACAAATGGCGCGCCGTCACCTTCCTCGCCGTCCCCGCCTGCGTCGGTTTCGGGGTGTACACGCTTTCCAACGCGGAGCACGGGCACTCGGAGGAACAACCTGCGTATTCCTATCTCAGAATCAGGAACAAGATCTTCCCCTGGGGCGGCGATTGCGGGTTGTTTGAATACGGGAAATGCGAGACGAAAGAATGATGTAATCGCTACCTGGAGACCGAAAGAAGCGGTGCCACCTGTAGTTGTAATAACGTGGTTGTATCGATTACAACTCAAACGTTTTATCAACACGTTCACCTTTTAGGGCACCGACGTAGCATCACTCCAACACTCGAACCAACCGATTCCCTCCCTCCGGACGACAAACTCCGCTTCGCCATCCTCGTACCACTCGAGTACTCTTCCCGACCGCGCACTGGCAGTCCGTGGGCACAATTAATGTACTTCTACTCTCAGACACACTTAATACTGCTCGTGATACTCTCCCCTGCTCGCCTCTCCTCATTTACTTCTTTTTCTTCCCCCCCTTGGTTTCCTTTTTCAGGATCTCCTTCTCCTCGAGGAGCGCCTTCTCGGACTCCGCGATTTTGCGTTTCAGGAGGTCGAACATGGTGAGCTGGATGGACTTGTTCGGCGCGTTTTTCACGATGTTCGGCAGGAACCCTTTAAACATGCCGGAAACGCCGTCTCTTGCGATGATCGATACGCCCGCGTCGATCACGCCGGTGTAGGTGCTGCTCTTCAGCTGCATCTGCCGTCGGATCGTATCAAGCGGGTAACACGTCCCGGACGCCAACAGCGTCGCCCCGAAAGACGCGTACGCGATGCCTTGCGCGCCTTCCGGGACGAACTTTTTGAACATGTCGAAGGCGCAAAAGTTGAGGGCGCTGTACGGCGATATTGACAGACACGTCGCGGGCAGGCCTTTGAAAAAAGCCTTGGGGCCTTCATCCCTGATAATGGCCTTGACGACCTGGGTCATGGTCTTCATGTTCGGGTCGATTGACAGCCTTAAACGGATGATGTCGAGCGGGTAGGTGACCAACGTGGCGGTGCACGCCGCCGCTGCGCCGGATGCGAGCCGCCCGGGAACGCTCAGCTTCCCCGTTTCTTTGTTCGTGAGCTGCAGTTTGTAGAACTCGTACGAGTTCAACATCGCGGTGCTGTACGGCAAAATGCGAATGACTTGCGGGACGTTTCCTTTCCAGTAGCCTTTTATGCCCTCGCTTTTACCAATAGCGATGAACGCGGGAACCAGCCCGCCCTTCGCGGCGGCTTGCGCCGCGGCGCTCTGTTGGTTCGCGCCGGAGATCTGCATGATTATTTTTAGCCGGTCCAGGGGAGCGGTGCAGGTCTTCGCGAGCGCGCCAGCGGTGCCTCCGGCAAGGAAAAGCGCCAGACCTGATACGATAACAAGAAAGTGTCAGTCTCGTATGGGCAATCAGTCATCTCTTAACGTGATGGGTGGGAAAGGCCCTTCCTTACCTGTACCCAACACGTGCGTCACGACTGCGATCGGCCGGCGTTCCATCAATCGTTTTATGGTGAGCTTATCTTCGGCATCGTCTTTCTTTTCGGTGGTCGTTTTGGTTTTGGAAGACGCGGCGCTCGCCGCGACCCCGGTCACGACGACGTTTTGATTGCGGTGCACCAACGAGCTGGTCACAGAGGCGAACTTGTTTGCGCTGCGGGAAAGGAACACCGTGGTCGGGGTATCAACCGGGGCCGGGGCACGCGCGGAGACACCGCGCGCGAACGCAATCGCATCCACCCTTCTTGGAACCGCCGTTCTTCGACCCCGGTGTGGCGCAAGCGCGGACATCTGCTCGCCACTGAACACCATGATAGCACGAAAAAGACCCTCGGGAAGGGAATCGACGCGACGCAAAAGCCGCGGGGAGGGCCCTGTTCGGGTGTGAAGGGCGGTGGCGCGCGGAGGTGTATCCACTGAACCGTTGGGAATCCGGATGAGTTGCGCCGACAATAACCGCGACGCGCCGCGCGCTGGTCCGCCCTTCCGCCGCCGAAAAGAACCACCGCCGACACATTGCGCGCAGCAGTTGGCGAGCCACCGCGTTCGTGTTGACGCGGCAGACGGCGGCGCACCTTCGCACACACCGCGGTTTGCGAAGCGCGACCCCACACACACCCCACCTCTCGCCATGGCGAAGACCCGCCGTACGAAGCACCGCACGCACGTCGAGGCTACGGCGAAACCTGGTGAGACGAAGAACGACGTGCCAAAGTCGTTCGTGATGAAGCGCGGTAAGCTTTGCGACTTGGTGTCCGATTTAACCGAAGACGTACGGAAGGTGATGGAACCTCACACCGCGGTGAACTTGAAGGAAAGCAAAACGAACAAGCTGAAGGATTTCGTGCAGGTCGCGGGTCCGTTGGGGATCTCGCATTTCCTGATCCTGAGCGCCACCGACAGGAGCAAGTATGTCAAGATCTGCCGCGCGCCGCGCGGCCCGACCTTGAGCTTCCGGGTGCACAAGTACACGCTGGCACGGGAGGTGCAGAGTTCACAGAAGAACCCCCGCTCACCCCCCTCCGCGTTCCGCTCCCCACCGCTGGTGGTGCTTAACAACTTCGGGGACGCGCCGCACCAGAAGCTGGCGACTATTACGTTCCAGAATCTGTTCCCGCCCATCAACGTGAAGAAAGTGAAGCTAAGCACGTGCCAAAGGGCGGTTTTGATTGATTACGACAAAACCACGAACCGTTTCCAGTTCAGGCACTACTCAATCAGCGCCGCGCCTACGGGGGCGAACCGGTCGTTAAGGAAGCTACTCACCACGCGACAGGCGCCCGATTTAGGCGCCCTTACCGACGTGAGCGAGTTTTTCGAACGCGCCGGCGACGCCAGCGACGCGAGCGACAGCGAAGGCGAAGACGCCGTCGCCGCTAGGGTGGACTTAACCCAAGACTACAACCGCGTTGCGAAAGCGGAGAGCCGGTCGCGGGTGATTCTTCAGGAAATCGGCCCCCGGATGGAGTTGGAGTTAACGAAAGTGGAAGAGGGGATGTGCGAAGGGCGGGTGCTGTACCACGCGTACGTCCAGAAAACCGAAGACGAAGTCGTGGCGCTTGAGCAAAAGAAAGTGGATTCCGACGCGCTTCGGAAAAGCAGAAAGGAAGAGCAGGAACAGAACGTGCGTCGTAAGGAGAAGGAAAAAACCGAGAAGTTGGCGTTGGCGGAGGAGCTCGCTGGTCGGAAGAAGCGGAAGAGGGATAAATCGAAAGCGGATGAAACCAAAAGTACCTTCGACAAGCACTTCGACAAAAAATACAACGTGGGCGGAATCAACGACATCGCGAAGGAAAAGCGGGATAAACGGCGGAAAGCGGAGCAGAAGGAAAAACGGGAAGGGGGGGGGGATGAGACTGGGGGCGGGCACTCCGTGGGACGCGCGAGTGCCGGGAAAAGCGCCGGCGGAAAGGATGGGAAAGGGAAACCGAAAGGAGGGAAGCCCGCCGGGAAGGACGGGAAAGGAAAGGGGAAAGCGCCGATTCCGAAATCAAACGCGAGGCCGGGGAAAAGCGTGCGGGCGAAGAAAAGGTAAAGGGAGATGTCTTGTATTTAGACTGCTTAGACTGCATGCCTAATCGCGTTATCACGTAGTGGTATCACGTATTAGACTGCATGACTAATCGCTCTATCACTTAGTAGTATCACCCGGTACTTAGACTGCACGACTAATCGCTCTTAGTAGTGTCACCTGGTACTTATACTGCAGACTAATCGCTCTTAGTAGTATCACCGTTGTCCTTCCGCTCTGTTGCGAGCGATACAGGCGTTGTACGCGTGTTGCCTCGCGAGCATTTTCTCATCCGCCTCGTCTTCTTCGATTTCCAAAAGCTCATCCTCCACGCAATCGATTCGCGCCGGGGTTTCTGCGCGTCTGCCTGCGTGCGGGAACGCTTCGTTGGGCGCGGCGACGTCCGAGGCGTCGTACAAACCAGCTCGCGTTACACCGCCCACGCCTCCGTCCACGCCGTCCATGTCCGGATTGAGTTCGTCGGCGTCGGCGGCGCGCGGCGCGTTGAGTTTGTCGAAGCACCCAGCCAGGGCGAGCGCGTCTTTTTTGTTTTGCGCTCGCCGCGCGTTCGCGATCGCGGCTCGCGCGTTTTGCACGACAACGCGCGTTTCGTGTGACCCCGGGTCCAACACGAGCGCGCGCTTGAAATCAACCTCAGCCTCTTCCCACAACTCCAGCTGCACCCGGCTCAAGCCCCGGCGTACCCGCGCCTTGCGGTCGTCCGGTAAAAGGTCCAGCGCCTCTGTACACGCGTCCGCGCACTCACGCCACGCCTCACGCCGGTGTAAACACAGCGCCAGGTTGTTGTACAGCGGCACCGCGGCGTTGATGGACTCGTCGTTCTGCGTGGCGTAAGTTGAATCAAGCGGTGACTCCGCGTGCATGTACGTGAACAGGCCGGAGCCGGTTTGGTACGCCGCTTCCGCCGCAACAAAGTCACCACCTCGAAACGCCGCGTTGCCCGCTTCCCGCAACCGAAAGGCTTCAGCCAGCCTTTGCGTGTGGGACATGTCCATCTTGTGCACGTCGGGTGGTGGTGCGTCCGACCCCATCGCGGGAGGTACGGACGACGAAGACTCGGGAGCCATCGGACGCGTCAGACGGGACGCAAAGAGAAAGTGACGCGACAGTCTGACAGTTTGGTGAAGAAATATTTATCCGGATTTTGTCAAACTTTTTTGACCCTCCATGGTGAGAATCATTTGGTCGCTTTCGCTTCTGGCCGGCGCCATTCCCGACGCGCTCGCGGCGTCATCCCCCGCCCTCGACGCGAGCTCCCTGTACCAAAAATTCGGGCCCTTGCCAAACGTGTGGAGCGCACTGGCGGTGACGTGAGAGGTCGCGCGGAGTCTCCGAAAAAGTGGCGTCTGTCTCGCGCCATGGACAAAAAGCGGTGCTCGCACGGCAAGGTAAAAGGCAACTGCGCGGTGCAACCCGTGTCCTCACGGCAAGGTGAAAGGCAACTGCGCGGACTGCAACCCCTGCCCTCACGGCAAGCGGAAACCTGACTGCGCGATGTGCAACCCCTGCCCCCACGGCAAGCGGAAACGCCTGTGCGCGGAGTGCACCCCTTGCCCCCACGGCAAGGTGAAATACAACTGCGCGGAGTGCAACCCCTGCCCCCACGGCAAGCGGAAACCCGACTGCGCGGAGTGCAACCCCTGCCCTCACGGCAAGGTGAAAAAAAACTGCGCGGAGTGCACCCCTTGCCCTCACGGCAAGGTGAAATACAACTGCGCGGAGTGCAACCCCTGCCCTCACGGCAAGTTGAAACGCAACTGCGTGGGGTGTGTCGGGTGCCCCCACGGGAAGTTGAAACACCGGTGCGCGAGTGTCCGGCTGGAAAATGAGTGACGAGCATTTGTTCAAAAGATGTTATTAACCTTAGGTAGTTTAGAAGGGACAAAGCAAATATTACACAACACGCAACGCTACCAAGCAAACTTATCCTCACGCGTTGAGCCTGCACCTCAGTACCCCCGAGATAGGCCCTCTGCAGCACGGGCACCGCACGGGCTGGCCTCGGTTCTCCGCCACCGCGGTGGCGCGCGTGACGCAGCGGTGGCAATAAAGCAAATGGCAGCACGGCATGACGAGCGCGTCCCGCTTCGCGCCGAAGCAAATCTGACACGTCACTGCGTCCGTAGCCTCCTCCGTGGCCTGTGTGGCTTGATCAAGTCGCTGATCGAACTCTGTTATTTGATGCTCCCTCAACTCCAGCAAATCATGCAGGCGCTCGGCGCGCTGGGTCACCGCGGTGAGCGCGTGCGCGTGTTGGGAGTCTCCCTGGCCGTCTCCCGAGTCTCCCGGCGGTGAGGTGTCAGGAGTGGCGTACGCGGTGTTTGGGGATCCGGGGAGGACGTACGCGTCGCTGCTCGGAAGGTGCGTCATTTCTGACGTCGTCGTCGAGGGAAGGCGCGCATCCGCCGGCGGGACCATGCAGGTTCGAGAAAACTCACGCGTCAAGCCCGTGATCCCCGGGAGCTGCGAAACGAGCACCTGACGAGCGGCGTGCCCACCACCCGGCGCCGGTCGGTCCCTCTCAACGCTGTGTCTTCGCAGCGAGCGCTGCCACGCGTGCGCGGCCTCGACGGCTTCCGGGGACTCGTCCGGATGCGAGCTGGTGTCGGAATCCGAATCCGGTACCTCCTCGCGCGCAAAGGCGCCCGGACTTATTGCGGTCTCGCGTTCGAGGTCGTTTTCCCAATCGTCCGCGTCGACGGGAACGGCCGGCGGTACGCTGAAAAGCAAACGGCTGGGAAGAGGCGCACCAGGAACGACTGGTCTGCTGTTACCGAAATCAAACGCAACAGGTACCGGATCGCTTCCCACGAGCCGTACGTTGGCGGCTTCTTCGATGTGCGTCGGGACTCGCGTCCGCGGCGCCGGCGGTAGCGGCGCTTCGGTTCGGCGCTCGTTCGCGTCCTGTGAGTGTCAAAAAAGAAGTGTCAGTCCCGTGTTGGGCGATGTATGGACAAACAGTCACCAGCTGAGAGATAAAACAGTCGTCCGGGATTTGGTGAAAGCCCCAAGGCCGCACCTGGGTGACCATCGTGCTCACCGCGGCTTGAATCAGCGCGTCCCGTGTTGCGTCCGGGCGTTGCCGCTCCGCTTCCCAATCAACATCAGCCACGACACCAGAACGTATCCCCCTGCGGTAGTGCTCCACCAAGTTCTGGTAGTTCTCGTCCTGCCGCAACCGGCGCAGGTTCAACTCGCTGTTCAGCAAACTGCTCCGCGTCTCGGACGCGTTCCACTCGCGTCGCGTCACGTTGCGTACCTGTTGCGGTTGCAATTGCGATTGCGATTCAGAACGAAACACCAACGGTTCTTCAGGGACGCACACGCGCACGCGTCGCAGACGCGCGTGCCACAGCTCGAACTCGCTGCCACTCCATCCCCCCTCGGAAAGAGGTTTCATCGCTTCGGGAACCACGCTGCCAATGAGTTCGTCGAGGTACCGCGCGGAGTGGCGCAGCGCGGTTGCCGGGTCGGGAATCGGCCACTGGTCGCGCAACGACCGCACACCCGCGGTCCAGTCGTTCCTGCTGACGTCGATCCAAGTCGCCCGTTGCGCGTCGATCTTTAAGGAGGCTTCGAAATCTGGGAAGGATGAGACGCGCGGGGTGAAAGTTGGTCAGCGAAAAAAGTTTTGATGCTTCTAAAAAAAAAAGGTTTTTTTTAAAGCTTTTGGCCAAAGGCGGTAAAAAGCACGGGACCGGCCGAGGTTTTTGGCCACGGGTGGTCGACGCACCGAGAAGCGCGCGTGACAAGCGCCACGCCAGGTCCGCATCACCCGGGTCGAACTCCCGCACGCGTCGCCGCCAGTGCTCCGCGCACGCCTCCCACGTCGTTTGCTGGCTGTCCCACCGGAACTGCGTCTCCACCTCGAGGAGCAGAGTTTTGAGTTCCCCGAACGCGCTGGGGAAGTCGCGCAAGTCGAGCGGGACGGGGGCCGCGGCGCGGTCGGGCACGACGCGCGTCGCACGCATGAACGACCTTCGAGGCTCGGAGGTGTCGCGCGGCGCCGACGGCGGGTCATACGCGGAACGCGGGGGCCAGTCGGTCATGGCACCGCACCAAGGGGGTCGGCAACACAGTGGCGTGTCTCGAGTCCTTCGCCTGCTTTTGGCCACGCCTTGGGGGCGGCGCGTTCAAACCGAGACCGTACCATAACCTACCTACGACGCTCGAAAGGCCGCATCCTTTTTGCGCGCGACGAAAACACGAGGGGATTTCCTTTAAAACAAGAACCCGGCCTCCACTCCGGCTGCGCTTCTCGTCACGTCCGAGGCGCAGTTTTATTTTGACAAAAAGAGTGACAAAAAAACTGCTGGAAACTTACTGATGACGTCACGTTCCATCGTCCTCGCGTGTCCCTCCACTCCAGGGCGCGCATCCCGAGGAGGCGATCGTGGTGGCATGTCGCGCGCGCGCGTGTCCGGCCTGCTCCGGGTCTCTGTGGCGGCGACCGCGACCGTGTTCGGGACGATGCCGTGGGTGCGGAGGGACGATTTTGGTCGTGTTTTTTCCGAGCCATCGTCATCGTCTTCGTCGTCGACTGCGTCGCCGCCACCCGAGCCTCGTCTCGACGTCCCAATCGCGGCGAACTACCCGGCCACGTCGTCCAACAAAAACACCGCGCAGTGGCGGGTGTACACGGACGTTGCTAGGGATTTGAGTGCCCGGGGCGACCTGGAGGCGGCGGGGATCTACCTGCGGCGCGCGTTGGCGGAGGCGGTTGCCGGATTCGGCGGTGGCGACCCGCACGTCGCCGCGGCGCGGAACAACCTGGCGGAGCTGTACCGGTTACAGAAACGGTGGGACGAGGCGGAGGCGTTGTTTGCTGAAGCCGCGGACGCGCTGGAGAAGCACTACGGCCAGTCGCACCCCGCAGCTGGCGCGGCGCTTCACAACCTAGCCGGGTGTAAGTTAGAAAGGGGCGACTACGCCGGCGCTTTCGCGGCGTACAAAACCGCCGCGGCGAAGAAAGCCAAGGCGCTGGGGGTGCACCACCCCGATTACGCCACCACGCTGTTCCACATGGCCGAGGCAAAAAGGGCGGGCGGTTTTTATCAAGAGTCGGTGGTTTTGCTGGAGGAATCGTTGCGGGTGTTGGACGCGGCGGGGCAGGGGGAAACGGCAATTGCGCTGCGACGAATGGAAAGGGCAGCGCAGACGTTCGGCGAGCTGATGGGGGATCACTTGAAAGCGGAAGCCTTCAGACGACGCGTTCTGGAGGCCAGGGAACACGCAGCGGCGGTGGCGGGGGTGTGGGAGTCTTGTGAGTTGGAAAAACAAGACACGTTGGGGTCGTTTGCAAAAAGAACAAAACAAAAAGGGTTCGTCGGCGCCGCGGCGGCGAACGCGCACGGCGGCGCCGTGGCGAGCGCCGCGGAGGCGCTTTCGGTTTCCCTGGCAGAGCTCGGGCGGTGGGACGAAGCCGTTGGTTACTTAACTCGCGCGATCGAGGTACACGACGCCAGGGTCGACGCGGTGACCCAGCCTGACGGGTCGGTCTTCGGATTAACCGGCCGAGGCGCGCGGTCGGGGGGCGACTACGGCGCGCGAACCGCGGTTGACTTTTTCGCGAACGCGCTTCAGTTTGCGTACGCAAACGCGGCGGGCGCGGTTCGGTCAATCGCCGGCGATACCTCCGGTGTCGATTCCTCTTCCTCAAAAAATCTAGAAGCGAAACAAACCAGCGTCGCGAACCTGCAAATGCAACTACTCTCCGCCAAGGTCAAGCTGGCGGATTTACTGAAGCGACGCGAGTCGGACGCGGCGTGCCGCAATCGCGTCGAAGATGGGAAACCGTCTCGCGATGAATCGGTACGACTGCGAGCCGCTTTGCTAACCGACTCTATCCGAACGCTTCAGCCCATGGCCTGCGTTTCGGCGAAATCGCTGGGGGCTTTTTTGCGACGAAACGAGGACGATATCGATGCGGCAGGTGGAGGGACAGGCAAGCTTACGGAAAGCGCGACGACGGATCCCGCTGTCGCGACCGACGACTCGCGCACGGTTCAGTCGTTTCTGAAGCGCAAAAACGACTCCGTGTTTCTTGAAAAAAACGTCGCCGCCCTGGTTTTGTTCGCGCGAGCGGCGCGCGGATTGTTAATCGTCGAGAGGGAGAGGGATGTGAACGGGCACGGGGGGTCGACTCACGACGACGTGCACGACGCTTCGTGTCACGTCGGGGACGCGGTGGAGTGGCTGTTGTTAGCGTGGTTCGCCACGTCGGAGACGCCCGAGAAACAAATTCAGATTGACGCTTCGCAAACACGTCTGCGACACGCTGTTTTGCTCGAGTTACGCGAGTGCCGGGCGGCGTTACTGTCTAGGTAGCTATTTATTGAACAAATTGGGCGGCCCTGCAGCTAGTGCGCCGCCCCACACATCACCACCCTTACTAAGGTACAACCCATTAGAACCCGTCCGGTATCAACGTGGTGAGGTCTTCGTCTTCGTACACCACGGTCACGACTAACGAGCACGACGGACAGTGCGCGATCTCCTCCCCCGCGCGCAGCTCGGTCGGCGTGATTTGAAACACGTCCCCGCACGGACACTGAAACGTAAACGCGCCCAGCTCAGGGTTCCACTCCATGTCCTCCAAATCAACCTCGTCGTACGACGACATCTCGTTCCGGCACGAGAGGGAGGCGCGCCGGAAGAGAATGGCGGCTGCCACGTGGTTCGGTGCCGTCTTCCAGAATTCTTTTCGAGAATTTTGCAGAATTTTTGAAAGGGCTGCGCCTCTGGGAACAATCAACGGTTCTTTCCTGGGACGCACCGAGGCGCGCATCACCACAGCTCGTCGCGCCGAGTGCACGCCCGCATTTCGCGGAGCGCGCGTTTCGCGCCGCCGCTATGCCTACCCGGCACAACCCCACGCGCCGCGCGGCACGCGCGGCGCTCCAGGAGCAGTACCACGTGGAGCAGACCCGGCGCGAGGTCGCGGCGAAATCTCGAGATGATGCGACCGCTCTTGATGCGACCGCGGCGCCGTTCGACCTGCCTGTCGTGGAGCTCCGGGAGGACCCGACATGTGCGAATGACACGGTAACCGTGTTGTCCCTGTACGGAGGCACGTTGACATCGCTTGCGCAAATCAAACACATCGATTGCTTCGTAAACCTCACATCCTTGTGCGTGCACGGGTGTAAGCTGAGTCGCATGGATGTGGATCCCGCGTTGCGGGCGTGCCGATCGACCCTTATTGAGCTGAACCTTTCCTCGAACCGCATCGCACGCGTGGAGGGGTTCCCGGTGATGCTCGAGTTGCGGTTGCTGGACCTAACCAACAACGCGCTCGTCACGCTGGCCGGGATTGACGAAGGCGCGCCGTTGTTAACGTCGCTACAAGTGGCGCGGAACTCGATAAAAACGCTGCACGCGTTGGGCGTCCCGCGCCATGACGCAAAGGATTGGGCGCTGGAACACCTCGATCTGCGTGCGAACCACTTGAACTCATTCGCGGACGTAGCCGCGGGACTCGGGGCGGTGACGAGCTTGAAAACGCTGAGGCTTATGGACGTTGGGGAGCAATCGGAACAATCGGAACGCGCCGCCAACCCGGTCACCGCGCACAAAGCGTACCGCCAAGCCATCGCGTCCATCGCGCCGTGGATCGACGAGCTCGACTCCGCACCGTTGTCCCGCTTAGGGGTTGACCTAGCGGAAGGCAGCGCCGTGCTGGATGAGGAGGGCGCGTTTGAAAAGAGCGCGGCGGAGCAGTTGGCGGAGGAAAAGAGCGCGTCGGAGCAATTAGCGGAGGAGGAAGCTGATGAGAAAATGGACCGCGAGCGACGCGCACGAGAGGTTATGGAACGTGACGAGCGGTTGGACGAGCAGTCGGACGAGCGTCGAACGCGACGCACAAAACGAACGAAAGAGAAAGCGAAACAGAAAGCGCCCGTCCGCCCGCGCGACGACGACACCGATACGTACAGCGAATCCGAATCGCTCGTAGCGTCAGGGAAGGGAAAGGAGGGTAAGACCCCGAAAATCGACCAGGCCCTGGCGCGGTGGAAGACGCGGGAGCGGGCAAAGGAAAAAGCCAAGAGCGAGCCCGCGGAGGACCCCGCGGTTCTCGACCACGAGATGCGTCTGCGCCGAATCGAGCGCAACTTGGTCACCGCGGCTGCGGCGGCGAACAGGGTATCCGTGGAGTCCGTGGAGAGCCTGCCTGATTTGGGGAACACGGATGGTGGCGATTTGCGGTTACGAAAAGCGCAGGTGGAGTTCGCGGAACGCGCCAAGCGCGCGGCGTCGGCGTCGCCGACGGGAAGGGAAGAGGAACAAAAAGAAAAGTTGACAGATCGTGACGAAGCCGCGGGTGGCAAGAAAAACGCCAAAACGCGACGTATCGACAAGACGGTGCCTCCGCCAGGGCCTGCGAAGAAGGTGACGAAAGGTGCGGGTGGCGACGACGAGGACGACAATAAAAACTCCAAACCCGCTTGGCAGAAACCCGACTTGCGCCCCGAGCGCGTGACGCCGCCGACGACGCCTGGGAGAAAAATAAGTGAGGAGTCTTCGGACTGGGCGGCGATGGCGGACGAGGACGACGTGGGCGCTCGCGGAGGTGGTAAAATCGAATTAGTCGATTCCTCCACGTCCACGAACTCCGTGTCGGCTCTGGAGATGGCGCTTGAGGAGTCGCGACTCGCCGCGGCGGCGGCGGCGGCGCAACACGAGACGGAAAAGCAATCCCTCACTGACGGCCACGCCGCGTTCGTCGCTGCCATGAACGTCGCGCTTTTCGAGGCGAACCAGGTGCGTGACGCGATTCTTTTGGTGGCGAGCGAGTTTGGGCTCGCGACTGGTGAGATGGAAGGAAATACACCATCAACCTCGGTTGATCACAACGTCAGCCCTGGCGACTTAGCGGCGCTGTTCCGGTCGGCGCTTACCGAGCGCGAAGGTAACACCGACGCGGACGCCGCGGCGACGACGGCGGCGGCGGAACTGGCGGAGACGCGTGCGGACTCCGCGGCGGCGTTCGCTTCAATGCGTGCGCAGCACATACACGAACTCGAGGCGAATGAAACCGCGTTGGCCGCGGCCATCGTGGCCAGGGATTCCGCGGTAGAGGACGCCACCACCGCAACGACCAAGGGACAAGCCGCTTTTGATAAACTCACAGCGGTGGAACACGAGTTCCGAGCCGCGCTTACCGAAGCGGCTGAGCACAAGGAGAGGCTAATCGCTGAGGTTGACGAGTTCACGGACGTGGCACGGGAAGCGCTACGGGGCAAAGCGGAGGCGGAGCGGCTGGCGGAGGAACTGGCGGAGGTTTGCGAACAGCAAAGGACGGCGCTTGAGGAGCTTTCGAGGGACTGGCGACGCGCCGACCGCGCGGAGGCGGATTGCGCCGCGGCGAGAGCGGATTGCGGCGACATGACCTCCCGGTTGAGGAGCGCGGAGAAAAGGGCTGCTGCCTCGAAAGCGGCTGAAACCGCGGCACTTGCTGCGTTCGACGCGGTGAAGGACGAAAAAGCAACGGCGCACGCGGCGCTTGTCGAAATCGGTGGGGTCCGCGAGCAACTGTCTTTGGCGCGGGATAACTGCCGGGTCAAAGACGCGATGCTTGAGTCGCAAGCCGAGCTGGTGCAGTCCCTGAAAGGGGAAGCGGCGCGCGCCCGAGAAGCCGGGTCCGGGGCGGTGAAAGCCGCGGCTGAATCTGAAAGGGCCGCGGAGTTCCGGGCGCGACGGGCGGAGGACGAGACGCGTAGGGAGGCTGGGGCGGTTGAGCGGGTGGAACGGGCGTTGGAGGAGGCGCGGTGTGAAAAAGATTCCCTGGAACTCGAGCTCCACGAACTGCGCGCCGCCGTGAAGGAACGCGACGCCACGCTGGGGTACGTAGGCGCGGAGGTTGAGTCGGTGAAAGCGCTGTTCTCCACGAAAACGCACGATTTGCGTCGTGAACGGGACGAGCTGTTGGTTTTGGTCAACGAACGGGACGAGTACGAAGCGAGTGTCCGGAACGAAACGACGCGGGAAAAAGACGAAGCGGCGCGAGTCAAGAGGGAAGCCACCGACGCGCTGACCTCCGCCATCGCGAAACAAGAAGCCGCGGACCGGTGCGAACACGAGGCCCGGGAAACCGTTCGCAGAGTGGAGTCAGAAATGCGGGCCCTGCTCGCAGAGGTTGCGCAACAGCGACGGAAAACGCGAGAGCTGGGAAGCGCGCTGCAAAGCATGTACGCGTGATGGAAGGCTATTTTGTGGAATATCTTCGCAGGTATACTATTTCTATTTCGTGTCTTCAAAACTCATTCATACTCATCCGTATTGTCCCTCTCCCCGACTGCGTCGTACTTGGCGTGTACCGGCAGGACAGCGCCCCCCACTCCCTCTTCCCTTTTCAAATCCCGCCGGTCGAAGAGGTACTTTGATAAAAAAAACGCGCCGCTCACACCGACAAACGCGGCGTTGAACCACGGCACCGAGGCCCACCCGCTGTTGAAGTCGAACATCACGTACGGGCACTTCCCGGTGTGGAACTGCAGGTACATGGTCCAGGCGCTGTACGTGCCTAAAAATAGCAGGGAATACCCAAAGTCGCCTCGTTTGATTGGAACCTTCCCAAAGTTCCAATCCAAAAAAAGTATCACCATGTTCAACCCGTGCTCGCAGAGCCGGTACCACTCCAGGTAACACCACGGGTAGTTATCAACGCCCTCCAAAGCGAAACACTGCGGGAAGAACACGAACGAGTACCACGCACCTGTCGTGCTTACTACGTTCGTGGGCCACGTCGTGCTGTGTGCTATTCTGGTGAAGGTCGCCGTTGCCGGGTAGCCGCTCATCGTGTTCGGCGACAACGAGTACGCCGTCAAAAACCCAAACGTCACGCCAAGCGAGATGAACGTCCAGTCGCTCAAATACTCCAAACCGTCCGTCCGGTGGATGATATTCTCGTAACACAGGTGGTAAAGCACGAAGAACAGGGCGAAAACGAACGTGCAGGCGCGGCCGGTGCCCAGGACGTGACTGAGGGGTGGGTGGAGCAAGGGAGGGGTTAGGGGATGCGACGACGTGAAGAAAACAGTTTTTGTCCCAGTGTGTGTAACCACCTTTTCGATGCGATGGTTGTTGGGGTAGAGATGTGGTATGGGGGTATACTGTATACCCTGTCTTCGTGTTTTTGAAACACGCTCAAACAGACCGCACGTGTGCACTCGTGCTTCAAAAGTACGCACCGTGTCACGCCCATTCTCCCGGTCGCGCCTGCCAGGCGATCAGGCAACCCCGAGCCCGCGACTTGTTCGTGCCTGTGTTTGTGAATGTCGTACACCGCGAACGCCATCCACGCACACAGGCTACCGACGTGGCACACAACGATGGCGAGTGGGAACTTGCCACTCGCCGCAGCCTCCACCGCGGAGGTTTCCGGGACGTAATCGTCCATCGCGGCGAGGGGAGGGCGTCGCCAAGTGAACGAAAGACGAGGGCGAATGGCGAATGTACGTGTATTGCTCTTATTAAAAACCGAGCCAGAGGCGCTTGCGGCGCCACAATGAAACGGCCAAGTGGCAGTTTTTTCTACGAGACATATTCAAACGCGTCATCATCACGGACACGCGCCTCGCAACGGCACACCGCCCCGCGCGTGGCACGTGTATCGCACGTATCGCGCGTATCGGTCCGCACAACCACGACTCCGCGAGCCCCTCGCGCGCGTGTTGGTTCGGGCGAAGACCGCCTTCCCGGTGCCAGCAAGGCGTTTGAATTCTCGGAACCTACGACACTGGCGCTGACGTCGGTACCGATGGCGAACGGAACCTGCGGCCCGCCGCTGGTGTCTCCCCGGAAGCCGCCCGTGCCTTCTCGGCTCGGGGTCGGGCGTTACTCGGACGAACCAACCGCGCGTGCTGGTCGGTGGAGCACGCTCGGTTCGCTGCAAACGCGAAGTGGTGAGACACAACGGGACATGACGAGACGAGATTTGGCGCAACCGAAACCCGCCGCTTTGGCAGACGTGCGTGATTCGCGTTCTCAATCTCACACGTTACCGACGACCGCCCCCCCGCTGAACACAACGATCACCCCCCCGCTGCACACGGAAGCGGTGACGTGGGCGAAACGCATCGGGCTGGGTTTGCCGTTCTCCAGGCGGTACCACAACCCCGTTTTGGGTGACGAAGACGACGCGCTCGTGGCGCAATCCGTGGATTCGGTAGTATCGAACCGAGCATCGACATCACTTCTCGATACCCGCGCCGGTGACGGTCAGCGGGAGGAGACCATTTTTTCTTTGAGTAAACCCACAGTGTCCACGTCGCCGTTCACGATGCGCGACACGCGGGGTTCGTGTGATGTTGTCCGGGACGACGACGACGCGACGGCAACCACCACTATGACAAAAACGAAAACGAACTTTGGTTCGGACGACGCACGAGAGGACGTTTCCGACTCGCAATTCGCCGCCGCCGGTCGCGGCGACCGCCACGAGAATATGTCCACCGTCAAGGCCAACCTGGCGGCCGCGTTTTCACCGCTCGCGCCGCACTCAAACGCGCGTTTCACCGAAGCGTTTTCCGCCGTCCTCGATATCGGCGGAAGCGGCGACGACGACGACGACGTCATCACCGCCGGTGTCGATTACGAGTCCGATATGGATGGTTGGCGATACGAGGCATGCGTGGATGAGGCGTTGAGTGGTCTCACGAAGGACACTTGTACCGCGAAAGAAACTCCCGTGAAACACTCCTCCTCGTGGGACGCCGTGGGTTTGTCCTCCGTCGCGGTCGCGCTGTTTGAACCCGGGGCCTCGTCGTCCAAATGCGCAGACGTACCAAACATCCGAAACAACGACGCGTACGTCTCGGACGATTCGCCGCGCGACGGATACGAATTAGAGTACGCGGTGGACTCGTCCCTGGACTTGTCACCGTCCAACTCAATCGATTCTCGCGAGTACGAAGAAAACGAACGCGTGTTTAGTCGCGAGTTTCCGCGCGACGAAGCGCGGCGCGGGATTTTCTCGCCGAGCGCGGTGCGAGCCGCGGCGGTTGCGGTGGATTTGTTCCACGCGAGACGAAACGAGGAAACTTCCCGGGTAGGTACTCTTATTTACCCTGCAGATACCGAAACCGAAGAAAGACGACGACAAAACGCCTCCGCGTTCGTGGCGCTTCGCAAATCCGTGGAGACGAACTCGCCGCGGAAACCGAAACCGGTTCGCGTGGTTATTGCGAAACAAAAACAAAAAAGGAGTCGCGAAGAACAGAAACAAAACCTTCCCTTGAAACAAACAGAAAGTTTGTCCGAGTCTGTTGGGGACCCCGGGGAGTACCCTAAAGGCGAACGCTGGGTGTCGTGCGACAAAAACCCTTGGCCGCCGTTGCCGTGTTCGTTGCCCGACGAATCGGTGGAGGAGGAGTTTGGCGCGTTGGGTGTTGTTTCGCCAGAAAAAAAGATTTCCGAGCGCCCGGCGAGTGCGATGACGCACCCAACGCCGCTGAGCTCGTCCAAAGTCTGGGCCGCGATTTGCGCGGCGCAGGGGGACGCCATTGAACGAACCGGGAGTGACGCGTACGCGCGCGTCGCTGAAACGGCGGACGAACTCGAATCCGTCGGTCGCGTGTCAGACGTCTCAGACGTCGCGGCGCGCGAGTACGCCCTGATGCTCGCCCGCGCCGATACGCTGGACGTTTTCGACGGCGGAGAGGGTGACACGCGCGACGACGGTGTCCATGATGACGAACCACAACACGTGGGTGTGCAGTGCGTCCAGCGATTTTTCGACGCCAAGACGGCTCGCGAAAAGGAAAACCGAAACCCGAAACTCGACGAAACAAAGTCAGAATTTGGATTCTCAGGAGTTACTAACTCACCAAAAACACGAGTCACTTGCGACGAAACGAAACACTTGGAGAAGGCGCTTTCCGTTTTGGAAGAGGCCGTGCGCGCAGCGCTGGCGGCGCGCGCGGCTGTGAAAAACGCGCACCCCGGGGTTTTGAAAAATCTGGACGCGAAACTCGGACAGCTCGGGGAACGGTGCGTGTCGTCGACTCGCGACGGCGGGGGCGTCGCGGGTATCGACGAAACCGGCGGTGAGCCCGACAGAAAACAACAACCGGTTTTGCGTGACAAAAACTCGCGACGAGTTCCGCGCGAGGAGTGTCTCCCAGAGGAGTGTTTCCCTCCTGCGGAAAGAACGCGAGGGAATACCGGTGCTATATCGGGAGATTTCAACACGTCTCTTGCGCATACGACTTCGCCGCGTCATCAACTCGATTGGATGGAATCTTCCCTGATGCAGCGCGCGATGGCCAGGGTCGTGGAGAAGTGTTTGCGCTCGTACGGCGACGGCATCGTCGCGGCGGTGCAATCGTCGCGCGCGGAGTAATAGACTACCTACTAGTTATTGAAAGTATCTTGTTCCTAACAGCATCCTAATTTCGTAAATCTCACGTCACCCTGTATCGAGCAACGGTAACTGTTACGATATCTCGCCTCGACGTAGTAACCGTTACGAGTGCGTTAGTAACACGTACTAGCGACTGTTACCAGTGCTCGCCCCGTTCGCCTCTGTTCACGCGACCCGGAATTCCGCTGCGAAAGAGAAACTCAAAGCGAGACTCGCGAAGAGGTACCCGGCGTGGTAATTTTGGCGGGTCGCGGCTGATTCGTAGTCGTAGGAAAAAATCAAACTTTTGGGCGACGGCGGCGGCGGCGACGACGGCGGTGACGGCGGCGGCGGTGACGGCGGAACCCATGTTGTTTCCGCTACCGTCGCCGCGGACGTCGACTTGGCTGCATCCGCGGCGTCCAAAGCGAAACTTTCAACGCTCGCGGCGTCTATCCCGGGAATTAAACGCAGCTCTTCCGTGGGGTCAGTTTCCGTGGACGTCGCGGTGACGCTTTCCGCGGCGAGGTTGCCCAGCGCCGTGGCGAGCGTCGCCGCGTCCACCGTCACGGGGCTCACGAGCACGGTAACATCATACGCCGTATTCGACGGCGCGGACAGTCTCCGACGCCGTGTCACGGCGACATCCACGTCGCACGCGCCGAGACCCGCGTCGAGTTGCATCTTCGAAAACGCCTGCGCGCACGCCGCATCTTTGGTCTCTGCTGTCAGAACCATCGACAGTTTAGTCACATTCACGCCGGCGATCGCGGCGTCGGCTAAGAGTTTTGCCTTTGCTTTCGTCGTTTCGTCACCGATGCCAGCGAGAAGTGCGTCTCGAGTAACTAACGCCTCGGCGGTTTTCGCCGCGGCGTCCGCGACGAGCCCCTCAACCGAAGACGGCGGCGGCGGTGACGGCGAAAGCGGCGGTGGTGACGGAGGCGGCGGACTCGTCGTGTTTACACCCGTGACGTTTACGTCAGTGACGTTTTTGAGGCGGTGACGGCGGCGGAGAAGTGGTGTTTGAAGGTGGGGGGGGGGCAGGGGCAGGCGGCGGCGAAGGCGAAACTGCCAACGTCAGCCCGCTAACCTCAACGGGGACGTTACTGTCACCGGTGCCACCGTTTCCGAGCTGGCCGTTCCAGTTCCCGCCCCAGCACCACACCGTGCCGTTGCGCAACTCGGCGCACGAGTGCGCGCCTCCCAACGCGACGACCCTCGCCGTAGTGATGCCGGTGACTTGAACTGGAACCAGCTTGTTTTGGGTACCGTTGTTCCCGAGCCTGCCGCTGTCCCACTTGCCCCAGCACATCACGTCACCGTTGTCCAACACGGAACACGAGTGCTCGTCGCCGGCTCGAAAACCCCAAGGCCGATGAACGATACCGGCACCGCGACGAGGCTATTGACGCCACCCCCGTTGCCCAATTCACCGTTCACGCCGTTGCCAGTGCAATGCACAGTGCCGTTGCGCGACACCGCACACGAGTGGTCGTCTCCTGCCGCGATGCTCTTCACGTCATCATCAGCCGTGGCTATCTGAACAGGGGTGGCTTGCGTGTCTTTGTTCCCGTTACCGAGCTGTCCCTCTCCGTTAAAACCCCAGCACCACACCCCGTCGTTCGTCTTCACCGCGCACGAATGCGCGTTCCCCAAAGCGATGCTCTCCACCCCCGTGATGTTGGATACCTGGACTGGAACATTCGATTGATCGGTGCCCCCGTGCCCCAATCTGCTGTTGAAATTATTTCCCCAGCACCACACCGTTTCGTCCGCGAGCAACGCGCACGAATGATACGTGCCCAACGCGATGCTCGTCGCCGTCGTGATGTTACTGACTTGAACCGGAGCGACGGAAGTAGCAGTATCGTTGTTCCCGAGCTGGCCGTAACTGTTAGCCCCCCAGCACCACACCGTGCTGTTTCCGAGCAGGGCACACGAGTGTTCATAGCCCAGCGACACGCTCGTCACATTCGTGATGGTATCGACCTGAACAGGCGTGGTTGATTGGTCTTGTGTCCCCAATGCTAAATTCCCCAACTGGCCACGATTGTTCCATCCCCAACACCACACCGTCCCGACCGGAAGCACCGCACACGCGTGGTTAAAGCCTGTCGCGAGTGTCTCCGCGTGTGCGCCAATAGAATACACGCACACCAGAAGCAACCGTATCACCCACCCACGCCGAGACATACTCCCACGCGGCAACGGCAAGACGCGTGCGAAAGGAGGCCGCGTGATGAACTTAAATGTCAGCGCGACACCGAACTTCCGTGGGAACCGGGGTCGCGCGCGGTACTCGAACGGGGAAACGCGACCGAGAGGCTTGCGTAGTCGTGGTTATGTGAGCCGACACACGCGATACGCGCGATACACCCCACACGTGCGCGTACGTTGTGTCGCCTTGACTTCAGATCGACATGTCTTCAGATCGACATGTCTTCGTCATCATTATGACGGTTGAAGCGTTGAACGCGTTTTGGGACGAAAATGGAAAAAGCTCGGATGTTTTTAAAAAAGTTTATTTTTTCAAGTTTCAAGACAAGGTTGCCCGTCAACCTACGGTTTTGTGAGTCACACCGTCTCGACGTGAAGCAACATCGTCGACGCGTACAACGTCTATACCCCGTCAAACTCAGTCAAGTCAACCATACCAGGCATATCAACACTTGATTCCAGGCACACCCCGCGGGGTCAAGCGCTCGCAAGATGGGACGTGCGTGAACGCGTCTTCGCGCGACATTTGTCGATTTCCGGCCGAAAACGTCCATTCTACGACTAAGCGAAACCACGTAACCGCGGCATGCTTCACGCGTACCGCATCTCAATCCCGGGCGGTGATTTTAAAATGACCGCCTTGGTCGTGTCGACACGTTAACCCCAGGCACACCCCGCGGGGTCAAGCGCTCGCAAGACGGGACGTGCGAGAACGCGTCTTCGCGCGATTTTGACACGTTTTGCCCCAAATGCTGCATTCTGATTGGCCCATACGCCTGGACCAATCAGAATGCAGCATTCTTTCGTGAGCATGACACGTGGATGAATGGCAAGAAATTCTTTTTTATAAGTGTAAAGCGACCAGGAAAAGCCAGACCCTGCTGAAAGAGCCCGTAGCAGCGTCGCCGCTGGAACGAATTACCGTGATCCGCTTGGCAACTCTCATCACGAAGACTCCTTTTCATTTCCAGTCTATCGAGAACCGCCGGGCGGATATCGCGCTGATGCGGTAACGACGACGTTGTGAGCCTGCACGTTCGCGCAGTTCCGGGCGTTTTTTGGCTTTTTATACAAATTCGAGCAGCTGCTCCAAGTCCGAACTGAGGATAGAGGTGATGAGATCCTCCTCACCCTCCATCGCCTCAGTCAGGTGGAGCACCGTCACGTCCAATGCACGCCGCGACGCGTCCGGCGGTGTCCCGCGCCGCGGTCGCCCTGAAGCCCGCGCGAGCGGGTGTCGCGCAGAGCACCCATGGCGCGTTCGCGAGCGCGGAGGGTATGGGCAAATGGTATCACCGCGCGGTGGGTGCGCGTTGCCGTGCCCGATCTGCGGTGACACGCGGCGTGGCTCCAGGCCGCGACGAGGCGTACTACGTCTGGATCGACGAACAAGGAATTCACGCCCCTTCAATCGGCATCGGGTACGTCGGCGTGGGCGTGGCGGATGCCAACGAAACCTACCGCGGATGCGTCGCGACCGGCGCAATCAACACAGGTACGGGAGGGGGTTTTTCGAGTTTGCGATGTTGGTTCGTCTTGTACAGGTAGACGAACCAATACAGGTAGACGAACCAATAGCCACGCATGCACTCATGCCGCCATCCTCTTTGTTCCCGCGTCGTGTTTGAGCGTAAAACGCAAGACAGACCTTTCCTCATACAACTCACGTGTCGTAACAATCCCAAAAAACCAAACCCACAGGCGACGTGCTCGTGCGGTGTCCCGCCGCCCTGGCGTTTTGCGTAACTCCCTCCTCGCCGAACCAGGCGCCGACGTTCGTGTCGGACGAGTGTTGGCGGTCGCCATTCGGGTTTCTCGACGGCGATGACGAAGAATCCGAAGAATCCGAAACTCAAGAAACTCAATACCTTTCCGGAAAAGAAACCGAGCACTCCACGAAAACAAGTTCCAAATCATCGCCAAACGATTTGAACGCGCGCGCGGCGCAGGAGTTCCGCCTGGCGCTGGTTTTGCTTCACGAAAAAACCTTAGGGGCGGAATCGAAATGGGCGCCGTACTTAGCGCACCTCCCTGTGAAGTACGACCTTCTGTCAAGCTGGAGCGACGCCCAGCTGGAGGAGGTAATTAGTCTGGGTATTTCCCAAATCAGGCGGCACCGGCCGTTTACCGCCCCTACCTGACTGGTTACCGCCCCTCAGCGAGTGCGGCACATACATCACATACGTGCTGTTCCCGATTACTCTACCCACCCCCCCATACAGTGCACCCATACCTCGTACCGAACTTCGAAAGACTGACGCTTTCGTTCACAATCGCAGCTTCGCGACGACGATTTGCGCGCCGCGGCGGTTGCGCAGCGCTTGGAAAACGAACGCGCGTTTGAGGCGGTGACTAAATGCCCACCGAACTTTCCGTGCTCTGCTTTGAGCTTCGACGAGGTCGCGTGGGGGCTGGATACCGTGCGCTCGCGGAGTTTCCTGGGGAACTCGGTTGATACGAAAACTGGTGACGCGAAACAACCGTCTGAAGAACCGTCGGAAGAACCGTCCAAACCCTCAGACGGAAACAAGGATGACCCGAAAACAAAAACACCAACCGAAACCCAAACCCTCTCCACGGTGTTGCTCCCGCTTCTTGACGCGTTTAACCACGCGTCGCACGCCATGGGCGGCGCGACGAAACTCACGCGCGACGCGTACCACGACGCGTTCGTCCTGAAAGCGCAACACCCCCTAGCTCTGGGCGACGAGGCGACTATTTCCTACGGCCCGCTAACAAACGCCGAGCTACTACTACGGTTCGGGTTTTGCGTTTTCGGCAACGTCCACGAACACGTGTTTCTTCCCGGGTGCGCAGATGAACTAGAGTGGCTCATGCCGGGCAGCGCGAGGGAGGCGGATTTGTGGGCCACGGATGGTTTGCAACGCGCCGTGACCGGAGCGCGGCTTGATTACGAAGGTAAGTATTTCCCAATCACCACATTCCACCGACTGATTGCCCATACGAGACTGACACTTTCTTTTTTATCGTATCAGGCAAGGCCAACGCCAATCTGCTCTGGGCGCTGCGGGTGTTGCTGGCGAGCGACGAGGAGTACCACGCAAACAGCGGAGCGAAGGGGTTCCGCGTTCCCGTGCGGAACGGGCTGGACGGGAAGGACGTCAGGGGGTCGGGGGCGCAGCTTGCCGCGGAGGCGTCGTTGTCCCTCGCCTGCGCGCGCGCGTTTGACTCCCTGGGCGGCGGCTTGTCACTCGCGGAGGACGAAACGCAGTTGGAAGCCGCGTACGCGGTGTTAAGGGAGGTGCAGGTCGAGTGCTCGTCTTGTTTCGTGGAAGAGGAGTTTGTTGGGCAGTACGAAGGCGCTGGAGGTGAAGGCGACGAATCTTTTCAGAACGACCAACACGACGCGAGTTTCGGGGACCAGGTTTCCTGCGACGACGTGTCTTTTGACCGTTGCGCCGACCACGGCGACGAAGGGGACGACTTGAACTACCTGCGGCGGCTCGTCACCGCGCTGGAGTTTCGAGTCGGGCGGAAGCGGATTTTAGCAGCGGCGATGAAACGGTACGTGTTGCGCGTTTCCAAAATCCAGGCACCTACGTTTGATGCCCCTCTTTGACTTGTTCGAGTGCACTACGGCCGTGCCATTTACGCGTACTGGCAACTACTACGTGCAGCACACGTGCACTGTTTGACCTCTCAGCTGGTGACTGTTCAGACCGATTACCCTGACTGTTGTCCATACATCGTCCAATACACATACCGATTGCCCTGACTGTTGTCCACACATCGTCCAATACACGCCCAATACACGCCCAATACATGGCACTTGGTGCCACTCGCGACTGACCTTTTCCTTTCACAAAAACTTTCAGGTACTCGCCCCTGAAAGAAGCGCTTGTGAAAAGCGGCGCGAGTTTGTACGCGCCCGGGTGGGAGGGCGGCGATTACGACGAGAAAGTCGGGTGAGTTACTAGTCTTTAAACAATGCGTACCGGGTACGGAGGTGGGAGTAATACCGGGGCAGGGGAGTGGTACCACGGGGGTCGTATCCCGGTAGATGGGCAGGGCCCCATGGGGAAGTTAATAGGGATACCCAGGGGACGTCGCGAAATCAGCGGTAGCGCCCCGTACACAACACCTGCTGTAAAAAAGTGAAGATTATACTCTACACCTCCGCAGCGATTGTTTCAACTCCGATCTCTCGTGGTCCCCCGCACCCAGGAGACACACCTTCCCTCACGCCGGCGTGTTACTTCGTTTTTCACGTTTCACATGGCGAGCTGTGTTCGCGCCGGTGTGGTTGGCGTTGGCGGTGTTTCTCGAGCCGTTTCGCCCGGTACGCGCGAACAGTCTCCACGGTCTCGCCGATCGCACGTCACGCGACGTGCCGAGCCCACGGATCCGCGATCGCAAGAGCCGGCCGCGCCCGCGCGCTCTACGCGCAAACGGTCTCGCCGTTTGTTCGGCGCCAGCGCGGTCCTGCTGGCGACGTCGTGGGAGTGGTCCACCAACCCCGCGTGCGCGTTCGAGCGCCCCCCCCCGGGGTACAAACCGTTCAACGACACCATCGACGGGTACAAGCTGCTCCGCCCGGATGATTGGATCGAGGTCAAGGGCAGCGGGAGCGACGTTTTCTTCCGCAACCCGGCGAGCGCGGAGGAAAACATGTTCGTCTCGATTTCCTCCCCGTCCTCCACAAAGTTCGACAGCCCCCGGGACCTCGGGCCACCGCGAGTCGCCGCGCAGAAAGTGCTGGACCAAACCCTCGCGGAGTTCATGAGCACGCGCATCGGGGTGCGGCGCGAAGCGCGAGTAGTCGCCGCGGCCGAACGCGTCGGCGCCGACGCGCGCGGCGACCCCGTGGTGTGCTACGACTTCGCGTTCCGTTTGAAATCCTTCGCCACGAAAAACCAGTACGGCCTCACCGAGGCGGACCGGCCGCAGGCGCTTGAGTGGGACCGGGTGTTAAGCAGCACCCTGGTGGTGGCGAACAAGCGCCTGTACGAACTGCGCACGCAGTGCGCGGCGGAGGATTACGAAAAAACCAGGTAGGCGTCGCGCCTTTCCCAAATCCAAGACTGCTTACCGCCCTTCTTTGCGCGCACTACTCGCAACCCGGACTACCGACGGTCACGACCACACCCGGCACGAGCGCACTGTGTACGCATACCACACGCGCATGCTCCAGATTCGAGACTGACGCTTTTCGAATACAATCGCAGCGACCTGCGGCGAGTCGTGCGGGAATCGTTCAAGCCCTTCGAAGTGGACCAGAGTAACCTGAGCTTCCCGCTGTTTTAAAACAGCGCTGTGTTCGTTTGGGATGTTGGGGCTGGTTTGGTTTCGAACCCCGGGCGCACTTAGTAACGAGTAGCTTGATACGAAGAAACAGCGAGCGTACGCGTGTCTCGGCGAGGTGATTCGGAGTATAAGGTGATAAATATTGACGCTCTCTTTCGTTCCCTCTTTCCTGCTCCGCCCGTTTCCTAGTACTCCGTGGACGGCGCGAACCACTCGCCTTTTTTCCGCGTGATCAGCCTGGTTTGGGCTTTGAACAAGTCGGGGTCGTCGGCCACGAACTTGGGCACGGCGTCGTTCCCGACGACCACGATTGTGGATCCGCTTCCGGACATGAACACCACGGTTTCGGAACACGCCTCCACGAGTTTATTTTTCAACTCCAGCAGCTCCGGAAGCTCCGAAAACGCGGGGGCTTCCAGGTCGTTGACGCATATGTCAAAGGAACACCCATCCTTCTTGATGCCCTCCATCAACGCCAAGGGGTCGAGTTTCGAAAGCCCGGCCAAATCCAGAGCCTTGAAAATCTGCGGCGTACTCAGCCCCAGGTTGGGCTTGACCAGTAATAAGGGCGTCGATAACGGCAACGGCGACTCCACGTCCTCCACCACTTCGCCCCGCCCGGTGCAGTACGCCGCTCCCAAGGAAAAGAAAACCGAAATGTCGCTCCCGATGTCCCCGCTGCGGTTGTGGCCCACGAAAAGGGTCAGTTGGGACCGTAACTTGTATGAGTAATTACTCTGGACAATCGGCAGCACTTCGTGATGTGTACCCGGGATTGGGGTTGGGTAGTGCCGTGGTGTGACTTTCAACCTGTACTCCATAAAACGCAGGTAACAGTGCGTATGTGACGCGTGTAGTGGTAACAGTTGCGAGTCGGTGTTACGGCCGTGGTGCACTCAAAGAGTCAACGAGGAACGGCAAACGTTGTGCCGCCTGATTTGGGACACACAACACGTACCTCCACTCCAGCAACTCCGCTTCGCTCGCCGGGGTCCCGCAAAGCTGGTTCGCCGCCCACATCGCCGTCGCGGCGTTCCCCGATCCGCCCCCCAAGCCGGCACCGTGCGGGACGTTCTTCACGAGCTCCACCCAGAAGTACTGGCTAGTTCCCGTCTTTCTGCGGAACAAATCGAGCGCCTTTATCACCAGGTTACGGCCGTCCAGGGGAATCGTGTCGTCGGCGCACACCAGGGTGTCCCTCGTTTTCGAAGACGACTTGGCGAATTTCATGGCGTCGCCCAAATCGATGACGTGGAACAGACTGGCGAGGTCGTGGAACCCGTCGTCCCGTTTGCGGATGATCCGTAAGAAAAGGTTCACCTTGGAGGGCGAGAAGAACGAAGTCGCGTCTGCGCCTTCGTCGCCCTGGACGTCATCCGGAGCCGCGGCGACTGTCAAAAAAGCGCCTCGCCGATGAGAAACGCGAGTTTGGGTGAACCGCGCGTGTCGGGGGGGGGGGGCGGCGACGCGACAGCCGCGGCGCACGGCGCGCGACGCGTCAGCGCGGACGCCGAAGCCGACGCGCGCGGCGACGATCGGGGCGAACACCGCGGTCGCCATCGTGCGTCGGGAAGTGGGAGAAACGATCGACCCGAGTCTATCCAAGTTGTGTTGTTTGCCACTTGCCACTTGGCAGGCTTCTGCTTCGTCCCCAGATTCGATCAAATAATTTTGCTCACAGGCCTTGCTGTCTGTGAACGATACCGATCAGCGGCGGGAGCGACCGGTCATATCGATCCCGCACCTATCAAAACGGACCCTATCAAAACTATGCGGCAACTCGTTGAACACCCACCAGTCGTGCCTGTCTGTTTCCATTGGACCGCGCACCCCGAAGCGACGCCATGGCGTCACCCGCCCCATACGGAGCGGTGCCCGCGGTGGACGTGCGCGTGGAGGTGGGACCTTCCACGTCCACGCGGTGTCGCGCGTCCATGGGTGCGATCGTCAGTGCGGTTGTCACGGTGCGTCCCGTTACCCCGGTGTCACGTGCGAAAGTTCGGTATCGGAAGCTCCGACCGGCGGTGGTACGATCGGTGGGCGAGGACACCCACAAGGGAGGTCACCTGGATCCATCCAAGGGTTTCGCGCGATCGCCACACAGAACGCGGTTCAGTGATGTGCTCGACTCGTACGACCAGGCACTCAAACTCGTCCCATCCGTTCACGACGCACGTCTCTGACCATCTCGCCTGCCGCGGCTTTTTCCATGTCATCTCGTCTCAGGCTTTATTTTCAGCAGCCGCGTACGCGGGGTACTCGGGTACATCGGGCTTGACATTTTTCAACCCTCAAAAGCTCGCAACCCTCGCTGCGAGATTCGGGCAGGCACCCGAGACCCCGGCGCTTGCGCTTACGCATCAAGTCGTGATGGGTTTCCAGTCCCGAGGGTTTTACAACTTCTGCGCGTCGGTGCGGTTGCTTCAGCAGGCGTTTCCGAACAAGGACCTTGTTTTGGTCGGGGACGGCGCGGGCGACGCGCTGGCGCTTGTGGACGGAATACGGGTTCACCGCGGCGTCGGCGGCTGGCCGGGCGACGAAGGGTTCCCAAAATTCGTCGACTTCGTCATAGAAGGCCCGAACGTCCACCGGTGGATCGACGGAACCAACGCGTGTGGTTTTTCCGTGGGTAAGTATTTCCCACCCACCACATTCCGCCTCCCTGATTGCCCACACGAGACTAACACTTTCTTTTTTATCGTATCAGGCGTCAACGCGCACGCATGGCTTCAAGCAATTGCGGAACCCAGTGGCGTGTACGACGACCGCGCATGGTGTCCGCACGACGCGCCACCCGCGGTGCGTCTGGACACGTCGCTGCTGAATTTCTTTGAAAAAGCATACCCCGAGTCGCACACGTCGTACCTCTGGTACGGCCTTGGTCGTTTCCCCAATTCGACACACACTGCTTGCGCATACACCACTGAGACATTCTTTTACGTAATCGCAGGGCGCCGTACTCGCAGTTCCACTTGCTTGGTGATTTGGGTTCGTTCGCGAACCGGAGATTCGGTGGGAACGATTTGAACGGTACCGATTCACGCGTCGTGAGTGGGGCCGACGCTGATTTAGGCACTACCGGCGTTGAGTCTACCGGCAACGAAACCGAGAAACTCAGAGAAGTCGCTTGGTCCGACCCGTACCACCGCCCGTTCCTCGCCGCGTACATGTCCTCCGACTGCAAACCCCACCGGGAGTTTTTTTTCGCGCACCTGCGAAGCGCCGGCGCGAGTGCCGCGGCGGCGGCCGGGTCGTCGCCTTCCCGACCTGGAGTTGGCGAGGTGCACGCGCTAGGCACGTGTTCGCGCACGATCGGTGATTTGCAATCGCCCGACATGAACGTCTACGCGCCGTTTCACAAATACCGGTTCGTGTTGACGTTCGAAAGCGTCGAGGAGGTTGGGTACGTCACGGAAAAACTGGGCACCGCGCTCGCCGCCGGGGCGGTGCCTGTTTACTGGGGAGACAGCCACGCCGCGAGTTTGGTGTTCAACCCGGGGAGCTTCATCGACGTGAAGCGGTTCTGGCGGGAAAACGGGATGGGGGACGCGGCGGACGCGTTGGTAAACGCGGGGGAGCGGGAATGGGCGTCCTTGGCGCGGCACGTGTTGGATGTGGATAATTCACGGCAAGCGTACGCTAGGTTTTTGGTGCGCGATGCCAGAGCGGAGGGAAATTCTTGGTTGGCGAAGGAACACGACGACGACGTCGTGGGGCTTGGCCTTGACGAGCGCGGCTCTTACCAGAACCCGTACCCCGATTCGAGGTTGGACCCTACGCGCGAGCTTCACCAGAGGCCGAGAGTCGCGCAAGCGGCGACGCGCATGCGTAACACGCTTCAAATCGGACGGAGACGAGTCGCGTACGCGCTGGAGACGGGGCAGAAACACAACGGCAGTCGCCAAGGGTCGGTGATGCGGAATAGGTACGTATTGCATTTCCCAAATCCAACGACTGTTTGCTCATACAATACTGACACGTTCTTTTATTTACAACAGCTGGCGACGCGACGCGGACGGTTTTGAAAACGACCGGTACGAAGAAAAGCGCGAAACGCGGTTGCCGTTCCCGTGCGAGGCGCTGGAAGCGCGGCGGTGATCGGTACGTCGCAGAGTTGAAACGACGTACCAGGTTTAGGGTTTAGGGTTCAGGGTTCAGGGTTTAGGTGATATTTTTAGGCGTAAACACCGTAATACGGCGTCTCGCTCGTGCTGTGTGTGCTCCTGTCATAGTACCTGGAGTTTGTGTTCGTTCAACCAGGTCAGCGCATCACAGAGGCCATTTAGGCCGGTCGGGCCAGTCGCGCGTCTCTTTATTTTCGTTGTCTAGACGCAATTTTAGAATATTTTCGCAATTCTGATGTCACTTCCGTGTCATTCGTCTCCGCCCGGACCGCGCGCCCGTCGCGATGGACGAATCCGCGGACGAGGTGATCTTCGTGGTACGTCCTATTCACCGGAAGCGCGTCGTGCACGTCGTTTCGGTTCCCCCGCTCCCTAAACACAGTCCACGGGCCGTGTACTGACCAATCGCATCTTCAAATATTTACCATCTTTCCCTTCCGCAGTGGGGCTGCGGCGAGGACGGCCAGCTCGGGCTCCCCAGCGCCCCGGTTACGTCGCACGCGTGTACCCCGGACTGGTGTGTCCCCACGCCCACGGCGCTGGTGTTACCGGACGGCGAGCGCGTAGGGGATCGGCGAGTGGGACGGAGCATTGAGTCCAGCGAAAACGAAATCGAAATCGAAAACAACACCACTTTGTGGAAACCCATAGTGGCGGGTTCCAGGAACAGCGCGGCGGTTTCGAAGTCGGGCGCGCTGTACACCTGGGGCTGGAACTCGCACGACACCCTGGGCTTGGACACGGACGAGGAGTACATCTCTTTGCCGCGGAAGGTTGTTTGGGGCGATGAAATAAGTGGGACGGAGACGATGGGGTCCAAAAAGGAAAACAAAGCGACTGACGCGTCATCCAACAAAGAAAAAGAAACCAAACAAATAGTCACCGATTCATTTTCCCTCGGCGGGTGGCACGCGGTCGCGGTAACTGACTCCAACCGCGCGTTCGCGTGGGGAGGCAACGAGTACGGCCAAGCGGGGGTTGATTCAAGCGCGCGGGACGAGCGGCACGCGGGGATTCACGTTAGCGAACACGTCTCCGTTCCATCGGCGGTTGCGTTTCCGCGAGTCGCGGATTTGTCGGGAAGAACACAAAAAACAACTCAAGACCTTTCAGTAAAAGTGGTTCAATGCGCGTGCGGCGGCATGAACAGTTTCGCGGTTCTGGAAAACGGCTCTGTGTACCAGTGGGGCGCGCTCGTCGGGTCGGAACAGGAACCGGCGCGGGTTCCCCGGTTGGTCAGGGGCGTACGAAGCGTCGCGGCGGTCGCGGCCGGGATGTTCCACGTCATCGCGCTGACCAATGAGAACAAGGTGTTTGCGTGGGGGAAGGGCGACTACGGGCAGCTAGGGCTGGGGCGGCCGGGGAACTGGGACGCGCCGATGGAGGTGATCGGGCTGAGCGGATGCGCGAGCGGACTTGGCGATGCGACGAGTGGTGTTAAAGTAGGACGAGGAGGCGGCGCGACGAAGGATGACAACGATGACGACGCGAAAAACTACCGCGTAACCTTCGTCGCCGCAGGGGGGTGGCACAGCTGTGCGCTGACGGAATCCGGCACTTGCGTAATGTGGGGAAGGGGCGAGTACGGCCGGCTTGGGATGGGGGACGACCAGACGGTAAGTATTTCCCAATCACCACATTCCTCAGACTGATTGCCCATACAAGACTGACTTTTCTTTTTACAATCTCAGGACAAGCAGACGCCGACGGCGGTTGACTTTTCCTTCAGCGCGTCCGATCCGTGTTCCGATGGAAACGCGAGTGGAACGCGGTTCCGAAAAATAACCGACGCCGCGCTGGGGGGGTCGCACACGGTGTTCGTGGACACCGAAGGCACCGCGTGGACGGTGGGGCGGAACAACCACGGACGACTAGGCCGGGTGGTGCACGGGAAGTGGACCGGGTACGTACGGCGTATGGCTTTCCCAAATCAGGCGGCACCGGCCGTTTGCCCATTGTCCGTCCGTAATTACGTAGTTAACACATATATCACAAGTGCACTGTTTGCCCGTACATGGCACTTGGTGCCACTCACGACTGACCCTTTTCTTGTCCGTCACAGGAACCCGGGGCAGGTTTTGTTTCCCCCGCACTCTTCTTCGAAAACGTGGCGGTGCAAAACCGCGGCGGCGGGGGGGAGGCACACCATCGCGATCGCGGTCGCCACCACGGAGTAGTTAGTCTTGTTGAGATGTTTTGTTATGGAAAACTGTAACAGCAAGCCATCGATTACGCAGAGTAGTCGGGTCTGTACAGTACGCACTCGTCTCAAAGCTCCAAAAACAAAACTAAAATCCAAAAACGTTGGCACTCTTTTTTGATTCCGTTTTTTTTTTTGGCACGTCAGTTGGCTCCGCGCGTGTGTCGTGTACAGTCAGCCGTCATGGGCGTCACGGAGACGGACCTCCTGGAGGAGATGGATTTGCACAGCGTGGAGTGCTTGAACCAGGTGGGTTGACAGAGCGTTCACGAGCGCGGTTCGTGACGCGTGAACCCTCGGATACCCATACCCACGCCACCTCAGATCCTCACCGTGTTTCCTTTCCCTTTCTCATCCGCACTTCTTCCCAGGCCGCGGGCAAGGACTGGGGCAACGCGCTGAAGCAGGGTTACCGGGAGGACCCGGGCATTTTTTGCCAGAGCGACGACGATGAGCAGCTTGTTTTAACGATTCCTTTTCGCCAGATCGTCAACCTCACGAGCATAGCGATTCAAGGGCCGAGTGATGGCACCGCCCCGAAAACGGTGAAAGGTAAGTAATTGTATTTCCCAAATCCCTCCAAATATAATGCGCGCTACGATGCGACGCACGACCTGGAGCTATTTGCCCATACACCACTGACACTTTTCTTTCACAATAAAAGTGTTCATCAACAAGCCAAACTTGAGCTTCGAAAACACGAGCAAAAAGGCGAGCGCTAGCTTTGTCCTGACCCCAGAGCAAGTAACTTCTGGGTCAGTTATTGAACTGGACTTCACGGTGTTCCAGAACGTGCGTTGCGTGTCGTTCTTCGTTGATGATAACCAGGGCGGGGGCGAGGTAACGAACGTGTCGAAAATCGTGGTCAACGGCGCCACGGTGCATGTACGTGTTGCGCGTTTCCCAAATCCAGGCACACTGTTTGATGTCCCTATGTGACTACACTAGTTTCATTCAACGGATGTACTTCCTACTAGTAACATTTACCAGTACTCGCGGCTCTTACAAATATATCACAAGTGCACTGTTCGGCCCGATTACTCTACCCAATCCCCCACACAGTAAGACTCAAGACTGACCCTTTTCGTTCCCCAAATCAGACCACCAACATGACCGAGCTGAAGAAGTGCTGAGGCGCGTAAGGCGTCGGCTTATTTTTAACAAGTCGGCGCCGATGCGCGAGTCGGGGGGATAACTCGAGTTATCACTCCTGGCACCACCACCCTTCGTGGATGACCAATGACGGCCCAGGGCGAAGCGACGCGAATCGCGCGCTGGTGCCTGACTATTCACCCAAAACCAAAACCAAAGAAGAGTCGAATAAGCGACGCGGACGGTGTTTCCGATCGCGCGCGAGATTCGGCAGTTTCTGAAGAATGTATATCCTAATTTTCTTTCAACTAATGCTAATAACGTTCCTGCACTCTATCAGTCGATCGTCTGTCTACAAGTCATCCAGGACTACCAGACTACACGACTACGGCGCGCTCGTCTTTATTCGCTCATCACTTCACGTCCGCGCGCCGTTCGCGTCCGCCCGGTTTTGGAGCAACACGCGCCATCGTTTCCGTTGTCACACCGCGCCGGCACCCTTGAGCATCTTAACAACCGCCGCATGATTCCCTTGAGCGATGTTAAAAGCGGGTGTCGTTGATACCAACAGCGGCGTCGCGCCGTTATTCCCTGCCGCGTTGACGTCCGCGCCCGCTTTGATCAGCGCCCGTACCACTACCTCGTGGCCAAATTGAGCGGCCATGCACAGCGGCATCACGCCGTCATCCGTCGCCTTGTTGACGTCCGCGCCCGCCACAATGAGGACCCGCACTTCCGCCACGTGGCCGTTATGAGCGGCGACGAACAGCGGCGTCGCGCCCTTATCATTTGCCTTGTTGACGTCCGCGCCAGCCTCGATCAGTACCTGTACCACCGTCTCGTGGCCACAATGAGCGGCGATGTACAGCGGCGTCGCACCGTCATCCGTCGCCTTGTTGACGTCTGCGCCCGCATCGATCAGCGCCCGCACTACCCTCTCGTAGCCATGTTGAGCGGCAGTCCACAGCGGCGTCACGCCGTTATCCCTCGCCTTGTTGACGTCCGCGCCCGCCTCCATAAGCGTCCGCACCACCGTCTCGTGGCCATTTTGAGCGGCGTTGTAGAGCGGCGTCGAGCCGTCATCCGCTGCCTTGTTGATGTCCGCTCCCAACTCGATCAGCGCCCGCAATACCGCCTCGTGGCCAAATTGAGCGGCGATGTGTAGCTCCTGCTTGTCACACGGGCAGCCGTTCGCGCACGCCCACTGAAGCACCTCGAGGTGCCCTTCCCCCGCAGCGTTATGGCACGTCCCCTCGTCCCACGGGCAGCCGTTCGCGCGCAACCACTGCAGCACCTCGAGATGCCCGTTTAGCGCCGCCCCCGCGCACGTCCACTCGTCCCACGGGCAGCCGTTCGCTCGCGCCCACTGTACCACCTCGAGATGCGCACCACTTGCCGCCGCCCAACACGTCGACCTGTCCCACGGTGTGCCGTCCGCGCGCAACCCCTTCAACTTCTCGAGCTGTCCGCTCCTCGCCGCTGCCTGGCAAAGGAATTCTCGACGCGACAGGTGACCTCACCGTTGCAGGCGCTTCAACGTGCTTAAACATCCGAGGTCCACGGCACGCTTTTCAGAAAGCTCCTTAAACCGAAGCCCTGTCGCCGCCACCGCGTCGCGCATCGCGCGGCTCACCGCTGGGAGCCGTGCGAGATCGGCGGGATCGTCGAAATTGTCAGATCTCAGAACGTGCGTGACTACGATGTCGTTGAGAAGGCCAGGGATAGCCTCGCCCGCGTTAGCATCGCGGCTGCGCTCGCGCTTTTCCTTTCGCGCGCGAGCTTTCTTACCGGACATCGCGTTGGAAGACAAAAGTGGATGGTTTCGCGTGCGCGTCGTGTGCGCGTCGTTGTGCGTCGAGGCTTCCGAGAGAAGAAGAGGTAACGAAAGGACGCGCAAAAAAAACGAGCTGGCCGAAAACGGACACGCAGGATTTTTAATCTGGGACGCGGCTCGCCTCTGCGCAGTCTGCACCACACCCCGGGACCTCGGTCTTCCACGACCTCGCGTGGCAAGACTCGGCGGATCGCGTCGGCGGGCAAACCGCGCCTTGTGCGAAACCCGAGGTGCTTCTCCTTCGTCCGTCCGTCCCTGTGGCTGGGTTGACCGAACGGGCGAGACAGAAAAGCAATCGTAGGCTGTTCGGCGCTCCAACAGATTGGTGGGTGTACGTACAAGACTACGCGGTAATCTGGCCGAGACAAGACAGACAAAACAGATGGCCGCCACCAGCACCTCCCCCGTGTGCTTCAGCGCGCTTTACTTCATGAACATGCGCGGCGACGTGTTACTGGAGCGGACGTACCGGGACGACGTGACAAGAACGATGGCCACCGCGTTTAAAACCGAGATCATCAACGGCCGTGAACACCATTCCCGAAATTCCACATCCACCGGCCTGCAAACCCCGGTGGTGAACCTGGGCGCGTGTACTTTCATGTACAAAAGAGTGCAGAACGTGTACATCGTGGCTGTTACCCGGGCCAACGCCAACGCGGTGATGGCGTTTTCCTTCATCGACGCGTTAGTAGAGCTGTTAAAGCAGTACTTCGGCAAGGTCACGGAACACTCGCTGAAGCAAAACTTCGTGGTGGTGTACGAGCTGCTTGACGAGATTTTAGATTTCGGGTTCCCGCAAATCACGAGCGCCGCCGTGTTGCAGTCGTTTATCACTCAGAAAGCCGTGCGGCAATCGCTTGGAGGTAAGAACGGCGAAACCTCCTCCTACCACGCCGCCGCGAAAGCCAAAGAAGTATCAATGCAAGTCACCGGGGCGGTGCAGTGGCGGTCGCCCGGCTTGGTGTATAAAAAAAACGAAGTCTACCTGGACATCGTGGAATCCATAAGCGTGTTGATATCCCCGTCCGGGTCGGTGCTGCGGTCCAGCGCTACCGGGGTTATCCAGATGAAGTGTTTCTTGAGTGGGATGCCCGAGCTCACCATCGGGTTGAACGACCGGCTGGGGATGGAATCGGGTGGGGCGGGCGGCGGGGCGGGCGGCGCGGGCGGAAACGACGACCACGGGAAAAACCACGGCGGGGGCCGGGTGAAGAAACAAATCGACTTAGCGGATCTGCAGTTCCACCAGTGCGTGAACTTGTCGAAATTCGACAGCGAAAAGGTCATCTCGTTCACGCCACCCGATGGCGAGTTCGACCTGATGAAGTTCCGGGTCACGGACACCGTGAGTCTTCCGTTCAAGGTGATGCCACTGGTCAGGGAACTCGGGCGGACCCGGCTCTCCGTGGACGTCAAAATAAAAAGCACCTTCAGCGAGAAACAATTCGCGAACGGCGTGGTTTTAAAAATCCCGGTACCGAAACACACCGCGCGCGCGTCCGTGAAGGTAACCGGAGGAAAAAGCAAATACGTAGCGAAGGAACACGCGCTGATTTGGAAAATCAAACAGTTCCAGGGCATGACCGAGCTGCAACTCAGCGCTGATGTGGAGCTGATTTCCACGATGAGCGAAAAAAAACCGTGGAGCAAACCGCCCGTGTCCCTGAACTTCCAAGTCCCGATGTTCACCGCGTCTGGTTTACGAGTACGGTTCCTGAAAGTCTGGGAGAAAACAGGGTACATCAGCACGAAGTGGGTGCGGTACCTTTGTAACTCGGGGGCGGACGCCAAGGCGGGGAGCTACGAGATACGGTGCGCGTGATTCGTAGACTGCTTGTAATCGAATTTTTCTGCTGGGAAAAATCTCAAGGTAAAACACGGCTGCGCGGACTGCAACCCCTGCCCGCACGGCAAGTTAAAACGCAACTGTGTGGACTACAACGCCTGTCCGCATGTGAAGCTGAAAAAGCAATGCGCGGACTGCAACCCCTGCCCTCACGGCAAGGTGAAGAGCAGGTGCGCGACGTGCAACGCCTGCCCCCACGGCAAACTGAAAAAGAGCTGCGTGGTGTGCACCCCCTGCCCTCATGGCAAGCTGAAACGCAGCTGCACGGACTGCATCCCTTGCCCTCACGGGAAGCTGAAGAGCGGGTGCGCGGTGTGCACCCCTTGCCCGCACGGCAATGTGAAAAGCAGGTGCGCGGCGTGCACCCCCTGCCCTCACGGCGAGGTGAAGGGCAACTGCACGGCGTGCATCTAAACACTCTTCACCTTAGCAAGGCATCCACGGGCGTTGCGAGGTACGTGGCGACGACCCAGTGCGAAACTCTGCCGGCGAGAATTATCGCGACCAGGAAAACCCCGAGGAACTCGGGCGACGTCATCACCACCATTTCTTTCCCGCCCTTGTCGTCGTCCACAAAATCGATGGAGAAGTACGACCGGGCTAAGTCGGCTAGGGCGTCTAGCAATTCACCGACGCTGGGTTCTTTTTCCGAGTTCTCGGACTCCCAATCAACACTCGCCCTGGGGTCGTCATCGGAAACGCCGGTGGCTTTCAACTGCGCCGCGCGAAGAAGGCGCTTGGTTGTCTTTTCGTCTTTTTCGTTTTCTTCGTCGGAAGCGGAGTCCGAACTTTTCGTTTTCGTCACGTCGCTCGCCTCATCAGATCCGGACTCGTCACCGCTGGCCCCGGAAGACGACTCGCCGCCAAGCGCATCCTTCGCCCAAGACGCGCGCTCGCGTTGTTCCGACGAAAGAGACTCGTCCCCGATGATCTCGTCCAGGTCGTTTTTTTTTTTCCTCGACGCGAACGAACTCGCGACCTCGGTTTCATCGGCGGCCGCGTCGTCCGCCAAACCCCGCTGCTCGGTTTCGTCCCAGTGCTTGTCGTAGTACTTAAACAGCCCGAACGCGATTTCCACGCCGCCGAAGTTCCGAAGGCGGTGAAAGCACGAGGCGAACCGCTTGTCCCGGGTGTTGCCGTCCAGCTGTAGCAACGCCGACGGCCGCCCGAGCTCTTCCCTGATCACGGCGACTAAATACGCCTGCCGGTCCGCCGACGCCGCCTCCGCGCTTTCCAGCCGTTTCTGCGCGCGTTCCAGCCGTTTCAATCGAGCGTTTTCTCGGTAGTCAGGGCCTGTAGTCCCTACGTCTGATTCGAAATTCGTATCCTTGTCACCATTAGCCCGCCGCACGTTCCGATCCACCCGGTCCCGCACAGCGTCTTTGAATCGTTTCGGGCGGGTTTTATCCACGGGGCGGCTTATGACCGGGGGCGGGCCTTGGTCGTCGTCATCAACGCCCCCGTCGCCTTTACTTTGTTTCGGAGACAGCCGATCAATCGCGCGTTGCCGTTCCGTTTCGTCCTTGTATCGCGACCCCGCGCGTGTCGTTAAGGCCTTGCCTCTTGTGTGCGACTTACTAACACATGGCGAGGTCCACGACACCAGGCCTTTGCGATTATTTGATGACCAGGTTTTTCGCCGGGACGGAAAACCAGAGGCACCGCCACTCCGGTGGGACGAGACACACACTACGGGGGGTCTGGGATTCGTGCCGACACGACGCGAAACGCGCGGCGGCACTACCGTGCCGGGAGCGAGGCCGAGAGACATTCTCGGGCGCGACGCGATGTGGGGCGCAGAGATGGAGGCGCCCCTTTGCGTCGTTTCGTCGAAATAAATTAATTTCCCGAAATTTTACCAGGCACCTGCTCCCAGATTCTCCGCCTCATCACTCCTTCCCGTGCTCCCCACGATGGCGGATGTTCCGCTTGAGAAGTGGGATGAAATGGCCAAGAAAGCCGGCGTACGACTTTCCGGTGAAACGCTGGTGGGTAATTGGCACGGACCGGAACCTACGGACCCGGAGGAGGGGCATGACGGAAGTGTTGGGGTTGGGGAAAATCAAGACTACATCTACGAACATCCTGATCCTATACTTTTACTTCCCTACAGAGACGAGTTGCGCGACGCGCTTGGCCCGTTCCAGTGCTGTGGTGTTAAGGCGGGCGCCAGGAAAGTCGACTGGGAGGATATCTGGGAATACCGCCCGAAAACGAGGCGACACGAACAGGCTTGCGTTGGGAAAGCGTACGTGCGGATTTTCACGATGCTCGACTGGAAAAACACACAATACGACGAAGTGAGCGTCCAGTGCCACGAGTGCTACCCCGTACAGAAAACACGAGATGATGCGAAGAAGAAGAAGAGAGAAAAAACCAAAGCGGACGAAAAAGACGAAAGAAAACACCAAAGCAAGCGGCGGCGCGAGGAGAAGCAAAGAAAAGAGACCGAGCAACTGCGAAAAATAACAACGACGACCGACCCGGAAAGCGCTGACTTTATTGAGAAACTGAAAAGTCTGAAAGGAAAGCAGCTCATTTCTCTGTGCAAGGCGAACTTCCTGATGGTTTCCGGAAGCAAGGACCAGCTCGTGCTGAGGCTTGTGACGTGCAAGAAACACGGCGGCGGCGGAGAGTGTCCGACGTGTGGTAAAGCTAAAATCGAAATCGTTTTCGACGAGACGGGAATCACGCCCGAGGCGGTGACGTGCAAGCACATGAGAGGCGCGAATAAGCCGTGCAAATTCGGGGTGGTGGTTTTGACCGACGAAACGTCTGCCGCACAAACTGCAGGACAACGCATACAAAGACCTGGCGAGCGCCGGTATAGACCTGGCGTGAGAACGCGTTGAAGACGAGTTGAAAAGTCGTGGACGAAATCTGCTGACAAGAAAAAATATTTCTCGAACACGACCTGCTCTCCCACGACGCAACCCTTTTCACATCGACCTTCGCGCTTCGGTCGTTTCGTCGCCCCGTACCCTCCCCGAGGTCGTGGAGACTCGTAACAGTCCACCGTTCCAAGACTCGTAAACCCGAGAAACCATGCTCGGCACGCGCATCACGAGCTTCGCGTTCGGGTTCGCGTGCGCATCCGGCATCTCCATGTATAAGTTGAAGGAGGACATCTGGAGCTCGCACAAGATTCTCGCGGAACAGGTAGGTTTAGGGGTGTGCCCATCAGTGTCAACTAACCATTAGTGTAAACGGGTAGTGGTCCTTGTCGTGATCCTGCTCACTACCCGCACGTCGCCTTGAAACGACGTTCAAGAAACGTGACAGAGACTGACCTCGCCCCGAAAAACTCATCGTGCATTCCCAACTCATCCGTCCAAAAAAATCCAACCCAGTGCGCCGACACGGAAGCGCGGCTGTCAAAGCTGGAAATGAGCTCGGCGAAGCAGTGAGTGTGCAGTCTGACAACGCGATACGCGCGTTTGGTGTTCCGTGTGATCCCCGGGGAAGAGACGTAGATAGAGATAAACCCTTTTCAATCATTACAAGTATATTTCTACTTCGCGGCGTGCTCCGCGACCGCCGCGACCGCCGCTTTCGCCGCGCAGTCGTACACCTCGCAATGCGTTCCATCTTTATCCACGATCTTCACGTGGTATTTCGACGGCGCCGTGACGAGGCGTTCCTTGACTTCCGCGATGCACTTGTCCACCAGAATCGCGGCGGCTTCCCGCGACATGTCCGGCACCCAGTGCTTGTCGAACAGGGAAAGGGAAAACATCCCCCCGTACCCATGGCCGCCCGAGTTGACCTGTTTCGTTTTCCGGGTATGAGCAATCAGGCGGAGTGGTTCGAGGTGAGTTCGAGGTGAGTTCGAGGTGGGTTCGAGGTGGGTTCGAGGTGGGTTCGAGGTGGGTTCGAGGTGGGTTCGAGGTGGGTTCGAGGTGGGTTCGACGTGGGTTCGACGTGGGTTCGACGTGGGTTCGACGTGAGTTCCACGTGGGTTCGACGTGGGTTCGAGGTACGCGAAGGGCATCGGTTCGAAGCTGACGGGTATGGATGGTGGGGCGCGGCACTGTGTGCGCATACCGCCGCGCGTCGCAGCAATCACCGGTCCCTTGCAAACAGTCGCGCGACGGCTTGGAAAACCCAAACGCACCTTCATCATGGACGCGTACGGGTCCATGAAGTACAACGAAGCTTCGTCTGATTCTTTGTCGTACCCTGCTAACAAAACGTTCACCTGGTACGGACCCGACCGCAACGCGTCCGCCAAGCTGGTCCGCACGAAGTGCGCGCACGCGCGCGTGGAAAGCGGTGCCCCGTTTCGCAGCTCGTAAAGCTTCATGTTCGCCTGGACGTACTCGCCGAAATACACGCAGTCGCCTTTGGGGCCGGTCAGGCCTAACACCTTGTGCGAATCAAGGTCCATGATCTTCTCCATGTCGTCCTTCTGCACAATGATCTGCTGCACCGCGATCGTGTCGCTCACCACGACGGCGAACTTGTCCCCGGTAAACGCGAACAGCACGTCCATCGCGAAGGTTGGCGAAAACGAGTTCTTTTCAGATCTGGCACGCGCGCGACGTGTGATTTTAGATCTAGGGTTAGATCGCGTGTACAGGCTTCGCGGTACGGGGTCGAGTTTTGCCACGTCGACACTGCGTATGCCACGACAACGACGCGACACTGGTGCCACGACGGAGGGTGCCGGTGGATGTGGCGTGCAGGGAAGGCACGCGCGCCACATGACCTCGATCGGGTTTTTTGAACTGATGAGAAGGGCAACGCAAAAGTCGCGTCCGAAATTTATTCAGCCTCGATTGAACTCATCACGCATCACTCATCACTGCTTGGCACGCGGCCGGCCAAAATGTCCGAGCCCAAGCGGTTCGCGATGGTGTGCGCGGCGAACATGAACCGCTCGATGGAGGCGCACAAGGTTCTTCTCGAGGGTGGTTTATCGGTGACGTCGTATGGCGCGGGCTCACGGGTGAAGCTCCCGAGCGCGCACCGGGACAACCCGAACGTTTTCGAGTTCGGCCAGACGACGTACGAGCAAATCTACGAAACGTTACTGGCGGAAGATCCGGCTTTGTACGAGAAGAACGGGCTGAAACAGATGCTGGAGAGGAACATGAAAATAAAACCCGCGCCGCAGCGGTGGCAAGACAGTCAAATCACGTGCGACGTCGTGGTGTGTTTCGAAGAGCGGGTGTTCGACACGGTCGTAGCAGATGTAAAATCCAGGGGGGGGAGCGACGAAACTTTGTTAGTAATCAATCTGGACGTCCTCGATTCCCTGGACAGCGCCGCAATCGCGGCGCCTCAGGCGTTGAGGTTGTGCGAGATGATCGAAAAAAGCGAGGACTGGGAGTGCGAGTGCGACGACATTTTCGAGTTGTTCCAGAAACAGGAAGGACGGAAACCGCTGTACAGCGTGTGCTTCTACGACGCCGAGTAGTTAGTTTATTATCAACAGGATTTTTTTATTCCCGGAGGTCTTTGGTCTTGGTCTCTCTCTTCCGGTCTCTCTCTTCCTAAAAGTCCGTCTCTTCTCTTCCCCCAAAAGCCACCACTCTCTCTTTATATTGTGACTACTCTCGTTTTATGACGTGACTACTCTCCACTTATCTACCTGTATTCCCCAACCACCTGCGCTATTTCGTCCCTCGCCTTGTCCAGCAGCGTTAAGCGTTTGGTGATCGCGTCCCTCCGCTTCACCACCGCCGGGTCTTCCTTCATCCACAGTTTCAGCTCGCCGTCGTCGCGCCGGCCGACCGTCGCCACGAACTCGCGGCAAATGCCTCGCGATAAATCAAAGAAAAGTGTCAGTCTTTCGTAATATTCGTACCTTGTATGAGCAAACAGTCGTAGGATTCGGGCCGAACAGTGCCTGGATTTGGAAAAGGCCCAACACGTACCTTTCCGGGCTCGCAAAACCAAACGGTGCACCACCGCTTTCGGCACGGTTTTCGCGAGTCGCCCGCGCACGGCTTCCACGTAAACCCGAACGCACGACGCGATTAAACTCAACCGCGCGTCGTTCCCGAATTCGGGGTTCTCGAACCGAGTTTGGAACGGATGCGAGCGCAGGGCGCCGCCGGAAGCAGTCACCGACGCGTCGCGATCGGCGTCCAACAGGTGGTCGCCACTTAACTCGGAAGAAGAGTTTTGGGTCCTTTCGCGTTCGTTCGAGGTGACACCACCGCCGTTCTTCCTGGAACTCTCAGCAAGCTTGGCCTGTTCCGCGCTTTGGATTTCGCGAAAGAAATCGGCGTCGAAGTACGACGCTTCCATGTCAACCATGTCGGACGTCATTTCGATGGTTTCGACTTTCAGCTTGTGAAGCGCGTCAGACGCGCCGTTGGTAACCGCGGCGCGCAACTCGGGGAACCGACGAAGCGTCGCGTTTGAAGACCGTGAGTTAATCGTCGATTCATTTGGATTCATCGGCGATTTTCCCGAAGAAGACGACCTCCGCTTCGTCGCCGCGCTGAGCCGCATGGCTTGCTGCAAAACCCGGTCCACGCCGTCCACGCAGGTCAGCACGGGTTCGTGCAGCTGTGGTTGTGAACGAAGGTGTCGGTCTTGTGGGGGGCAAACAGCGTGTCAGGATATGGAAAGCCCCAGAAATACGTACCGTGCGTAACCCTAACTCGATGAGCTTCCGAATGCCCATCTCAGGCGCCACTAGGTGCGGCTGGTACCCGTCCGACGCGTCCACCACGGATTTCACGCGTTTAAGGTCGTAGAATTTGTGTAAATCGACGCGCTTTAAATTCGTAACGAGCGTTTCTTCGAACAAACGCCGAATCGTTTCGCCGCCGCCGCCCGTTTTCGCGCCGTCGTCTCTTTGCGAATCTAACTCGGACACGAAGTCCTGTTCAAACAAATCGCATCCGCGAAGCACTTCGTGCACAAGAGCGCCCCGGTCTTCGAACGCAGAGGCGTTTAGACTGTGTCGCCCGAGGGAGTTTAACTCAACCTCCAACGCTCGAGCGCTTCGCTCCACGGATTCTTGAATCTTTGGAACTGGGATTGTAACGGGAAAGGGTCGGTCGGGACCGTGACTTGTGTGAGCAAACAGTCGGGGGGATTCGGGCGGAACAGTGCGTTTGCGCTATATTTGTAACAGCCGCGAGTACAGGTAAACGTTACCCGTGTTCCCGTACTTCCGTTGAATGAAACGGGTGTGGACGTCACGCGCTGGGCGCGGTAACCGCGCGTCGGATTTGGGAAAGCCCCGAGGCGTACTTTGGAACCGCACGGCGGCGCCCAGAATGTCCACGAGCATTTTGCACAAAACGTCCGTGCCCACGTTGTGCGTGTCAGCTCCGTACGTCTCTTTGTGGGAATCGAACCACCGCCGCTCCGCATCCCGGGCGGCTGGCATGCCCACCCCACTACTGATGTCGCTCTGCGACCGGTTCACCACGGCGCACCACCCTAAATTCAAGCCGACGGTTTTCCCGGATAAAACCTCCGTCGCGTCCGTGCCTTTTGTTTTTTGTAAAAGAAAAGGTCAAACGTCTTTCGTAATGTGTACGAGTACTTACTCTGGACGACAATCGACAGAGGTAATAGTCCCTTCGTCAGGAGGACAAGTATGCGCAAACCGTGAGGCGGGATCTGGTGAAAGCCCCAATACCTGCCTTTGTCCATCAAGTCCAGTTTCGTGAGTATCCCAAGCGTTCGTTGAAAATGCGGGTCGCACTCCTTCGCGATCCGGATGCCGTCGCTCGTCGCGATGTCCGCGTTCGCCGCGCTCACCGCGACTTGCGACGAGTAACCGAAAGTGTCAGTCGGGGTATGGGCAAACAGTCGTGTTGTTGGATTTGGGAAACGACCAAGGCCGTACGCACCGATCACCACGTTTTTGCTGGTGATGAACTTCTTGGCCATCTGTTCGATATCCGCGACGGTGCACGCGGGCTGGTCCTTCGTGGCGACTTTGGTTAAACCAGGCATATCAACTAAAGTCAAAGAAGGCGCGCCCGGGGCCTTGATGGAAAGCATAATCGGGTCCGCGGAAACGGCTTTGCTTCCCTTGTCCGCCAAACTTCGAGTTGTTTCCGTCTCGATTTCTTTCCGCACTTCGGAAAAATCCGTAAACACCACCTTTGGTTTGTGAAGGAACTTAGCGCACGCCACCTCCCCGGGTTCGCACCCGTGCAGCTGCAACACCAGCGGCCGCCTGGTGCATATCCCGCTTCCTCTGGGAAGGAAGTCCCTCCCAACGATGCTCTCCAACACAGAAGACTTGCCGCTGCTCTGGCCACCAACCACCACGATCTGGGGAAGGGTCTCCCACAGGCTCGGGAAGGAGGAGGTTTTCTGGCCGGGACTCGACACGTCCCCGACGTCCCCCGCAAGCGCGCACGTTTCCTGGAGCTTGTTCACGAGCTTGAGAAGAGGCTCCATAGGGGCGGGGGTGGCGGTGCCGTCTCCAGGCAAGGACGAGGACATCGCGAACCGTGCGGCCTAGAAGTGCGGCGGAACACGCGCCTCGGGAAGGCAAAGGGCTTGGAAGAAACCTCGGAGATACGACGGGACGTGCTTTCCAAGAAGGTGAGGAAATTATTTTGGTCTCGAAAAAGCAACGACAACCGACACGACGTTTCCGGTGGCCACAGAAGCGCGTGCGCGTCTGTTGCCGTGGCGCGCGAACGATGGGAGTGAAACGATGCTCGCACGGAAGGGCGAAACAAATGTTCGGCGAGTGTAATCCGTGTCCCCACGGCAAGCTGAAAAGCAGCTGCGTGACGTGCAAGCCCTGCCCTCACGGGAAGCTGAAACGCAACTGTGCGGACTGCAAGCCCAGCCCGCACGGGAAGGTGAAAAGCGTGTGCGCGGAGTGTGCCCCCTGCCCTCACGGGAAGCTGAAACGCGTCTGCGCGGACTGCAAACCCTGTCCTCACGGCAAGCTGAAAAAGCGATGCGCGGTATGCAGCCCCTGTCCTCACGGCAAGGTGAAACACAGCTGCGTGGCGTGCAACCCCTGTCCGCACGGCAAGTTGAAAAACGACTGCGCGACGTGCAACCCCTGTCCGCACGGCAAGCTGAAAAAGCACTGCGCGGCATGCAGCCCCTGTCCACACGGCAAGCTGAAAAGCAGCTGCGCGAAGTTCAGCTCTTGCCCCCACGGCAAGCAGAAACGCTGGTGCGTGGAGTGCACCCCTTGCCCGCACGGCAAGGTGAAATACAGTAGCGCGGCGTGCAAGTCAGCACGCGCTGAGCGGTCGATTTCACCAGAAGTCAAGCTCGAGCCCGAGATCAAGCAAGAGCCGTTTACCATCCGCGGCTATTTCGGCATCGGAGAGTAGACGAAAATCCCTCCCGTGTGCGTGTCTTCGTGTTACTTTCGAACCCAGATTTGAAAATGCGAATCGCCGCGTTAAGGCTTAACACAACACATCATCGCAACAACACTTAATACAACACGCGCACCTACCACTCATTGCAACAAAACCCCCAGCACCCGGTTCACCACTACCTTCCGGTCCCGGACGCTCGCGATGGGCTGGCCGTGCGCGTCCGTGAGCAAAAAGCGGTGCACTTCCTGTCGCCGCGTCAGTTTCCCCCGGCCGCCGCCGAAGTACCCGTCGCTCGAGGCGTCGCCGGTCGCGGAACCGTGGGCGTGGTTCCCGTCACCCGAGCCGTGATCACCTGGCTTGTTGTCGTCAATCAGAATATCAGCCTTGAACACCATCACTTTTAGCTGCCGCAGCGCCTCGGTGACGTCCAGCAGAACCCTGGGGCGGGTGAACCCGGAAATATCGAGCGGCGCTATGACCCGCAACTCCGTGGTGGTTTCGTCCAACCCACCCGTCATGATCTGAATGTAAAAAAGAAAAGTGTCAGTCTTGTGTGGGCAAACAGTGTGCCTGGATTTGGGAAAGCCCCGACACGTACCTGCACGCTGACCGGCCTTTCCACGTTTTCTTTATATCTCTGACACAGGTACTCCCGCTCCCGCGCGTTGGGACACCGGCCCACGAACAAGTCTATTTCGCACAAGTGCGTCTGGGCTTTGTGCGGGTTACTGTTGGGTGACTCGTCGTCGCCGAACTCGGGTGGCCGGGGACGCGCGTCGTTTTTTGGTTTCGGAGCGGTATCAACCTGGCACGATAAAAGCCGAAAGGGTCAGTCTCTCGGGCCATGTGTATCGGGGATTGGAAAGGGTACCGTAGTACTGTGTAAATTTACCACAGTACTGGTAAGAGTTACCGGTATGAGTAAACAGTCAGGGTAATCGGGCCGATCAGTCCGCGGAGTGTGGTAAATGGGAAACACCGCGCACCTTCAAAACCACTTTGGCGTAGTTAACCTTAACCTCCAGGTCTTTCGAGGCTCGCAGGACGTCGTACAACAAGCCTTTCCTGTCTCTTGTTCGTATTTGAAAAACCGTGTGCTTGTCGGACATCAAATTGTCCACGGAAACGGTCGCCGAGTTGTACTGCGTGGCGCTCGCGGTTTCCACCCGTCCTATGGAGTTGTTTGTTTCGAAAAGCCGCGCCAATGACGCGGACGGGCTTTGCGTCACGAAAGAAGGCGCCGGCGTTATGACCACGTGACATGTTTGTGTGCCACCCGCCGTCCCTACCGGCGTACCCGTCCCTTGTCCCTGTCCTCGTGACCCAGTACCTCCCCCGACTCGCCGCCCCGCGACTCGCTGCACGGCTGTTGAAATCTCGGCGACGCGCGTTTCGCTCGGGAGTTCGTTTTTCTCATCCGTGACGTAGAAAAGGTCAACCGCGGTGTCAGCCGGGCTCGTGCTTATATGCGCCCGGTGCACGGTTAGTTCACTGGCCCACAGCTCCTGTGTGACGTCGTGTAGTAACCCAACGCGGTCACTGACTTCGACTTGAAGGATGTACATTTTCTTTTGCTGCTTTTCGTAATCCCGTAAATTGTTCGTGCTGTCCCCGCCCGCGCCCGTCATGGAAGTCAGGTTCAACGTGGAAAGCGTCGAAATGGATTGTTTCGAGGGACACAAATTCTCCAAGCGTTGCTTTAGCAGCATCCAATTCACCCCCGGCCCCGCGTTGCCTGCTTTGTTCAAAATCGCGCTCTGCTTCATCACGGTCACGAGCACAAACGCCCACTTCCCATCCGTCGCGAAGTCGCCTTTCGTGGTGACTAGCCCGAAATCGAAAATCGTACGCGTGATATCGGAACCCAACCCGGTTTTGTCAGGACAAGTCACCCGGACCTGCGCTTCGTACTCTGATTTCGTCTCAATGCTCACGAAGTCGTCGCTCTCCTGCTCCACGGACCGCTGAATGCGCGCGCGACGCATGGTGAGAGGTGTCCCGTCGCGGGGAACGTGAAAATGTAAAAAAACGCGTGGAGTTTTGTGTCGTCAAAATCGCGAAACCTAAGGGCGTGTTGTGCGTGTCGTGACCACCGCGTCGGGACGAAACACGGGTGGCACGGTTTCGATACGCGTCAGGCGAGTGTCGCGCGCGCGTATCGGCAAAGAAATGCGCCGGAGGTACGCGCGTGCAGCGCGTACAGACGCACTCGCGCCGTGCCGTTGTGAGTGCCCAAATGTCGCGGGCGAAGCGCTTTTCGATATTTATTTGACGTTTCCTTGCGCTCCGTGGCTCACAATGACGTCGCGCTTGACTGTGTGGCGGACCGCACCCCCGCGCCTGCCGCGGCCGCGCGTCGCGTGTCGCGTCGCCGCGTGCGCGGAGCGCACGTCTGGTGTCCGCGGCGACGACGCTGCCGCATCGTCGTCTTCCAAACACGCGTGCTCCGTGCTCGTCATCGGCGCGTCCGGCCGGACCGGAAAGGAGTGCGTTCGGGAGTGTATAAAACGAGGCATACCCGTCCGCGCGGGGACGCGCAGCGGTTTGTTCGACGTCGCTACGGTGCTTGGCGAGGATGCGCTCGCACCGACGGTCGTGCCGTGGAGCAGACCAATTGTCGAACCGGTTTTGGTGGACGTGACAAAACCTGGTACGGTGGATGACGCGTTAGTGGCGACGATGATGATGGCGAGTGAAAAAGGGATTTTCCATGAAAACGAAACTAACGAGTCGCAGTCGGATGATACGAGTCCTTCACTAAAAACAAACACAATAGTCATTTTCTGCGCCACCGCGAACTCGAAGGGCGACCCCGAAGCCGTGGACCGGTTTGGGCTGGTTAATTTAGCAAAGGCGTGCGTTTTCCACGGAATTTCACGGCTGGTCGTCGTGTCGGGCGCCGGCGTCACGGCACCGAACCGGAACTCGCCCGCGTATGCGTTTCTTAACAGATTCGGCGGGCGGATGGACGCGAAACGGTTGGGCGAGGCGGAAGTTTTGGAAGTGTATTCGGAATTCACAAAGAAATGGGAAGAGCACTTCGGGGGTTACACGGCAGTGGAAGACGAGGGTAACGTGAGTGGTGACCCGGGTAATACGACGACGAACACGACTAGGAACGAGACGAACGCGACTGGCAACACGACTAACCAGACCCGTAACGACACCAACCGCACCCGCCACGAAACCCGCGACCCGGAAAGTAGTTACACGATTCTTCGTCCCAGCGGTTTGGTGGACACCGCAGGGAAAGGCCCGGGAGGGTTATCAATCTGTCAAAACGATTTGTTGGCGGGATTCGTTTCGCGACAAGACGTGGGGGCGTGCGCGGTGAGCGCCGGGTTGAGGTGCGGGGCTTTCCCAATCACCACGTTCCGCCTCTGTGATTTACCGAAGCTGGTGACTGTTGTCCATACATCGCGATATACTCGTCCTGACGAAGGGACTACTACCTCTGACTGTTTACTTAATACACGTCACGAGAGACTGACACTTTCGGGGTTAATCTCAGCCAAAGCGCGAAGAACAAAAGCTTTGAAATATACGACACCGGCACGGCGGCGCTCTGCGCGACGCTTTCGGTGAGTGACATTCTTTCGGATGGCACGTTGCGAGGCGTTGCGGCGGTCGTGTCGGGCGACGCGTTTCGTACCCTACTTCAGCTAACCCCGCTTGAGCGCGCTTCCGATAAAGCAGTTAGACAGACAAACGAGAAACGTCTCGCGGATTTAATTGGTTTGGAACGCGGGGGCGACACCTGGGAAGAGCTGTTCTGTGGGCTAGAGTGATGGATACGCTAGAGGATGGCAGAACAGACCGAATAGACATAGACTAAGTGCACCGTAACCCTATAAAAAGACTAAAGACCCCGTACCCACACAACACACTAAACACGCTCGCACGCGAAACTACCTACCCGGGTTCTCCTCGGGCGCCGACGCGCGCTCGACGTCGGCTTCGCGCTTTTTCGGTTTCGGTTTCGCGTCGCTATTGAACAGCGCCCAGCACGCAATTTTGACGCGTTTGCGTTTCTTCCGCCCCCCCCGCGGATCCGAACCGCGGTGTGCGTTCTCCCCACTCTCGCTACTAACCACGTCCGGCACTACCTTTGCGGTGCCGTTGCGACACTGTTTGCGCATACAGCTCCACGTTTTCCCGCAAAACGCCCCCCCCTTGGCGTCGCTGCCGCACCCGTCGCCGCCCGTCGTCGGTTCGTTCGCGGTAGTGTCCTGGCCCGATAAAAAAGAAAGTTTCAGTCTCGTATATCGCGATGTATGGACAAACAGTCAGGGCAGAGGTGAGACGTCTCTTCTGGTACGAGTATATCGCGGTGTATGGGCAAACATTCAGAGGGAATAGTCCCTTCTGGTACGAGTATGGGCTAAATCAGGGAGGCGGAATGTGGTGATTGGGAAAGGCCCTTACCTCGCCCTTGTCGCGCGACGCGGAGATAAACTCCAAAGTCGTGAGCCCCCTTTTGTTTAAAATAAAGTGGAACCCCAGCAGGTCGCCCAGCACGTACGCGGTGACGAACCCGAAAAGCATGACGCAAGTGGAACAAACCAACCAGGTTTGCCGGGTTAAGAAAACCCCGTTTCGCCGCAACGTTTCGTTTGTGTCGTCTTTCTTCGTCACCGCGCCGTGCGTGAGGTACGCGCCTATGACTAATTGCCCTACCACCTGCAAAAACGTTCCGAACACTAAAACCAGAAACGAGTGGTAGTTCTTGCTACCCACGCAGTTGTTCAGCCACACGCAGTGGTGGTCGAAGTGTTTGACGCACTTGTCGCACGTCCGGCAGTGCTTGCTTCCGTGGGAAACGTCTTTGGCGCACAAATCGCAAAACAACATCTCGGGAGATGTTTGGGGATCGTCGTCGTTCGCGTCGACCCCAACCCCAACTCCGTGGGTCCCGGAAACGTGGGTCCCGCCCCCCACATCACCCGGGTCCGTCCCCGCGGCTTTGGCGAACAAAACAAGCACGAAGCAGGTCATCACCGCGAACGCGATTTCCAACCCCGCGCGAGTTCCTGCGTTCGCGAAAACCGGGCTTTGCGTTGCGTAGAAGGCAACGAGCAACGCGACGTACGCCGTCCCCGCCGCGAGTTGGTGGAGGTTCAGGGAAACCCGGCCGTTCGCGAAAAAGCCGTTCCGACGCATGACACCTGACCCGTCACGGACCCGCAATCCGGAACCCAGACACACTCCAAACTCTCCACGCGCGGCGACCGCACGCGCCGCGCGTCCCACTCTGCGTCGACGATTCGAAGCCTTTTCGTTTCGCGAAGGACGGTTTCGGCTTTTTGTTGACTTCATTTCGAAAACAGAGTTGATATCCAACAGCGTGTTACTTTCAGTGTCACGAAGTAAAGGGATGCACATAAAGTAAAGGCCTCACACCCGACATAAAGTAAAGGCGCGTCTTACTAACCACAACACTGTTACTAACCCTCTTCCCCGTCGCGTCTTGAAAAGTTTACCTAGACTAAGGTGTTAAACTCTTCACATCGGCGGCCCTCGTTGCGTGCCGAGCGTCCGTAGCCTCAGGGCCTGGATCTTGATAAACCCTGCTGCGTCTTTCTGGTCATACGCACCGCCGTCGTCTTCGAACGTGGACAAGGTGGCGTTGTAAAGCGAGTTCTCGGCTTTCCTCCCAACCACGATCACGTTGCCTTTGTAAAGCTTCACGCGCACCGTGCCGGTTACGTTTTCGGCGCACTTATCAATGGACGCTTGCAACATCTCGCGCTCTGGGGAGAACCAGAACCCTGAGAGATAAAAAATAAATGTGTCAGTCTCGTATGGGCAATCAGGGAGGCGGAACGTGGTGATTGGGAAAGGCCCTTACCGTTGTAAATCAGCTCGGCGTACCGGGGCATTAGCTCGTCTTTCAAGTGCGACTCGCCTCGGTCCAGGCACACCGATTCCACGGCTCGTCTCGCGGCGATCAAAATTGATCCCCCCGGGGTTTCATAAACGCCCCGCGATTTCATACCCACGAAACGCGACTCGACGATATCAAGGCGCCCGATGCCGTTGTCGCCGCCGTACTTGTTCAAGGCGGTGAGCATGATGGCCGGGGACATCGCCACGCCGTCGATCGCGACCGGGTCGCCTTTCTTGAACTCGATCTCGATGTAGGTCGCTTTGTTGGGGGCGTCTTCGGGTGAGACGGAACGCGTGAACATGTCCTCCGAGTACTCCACCCACGGGTCCTCCAGGGCGTTGCCTTCGTACGAAATGTGCAAAAGGTTAGCGTCCATGCTGTACGGCGCGTCTTGCTTTTTGGACTGCGCGACGGGGATGCCGTTCTTCTCCGCGTACTCAATCAGCTTCGTCCGGCTGTTCAGGTCCCACTCCCGCCACGGCGCGATGACCTTGACGTCCGGTTTCAAGCCGTAGTACCCTAACTCGAAGCGCACTTGGTCGTTGCCCTTGCCCGTCGCGCCGTGGCACACCGCGTCCGCGCCTACTTCCCGGGCGATCTCGATCTGTCGCTTCGCAATCAGCGGCCTGGCGATGGAGGTACCAAGCAGGTAGCTGCCTTCGTAAATCGCGTTCGCGCGGAACATGGGGAACACGTAGTCCCTGACGAACTCCTCCCTCAAGTCGTCAATGTAGATCTCCTTCACCCCCATCTGCTCCGCTTTCAACCGCGCCGGCTCGAGTTCCTCGCCCTGCCCCAGATCCGCGGTGAACGTCACGACCTCGCACCCGTACGTGTCCTGGAGCCACTTCAGGATGATGGAGGTATCGAGGCCTCCGGAGTACGCGAGGACGACCTTGGTTGATTGATTGGAAATGGAAAGGGACGGTTAGGGTTGTGGTGTTGGCCAATCGCGAAACGACGCGATCGGGCCGCGCGTGTGCGGCGGTGCTACGGTTGTGCTTTCCGGGGGCTTTGACACGACGACCCGTATCGTGTCCATCGATCGAGGTGATCACGGGGGATGGATTGACACCAGGTCGTGTAGGTCCGATGACGCCAACCCTGTCTCGATTGGCACCTCTGGACGCACCTTCTTGACCGTCCCGGATGGGCCCGCTTTGGCGACCACGGTTTGGGCGACGCGTCCGGCGCGGCGCACGAGACGCGCGGGGGACTTCGCGGGGCAAACCGCGGTGGCGTCGCGAGACGCGAAACGCGCGGCGCGCGGGGCGGCGACCGCGGAGACGGTGAAGGCGCTCATTTTGGGGCGAAGCGCGGCGGGGGAGGGACGCGTTGTGATTGCGAGCGAAACGCGCCGACTCGCAGAAACGCGAAAACCTGAAAAGCGAAAAAAAAACGACCGATGTGTGTCCTTTCAACGTTGTTTTTGCAGCTGTTAATTCTTCCCTGTGTACTCGCGTTCATAGGCGCGCGTTCAAAGGCAAAGTTCCTTCGCATTTTGTCTCGAAATTGTCCGACGACGATCTTCGGATAAGACCTGTCGGTTGTGTTTTCAGTCATCGAAGGTGTGTCGCACTTGCCGTCTTGTCTTTCCTGTCTGCAACCGCCCGGCGCGTTACTCTCGGAACTCGTGAAGCGCGCGCACTCCTCCGACGCGCGGGGCGCGCGGTACAACGTGCGGCACTTTCGCACCCGGCACCACTGCGCTTTCGAAAACTACACGGGTGCGCGGATTCGGGACCGAGACCGCGGCGTTCCTTCGCGGCGCGGCGCTTGGGATCGTGGCGGGTGGGATTCGCCGACAAAATGTTGTCGTCACGCGCCGTTCGCGTCCCCGTTGACGCGGTTCCCTCGGCCCCGGGTACCCGGAAGCTGAGCGCGAAAAGCGTGACCGGGGTGCTTTCGGGAAGGCCGTCGTCGTGCGGCTCGGACGACGAGTCGTTGGCGGACGAGGATTGGGTTGGGGAGCCGGAGTGCTGGCGGTCGCGGCGCGACGAGTTAGACGACGAGTACGAACACAATGTGAGTTCGCCAACCACGGCCCGTCGGCTCGCGTTGGCGCGCGCGATGGCGGTCGCGGCCGCGGCCGCTGATGCGCGCGCGGTGGCCACGCTACGGGCGGCGAAGCAAGCCAGGGCGTGTGCGGCGAGACGGGCGTTTTGCCGGATTACAGGCACCGATGAAACGGGGGCGAGCACGCGGAGGGGGAGGTTGGCGTTTGGGAAAACCGCGAAGGGTAACGAGACGGGTGTTGGTGAACTATCGGACAAGTCGAGGCGGGCAAAAACGTACCAACCGCGCGAACGCGAAGTCGTCGGTTTCGTCCACGGAACCGCGGTTCGCCGGGGGGAAGGGTACGCTTCCTTGGCTCTGGATGGGTGGTATAGCGGGGATGCGGGGATGTGCTCGAAGGACGACGGGTGCGACGGAGATTCGAACCACCGTCCCCCGAGCAAACCTTCGAACAACGTCGACGACGCGTTGGCGGACGCGACGCGGAAACTGTGGGGCGGGTTGTACACAACTCGCGAAAAGGCGGTTCGGACCCGAACCTCGGCCTGGGGTGAAAACGACCCACACGCAACCAGTTATCAATATCCGTCTCAGCTCGCGCAAACAACACAAACCACGCTTCAGTCAGGGTGGCAAGCAACGAGAACCGCGCTGGAGTCGGCGTCACAAAAAGCGCACGCGTCGCAAGTGCGCGCTGCGAACGCCGACGCGAAACGCGGGATTTCGGGGTGGGACGTTTCTGAGGGTGATTTTGAAGCGTCAGAAGCGTCAGATGGGGAAAACGACGGTCTACTGATCCGTAAAACGGCACCATCGCCGAAACATAATACCGAAACAATGCACAGCAACGCTGGTGTGGGAGGTACCCTTACAAACGCGGTGCGAGATTGGCGGGAAACGCGCGCCGTGGTGCGCGCGTCAGACGAGTGAATCATCGCCATCTAGCATGTAGTAGCAATCCAAAATCGTTGGACGAACTTTCGAACTGCTCTTTTCACCTGACGTTTTCTCGGGCCAGCCACACGTGTGCCTTTGCCCATCTGCGCGCGCGCGTGTCAACCGCGGCGGTGTCTGTGGTACCGCAGTCGAGCCGTGTGTATTGCTCGCCGCGCGTAGTGCTCGTTGCCGGGGCGCGCGAGTTGGCGCGACATCAGGCTCCGCCATCGCCTCCGGCACTTCACGCCGTTCCTGGGAAACCACGATGTTGCGCCCACGCGGCGCGGGGTGGGGCGTAGGGGCGGGCGGATCGCCTCCGAGGGACAGTTCGGATGACTCGCCGCTTGACGTTGTCGGCGCGACAGGGACGTGTACGGGTCGCCCGGTTCTCGCGACTCGCTTCGACGAGTTAACCCTGGAGGGCCGGCAGTTCGGGGCGGATGCGTCAACGACACGTTTCCGCGGCACCAACGAAACTTTTTCCCCGGCGCCGACCTCGACGTCCGCCTCCACGAGTCCGGGGCACGACGTACGGCTCTCGGCGCGTGCGAAACAGGAGCTCGCCCAGGATTTGAGACAAATGCACGCGCGGATAAACGATAGCAAACAAGCCAAGCTGGCGAGTGATAAGCTACGTTTATACGTCGAGTCGAGAAAGCTAAAAACCGAAAACGCCATGGTAAAAAAACAAGTGCGACTCGCCATGCCGCTCGCGCGTCGCGTGGATGACGACACCGACGCGATTCGCGTAGCCGCCGCGCGCGCCTTAGCCGCGGGCGTCAGGCGGGCCACGCCGAGGTGCGCCTTGGAGCTCAAATCCTGGAACCTCAAATCAATCCGGGGTGACGAAAAGCTTGAGAGGAAAAGTAAGTTGAAGTTTGAGATGACGAAACCGGTCGGCCGGCGCCCGGCGCGGTTGGTACCCAACAACACGGACTCGCCGAATTTCGTACCTAGCAACATCTCGCCGACCTCCGCGGCGGTGACGTCCCAATTCCACTTCGCGAAGTTCGGGGGGCGGCCGTCCGTTTTGAACCGAAACGGACGGAATGCGTTGAGGAACATTTCAAATGCGACGCACCGCCGCGACGGTGCCGGGGCGAGCAGTGTTGGGCAAACGAGCTCGTTGGGCGCGACGCGTTCCACGAAGTCCTCCGTCGGGTCTTCCACGAAAGAATCTTTGTTCTCACCGCTCGCGGTAAGAGGCGAGGCATCCGCGGTTTGGTGTGTGTCAAGGGACGCCGCCGGCGCGCTGGTTTCACACGCACACGGTGCGCTGGTGGACACGGGGTCGTCTTTGTCAACCACCGCCTCAACCGAAACGAAACACGACTCGCACCCCACGTTATCGTTTGGGTTGCGTGCGCCAACGGGGACACCGGCTTTGACCGGAACGAGTACAAAAACTTTGACCGGCAAGATCCCGAGCTTCGACGACGACGGCGGGTACCGCGGGGTTGGGACGTTTACGTTTGAAAGGCATGGGTTGGATGGCGATGATGAAGATGACGATGATGACAACAATGAAGACGATGACGATGATGGCGATGATGCCAATGCCTTCGCAACTTCTTCGCAATCCGGAACCTTTGACCTCTTCGAAACCGCGCGCTGCGATCTGGACGTCTCGACTTCGGTAAGCGACCCTGGTTCGGTGGAGTACGACTTCCCTTCCCCCGCACCTAGCGCGGCGGCGGCGTTTATCGGAAGAGGTAAATACAAAACCTCGCCGGCGGGGAGTTGTGGGTCCGCGACGCCCGGGACGGGTGGAACCGAAACGAAATCGCCGCGCCACACGTGTCCCCGCGCTGGGTTCACCCCGGGCGACGGCGCCGCGTTCGTCACGCCCGACGAGCCCCAATGCTCGCGTTTCACAATGCGAACAGGCTTGCTTGGCGGTCTCGATACGCGCGCCACGGCGAACATGGCCGCGCTGACGTTCGGGCTGGAACGGTGTGGGTTCGGTTCCGGGTTCGAGGTTGGCAAGGACGCTCGCGGGGACAAAAAAGAATCCGACGAAGATGCCGATTCCGAGTTCGATTCAGATTGCGGAGGCTACTCTTTCGACGGGTTCGAGGGGCTTCAAACGCCGGGCTTGCCTGACTTCACGCCGACGAAAGTTGACGCTATAGAAACGCCTTGGACGGGAAAGGCGAAACGAATGACCAATGGCGTCACCGCGCCGTCGCCGCGAACCGCCGCCATCGCGCTTGAAACCGAAACCGGCATGGCGGTGCGGATTCAAGCCGCGTTTCGGGGTTTGCTAGGAAGAATCCGCGCCAGGAAAGTCAGAGGGGGTTGAAGTAGTTGGAACATGTATATCCAATAGTCAAACGAAAACCCTCGCTACTCCTCCATCGCCTTTTTAATCTCCGGACTCAGACTTTGTTCGAATTGCATCTGCATCATTTTGGACATCATATCAACCCCCTCAGGTCCCGCGCCTCCGTCGACTTGCGCTATTCGCAGTGCCACGTCGTTTCCTAGCCGGACCTCGGAGTTCTCAGGCACGGGGTACGCGATCCCCGGGAACAGTTTGCTTTTCCCGAGAAAAACCCCATTGCCGGTCGGTCCCGAAACGTCGGTGACGAAAATCCTCCCCTGCCGCACTTCAAGCTTGCAGTGCTCTTGACTCAGCGTGTTTGACTTGACCACGCACGCACAGCCAGCACCGGATCCTACCAAACCGCCCGTTCCGGGAATCTCACAGGCTGTGAGTTTACCGGAAACGGTCACGGTCACCGCGATGGGGCCGGACGCGGCGCGAATCCGCACAGCACGCCGCCCACGCGATGTGACCCGGTTCGGGTTCGACGCACGGCGGGCGCTGACGGGGAGGGTTGTGCCCGTCACGGTCCGGGCACGCAGCAGCGCGTGCGATGCGGACATCGCGCGCTTCCGTTTTGGGTGACCGGAACGCCGAAAAGGACGCGCCCACGAGTGCAGTCCCTACATTGTACTTTCGATGATGTCGTCTGGACTCGCACTTTTCGTCGTTCGACTTTATCCGGCAGCGAAAATGCTGAGTCACCATTACGCGTCCGCACCGACCCACCATGTTCGCCCTGACCAACCCCATCATCGCCCCCTCCCGCCCGTCCCGCCGCGCCCCCAAGGCCCCCAAGCGCGGCGTCCTGCAACTCGTCGCGCACGGTGGCGTGGGCGGTTCCGGCGGGGCGCAGTACGCCGCGAAGGACCCGGAGTTCGGGTCGGACAACGCGCAGTGGAAAAAAAAGCTGATTCTTCATGACGACGACCAAGCTGACCCCGACGCTAATGCGGGGAGGTCAAGCGGTAAGCCCTGGACCCCACCCCCGCCCGCGCAAGAGACCTTCGCCGCGGCCGCGCCGTCGAAAGGCGGCGGAGGATGGGACACACCCGCGCCTGCTTCTGAGAAATCCTCTTCCGGAGGTGGAGGCGGTGACCCCTGGGCCAATCAAGGCCAGGCCGCGCCCAAGACGAACTTCGGCGGCGGTGGTGGAGGCGGCGGCGGTTCAAGCGGCGCGCAAGCGAAGCGTCAATCGGGCATCACGTACGACCCTGATCAGTACGACCCCAACCCCTAATCGGTAACGTCGAAAGACATCGAAACCCTTGGGGAAGGCTTAGAAAGACAACGAAAGACGGCAACTTTGCAGACGCGCCCGATTGTACATCGCGGGCCCACACGGTAAATGAAAGATGTAATTCACCGTAAGACCATAAGTAACTACTCTCCAATGGTTGCTACACATGTGCGACTACTTGATACCGGTCCCGAGCACTTCTTACGCTCTCCAATTGCTCTCTCCAATTGTCGCGCAAACAAATCACCCCTCGAGCCCGCTTTTTATTTCCCCCCCGTCGCGCCCCGCCGCTTTCAACAGCGCTGAGAGGGGAACCGTGATGATCATGGACGGCCCTATTGACACGGACGCTTCGTGCAGTTGCACCATGATCGGGGTTTCGATTTGCGGGTGCGTTTCGTCCGCAGTACGTTTTGACATACCCGCCTCCGGCGAAAATCGTTCCGACCCCACCACGGCTTTTTCAATGAACAAGTTGGCGAAGTGTTTGTTACCCGCGCGCGTTTCGTCAACCGAAACATCCGAGTTCGGCGACGACAAGCCTCTTCGCGTGAACTCCGACGGCTCCATGGACCAGTTCAGGGTTTGTGTCACCACCTTCCGCACACTGCCCGTGTCAGTAACCACGTCGTAACACAACTGCGGGTCTTCGTCTCCCGTAACCCCGAACCCGTCAGCGCCGCTCTGGTACGCTAGCTTTACCCGGACGCATTTTTCAACCTCCAAGCGGTCGTCGCGTGAAATGGGCGTAAACACGTTCGCCCGGCCTTGTTGGGTGTTGAAAACGTGCCCCGTGCCGTGCGCCGCACTGGCGCGGTGTCGCGTGTCGAAGTGAAGCGCCTTGGGGGCTTTGGAGATACTTTTTTGAGCAAACGCGGAGGTTTGATTGCCAAGGTTGACGTCGCACCGTAAACCGGTGGCGAATACGTACCCGGTGCCGCCTTTGTGCGTGAAACTTACGTGGCACTTCAACTGGTGCAGCTTTTCTTTGTCGAAAAGCGTGGCGTTTTCCAAAACCCTCGCGCACCTCCCCGCGCACCCGTCGCCGATGCGGAACGTGGCTAAGTTACTGTTCGGGAACCGTCGTGGGGTTGGCAGGTTCGGAACGACCACGGCATCGGAGTGCGTGACGCTAAAGGCGGTCAAGTATTTTTTTAATTTGTGCTTGTGTTTCTTCTTGTCGCTTCCGTTTTCCACAAACCCCATCGCGGCGTCCAGCTCGCAATCCATCGTGAAACTCACGGTGAGCGCGAATTGCTTTATAACCTCGTCGAGCAAGTCGTGAGGCACCGCGGCCGCGCGCAGGTCTTTACCCGAAATACTTCGCGAAAGCGTCCGCTCGGTGTCGATTTCCAAGTCCATAATCGAGGCGTGCAGGTTGTGCGTCGTCACAAGCGACGAAACCGTCTCGCGCCGCAAACCGCCCGCGGCGGCGGTTTCCAACTGCGCGCACAAGCGTTGGCGCAACCCTTTCAAAACCGGGTGTAACACCGGCGTGCCGGGTTTAGTGTCCCGGTCATTGAAACGGGTCGCTTGCGTGTCATACGTGGAGGTTTGGTCGTCGTCGTCGTCGTCGCGTGTGTCGTACGGGCAATTACCCTGGCCTGCTGGTAAAACGGGCGACAAGTCGCTTTCAAACGTGAGGCGCGTTTTTTTATTAGCTGTTTCGTTACCCACGCTTTCTTTCTTTTTCCCGAACCGCCCGAGTTCGTGTGAAAACGTGGACGGCGCGACGTGCGACAGTCGCGCGTACCCGTCGATAAACAACCTCGCGTCCTGGCCCCACTCCCCGCACCGGTTCAAAGTGACTCCGACTCGCGCCCAGAACTCAGTTACGCGCTGCCACTTCTTATTTTTAGTAACGGACGGTTTTTGTCTCCGCGAAAAATATTCAGAATGGTGTTCTTCCATTATGTCATCGTCGTCGTCGCTCACCTCGACGTCCACCGCGACGCACGCCATCCCCCGGTGCGTCCGCGCGACGATCTCCCGCCACGAAACCGAGTTGCCGACCTGGTACATCTCCGGGCACGCCAAAGAAAGGTGGAGCACTAAAAGGTGGTGCGTCACCACCACGGCGCCGTCGTGCGCGACGTCCACGATGACCGACAAGTCGTCGTCACTACCATTTAACTCGGCATCGCCTGGGGAGCCATCCATCGAGCCATCCGCGTTTAGCTCTTCATCGTTTAGGTGACCACTAGCCTGACTGTCGTGTGTGCTTGCTGGCTGCGTATCGGCATACTCCGGGTCTTCGCAGTCATCAAACTTCCGCGTGACGTGTTTCGGTTTCCAACCCTGCGCGTCGCCGAGACTCCGGGAAACCGATTTCGAGTGCAACGCGAGCGCCACCGCGTTCACCCTCGCTTTTCGACAGTTGAACTTTTCCCGGTTCACGGTTTCGATAGTACGGAATGTTACCCGGTACCGTTTCACATGCGCCACGGCTCGCCACCACCGGCCTCGTGTGTAGGACACGCACGCCCCAGGTGCGCTCGCGAGGCGGAGGCACAGGTTTCGGTTCGCGTCGGATTCAGCGTGCGACTGCGAATGTGCAGACTGCACATTCGTGTCGTCATCCTCTTCGCAGTACCCCCACCTTTTCCGGGCGATGTCCCGCCACAGCTCGTGGCGTGACGCCGCTTTTCGCCATTGTCGGCACGTGCTGGCGCAAGCCAGCACGGAGGGCATGCCCCCGTCCGCATCGAGGGCCACTCTGGTGAAGATCAGGGAAAGCACGTCTTGCGGCAAATCCGGGGTCGGCGAAGACGAGATCGGGAGTGCATGACCATCGAGGACGGGCACGCGCCTTCGCTTGGCCACCGGGGGGGTCTGTTTTTCCGTCCCAAAAGCCACTCCGATGTCGGCCACCCGGGCCGCGGACACAGACCTGACAGGCATACCCCACCCAATGCGCCCCGCGCCGTGTGGAATGACGAGCCCCGCGTGGTCCGACGCGACGACACACTAAAAAATAAATAAAAAATAAAAGTTTGGAGAAGACGGCGGCTTCACTCAATCTTCCTCGAAACGTCGCCGACGGCAGACCGTGTGGCGCACGCTCGTGTGTGCGATGGTACGGTTCCCGTTCTCCCTCGCGTTTCGGTTCGACGCGTCCGCGCTTGGTGCGCTGCGGCGGCGTCTGGGTGGCGACGTTCGGAGGCGGCTCCACCAGACGCACCAGAGGAACACGGGCGGTGGATCGAATACTTCTTCAGGATCGAGTCGGTTTGGTAAAGCAGGCACACACAACGCTACCGGGTCCGGGTCCGGTTCGGGGAGTGGAAAGTTTCCTGTCGACACATCGACCGGGAGGGGTGGTCGTTCGCAACACTCGGCACCCAACCGCAGTGCACTAAAAGCCGCCCTCGAGGCGTACGCGCGGCTAAACAACAAACACCCGACCGCCACGAAAGTCGGTACGGGTTTGGGGATCTGCGCGATCGGCGATTACGGCGCGCAGCGCATGCAACACGCGGCGGCGGGAAAACTTGTTGGCGTTGGATTGCACTCGGGACCCGGAAACCATCATAATAAAGGTGGTAAAGGTGTCGTGTCTGCACACCATACAGGTTCTTTCAACCTAGACAAACGCCGCCTCGCCGCGTTCGCGAGCTTCGGCGCCATCTACGTACGTGTCGTGTTTACCAAATCCCAACACTGTTTACCACCCCTGGACGACTTCACCCGTGTGATTAAAAGGAAGTGCACTACATACATCACACGTAGACTGTTCGGCCCGGTTATGGGTGACTCTTTACTCATACAAGTCACGGGAAGACTGACCCTTTTCGTTCACACTCGCAGACGGGCTGGTTCCAAATGCACTGGTTCCGGGTTTTGCAAAAAAAGTTCCCGGCGCCGTCGCCGGCGGCGCTCCTCGCGTTGTCGGGACGCAAATTCTCCTTTCTGCGAAAAGACGTGCTAGGTCCGGTGCTTGTGAACCAGTTCCTCATGGTTCCGCTCGGGTACTACCCGTTCTACTTCGCGTGGACGGGATTGGCGCGCGGCGACGACGTCGACGAAATCAAAAAGAAAACAACGGAGAAATACAAACTCAACTTGTTATCGCAGAACTGGGCGTTTTGGTTACCCGCGCAGGGTGTGCAGTTCGCGCTGGTACCCGCGCGGTATCACATTGCGTACGTCTCAGCAATGGGTTTGGCTTGGAACACGATTCTTTCGTTGGCAACGCTCGATAACCAGTCGTTGGGAGGCGGCGAGGACGGGGAGAGGGACGCGAAAAGTATTGTACCAAAGAAAGCAGACGACAGGTAGTCAGAGGGCCGTGATGTATTTAAACGTGTAAATTTATCTTGTGAGGCTGCCTCACGCAGGAGTTCACGCCGTGGCTCGGACGCGCGGCACTCTCCATCTTTTCTCACTCCAAGACCCCACGCGTTTGCGGCAGGAGAAAAACACGCCCCGTCCCCGCGTATCCAGACGCAGGACGGACGAAGGCGACGCACGCCGGGCTCGGTGTGAATCGGAATGTCGACTCGTCCGACGTTTTTAGAGGATCCCTCACGAGGCGAAAAAATATTGCTCCGATATCTTTTTCGCGGCGGCCAATACCACACCACTTCGACGCTCGCGTCTGCCCTCTGCGCTGTCACGATGTTCACGACGTCGGCCGTGTCACGCGTGGCGCCCACCGCGCGCGCGCGCCCATCAGGTCGAGGCGCGCGCCCCTCATCGCCGCTCGTCGCCGCCGCGCGCGTTCCGCGCGCGGTGGAAATTCATCACGCGTTCGGGAAACGCGTTCCGTGCCCAACCGCCGTTGCAATCGCAACGTCGGCCACCGTCGTGTCGCAACACTTTTCACGGCCGCAGCGACGATGCGTCATCACCCACGCCGCGTCCGCCGCAACACCAGCTCCAGTTGAAACCGGCGAGACCGCCGCTGTTGTGAACACCATCAAGGCCATCTTCGGCGCGGGTGGTTTTTCGTTACCCTGGGCGTTCGCACAGGGCGGGGTTGGTTTGGTCACAGGGTGCTTACTGGCGTCTTACGTCTTCGCGCTTGAAGCGCTGAAGATGCTCGTCAAAGCACAAGAAGTGCTCGTCGCCGCGAAGGTCGTGAAAGGCCAGGAGGATGTCCAGACGTACGCGGGTCTCACGGGCGCCGCGCTCGGGCCGGCTGGGGACGTGCTGTGCAAAGCCCTGAACGTGGTGACGTGTTTCGGCATCAGCGTCGGATACATGATCTTCGTCAGCGAAACCATGATCAGCATGCTCCCCGCCGCGACTGCGGCTTCGTACACCACCGCGAAGATGATCATCGCGTCGCTTCCCCTGTGGGTCGCGCTTTCGTGGCAGCGCAGCTTCAAGGGGGTCAACCTGATTTCGCTGTTAGGCACGGTGAGCGTCGCGATTGGGATGCTGTGGGTCACATTCGTCGCGGCGACCGCCCCGGCGTTCGGGGCGAACATGCAAGTCATACCGATGGCCAACCCCGCCGCGTTCAGCGGGTTCTTCGGAACCGTCGCGTTTCTGTTTTTCATTCACTTCACCCTGTTCGGAGTACAGGAAGGCATGCCGGACAAATCCCGGTTCGTCCCGGCGGTGTCAAAGGCGTTCGGCCTAGCGATGGTCGTCTCCGCCGCGTTCGGCTTGGTCGGGGCGTGGGGGTTCGGCCCTGGGGTGAAGTCAGTGGTCATAACCATGCTCGATGGCTACGCGGGGTTAGCAGTGAAGACACTGCTAGTGGTGAACCTTTTGTTCACCTTCCCCTTGATGGCGCGGTCGTGCTTGAACATTTGCGAAAACACGGTGGCGGGGGGGAAGGACGTGTCGCTCCCCGTGAGCCTCGCCACGCGAGCCGCCTTCGTCACCAGCGCCGCCGCGCTCGCTTCGATCGTGCCCAACTTCGGAACCGTCTTAGGGTACGTCGGCGGGTTCTGCTGCTGCGCCATGACCCTGGCGATGCCGCCCGTGATTCTCCGCGCCGCGCTTTTAAAAGCGGGAACCCCCGCGGTTGGGTTTGAAAAAACGAAAATCTACACCGTGTGCGTCGTGGGTTTGGTGTGTATGGTGCTGGCGGTGGCGCTGTAGTGGGTGGGGTGGGGAGTACTTCACGCACGGTGGGTAAAATACACCCTAGTACGGATGTGACGTTTTGATAATACTTGGACGTTGGTAATACTTGTTTTAGTCGAGCATATTTGGTAACTTGGTAATACTTGACTTACCCCGCTCTATTATGGATACCTGGGTTCCACGACCGTGCGTCCTTCCCTGCCTCGCGCGATTTCGGCGCTCATCGGCGGCGTGACTGGTTGGCGCACGTTTTTGGTCGCCTCGGTTTCGTTGGCGTACGTGTTTTTCCAACACCTGCGCTTGTGGAAAAAAAGTGTCAATCTTGTATATCGCGATGTATGGACAAACAGTCAGGGCAGAGGTAAGACGTCCCTTCTGGTACGAGTATGGGCAAACAGGGAGGCGGGAAATCGTGATGTACAACACGTACGCCTTCGCGACCGGCAGTTCCTCTCCCAAAATCTCCGCCATCCGCGCGTACGCCCTTACGATAAAGAAAAGAAAGTGTCAGTCGTGTATGGGCAAACAGTGTTGGGATTTGGGAAAAGCCCAATACGTACCCTCTCCTGTATCCCCACGCATCCCCTACCCCCCACTGGAACAAATCGTTGGAACTCAGCGCCGCGGCTTCCACCTGTTCCAGCCAATCACCTAGAGTTAGGGTGATGAAATCGAACCAGGTTTCGTCGTTCATTTTTATGTCGCCGCCGCCTAGTTCGGGCCGGGCTTTGAACGCGTGCGTTCCGCTTTCCGCGTCCAAATCGTTATCCACGCTCAGCCGGTCGACGACGCAGAACATCCACACCAACCGTTCTGCTTTCTCGCCAATCATGTCAATCAACTCGTCCCGTTTCGCGTACGGAAGACAGAAACCCTGAAAACCCTCGCTTCCGTAGATCGAGTGGAAAAGCCCGGCGTCGTGCAGGTGCTGCGATTGTTAACGAAAAGTGTCAGTCTCGAGTCTTGAGTCTTGAGCATGGGTGTACTGTATGGACAAACAGTGCACTTGTGATGTAGTTGTTAGAGTTGCCAGTACTAGTACTAGTAGATGTTACTAGTAGTGTACTCAAACAGTCACGTAGGGGCAGTAAACAGTGTCAGGATTTGGGAAACGCGCAATACGTACCTGGTATTTACTCTCATCCGGACGCCAAAGTTGCATCACCCGCCGCACGCCCACTAAATGCGCGTCGAACGCCCCGTTTCCCGTGTGCGTCACCCCGAAAGCCCCGGCGCCGTTGAGGTATTTCATTTTTGATGGCTCGCATTTAGTGGCTTGGATGTTTTTAGTAAGTTCTTTGATCGGAGAGCGATTGGCGCTTGGAGGCGAGCCGTCCCGTTTTTCGCGCGACGGATCTGCTGGGATCGGACGCCTCATCGTCTCCCCCGGGTTCTCCACACCGTCACCACCATCAACCGGGTTTACCACCGCGGGTTGATTGAAACACTCCGCGAGGTGGTCTAGGCCCACCTGTCGGCACTCGCGGCTCCACTCGTTGCGCATCGCCGCGCGTTCCGAAGGGGACAACCCATCAGGGTCGATGCCTTGGTTATCCGCGCGTCCTCCCCGGGCGAAACAAAGCCACTGATTTGGGGTGTGAGGAACGCGTGTGTGTCTGCGGTGCGTGAAAAATAATAACGGGGGACGCCGCGACGCGTGTCCCCCGAAGAAGCGCGAGACGCGCGGATGCGCGTTGGCGGACGACAACGCGATGGCGAGCGACATAGTGGAGGAGAGGCAGTGGTGTGACGTCAGCTTTTGGATATTTTCTTGCGATATTTGGCGCGAGCAAAGAGGATGTTGCAGAAGTTTGGAAGAGGGGTCACAAACAACGAGGCCAAACGTTCTCGCGGCGTCACTCCTCGTCTCGCAATGCCTCCCGGTAAGCCTCGACGCGAGGACACCAAAGCCATACCCGCGTCGTACATCCGCCCAAGAGACGGCCCTGATGGCAACACCACGTACAACGTCCGCGCGTACGACCCGAAGCTCCGCAAGTGCAAAACCTTGGGGACGTTCAAAACCAAACGCGAAGCGGAGGCTGCGTTTCGAACGGGAAAGGCGCGGTTGGCCCTGCCGAGCTCGCCGAGCATCGCCGCGACCGCGAGTGGTGAGCCCCACGTGCCTGGTGCGCCGTCCAGCGTGACGCGGAAGCGCGCGCGGTCGCCCACGCGGACGCACCAGGGCGCGCGCACGTCTCCTCGGTTGTCAGCGCAGACACACGCACACGCGTCGGACGAAGCCTTTGGGCAAAACGACGTGCCGCCAAAACGCCGAAAAACGCAAAACTCGCGAGCCACGGCGCAGAACCTCCCTCCGGTTTTCGTCACACCGCCAGCTTTACCTCGAGCGGGCCGACGCGCATCCGGGGCCATCCGCGCGCTCGCCAGCGCCGCGGCTGCGGTGTCGCCGTTGGAAGCGGCGGGGGAGGAAATATCGCCGGCGCGACCGGATGGCGGCGGCCCCAAAACCGCGACCGATTTCGTCACCCCCCTCGCACGAACCGCGTCGCCGAGCGAGAACATCTGGAGTCGCGTCCGCGCGTTCATCCACGGCGGCGAGTACCCGGTCGCGGTTCCCGAGCTTGGGGACGGCGCGCGTGCTGGGGACGGCCGTGAAGCTGGGTACGTCCCGGGGAGAGAATCGCCGCTGGGGATATCCCCAGCGCTGGATATCAGGCAAGGAAACAGCCCCGGGGAGGAAGACTCTCCGGGGCCGGCGGAGAGGCTGGCCGCTTTTCTCGCGTCAGCGGCGCGACGGCTCAGGCGTGGCGCCGCGGCGGCGGCTGGGCTGGAGCCTCGTCTCAACGGCGTTTCCGTCATGACACAGGGGATGGTCGTTACCGTTGATGTGGTGCAGGCGGCGTAGACGAGTAGACGGCTTTTTGAGGACCAGACTTGACCGGCGATACGGCGACGAGCGGGTGGAACAGGCGAGGGCTGAGTTTCAAAATTCCATCACGAGCCGGGGGTCGACCGTTACCGCGGATGTGGTGCGGGGGGAGGCGCGAGGACGATACGTGCCTTTGCGTCACGACGAAACGAAAAGCGAAGCGAAGCGGAACAGGCGAGCGGGTACCACAGTATTTGAAAACGTTTTTCCATTTTTTGCTCGCGCTTCGTTTTTCGTCAGGATGGATCTCTTCTTCAATCGCGAATTTCCGCCAATCGGCCCACACCGGCACGCGCGTTTGTGGTCCCTTCGATCTTCGAAACATGGCCGACGACGCCATGGGTATGAATCTGGACGACGCGATTGCGGACGCGGAGAAGGCGCGGGATGCTGGAAGAGGCGGAGGCGGCGGCCGAGGCGGCGGTAACGATCGCGATTGCAACCCGCCGCTCCCAAAAGGCCCAAGACCTGGAGGCGACGATCTGCGGAGCCGGCTGGGCGTCAACGGCGGCGGCGGCCGGGGCCGGTTCGACCGCGGCAGAGACAGAGACAGGCACGCCAGGCACGTCATGCACGACATGCACGTCAGACACGACGGCGGGTTCAAGCAAGCCGAGACCTTGCCCGGCTGGCGTACCTCCGGCAACCGAAACCGAGACGGGAAGGATTGTTTCGTTGGCACGTGCGAAGGGTGCGCTGCGGAGTGCGAGGTTTTCTTCCGGCCAGTGGTGGGTGGGAACCCGCCGGTGTGCAACGAATGCCACCAGAGCCTACGGGCGGTGCAGGACGACGCTATTGATGACCGCGGCGGCGGTGTCGGGCCCGACCGCGGGCGAAGAGGGAGTCAAAGTCACAACAGGTACAACCCGTACGGCCGCGATCAGATGGAACAAATGCAGATGATGATGGGGCACATGTACGCCGCGGCGCAGATGCAGCAATCCGCGGGCCGCGGCCGGGGACGAGGCCGGGGACGGGGCCGAGACACCAACGGTGGTCGGGGAGGCGGACGCGGCGGCGGCAGGTCGAACGTCTGGGTTCGTCCTGAGACGGGCGGGGACAACGCCGGGGATGGAGACGTGGCTATGTAAAAGAGGATGGTTGATTGAAACGAGAAGATGGCAGGCGACATCTTTTCAGAGTGACTCGGAACACACACCCGTCCACCGACTGTAATCGAAAACACTTGGGACTCTGACGCTGTACAAAACGTGCGCTCGTGACATTCCGTTGCTCTACTCCTCGGGTTTTCGTTTGATGACGAACACGATTGAAACGCGCGTGTTTCCTCTTTGCACCCGGTCGTCGATCTCCACGTTTGCGGATGCTAAATTCACGCACTCGTTACCAATCACGTCCGTATAGGCTCTGCGAATGCCGTGCCGCAACTCGTACGCCTCGTTTTTGTACACAAGCAACGAGCGCCGGCGAAGCATGACTTGCGCGCGTGGCGTCGGTTTCGGCAAATCGTTTTCGATTCGCAAATCCTCCTCGTCGTTTTCGCGCTCGTCCTCGCCGATCGCGCAAACGTCGCCGTCGTCGTTTTCCCAAAAGTCAATCAGCGCGTCGCCTTGTAACGTCAAAATCGCGACGCACGGCGCGTACACGTCACCGTCGTTGTGCGCAGGGATTCCGTGTGGTGAGGCGTATTCGTTGACAAGCACGTGGTTGGGCTTGACGTGTTTTCCTTTATTTTTGTCGTCGGCGGAAAAAACGTTTCGCGAAAACAGCGCATCGCGGATCGCGGTCGCCCACGTTGGAAGAGCCTCCGTGACGGTAACATGCGAGGGCCGGCCTCCCCAGTTCGCCACCCGTCGCCCGCCGTTCCCGGTGGTCCACCGCCCTTGGTTTGTGTGACACCGCACCGCTTTCAGCAGCTGTTGTTCCTCCCCCTCGGTGACGAAGTCGGGGAGGTAAAACAATCCCGAGGTAGGACACGGCGCGTTTTTCCCGACGTCGAAATCGGCAAGAGTAAGCGCCGGACGCGTTTCCAGGGATTCCAAAACTGACTCCTCGCTTTTACTCGAGGTGGATGTACCAACCCCAGCCGCCGCCGCGCGGCGACGTGCGCGTTCCTCCAGGAACAACTTAGTGAGGTCCGGGGGCGGCATTGCGGAGTGTTGAGGTGAGATGAGTGAGATTGGATTTAGTGGGAGTACTATTTTTATTATTGGGTTACACAGTCAGACAGAGTACTCGCCACGTCCACCTCTCGCTTTATTTTTTATTGTCGGGGTACGTCGTACCCGCTACATCCACCGTTTGCTTCGAATGTAAAGCATGATCAGCCCGAACCCGAGCACCGATCCGGCGCCGCAAAGCGCGTTGACCACCACGAACGTGCTGTGCGAGTCCTCCGCGCCGTTGCGCAGGTTCATGCCGTAAATCCCGCCGATCATGGAGTACATGCTGCGATTGTGAACGAAAAGTGTCAGTCGTGTGTATCGCAATGTATGGACAACAGTCACCAGCTGAGAGATAAAACAGTGTGCCGCCTGATTTGGAAAACGCGCAATACGTACCTAACGAACAGCGTCGCGGAAGTCAACGTGACTTCGAACTTCTGCAGCTGGTTTCTGGTAACGTCGAGCTGGATGTTCACGAAATCCTCCGTGTCGTTGATGAACTGGGAGATACAAAAGAAAGTGTCAGTCTTGTATGGGCAATCAGGGAGGCAGAACGTGGTGATTGGGAAAGGCGCTTACCTGGTCAATCGCGTCGAGCTCCGCGTACGTGCTGTCGATGTGCGCGAAGTAGGTTTCAAGAAGATCCTCCACCACCTGCAAGTCGGAATCTTCTTGGTGGATGTACACCTCGTCGCCGAACAAGTCGGTGTCTATTTTTGTAAACGGAAAGGGTCAGTCCATTTGTTGGGCGTGTATTGGACGTGTATTGGACGATGGCCTGGTCAACAGTCACCGTAATCGGTCGGAACACTCGCCCGTAATCGGTCCAAACAGTCACAGGCGCGTTAGAGGTAAAACGTAGGTGTCTGAATTTGGGAAAGCCCCAACGCGAACCTTTTTCGCGCTCCACGTTTTGCGGGGTCTGCGGTAACCCGGACGCGTTGCCCCCGGACGCCACCCCCGGGTTCTTCCCGTCCCCGGTTCGATCCTGAGCCGGATCCTGATTGCCTGACCCAGGGTAATCCCCAAACCCATCCCCCCCGCCGCCGAAGCTCAAGCTCTGCCTTCGCATTTTGAAGGACCCGCCCGAGCCGTGAAGGAAATCGGAACCGCCGCCGCGGTTAAATCCAACAAAGTTTTTCCCGTAGTTCACCGAAGGCCGGCCCATGCGAAACGCGCTGTAATCACCGCTGCCGCCCATGTTTTCGTTGCCGCCACTCAACGCGTTGGCTTCCATAAGCGCCTTCCTGGTCAAGTACATGTCTCGCATATCGGAGTCATCGTCCAGGTATCTCTTAATTTCCTCCCTGACCTTGGCGACCCTGCCCGTTAGTCGCGTGACTTTTGATTTCACCCGGCGCACGCGCTCCAGGTTGGACGTGTCCACTTTCTTTCGTAACCCGCCTAAGGACGCCCTCACCTCCTCACCGACGTCCCGCCGGTCCCGTTCCAAGGTGTTGCACACGATCTCCAACGCGACTTCCAGCCCAACAAGCTCGAAAGGCAACGTCTCTTCGTTATCCCGGCTCAAAAGCATTCGGTCCCGCCGCCGAGGCCCCGCCAGGGAAACCCCGCCCTCCTCGTCGCTCTCGTCGTCGCCCGGAATTTTTATGGGAGGTTTTTCTTTACTCGCCTTCTTTTCCTTTTGTTTCCCCCCCGCGCCGTCCTTCTTTGCGGTTTCTTTTTTGACACCGCCCCCGTCTTGCGTGGAAGCGTTACCCACGACCCCCGCAGCAGCAGGCGCGCCTACCGGGGTGCCTTTCAAAACTTACGATAAATAAAAGAAAGTGGTTAAGGTCTTGTATGGACGAACAGGGAGGCGGTGTGTGGTGAATGGGAAAGTTCCTCACCTTCTCGCAAAGGTCGCCCACTCGCGTCGACGCCGAGGTTGCTCATTTTCTGCTTGAACCGCGCGCGCTCGCTCTCCTTTTCTTTTTCCTCCGGAATCTCTTCCGTGGCGTGGTCGTCCAGACCCGGAATTCGCTCGTCGTCTGGGACGTTCGGTACCGTCCTGATACCAAACAAAGAAAGTGTCAGTCTTGTAAGGCCGTGTGTATATCCGGGATTGGAAAGGGGTCCGGCCCTGTACTCCAGACGTTGCGGTAAACAGGGAGGCGGGATTCGGGTTGGTATTTACGCACCGCCCGTCCATCAGTTTCAGCTTGCGCATCAAGAGTCGTCTTTGTAGCTCGGGAAGAATCTTCATCACCGTGTACGAACGGCCATCCTGCATGAAGATGTTCTCGCTCGTGATTAACAGCCGTACTTGTTCGATGTGCATCACGATGCACCGCTCGCGACACAAAATCGCCGCGGAATACGAGTCGCTGCGGTTGGGCTCCAGCATTCGGAAATCGCGCATCGGCACGCCGAGGTGCTGCGCCAACCTGTGTTTGTCAATCGTGACCGGCGTACAAACGCCTTCTTCGTTGATTCTTAGCCAGGCCCGCGGCCCCGCCGCGGTGCCTGTTACCGGGTTCAAGTTGTTCCGTTTCACGGGGTCGTGCACCACACCTGACGGAGCGGGGTCGTACGACCCATGGCCGCCCCCGCCCGACCCGCCCGACGACGATTTCACCTCCCCGCTTTTTTCGTACGAAAGATCGCCAACGTGTGAATCGTTCCACCCGTCCCCGTCCCCGTGCCGATCGAACCCTGTCTCCAGGTCACTGTCCCGGTGCTCGCTCGACTCGCTCTCAAGGAACTCGATCCTGTGTTCGCGGTCACTTGACCCGGGGTCGTCGTCGTGCGAGTGGTCAAGGGACACGGCGTCTGCGAGGTCCGTGAAATCGCCCGCGAAGCGCTCGCCCGCGAGTGGCGTCTGCGCGGACGCGCCTGCGCCGTCCGACCCCAAACCCGTCGCACCGCCACTCTCCGTCATCGCGACTCGTTCGTTGTGTGAATCGGAACCGCGGCGGCCGAGCAAGGGCTCCGACAAAGACGATGTCGTCGCGAAGGTGCCCGCGCGCGCGGGTGTAAAGCAGTTGTTATTGCAAACCGCGGCCGCGGCCGAGGCGAAAAGCCACGCGCTGCTATTTCGATTTTTTTATCGGTCAAAATAAAATATTACCGGTCAATGGCCACGGTCAACATTTATATCTGACCGGTATAAAAAAGGTTGATCGATATATTTGACCGGTAAAAGCGGTCTCGAACGTGACGCTTGGCCTCCTCCGTCAAAGAATTTTCCTAGGAAAGCAGCGGGCGGTGCTGTTTCGAGCACGCCACCACACGCACGCGCGCGACCCTGTTGTGTTTCCCACCTCGTCACGCGCGAACGTCGCGAGTCCTAAAGACCTCGCGTCTCTCCGCTCGCGCCCCTGTGAAGTCCTTTTCCCAAAAGGAGCTTTGCCCGTCCCCAGATAGCCAGATCGTTCGGCCGAAAGAAGAATCATGGGGTGTCCCCAGTCCATCCCCGTCCGTCCCGAGACCGGCCGTCCCGAGCCCGGGCGTCCCGGGCACAAAGCTGACGCACCGGATGCCGCGGCTCCTAACAACAACGCCAACCAGTCATCGACAACCTCGGACCGGGACTTCGAAGCGGACCGCGCGAGGCTGGCGCGCGCGCGGAAGAAACGCCTCGCGGTTGCGGTGGAAACCTTGGCAACCGATGCGGACATCGTGGTGGTGCCTAAAGACGAAGCCACCGTGAAGTTGATCGCGAGGGCCGTGCGGGACAACCCCCTGTTCGACGGAATGCCGGATGAAACAAGGGTAGTGTTGATTTCATCCATGACCCGAGTGGTGGTAAACGCGGGCGCCGATATCATCACGCAAGGCGACGACGACGCCACCAAGTTTTTCGTCATGGAAAGCGGCGCCGCGGTGGTAAGGGTCAAACCGAATCCGGCCGAAAACGACGGTACGTATTGTATTTCCCAAATCCCAACACTGTTTGCCCATACGAGACTGAAACTTTCCTTTATTTATCTCAGGAGTGGACGTTACTTCCGTGAAAATGGCGACCGCGTCGGGCGTGGATGTTCGCGTCGACGACGACGCGAACGACCCCGATCACTGCTCCGGACCGGTGGTGCACACCATACGCGCTGGCGACGCGTTTGGCGAGCTCGCGCTTCTTTACAGCTGTCCAAGAGCGGCGACGGTCCGGGCGACGTACGACTCGTCGTTATGGGCGCTCGATCGGGACGTTTTTATTTCAGTCAGAAGGGCGTTTGAACTGGCGCTGAGAGAACGGAAGCTGAACCTGGTGGACAACGTCCCATCTTTGGGTATGCTTGGCCCAGAGCAGCGCGCCGCGGTGGCGGACGCGTTGAGGCCGGTTTCCTTCGGCAAAAACGTCCCAGTGGTGACGAAACACCAACCAGGCGACCGGTTCTTCGTCGTGGCGGGCGGCGAGTTGGCGGTACTTGACCCTGATAGCGCTTCGCCCGCGAAACCGCTCGCTACCCTCGCCACGGGCGACGCGTTCGGCGAACGCGCGCTGATGTCAACCGAAGACGTCCGCCAAGCCACCGTCGTCGTCACTTCCGACCACGCCGAGCTGTTTTACCTGGAGCGGAACGAGTTCAACACGTTACTAGGCGGGTACACGCACGTCAAGAAGTTCCTAAGCTTCCGAAACGTACCCGCGCTGAGTTCGGTGAGCGACGAGGACCTGCACCTTATTTCGAACTGGATCGTGGAGAGTAAGTTTCTTGACGGCGAAGTGGTGTGCGAGCTTGGGACGCACGCGGACGCGATGTTCGTGGTGGAGAGCGGCTTGGTGGTCGTGACTGGGGACGGGAAGGGGGGACTTGTTGGGGGATCGCAGGTCACGTCGGAAGTTACCGACGGTACCAACGACGGTACTCGAAAGAACTCGCTGGATATCCTGGGGGGTTCAAAAAAGCGACCCGGGGAGTGGTTCGGGGAACGCGCGCTGATGGGCAAGCACACGGTACGGGCGATTCAAGCGGTCGCGTCAGGGGACACCACGGTGTATACCCTGAACCGAGCGGTTTTGGAAGAAACGCTGGGTATCGGATTGGAGCAAGTCGCGAGAAGAGCGCGGTTGGAACGCGTCGCCGACGTCGCGCTGTTCCGCGACCTGGACGAGTCAACGAAGACCGCGCTGGCGGATGCGTTGAGGCCGGTTGCGGTCGAACCGGGCGGGCTGGTGTTCGACCAAGGCGAAAAAGGCGACGAGATGTACTTCGTGGAGTCCGGGAACGTGGCGCTGATGAAAGTAGACGGCGCCACGAAAACGGTTCTGAAAACCGCCACCAGGTAAGTATTTCCCATTTACCACATTCCGCCGACTGATTGCCCCAATACAAGATTGACACTTTCTTTTATTTATCTCAGGGGCGACACCTTCGGCGAACTCGCGCTTCTTCGCGGCGACCCGAGAGCGGCCCGAGCGGAGGCCACCGAAACCGGTGCGTTTCTCCTGGCGCTTTCGCGGAAAAAGTTCGACGAAACCGGGGAAAAAACGGCCAGGGGGTTACTCGAAAAAGCAGCCCTGGTTGCGTACGGCGCTTCCGACGACTCCGACCGCATTACAAAAACGTTCGGACACGACACGCAGCTTTGCGATTTCAACCTCAAAGCGGTACTCGGGGTGGGCGCGTTCGGGAAGGTGTACCTGGCGCACCACGACGTGAAGCACACGACGTGTGCCATAAAGTCCCTGTCGAAGCGCCAGCTCATAGACGCCCGGCTTCACAAACACATCATCCAGGAACGTGACGTGATGCGTGACGTCGCCAGTTCAAAGGTACGTCTTCGGGCTTTTCCAAATCCAAACACTGTTTACCGGCCCTCTTTGACTATTTACTCTAACACTTTTCTTTTTTACCCGCAGCACACGGTTTGTTTGTTAGGCACGTTTCAAGACGCTACAAGGCTGTACGTTGCGTCCGAAGTCGTGATGGGCGGCGAGCTGTTCAACCGCCTCGCGCGCGTCGGCGGCGCGATTTCGGAAGATGACGCCAAGTTCTACACCGCGTGTGTCACGTTGGGGCTGCAGTACATGCAGAAGAAGCACTACGTGTACCGTGACTTGAAGCCCGAGAACTTGCTGGTCGCGAGGGACGGGTACGTCAAGATTGCTGATTTCGGTTTCGCGAAACGGCTGGCGCCCGGTAAGAAAACCTACACCCTGTGCGGCACCCCCGAGTACATGGCGCCTGAGCTGTTCAAACAGAGCGGGCACGACCGGGGTGTGGATTGGTGGGCGCTCGGTATTCTGGCGTACGAAATGGTGCTTGGTAGCCCGCCGTTCTACTCCCCCGACGGCGACGGCGGCGCGCAGATGCGCCGAGTGCTCGCGGGAAAGTTCTCCTTCCCTAAAGGCCAACACCGCGCGTCGCCGGCGTTTGAGGATTTCGTCAAGAAGTGCTTGCACCCGACATCGTCCAAGCGGCTTGGTTGTCTACGCGACGGCGCCAACGACGTGAAGAAGCACGTCTGGCTCACCGGCGTTGATTGGCAGGCCGTCGCGGCGGGCACGCAACATGCGCCGTGGGTCCCGCCCCTAGGCGCCAGCGACGACGACACCTCGTGCTTCGACGAGTACGACATCGACTGCGAACACCCGGGTGCTGCGTTCGAGGGGTCCAGAAGGAAGACGAAAAAAGAAGAAGACGTGTTCGCGGGGTTTTAAGCAGGGGACTAGGGGGGAGCTATTCAAGGTATCAAGTAACGTATATTCGAGACATCGATCGCATAAGCGTGGAGTCGTACGCATCACAAAGAGCGACCATCACTGAAGCATCATCACGTATTCACTTCCCGTCAAAACCACTCCCCCTCACGGCGGCGCCCACGGCGTGTACCGCTTCCAACTCCGAATTCCCTTTTTGTTCAGAAACGAGCCTTTGGGGTGGTGTTTTTGGTGTGTCAGTTCGTTCGCGTCGCTGGAGCGCGCGGACGCCATGGGGAGAAAGGTCACTTCGTTCGGCGGAACGGTTCGGTTCGCCAACCCGGGTTCGTCGTCCGCGTGGTGCAGCCACCCGTGCCACTCCCGCGTGACGCTGGTGGTGTTGTAGTTGTCGAGGTCCGCGTACTCCACCCACCGGTGCCGGCCGCTTTGGTGGGTCAAGTTCTCGAAGTACTTGTTGCCGTTGGAATCAGTACCGACCAGGGTTCCTTTGCGCGACTTTAGCTGCCTGTGTTTTTAGTGGCGGGTTTGGTTGGTTTTGGGGGGAATGCACGGGGTGAGCCATTGGAAACGGACATGGAAGGGGACTGGTTAGTCCGGCGTCCCGGGTTCTGCGCGCAGGCGTGCTGTGGGTTTCCGTGGTGTTCGCGAGCGTGAAAGAATACGGCGCACACACCACCGCGTCGCGAACGACGCGGCGATTGTGTCGTCGCGTCGTTTGCGACCGCGCGGCACGACGAGATTCTAGAAACCCTCGGGTCACACAACGGAACGGGGAGACGCACCACACGCTTCCGTCCAGGATCTGCGTCAGCGTGGACGCGGGTCTTGAGGACGCGAGCGCCGGGAGCGCCGCGGGCGCGCGCAAACGCGAAACAACCGCTCGAAGCATCTTCGCGTGCGTAGTACACACGCGCGACGCGAAGTGATGCCTACCCGGGATGGACGCCCCAGGTGACAAGCTAGGTGGATGCGAGCTCCTCGAATACAAATCAAGATTTCGTGGATTTCGTGCATCGATTTTCATGAATTCACTGCTAAAACCTCTACGTCTAAACCGCCATCGCGAGTTGTTTCTGCACCACCGGCAGCAGCCCCGGACACGCGACCTTGTAAATCTTGGGAATGAACGCGGCCGCGTCTTTCCCGAGGTCCGCGCCCACGTCGCCTTGCGCGACGTTTGACGCGTCGCCGAGGCTCTTTTTCCCATTTCCAATCCCGTTTTTCTTTTGCTCGAAATCTTTCAGTTTTTTATCCACAAGCACCAACCCGTACATCGCCCGCAAGTCACTCGCCGTGGACATATCAAGCGCCGCGGCGTAGTACTTCCTAGCGGTTGTTAGGTTATCAACCCCGCCTGCGGTGTAGTAAACCTCCGCGATGTGCCGGTGGTGCTTCGCGAGCTGGGGCTGCGCGCAGATCACCTCTTCCCAGCAAAAGATGGATTGCGCGAAGTGACTGATGATGTGAAAGAAAAGGGTCAGTCGCGAGTTTGGGGAGTACGGGTGTACGGTAGGGTTGTATTCGTAACAGTTGCGAGTACTGTCAGACGTCACCAGTACTGCAGTCGTCCTGTAGTGTTGTACTCGTAACAGTTGCGAGTACTGGCAGACGTTACCAGTACTGCAGTCGACCAAGGCAAGTAAACAGCGCGTATGTCTTGATGTAGTGCACTTCCTGTAGTGCATTCAAAGAGGGGCGGTAAACCGTGTCACGATTTGGGAAACGCAACATCGGGGACGTACTTTTTCTCGCAATAAAGCCCGGCGAGTTCCTCCCAAGCGGAGGCGTCGCCCATGAAGACATCCAAGTACTCCGTTAAGGTTTTGATGGCAGCGTCGAAATCGCCAACCGCTTTGTAACACCCCACCTTGCGTTTCCACACCCTTTGCTCCGCGGGGTGCTTTTCAAGAATCGCGTCGTACAAAGCCAGGGCTTCGGGGAACTTGTTTCTTTGCTCCAGCACACACCCGCGCAGGCGGCCGACTTTGTCCGAATCGGGAAAGGAAACTTGCAGGGTCTCCACGATCGCCTCCGCCGTGCCATCATCCCCGACGTCCAAGCTGGCGTAGGCTAACAACTCCATGGCGCCGTACTGCTCTCGCTTGCCCAGTTTGTGTTTTTTCGGGTCAGCAAGCACGACCTGCGCCGCCCTCGCTACCGGCCCTGGCCGGCGCACCAGATGCTCACCCACCATCGCCAGGTATTTCCGGCACGCCAAAACGTCGCCCTTTTGGAAACCAGCGCTTTCCAAGTACTCCTCGATGTCATTAAGATCGCCGAGCGTGGATCGCGGGCGGGAGGTCATCGCACACCGAAACGCACGCGCGGCGAAACAGTCCGCGCGAAGAAAACGGAAGCGAGGCTCGTTCTGACCGCGATCGAGGCGAGGGGTGCTTTTGCAATCTGAGAGAGCGCTTCACAAATAGCTGATGACTCGAGAAAAAAAAAATCGTTTGAAAGCCGTTGATGAGCCACGAGCATAATGCACGCGCCAGTCAACGCGCCCCACACCTCCCGTGCGCTCCGGGACTGACCGTATTCGCGCGTCGCATCACTCGCGTTGGTCGGCACCGTACGCGTTTCCTTGATTCGTGGCCGGTCACTGACCCGAGGTTCGGAGAACCGCTGGTGTCTTGAAACACCAAAAGCGCTGTTGTTTCTTGTGCGCAGAGACGGCACTACACCTCGCGATTTAAACCCAAACCAAGCCACGATGCGCCGGCCCACCGCGGATGGTTTGGGAACCCCCGTGTTCCAGTTCAGCGGCGTCGCGAGTGGCGACACGGGCGGGCGGGAAGCTGGTGGCAAGCAGGACGCGAATCCCCCACACGCAAACCCCACGCGCATGGCCCACCGAGCGGTGGCGTCCGATGTGACCCTGCAGATGTTACTTCAAAATAACGTCTTCTTTTCGATAGCGTGGTGGTGCGCCACCGTGATTTCAACCTTCGTCAAGACAAACGGCGCGTACGAAGACACGGACGACATACGACCGGTAATGCTCGCCATGTACACCATATTCGAACCCACCCGTTTGTACTGCGGGTACGCGGGGAACCTGCAAGAGAAAGTCCCGTTGCTGTGGGGATTCGTGGCGCTCACCGCAATCGTGCAGTTGCCGTTAGCCGCGTTTTTCTGGTTCGGACAGGGGGAGGTCACGGCGTTTGACAAAGCCCTGAACACGGTGTTCGGATTGTTATTGTTAGCGGAAGTGTTTGTGGGAATTATCGCGTCAGGCAAGGTGCTGCGGAATCAAAAACTCGCGTTTTTCGAGGGTGAGGGACGGCGGACGGCGACGCCGCGATTGTAATGAGTAAGAGCTGAAAATCTGTGTGTGCGCCGGAGGTGGAAAACGTGCTAGAGGGCTTTAATATCGAGAGCTGGGGTATACAAGATCGTGCGTCTGGTATTTACAAAGACAAATGCTGCATCTGGACCAATGCGGCATCCCTGAGAAACTGAACAATCGCCGTGTGGCCCTCTTGAGCGGCTATGGCCAGCGGCGTCCATCCGTTATCCGCCGCCTTGTTGACGTCCACGCCCAACTCCATCAGCGCCCGCACTACCATCTCATGTCCCTGAAGAACGGCGATGATCAGCGGCGTCCCGCCGTAATCCATTGCCTGGTTTACGTCCGCGCCAAACTCGATCAGCTCCCGCACTATCGCCGTGGTTCCTTTGAGCGGCGATGTACAGCGGCGTCCCGCCGTTATCCGCCGCCTTGTTGACGTCCGCACCCGCCTCCCTCAGCACCCGCACTATCGCCTCGTGGCCGTTTTGAGCGCCGGTGATTAGCGGCATCCCGCCATCATCCTTTTCCCTGTTAACGTCCGCAGCAAACTCGATCAGCGCCCGAACTATCGCCTCGTGGCCGTTTTGAGCGGCGATGTACGGCGCCGTCGCGCCGCCATTCTATGTCTTGTTGACTTCCGCGCCTGCTTCAACTAGCGCCCGCACTATCGCCTCGTGGCCCTGTTGAGCGGCGATGTGCAGCGGCGTCCAGCCGTTATCTTTTCCCTTGTTGACGTCCGCGCCCAACTCAATCAGCGCCCGCACCATCGCCTCGTGACTGTTTTGAGCGGCGAAGAACAGCTCCTTCCCGTCACTAGGGCAATCGTTCGCGCGCGCCCACTGCAGAAGTTCGAGGTGCCCGCCGTGCGCCGCCCACTCACACGTTCCCTTGTCCCACGGGCAGCCGTTCGCGCGCGCCCACAGTAGCACCTTCAGATGCCCGCCCGCCGCAGCTGTAAGGCACGTGCGTATGTCCCACGGGCAGCCATTCGCGCGTGCCCACTACAGCACCTCGAGGTGCCCGCCCAAAGCCGCCGCCGCGCACGTGTCCCGGTCCCACAGCCAGCCGTCCTCGCGCAACACCTTCAACTCTGCGAGCTGTCCGCCCCCGCCGCTGCCTGACAAAGGAGTTCTTGACGCGACAGGCGACCTGGCCGTTGCATGCGCTGCACCGCGCTTACATATCCGAGCTCCACGGCAAGGTTTTCATCGAGCTCCTTAAACCGAAGCCCCGTTTCTGCCACCAGGTCGCGCATCGCGCGGCTCACCGCTGGGAGCCGTGCGAGATCTGCGTCATCGTCGAAATACTCAGATCTGAGAACGTGCGTGACGACCAGGTGGTTGGGGAGGCGGGGGATGGCCTCGCCCGCGTTAGCATCGCGGCGGCGCCCGCGCTTCTCCTTTCGTGCGCGAGCTTTTTTACCGGACATGCGTTGGAAGAGCGGATGGTTTTGTGTCCGCGTCGTGCGCGTCGTTGTGCCTCGAGGCTTCCGAGAATGTGCGCTACGATAAGTTTCCGAGGTGACTGGTAGATTGAAGCCACAAAAAACAAAAGCAAATCACCCATTCCGGCTGGTCCGCGATCAACATCCAAAAACCAAAGTAAATCCACGAGAACCTAAATTGTTCAGGACGCAAAAATGATTGATACGCGTGCGATGATTGATAGTTTCGTCTTCCTCTTCCCCTGTATATATAACCCCTAAAACTGTTTGTTTTCATCCCCACCCATCAAATTCTCAGCCGCCGCCGCCTCCGCGCGCTCACCTTTATCCGGCTTGACGTAGTGCGAAAACGCCATCGCGGCGAACATCAGGGTGTACAACATGTACGAAAGCTGCGACGTGCGCGGCGGGTGTCCGTCCATGGCTGGTTTCCATACCCGCAGGTAGTAGTGCACCCCGATACAAAGCGACAGCAGCAAATTACCAACCGCCGCGGCTTTCATGTTCTCCGCTTTGGTTTTTATCAGCAGGGCGACGTGGACGATTTGAATCAGAATGAACAGGAGGTACGCGACGCATTTGACGAATTGCAGAATCAGGTAATCCGCTTCGTTGGATTCCTGCAAGCTGGCCATCGGTTCGTTCCCGGTCATCAGGTTGAACACCACAAGCAAAGCGCAGTAACTCGCGTTGTAGATGTTGATGGCCATTAGCAGTTTCTGTAACGAGAGCATGTGCCCCATGTGGTAGAAAAGGTTCCACGCGCAAAGGAAAGGCAAGACTAACAGCGCGTACGAGACGACCGCCGCGACGAATGGCGAGTACTGTTTCGGCACGAATCCCTCGATCCAGCCGTGCGCGGTTCGGTGCAGGGCGTCGTGGTGGTCCTTTAACCGCGGAGCCGCGTGCGTCGTGCCTTTGTCATACACGCTGTCCATCGACGTGTACCAGAAGTTGTACTCCGACGCCGCCGCATCCGCGGTGATCGCGAGCTCGGTGTCGTCGGACTGGCGCAGGGCACGAGAAGCGCCCACCACAGGTGCGGTGGCGAGGACAAGCGCGAACGCGACCAGGAGCGCGAACTTAGCGCGGGGGGAAACCATGACGGGCATCGCACGCCTTGCCGTGTTTTACGTTCCCTTAGACGTCGGGAAGCGGGTGCCGGTGCAGAGGCAGGGCCTCACGTGCGCGAGAGGTCTGGCGCGGGTGAGGCACCTGGCTATTATTTTCGAGCTCAGCAGAGGCCGCGGGTTTGGCGCCTGCTCGCTGAAAAAGCAACAACTCTCCTCGAACCAGTCACTCCGCGCTTCGCCCGGCGTACCACCACCCGCGTCTGTCGTGACACGCGAAACATGCTCACTGTCGAGGAGTTCTCCGCGCGCCTGTTCCGCAAGTACCTCGCCGTAAGTGTTCACTCCATGTGCACGACACGCTCGCCCCTCTCGACGCGCGGCCGGCCGGCCTCGCGACTTTTCAAAACCCGAGAAGACTGACCTTCCCTCGTTTTCCCTCCCTCGTTTCCCACCCAGGGCGAGCTCGCGGACACCCCGGAGGAGAACCTCGCCGTGGCGAGCGGGCGTTTGACGGATCTGTTGCGCAAGGCGAGCACGGATTCAGGGCTTCTGAAAGTACCCCTACGGTCGTTAAGGGATGCGATTCTGGTCAACGCCACGACCAACGGGGCGTCGTCCGAAGAAGTGCGACTTTTGTTCTCCCTCTTCGACGGCGTGCACGAGCAGTGCGCATCCCTGCAAAGCCAAGGCTCGTCCGGGCCGTACGAAACCGTAGAACGCGCGCTGCGACTGCGTCTTTTTCTGTGCGTCTCCGGGGATACGTGGAAGGACGAGCCCGGTTTGAGGGCGATGGCGCTGCGTCGGCTGCGGCGGTTCGCGGTTGAGGAACGGCGGAACGAAGGGGAGACGAAATCTGAAGCTGCTGACAAAATAACAAAGAGCTCAACCCCGTCAATCGGAGGCCCTGGATCCTCTGGATCTTCTGGTTCGTCTCCCTTTTCCCCAGGACGCGTCTCAGTGGTCACCACGAAGAACACCGCGTCCGCGCCGTCCCGGCTTCCCATCGGGAAAGTGAGGGAAGCCAACGGATACGCGGATAAAGCACAGGCTTCTGGAACGTCTCTGTCATCTTCTCTTTTCAAACGCGCGCCGAGCGCCGTGCACAGCGCCGTGGACGTGTCCTCCTGGGTCGGGGTTTACGGCGAGCTTTCCAAGGTCCAAACAAGTCGCATGCTGCCCGTAATGAGCTGCTTGCTGGACGATTTACACGACGCGGAGCGGTTCGTTCCTATTCCCGGGGCGAAACTGGTTCCTCTTAGTCACGCGCGGCTTTCCGCGGAGACGCAAGAAAAGGACACGAAAACGCAAACCGAGACGCGCGTTTCCTTTTCCGTGAACTCTCAACCTCCGTCCTCGCCCGCGGTCACGACCCCGACGCAAAATTTCATCGAGGGGTGGCACAGGTTCGACGCCCCGGTACGGCCTTGGGTCTTTTCCAAATCAGCCACACACTGTTTACTGCCCCTGCGTGACTATTTACTATTTACTACATACATCACACGTATAGACTGTCTGCTCATACAAGTTACGAACATGGCCCGAAAGACTGACACTTTTCTTCAACACTCCCAGACCCCGATGAGCGTGACCCCCGGGAACTTGAGCACCTTCAGCGGTTCGCCAGGCGCGCAGGCGTCTCCGGTGGTAAGGACGCCTATTGGCACTCAGTCAGACACGACGCCGACATCCTCGTCGTCCGCGCCGTCCCTGCAACGAGCCGAGTTCGACGCCCTGATGCGGTCGCTCTCGGTGGACGAGTGAGTGAAGCGAGCAGTTAGGCGCGGTGAGGTTGAATACGAAAAAATCGATACGAATAGGAAAGAGATCGATGCATATTGAACTCGTAACGTCCCTCTCAAAGAAGTGAATGGTAACCCGCAAAAGAAACCCACGCGTACAGTTACGTGTTTCGTTCAAGCACGGAAAGCGCGGGGGTGAGGTAGTTGTCGCTCGTCCCGACCACCTGCGCGATTTTCTCGTACCCGCCGTTGTTCCCGTCGACGTCGTTCCCGTACTCGTAACACACGTCGAAGGATTTGTTCCGCGCTTGCGGGTCGTGAAGGGCTCGGAGGCACACGTCCGCGACGTCGGCGCACGAAATAGGCATGGTTATGCGGTTGCCTTGGTCGAACACTAACGCTTTGCTTCCGCCTGGTTCTTCCAGCAAAGTTCCAGGGCGCACCACCGTGTATCCCAACCCGCTGTTCCGCACGATTTTCTCCCCGCTTCTTTTAGACGCCACCAGCTTATCCCGGTCCTCGCCCTCCTCCATGTGCGCCCCCCCACAGGATACCAAAATAAAATCAGTCTCGTCCCCTTTCGGAATCAACTTGACGTACTCCAGCTCCAACCCGAACGAGTTCGAGGAGGACGAGTTCAGTTCGTCCATCCATGCCGTGTTTTGCCGCTTCGCGCTTTGGTTGCGCGCTGCGACGAGGAAAAGAAAGTAAAGAAAGTGTCAGTCTTTCGAAACGTGAGTGAGTAAACAGTCAGGGTAATCGGGCCGAACAGTCTGTTTGTGATTCGGTGAAAGCCCCGTCCAGCCGTACCTTCGAAGCGCACGCCGATTCGTTCCAACGTGGATAAGTCCATCGGCGACCCGAGCGCCGCGTCCGTGTCCTTGGAATCCCCGCCCGCGTTGTACACACGGTTGAAAACCTCGGGGCGGAACTGCGGTTGAGGGAAAGAAACGGAAACGTCAGGGAGGACCGCGCGTGTATCCGGGATTCGTGCATCCGGGACTGGAAAGGGGTCCGGCCCTGTACTCCATAGAATGAGGGATTGGAAAGGGTATACTGTACTCCACGGTATACGTAAACAGGGAGGGGTAACAGTCCTCCGGGAATGCACCCTTCGCAAGCGTAATGCTTCGCAGGACGAGTATATCGCGATGTATGGACGAACAGTCAGGGAGGCGGAACGCGTTCAATGGGAAAGAAAAAGCCCGTACCTGCGAAAACGGGATCCGCACGATTTGCCACTTCCCCGTGGTCGCGAACGGCGCGATGAAGGTTCGCCCCTCCACTCCGGGTTCCCTTAAGCTGACACTAAACCGTTTCCCGTCGCCTTTTAGACGTAACAGCACCCCGTCAAACTTCCGCAACTCAACGTTCCCCCGCGTATCGCCGCTTCCCAAATCGTCAAGCGCGGCGCTGATCTGTGCGACGCCAGTTTTGGAAAACACGAAGCCGTCGAATTTGGGAAACTGAGAGATAAAAAAGAAAGTGTCAGTCTCGTATGGGCAATCAGTCGGCGGAATGCGGTGAATGGGAAATACTCACCTTCTGCACCACCCCGTCCTCGTCCTCCCCCCCCGGTCCGAAGTTGACCCGTTGCGCAACCTCGGCGGCGGCTTGCCACCGGCCGTCCGCCGGGTCCACCAACCGAGTTTCATCCACGGTCCAATCGACAAACACGTCTTTGTGCGTCACAAAGTTGGTGAGCATGGTTTTGGTTTTCGACGACGTCCCCGCGCGGCGAATCGCCAGGGCGTTGTTGTAGTCCTGAAGGCTCTTCACCGCGTTGCGCACGCCGCTTTGGTCCACGTTCGATAGCTCGCCGGACACTAACGTTTTCGCCCTCGCCACGTAAACCACCTTGGTCACACCCACGATGGCTGGGATCGGGAAGGAAAAAGGTCAGTCGGGACCGCGAGTTGTGTGCGTAACCACGGGCGGCAATCGGCGGTACTTCGTGTGTGTATATCCGGGGTTGGGCGGTTCCGTGGCGGTACCGGACTTTCAACCTGTACTCCATAAAACGCAGACGGTAACGCAGGCGCTTGGAGCGTATGTAGTAAGTACGTCACTAGTACTGGTAAGCGTTACCAGTAGTGCATTTCCTTTCGATGACTAGTGCACTCAAAGAGGGTCCGTAACCAGTGTCGCAATTTGGGAAAGCCCCCAAAAGACGTACCCGACTCCATCACGCCCGCGTCGCTCACGTCGCCGAACCGCACGTCCACCGCGGTGGGCAGGTTCTCGGCGTCGGCCTGATTGCGCACCAAGGCTTTCACCGTGTACCCTCGCAGTAAAAGCTTGCGCACCAACACTCGCCCCACCCTCCCCGCCGCGCCTATCACCAGCACCGTGGTGAACCGCGCGTTGGGGTTGGTGAATTCCGTGAGCCCCTCCCCCGACAACAAATCCGCGTCGTACAATTCGTACTTCGCCTCGTCGAACGACGGCGATCGCGTGAACTGCGTCAGCCCGCTCACCGCTTTGAACACCCCGTCCACGAACTGCCGCGACTTCTTACCCAGGTTCAGCGGGTTCAAATCCGAAAGGTCCACGGTTTTCTCGGAAGCAGGCGTCGTGCCCGCCCCCCCCGGCTTCACGCCCGCCTTCGCCTTGGCCTTCGCATCACGCACGCGCTTCGCCGTGCCCGCGACGGTGAACTCGTCGTCGCCATCTTCGGGTTGGGAGACAGGCGGCTTGTCGTCGTTCTCGGCGCCGCGGGGGATGAGCCTTGACCCGCGTCGGGTGTTGAGCGTGGCACGCAAGGCTGTGGACGGGGCGTTGGATTGAACCGAACCGCCGCGCCCCACGGTCACCCTCGCCGAAGCCGCCGATGCGACCGGCGTGACACCGACTCGATTTTCGGAAACGGCGCGCGGCGGTCGCGAAACCTTTCGCGCCGCGGTGGAAACCGGCGCCAAACACGCCATCGCGGCGGACATGACAACCGTCCTGGTCGCGCGTTAGAATGCGCCGTGAGTCGATAAAACACCGAGGTTTGCCGAACCGGGCGCACGCGCGAGGCGAAGTACCCACGCGCTTGAGCTTTATCCAAAGCCAAGTGGCAAACTGGGTGGCGGTCGAGCGAAAAGTTTTCTGAAAGTGACGTGGCGTTTCGAGGCCGCACCATCTCGCTCCAAAGAGGCAAAAGAAGATGCATGAAAGAAAGAAAAGCAGGTGCAACGAAAGTTTTGTGAGAAAATGTGGACCCAAGGAGGTCGTTCGTCGTCTTTATATTGAATCTGAGACTATGGGCTATTTTATGCTATATGTACTGTCGTGCGCATGCTGCCTGCCGCACGTCGTCATCTTTTGGCAATCTACTTCGTCTATTTCCGTCATCTGTGATCACGCGAACTGAAAGAACACCGGAGGTTGCTTTTTCGGGAAAGGTCTTGAGACCTTTTTTTTCCAAAAGTATCAGCGCTACGCGGCTTCGCCAAACTCGTCGGCGAAATCCTTTCGGCTCTGTATTATTAGTCCCGCCAGCGCGCGTTGCGCGTCCGACGACCCCACCGCGTTTCGCGAAGGGACCCTCCAGTTTTTGCTTTTCGTGTACTCCTTTGGGTTTTGATGGGATGGAGTATGATAGTGAGGCGTAAGCGACGCGTCCGAATGTAACAAATCAAAGGCAGTTAGTTAGACTGAACAAAAAAAGTAAAAAACATGTTCCGAAAAGCGGTGTGGGCGGTGTGTCGCGTCGACACCCGTCCCTCTTTTCCACTGTTCTCTTACCTCCGAAACCGTGATGAGCTCGCGCACGTTCCGCGTGCGCTTCACCCGGGGTTGTCTCCTTTGTCCCAAAAGCTTCCCGAACGGCGCGCGCGTCAAGGAACACCGGCAGTTTGGGCACGTGGGTTCGCGAAACGCCCTGATTGTAAAAAATATACATGTCAGTCTTGTATGGGCAATCAGTCGGCGGAATGTGTTGAATGGGAAAGGCCCTTACTTCAGCGCGCTTAGTAAAACCTCTTGCCCGCAGTCCCGGTGGAAGCAATGCCCGCACGCGTGAAACATCAGCACCACGTCCGCCCCAGGGCCTGGTAACGGCAACGGTTCGATGCACACCGTGCACAGCTCGGGCCCGGTAACCTGGGACCGGGTCAAACAACACCCCGCCACTAAACCCATGTTACCATGGGACGGTGTTTTCGATGTCTTTGCCAACCCCGGAAGAAACTGTGTATTTTTCTCTCCCTTCGTTACTTCGCCAACGGTGCCCCGAAAAACCCTCGGAACCACGTCGCGAACCCGGGGCGCACGTATCGAGTTACCAAAGCGTGGTGGGCACTGACACACACCGAAAAAACGCCCCGCCGCCTCGGCTGCCGCGCGTCGCGCGCGCCGGAAAAGAACGCTATCCGAAAGGCGGAACCGATTTTGGCGTTCCGAAGATTTCCCGTTTCCCGATTTCTCGAAAACCAACAACACGTCCCGGACGGCCTTCGTCACTCCGCTTCGGCGCGATGTCGTTCCTTCGGCGCGCGCGTAAACGGCGCGTGGTCCCCCCTGAAGTGGCGCTGGCTCCCGACACGCTCCCCGAGGGGGTGTTACCCCACGTAACACCCACCCGGGACGTCCACGGGTTCGTGGTGAAACCCGCGTTTTTGGAGGCGTATAAGAAAAACGTGCCCATGTTCGAAAAGGAGGAGGAAGAGCGTGGGGCGAGGTGGATGGCGTTTCTGGAACGCGCGTCTGGGGAGCGAACGTCGCCTGTTGCGGTGACAAGTGCGTCGACATCTGGAAGGCAGGCTTTACGGGATTTGCGTGAAACGACAGGGATACACACGACAGGGGCGACAGGGGCGCATCGTTCCTCATCCACAAACCAGTTTGATGCGCTAACACAGATCTTGCGAGGCAAAACGCGCGGCGCGAGCGGCGGCGACGCGCCTTCGCGGGAACGTGAGCTCGAGTCTTTGGTGAGGGGAGGCATTCCCATGTCGCTACGAGGCGAGCTGTGGCAACTTATGCTTGGGGTGGAGGAAACTCGGAAACCGGGGGTGTACCAAACGCTGTTAACGCGGGTTGAACGAGACGATGAAAGTTCCCCCGCGGCGCGCAACCCCTGTTCTCACGGCAAGGCGGTGAAATACGACTGCGCGGAGTGCACCACCTGTTTGAGTAAAAAAACCCGCGAGCAGATTGCGAAAGACCTGCCCCGGACGTTTCCCGGGCACGCCCAGTTGGACCGCCCGAGCGCGCGGCTCGCGCTTCAAAACGTCCTCCTCGCGTACGCCGGTACGTATTTCCAATCACCACATTCCGCCTCCCTGATTGCCCATACGAGACTGACACTTTTCTTTTACAATCACAGCGCATAACCCACACATCGGGTATTGTCAAGGCATGAACTTCATCGTGGGCGTGCTTTTGCTTTTGATGCAAGAGGAGCCCGCGTTTTGGTGTCTCGTAATAATTTGCGAAACCATCTTGCCCGGGTATTTCCAACAGGACATGAAGACGCACTTAGTGGACCAGGAGGTTCTGTACGAACTAGCGTCGGGGAGCGTTCCGAAAGTGTGCGCGGTGCTTGACACGGTGGGGTGTCCGCTTCACGCCGTGGCGTCCGCGTGGTTCATGGCGCTGTTCGCGAACTCGCTGCCGTGGGAAAGCGCTTTGCGGGTGTGGGACGTGGTGTTCTTTGAACAAACCAAAGCGCCGTTGTTTCAAACCGCGCTGGCGCTTTTGGAGCTGGACCAGATGACCTTGCGTAACGCGTCTGCTGGTGTTGGTGGTGTTGGTGGTACGGATGGTACTACCGGTACTGGTAGTAGTGGTACGAATCGTACTGATGGTACCAGTAAAACCTGCAAACCTCAATTCCCGGGAGGCGGCGCTTTCGAGCTCGCGGCGACAATGGCGAGCCGGGCGTTCGACGCGTCCACGTTACTGGCGCACGCCACCTGTGTGCACGCGGACGTCACAATAGGAGTGGTGGAAGCGCTGTTCGCGAAGCACGAGGCGCGTATGGAACGGGAGGGGTTTTTTGATTTGAAACGCGGTTCGAACGACGACGACACCGTGGTGTCACGTGATGACGACAATGTGGTGTCACTGGTGTCACTCGATGGAGACACTGTGGTGCCACTTACTCAGGGTATAAAGACACCGGGAAAGTCAAAGAAAGGTCACGAAACCGGTGATGGGAAATCGTGCCCGTCTGGGCAAAAAATAACGAAAGCCGCGCCGTCGTCCGGCTCGGCGACGGTTTCGGAAGAGTCGTGCGATTTTTCCAGCGACGAAGAAAAAAATGACGGCTGGTCACCAACTGGGGTTCCCGTTCCAACAACAAGAGCGAAAGAGATTGACGAAAATCGAACCGTAGCACCTGATGGCGGTCAGACCAGGTCACGCGAGCGGCGGTGGGTGGAGCGTCTGGCGAGAGGAGGGAAACGGTCGGGTGACGCGAACGCGTTTGACGCGAACGCGACGGAGACGAATGCGACGGAGCCGTCCCTCGACGCGCCGCAATCGTCGCGTGCTAACGACGACTCGAGAACGACTCAAGAAACACAAGGACTCGACTCGGTTGGTGTTGCGTCCGCGGTGACGAGTATCGAACTCGTCGTGACGCACGACACGTGGAACTCGGCTACGGATGGGGTGCGTATTTCTTCGTTGGAACGGAAGGTTCGCGCTTTGACGCTTAAACTCGCCGAATCCGCGCAAAGGATTGCTTTGTACGAGACTCGACTCGCCGCGGCGGTTGTTTTGGCGGACAAACAGTCGGGAGATTTGGAAAACAAAGACGCGACAATACAACGCCTGACACGCGCGTTGGCGCAAAGAGACGACGTCATCACCACGCACGACTCGGAGTACCTGACTGCACACAAACTCGCCATCGCGGCGGGGCGGGAACGGTGAAGCGCGAAGGAATGATTTGATTTATAAAGTACCGTCGCGGTATGAAGACGGTAGCGATGTCCAGTAGGGCATCGCATGTTGTGAGGTATACTAGGACTGAACAGAGCACTGCGCAGAGGATCGAGCAGAAGACTGAGCGTAGCATCGCGTTATTAAAGCCAACTTCCACCCCTTCCCGTCATTCATCTTTTTCCGTCTCCAGCACCAGTTTCCCGATTAAATACTCGTCGATCATGTCGTGCACCCGCGATGGGTGCTGCGGTCCGAAAAACCCAGTGGTGGCGTCCGACCCCGCGCGTTTCATAATAGCCTGGACGCCGCCTGGGTGTTCGTCTATGAACTCGGAGAGGTCGTACACTTTGTGTTTAATGACCACCCACACGTCCGAACTCGTGTTGTGTTTAGAAACCTCCGCTAACGTGAACAATCCGTCTCCGCCTCCGTACGACGTTCCCACCACGGTTCCGGACCCGGGGGCGCCCCCGAGCTGCCCGAGTTGTTTCCCAAGGAACTTGAGAACGGGCAGCGCGAGTACCAGGGCGACCACCAGGAAGGTCAACGCCAAAGTCTTTTGGTCCGACATGACTCTCGTTGGGGCGGCGGGGAGTGAGAGGCGATGCCAGGTGGCTGAGGTATTATTTTCAATTTATTCAAGCTGACATTGAAGGATTGAACCCCGAGGCTGCTATTGGGAGACCGCACGCAAAGGCGACCGCACGCTCCACCCGAAGGCCGTCCCACTTTCTCTGCTGTGCGCCGTAGTGGGTTCCGTGATATGCGCGTTTTGGCGAGTAGGTGACGCCTGGAACTCCGCCTGCAGATGACGAGTTTGGGGAATCCTCGGACCACACAGGGTTCGCCCTCCACGCCCGGCGACGCGATTTATGTTTCGCACTCGGTGCCTCTCGAGACGTCCGCCCCAGCGCAGGCCGGCGGGTCCCCCCCCCCCTCAACCTCCCGCGCCCTAAGAGTCGTCGCGAGGCAATTCGTGGGTTTGTACTACGACGACCTGAACGCGGACGCGACGAGGGTGAAGCGGTTTTACACCGAAGATTCGGTGTTCACCGTGGAGGATGACAGCACGCCACGACGGACCGGTGACTCGGTCAAACAGTCGGAAAACAAAAACCACGAGGCCGATTTTTACGACGGCCCGGAGTCGCCGACGCGACGATTAGCGACCGCGAACCCCACCGTCTGTGGCGTCGCGGATATCATCAAGAGAAGAAACGATTTGTTCGCGAACCGACACGCCACCGTGGTGTCAACTGATGTGCAAACGGTTCCCGGGGGGAACGTGCTGGCGGTGGTGCTCGGCACGCTTTCTTCTTCGAGTTTTCGCGCCACCGCGACGGAGGTATTTTCCGACGAAAAAAAGGAAATAACCTTCATGCAATCCTTCGTGCTCGGCAGACGAAGGCCGAGTGAGGCTTTTGGGGACGTCACTGGAAACCCTAATGGAGCCATCCCCGGGGATCTCCCCGGGGACGGCACCGATGTTCAAAAGAAACTGGCGCACGTCCCGGGCGAAGTCGACGCGGAGTCGCCGCCCGCCGATTTTCTCGATTTCGTGATCGTCGCCGAGGTACGTTTGGGGCTTTCCCAAATCCAACGGCGGCACAACGTTTACGGACCCGGAGGGACTGTTTGAATACACGCTGTCATGAAAAGGAAGTTACTACGCACAGCACATACGCACTGTTACCTGCGTTTTATGGAGTACAGGTTGAAAGTCACACCACGGGCGGAACTACCCAATCCCGGATACACATCGCGAAGTACACCCGTACTCGCGACGTCAAGACTGACCTTTTTCGTTCACAAAAACGGAAGGTGTTTCGCAAAATCGACCCGGTTGCGAAACGCTCGCCCGCGGCCACGGCGGCGACGGTGCTGGCGGCGGCGATGTCGCCGCCGGGGACGCCGCCAAGGCTCAACAAGGCTGTGCCTGTTGATACGGTTTCGCATGGAGCGTATGACCAAACAGACACGCCGTCGCGCATTGGAGACGGAAACGGGAAAGGGTTCCCCAACGCCGCGACGCCGACGCCGCGAAAATCCCCGAACCCGTTCAACGACGAGTCGGAGTTGGTTTCCCCAGGTGACGGAGTCCACGGTAGGGACGGAGGTACACGTTTTCGTTCCGGAGGTGAAGGAGTTGGCCAAAAGGTTCACGCACCCGACGATTTCGCCGCAAGCGCGTCGTCCCCGTCTCACCTCGACGCCGGTATGAGCAAACAGTCTGAAACCAACAACCAAAACCAAAAAGTTCGACCGGCGTCGCCCGACGCGCGGGCGATTCCCCTGCCCTCGTTCGGGTTGCTGAACGCGCACACGGGACCCGGGTCCGGGGCCGGGTCAGATGAGAGGCCTGACCAGAAACGAAGCGCCTCGAAGTACGACCCGAGGCACGACGATGACGGCGCGCGGCGGATTTTGGCGTTTGAACACGCGCGCGGGGATGTTTCGCCGTGGCACAGGGACGATCACAGGAATGATGGTGGACATGCGCGTTCTATCCACTCCTCATCCCGGGGATCAATTCGTGACCGACACGACCGACAACGCGTGTACTCGTCCGCGTCGTCGTCGCCCGCCATGCGAGTGATGGGGCACGGCGGAAGCGTCCAGTCTACGCCGGGTGAGTACGCGGATGGAAATGCACATCTCGATTCCGACGGAAACTTGGATCACACTGAGTCGCCGCACGCCAAAAGAGGGCTGGGTTTCGTGGAGCGACCATTGAGCCACCAGACTGACGCCGTTCGGTGGGATCACGAACGTAGGTCACCGCAGCTCACCAGGCTGGTAACCCTGAGCGAGCGCTCCGACGAAGGCTCGCAAGGCGCGCATAGCATGAGCGTCAGCGTTTCGTCGCAGCCCAGGTACGTATTGGGCCTTTCCCAAATCCCAGCACTGTTTGCCCATACAAGACTGACACTTTTCCTTTTACAATCAGCGCGAGCGGGAGGGGCAGCGAAGACGGCGACCGTGAAAGCTTAAGGGAAAACGGCTTCCGGGGGACTTCTTATTTGGAACACGGCTTCACCGAAAACGACGGCTCGTTACAAGAGTTCCCTCTCGATGAGCTGGAGCCGGTTAACTTGGACGACGTGCGGCGTCTCTCGGTGCGACACGACGCGCAAAGAAGAGGCGTCGAGAGCGGGCACTCGAGTTACCGCTCGTCGCCCGTCGCCACGCCAAGTCGCGGGGCGCGACGCCGGGACGAGTTCAAGGATGAGCGCGACTTGGAGTACCGAGATTCTTACGGCGGTGACAGTATTCTATATGGCGGTAACGGCACCTCAAGGCAGCATCAGCAGTACCCACCCCCGGTGAACAACACCCGATACCCCCGGGATCAATCCTACGACTCCCGGGGGTACGTCACCCGAGGGTACCACAGCGCCAGGGCGTCGCCCGTGGTGTCGCGCGAAGGCGGGTCGCGTTTTGATTACCGGCGGCAAGCCTCGCGATCAAATGCAGGGTCCACGGCGGGCGGATCCGCCGCGACGTCACCCGCGGTGTCGCGCCAGGGCTCGCGGCCCCACGGTTTCAGGGGTGACGCGAACGTCGCGCAAAACGAGAGGTCATACGAGTACGCCGCCACACGTACGTTCGCGCGACCGCCGCGCAGGCGGTTTGACAGCGCGCCCCCGTCGCCGTCCATGGGCGCCACGAGACGCACAGAGTTCGGCGCTGTGCCGAGAAATCAAACGTCGAGGTCTCGGTTGAGCAGCGCGAGCGGGACTCGGCGCGACCCCGTGTACCGCGTGGTCGGCGTGACTCCATCCGGGCAGACCATCGTTACGCACAAAACTGCGCCCGAAGAGCAACTCGACGTCGCGGTGAACTACCTCTCCATGCTCACCGCGGCGTTACACTTCACTAGCGTGTTTGTTGGGTTTTGCGTGCTTTGCGTTTGCGTCGCGAGTAACCAGAAAAGCGCGCGGCGCGTGGCGTTGCGTTTAAACCGAATCGACGAAGCCGTGCTCATGGGACGAACGCCGTCCGCGATGAACGGCAACGGCAACGGTGACGCACCCGGGGGTTATTACCATGGGTCGGGACGGACCGCGGGACGGGCAAATCGTGGGGGCGCACCCGCGGAAGCGTACGCATCGCACACCACATCTCACACGCGAGGGTATTCCCTCCCCGTCTCGGGCGTGGACGCAGCGTACGCATCGCACACCACATCTCACACGCGAGGGTATTCCCTCCCCGTCTCGGGCGTGGACGCGGCGCCGGCGCCGGGAACGCCGGAGCAGTTTTAGCGTTTTTGATTAAAAAATAGCAAAAGCCTACCCTCGTGCCTGAAGTAAGCCCTTGTGTGTATAAGTGCTGACCAACAACTACTTACACAACTACGTACCGCTTAAACGACTACTTAAACACCTACTTCCCTACCCTACCAATGGATAGGATCTAGCCGATCTAGTGGCTCAACGTTTGTCAAAAAAAAGAAACTTCCCTACCCTACCCTCTAAAATCCCTCCCCAGCGCCAAAGACACGTTTCCCCACTCCTCTTCGGAAAGGGTCGCGAGCTCGGCGCGCAAATCCACGGCGCTTCGGGACGAAAGCATCGCCGAAACCGCGCTCCGGAACCCGCCCGCCCTTAGTGGCTGGTCGGTTGTTAATATTCTGTTTCCCCCCGCCGAGGATTGATCCGAGGTCGAGAGTTGTGTTGGAAAGGGCGTTACCACACCAGACCGCACACCACTGACCACCCTCGCTTCCCTTATCCCCGCCAGCGCCCTGGCCACGCGCTCGTACAAACGCCGCGCGATTTGCGTTTCAACCTCGGCTAACCCGTCGAGCAGCGCTTTGAGTTTTGCCAGAAAAGTGTCAGTATTGTTTGGTCAAACAGTCTTTGGATTTGGGAAATGCAATACGTACCTTTGCGTTCGCGACTCGCCTCAGGGCCTTCCAACAACAAGTGTTCGGTGAAGTCGCCCTTTCGCGCCACGAGGTACGACTCGCCATCCAGGGTCACCAGGGTACGGTTCGTCGTACGATTCGGCGTGTGTGGTGCGTCTGGAGCACCTCTCGTTGCGTGCGGCGCCGACCGCGGTTCGATTCCTTCGGTTTCGGAAGTACCTAGCAATCCTTCTATCACCTCTTCGGAAACACCAAGTAAATCTCCCTCCGTCGTCGTTTCGTCGCCGTCGCTCGTCGTCTCGTCAACACTCCCGTCACCCCCACCACCCATCCCACTCCCGAACATCTCGAGCACCAGCGAGGTCAAAATGTTCACCAGAAGCAACACGGCGGTAAAGTAAAAGCTCACGAAGAACAAAACCGCAACCACGCGCCCTGGAACGATTAACAGGAAAACGTCAGTCGGTCGTGATGTTCGTAACTACTTGTAAGAGGGACTGGAAAGGTTATACTATACGCCATACAATGCAGTAAACAGTCAGGGTATTCGAGCCGAACATTCGTGGTAATCGGAAGGAGCAGTCCGAGAGGGGAATCAATCAGTCCGCGGAATTTGTGGAATCGGGAAATACACCTACCCACGCTCCCGTCCACGTGTTTCATGGCGCTCGCGTTTGGGTACAAAATGTCCTGGAGATAAAAACCAAAAATGTCAGTATCGTATGGGCAATCAGTCGGCGGGATGTGGTAAAGGGAAATACTTACGTGCCAGTTGTTCGAGGTGGCGACTTGGAACAGCGAGAGAAACGCGTTCCACGGGGTTTCGAAGTTTTCGATGGCGTCGAGACACGGTATCGGTGTTGTTGATGGGTTTCCAGTACTGTTCGTACTGTTCTGCGCACTACCAAACATGTACTGTGTAGCACCCATACTACCCAACACGTCTTGCGTAACAACAACACCAGACCTGTTTGCGTACGTTTCATCCCCCGTGAGGCAAAACCCGCGGTTGCGCGTGACTTCCGATCCGAACAGCTCCAGCCCCACCGCGCCGTACCCGTAAATCACGCACGTCAAGGTGGCGAGCAGCGTGGCGACCACCGTGCCGCACCTGGCGAACGTGTGTAGAATTTCCCGCTGCTTCTGGTCCACGGAGAGAAGCCTGAAACACCGGATCGGCCCTATGACTCGTCTGTGTTGAGGTGTGATTCGGGGAAGTAACAATGCGCAGGAAACGGCGGCTACTACGATATCGAAACCGTTCCTCCAAAAGAAATCCGATTTTGAATCGCCGTTGATCGGGCCTGCCAAACACGTCACCGAAACCTCGAGACACAACAAAAGAACACAAAAACCATCCATCCCGTCGATGAGCTCGTTTTCCCCGGCGCCGGCGTGGCGTCGCCTTGAACACAACACGCAGACTTGCGCTAGGGCTAGCAATTTCGAACTCCTTAGGAACGCTTTGGATTTGACCGTGGATTTGGCCGCGCTTTTGATTCGTCTGAAAATAATTTCGCGGGAAGAAGTTTGACTTCTAGGTTCGTCGCCGCGCTCGACGTCGTCGCCGACGGTATCGAGACCGCTAGTGACGACGTCTGCGGGATTGCGTGCATTTCCACCTGCATGATTGCCTGGACCGCCGTCTGCATTCCGTAAACCAGATCCGCTGACTTTAGTAACCGTGCTTCGCAGCAACTCCACGGTGTGCAGGAACTCGTCGATTGATATTGTCTCGTCGCCGTTCGTATCAATCGTCGCGAACAAAGCAGTCGCCGCGTTTGAGGTCAACGAAGGCTTCACCGAAACCGCTAGCGCTACCCACGTGCGCATGGAAAGCGCAGTGTGCGCCGGGCGGTCCTGCAACACGGAGTACGCCGTGATGAGCGCCTTGAGTTCGTGCGTCTTCTGGTGTCCGATTTTCCGCCGGTGCTGCGACTTGTACGTTTCGAAAATAACGGAAGTCCACAGGGACATCCCAAGCCACACCCCGAAGATTACGAAGCTGACGAAGAAAAAAACGCTCGCGGCTTGCGGAACGCGGTGAACCGCGACCGGACCCAGCGCCGGCCGCATTATGTCCGGGAAATTCTCCGTGGTGAGCAACACCGCCATCGCGATGGAGGCGTCGAAGGCGTTGTCGAAATTCCCTCGGACGTCGACGTCGGTAACGTCGTACGCGCCTTGGTACATCTGGGAGGGTAACGGAAAAGGGTCAGTTGCGAGTCGGCGAGTATGGGTGTACTGTATTGGGCGATTTATACAGTGGGCAAACAGTCAACAGTGTGTCAGGATTTGGGAAAGCCCCAAGGCCGTACCTGGACACCCAGGGTGGCGTACGCTAGTACCAAAACGCACAGCAACTTAACCACGTTTTTCAACGAATACAGCGTTTTCAGTGCGCTGGACACTAACCGCCGCATGGCGTGGTGGTGCGCGATGACCAGTAGCGGCCGCAGGGAACGTGTCGGGCGGGCGTAGTACAGCTCACGGTCAGTACCCGTGGATAGCATTGTCAGCGCTACCGCGACGTCCATAAAAATAGCCAACGAACACGCGGAAAACACAAACCTCCAGTGTTTTTTCCGCCAACGTTCGTACCCGAGGCGCGCTATGTCGAGCCCGACCGCGGCTAGGAAGGTGCTCGCGATGCCAAGCTCGACACACAGTAACGTGACTATTTGCTTGTGCGAAAAATCAGCCGACACGAAGTCCATGCGGTTCCGGGGTTCCCAAAACACCAAGCCGAGATGCGCGAACAGTAGCAATCGGAAAAGCGCGACGTACGCGAAACTCCGCTGCGCCTTCGCGATATTCTTCGCGAACCGCGATTCTTTTCGGAAGGTCAGGTGCGTGCTGCCATCAAGGGCGTCGCGGACGTACTCGGTGGCCAGCGCCAAACGCTGGGTGAACACGCGCTCTGTCTCGGTTTCGGTTGTTTCGTGGGGCTCGTTTGGGTGGTTTCCCACCGGCGAAAACGAGCCCGCCCGCGTGTTCGCATCGACGTCGAAGTGGTTGATCGACCGAAACATGTGCGTATCACGAAGCAGGGGGACGCCTTTGACACTGGTGGGTCGCGCTCCTGACGCAGGAGTGAAGTAAAGCTCGCCTTCCCGGACACGCATATCTCGGCGTAACGCAACCCATTCCGCGGGGGTCGGGCTGGGGGGAATACCCAGGCCGGCTTGGCGCCGGACCGTGGTGTTGGGAGGAGTGCTGCCGTTTGTGCCCCGTGTCGCAATTCGCGTGCTCACCGGGGTCTCCACCAAGTCGTCGGCCAGCAGGGGTTCGGAAAGCGAATCGGCGGCGTCATCGTGCCGACCGCGCGCCGACGGCGGCATCGGCGGTCCGAGCCACCGCGCCGAGTACTCTGCGACTGCCCGGAGCAGTTGGGAGAATGACGGATGCTGCTTCAGATTCGGGACCGACGAAAATATCGCGCGTGGGAAAAACAACACCGCCCCGGCCAGCTCCCTCACAAGATGGCGCCCGACACCGCGGACGAGGTCGCGGTGCCCCTGGATTTGTCCGATGAGTGTTTGCTCGGGTACCTCCAGATGAGTCAAGCCACCGTGGTGATTTCCAAGCTCCGGGGGAAGGACCCTGAGGGTAAGTTCGGCGCATTGCCCCAAGCGTCGCTTCTATGGTGCTTAGCGTTTCCAATCGCGAAGAAGTTCCCGCCCGGCCGGCCGTACCGCGAGCGCTTGCTGAAGCTCGCCATGCTCGCGGCGGAGAAGGACGGGGAGGAAATCAGCGACGCGCTGGCGGAGGCGCACATAGCGTCGGTAACCGAAAGCGCGGCGACGCGGCTTGAGGATGACCAGTGGTGCCACAACCACAAAACATTCATCTTGGATTGTCCGCGGGATTGTCGCGAAGCGAACGCGGATGGGTCGACTTCGCGGAGTGGCGATGAGACGCAAACAACATCCCACAAAAACCCTGCAACAAACGCAATACAAATCACAATAAAAACGCATCCCAATCTGTTCGAGGGAGGGACGGGGTGCCACGAGTGGGCGAGCGGGTTCAAGCTCGCTGAGCTCGTCGCGAGCCACCCGCGCGTTTTTGCTGGAAAAGTCATTGCCGAGATTGGATCGGGGGTCGGCGTGACCGCTATCGCGCTCGCACAACTGGGGTTGCCCAAAATGATGCACCTGCTGGACCGAGACTCGGAAACCATGGGTAACTGTACATCCAACCTCGCTATAAACGGAATTGTGGTTGAAGGGTTTGCGGCCGCGATAGCGCCGGGCGCGCTCGATGCGCGCGTCTCGGGAAACGAAAACGAAAACGAAAAAGACACGCAACGCACCAAACCTCCCGTACGATTGACTTGTCTTGATTGGTTCGACGTTAACGAACAGGCTTTGTTTGCATTAAATCCCGATCTTGTGCTCGCCGCGGACGTGCTTTACGACCCGCTTGACGTGCCTGGTGTGTTGGATGCGACGAAGGCGCTGCTTGGGTTCCGGGGGGCGGCCGATGGCGGTGAGACGAATGAGACGAAGCGAACTTCTGAAAAATTCATTGTCGAAAACGAAAAGTGTGCAATTTTCGTCTCCGCGCTGCGACAACCCAAAACCCTGGAGTTGTTCGTGCAGACCGCGAAAAACCGGGGGTTCGAACCGTTGGACATCACGGAGACGTTTTGCGTGAAACAGGGGGTGGGGTTTCGAAGGCTGGGGAACGTGCAAAGGACGAACATCATCGTGCACGCGCTGCGACCGCCGGTGGGGTAGGACTCTGACTGTTTTTGGAAAAGTAAAAAAGAATTGTCAAAAAGCAAAAGAATACGTACTTTCTGTAGCGCCACGTCGCATTCTCGTTCGCACGCCTTGCCGGTGCCTTTGCCAGCATGTCCGTCGCGCTCGTCGCGGGGACGCGCCCCGCGTTCGTCGTGGCGAACACTGGGGCGCGAGGTTCGCGTGTGTTGTCACGGGTACGCGGACATCACGGCCGCCAACCGCGACGCTTCGAAATTGCGAAACGCGTCCGCGCCGGTGAAAACCTTGGCAGTTCCGAGGACGCGCCACCGACCACCACCGGACCTGCGGGGGATGCGGTCGATCTGGTTGCGGAAGGACTTCAGGAAACGCTGGTGCATGCCAGGGACCACGGTCATGGTGATGAAACGCACGAAACGCACGAAGAGCATTCCCACGACCACGACCACGACCACGAAGAATCTTCAGTCACCACGGAACACGGAAGCGCTTTGTGGCGCGATTTTTCGTTAGCGGTGACGGGCGATTGGGGCGGGTGCTGCGTCGAGTTCGACGCGGTTGGCAACGCGCTTGACATCCCAATACGGTTCGTGCACGGCGTGGGCAGAGTACCGACCCAAAACATGCCTTTCGCGGATACACAACTCGATTGGATGACCAAGACCTCCGTTGCGCAGGGCGTCGACGGCGTTACGTTCGCCGCGAAACGCGCCATGCCGCAAATCGGCAACGAGGACGCCATTTCGTCGTGCGGCGGCGCGGAGTGGGGCGAGCACGTGGCTTTTGTGGAGGACGCGCCGATAACCGTGTTGAGGGGTAAAAATTCCGATCAAACCATCCTTCCAAACGGGTCGTTCTCGGCGGGGACGCGGGTGTTGCCTTTCGTGGCCGGCGAGGTAACGACCGCGCAGCACTGCTTGGCGCACCCGCTTGAAGGAAGCAAGCGAGTGCGAGTTATTCACCGCGTTACACGAATTGAGAACACTTGGCAAACATGCGGTATCGAGGTGTGGATGGAACAACGAGGGGCAGCTGGGAATCCGGAGTGCGTGTCGCCTTTTTCGGGTGCCGAGAAGTTGAGTGCGAACGATTTGCTGGTCGGCGCTCGCGAGTTTTCGTACCTTCCAAACAGATCCGCCGCGTATTTCCTGATGTGGGACGACGAGACGTACTCCACCGATTTGGAAAAAAGCCACTCCAAATCCTTCTTCACGCTTCTCGCGGACGCGGGCGAGGCGGAGGACTTGACGTACTGGGAGGGGGATGATGGGGAGGTTTACGAGACTGTTTCGGAAACTGCGGGGGAGGTTTCTGGCGCGGTGACTGAAACCGCGACTGCGAGCGCGTCGATCGAAACGCGAGGTTCAAAAATCCTAAACGGCTTGACGCTTTTGCCAAACAACTTGTGGGTTTTCGCGGGCGTCGCGCGCGGTCACGACGTCGGGGTGGGTTCGGGGGGCGAGGAAGGGCAACTCGTGTTGGAGTGCGGGTGGTGCCCGGAAGGAAACGGCGGGGGTTGGCGGACGGTATCAACCAGGTACAGACAGGCCTTTCCCAATCACCACATTCCGTTTCCCTGGTTGCCCGCGCGAAATTGACACTTTCTTTTTTATCGAATCAGGGCGTACGACGCGACAACCGGGCGGTTGGATTCGGTGAGCTTGACGACCGAGACGCTTTAGTGACTTCCTTTTTTTAGCGTATTCAAATTTAAAAAACCTTCGCGCGCGTCGTTCCGCCAACCTCTGGAAGTACTTCGGAAAAGCGTTCCCCGGTACCCCGCGGGTACCGTTACCCTTGCAAGTTCACCGCGTGCGCGAACGCGGGCGACAGCTTCGCCGCCGCGGCGCACTGCTTCAGGGTTCGCCAAACCTCGACGTTGGCTTGCCAAAACGACGGCTGGTCGTGCTGCAGCCCGTGCGCTTTCAGGAACGGCTTCACCACTTCCTCCCTGAATTTCCGTAACTTGTGCCGGGGCATCCGCGGCACTAAGTGGTGTTCCGTTTGGAACTGCAACCCGCCGTGGAACCAGTCCATGTACTTGGAGCAGTCGATGTCCATCGTGCCGGCGAGTTGCATCGTAACCCACTTGTGCGACTGATACAAAAAAGAAAGTGTCAGTGTTTCGTGGTGTGTGTACGCGTAACAAACAGTCACGGTAATAACCGTCCTTTCGCGGGACGAGCACGGGCAACCGCGGAGGCGGAACGTGTTGGGTGGGAAATACGCACCTCAGGTCGGCCGTGAAACACGTCTCGGGAAAAGTGCGACAAACAAATCTGCACGTGTATCAAACCGCCCACGGCGTGCGACACGAGGAGAAACGCGAGTTTCTGCTTCCAACTGGGAAGGTACGAAACCAGGGTTCCTAACCAGGCAAAGTACACGCACATCACGCTTGACTCAAGGATTCGCCGCGAGGTTTTGATTTCTTTACTCGTGGCCAACAAAATCAAACCCTGCGCGTACAGGTTGAAACGCGCCACGGCCATGATCGGGTAGAACGAGTAGTGCTGGATGCTCACGAGACACCGGGCCACTTGGTCGAACGCCATCACGCGGCCGTGGTACAACGAAAACACCGAGTCGAAATACTTGGGCGTCACCGCTAACACGGGCATGTGCTGAATGTCGGGGTCGCACTCCAGGGAGTTACAAGCGCAGTGGTGCACGTTGTGCGTGGTGGTCCACCACGTGATTCCGACGCCGTTGCACAAGTTACCAACCACCAGGCCGATCAGGAAATCCTTCCCGTGGTCGTGCGTGATCGCGCCGTGCCCGGCGTCGTGCCCGATGAACATGGTTTGCTGCCAGAAAAACCCGAGAAACACGGCGCCTAGCAAATAAGCGTACGGGCCGTTATCCCCGACCACGCACCAAACTGCGGTAGCGAACAGCGTCGTTAAACCAAGGAAAAGCCCGAAGTAGTGAACGTAGTCGGTGTGGAACTCGGGTTCCAGGGTTTTGACGAGCTCGCGGAACGCGGCGACGTGCGAGGGCATGGGGATTTCGTACCCACCCGCGTCGCCATCAACCGACCCGCGCGAGCTAGTTTCCGCGGCGTCGTCATCGAAAACGTCATCAACCAGCTCACCAACAAAGCAGCTCCGCAAGGTCCGCGCGGCCTGACCGTTCGGACCGTGGTACGCCCGGAACGCGTCGCTCATGTCACGGCCCGCGTACTGGCGAAGCGGAATGCTTCCGCCGGGGTGTTTTCCGATCCAGTGCGTTATGTCGTAAACAGCGCCGTCCACGGAGACCCAGGTGTCATCGGTCGAGTCGTGTTTCGCCACCTGCGCGGGGGTGTACGCGTTGGCGGACGGCGCGACCGCCCTCGCGGTGGACTTGGCGCCGCCGAGGGGGGGGGGTGTTTTGGAGGACTTGCGCGCGACGGCGGGCATGGTCGATTGTCTGTTTCTCGCTTCTCGTTTCTAGCCTCGGACTCAATGAGTTGATGGCACCACAAAGGGGTCTGTAGTTTGCGTCGGTGGGTTGGTTTTGGGTCAGCGGGATGGGTCGTGGGCGCGGCCGTGTTCCATGGACACGCGTAGTGCGTATGACGTTTGGTGTGTCACGTGCGTCGAAGATTTCGCACTCCGAAGGAACACGCGGCCCGGTCGCGCCGCGGTTTGTCTTTCAATTGCTCGAACGCGAAAACGTCGACGTCATCTCGGTGGACCGCGCGATTGGGCTGGCGAGATTCGCTTGGAGTATCGACGCGGGCACGCACCTGGTGTCTGGTTTCAACCCGTGGTTCGAGACGAACACAGCGACCGCCTCCGCGCGTGCCAACGGTGGCGCGTGTCAGAGTGCCGCGAGTGGATCAAGGCCGTGGAGTGAAACGAGGAACCGACAAATAGCGGGGTCAGCCATAACCTGCGACTTTGGCGTGAGGCCGCTTGTTCGATCCGATTGTCCGTCCCGAGACAAGCGAAGAGAGGCACACGTGAGGCGCGCGGCGAATGCGATACGGCGCGGTCGGTGGTGCGATGCGTTTGGCGCGGCCGCGCTCGTGCGTATCAGCCAGGGTGCTGGTCGTTTTGCTCGCGTGTCTCGTGACGCCCGGTGTGGTTGGCGAGATTCATTCGTCGTGCGCATCGGTCGGTGCCGAGCCCTCGGGTCCGGCCCCGAGTTGCTCCCCGTCCGTGAGCAAAGCGGGCGAGACCCCCGTTCCCAGGGACGGTACGAGGGACGTGTACGACACGTGTGATACGGAGCACAAAATACACGGCGCTGGTGAAAGGACCAAGCCTTCGGCGTCGCCATCTCAAAACCAATTTAGGGAACCCACAAATCTCAAAACCGAGTTCCTCGCGGATCGGTACATCGTGCGGTTCAACGCGTACGCGATGATCGGCGAGCATAGGGCGTCGCTGGAGCGTATTTTAGGTGCGCCAAATAACGTTATGGATTTGGACCCAGCCCTGTACGGGAGTTACATGGATGGCATAACGCACCCGAGTGCCGATGGCGGCGTCGCGTCAGATGCGTCCGAAAACGAAACAAACTCTGGTTCCAAAACAATTGTATGGGAGTGGGTGGAGCGCGCAAACAAAGCGTCAGGGTACCCCACGGATTTCGCCGTCATCGTGTTACGAAACGGGGACTTCGCAAATGAGGATGTTGCCGTGCGATTTTCGGGTTCGTACGCGCAAAAAGTCTCGGAAAAACTGAAAGCGCTTGCGAGCGTAAAAGACGTGCGCCTGGAGCAAAAGTTCACGCGCGCGTTGAGCTGGGACGAAACCGGGGGGGGGCGCGGCGGGGACGAGTCAAGTGAGGAGTCACGTGACGAGGCAGGAGGGTCTTCCCACAGGAGGAAGTCACGACGTCACAATGCTGGCGAACATCACAAAGAAGGAGGGGACAAAGGGAACCTGGGGTTACGGTGGTCGGAGGAAAAGTTTAGTACCCGAAAAGCTCGACGGCGAGAGGAGAGGAATTTGGGAGCGACGGAAAAATCTTCCGAAACCGACGCCGCCGACGACGCGGCGCACGGCGGCGGCGGCGGTCATCGCCCCGGACGGCTTCGCACGCGGGACTCGGTGGACGAAACGTTGGATGACGTTGATGACTCGAGTTCAGCCGTTTCTACAAACGGTCGACGTCACCTGCTACGCTCGCAACCCAAGTCCCCCCCGGTCGCGCAAGCGATGGGGGCTAGTTTCTTGTGGGAAAAGGGTTTCACCGGCCAGGGCGTGAAGATGGGGGTTTTCGACACCGGCGTCAAGGCGGACCACCCGCATTTCCGGAAAATCAAGGAACGGAGTAACTGGACGCACGAAAACACTTTGGACGACGGTTTAGGGCACGGCACGTTCGTCGCGGGGGTGGTCGCGTCACAAGACCCGGAGTGCCCGGGTTTCGCCCCGGACGCGGAGATACACACGTTCCGCGTGTTCACGAACGACCAGGTATCGTACACGAGCTGGTTCCTGGATGCGTTCAACTACGCCATCGCGAGCGAGGTGCGGGTGATAAACCTGTCAATCGGCGGCCCGGATTACCTAGACCTGCCTTTCACGGACAAGATCAGCGAAATTGTGGGAAACGGTGCGGCCCTTTCCCACTGAACGCGTTCTGCCTCTGTGATTTACCGAAGCTGGTGACTGTTGTCCATACATCGCGATATACTCGTCCTGACCAAGAGACGGTCGTTAAGACTAGAAGGGAGCATTACCTCGGACTGTTACTCTTCCCTGTTTACGTAATACCAATCCCGGATTTACCAATCCTGGATATACCAATCCCGGATATACCCGTCACAACCGACTGAGACTTACTTTTCACAATTACCCCGTCTCCTGTTTACGCATACCAGGAATCATCATGGTCAGCGCCATCGGCAACGACGGCCCGCTGTGGGGAACCCTGAACAACCCGGCGGACTCCCTCGAGGTGATCGGGGTTGGCGGGATCGACTGGCGCGACGAAATCGCGCCGTTCTCGTCCCGGGGGATGTCCACGCACGAGCTCCCATCCGGGTACGGCAGGGTGAAACCGGACGTGGTGGCGTACGGCCGGGACGTGATGGGGAGCAAAATTGGTGGTGGGTGTCGGTCGTTGTCGGGCACGTCGGTGGCGAGCCCGGTCGTGGCGGGCGCCATGGTGTTGTTAGCGTCCACCGTACCGCCGCACAAGCGGTGGGACGTTTTGAACCCGGGAAGCATGAAACAGGCGCTGGTGGAAGGCGCGGTTCGGTTAACCAACGGCAACGGCGACAAGTCAATGTACGCGCAAGGCGCCGGGAAGGTGAACCTGGTTAATTCGTTTCAGATTTTGCAAAACTACACCCCGCGCGCCAGCCTGGTGCCGGGCGAGCTGAACTTCGAGTTCCAAAAGAGCTGCCCGTACGCATGGCCGCACTGCACCGCGCCGCTGTACGCCGGTGCCATGCCGTTCATGTTCAACGCCACGATCGTCAACGGCATGGGGTTGGGCGGGTGGGTATCGGGTTTGCCCAGGTTCATTCCGACTGAAGACGATCCAAAGGTACGTATTGTATTTCCCAAATCCCTCCGACTGTTTGCCTATACAAGACTGACACTTTTCGTGTAACAAAAAAAACAGGATTTGGGGTCGTTTCTCGATTTCCGGTTCGACTTTTCGCCCACCCTATCGCCGTGGTCCGGGTTCCTCGCGATCTACGTCAGAGTCAGCGACGACGCGTCCCGCAAAAAAGGAACCGCCTCAGGCGTAGTGACGTTTCAAGTCCAGTCCCCGCCTGGGCGAGGCGAGACCGATTTGAGAACGTCAACGGTCACCGTGCCCGTGACGTTTTCGATAATCCCAAAACCGCCACGCGCGAAGCGGATCCTCTGGAGTCAGTACCATTCGGTGCGGTACCCTCCTGGTTACGTACCCCGAGATTCCCTGGACGTGAAGTCCGACATCCTGGACTGGCACGGCGACCACCCGCACACCAATTTCCACAAGATGTATGACTATTTAGTGTCCAGCGGGTATTACCTAGAGATTTTGGGAAGCCCGTTGACTTGTTTCGACGCGGGCGAGTACGGCGCGGTTTTGCTGGTGGATTCCGAAGAGGTGCGTTTTCGTTTTATGGGTCAGCCCTTTCAACCAGTTAACTTGGCGATGAAAAATCCCTTTCAACACTGATTTGCTTGGCTTTCTTTTTGCTTAAATGTCGCCTTTATTTTTGAAGCGAAGCGTTCGGGCGTTACCGTGGTGCGGAGTAGTCACACCGCAAAACCACTACCCACCACTACACCCGTCTCGTATCGCGACTTCGAACCGTCGACCAACGCTACGCGACGAAACGAACTAACCACCTCTCTCTTACACCATAACGCCTGACTGTTACCCCGTACCCCAACACGCCTGCCTGTTACCCCGTACGCCGACATCCTACAACCACTCGCAGGAATATTCCCCCGCCGAAATCGCAAAGCTGGAACACGACGTGAAGCGCAAAGGCCTCGGCGTGGCGGTGTTCGCGGAGTGGTACAACGTCCAGCAGATGGAAAGCATGAAGTTCTTCGACGATAACACGCACAGTTATTGGACCCCGGTGACCGGCGGGGGGAACGTCCCTGCTTTGAACGACTTGCTCCGGCCCTTTCAAATATCCCTAGGGGACCGGGTTTTGAAAGGAACCGTGATGCTGAAAAGCGGCGAGCCGATTGTGTACGCCAGCGGGTGCGACGTCGCGGAGGCGCCAAGTGGGGCGCACGTGCACAAGGCACACCTGGTGGACCATAGTAAGAATTCTGTGGACGGAGTCGCGGTTGCTAAAGGCCGGAAACCGGGATCGAACTCGGAACACGCGGTGGCTGTTTTTCTGGACGAAAAAGTTATTACGGCTTTAGGGGACTCTTTCGGTTCGGCACCGAAAGATTTAAGCGACTCGTATGGTTCTTCAAAAGACTCTTCTGGTTCACCAAAAGATTCAGACGCAGTCGCTTCTGGAGAGGCTCCGAAAGATTTAAACGATTCGCAACAACAAGTCGGCAGAGTTTCCGTTTTCGGCGACAGTAACTGCCTGGACAGCTCGCACTCCTCGTCCGAGTGCTTTCCTTTTTTGGTGCGGGTTTTGAAGTTCCTCACGGAAAAAGACGACACCACCGGGTTGACCCCTGGCGACGGCTCGAAACGGGTCGCCGAGAAATACCAGGTGCGTGTGTCTCACCAAATCCCGGCCTCCCTGTTTTATCTCTCAGCTGGTGACTGTTTGTCCATACATCGCCCAATACAAAACTGACGCTTCTTTTTTGCAACCGCAGCCTTACGGCGAATCCTGGGTTTCCCCGAAACGACGAACCGACATCGATTTCGACAAACTCTCCACCACGAAAGGAGGCCGTCCCGGGAACGAGGGCCGCGCGACCTGCGGCGGCGCGAACGGACCACTGCAGTTCATGGATGCTGATTTCCGACTGACATCTGTATACGCCGTTTCTGATTGGTCGGCGCGACAAGCGAAAAACGTAATCGGCTCGCGCCAACCAAACTGGCGCCAAAGGTTGAGCGACGCCGCGCGACGCGAGATTGACGCGCTCGAGGATTTGTTTTCCGAACCACGGCGGGAAGTTACACGACAAGCGGGTGCGCTGACCGGGTCAGGAGGTGTGGGACACGATGGTGACGGAGGTGATTTAGGAGATACCGTCGACGGCGTCGAAGAAGAAGGCGGCGCCGCAGACTTTGCGGTTTCCAAAATTCCGTCAAGAGTTCCGTCGGGCGCCGTTCCTTCGCGCGTTTCGAGCGGGTTCAGCAAACACCGACCCGATTTCAAGCCGGCGAACCGTGGGTCGGGTGGCGCGTCCTTTGACCGCGTAAACGCGGTCGGTGAATCCAACGAACTCGGCTTGCTCTCGAGTATCGTCGAAAAGGTCAACACGCGACGGTCGTTTCACGCCGCCGTGGCGTTTTTTGGCGGAGTCGCGATTTGTTTGTGGAACCGCGCGCGACGGAACAAGCGGGGAAGCAAAAAGAGTGGGAGCAAAACCGGGACGCCCGCGAAACGGGGCAGACGACTCGCACCGTGACGTGTGGGAGCCAGCGGTTTGATGGTCGCGTCGCTGCGGTACCCGAGACGTATTCGAATAGTAGGTTCATTTTTCACACCACTCTCCATCACTCTTCAACGCCGTTTACGATCAACAGTTGGCACGTTTTGCACCCGGGTAACCGTCTCCCCCGCCTCTACCCCCCCCCCCCCCGCCGCACGTCTCCACGTCCTGCACGATTTCGTCAAACCTGGCTTGACTCGGGTTGAACGCGCTGCGCCCAAGCTTCAGGTTCGGCCACGCCCGGTCGTCCAATCTGGTGTTTCTGTCAACCGGAGTGGTGAACGGCACGAACCTACGCAGCGCGCCGGTATCCACCAGCACGTGTCGCTTGCGCATGTGCCACGACACCAACCGTTCCGTGCTGTCCACGCCGTGCGGGATGGTGTTGGCGATTGACGGTTTGTCGCGCGTTTTTTTCGCAGACGCGGTTTTTGTCTGGATTTCTCCACTCTGTAACATCCCCTGCAAGTTCGTACCAATCGCACCGAGAACGCCCCCTCCCGTTGCCGTATCCGCGGCTACGGTATCTCGTATCGAGCTATCCTCGGGACACAACGCTGCATAAAGGTCTATCAGCTCAGCGATTCCCGCCGGCGCGCCCATCGCGAACAAATCATTCACCCCGCCCTTTTGTTTCACCCACGGGAAGTGCGCGCGGCGTCCCCCGGGTACCGCGCACTGTGAGTGTAAACGAAAAGTGTCAGTCCTTGTATGGGCAAACAATGCGTCAGGATTTGGGAAAGCCCCAAACATACGTACCAGCGCGTCCACCGGAACGTCGTCGCCGTACGCGTTCGCCGGGTCCGCGACGATTATCCACTCGTGCGTTTTGCCGGCGTGCTTTCGTGACGCGTCCGCGGCGGCTCGTGCTCGGCGTGTTTTAAGAAAGTCACGAATCACGTCGGGCGACTCTTGTTTCACACTCGACGCATCATCCGATTCACCCTCGCCAACCGGATCCAGCCGGACCACGTCGACCGCCATTCGCTTCGACCCTGGGTACCTCTTTCGTAAGTTTGCCACGCACGGTTCCGGCATCCCCCGGGACGCGACGTCCACCAGCGTCCACGCAACGTCGTGGTCGGTTTCCAATTGTTTCAGCGCGTGTTCCGCGTCCCTACGCTCGCGTTCCGTTGTCAGCGTCTCCGTGGATGAAAAGTAAACATCAACCGGGTGTCCGCGAAGCCGCAGCGGTTGCACGACGTGTTTCGCGAACGAACAGTGCGTCCGGTTGAAAGCACGAGGCGACCCGGCTAATAAGATGGCTACCCGTGCCTCCGGAGCTACTTGATCACACGCGCCTTTGACGTCCACGTGGAAGAGGATTTTCTTCGTGAGCTTCACCGCGCCGGCCGATAGAAACAGAAACACTATGGACGCGACCAACCCTTTTATCACGACGTTTTTCCGTCGCAACGCCGTGGACGCGACGTGCGCTAAACTCCCCACCGCCCTTTGCCGCTTTGCTTTATCCGCATTCGAAACCACGTCAATCCCTCCGGAGCGTGCCGACGAAGCTGCCTCGCTCGTGGTCCCGGTCTCCACCGCGCGCATACGAGCGGACGCGCCACTGGACGCGGGGGAAGTGGCCATGCTGTTTTATTAACACGTGGTAGGATCGCGAAAATGGGCGTAAGATTGTTGACTAGATAATCACTCCCGAGTCGCGTAACTTGGCGTAACCCAGGTCGTCACACCACCGCGAGACACACCACCGGACACGCGTCACGCCGCGCGACCCACGTGCGCGCCACCGAACTCGCCGCGGAAGGTGTTGTTGAGATGATGGAGGTCGCGACCATCAACTGTGTCTCATCAAATTTATCAAATCAAAATTATTTCGGCTCGTCCCGACGTTTGTCAACGGAAACAGTGATGAGAGGGTTTGTCATCACACGCGTCGGCGCGCGGGCACGGGTCGTTGGGTTCTGCCATTGATGTCGTCGCGCCCGGAGTCGCGCGCCACGACGTCTTCCCCCCCAAACGCCGCAAACGCCACCACCCCGTTCGCGCCCGGCCAGACAAACGCGTGGACCGAGATTTTGGCACTCAACAAAGCCGAGGCCAAGTCTTTGGGCGATGTTGGTAGGCCGGATTCGGTGCTGTTCGTGCTCGGCGCGTCTGGGAGCGGCAAGACGACTTTGATTCGCAGGCTTCTGTACGGAGGCGGAGGCGGTGACGGAGGTGCCAACACTCGGGGAAACGAAACCCGGAACAGCTCTCCAAAACCCGGGGAGGGGTTGGAGTACCACTACGCGCGGAAGAGCCGGGCCACGGATTCTTCACGAAAAGACGTCGCGCACGTGTTCGAGGTATCGGGTTCGAAGGAGTTCGCCGATTTGCTGTGCGGTAAGGATACCGTTTTTTTCGGCGCGCGGCAGGTCACCACGGCGACGGCGTTGGTAACAATAGACCTGTCGAAACCCGCGGAGGCGGTCGCGTCTTTGCAGTACTTCTTGGGTAAAATAAAACAAGCGGTTACCAAAACGTTCACGAAACTGCGAACGCGGGGAAGCCGGTTACCGGAGCAGTTGAAACAGCGACACCGGAAACAGTTCAACAAGTTTGGAAAATCCGAACACCCGGATTTTTTGGGTGGGCAACTTACGGGTGACAGCCTCTGCGGCGTCCAGATCGTAATCGCGTGCACCAAGCACGATTTGCACGTGAATTACGACCCCGAACAGCGCAAGGTTTTGTCGCGGGCGCTGCGAAACTTGGCGCATAGAAACGGCGCGTCGCTTTTTTACGTGCAGAGCTCTAAAAGTTTGCAGATTAACTCACGAGACGGAGGGTTAAATGGAAGGGACAACGGGTCAAATGATGACCGTAACAACAGGTTAAACGACCCTACGCCCAACGACCCTCAAAACCTTCAGTTCACCAAACTAAGAGCCTTCGTGAACCACCTCGTATTCGTCGGCGCGGACAAGGCGTTTCCCAAAACGCTCGACACGGAGGTAAGGGTCTTTCCCAACTCCAAATCCATGTGACTGTTTGCCCATACAAGACTGACACTTTTCCTGTTACAATCAGGTTGACCATTTGAAACCGGTTTTGGTGGTGAGCGGTAGCGATTCTTTCCCCTCGATCGGCGCGCCGCCGGGGGGGCGAATCGGCGAGACAAGAAACGACGAGCAGGCTTGGGCGGATGTGTGTTTGCGGATGTTTCCGGCCGTGAAAACTTCGTCTACGAGTGGTGGTAGGACACACGAGAGCTGGGTGAGCGTGGGCGACGACGCCGAGCGACAAAATTTGGAAGATGCGAAAAAACAGAAAGAAACCCAGAAATATTCAGAACCGGAGGTCGACCAAGTCGCGTCGCAGAAACTGGAAGAGCTGGGGTCGTTCATGAAACAACAAAGCATGGCGAGTAGGTGAGGGTACCCCCGGGTTGTGACGACTCTGTGTTGTGTATTTATGTGTGGTACGTGTAATGGAAAAACATTCTTACACGTAGCGCTCACGAAACGTAATCACCTGGCACTTGCATCGTTCAAACGCAAGTCGCTGCCTGAAAGTCGTGTCCGAGCCGACGACGACAAAACCTCCCCGTAAACCCTTATTTCCACAGAACGCGCGCGCCGGGGTCGCGTCGCGCACGCTTGGTGGATTCCCACGCGCGCGTGCTTTTTGGTGTTTGCGTTTGAATCGTGACAGACACGTGGACGCGTATACCCTCTCGTCATGGCGTCCACGCTTCTGGAGCAAACCCGGGAGTCGCACGAGGAGTGCGAGCGTTTGGAGCGGTTCGTGGTTGGGGATATGAAAGCGGATGCGATCACGCACAAGCAGCGGTTGCGGCAAGGGCACCGGGTTTCGCGCGCGCTCGACGCCATGGTGGTCACCACGAAGCGGTTACGGAGTGTGTACAAAGACCACGACCGGGCGATGGCGGAGGAGCTGGTTTCGTTCGGGGAGTTGCCGGCGGGTGGCACGAAGGACGATGCGATCGATCCGGGAGAAACGATCGGGGGGGATCGGGAAGATGAGAATTTTGGAAACGCCGCCGCCGGCGACGGTAAAAACAACACCGCGTTCGCCGCATTCCACGACCGCATTTCTGAAATACGAACCTACCACGAACAGCAACCCGGGATGTTCGCGCCTTCGTGTTCTCAGTTTCTGGTACCGTTCAAAGATGACGTTGAGCTAAAGTTCAGCGGCGAAGAATCAAACGGCCGGTTCCTGGACGTGCACGCGTTTCACGGAACGTTCCAAAACGCATCCTTCGGTGAGACTAACTGCTCGTACGTCGAATTCTTAGCGGATGTCGGGTGTGCGCAGATGCGACAAGTTCCTCGGTCTAAAAAGTTCGCGCAGGCGTACAGGGAGTACCTGGCGCAGTTGAAAGCGTACTTGACTCGGTTCGCGGAAAACACGCAGCCGCTTTCCTTCCGCGAGCGCGACGACGCCTCTGATTCCGACTTTGACCAGAAGTGGCAGGAAGGACAGATTGCGGGATGGGAGGACCGGGGCATAGGCGCTGGCGCGGGCGGTGTTGATGACCCGAAAGAAAGCGGCGCCGTGTCCTCCGTGTTGGACGACCTGCGTTTGTGCGCAACGCTGGCCGACGTCCAGCGAAGGTTCGCCGACCCGGTTGACGTTACTTCGTCGCTGAAAACCCTGGGGCTGAAACAAGGCGGCACGCAAACTCAAAAGCTGGAGCGGCTCTTCGCGGTGCGTCACGTGTCACACGAAACCTACCCAAACGGCGTTGATGCGAAACTGTTCGCGAAGGGGTTCGCCGTGGCGCGAGTCGATGCGAAGAAAGCGGAGGAAAAGGCGAAGGCGGTGGCTAGGGTGGAACACGGAATCGACGAGCTGTTGACGGGTACACTAAAACTGGTGCTTCAAAACACGAAGGCCATGATTGAAAAGAAACAAACCCTCACCGCGGCGGAGCTGGAACAAGACGCGCTTGAGGATTCCGATTTCGTGGAGAGCGAGGACGACGACGACGGCGGGACCGATTTCGGTACGTATTTCCCAATCACCACATTAAGAGCCTCCCTGATTGCGCATACTCGTCCTGCGTCCCGGAGCATTACGACCAGAAGCGCGCATTCCCGGAGGACTGTTACCTCGACTGTATACGTAATACCATGGAGTACAGGGCCTACCCTTTCCAATCCCGGATATACACACGGCCGAGAGACTGACTGACCCTTTCTTTTTTCTCTCAGTGAACAACCCCCTGAAACTCCCCCTGGGGTTCGACGGGAAACCCATTCCGTACTGGCTGTACAAACTGCACGGCCTGAACGTCCAGTTTACGTGTGAGATCTGCGGGAACGCGACGTACTGGGGAAGAAGAGCGTACGAAACACACTTCAAGGAATCGAGACACCAACACGGCATGCGCTGTTTGAAGATCCCAAACACGAGAGCGTTCGCGGAGGTGCGTTTTTGTTTCCGACTGTTTCCCTGTCCCTTTTTTTGTGTTTTGGAACTCTCTCACTTCTCGGGTATGATGGAATCACGCACTGGGCACGGACGTTACTCGATGACGCACACGCTTTAGGGCCTAGAAAACCCGTAACCTGACCCGCGAAGGAGACGAGACGAGATTTGTTTGAGACTATTGGTTGTTTTGGTTTTTGGTCATTTTTCAAGTTTAATTTTGTTTTCCATCGACTCACCTTTCCCCTCCCGTATCCTCCACAGATCACCACCATCGCCGAAGCCCTGGCGCTTCACAAGTCTTTAGAAAGCAAGGATTCGAACAAGTGGGACAAACAAACGGACGAGGAGTACGAAGACGCGGATGGGAACGTGTACAACCGAAAAACTTTCGAAGATTTGAAACGACAGGGGTTGATTTAATTTTTAGAAATTGTTGCAATCGATTCAATCATCACTCGTGGACGATCCACCGGTGTCACCTACGGCCGTCTCCTTGTTCGCCTCACTCCGTGCCGCGCCCCAGTCGTGTTACTCGTCTGTTTAGTTTTTAGTCTGCCTGCCTGTGCACGCGATGGGCGCCGGTGACCAGCCCGACGAGGCGTACGACGTCGCCCTGGATTGGGGGGCGCGACGCATGGAAAAGGTTGATGCGGCGTGGGCGGCGTTGCGAGGCGCCGGCGTTGTTGGCACCGCCGCGCCATTGGCGAAAGGCAAAGCCGCGCTTGACGTGCTTTCGCGGCTTAACCGCACTAAGGGCGGGGGGGTTGTTAAGAACAAAAATGGCGAGGCAATCGGCAAGAAGGTGGATGACAAGGAGTGGCGCGCGCTTCTCGGGGGCGGCGCCGGGACGACGACCCCGACCCCGAAAACGACCGCGGAAAAATCCGCGTCAATCGCGCGCGCTCGTCTGGCGATTGAAAAAGCGGGCGGGGTGGTGCGTGTTACGCAAAAGACACGTACGGCCGGTGTCGTTAAGGTTACTGAGATGCGGAACTTCGCGGGGACGCAGATGGAGGTCACGAAGACGTACGAAACGAACAGCCGGGAGGCGAAGGCGGCGGCGAAGCGCGACGCCGCTGAGAAACAGGGCGGATTGGACAAAGTGCTTTTGCAGATGGAAAAACAAAAGAAACTCAACGTGCTTGACAAGAGCAAGATGGACTGGAGTGAAACGAAAGCCAGTGACGCGGGGATGGAAGAGGACTTGGAGAAACACAAAAAGGGGAAGACTTATTTGGAGGAGGTTGACTTTTTGAAGCGCGCGGAACTGCGGGAGTACGAAATCGAACGCGACGCGCGCTTAGCGGGGGACGTGCGGAGCAGGGGACGACTGTAACGAGCTTAACTTGGTTTGTAACCGCGACTTCCGTGACGATTAGCATACTAGTCCGATGTTAGTGGTCGTTTTAGTAGTCTTATTAGTCTTATCAGTAGTCTTTACGAAACCGAACGCGTCGTTTACTCGCCGAAACCGAAGTAGCCGCGAATCGTGAACGGCGGCTGCTTGATCTCGGGCTCTTGTTTGATCTCGGGCTCCTGCTTGATCTCGGCCTCTTGTCTGATCTCGGGCAAGCTCGGCGGAGCAGAGCGCGCTTTCTTACACTCTGCGCACCTGGACTCACGCTTGCCGTGCATGCACCCGCTGCAAACCAGACAGCTGTCTTTCCGCTTGCCGTGAAGGCAGGGGTTGCACTTGTGTTTCGACTTCCCGTGAGCGCAGGGGTTGCACTGCGCGCAGCCGCTTTTCAGCCTGCCGTGGGGGCACGGGTTGCACTTCGCGCAGTCGCGTTTCCGCTTGCTGTGAGGACAGGGGTTGCATGCCGCGCAGCTGTCTTTCAGCTTGCCGTGAGGGCAGGGGGTGCAGTCCTTGCAGTTTTTTTTCAGCTTCCCGTGAAAGCAGGGGTTGCACGCCACGCAGTCTCTTTTCACCTTGCCGTGGGGACACGGGTTACACTTCGCGCACTGATGTTTCTCCCTTCCTTGGAAACACCGCGTCAATCCCATTTCTTTCGGGCAGTCGTCGCGTCCCGCGAGTCTCGACTTGTGTCGTGAGAAGAGGGAGTAGCTTTGAGGACGTCTCTTCGTACGTTCCCAGAAAAGAGAAAACTCCAGAAAACGAAATGAAAGTGTTTATTCGATTTTGCCCGACGTCCACGTTTCGCTCTCATTGCATCCACGTCACGCGTCACTGCTTCGTGCACGTCGTGCGTTTCCTCCGCGTTCCGCATGTTCGCGCTGTCGACGCGCCCCAGCCCGCGGGCGTGCACGCGACCGGGACGTGTCCTGGGTACAACGCGAGTCACCGCTTCGGTTGGTAAAACCGATCGCGTGGCGAAATCGAAACACGCGAAACGTGAAACAACGACAACCGAGGTGCCCACTCGTCGCAGAACGGTCGGCCAGACGCTCGCGATGCTTCCCAAGTTCGCCCCCTTGTTCCTGATGGCGCACGGGGGGTTTGTCCACTCCGCGCACGCGGCTGGGTGGTACAACGACGTCCCGTCAGGTGGTTTTGTGGGTGGCGATTTCGGTGGTGGTGGCGGTGAAGCTTCCGGGTTCGGCGCTGAGGGCGAAGCGGAGGAGTACGACTACCAAACCAAGGATTTGGCGGTTGACTTGGCGTCGCCGTTGGTGGCGTACAAAGTAGTTAGTTGGGCGTTGAACCAGGAAGTCCCGGTGTGGATGGACGCGATTACCTTAGCCTTCACCTTAACCGCGATTTACGTGGTTTTCTTCGACGTCACCGACTTTGACGACGTGTTGCAGTGAGCACGCGAGGTTGGCGATTCTTAGTAAAACGTCAAATGGATTAAATAGTACCATTCTGCTCAGCCGCGCGTACCGCCTGTGCCGCCTGCAATCGCGCTGAATCGTTTTCGTCTTGTTCTCGCAGCTCAAGTTTCCTCGCCGCTCGTTGCACTTCGCGCAGTCGCGTTTCCGCTTGCTGTGAGGACAGGGGTTGCATGCCGCGCAGCTGTCTTTCAGCTTGCCGTGAGGGCAGGGGGTGCAGTCCTTGCAGTTTTTTTTCAGCTTCCCGTGAAAGCAGGGGTTGCACGCCACGCAGTCTCTTTTCACCTTGCCGTGGGGACACGGGTTACACTTCGCGCACTGATGTTTCTCCCTTCCTTGGAAACACCGCGTCAATCCCATTTCTTTCGGGCAGTCGTCGCGTCCCGCGAGTCTCGACTTGTGTCGTGAGAAGAGGGAGTAGCTTTGAGGACGTCTCTTCGTACGTTCCCAGAAAAGAGAAAACTCCAGAAAACGAAATGAAAGTGTTTATTCGATTTTGCCCGACGTCCACGTTTCGCTCTCATTGCATCCACGTCACGCGTCACTGCTTCGTGCACGTCGTGCGTTTCCTCCGCGTTCCGCATGTTCGCGCTGTCGACGCGCCCCAGCCCGCGGGCGTGCACGCGACCGGGACGTGTCCTGGGTACAACGCGAGTCACCGCTTCGGTTGGTAAAACCGATCGCGTGGCGAAATCGAAACACGCGAAACGTGAAACAACGACAACCGAGGTGCCCACTCGTCGCAGAACGGTCGGCCAGACGCTCGCGATGCTTCCCAAGTTCGCCCCCTTGTTCCTGATGGCGCACGGGGGGTTTGTCCACTCCGCGCACGCGGCTGGGTGGTACAACGACGTCCCGTCAGGTGGTTTTGTGGGTGGCGATTTCGGTGGTGGTGGCGGTGAAGCTTCCGGGTTCGGCGCTGAGGGCGAAGCGGAGGAGTACGACTACCAAACCAAGGATTTGGCGGTTGACTTGGCGTCGCCGTTGGTGGCGTACAAAGTAGTTAGTTGGGCGTTGAACCAGGAAGTCCCGGTGTGGATGGACGCGATTACCTTAGCCTTCACCTTAACCGCGATTTACGTGGTTTTCTTCGACGTCACCGACTTTGACGACGTGTTGCAGTGAGCACGCGAGGTTGGCGATTCTTAGTAAAACGTCAAATGGATTAAATAGTACCATTCTGCTCAGCCGCGCGTACCGCCTGTGCCGCCTGCAATCGCGCTGAATCGTTTTCGTCTTGTTCTCGCAGCTCAAGTTTCCTCGCCGCTCGCTCCACCGCGAACGGCGCGTACGCTTCTAACACCTCCCTCACCGCGGGCGACTGCGTGATTCCTTTCTCGTCTCGCACCCAAACCCGCGACAGAAACAAGTTCTGCGTGAACAAATCCCACTCGTCGCTTCGCAGCGCGGGACCTAGCGCGGGGTCCAGGGTGTTTTCCCGAAACCGTTCGATCGTGGATCGCGTCTCGTCGGACGGGGAAAGACGGTCCATCCGTCCTGCAAGGGTGTTTTGTTCTTCCACGTCGGGAGTTGTCGTTGCCGAGGCGTCCGATGAATCGTCAATAGTGTTCTGAATACCCAGAGCAGTAGCAGTAGTACTAGCAATAGTACTAGTAGTAGTACCTAGAGAAGTACTCTCGTCATCAGTACTAGTAGTACTAGTAGTAGTACCTAGAGTAGTACTCTCGTCATCCGCGTCAACGCGCAAATCGTCATCATCGCCGTCGGTACTTTTAATAACCTTCGTCCGGTTCTTCGCGAACGGCACGAAATCGGCTTCATGGAGATACAGCGTGGACGGAGGGGCGATTGGGGTTACGATACGCGCGGGTCGGGCGAGGGACACCGGGAGCAACTCTATTGGGTAGTGCCCCAGCGCCACCGCCACGGCGGTGGCGATCATTTTGCGAATCTGTGATTGTAAAAGAAAAGTGTCAGTCTTGTATAGGCAAACAGTGTTGAAGGATTTGGGAAATACGTACCTGATACAGCATGAATGAATCGCCGCGAATGGTTACGCGGATGAACGGTGAGCGCCGCGAAGAGTCACTGCTCAGGAATTCAACGTCACCCGCGGTGAAGGAAGAAACCCGCCGGTTGTGTTTGATGCCGACCAAATCCGAATCGTCCCGTTCAAGAAGCCAGTACAGGCCGTCGGCTTTGGAGCCGATGTATTTCGCGCCAGGTTTCGTGGAGTCGTCGGTCGCGAGATTCGTTTCGTCGGTAGCAACGTCTGTCTCGTCATCCCCAATTTCGTCAATCTCCGATTCCAAAACCTCTTCGTCGTCCGCCGCGCTTTTCCCGTTTCGTTTATCCTTTTTACCGTCCCACTTACCCCGGCTGTACATAGCCCTTTTCGTGTAGTTGTGGAAGTGATGCGACCCGACGAAGTTGCTGAGGGCTTCGCGGAACAACAAAAGCGTTTTGGCGTCGGATTGCGATTTCGTCCGCTCGGTGCCCGGCCAAACTCGGTCAACTCCGCCGGGGATATCCCCGCGCGTTTCGTCGTCCCCGAAATCCAAATCCCCGGTATCTTGTTTCACAGTATCCCCACTCTCTTGTTTCTTGATATCCCCACTTTCACCTTTCCGGATATCCCCAGCCGCCGCCGGGTAAATCCCCAAGCACCGCGCCGGGAGCAAATAGTCGTACGTCCGCTTCACGCACGCGCGTCTGGCTTGGAACGATTTCGGCGTGGAGTACGCGGCGAACACCTGTGAAAGAAAAGTGTCAGTCGTGTATGGACAAACAGTGTTGGGATTTGGGAAAGTCCCAATACGCACCTTGATCGACGGCGGCAGGTGTTTGTTGATTGCGTCGCAAAGGGACTTTCCCTCCATGAATGGTTGGGATTGGGTGTCATGGCCAACAGCTTCCCCAGTACCAACACAATCCCCAACGTAACTTTCATCCCCGGTACCATCCCCAGTACTATCCCCAACCACACCGTCCACATCCCCACCATCCCCCTCCCCCCTCCCCCAGATCCCTGGGTCCACCTCCAAGCGGCAGGAGACCACGGTCGCTAAACTGGACACGCCTTTGTCCGTCCGCGACGACCGCGACCACTTCAGCCGACCGAGCCCGCGGCTGCGGTAGTTTGACAGTTTAATACACCCCGCCGCGAAAAGCGCGTCCTCCAAAACGTCATCCACCACCGCGCCACGTGGCAACTCGTTGTTCGACGTGTTCCCCTTGAACGAAGTGCCGTCGTACCCGATTAGAAGCGCGGTGGGTTTCTTGCGATGGTTTTCAGAGAAGCTTTTTGGGTCGCGTTGAGTGCTGGGCGATAGCAAATGCGTGACCTGCGATTTGGAAAGAAAAGGGTCAGTCCCGAGTCTCGAGTATAGGTTTGTAACAGTTGCCAGTACTGGTAAAATGTAACTAGTAGTGTTACTAGTGGTGCACTCAAACAGGTGCCGTAAATCGTGTTGGGATTTGGGAAAGGATCAATACTCAGAAGGATGACATTCACCTGAGCATTACTTACGTGCGTGTTTTCGGGAAGCGATTGGTTGGCCACGGCGATGTTTTCCAAAGAGACGCCATCCGGGGAAACCATGCCTCGCGTTTCAAGGCGCCGGTCGCCACGAGTGTTCGTGGTGTCCTTCCGGTGTCTGCGACCGGGAATCCTTTGCGACTGCGCAGGTTCCGGGTCAAGGTCTTCGGACGCCGCGCTCGCGGTGCAGCGAAGACGTCGCGTGCTTTGGGAAAAAGCTGATGAGTGCAACGTCGGCGGTGCCACCGCCGAGGATCGAACCCCCGCGGGCCATCCACGCCTTAACTGTTGGCTAACCACGGTCCCGCGGAAACAAAGCGCGGTGGTCTCCATCGCGACAAGCGCGAGCGCCGCCGAGGCGCGTACCGAACGCGACGTCGGGACGGGAGACTCGCGCGCGTCTAGAAGCGCCGAGAACAATGGCGCTTTTCAGGCGAACCACGACACTTTTGCAGACAGGTCAAGGCCGGTCGAAATCCGCAACGAGAGTCGATGAGAAATCGGGTTGATTGCGACAAGTTCACCCTGTCTACCGGTCAAACTGTTTTGCATCAGTTTTTTTGCAAAAACAACGATCTTCACAACCCCTCCACCCCACTCTCTCTGCGCGCGTCGTGGCCACGACGCCGTGCGTGTCGGCCCGCTTACGGATGGAGGCCCTTCCCCTTCTCGGCGAAACGCGCGTGGCGGTGGGCGATTGTCACGCCAGAGACGCATCGGCCTTCCAATTGCCGTTCGCGGTAACACCCTCGACCGAAAAATGGTGGTCGAGGTCGGGTCGCGCGCTCGCGGTCGCCGGCGTGGTCTCTATGCTGGCGTGCGCGGGCGTCGCGTTGAGGTAGGCGAACACGCACGCGATAACATTTCCGACCTCGACGAACTCACTCGGCGGAAACGAGCTCGCCCCACCGCCCAACCTCGCCACTGGGGCGATTCACCGAGGCGAAGTGCCTTACTCCACGTTGGACGCGGCGGATTTGGGCAAGGTGAAGCGAGACCCCGATACCGTGGTGACCATCGGTTTTTTAAGCTCGGGCGATTTCTTCTGGCTGCCCATGGTGAAGCTCCTGGAAGCCGCGTTTCCGGGGGTACACATCCGCCTCACGGACCCGACGTACAACTGGAGAGCCCTTGGTCTGGAGGAAGCGAAAGGAATAGGAAACGTGCAAGTCACCACCGGTCCTGTGGAGCCCGATTTCGTGCTGGAAGGGCCGGATATCTTCAAAACCGCGTGTTTCTGGGAAAACCTGCCTTGGGTATAAACCACCGCGGAACCCACGATGTTCTTCAACACATGGAACTGGTGCGCGCACGACGTTCCCGCGTTTGCGAGGTTGGACACCGGGCTCGGGCACTACAAACAACCCACGGTGTACGACGAAAACGTCACGTCGTTTGTGTGGAGGTACGTATTCCCTTTCCCAAATCCAGACACTGCTCACCGCCCGTGCGTGACTATTGTTCGAGTACACCAGTCATGAAAAGGAAGTGTACTACTCACATCACACGTGCGCTGTTTTATTTCTAACGCGCCTGTGACTGTTCAGACCGATTACCCCGACTGTTGTCCACGCATCGCGATACACAGTACACCCGGATGCTCGAGACTCCAGATTGACGTCTTCTTTTCCTCGTCTCAGCCCGTACGCCATGACGCAAATCGCGTTCAACGAACACATGTTACAGAACCGGGAAGAGGCGTTTGTTGAAACGCCCCAGGTCGGTCGGCCGTTCCTCGCGGGCTGGGTAAGCGCGAACTGCCAGCAACACCGATCGCGGTTTTTCGACGCCCTGGTCGCGGCGGCGGGCGGCGTTCCCGAACTCGCAGGAACCGTCAACGCCCTCGGGCCGTGCGACCACAACACGGACTGGAGCGAAACCGATCCGGTACGGCCGGCCTCCTTGGCTTTCCCGAATCCGACACACTCTGTTTACGGACCCGTTCGTGACTGTTTACTGTTCACGACAACATCACGAGTGCGCGGTTCGGCCCGATGACGCCCGACTGTTTACTTGTACTCAATTTGTTTACCCCGCACGTCGCGACCGACTGACACTTTGTTTTACCCATCTCAAGTACCCTCCCCGCAACTTAAAAGGGAACGAAATATACTCGAACTACCGGTGGGTGTTGGCGCTTGAAAACGTGGCGGAGCCTGGGTATTTAACGGAAAAGCTGGTCAACGCGCAGGCGAGCGGCGCGGTTCCGGTTTACTACGGCGACTCCCGGTAAGGGACTTTCCTGCTTTACCACATTCCACTGACTGATTGCGCGTACGAAACTGACATTTCTTTTTTGACACCCAGGGCCGCGATCAAGGTTTTCAAAAAAGAATCATTCGTCGACGCGTTCACGGAGTGGGCGAATCTCGGTGTAACACCCCAGTCGCCGCCTAGTGATGCGGACTGGTTCGCGCTGGCACAACGGATCGTGGCAATTGACCGCGACGCGACGTTGTACGCGTCGTACACGAACCACGAGTCTGTGTTACAGGACTACCCGGAGCTGGAAGTTTTCGGAGTCAACGAGGACGGCTCTTCGCAGTTCGAGAAACACAACCAGTACCCGAACGAGCCATTCCCGCTGTTGAACCGTTTGGTAACGGACCAGACCGACTCTGGGAGCGGCACGACGGGGGATACGGTGCGGAAACTCAGAATGCTGTTTCCACGGAAGTTTGAGAAACTCACCGCCAACGCGGCGGCGGCGATTGGCCAAGCGCGATTCTAGCGGAAATACTTGTCGCGGAAAATGTGACTAAAATCATCCTCGTCCCCACAGTACTCAACGCGTCATAAACGTATCAATAAAGTCATCCGAACCTCAAAGCGTCCCACTAACTACGCACCGCAACCTACACCCGCCCGGTTTCGTGCACCACCAGCGTGATCCACTCCTTGGTGCCGTCCGGGTACAACACTTGGTGCTCCCCACTGGACTCGCTGTAGCGCACGATGGAGGTGGTGATCCAGTGTTTCGGAACCTCCGAGTCGGAGTCCTCCGAGCGGCTTTCGCTTTTAGAGTCGCTTTTTTCGTCGCCGCCGTCGTCGTTGTCGTCCGAGCTCCCCAAGCCGGCCTCCGGGTCCGAATCCGAAGAAACCTTTTCGTCCCCAGCCTTGGTTTCGGTATTGTCGTCGCCGTCGACGTTCGCGCTGATTAACTTCTGCAACAACGATTTCCGTGTTTGTGGTTCTTCGATTTCTTCCGTGTCTGGGCACCGCGCGTCGCGCGTTCCAGGTTCCGCGGCCTCGTCGGAGGTCTCGTCGCGCGCGGGTTCCGGTTCCGCGTCGCGCATCTCGAGCTCGGGAGGGGACGCCGGGTCGTCGGTGTCGTCATCGCCGTCGCCCTCATCCTTCCCGTCATCATCATCACCCTCATTCGTTCCGTGGTCACCCGTTTTCGTCGCCACGTCTTTCAACGACTGTTTGATACTCAACCCGGTGGCGTAGGTAAACCCGTCCGGGCGCAACACCACCGGCCGCCCTGATTGTAAAAAAAGAAATGTCAGTGTTGTATGGGCAATCGCGACCGGCGGTGTGTGGTGATTGGAAAAGGCCCTTACCCACCACCAACTCGCCCCACGCCGCGCCTTGCGAAGCGAGGAACCCGCCCAGGGATATCACCCGGTGTCCGCCTCTTAGTTTCCAAAACTGAGACACCCGGTTTGGGTCGAACTTGCAGGATCGGCGCCACCGCTTTTTCTGGTCGAGGCTGGCCTTTTGTGGATTCGGTTTGGAGGCAAACGGAGATTTTTGGTCGTCGTTCTTCTCGTAGTTCGTTTCGTCGTTCTTCTCGTAGTTCGTTTCGTCGTCATCCTTTGTATCCCCGCCAAGGTCGTCGTCGTCGAACAAACTGGCGAACTCCTGAGCGAAGACGTTTTTTTCGTCACCGTTTTCGTCGACAAACGAAACCCGCTCTTTTCCCCGGCGCGCGTTTGGCAGGAACCACCCGACCCCGCGCGTACCGCACGTAACGGGGATCTTGTTAGGAGGGTTGCCGTCGAGTTTGGGGACGGTATTTCTGGGGATACCGCCGGCTTGGGGACGGGTACCACTGTCCCCATCACCGTCCCCACCTGCACGCACATCCCCGGTATCCCCAACCATCCGGACCGTGGTCACCAGTTCCGTCGAAAAGTCCAGGCTCTCTTCCAGTGAATCGTGGTAAAGCACTACGTGAAGTTTGGTTTTCGGGTCGTACGATTGCACCGTTCCGGCGTACCAGGCTTTGTCCAGAGGCCAGAAAACCCGGACCTCGGTTTCGGGAGACACGACTTCGCCTTTTTTAACCCCCTCAACCTTAACCCTCGGGGGCTTGGGAGGCTTTATTTTTACCGTCTTTGGGACCTTAACCTTCGGTTGTTTAACCAACCTCGGTGGCCCACAAAGCGCCTTTTGCTTTTTCGCCGGTTTGTTCACGGGGAGCCACGCTTCCTTGGCGCCCCGTTTGTGCGGCTTGTACCGCAGCTCCACTTTTTCTTTCTTCAAATCCAAATCCTCCTCGATGCCGTCTGTGGGACGAAGAAAATAAAGGGTCAGTCTCGAGTCTTTCGTAATGGGTATGAGGGATTGGAAAGGGTATACTGTACTCCATAGTAACAGTTACCGGTCAATACACACCTTCGATGTACAACAACGTGTGCGTGTCGTTCTCCCTGTCCCAGGCCCTTATCCGGGCTTCGTAGAAACAGTCATCGTCAGGCCACCACACGCGCACGGTGGCGCCTACTTCGCACAGGGTTCGTCGGGAAAGCGAGCTGGTTGGTTTTCGGGTGCCGTGTCCGTCGCCGTCCCCGAACGCCCGGGCGCGCACTCGGCCGAAGAAACCCTTCTTCTGTTGTCGCCCCGTGAGGGGGTTGTAATACCCCAGCTTGGTTAACGTAATCACCGCGGCGTCCCGGACGGACTCCTCAACGTCGTTGGACATCAAATCCTGTAACGTCCCAACCGTGGCGCCAAACACGGCGGCTTCAGCGAGGGTTCCGAACAGCTCGCACGTCGCCTCGCGGACGCCGCCGTCGGGGTCGCGAAGCAACGGCGACGCCGCCACCGCGGTGAGCGCCATGGCGCGCTTGACGTACGCGGGGGTACCGAGTGTTTTGCGCTGTGTGTCCACCAAAACCGGCGTTTCGTGAAACGGCACGGCGGCCGGTTGCGTGGGCATGGTAGCGGGTACCGCGGGCGCGGCGGCGTCGTCGCGCTCGTCCTTTGCATACGGCTGCTTGTCAGTCACGGCGTCGAAGTCGCCAACACCCCCAACCGCGCGGTTGGTGTTGTTGGTGAGTAACGGCAAGAACAAGTCGTCCTCCCGCCACGCCGCGTCCAGCGCCAGCACCGTGGCTTCCCGTAACGCGCAGTCGTGGCTTTGCAAGTTTGGAAACAGTTTCGACAAAACGGAGCGAACCGCGGCGCCGTGCAGTGCCAATGCGTTGGTCGCCGCGAACCGAACCGCGCCGCAGGTATCGGTAAGACACCCCGCGACGATGTCGAGCTCGTTTTTTTGAAACCGCCGGATATCGGCGTGTGAAAACGGGTCACTCGGCACCGGGCTTGGTTTATCACCCGCCGATTGCCCGTCAATTGAAACGTCCGCGAGTTCCGAGGGTACCGCGTCACCCAACGTCATCGGTTCCTTACACGCCGTTTCGTGTTTCGAGGACGTCACAATCGTTGGTGGGTCACCCATCGTCGTCATCGCCACCACTGGGACTTTCCGCAAAGCCCCCACCAGCGCTTCTCGAATCCACGGCGTTTGTTCCGAGGAACACCCTAGCGCGAGCGTCGTGGAGCACGCGGTGAGAAGTTTGGGCGAAGAGCACGCTAACACCCTCGCCGCGCCGCCGCGCGCGAGCTCGCTTTCCAGGCTGTTTTTCACGACCCTGGTTTCGCAGCCGTGGTGGGTGTACCAATCACACGCCGGGTTCTGGTAAGACGCCAGCGCGGCGTCCACCACGGCGTGGAACGCGTCTTTGTCAACTTCGACATTTGCGAAAGTGTTTCCGTCGCCGTCGCGTTCCGCGTTCCCTGATTGTAAAAAAGAAAATGTCAGTCTCGTATGGGCAATCAGTCGGAGGAATGTGGTGATTGGGAAATACTTACCGCCAACACCAGATCCCACGACGTGACACGCGCACTCAACCGCGGCGGACCACGCGACGAGAATCCGTTCTTCGTTATTTTTGTCACCCGACTCGTTCGCAAGGGACGCCAACGAAGACGCGCGCTTGATGTAATTCACGACGACGCCGAGAAGCGACGGCGGCAATCGAGACTCGCGAAAGTCCCGCGCGAGGTACCCCAACGTGTCGAACAAGGCAACCGTCGTATCAACGTTGTGCATCATAGCATGTGTATCGCGGCTGTATACGTTTGTAAGGGAAACAACAATGCCATCGAGGACCGAGCGGTACGCCTCGATTGCCTCGGCGCGCGGGTCACTTGAAACTTCGTCGTTTGTCTTGAAGCATTCTTCGGCCAAATCTGATACCAACCGAAGTAACTCAAGCGCGCCGGCGACCTCTTCAGGAGGAGTCGTGGCGGACGGAGCTTTCGCGACTCGTTCGAGTGTTTGTATATCATCCAGAGTGACTTGTGGCAAATCACGTGCCACCCGAAGGTCGTCGTGGCTCGAAGTCGACACATCTGAAAGGTGCGTCTGCATCGCGTGTCGAAGCTGCGAGATCGCGTCCAAACGCTCGGGGGGCTCTTGTGTTTCGTCACGCAGCACCGCGAACGCGTCCGCCATCACATCCCTGGTTTCGTTCAGTGGTGCCTGTTCCGAGTCATCGGAGGGAAGTTCCATCGCAACCAAGGCGTCGTCTTTTCGTCCCTTCCGCGTCGCCGGTCACGTCGGCGACGAAAACTTCGACCGAAACTGCGAAATCTCAGGAAATCCCGGCACCCTAGCCGTGAGGGGTGGTGGTCTTTTGTCTTTCGTGACCGACCGCCAGATCCCGTTCCGAGCCACCGCGTTACCACCCAAACCCGCAACCCTTCCACAGAAACGAAGTCGACGCCACGCGCGGCGCCGAGTGAGACTCCACGTCGAGGGGCGACGGAACCGCTTCCCGGTCGTCGTTGCTCATCAGTGTAACTTTCCAGTCGTCGCTTTCGCTTCAGCTTTTTGGTGCTTCCATTTTCACCCGTCTCCGTTCTGACGAGCGTCGTATTTCCCGAGCGACCCCAGGTGGTCCGGCATTCCGTGGACGCACGCACACGCGACCGGCCAAAACCGCCATGGGGTTTCTCACGCGGTTCCTGGTGAGCAAGATGGAGGACCCGGCGAAGCGCCAGGCGGATTTCGAGGCGCACATGGTGGAAACCGTCGCGAAATGCGAAGAGGTGTACGTGATGCTTTCCGGCGAATCTTTGGTACCCTACCGCCATTTGATCGGAGGCACCCGCGTTTTTTGGCACCCGCGACCTAGGGTCGGTGTTCCTTCCTCAGGCCCACCATCACGTCTCGGAGACTCACCAACCGCGCCGTACCGTTCCTCACCCCCACCACATCACAGCAAGAAAAACTGGAACCAGCCCACGAAGACGCACGGGTACTGGACCAAAGACAAGATGCAGAGCACGGTGAGTCCTCCTTTAAACTCGTGACCTTCGTTTTGGTTTTTCTCAAACCCAAAACCCAAACCGTACCCCCGCTCACCCCACCCCCCCAACCATCGCCGCGCAGTACAAGTTTTCGGCGCAGCCGATGTTGACCAACGCGCCCGGTCGCGCGCAAAACTGGTGACTGTGAAATCGGGTTGACCCCCGCGGGGAGGCGGAGGCGTCGGTCAAGTTGATTGGTGTTTTTAATGCCGTTGTATCTAGTATCTAATTATGAACTCTCAATCTATCATCGCGTCCTGCGTCTTTTCCCCTGAGACCCGTTGTCCGTGTTGATTACTACACCAGCACTGTGACTCCCCAAAAGAAACCGGTGCACTTCGAAGAACGTGCTATCCTTGGTGCCGTCCTCGGAAGAAATCGCGGTCGCGACGCACGCGAGTATTGAATCGCTCGCGGCGAGAGTCAAAGCGACACTCGCTGTATTTTCTGTATGCGCGCTTAGTGACGAAAAAATGTCCCAACCCCCACCTGCCCTAACCACCCACTTCCCGAGTGTCACTCCAGTCACCACGTCCCATACAAACGCCTGGCCTTTCGCGCCGACCACGATTGCGTACCCGCCCGCAGCGCCACCCAGGGCGACTGGAACGAACTCGTTTTTTTCATTCTTTTCTGTCAACGAACTCAAATCAAACGCGACGCAATCGCCAACCACCAACCCCCGCGGCGCCTCTCCCCTGTCCGCGGTGTGGTCAAGCACACCAACAACAACACGAGGAGTATTGTTTCCCGTGTCCGCCAACCCGTGCCCCTCAGATTTTCGCGACGCCAGGGCGACGAGCGCGGTCGGCATTGTTTTCGCGTCGGCGTCTTGGAAAACAAAACCGTTTTTGGCGTCGGCGGAGGTAGAGGCGTCGAACGCGCGCATCGATTGCACGCGATTTTTCGTGCTATAGGAAACACCGGACAGGCTCCATCTCGCGAGTCCCGACGTGTCGTACGACGTGTTACGTGCTTTGCCGTGCACTATCTCCGGCATCAACTCCACGGGAGGGACTTTGTACGTCACGAACGTGGTTTCGTCGAACACCACGGTGAGGGTTTCGCCATCGTCGGAAAAACGCAAAGCCGTCGGCGCGTCGCCGAGCGGCGCCACCCCCGCGTAGCGCGAGATTGGAAGTTCCACGCCGACGCGACGTTCTTCGGTGACTAATTGCCTGTGAAATTCTTCGTCTCCTTCTCCTTCTTTTCCATCATAACCAGGGTGGCACAACACCTGTTTCGCACACCACGCCACGATCCGACCGCCCGCTCCGGCGCCCACCAGCCACGTTCCGTCCGCGCTCGCGGCGAGTCGAGTCACGGCGAAACCGGATTGAAAATCAAAGGCGGTTCCAGGATGGTCAACCGCGAACACGCGCGCGCCGTGTCGCGCGCCGTCGCTGGTGGCCGGTCGCGGGAAATCGTGATTTAAACAGCAAAACGGCAACGCCAGGAACGTACTGATGCCGTCGTCAGGACGCACGACGCTGAACAAACAACTGGAGTGCGGCGCGTGTGTGTCCGGTTTGAGTCGCACTTTCAATTTCGTGATCTCGTTTGAAACTACCCGACCGTCGTCGTCGGCGCAAACGACGCGGAACAAACTCGTCTCCAGGAAAGTTCTGGTCACCGTTGTGACCGCGACGTGTTGCGCATACGGACCCGCAGAAGAAGACACACTGTCTGCACCGGCCACGAAGCACACGTGCTGCACCGTGCCTGGCAGGTTAGCGACCCGGAAAAGACACGACGTTACGTTTACCGACGTTTCGAAGACCGTTTCCTGGACGGCACTCGCGTCGCCGCCGCGCGTCGCCGACGTCGTGGGCGGAGTCGCGTGACGTCTTTGGGTCTTGCCATCACCCGCCGTGAGTTCTGTTTCGGGTAACCCCGTTTGCGTTTCCGTCGCGGCACACGCGTCGTTAGCGGCTCGCCACTCCACTGACGGGTTCAGGGAATACGCCCCGTTGTTTAGCTGCGACGACGCTAACCGGGAATACGGATCTGACGATTTCGCGGTGCCCGAATCAATCATCTCCGCTTCTGATGGGTCACCGCACAACCCGGCTGGAGGGGTTTCCTCGGGTGTTTGCGTGTGCGTCTCGTCTGTTTTCTTTCCCACCAGCGAGCGCCACGCCGCGCGCTCCACGGTGTCGCCACGACACGCCCTCACGCCCGCGAAGAGCTCGTTCGCGAGCTTGGGGCGGCACTTCGCTATTCGCACCATCGCGTCTCGAAGGATCTGGAGATCGTCGGGCAACCCGGGTAGGGACTTGACTCGTTCGAATCCGGCGAGGGAAGGGACACAATCCGGCCATGTCGGAACCACCCCATCCGAGCGCACCGCGGACGGGGCCGCGCGCGAACGGAAGGCCATGCGCGCGCGACAATGCGTAGGCGGAGGCAGTTCAATCAAATTTCGAGCACTGGAGAATGTGGGAAATAAGTTTGTGGAGACTTGTGTACCGAAGGTATTACCCCTACCAAATAGTCGAGTTTGCGCATCAATCGAAGCCGTGAAAAGTAACTACAACACCACCTACCCACCTCTGGTACGACCTACCCCCGATTCTGCGGCGCCGTCCGCGTTTCGCCGTACTTCTTGAACTTCTTCTTGAAGCTGCGTTTCCGCGAAAACGCGCTCTCCACGCTAACCCCCGCTTCTTCGCACTTGCGCACCGCGAGCACTAATTCCTCGTCGCCGGCGCCGATCAGGTTGGTCACGCAACCCACCGCGCCGCACCGCGCGGTCCGCCCGATACGATGTAAATATTCAACTGCATTGCCCGCGAACTCGGCCTGCACCACGTGCGCCACTTCCGGGACGTCCACACCACGCGCCGCCGCGTCCGTGCACACAAGCACGTCCACTGATGCGATTAACGCCGAAAGGGTCAGTCGGTCGCGACGTGGAGGGACTTGTATTCCGCAAACAGTGCACTTGTGTTGTATGTAGTGCACTTCCGTTTAATGAGTGGACGTCAAGCAGGGGCTGTAATCAGGGAGGCGGAACGTGGTGATTGGGAAATACGCACCTTCGTTTGTTTTGAACTTGGCCAGCACGTGCTGGCGGTCCTCCGGCGAGACGTCTGCGCTGAACGCGGCGGCTTTGAACCCCTGTCGTTTCAACTCGAAAGTCACGTCATCACAAGCGGCGCCGCTGTTGACGAAGACCATGGTCTTGCGGGATTTAGAGGAGTTACCGTCCACGCCCAGCCCGAGCGCCACGCCCAGCGCGTCCGCCCGCGAGCCGTCGGTAACCGCGACCCAGCTCTGTGTCACCGTCGCGACGGCGCGGTGCAGCCTTTCGCCTGTTATCCAATTCGCATCGGGGAACCCGTATTTGATCATCGCCCCCGGGGTTTTCTTGCCGTTGCTCATCACCGTCGCCGCGGCGAAGACGTACTGCCGTCGAAATTCCCGGCCCGCGCCTAATCCAACCAAACCCTTCCCCCCGAGCGCAGGGCCCTGGCCTTGCTTCGAGATTTGCTTTTTTAACTTAGCCACGTCCTCCTTGTGGTCGTCCCTCCAGTCTTTTTCGTACGCGGGGGAGTCGGGGGTTCGGCCGGCGTCGGCGGACCAGCCGCCTTGTGCGGTGTTGTCTGTTTGCGACGATTCGTCGTTCGAATCGTCGCTCTGTTCAACCGTCAACCCCAGCGCCGCGAGTTTTTCCTCACGGTAAAGCACGTCGAAAATCCCCCGAACGGGTTTCAGGTAACCGCCCGACAACAGCTGATCCGCTTCGTCGAACACGACGTGCCGTATGTAAGGGACGTGCTTGCTGAAACCCCCCCGTCTCCACGCGCCTTCGGAAAAGCGACACACGTCCTCCACCGCCCGGGCAGGCGTGGCGACGATGATATCGGGCGTGAACCGAATGGGAAGCGCCTTGTCCGGGGTAAGCGCGGCGACTTTAAGCAAAGGCTCGCCGTTTTCGCCGACTAACAAGTTCGCCACCTGCGCCACTTGGTTCACTAAAACCGCGTTCGGGGCGAGAATCAGGGCACCTACTTTGCCCCTTTGGTTGTTTTTGCCTTCCGCGTCTGAACTAACTCCATTGACATCTCCATCAACTCCGTGTCCGTTCCAAAGCAGGCTGGAAAATATGGGCACCAGGTACGCGAGCGTTTTGCCGCTTCCCGTCTCCGCGGCGACCACGACATCTCCGCCGGCGGTTATTAGCGGAAGCGCCTGCGTCTGAATGAACGTCGGGGCGTGAAAACCCAAACGAGCGAGCGCCAGTTGCACTTTTGGGTGGATGGTTGCCAGGTCGCCGAAGGAAACGGAGGAGGAGGAAGAGGAAGAAGAAGGAGAGGAGGAGTCGGGCCCGGAATCTGAAGCATCCGCATCACCGAAGGCGGCGGTCGCGAAGGATGGCGCTCGTGTCGGTTTGACCCCGACTCGTCGCACACCGAACCCTCCTCCGTTTGTGTGTGTCGCGAAACCCGCACACACGTGGCGTGACACGTAAGTGCTCTGAAACACGACGCTTCGAAACCCGGAAGAGACGCTTCTTGTCACCAACGCGTGCGCGCGTCGGCTCGACATGACGCCGCCGCTATTTCCACTCCGAACCTGTGCTTTTTGGATCCTCGGTCCGACCGGCGCGACACGCGGGTTCGAACAACACGTCCCGTCGAGCATAAAGGCGGTCGCGTCGCGAACGCGGTGGCAGGCGGTAAACACGAAAACGAACACGCGAGTTACCGGCCGCCTGGGGGAAGGGCGAAGTGGGAGGCGGGGGGGGATGACGCGCGATTTTTAGCTGGGCTTTCTTCTCGTCGAAAACGCGTCGTCAGGGGCGCGGATACATTTTATGCCGAGACGGCACACACGGGTGTTGCCGTGTCTCGCCTCTAACCGTCCCACTTCAACGCGCACGCGTCTGTGTCGGTTTCCCGTCTTTGCCGGTGCACAGGCAACAGGCGGGCGGTTCCGTGTCGTCGCCAGGTCCGAACCCGGCGGGTGGTTGGGCGACGGGGTGTGGGTGGGTGTTGAGGAATCGCCCTTCGTGTTTTTGGCTATTCCGTCGAAATCACAGCGTTCCCACTAATGGCTCCCCTGCCCCGCCTGGCGCCCAGGCTGGCGCACGAGAAAACAAGGAGTAACGTTAAGGAAATAGGCCAAACTAACGCTACAACAGCACCAACAACCTCCTTCGTAAAGGGTTTGCTGTACTCGCTCCTGTACTTATTGTTCAGCACCGCCGTCATCTTATCAAACAAACACATAATCACCGAAACCAACTTCAGCTGTCCGATAGCTGTGAGCTCACTGGGGTCATTCTTCGGGTGGGCGGTCAGCGTATTGGCGATTTCGTGTAACGTGACGAAGTTAAAAACCCACCTCACACTGCAGCAGTGGTGCGTCTACGTCCTACCAATAGGCGTGTGCACCGCGCTCAGTTTAGCCTTCGCGAACATGGCGTACTTCTATTTAGGTACGTGACGATGATGCGTTCCCAAATCCGACACGACTGTTTCTGCCGCCCCTCTTTGAGTGCACTCCAGTAACGTTTACTGGCAACTGTTACAACTACATACTTTACAAGTGCACTGTTTGCCCATACAGTACACCCATAGACTCAAGACTGACACTTTCTTTTATTGGCATCAGCTTTGAGTTTCATCCAGATGGTCAAGGCGTTCGCGCCGGTGGTTACTTTTGTGGTGCTGGTATCGTTTAAACTGGACAGGTTCGACGTGAACGTAGTCTTGGCCATTACGGTTATCGTGGCGGGGTGTTTCACCGCTTCTTACGGGCAAACAGAAGCTAAATCCGCGCAGCTCGGGTTAGCGTGTATGCTGATTTGCGAAGTCGCGGAGGCGTTTCGCTCGGCGGGGATGCAGTACCTGCTCGCCACGAAAAGCTTCTCTCTTTTCGACGGGATGTACTACTTCTCACCAGCGACGTTGCTGTTTCTGTGCGTGCTGGTGTATTTGTTCGAGTGGGAACAGCTGAAGGACCCGGAACACTTGGCGGCTATTTCCGAAAACCCGTTCGCGTTCCTCGCCGCGTCGTGTCTCGGGTTTTTCGTCAACCTCGCGTCACTGGCGGTGATTCAAAACGCGGTAAGGGCGTTTCCAAACCCCGAATCAGGCGGTGACTCGTTACGGCCCCGTGTCTGACTGTTTGCTTCTGGTAACTTTTCCTGGCGGGCCCTGTGGTAAATTGACACAGGGCCCTGATAACTGTTACGGTTGGTACTGCTACCGCGGTAACTGTTACAAACCCGCACTCGCGACGGAAGAGACTGACCCTTTTCCTTTTACAACCAGGGGTCGTTGACCCTGAAAATCGTGTCCCAGCTGAAAAACGTCGTCGTGATCGTCGCCGCGGTGGTGCTTTACGACGACGTAGTGTCAACCCTGGAGCTGGCCGGGTACGTCGTTGCGATTTGCGGGTTCGCCATGTACCAAGACGCGAAGAAAAACGCGTACGAGTTTGACGCGATTGAGAAGGTCGAGTCGATGACGTTGAGCGAGACTTCGGGGTTTTTGAAAGGCAGAAACCACGGTGGTTTGACCGAAAACAACGGTCGCGAAGAAGCGCTCTACGCCGCGCACTTGGGGAAGGGGTCGAATATTTTGGGCCGGACGAAACCGGCGGTGGCAACGGGAGGGAGGGGTGGGAAAAGCGCGAGCGGCGCGGAGTTCGAGCTGTCGTGACGCGTCAAAGTTAAAATAGTTAGGGTACCCCACCGAGACCCGGTACCACACCGTCATCGCGCGTTTCATTAGGTCAATCGTAGGTCTCGTCCCAGGCACGTGGATGCGTGTTTGCACGATACTCGTATAGCGTATTTTAATTTACCACACGTAATAAGGTAACTTACCTTGAAGGTAGTAACATACGTGCGTCGAAACGCGCAAGTTATATAGATTTCGCGAACAGATGACTGCCGCTTTGGGAACGACGCAATCGTGGTGCATCGTGTCGTCCCCGCATTATGGGTGCGCCGGCCGCGGCGGTCGTCGCCGAGGACCCAGGAGGTTCCGACGAGCCCTCCCCCGCGAACGTGTGGTTCAAACGCAAGATGGCGCTTCACGACTCCGCCCGCGTGGCTTCCCTGACCGCGCGGCAACACGAGTCCGTGAGTGAAAAACAACGAACCGCGGCTCTCGTGGAGCAGGGACGACGAGTGGATTTCGAGCTGCAGTGGAACCGGTCACGGGTAAAGGAGCTTAGGGACCGGGTGGAGTGCGTTTTAGCGCCGCGACGCGCGGCAAGGGACCTTACGAACAAACACGCGCAGCACAAACACAAACCAACCAGCGTGTTCCTGTCGTACCCGCCAGGGAGCGACTTTGACGAACTTTCGATGGCACGGGCGATCGCGGATGAGATCAACAATCAATCAGCCGCCAATCACAATCATCAGTCAGCAAAATGCTGGTTCGACCTGGACGTGTTACCAAGGGAAACCCTGAACGACGTGAACGCGCGAGAGCTATTTCGGGCGGACGCGTTGGTTGGCGCGACGGTCGTGGTCGTTTTAGGAGGTACCAAAGCATACGAAAAGTCACGCGTGTGCGGGATTGAGCGCAAATTGGTAGCCGCCAGACTTGAACGCCCCGAGCACGGCGGCGATGGCGACGAAAACCTGGTCGTTGTGGTGGTTGACGTGGGGAGCTTGTTGAGGAAAGGTACCCACACAGCAGTATCACCGAGCACAAAAGAAGCGTTCAGCGCATTTAAACAATTCATCGAGCGGTACGAAGATTCGGTAACGGCGATCGACGCCTTTTCGGTTTCGGCACCGGAACCGCCGGGCAATCGTCGGTTCAACGATTGCGTGGCGCGGCGCGTCGCGGCGGCGGTCGCGGATGCGCGTGTTTTCGTCACACGAACTTTCCCACTGAATACACATATGCCACCGCTGGACACGAACGGAATTCACGACGCGCTCCACGCGTTAGCCGCGACGTCCGCGTATTGGCGCGACGACGCGACGACGACGCAAAAATCTTCCCTCGCTTGGTCGACTCGCCGCGTCGTGGAATGGCTCAAGTCGAAAGGGGGTTTCACCATGCCACTACTGCCGCGGTTCGACATGGAAAACGTTCACGGAAGTGTGGTCTCCACGCTGAGTGACGAGGTTTTGAAAACCCGGTTCGGGGTGAATGACGCGCCGGTGAGAATTCGTTTGCTGGGCGATATCCGCGAAACGTTTCCGAAACTTTTGCTTGAAAAAAACGAAACCGACTGTTTGGAACCGGTTGGGACTGCCGCGACGGCACGCGGTGGTATCGGCACCGATGATGCGCAACCGCTGGCAAGCACCGTGTTTGACGGTGACGATTCGAGTTCCTTACCTGTTTTCCATTCCCTACGAGTCCTGCTGGACAACAAATTATCGAAGTTCGCGAATGGCGGGTCGGCGACGGTCGCCGAGCGCGACGCGTTTTGCGCGCTTTTCGAAGCCGTCGAGGAGACATTTTCGGTGACTAAAAACGCACTGGTTGGTAAACAAACGGTCGGGCTCCAACGCAACACGCCAACGCAAACCCGTAACGCCTTTTTACTCGCCGCGTGCGACGTACACGTAGCAAGGTCACCAAACTTGCCAAAAAGGGTGGACTGGCGCGGTTTCGCGGCGGCGGCGGTGGAAACGCTCAAGGGCGAATTTTGCCGGTCCGAAAGTAGCACCCGAGAAAACGCGCTCGTCGCGTTTGAGTCTGGGGACGACAACACAAATAATAACAAATCACGGTACCACCAGTTACCCTCGAAGCTCATCTTACGCGCCGCGATTGAACACAAGCTGCGCTTGTTCGGCGTCGCGTACCGGGAGCACGAACAGCATCGCGCAAATCTAGACGACGCAAACTTTACGCAAAATTGCGCGCTCGCGATTGAGGACTTGGTGCGGGATAGGACGCTGGATCCAACTTGCGCGGCGGGCGCGCGCGCGTCTTTAGTCACGTTTTCTCTTTCAAAAACGTCAGAAACCGCCGATTTCGTGGACGAGTGGGTCGAGTTGGCGTTTAGGGTAAAAAAAAAGGAACACGTCGACCTCGCGGTTTCCGTGGCTGTCGCGAAAGTCGAGGCGATGAATTTGTCGAAGGCGAAAATACAAACGAGAAGGGGTTTGTTTGAAACGACTTTGCGATCGGTGGCGCGACGGCGGGAGGAAACGTTTCGCGAACACGGGTTACGCGAAGGTCTACTGACTGTGACGAACTCTTTATCGCCAATCGAGGCGTGGAGACACGCTGTTTTTTTAATGGAGAAGTTTGTGCCGTTCGCGGGCGACGACGACGAACCGATGAAAATAAACGCGTACGCCACCGTTTTGAGTCAGGGAACGGAAACGAACCGCCGAGCGCTTAGGGTGTGCGCTGTTTCTTCCCAAACCATCTCCGGGCGGAATACGCGCACAAAACGCGTTGGGAGCGAGTTCCGGGCCTGGGAGGGTGTTTTTTGGCCCGCGGTGGGCTTACGTAAGCTGGATGGACCTTTGCCTGGGACGGGCGACGAGTCGAGTGATGAAAATTTGCAACAGTGCGCCGTCGTGGACACGCAAACTGAATACGCCGTTCCTGCGTTCGCGACCGCCGGGTTTCCCGTGCAAAGTCAGGACGAAGACTTTTCGGAACACGACATTGGCACGGAGGTGGATGACTCCGAGACCCCAAGAGGCGTGTTGGTGGTAACGTTGGTTCAAGGAGAGGAAAGTACCCAAACTCTCTCCGGACTAAATACCCACACAAGCGCTCGGCTGTCGGCGTCGCAAAAAGAAATTGTGCAAAATATCGCGTGCGCCGTTGGAGTGGCGCTAAATCGGTTCTCGAAAACACGAAAAGAAGACCGCGAGAGTTTGATCGGAAACGCGCGTGAGGTGTTCAACGCGGATTCGGAAAATAGAGAGCGGAGAAAGCAACACGCGCTTGAGGTGCTGCAGGAGAAACGACAAGCGGCGTAGGACGACGGACGTTGAGAAAATAGTTGTAAAAAGTCACATTTTTGGGCTCGGAAATTAAATTGTTTAATTGCAACCCTTCCTCGGATGCCTCGACCACAACGACGCGCACACGACACCCTCCGTGATGTCTTCCAACCCGACGCTCGGTACAGAAACTCGCGCGCTCACGACAAAGCGCGAACGCGATGCTGACGCGGGCGAGGCCTTCCCCCGCCTTCCCAACCACCTCGTCGTCACTCACATTCTCAGATCTGAGCATTTCGACGACCCCGCAGATCTCGCACGGCTCCCAGCGGTGAGCCGCGCGATGAGCGACGCGGTGGCGGAAACGGGGCTGCGGTTTAAGGAGCTTGGTGAGGCTAAAGCCATAGAGCTCGGATGTTTAAGCGCGTTGCAGCCCCTGCAACGGGGAGTTCGCCTGTCGCGTCAAGAACGCCTTTGTGAGGCAGCGGCGAAGGGTGGACACCTCGAGGTGCTGCAGTGGTTGCGCGCGGACGGCTGCCTGTGGAACAAATACACGTGCTGGGAGGCGGCGAAGTGCGGGCACCTCGAGGTGCTACAGTGGGCGCACGCTAACGGCTGCCTGTGGGACTGGCACACGTGCGCGAACGCAACGGGGGGCGGTCACCTCGAGGTGCTGCAGTGGTTGCGTGCGAACGGCTGTCCGTGGGATAAGTATACGGTCATATGTGCGCGGGATAGGGATCATGTCGAGTTGGTAAATTGGGCGATAGCGAAAGGCTGCCCTGAATAGTGCCGAGACTTTGTTGCCAACCCGTGTTGAATTAAAGCTCGTTACCCACTGATGGCTACTACCGCTTCGCGCTTCTTCTTTCCTCCGCCCGCACGTTGATCTTGCCGTACTTACTTAATAACCGCTACCCTTTCTCGGCGTCCTCCGTGGATTCGAACCCGTCCTCCGATTCCGGACTGGGTCTCTTTTCTATCCCCGGATATTCCGGACCGGGTCTCTTTTCACCCTCTATCCCTGGTCCTTTCGGTTCCCTTCCCGTCCCGATGTCCCTCCCGGTCCCCCCCCCGCCCCCCCCCCCCCCCACCTCCACCGATTTCAGGACGTCACTTTCCCGTTCCCGGAACGAAAATCCGTTAAAGTTGTGTTCCACAAAGTGGTACCGTTTTTCAACTTTCCACCCGACCCAAATAAGCGTCATGCTCCCCGCTACGAACATGTACAAACCGAACATCTGGTGCATGCTGAGGGGCTGCGTCAGCTTGTTGTCATTCGGGGTGTTCATGCCGTTGTTCAGCTCCAAACCCCCGTTCGCGCTGAAACGCTCGTCGCACGCATCGACGTTTTCGTATTTCGACGCAATCATATCCACGGTTCCGTCGTTTTCAATCTCCATCAGTAACCCGTCCAGCACGACGTGCAGGTTCGCCCTGCATCCCGAAATCGACGCGATGAATCCGCCCCCTGATACCTGCACCGGCGCCGTTATTTTCACGTCGCAGTTGTTCGCGTTCAAAACCGCCGTTTGCGCCGTCGCGATCGGCAAAATAATAGCCTCCGCGTCGTACTGGTCGAAGAGGTGCGATATCTGCCCGATAAAAAAAAAAGTGTCAGTCTCTCGTAATGTGTATGAGTAAACAGTCAGGGCAGAGGTAATAGTCCCTTCTGGTACGAGTATGGGCAATCAGGGAGGCGGAATGTGGTGGGTGGGAAATACCTACCTTCACCGAGGTCATTCCGCTCAACGCCCCAACCTCGGTTATCCGCAAATACGGGTGCGCGTTTATGATTCTTTGTCTCATGGGTTCGCCCGTGAACGTGAGAATCCGGCCTCCCCCGAAATCCCGCACGTCCGCCATGGATTGGATCTTTCCCGAGGAACTCACGTCCGCGTCTTGCGCCACTAATATCGACGAAAGCTTCGCCGTGTACATGGCGATGAACAACACAACGAAGGTCCCCCAAAGCGATGACATGGCCCTTCCCATGTTCGTCCGCGGGTCGCTCGGTCCGCTCGGGGGATTGGGGTCGCCCCCGTTGAAACGCTCAAACCCGAGCCAGGCTTCGTAAACGCACCCTGATGAACCGCTGTACCTTGGTGTTCCCCAAGCGCGTGTCCAATTGCCACCCGCGGCGCTCCGTGGTGAGCATGAACGCGCTGCGATAAATAAGACAAAGTTTCAGTCTTGTATGGGAACACAGTCTTGGGATTTGGGAAAGGCCCAATACGTACCTGTACAACACCAGGGTCGCCCAAAACGAAAGCCACACCGGTGTGGTGTACGGCCGAATCAACAAATCCAAATCCAGGCTGGTCTCAACGACCCCGACCCTTGTCACCAACACCCGACTCGCATCCGTGTGGTGGTGCCCCACCACCATGCCCAGTTTTCGTCGCTCCTCCGTGTCTGTCCACCAGTTTCCCGAAATGTCGAACCGAACGTCCGCGGTGAAGTTCACCGCGAGGGGCGCGTACTTTTCGGAAAAGGTCGCGCTCAAATCCCGGGACACCGCCCACTCCACGTGGAAGTTTCCCCGCGCCGCGATCGCGGTCACCACATCCACGTCACGGCCAATAACGCCTCCCTCGGAGGCGCACTGACGGTTCGGCAGGTGAGGGGCGCATATGAAAATGTCAGGCCACGGGCAATCGACGCACCCGTCCACGTCAGTGTACGTACTGTGCTCCACTCTTCCGGCATCGAAATGCGCCACGAACCTTACCGTCTTGCCCGCGAGCATCGTACGCACCCGTGAAGTAGGGTCAAGAGGCATGTACAAAGCGCTGACGTTGTTGTACCCGCCTCGTATCAGCTCCGTTGGGATGTCCAGCGCGCACGGATCAACGGGGGGGTTCAAGGCGACACACGGGACGGGGGATAAACACGCGAACGTGAAAAGCAATGGCAAACGCGTCAACAAACGCGTCCCCAGAAACGATGACCCCCGGGAGGGCCCCCGAAACGCGTCGACATTTAACCCCGAGGGCGTTGTCCAAACAGGCGCGCCCCGACGACACCGTCGACGGGACATCGCCCAACCGGCCGGGCCGGCCCGCGGGCGAGACAGTGGAAGGGGCGAAGTGGGAGCGGCGGGGAAACATTTAAGATAAGCTGTCAGACCAAAATTTATGGGCACTCCAAGATTTTTGGCGCGTGTCTGCTCGTGTCGCCAGTTGTCGCAGCGCGTGCCTGTGGCACGCGCCTCACGAGTGGATCCTCCAGGTCTCGAGGCAACCCTCTACATTCACCTCTGGTCAGACAGTTCAACTCAAATAAATATTAACAACTCGTATATTAACAACTCGCAATACGCTTTCTTGTGGCATTTTCACGATGCACAGTAACCCCCCTTACGCCAGCACGGCGGGAAGCGCGAGCGCGGCTAGAGTAACTATGGCCGATTTCATCTGGTGTCCAGCGGAAGTCGCGGTCGCGGTCGTGTCGGTTGTGTCGGTGGTCGGTGGTGGTGTGGCGGCGGTCGTATCGACCGTCCCCGTGACCAACGCGGACGCGGCGAGCCCGGAGACGCGCGCCTCCGCGGTTCCGTCGATCGTGATGAACGCCATGCATCCCTTGTCTTCGTGTTCCAGGAAGTGGCAGTGAAGCACGGCTTTGCCGGTGTGCTGGTCGACTTGAACCGGTAAAACAAAGTGGTTAACGTCTTGTGTTGGCAAACGAGGCGGTGTGTCGGATTTGGGAAACGCAAGACGTACCTTGAAAGTATATTTTCGACGCGGTGACCCCCGTGGGGCGGTAAAACACGTCGTGCCAGTCCCCGGTTTGGTAGTACCCCGTTGTGTCAACCACGTCGGTGCCGAGCTGGAACGAGTTGATGTGGATGTGGAACGGGTGTTTGTCGTTCCCCGATAACGTCCAGGCTTGCACCGAACCCGTGCTCATGGTGCCGTGCGCGACGCCGGTGTATTGGCGCTCGGTGCCGTCGAAGTTCACCGCGCACCTGAGGTTTTGTGGAAGAGGTATTTGGTGTATGGGGGTTAATCGTGGTAAGGTGTGGAGAGAAAGAGTTGGCTACATGACAGTCAGGGTGTCAGACGCAACACATGTACACGTGTTCGGGGCCAAAAAACAATACGTACCCGCCGTCCGCGCGCGCCAGCGTTAGCGTGTGCGCCACGTGCGTCACGCCGTGCGCGGTTTCGTCGTAAACGTCTTGCAAGTACACGGGTTTCTTCGGGGTGAACACGGTCAGGTCGCCCGCCGCCGTCGCCGCGCTCGCGCCAACGGTGAAGGTCATCATGATCTCCGCGGTTTGCAAAAGCTTTCTGCCGCCGGGGCCGCCGCCGCCGCCGCCGCCCGCCGCGGCGGCTTCCGCGGTCGCGGTGAGGGTAAAATCCCCTGCTGAGGTACACTTCACGACGAAGTCGAACCGGTTCCCAGGCGCGACGTAGGCGGTGGTTAACGTGCGCGGCGCGTTGTCGACGTAGATGCCATCCTTGGCTAAAAGTTTCCAAACGCAGCCCAGATTGTTCGTGTCGGACAGGCCGATTTGCACCGCGGCGTCCAAGGACGAGTACGCCACGCGGACGCGCGTCCACTGGTTTTGCGTTACCGTCGCGGTGGGTGTGATTTGCCCTGCCCGTTCACGGTCCAAAACGAGTCGATTGTCGACGCGAGACCTGATGTGCTGGTCCAGGCTTCGTCAGCGGCGCCGTACTCAACCGCGACTTGTTGTACCGCGTAGGGTTCCAGTTTCTGGACCATCAGCACTAGTTCGGTGAGCTCGGCGAGGTCGCTGGGAATCATCCGCCGCATCGGCCATGACGATCATCCCGACAAGCCCGTTCCCAACCTGAAGCGCGGTGTTGCCGTGGAAGTGCGCGTGGTACCAGTGCGTACCACCCATGTGGTCGGGCGTGATGCTGTACTGGTAATCGTGTGTCGCACCCGGCGCGACCGTGACGTACACGTTGTCTTGCGGGTCATCCGAGTCCACGTGCAGACCGTGGGTGTGCAAGTTGGTCGTGCCGGGGGAATGCAGCGTGTTCATTGTGGTGGCTTCGCCAGCGTTGTTCACGCTGAGGTCGTTGTCCAGGGTCACTTTCAGGGTATCCCCCGCGGACGCACGAAGCGTGGGACCGACGGCCATGCGGTCGGTCATCGCGGAGGAGGAAGGGTTGTACCCGCGCGTCTTGTACGAGAACGCGGTGCCGGACACCGCGGTGGTGAAGCTCACCGTGTACTGCTCAACCTTGATGATGGTCGCGGCGCTGGACGCGGTGAACTCGGTCATCGCTTGCAGCGCCGCGGCGTTGACCACAGCGGGCGCGAAGAGCGCCAGGGCGAGCGCGCGCAGGCCAGGGCGTCGATGCATGGGAGCCATCCCGTGTTGAACGACGCGGGAGCGCAAGCGGTTGTGGAAACCGAGAAACCGTGTTGCCCAAGCGTTCAACATAAAAATAGTAAAACTGCTGACGTGGAAACCTTGCTGGAAATGGTGTTGGTCGCCCAGTCTTATTGAGTACTTGTACAATGTACAGAAAAGAAAAGAAGACGCTAACCCCTTCGTATCGACGAAGCTTCGGGCCGTGTGTACGTTCGCTTCCGATCTCGCGAGTACGGAAGCGTGGACGAAGGTCTCTCCAGAGGTGAATGTCATACTTCCGGTCTGTCACGACTGAATCCCAATAAATAATGACTAATCCGGGCGTCGCAAACTCAAAGCCGGCCTTCTAGACGATGTACGAGAAAGTTAGCTTTTCGCCGTGGCCATTCCTGAAAACTCAAAGTTCGGCACATCCGCGCCTTCCGGGAACAGCTGTTTCAGGGTGAACACGGTGTCGTCGCCATCCCCTAATCCGCGCTTGTCGTCCATCACCGCCGACGCGCCTTCCGCTTTGAAATCAGGCACGTCCGAAGACGGGCACGGCGTAACGATGCACGGCATGTTCGCCCCCAGCGCCGCTCGCAAACCCACCATGGAGTCCTCAATCACCACGCACTTACTGGCGGGCAGGTTCAGAACCTCCCGGGCGAGGTTGTAAATCAGCGGATCGGGTTTCTTGCGAACAACGTCGTCGCCCGCCATGACGACGTCCATTTTCGATAACCGCTCCGGGCCTGATTGTTAACAAGAAAAGTGTCAGTCTTGGGTGTACAAGTGCCATGTATGGGCAAATAGTCTACTTGTGATGTATGTAGTAAACAGTTATTACGGGCGGACAATCGGCAGACAGTGTGTGGCGGATTTGGGAAAGCCCCAACACGCACCAACCACCGAGTTGACGACTTTCTCGAATCCCGCTTTCGTTGCGGCGGAGCAAATGCCGACCGCGATTTGCGGGTCATTGATTGCTTCGTCCATCAAACGAAGGACTCCAGGCCGCGCCGTCGCCGTGCTCGCCACGATTTCCTTGTAGAACTCGGTTTTCTTGTCCTGCAGAGCGTCGACTAATTGGTTCTGTTCGTCTTCGCCATTCGGAATGGCGCCGTCGAAGAAATCCGCGCCAACCGGCCACCTGTTTTCGCCAAAGTGAAACTTCATCTTGGGCTTACCCCCGCCCACGGTGTTGGCGAGGATGTCGTAGTACTCCACGGACCACACAAGGGGAGTTCCCGCTATTTTCAGACCGTAAAAATCGAACGACGCGTTGTACGCCCGGCGATGGAGCTCCTCTTGATTTTTTATTTTTTTCGAGTTGGGGATGGATGATGGAAACATCTATGGTCAGCGATCGTGCCGTAGGCTTCGTGTGATAGTTAGTACGATGCCACGGTGGGTAGTTTTAGTTTACGCACTAAGCACTCGACGTATCTAGTCTCGTTTCGGTGTCGAGTCGCAACCTTAGAAGGTCACGGGGACGGTCGGGGACGGGACGCACCGGTTTCCACGATTACGCCGTCGCAGTCAAAAAGAAGGGCGAACCTCGGGTTCTTGGTGTTGCTCGCGCTGGTGCGAATCGCGCCTCGGGGTGTCGCCACGGTGCGTCGCGAGACTCCTCGAGTGGAGACCCGGGGCGCGAGTGTAACGGCGGGTTGCGCGAACGCGGAAACGGTCATGGTGAGACGGACGCGCGAGTGGGACGGGCACAGACGGCACGGCCTTTTTCCGTGTACCGTCCCTGTCATGCCATCCAAAATGGATTTTGTTTTTGCCACAAAAGCAGTGGCTTTGACCTCCCGCGCCGCGCGCCTTTCCAGCCTGCCTGAGCACGAAATCGTTGCGCAGGGCAAATCGCGGCTTCGATTGGCTGTAAAAAAATTGCGATCGTATTTTTCGGTGTTAGATAAAGTTTAGCGTCCGAGACCGCCTTGTCCATTCCCGCACACGATGGCCGCTATCGCCTCCCTCCAAGTCAACGCCCTGTTCGGCAAGAAGGCGCCCGCCAAGGCGGCGCCTGCGAAGAAGGCCACCCTCAAGAAGGCCGCGCCCGTTAAGAAGAGCGCGCCGGTTAAGAAGACCGTGACCAAGAAAGCGCCGGCGCGCAAAGCGGCCGGCGCCGGGCGCAAAGGAAACATCGGCCCGAACCGCACGCTTTGGAACGGATGGGACAGCAAAGCCGAAGCACCGGCCTACCTCGACGGAACCCTCCCCGGGGACGCCGGTTTCGACCCCGCGGGCTTGTCAAAGCCCGTGGAGTATCTGCAGTTCGGCCTGGACTCGTTGGACCAAAACGGCGTGATTAACGCCAGCGGAAACGTCATCGGCAAGCTGAAGAAGGTGGACAACAAGCCCACCGAACGAACCATCGTGGTACGTCTGCGACGCGGGGATCGAATCAATCGCGAGCCAGATTTCACCCCATCTCCCGTCTTCCCGGAAATCCTCGCCCGAGTGACGACGCGCGCGTGTGCTGTGCACGTTTGTCGGTCATTACAATCGCGAACCGAGGGTTCCGAACGAACCTCGCCCGGGGTCACCGGGAGCACGCCGGTGGGCGGTCGGGCCGGGACCGCAACGCGATCGCGCTTCCGGTGTTTTTCTTCGGCGGATTTTTTGCAGCTGTCGAGGGGACAGAATCCGAGTCGTTTTTTTTTTCGCGCGGGTGCATCCAACGCGCCTCAAGCACAGCCTGGCCTGAGTTTTCCCTTCGATTTCCGACGACTGACTGCGTCCCCCCCCCTCACATCGCAACAGCCCTTCAACGAGGCTTTCGACATCGTGCGTTTCCGCGAGTGCGAGCTGCAGCACTCTCGGTGGGCGATGCTCGGCTTGGTCGGCGTGATTGCCGCGGAGAAGAGCACGGGCATCTCGTGGGCGGACGCCGGTAAGGTTCTGAACGAACAACCTTCCTACCTCGGTTTCGACATCAACGTCCCGCTCAAGAGCTTGGTGCTGATCGAAGTCCTCGCGATGGGCTTCGCTGAGGTCAAGCGCAGCAGCGAACTGGATTCGAACAAGCGTTCCTACCCCGGCGGCTACTTCGACCCCCTGAACTTCGCGGGGAAAACCACCTCCCCGGAAGCGCTTTTCAAGCTCAAAACCGCCGAGCTCAAGCACGGCCGCCTCGCGATGGTCGGCATGCTCGGCGTCGCCGCGCAGGCCACCAAGAACGGCGAAGGCGCGCTGGAGGCGCTGTTCGGTCAGTAAGCGGTCGGCGATGGACGGCGCACGCGCTGCGACTGCGGCGATACGCGTATTACGTGTCGATGTTCAGACGGTGTGATCGATCAGGAGGACGGGCGGTGAGACTTGGTTGGATTTGAGAAGGCCTCCCGGACGCGCTCGCGACGAATAGCGGCGTTCGCGAGCGCACGAGAAACGCGGTGGTTACTATTTGTAAAGCGAATCTCTTTGTTGCGAATTGCGGCTTCGCTCGTAACGCATCGTCACTCGTCAACGCCGTCAACGCGGCGCGTCTTACGCACATCGAGCTAACCAGTGCGGCGGCGATCGGGGACCGCGTTTAAACAGTCAGAGATTGGGGACCCTTGCGTTACGTATTTCGAGGACGTTACTTCTTCCCAGTGTGTTTTCATCCGGGCGCGCAATCACACACATTCCTTCCTGACGTCTCGCGCAATGTCCCGCGTCAAGTCGTCGTCCACGAAGTGCACGATTTGAATCCCGCGCGCTTTCATTGTTTCCAAGTAACCAAACGCAGCAGCCGCGTCCTTGTCCACGCCGTACGCGTGCTCCACGAGCATGGCGAACAAGTCGCCGACTCGTAGGCTGGGGGGGGGGTGAATTTTGTGACCTCCTTCCGCAGACGCTTTCTCGAGCGCGGCGACGTCATCCGCGAGCGCGAAGATTTCCGCGACTGTTTTCTTCTTCCTCGACGCGTCTCTCAGGGATACGCGACACGCGCGGAAACGCTTCACGTGCGTGATTGACCGCTCTAAAAGATTGACACGGTCAACGAGTGGGTTTGGTGTCGTTTCACCTGTCTTGTCATCACTCTTATCACCCGTCTTTTCATCCGTCTTAGCATCCGTCGTTTCACCCGAAACCGTCGTCACCCCAGCCTCCTTGACACGCACCGCGAGCGCCAGTTCCAAATGCACAAGCGCCTTGTCGTAATCCCGGAACTCGTCGATTTCGGATTCCGCGTTTCCTTCGTGGAACCCGGCGAGGTGCCCGAACGCTTTCGCCTTGGTGTAAAAGCTCACGATGTTTTTGGTGTAGTCTTTCGCGCCCGGTGTTTTCCCACCGTCCTTACCGGAGACGGTACCGTTGTCATTGCCGCTGTCCCTCTCCCGGTTATCCCCCCACCCCAGGGTTTGCAGGAAATTACCCGCCATGATAAACGACTCCCTGTCCCTGCTCACGTTTGCGAAAAACACCACCTTCTCCGGGTCGCCGGTTTTCAGTAAACACCGCATGGCTTTTTAAAGAAAAGTGTCAGTGTTGTATATCTCGATGTATGGACAACAGTCACCAGCTTCGGTAAAACAGTCATCCGGGATTTGGGAAACGCAGGGACGTACCTTTACTCCGCTCGCCCGCGGTGGCGTACAGCTTCGCGGAGAGCTGATATGCGCCCTGGCGCTTACAAAGCTTCGCTATGTCTAGGGTGAGCTGTTTCTTTTTCTCGGGTGGTACGGACGGTCCAGAAGCACCACTTAACAAGGTTTCCGCGAGCGTTTCAGTCACGGGAACGTCGTTGAGTACGGCGAGCTTGAGCGCGTCCTGGTTACGAACGAAAAAAGTGTCAGTCGGTCGGGCCATGCGTATATCCAGGATTGGTGAATACGTAGACAGTCGCCCGTAATCCAGCGGAACAGTCGTGGTAACAGTCCGAGGTAATAACCGTCCCGTCAGGCAGGACAAGTACGCGCAATCAGGGAGTCTCTCAACGTGTTCGGTGGGAAAGCCCCTTACCGAAAAGTTCCCGCCCCGCGCGTCGCAAAGCACCGCGTGGTCGAACCGGCCTTTCTCAGCGAACCAGGCGGCGCATCTTTTCAGCAACTCTTCGTTGCTTGAGACGCTTGATGCCGCGTGTTGGTTTTCGGAATCTTCAAACACTTTCATTTTCAACAAGGAATCCGCGATTTCCACGAGCGCCTGGAACAAGTCGTGCTTGAAACAAAGCTCCGCCGCGGCCTGCACGTTTCCGGCTCTTGATGGGTGAAACAAAGAGTCAGTCTTTCGGGCCACGTGAGTGAGTAATTACGGGCTCCCCAATGGGCAGAGGTAATGCTCCCTTCGCAGGACGAGTATATCGCGATGTATGGACAACAGTCACCAGCTGAGAGATAAAACGTGGAGGGTGGATTTGGGAAAGCCAACACACGGAACGAACCTCACGAACAACGCAACCGCTTTCCCCGGGTCGTCTCGTTTCAGGAAGAACCGCGCCACGAGGCTCGCGGTTCCGGCCGGGGCTTTCATTGCGAGGTCAAACACAGCGCCGTCCATGTTGTGCGCCATCGCGAGCCGTGTCGCGTGCCCACACCGCCCGGCCTTGCCGAACCAGACAATCGCGTCGCCGATCACCCCGCGCGCTTCGTACGCCCGCGCCAAGTGAAACGCGCACGCGGCGAAGGCTTGCGCGGAGGTTAGGGTTTGGTGTTCAGGGTTGTGGGGGTTGCTAGGGTTGTGGGGGGTACCTTTAGGGTTAACAGGGTTACCCGGGTTCAGGGCATCCTCCTTCGCCAGTTGCTCCGCGTCGCACACGCAATCGGCGGCGCCGTCCAAGTCGCCGATTGATACGTACACCCGCGTGGCGTCGAGAAACGACCCGCGCTCCAGGTACACCCCGAGCGCCTTTTCAAGCTCGCCTTGGCTTTCCAGGTACTTCCCCTTCCAGATCGCGAGTCGATGGTCACTGCCGTTGTTTTCAATGTAACTCTCTAGAAACGCAAAGTCGTTCGTCGCGCTACTCAACAGTCGCGGGACCTCCCGGTGTGCGCGCCCCGCTTTTTCAAACTGCTCAATCGCGCCAACCGCGTCGCCCAGACTCTCCAGGTGTTTCCCAAACGCGAAGTGCGTGGCGCGCAGATGCAGGCGGTCGTGTGTTTGTGCAATATCGATGGCCTCCTGCCACCGGCCACTCGCGCGGTACAGCTCACACAGCAGGTCGTACCTTGCGATGAATAAAAGAAAGTGTCAGCCGTTCGAGCCGCCGCGCGTATCCCGGGATTGGAAAGGGTAACTGCCCTGTGCTCCATACGTCGCGGTGAAAAGTCGTGCAAAGCGTACCTTCCGCATCCGACGTACAGCCGCTTGGCTTCGTCGAGAAGCCCCAAATGCGTCGCCACGGCGGCGACCCGGGCGTCTGGTTCTGGGATTCGGACCGCGTCCCTCGCAGCGCGCGCCCCTCGCACGTGCCCCATGTTCGCCAAGCACATCTCCGCCACGTCCAGACGTTTCAAGCGCACGCATTGTCGCGACGCGCACTCCCATTGAATCGGGTGCGTCAGTTGTTTCGCCGCGGCGAAGGCGAGGTCGGAGTTTCGCGAGGTGGTTCCGGAATGTTCCGTACCCTCCGTCCCGTTTTCGTTTTTCGTCCCGTCCCCACTCCAGGGCGACGTTTCACACGACGCCAAGGCTTCGTGGAACAGCAGAAGCGCTTGCGTGATTTTTTCCCTTTCCTCGCCCTCGTCGATGGTGTCGATGCCCTCGAAATCCGACATCGCAATGGAAAAGCAAACCCCGGAAGTAGTTTCCCCAAAACCCGGACTGGATAGTGTGTCGTCGCCGTCGGCGAGGTTTTCTTTTCGTCTCACGAACAGACGCGGCGCCGCCGAACCCAGCACGGACTCGAACCCGGTCGGGAGTAAGTGCGACTCTTGAAGCACGATTTTTTTTTGGTTAGGCGTGGTGTTGGGTACGTCTGGTGACTCGGTTCGATCCCGGGAAAGGGAGAAACAGGTAAACGCGACAACCCCGGGGGTGTTCGCGTGTTGTTCGAATCGGCGTTCCGAAATTCCGCTCGATTGATCGTGCCCGTTTCCCGACGCGTCCTTCCACGACTCCGCCGCGACCGTCTGCACCACGAACAGGTTCGCCGCCACGCAGTCCCACGCCGCGTTTTCCACCAAACGGCCGGTGGTTCCACGTAAATCGATTTCCGACCAACTGTCACTCCCGATGCAGTACACCCCGACTTCGCGACACGCGCCGTGTCGTTTGTCCATCCAAACCACTAAAACTTTCGACCCGTCAAAGTTTACGCGAATCGTCTCGACCGTTCGATGGTCAAGGTTTGAAGTATTGGAACCAGAAACATTCATCCCATGACACGTTCCATCCGCGGCGCCATGCGTCACGGGCGACCTGAGAAAACGAAAAAAGAAAGTGGTTAACGTCTCGTATGGGCAATCGCAGAGGCGGTGCGTGGTGATTGGGAAAGGCCGTACCTTCCCCCGAGCCACCAAAGGTGTACCCACCCAACTGAAGTGGCGCACACCAAAAACTCGCCGTTCACGTCGAGGTGCGAACACACCCCGTGCGTGCTTTCAAAACCCAACACGTCCCGCGAAGACCCGCTCAACTCGCACGCCTCCACCACCCCGGCGCCTCGGCCGGGGCGATACACGACTCGGCCACACCCGGAAAGAGCCATGGTCTGCGCGCCGATGAACGACCGGGTCGCAGTAGCACCACCCACCAAGGTTTTCCTAGCGACAGATATACCGTGCGGAACCTCCGCGGCATTCACAGGAGGGTGGTGCGGGAACCGCGCTACTTTCTCGTACCCATGTTCCCCGAAAACGTGCGTCTCCGCGTGCTTACGATGAATAAAAGAAAGTGTCAGCCTTGTATAGGCAAACAGACAGTCTTGGAATTTGGAGTTGGGAAAGGCCCTTACCTTCGCGGTCCAAAGCAACAAGCACGTATCCGTGGAATCCGCGCCGAACACCGAACCGCCGCTCGACCGGAACAAGCGCGGGTCGAATTTGCCGGTGGTGGACTCCACGAGTAACGCGGACGCGCTGACGTGCGCTAGGGAAACGTTTTGACGGACTTTATCCGCGAGGCGAGTTTTTGATAACACGAGCACGCCGGTTGATTGATTCTGATTCTTTTTGGCAGTCGAACCGGTGTTACCCGAATCGGCGGCTTCGCGTGTACCACCTGAGTGTTCCCGGAACACCGTCGCGACTAACACTTTCGACGAAGGGCCGGGGGCGAACCGCAGGGAGGTGACAGCGGCGTCGGTGGTTGTGGTGGCCAAAAAGCGCCACCCACGTGCGGGGTCTTGGTCCGGCTTTTTCAAATCGCCCGTCACGCCGTCGTCGTCGTCGCGACCCGAACCGTCGCGTGCCTCGGCGTCGCCCGTCGCGCCGTGTGATTCCAACGTGTTTTCCGACTTACCGGGAGACGTCATCGCGCGACGTCCTTTCCGTGGCCTGTGGCCTGGCGAATTCATTATATTTTTCACACCCAAACCGGCCATCGCGTGTTTCCCCAGATCGTCACCAGTATCGCGTTCACCGCCGGTCGGTTTGAACACCACTATGGTTCCGTCGCCGCCGCCGCACGCCAGCGCGCCGGTCACGGAATCTCGGACCACGCAGGTTAGGCGCCGCTTGGCGCCGCCAGCCTCGGTTCGATCCCGGTCGGGTTTCTGTGTTTTATTTTTCACCGACTCGTCCCCAACAAGCTCGGGAAACGGCCGTAAAAAGAACATACTCCCGTCAACAAGGTCGAACATCCGGATGGCACACGACGGGTCGTTCACGGAAACCACTGCGACGACGTTTGCGTGCGCCACGCAAACGGTTTCAAAAGAAACAGAGTCCACGGGGAGCTTGAAGTTACACGTTTGCGTCCATTGCGCAGACTGGTGTTGCTTTTTCGCGACGCGCGTCTCGTCAAATATGATTTTTGATGAGTCACCAGACGCGTGTCGCGTCAGGCTCGCGTCCGCCGACAACGTCACGATCGCCGGCGTGTTTTTGTCGCCACCTTTTTTGTTTTCGTTTTTACCGAAACCGTCGTCAACAAGCACGGTTTCGATTGTCGTTTCCGTTTCGAACAAAGTGACGGCATGGCAAAACGAGTCTTCAGTTGTATCGGCACCGAACACACACACGCACCGCATCAACGAGCCTCGTTCGTGTGACTGGTACGTTATTAAGAAACTCGTCGCCGGCGATGATGATGTATCGTCATTTTTTTTCAAAAACGAGGTCGGCGTTTGAGAAATATGCGTGACTTTGCACTTTTTCTTCGCCAGCTGTTCAGGTACCTCCACGTCACACTTGAAAACAGGCCGGGTCCGGTCATCTACTTGCCAAATTGACACGTACCCGGTGTTATCGCCGGTACACAAGGTTGCACCGTCATTACTCCAAGACATGGCGTCAATGGAACGACTCGAGTGTTTCACCGCGTTTTCCGCGGCGCGCTTGGAGTGCGGGCTCCAACTGTGATTGATAAAACAACGTCAGTCTTGTGCATCGCGATGTATGGACAAACAGTCAGGGCAGAGGTAAGACGTCCCTTCGCAGGACGAGTATGGGCAAACAGGGAGGCCGGGATTTAGTGAAACACAAACTCACAGTTTCAAGCACCCGTCCGTGTGCGCCACGGCGAGGATTGTTTTGTGCGGGTGCCACTCGATACACGACACGGAAACGCCTTCGCCTCGGTCGCCGGGGACGCATAGGGGGCGTCGCGGGTCAAGTGGCTCGCCGTCCTCTGTGGGGAGGGGATGGGGAAAAGGGTGAATTGAAGGATGAATGAAGGGATGAAGGGAGAAGGGATACATAAAGAGGATGAATAGTGAGAAAAGAACAGAAGAGTAAAAAGTAAAGTCAACATCATCGGCGAAAAGAAAAAACACGCCGATGTCGATGTCGTTCCCGCGTTCCCGTTTCCGTACCTGTGTACACGCCCAATGCGCCGTCGCTAAAAGCGACCGCGAGCAATGGCACGCCCGCGAATTTGTTCCCCGAATTAGTCTCACCGAGAGGGCTCCACGACGTGTGCGTGGGCGTCCCGTTGGCCTGAATCTTTGAAGAGAAGTAGACCATCTTTTCAGCCGTTTGCGCGTGCCTTAGTGCCGTGCCTCTCTTGGACCAGCCGTGTGCGCGCACACGAGCGCGGCAACCGGGAGGGTCTCAGACACACGCGCCGGGTACGCCACCCTGGCTAGTGCGAGTAATGCAGCGCCCTGGCCGGTAGTATATCGACGCCCGCCGGCGCCGCTCACAACGCGCCCGGTGCCGTGCACACTGTGCAGATTAGTGCTCGTCGTCGTCGCACGCAAGCTTTTGCGACCGCGAGATTTTCCAAGAGACGCATTGTCTCAATCGCGGCACAGCAGTACGCCGCCGGCCATGGCATCCGCGTTCGCGCCCTCTGGGGCGCCTGCGCGCGCGTTCCTGGCGCGCGCGCAGTCGCGGTCCCGTGGTTGCTCCTCACGCGGTTCCCCAGGACCCACCAATCCGTCGTCGTTACGCCGCCGGTGCCGGTTACCAATCACTTCGTTTCCCCGGAACGACGTTTCGCGGGTGGTGCGATCTGTGGTGCCGAGGGTGTTGCGTGAGGACGGCCGGACGTCAGGCGTGGGCGATGAAACGGCGAAAACAAGCTCTAGCGACAGCACGCAAATTGAACTCCACCTCGCGGACGCCCGGGCCGCCGCGGCCGCCGCGGACACCGCGGCCTGCGTCGCGGAGAAGGAACACGCGGTTTTCCTTAAATCGAACAAGCTACTGCTCGACAATCGCACCGCGGAGGCGCAGAGCACTCGTAACACAGCTGCCCGGGCCTTGGAAGTCGCGGTCCGGGCGCGACAGAAAGCGGACAAGGCTGCTGCGTTCGCAACGAAGCGACACGAAATCGTGTTGGAAGAATCACGAAGCGAAGCGTGTTTGAGTGAAGCGGAGGCGGTCGCCGTGGCTAAAAGTAAAAATCCATCCGACGCGGCGCTAGAAGATCCCGATTGCGCACGGCGTGAGCGACGCGCGAAAATTAAACGCGAGGAGGCGGAACACCAGGCTCAAATGGCGGCGAGTGAACAGGCGTTGACTCAAGAAAGACTGGTCGTCGCTACGAAAAAAAACGCGGACCGAACCGCGGCGGCGGCGCACGGCGCGGCGGCTTTGGCGGACGGCGCGGCGGCTTTGGCGGACGCCGCGGCGGGGAAGCAAAGCGGCGCGAGGTATCCCAAGTTGTGGGACTCCCAGGACTCCATGGACTCCGGGGACGAGGGGAGGGATGAAGCTACTGTTAGTAACAGTCGGGGTGGCACTACTGTTAGTAACAGTGCTGTTAGTAACTGTGGTGATGGCGCTACTGGTGCTGGTACTTCTTCTACTGCTACGGGAAATGCCTCACGGAATCAACCGACCCTCCGCGCCGGCAGTACCCACCTGTACCGCGACGACTCCGTTGCCGACACCATCGCCCCGATGCCGGACTGGATGTACCCGCGCTGGCTGGACGTGGTGCCGAGCTTCTTCGGAAGGCTGAATCCAGTCACAGGCGCGCTCGTGTATTACACCGGCGCGGTTTTGCGCGAAAGCGCCGGCGCGCCGTTAGTCGCGGCGCAGTGGACGTTTTTCGTGTTTTTACCGATATTGGGAGCGCAGTTTTTTTGGAGGAAGTGGAGGCACGAAGCGGAGGCGGAACGTATGTACGAAGAGAGCTTACAAGCACACGCGTTGGCGACTGAACAGAGTGAAACACAAACCAAAGAGGCTCTGGAAGCGGCGTGGCCTGGTCAGGAGGGTGACATCGAATCCGACGCGAAGAGTTCGTCAAAACAACTGTCAAAAACGCTAGCCTTGAAGAAACCATTCACGTTTTACCGAAAAAACCGCGTGGCGTGGCTGGATTTGCACCTGGGTTATGCGTTGCTCTGCCCAGCCGGCGCTGTTGGCGGGGACGGGGCGAGCTGGTGGCTTTTGTTAGCGCCGGTGGTGATGTCGTTGCGGTTCGTCGGGGAAAAGGTTTCTTTTTTAAAACCGGTAAGGCGGGTACTAGCGGTTGTCGGCGGAGTCGTCGCGCTCGGGTCGGTTTTGTTCTCCGCTTCCGCGTCGCTAACGCAGGCTTTAACCAGCGCGCGAGGAGGCGGTTGGGTGGGGTGGGTGCTGTCACCAATCGCCCTGGCGGTGACGTACTTTGTGTACCTAGCCCCCGCGGCGTTGCTTCCAGGCGCGATCAAGATGGCGTTTTTTGGCCAAGGCGAATGGTTAACTGATGGGAAATTACTAACTGACACGGAAACAGAAAAGAAACCGTTAACCACGGTGGAGCAGGAAACGGAACGACGGAGTCAGCGGGTTTGGCAAGTCGTTGGTTTCTGCGCGTTCGCGGTGTCGCTCGCGACCGGGAGCGACGTCCCGATTTTTATATGTTTCTTCGCGCAACTCCTGAAAAAGAACCCGGGCCAGATGCTTCAGATTTTCATCGACAAGGGGGATAAGAACAAAGCGGCGTTTGATCAGAAAATCGCGGACGCGGCGGGGAGCGCTTTTAGTAAACTGAAGGGGAAGGGGAACGGGCGGAATACACCAGGAAGCGCGCCGTAGCGCGGGTAGGGTTACGGAAATGATGACAATCATAAAACAGTACCAGCACCGCTCCACCACCCCCTAACTCTTTGGAAAAATCGTCGTCGCTTCGCCCCCGGTTCCTCCAACGGCCGCGGCAGAGGGAACATTTGCACGTCCGTTCCCAAGCCCCCCAGGGCTTCCAGGGTTTTCTGTGAAAGGGAAACGCGTCAGGTGACGAATGATGGAGAATCGCATTCTAAGAAAACAGCAACGAAAACAAACACAAAAGAGTCAAGACCCTTGGTGGACAGGCTTTTAATAGTCTTATGCCCCCACGCGAGATCCAGTCGGGATTGATTGTAAAAAGGGCTTGACGACAGTGGTGACTTGTAAATAACAGATCAGGAGTCACATAAAAACTTACCTCATCTTTAGCAGCTGCGCCATTCGCCACCGATGCTTTGAACCGTTCGAGTTTTGATGCAAGCAGAGCCTTAGCCTCCGCCACAGCCTCCATTCTTCCCTGTTTAGCAGCTTGTTCAGCACCTTGATACCGAGTAAACAGGTGCGGCAAGATACTTTTAATGTCTGGATGTTAGAACGAGTTACACCGCACCATCCAGTTCTTTGTCCACTCTTGTGTAGCCTCGGGAAACAGCAATTCGGAGGAATACATCCCGAGGAGCAGGTAGTAGTCCTCGGGCTTCGTGTACGCGGCTTCGTGTTCTTCATCAGTTTCGAATTGAACGGGGACGCCTAACGAATCGATGGGGCAAGGTAACAGGGCCAGCAGCGAATTTCATAGGCGAATTGATGACCTTGTCCGCCATGTCAATCATAAACAATCCGAGGCCGAGGCCTTTGTATTTCTCCTTCACGTGTATCCTCTGTACGAACAAGCAGTCGCCTCCATTTATCTCTTCAAGGAAGTGCTCATCTTGGATTTTATCAAGCAACATCCCAAGCTCCTGCTCTTCATTACCGAGTGGATCGAGGAGCACCTCGTAGTGTTCGTCGTCGCTAACGCCGAAATTGCCTAGACTACCTGGTATGTTGCTTCGGTGCACCTTCAAGCAATCAAATCAATCCAGCCGGCTTTTTCTTGTCCACCGTCGTATTTCTCGTATTGTAGTACGCCGCGCCATGAAGTCGTGAAGACATCTTCCCACTGCTCCAGGGGGCCGTCCCCGCAGGTTTTGTGGCAGCTGAAGTTAACACTGAAGGTGCCTTCCATGGACTCGTCTTTAAACGTGCCAACGAGATCGGCAAGCGGGTCCGACAAAACAACGAAATCTGCATCACTGCTTTTGCAGCGCGGCACCGGCTTCTTCGCGTGGTAAACGCCATTCCTTAAATCCGTTCCCAGACGAGGCGTACGCTCGGGTTCGGCGTCCTCCTCGTCCTCCTCGCCGCTTGTCCGCTTCATCGGAAGCGCCAGCGGTTCTGACAAGACAAAATCGACGACACAATTTATGACCGAATCTCCTTCTCGTCCTAGCCATTCAATCATTCCTTCGCGCACGGTCTCCAGGATGTCCTCCCGTCGCCCCGACGCGTCCACGAACAACGTGGCGAAACTCGTTTCGTACGACGCGGCGACTACGTCGCAGCACGTCGCGGTTTACAAACCCCCGGGTGGCGTTGGGTCAGGGCACACGGGGGACGCGGTGAAGGATCTTGAGGCGAAGCTGGCGTACATCACGGAAACGGTACCTTTGAAGGCGGAGAACACCAGCGGGTCTACCGCGGGTGCTGGGTCCGGGGAGTTCCACACGTACCGGGCGTCACGGAGACGGGAGCAGATGCGGCTAGAGGCGATGGACAAGGAAGACGCGGCGAACACCGCGAAAGAGGCGTTCGAGTTGAGACGGGACGAGTTCGCCGCGAAGCAGGCGGCGGAGGATGGGAAGAAGCGAAACAAACGTCAGCGACGGAAAGAAACGAAAAAAGCGAACAAGAAAGCGAAGACCGGGGCGGCCGGGGTCGGGGAAGGCGAGGTGGGTTCTCTGGAGGAAAACGGCGACGGCGCGTCTGCTGACGACGACGACGACCAGGACGGGGAACGGTTCCAGGACCTGGACTAGCCGAACCATAGCAGCACCTAGCTCTTGTGTCATCTCATTTTCCGCTGATGAAACATTTTCGCAACAAAATAAACAATGGATAACGCGCGTCACTCCTCGCCGCCCTGGCGCGATGTCCACCGCGATGCCCTCGGTGCGCGCCGCTGCACCGGCGCAGCGTGTCACACTCCGCCGGCCAAGCAATCGTGTCGTCCAAAGCTCGCGATGCGTATCGCGCCACTCAAGCCGACGGCAGGCAGTCGTTGTGTTTGCGCAAGCCGCCGACAAACTAAACTCCGGCCAGACGAAATCGCAGCTCACCGCGAACGCGCCTGGGGACACTCCCGAGAACGTGTTGCGGGTTTCGAGGGGCACGTCCTTCGAGGGTTTAAAGTCCGCGTACGGGTTGGCGCTTGAGGCCGCGGAGGCGTTGGATGGCGATGACGACGAAAAGGTCGCCCGAGTGACGAAGGTGGAGTGGGCGTTCGATTGCCTGATTGCGGAGTCGCGGGTATTTTTTACGAAAAGCGTGGAAGCCGCGCCGAACGACGCGAACGCCGTGTTTCGTCTTGGAAACTTCTACCAGACCCTGGGGAAGCTTAAAGAAGCAGAAACCGAGTACCGGAAAGCATCGGTGTTAGACAACACACACGTAGACGCCATGAACAACCTAGCGTTATGTTTAACGCAGATGAACAAAATCGACGAAGCCGAGGCGTATTTTCTGCGGTGCGTAGAGATCGATAACAAGTGCGTTGATGCCATGTTCAACTGGGCGACGTTGAAGCTTGAACACAGGCAGGACTTGGACGGGTGCAGGGTGCTTATCGACCAGATCGTCATGATCGACCCAACCCTGAAGGAGCACAAACTAGTCAAGGCGCTGAGAGGGGAGGATGAAGAGACGGAGGAAAAGACGCCTTTTCTGAAAGACGTGAAAGGATTTAGGGACGTGTAGCTACTTTAAGGTAGTCCTTCCACGAATCACGGTTTCAATGGTGTCTATTCAGCGTAACAATCGCATGCATTTGGTGTGTCTCTGTTCGAACGTACGTTAGGCGTACGTATCATCATCACGACGCCAACCAAATGCCTAAATCCGGAACCCGGAACACGCCAACCAACGTCACCGCCCGACACCGTCGTCGTCGTCCATGGCGAACATCTCGGGGTCCGCGTCGTTTTCGTTTGGCGGCGCGTTCGAATTCGCGGCGTCGCCGGTCGCGCCCGCCACCCCTTCCCCCCCGTTCGCCTTGGCAAGCCGTTCCCCGATCGTCTTCGCAAGCGGCGCTTCTTCCCACCGCAACAGCGCCCAGTCGATTGTTTTGAAAAACGCGTGCGCCTTGACCTCCTCCGCGCCGCCCCGCGTGCCGAGCCGTAGGGACGGGTCACGTTGTAACAACCTGCGCAACAAGTCTTTCAACTCGGCACTCGTGACCGGAACCGCGGGGAACTCCAACGCCTGGTGGATGATGTTGTGGAACGTCTGCTCCCGCCGGCTCGCCCGGAAAGGCGTCACCCCGAACACCATCTCGTGGATGAAAATACCAAACTCCCACCAATCAATGCTCGAGGTGTGCCCCGTGCTGTTCAGCACTTCGGGGGCGAGGTACTCCTCCGTGCCCACGAAGCTGAGAGATAAAAAAAGAAAGTGTCAGTCTCGTATAGGCAATCAGGGAGGCGGAATGTGGTGGGTGGGAAATACTTACCTGTTGGTAAACGCAAACGGCTCGGCAACGATTCGGGGGTAACCGGTGTTTTGACCGCCGCCGCCGCCGCTCCTGGGAACGCGAATGCCGGTGGACATGGAAAAGCCGCGGCCAACCAAACTCGGGCTCGCGCACCGGCCGCCTTTGCCGAAGGAACCCGGAGGCTGGTCCACCGATACGCGGCCGCCGTTGAACCCGTCGCGGTTTTTTTCTTGCGAAGGCGCCACGAGTGTGTCTTTGGGTGGGTTGGGGGTGGTCGTCGCGCTGATGTCGTGAAACTCACCGGTGGGAACCGAACCCGTGTCCCTGGAACCGGCGTTCTCTGCGCGATCCGACCCCGAACCGGTTCGCGGCGCACCCACGTCCCGCCCGCGCTCGTCAAGCATCACGACGTGCGCCCTGGACGACGCGCAGTAGGAGAGGTCGAAGTCCGTGACGACGACGTGCCCGTCTTTTCTTAAGAGCACGTTTTCCGGTTTTAAGTCCCGGTAAATGAACCCCATGAGGTGCAGGTACTGTAGCGCGCACAGCACTTCGGCGGCGTAAAACTTGCCAACCTTTTCCGCGAACCGCTTGCCAGGCGCTCCCTGCAACGTCTCGTAAAGCTCGCCGCCTTCGCAGAACTGCATCACGAAGTACAGGTGCGTTTCGGTTTGAAACGCGGCGTACAGGGTGGCGCAAAACGGGTGGTCCAGGGATTCAAGAATCGTCCCTTCCGTTTTCACCCGGTGCAGTTTGTTCCGGTCGCGCATCTCTTGTTTGGACAACACCTTCATCGCGAACAAAGGTTTTGGATCGGTCGCGGCGGTACCGGCGGCGGTACCCGTGGTGCTGGATGACGTACTGGACGCCGCCGTGCCGTCAGCCGCAGTACTGGTACCCGAAGTACCACTCCCTCCCCGCAGCGCCACCAAGTGCACCGACCCGACGTCGCCGTGGCCTAGACGCTTCACGGGGGTGAAGTCATCCGGGGTGAGGCGTTCCGGTCGTCCGTTTCGCGCGTGCGTCTCCACCGCGTTTCTCAGCGCGCGCCAGTTCGGATCGGAGGCTTGGTGCGGTTTCGGCTTGGCCACGACGCCCACCATTTTTTTCCAAGGCAGATCCTCGTCCGCGAGATCCGCGATCGCGCCGCTCACCTGCGCCGCTGTTTTCTTGCTGTACTGCTTCATGCCCGCGTCGAAACTCGAATCCGGGCGAAGCGGGTCGCTGTCGTCGAACCGCCCGTCCACGGAATCCACGGACTGTTTGCTCGTACGCGTTTCATCGTCACCACCGCTGCCCGCGGAGGTTTTGTCGCCTTTTTTGTAAACCTGATTGTAAAGAAATAAATGTCAGTCCCGTATGGGCAATCGCAGAGGCGGAACGTGTTGGGTGGGAAATACGTACCGTGACGTCCACCTGGATCCCAGCTAGGAACCGGATCTTGCCAAGCTCGTCCCGCACGGGGGCTAACGTGAACATGTTCCAAAACGGCTTCCCCTGTTTCGTGTAGTTCAATAGTCGGACGGTACACTCGCGGCCCTCGTCGACGGCGCTGCGGATCTCCTGGACGGCTCGTTTGTCCGTTCTTTCGCCCTGTAGGAACCGACAGTTCCTTCCCAGAATTTCTTCCCTTGTGTACCCGGTGAAATCGAGGAAGCTGTCACTCGCGAACACAATCGGGGTGTCCGGTAAACTGGGATCGGCGATGACGAAGGATTGCTGGATCCGCTCCAACGTGGTGGCCATGTCCAAGCCGCCCCTCGTGAACCGTTCGCTTGGTAACTCGCCGCCAGTCGTTAACTCGCCTTCGTCGGTCAATCCCCCAATTGCGTTTCCCCGCTCGAACGTTGTCACCGCGGCTTCCACGTCATCCACTTTGTGCGTGTTGCTCTGTTTCAAGCGCGCGTCGTACTTCACAAGCAGCGGGAGGCCTTTTTTGTCGCTCCGCGTCGTGGAGTACTGGTGTTGCGAAGATTTGCCCTCCACGGTACCCCACTCGCTTCCGTCCCCATCCATGGTACCCCACTCGCTTCCGTTCTCTCCGCCCACGTACGCGCCACCCTCCGTGCGTGTGGTGACATCAACCTGTACTCCGATGAACTTCGCCACCGTACCGTCCGCGAGCATCACGGGCGCCACTGTGAGCAGGTTCCAAAATTTCGTCCCATCTTTGCGGTAGTTCAGCAACCGCACCGTAATCCTCTCACGGTTCCGCACCGCCTCCCCGATGCGTCTCACGTCCTCCATGTTCGTCTCAGGCCCTTGCAGGAACCGGCAGTTGTTGTTCAGAATCTCGTGGCTTTCGTAGCCGGTCATTTTCAGGAAGCCGTCGCTGGCGTACACGATGGGGCAGTCGGGGAGCGTCGGGTCGCACACGGTGAACGTGTGCCGAAGAGAGGCGAGCGCCATGGTCAGGCCCTTGGACGCCTCGGGGGCGGCCCCAGCGCCAACGCCGGCTCCGGCGGACATGGCGGCGGACGAAATCAAACGCGATTAGCCAAACGCGGGGCTGACCTCGGGAGTGCCAGAACAGAAACGCGCGTCGAACGACCGCCTTCCTTGGCTGCCGCGCCCTCGGTGCCCTGCTGACTGGTGAGATTGGATTGGATGCCAGCTCGGTGACAGGACGACGCTATCCACCGATTTGGCGCGTTTGTCGACGATCGATTCCCTGGCTAATACAGACATTTCGACGGGCGATGAATCAGGGTTTTTCACAATCATTTCTTATATGGGCAAACAGTCATGGGATTTGGGAAATGCAACCTGTCGAGGTGTTACTCTTTCCCTCTCGATCCTAAGCGCGTTCCACCCCCGCCCCTCGCGCACTCAAACACGCGCCCGTGCACCGCACCGCTCGTTTTGACACCATGGTGTTTTCACGCACGGAGCACACGCCGCTGTTGACCGGAGGTGCGTGATTTCGCCGTCGCGTGTCCGTGCCACGCACGAGGGTGTTTGGCAGGCCTGACGTGCACGTCGGGGCTAGGGGCTAGCGCTTCGCTTGCCTCGCCACCCTCCCCAGCCCACGTTTCCTGACCTCGCCATCCCCGTATCGTGTACCGACCACACCCACAGATGAGCACCACGCCGCTCGGTTCCCCGTGATGCGTGTCGTCACTGGCGTGGCGGTCGTCGCCCTCGGCCTCGTCGCCGTCGTGGTCTCCGGCAACCTCGGTGCGATTTCCGGTTCCCTCGCCACGCTTGGGCAAGGGCAGGCGGCGGAAGGCACGGAAGGGGCGTACGAAAGCGCCGAGGCCGTGCGGCGCAATGCCGCGGCGGAAGCCGCGTTCGCGAAGCAAATCTCTGTGAACGCCAAGACCGCGGCGGAGACGGCGGATTCCGTGTACGCCGCCGCGCAGGCTGAGGCGGAGAAACTCAATCGACTCGCGTCGCAAGCCACGCGGTCGTACGAGCTCGCGTCGGTTGAGGACCGGGACGCCGGGGATGCGGCGACGATGGGCACTCAGGAAACCGAAGACGACGCCCTCGGGGAGGACGCCACTCTAGTCGCGGTAACCGCGACGTACACCGCGGCGAGAGAGGAGTACCAAGCAAGCACCGATGCGCTTGTTGTGCTTTCTTTGGCCAGGTCCGAGGCGAGCGCGAGCGCGGAAGCCGCCAACGTGGCGCGCGCCGCCACGTCCGAAACCGCGGACGCCGCGAAGTCGCAGGCGGACGCCGCACACATCACCGCCGCGAAGGCGAACTTGGACGCGCAGCTCGCGAAGGAGGTTGGCGAGGAGAAACCGGGGGCGGCTATCGCGAGGGCGGAGGGCGTGGCGCGCGCGAGCGCGGGTGCGAAGGCGGCTGAAATCGCCGCCGGCAAGGCGGGGCGCAGTTTCAGCGACTCCGTGGCGAACTTTGAGGGCGCTAAGCTTTTGCTAAAGACGGCCACTGAGAGTTTTGATATCGAACAAGCGCGGAACGCTGAGTTGGCCCGTGTCTCCACGGAAACAGAGGCGCGAATGATTGACCAGAGCGACCGCGCGGCAAAGGCGAAAACCGCCGCCGCCGATCGCGTCGCCACGAGCGTTGGTTTGTACCTGGACGCCTCGGTTATGAAAGCGGAGATGAAGGACAAGGCGGACAAAGCGCTCGAGGCCGCCGCGACCGCGACTGCGGTTGCGAAAACCAGGGCGGAGGAATCCAAAGCCGCGACGTCGATGGCGCGCGCGCGGAGCGACGCGTACGACGTGAGCGCCGCGGAGCTCGTTTTGGCGGAGCGAACGGTGGAGGTGGAGACGATGAAGATGCGCGCGGTGCGGAACGCGAAGAGCGCGGCGGCGGCGGCGAAGGCGGAGACGCAGGGGGTGGAGACGGAAACGAGGTGAGAAGGGAAACGGGTGATGAGCGTGATAAATAACTACAAGATGTGTGTTTACAATTTCGGCTTTGGAATTTCTTTCGGCGAGACTGCCGGATCCTCGCCGCGAGGTTTTGGGCACCCTTTTGGTTTTTGTCTCGGCACTTCAGGCTTGGTCGTGACCTGGTCTGGCACGTTGGTTTCAAGTTCGTCGGCACCCGGATGCGCTGGCCAAGGTCTTTCTTTTGGGTTTTTGCGCTTCGTCTTTTTGGAAACGGGCGCCGCGGGGACCGTCGCGGCGGGCGACGCAATTTGTGTCTGGCGTGGTTTTTTGCCCCCGGCCGGTTTCGCGTCGACAGCACTTCCATCGACTCGTTTCGGCTTAGTCTGGGACTGTTCGGACTTTTTGGCCACCGACACGTTCGATTTCGTAACAGCCTTGACGCGTATCTTCGCCGCGTCGTTTTCGTTTTCGTTTCCGTCCCGTGTGCTCTCCGAGTGCAACCGGCGCAGCGTTTCGTTGGCGACGATATCCCTCAACCCGCCGCCAACGTTCGCGCCCGGACTGCGCGATTCAGGGACGAACCACCGCGAAGCGCCGGTTCCGGAACGCGTCAGCGACGACCCGTAACTGCCGAAACTCGGGGTGTTGCTTTTCGAGTTAACCGCAGCGTTCGCCTCCTCCTCGCGGAGAATCGCGGAAAGAGACGGGCCCGGAGAACTTGCAGTCGCGGCGGGCGTGACGGAACTCGGCTTAGCAGCGATCGCCCATGGGCTTTTTTGTGTTTCCAAAGAGCTGACCCTCGCCGCGCCGCGTCCTCCGTAGCTGCCTTTTGAAAACGCGAGCTGCGTCAGGGACACGGCGACGGCGCCGCCTGTGTTGACCGCTCTGATTTCGCGACGAGGCGAGTACGTTATGGACGTGTCCAAAGAGGAAACACTGTTGCTTTTGCTTGCCGACACAATGTCCCTCGCCGCTGTCGCGGAATAGCCCCGCGCGCGATCCCGCGCTGCCGCGGACTCGCGCGCCTGCGCGGCTGCGATTTCGCGAAGCGAGTGGGACTTCGACGACGAAGGCGCTGAGCCGCCGAGGGGCGAGTGGGACGACCCGGCTGAGTCCCACGTTCTGGGAGGCGCGTTTTTCGCCGCATCTCGCTCGGCGGCGTCCTGGGCAATTGCGGCGTCGCCGCCGCCTCGCGAATACGCGTCTTCAAGCGCGCCTGACAGGAACAGGGAAAGACCGCCTCGCGCGACTCGCGACGCCGCGGCGTCGTTCGTGCCTCTGCGCGACCGAGACGAAACGCCGGCCGGTGTTTTTGATCGAGTAACTGGTAACGGCGTTGCGGGCGGGCGAACGACGCCGCGTACTCTGGTGTCAAGCCAACTCGGCTCATTTGTGCTGTGACGCGACAACGGTCGAGGTGAACTCGTTTCGCAGAGTAACACGTCGTCCGGATCGCGCGACGGCGACGGTGATTGGGTTTCGCCGCCGCAGTCGCGGTCGTCATCCAGTACCGTCTCGTTCGCGTTCGGTCGATTTGTCCGGCGGAGCTCCTCCCAAACCTCCGATTCCGAATCCGAATCCCAGATTGATTCATGGGAAGTGCCGTTTCGCGTCACACGAACGCGCGCGTTCGGTTCGTCAACGCCGTTCTCGTCCGTGTGTCCCGCGAAGTCCGCGAACGTAGCGAACGTACGTTCCGCGCCTTCAATGGAATCGTCGCGAACACGTTCCGCGAAGAATTTTTCCAATTCCAAAAGCACTTCAGTTGATACGCCTGGAAATTAAAAAGAAAGTGTCAGTCTCTCGTAATGTGTATGAATAAACAGTCACCCGTAATCGGGCCGAACAGTCGTTGGATTTGGGAAAGGCCCAAGGCCGTACCTTCGAAAACGGAACCCCCTCTTTCGGCGCAAACCGCGTCCATGTTTTCCACCGCGAAGCGCACTACGTGCGAGAACAACGTCTCCGCGCCGACGCTTCGGGCAAACTCGGCTAAGTCGAAAACGCACCTCGAATCCAACTGGTGGTGGGCCAGGGAATGTTGCGCCAAGGCTCTCAGGGAAGGGACTTCGCGGTTTTTTGGAGGATTTCTCGGTTTGGACGAGGAGGGCGGCGCGTCGTCCTCCCCAAACCAACACGCGTCGGGCGTTTCGGGTTCGTCCGTTGAGTCGTGTGACTGGTCGTCCGACTCTTCATCCGATGCGACAGACGTATCGTATGTTGATGACGAGTCCCCGGACGACGCGGCGATTCCGTCCGCCGCGGTTGAGAACAAAACGTCCTCGTCGTCGTGTATCCCATCCCCATCCTCCGCTCGCGAAACGCGCTCCACCGACGGTCGCGTCAACGCGCGCGTCGCCAACACGTGCATCTCCCCGATGTGCACGGCGGTAATGCGTCGCACACCGTTTACTTTTTTGAACTCGAACGTCGGGGGGGGGATGTTTTGTTGTGTCTCCACGCTTCGTGTCGGTACGTCGAACACGTACAAATCGCCGCCGTCCGTCACGAGCGCGCCTCGAGTTTTGCTCACACCGAGCGAGGTCACGGCGCCGCCTGATTGGCTACCGGAAAACCCGAACCCGCGTACGTGAAACGGAGTCACCGGGGTCGTATCACCCGACCACCAGCCTTGCACCTCACCGAGGTTGGTGCGCATTAACGACAAAAAGGTTCCAGCGGCGATGCCGACGATTTTAGTACCGACGGCGCTTCGCTTTGTGTTCTTTCTACTCTCATGTTTCGAGCGATCCTGAGAAGACGGATGAGTGTTCCCGGAAAGTATCGTCGGTACGCGTTTCGGGGCGTGATTACCGTTGCCAAGCGTAAAAACGATTCCCCGGTGGTCTAAAACCACGGTGTGGCGCTTCGCGGCGGACACGGCCGTGACGACTTTCGGTTTCAACGAATCAACGCAAACGGGGGTCCAACCGCCGAGCGCCGATTTATCGTGTGACCGGTGGGCGTTACCCGCGTTTGGCGAGCCGTTTCGTAAGCCTCGCGTACCCGGCGATCCGAAAACGTTATCGCGAGCGTTTTGGTCGTACGAACCGCTCAAAAAAGAGTTGTGTCCGCTGGGCAACGACGATGACGAAAAAACAGTCTCCGGCGCGCCGCGTTCGATCGGCGCCCGTAGGTCGCGTACGCCGAGTTGCCCGTATGTGTTCGAACCGAACCCGAACACCTCGCCGTCGTTTGTCAAAACAACGGAGTGTTTGTTCCCGCAACTCACGTCGCTGACGCGCACCGAACGAAGCGCGCCCAGCACTTGGCGCGGCGTTTGCTGATAAACGTCGTCGTCTTTTGAAACCGTGCTTCCGCTTTGTGACTGTTTGCCTGTGCGATTTTCATGTACAAGTTCACGTCCGACTTCGTACCCCAGCCTCCCGTCCGCGCTTCGCCCCCAGGAAAAAACTGTTCCCGATTTCGTGACGCACAGCGTGTGGTGTTTCCCCGCCGCGACGCGCGTGACGTGCACGGAATTGTGTACTCCAAAGTTTACCAGCGCCGGACGCACAACGGCGACGTCGCCGGCGAAGACGTGTTCGTCGTTTATGCCGAGCCGTCCGCCGCGGCCGTGGCCCCAGACAAACAAATCGCCGGCATTCGTGCACGCCACGCTGTGGTACTTTGACGCGTCGAAACGTGCGACGCCGGTGGTGCCAACCCCGGCCAGGTCGTCCACCAGTTTTGGACATAAAACGTCGTCGCGCGACCCGTGGCCGAGCGTGAAATTCACGCCGACGCCCCACGAGTACAAGTCGTTTTTTTGGCGGTCCCGAGGCGCGCGTGACACGCCAACACCCCGGTCGCGGTGACGCCGCAGACGCACGGCGAGGACGTCCAGCGGGCCTCTGCCGGCGAAATCGCGTGGGTGGTCCAGGGACGCGCAGTTTGAAAGAAGCAGCGCCGCGACCCTCCATTTCCCGTGGTACATCGCTCGGTGCATGGGTGACCACCCGCTTTCCTTGTCCCGTGACGCGTCGCAGTGACTCGCCAACGCGCCCGCGTCCAGGAGCGCGCGCACTATCTCGGGGTCGCCTCGAGACGCGGCGGCGTGCAGAGGCGTGACCCCGGCGAAAGCAGGGGCATCGATCTCCAAAACGCGACACGCGCACGCGCGAACATCTTCCACGGTACCCACGCGCGCGGCATCCAACAGCGCGGTTTCCGCGGCGCGCGCGGCAGCCGCGCCAGCCGCGGGCATGGCGTCCGCGCGCCCCAGACTGAAAGTAACGAAAGGCCGGAGTGACGAGGTGCTTGGAGAGATGACAATAAATATTTCGAGAAAGAGATGCTGATTCTCAGAAAGGCGTGACGAGGCGAAAAATACATCACTTGTTTCACAAACGTCGTCACCCGTCTCCTACCCTACTCGTCCAGCCCTACTTTCGCGAGTATATCCCCCATCCGGTCCGGGATCTCCACGTGTACCCCGCAAACGTCCCCAACGTCAACGTTCTCCACCCCTGGGTGTTCCACTTTGGTCCACGCCGCGACGCCGACTTTTTTGTGAAAGAAAAGTGTCAGTATTGCATGGGCAAACAGTGTTGAGATTTTGGAAATGCATCACTTACCTTTGAACGCCCACGTTTTCTTCCGAAACAGAAATCGCAACATCCAATCCCCGCCCCTCGTGGACGCGGCGGACAGGGACAGGTCCCCGAAGTCCCCGGCATTCACGACTCTTCCGGCGGTTACTTTCCGAATGGCGTCCCAGGTTTCACGGGACGCGTCAAGGGGCGCGCCCACCATCACCAGGTCCTGTACCAACCCCAAACCCTCGCCCCCCTCCGCCGCCAACAGAAACTCGCAACACCGCAACACCACGTCGCACCCCAGGGAATACGCCACCAGCGTGGTCGGGCGTTTTCCCGCTTTGCCACTCAACAACGCGTCCGCAAGCGCGCGGCCCGCCAGCAAAGATTTGCCCTCCACCAGCGCCCAAGGCGAGTCGATGAAGCCGCCCGCGTTTAGCAACGTGATGGGCCACGCCACCGCGGCGGCCAACGCGGCTAAACTCGTGTGCGCCACGGCTTGCGTGCCGACGTACTTGGTGATCGCGTCCCGCCCGAACGACGCCATGGCGCCGCCCAAGTCCATCAGCAACGCGTGCTCCCACGCCACCACGAACTGCTCGCCGCGAGGCAAGGGCCAACTGGGTTTTGTGGTTGTGATTGCGTTGGGGTTAGGGGTCACGTTTTTTTTATCAGGCGTATCACCGAAAAGACCAGAACCGGGAGAATAACTCCTCGAAGTACCAAAACTGTCCCGCGATCCTTCCCCGGTACCGATTTCGTCGGCCAAGGTGTCGATTCCAGAAATGTTCGTGTCGCTCCCCACGACTCGGCGTTGGCGTTTCCGCGCCAGCGCGTTGACGTCCGCGTCTTTTGACAGGTTTCTACGCAAACGGAGCTCGCAGGAAACCGTTTTGGTGTCGGAACTATTTTTTTCACCGCACGCGGTTTCGCACGCGCGCTGGAACAAAAGGGCGACGCTCTGCGCGTCCAAATGCCCGCGCCCGACGCGTTTGACTTGATCATCAACAGAAACATGGACAGAAACAACCTCCGTCCCCTTTTTCCCCTTTTCCTCTTCTTTTTCATCGTCATTTATGAACTGCAGCGACACTAAAATCGACCCCTCCGCCACGCCCGCTTTGTCCGCCACGCCCCCCGGCGTTACTCTCTGTACGAAAACCTTCCCTTTCCCGTCCGTTCCCAGAACGACCCCTATTGACGGTACCTCAGTTTTCTCACCCTCGGGCCCTTTCAAGATCCCAACCAAACCCACGGTGGAGGAAATCGACCGCCAAAGCCGAGACTTTGGTTCGTCCGAGGTTTCGTCCGAGGCGTCAGTACCACACACCTGCTTCTTTGTATCTGTATCCGTATGTGCCATAGTCTCGGACGATTTCCCCGAACCAACCGTCCTCTCTAGATCAACGACCGCGGAGTAAATCCCATCGGTCGCGCCGAACGAGCGGAACAAATCCGTGGGGTCGCGCAGGAACCCTGGTACGAACAGAAACACGCGCAAGCCGACTCGCGTTTTTTTCAGCGGCAGGAACGCGAATTGGGATAGGCCTTCTAAGCGTCGCGCGGTGCGCCATCCCGTCAAACCGGCGCCAACCCCGCCCAGGATATACGAAATACCAGTCGCGCCGCCGAAGAAACTCGTAAGCGATCCCGCGCTCACCGCGAGCGCGCCGGTCACGCCGCCCGCCGCGCCGAGACTGAGAGATAAAAAAGAAAGTGTCAGTTTTGTATGGGCAATCAGTCGGCGGAATGTGGTAAATGGGAAATACTTACCTCGCTAGGCTCGCCAGCACCGCGGGCGCGGCGACGCCGCCCGTGACGAACATCAGCCCCCCCCCCGCGATCGCGGCGGCGCCCACCACCGCGGCTCTGCCGTAGCTCATCTCACGCAACTGCTCCCGCATCGCGGTGAAGGAAAACTTTTGTTTCTGTTCCGTCGGCGCGCGGAGCAGGCGAGCGGGGGCGTTTTTTTCAACCGCGCTCGCATCGCTTTCCTTCGCGCGTTTCCCCGACGGCGGCGACGACTCCGTTTCCACATCCATCGCCTGCCGTAGCTTCCACGCGATCAAATCCTCCAGCTCCGCGATGGTTTCCCACGGCACGTGCGCGGCTTTGGCGAGTCGCCGCAGCGCAGCCGCACACCGCGCGTCGTGGCGCCCGGCGGCGGCGGCGGCGACGACGAGCGCCGCCACGAGCACGCTCCACCGAGACGGTTGGTGTGTGTCGTCGTTCTCTTCGTCAGGGTTTGGGTTCAGGGTTTGCGTTTCGGTGACCGCCTGTTGTGTCGTCTTGATAAAATCATCTCGGGCACGTCGGATTCCTGTTTCCAAATCGCTCACCGACCTTGGCGGGTCGTTTCCGCGCAGCAGCGGTTCCACCGCTTTCAGCGCTGTTTCGTCTAAACCGAGCAAATCTAACGCAATCACCCTTAGCACTTCTGACGCCGCGGGTAAGTCCCCGTCCAGCCCCAAGCACACGCACGCCGCGGCCCCCGCGATGGCTTCCTTTTCGGGTAATGTCAACGACCCAAGCGCGTTTTGTGCCACCACCGCGACGAACAAAGCACGTGCGGCATGTGATACGGGAAGGGCACTCGACGCGTTTTCGTGCGAAGACGATGACGACGCGCTGGAGGCGTCGGAGTCGTACCCATCGCCAGCCTCTACGTGTCTGGACGACGAGGAGACGAACATCACAGGATGGCGAAAGAGGTCGCAAAGATACACACGAAGATTTGTAAATGGCTGGCGCCACGGATGCGTCAACCGCGGCGCGGGCAGATCTGACGACGTGCGTGGCGTGGCGTAAAAGTAAAAAGTGAATGACGAAAGAATCTTGGAACCTGACTGTTTCGGTAAAATTCGATCAAAACGCTTACGCGTATCTAAGTAACTAAATTCCCATCCCCTAGGCTCCTCTCTATTACCTACCGGTCCTGTCGTTCCGCCCCCCCCGCGTCTCGTCGCGCCACGTCCAGTAGCATCCGCGTCTCGGCGTATTTTTGCGAAAGAACGCCGCCGCCACCGTGCGCGCCGCGCCGATTTTCCAAAACGTTTTTTTCTAAAAATCGCTTCGCGAAATCGCCGTCAACCGCGTACGCCACCACTTTTTCCACTTCAAACGATCCATCTTGGTTGATTGTTCCGTCATCAGACGACAATAAAGCACCTGTTTTCTCGGCAGACGACGCATGGGCATCTCTAATCAACCGCACTCCCCCGAACGTCGCCGCGGTGTGCCGTGCGTGTCCACGTTCGAAGTCAGAACTCAAGAATAAACTGAAGTGCCCGATTTGCCCTCCAAACCCGACGCCGTTCGGGAACCGCTCCGACGTGAACCCTTGGGCGCAGTAGCAAAAATGAGAGTTGACCCCGGTAGGTCTGTGGACTCCAAAGTCAAAAGAAGAAGCATCATCGGCACTACTTTCTTCGGCGCCGAAGAGTTTTCCCAGCGAAAACACGAACGATTTCTCGTCGCCGAAAAAATCAGAGCCCGATTTTAGCGACAGGCTCGTCAAGCCACCGAGCACGTACCCGATTTTAGTCTGAATTAACACCAAAGTAGGCCCCACGTTTTTCGTGTTGTCAAGGAAACTCACGAAAGACGCGCCGTGTTTCGTGCTGTCAAAAACCCTTCGCCACTTCACGCGCCATTCCGAAGGACAGGAAAGGCCGAGGAACCACGCGGCGGTTGGCGCGAGGAGGGGTGATTCGGTCATCAAACTTGTCTCGCCGTCCGCACCGACCAGTTTTGGGAGCAATTTACCGCGTCGCGACGGTAGCGACGCGTCGTACATGGAACGACTCACCGTGTCTCTGAACTGATTGCGGTGATTTTTTTTGCTTGACGATACAGTCGATGTGCTATTTCCCGAGCCACCCGAAGCGAAGTACGTCTTCGCGCCGTCCAAAGCCAGGTAAGCGAGAAATTTATTCGTCGCGTCGTCGTCCAAAAGCGCGGTGTCGCGCGTCGCCGAAAAAGCGAGCTCTTCAATTAGTCTCTCGAAGAACTTTGTTTTGTCGGTTACCTCTAGACTGGTTACCTGACTAGCGCACGTATCGAGTACGGCCTGTATAAGCACTAAGGCGTCGTCTTTGTTTCCATACGCCGCGCGCTTGCACGAAGCGATTGCTGCGAGTAATTTACCGAGTACACCAACTGGTGGATTTTTACTGGAATCGTTCCCGGTAACAAACCCGTCACCTCTTGTACTTATCGTATCCCCAAGTCGATGGAGCACCGCGTGTACCATCGGCGGCGTCGCGAACGCGTCCCTCAGTGCGTCCGTGATGTTTGAGCAGTCGTGGTGCGTTTGCAGGCCGAGTGTACGTTCATGTTCCAGCACGTACAACGCGCATTCGGTAGAGTTTGACGGACACGACGAAGACGTCTCGGGTTGCCCCTTCGCGTTCGCCGCGCGACGGCACAAAGTGACGACCTCGTCGACCTCGACAGGCTCGAGCGACGCACACGCTTCAACCAGCCACACCGAAGGCCGAACGCGGCTCTCCGCCGCGCCCATCCCAATGGGGAGTGCCTACTTGTTCCTTCCCGCGAAACCGAAAGGAGTTCGGAAAGAAAATCATCAGATTGCGACTTGTTCTTTCACCAGCCACGATTCGACGCAGGCGCACTCCGACGGGCACGCCAGCCTCCGGGCGCGCCTTCCGCGCGAGCGAGTTTGGGTGCTACGCACGCGCGCGCGGTGAACGCGACATTTCCGGCGAACATGGCGTCCATGCCTTACCCCGAAAAGTGCGTGCCTATGGAGCGGATCGTTATTCTTTTTCACCGGTGATGAGCCCGCGGCATATGTCAATCTCGTCGATTCTGCCACTTCCCCCCAAGACTGCCTAGACTGCTTAGACTGACTGCTAGACTGCTTGACTGCTAGACTGCTAGACTGCTGGACTGCTAGACTGCTAGACTAGACTGTGTCGCCCTTCATCTTGCCGCGCTCGTGTCACGCGCCGCGATTCCAGCACTGACATTCTCCCCACACCTGTATCCTCCAGGTTCTACGCCGCCGTAAAGGCGTCCACGCTTCCTGAACTGGAGATGGTTTTGAGCGACGAAACAAGGCTCATTCTGTACGCGCTCGGAGCACAAGCGGAGTTCGGCCAATCCGCACAACGCAGTAAATGGGGCATGTCCAGTACCGAAAGAGCAAAGTACGAAACCTGGTCGAATTTAGGAACGATGGAAACGTTCGAAGCCATGCGGTTGTTTGTAAAGATGCTGGATGACGAGACACCGGGGTGGTTGGCTAAACTTGGCAACTTGGACGGGGACGGGGATGACCATCTGCTTTCGGGCGATGCGTCGAGTCACTTGAAAACAAAATCGAAACCGAATCAAACGCCGGTGCGGCTTTTTCGCAACGGGAGCGACGACAAAGGGAAAGGTTACGGAAACGGACACGAAAACGACCGTTCCCAGACCCTGGAAACCCTCCCAACGGCGTTACTGGAAATAGCACAACAGGGCGGTACCAATCGCTGGTGTCCAGTCGAGATACCGACGAGCGTTTCAAACGAAAAACACGGCAAAACAAAAACTCCCCTGTCCCGGTACCAGCACGCGTGTTGCGTTTCAAACGGCGCCATGTTCGTGGTGGGGGGTTTGCACAACGGAAGGGGTTTGGATGACATGTTCGTGTTGAATCTGAACACGGGGGTTTGGCGGCAAATCCAGACTGTCAACCTGTTACCGAGCGCTGGCGCGCGGTTAGTACGCGTCGGGGACGCGATGTATTTAGTAGGAGGCGCCGTGTCTCACGACGAAACGGCGACGGATAAAAAGGAACACGAAAACAGCGACGACGAAGAGGAAGATTCCATTCAGGTCAGCCGGGTCAGCTTCGTGGGTGACGTCGCGACGTTCACCGTGGTACCGATTAAAACCACGCACGACGACCCTTTGAAGTCACGGTTCACCGGAAGCGTCTCCACCCCAAAAAACAGGCGCGGGCACTCCGTTTCGGTTTTCGGCGCGAATAAACTGGTTCTTTTCGGCGGCGAGGAGTTCGGGCGGAAAGGGCGGTACCTGAACGACGCTTGGGAGTTTTGTTTGAAAACGTTTAAATGGTGCGCGGTGTACAGCGGCGATGCGCACCAGGGCGGTTTTTGGGGAACCCTGTTCGGGTCGCTTGTTGAAAAGAAGGACCCAAACGTGCCGGCGCCGCGGGCGGAACACGTCGCGTGTGCGTTTTCGGGGGAGTGGGACGACTTTGACGACTACGAGTCCACGGGTAAATCGAGTAACGCAAAAAAGCCCACTCCATCTCTGTTAGTGCTGGGCGGCACCGGGGCGTCGCACAGGTGTTTCGACGACGCCTTCGCGCTTGACGTTGAAACTGGGCGGTGGGTCACGTTACGATTAGGCGGCACCTCACCCGGCCCGAGGGCCGGCCATTGCGGTACCATGGTGGATGATGAACACCTACTCCTGGTGGGCGGCGGGAACAACGAAAGGGTGGCGCCGTCCTGCGCGGCGCTGAACCTGCGGGACATGAAATGGGTCGGCGATAGTGACACCAACTTCGCGGCGCCAAAAAACGCGGGCGAGGGGATGAGTCTCGTGGCGGTGCGCACGAGAAAAGCTTCGGGTAACACTTCAAAGGGATCTTCGGCCACAAAGAGTGCTTCCAATGACTCGTTCGATACCTCGCCAATCACCGCGGTTGTGGCGTTCGGCGGGTACGACGGGTCGTGCAGGGACGAGACGCGCGTGTGTTTTTTCGGAAGCGATGGGCTTTTGGAAAAAGGGATAGGGTATGGTGAGTCTAGGGAAGGTTCCAGTAGGAAGGACAAAACAAACAGGGATACCGAGACGGAAACAAAAGCAACAACCGCGAATAGCGAAGATTCGACTTGCTACGGCGACGAAGAAACCGCTGTCGAACCCGACCTTGGGGCGAAACGGTCGTACATTTTTGGCGCGGAACCGTTTGGCGCGGAACCGCCGGCACCTCCTCTCCACACTACCGCGTCGGCCTCGGTCTCCACGGGTAACGACGTTAAGCACAACGAAAACGCCTTGGCGGCGGACAACCTGCGTTTGCGCGCATCAAACGCGACCCTGCGTTCACAGTTGGCTGGGAGTTTGGAACGCGAAAAACAAACCAGCGACGCGCTGGCGACGCTTCGGGAGAAAGTAGCGGTTTGGCGGCGAAAGAATCCGGGTTTTTCGGTGGAAGATGCCGAACAACACGACTCGGACAGTGACCTGGAAACCCCGAGAAAAGGTTTGTTCGCGTGGTTGTAGTTTGTGGTGCGAAGGTAAACCGAGGTGAACGTACGTTGTAGCAGAGGTTCTCTGGCCGCTATACCTCTGGTCGTACTCGGTAGTCGTTCTTGTCATAAACGCGGTGATTCTTTTTTGGACGCCGGTCGTTCCCATCCTAAACGCACTCCGCTCGTTTTTTTGGACTACACTGCTTGGACTTCTTCCGTCTGCGTTTAGACTGCTGTTCATTCCTGTCCATCGACCTTTGGACACGTAGCCATTCCTAATACCCCGTCACCACCGCCGCATGATTTCCTCAATCTCCTTGACCGTTTTCGGACACGTGGTGAGGTTCTCGTACCCGCTCGCGGTCACCGCGACGTTGTCTTCGATGCGCACGCCCCCCACGTGCATGAACGTATCAATCGCGTCTTTGTTGAGAAACTGGCGCATGCGCGGATCGGCGTACGCCGGTTCTAGTAACCCGGGCACGAAGTAAATGCCGGGCTCGCACGTCACGACGTGCCCCGCGACCAGGGTTTCGGGAACCGGCCCTTCCGGCGAGACGTCGTGTACCTGGATTGTTACAAGAAAAGGGTCAGTTTTTCGTAACGTGAATGAGTAATTACTCTGGACATTCGGCAAACAGTGTGTCATGATTTGGGAAACGCGCAATACGTACCTGTAACCCTAACAAGTGCCCCAAGGCGTGCGGCATGAACAATGAAACGATTCCCACGTTCGTCGCGTCCTCCGCGTTGCCGTTAACCAACCCGAGGTCGATCAAAAGCTGCGCCGTGCGTTTCTTCGCCAGCTCCTGCACCAGCCGGTACTGCGTGTTCGGGGTCATTTCCTTTATGCTGCTGTTCTGCACATCCAGCACGGCTTCGTATATCGCGGCTCGTCTCGCTTCAAATTTCCCCCCACTGGGGAACGTCCGCGTGATATCCGCGGTGTACCCCTTGAACTCGGCGCCGGCGTCGACGAGGACTAAGTCGTCCGCAAAACACCGCGCGTCGTTTTTTTCGTAGTGCAGCGTCGCGGCGTTCCGCCCAGAACCCGCTATGGTGGGGTACCCCAGATGCCGCAAACCGTGCCGCGCGGTTTCCGCGGCGAATATCGCTTCTATTTCGTACTCGAACACGTCCCCTGCGTTCGCAGCGCAGTGCATCCACGCCGCAACGTGCGCGTCGCCGCTTATTTGGTTGGCGAGGCGCAAACAATCAACCTCGTCCGCGCTTTTGATCGCTCGGTGTTTCGCCAGCGTCTTCGTCAACAAAGTGGTCTCCGGATTCAGCCCGGCGAACAGCCCGTCCCTATCCTTCGGTAACCGCGCGGGGTACGCTTCTTCACCTTCCTTCTGGTGCATGGGCACGAAAACTGTCTGGTCTTCAAGCGCCTCCACCGCGTGCAGGGCTTTGTCCCACTCGTCGTCGTAGTCTGTTTTTGGAAAAGAAAAGGGTCAGTAGACTATTGAGTCTCGAGTACGGGTGTACCGTAGTGTTGCGTGTAGTGCGTTCGTCCAGGGGCGGTAAACACCGCGTTTGTATTGTGCGCAATCGGCGAAACAGTCAGGCCGTGGGATTACTGAAAGGGCGGGTAGTGCGTGGTACCCGCTAACCGCACTCCGTACGCCGCATCAAACCGTGTTTGGATTTGGGAAATACAACACGCACACGCGATGTCCGCTCCGTATGTTTTCCGTAGCTCGTCGCAAGTCGGTTGTGCGCCGCACCACACGTCCATGTCCTTCGGTTGCCGTGGGGCGATCAGGACATACGGGGCATCCGCCCCACACCCGAACAAGGCGTGGTACCCCGGCTCCGTGATCCCGGTGAGATACAGGAAGTTGGGTTCCTGCCGGAACCGGGCGTTGCCCTCAATCCCGTTCCGCGTTTGCGCCACGCCCCCGGGGACGTACACCAGGTTGCCGGTAGGGAGGGAGCGCAACACCGCCTCGCGGAACGCCTTGTGGTCGGGCGTCGGGTCGGGGCGGGAGGCCAGGCGCGCGCCGGAAGGGGTGACCAGCGTTGTGGGCGCCGACGCCGAGGCGCGAACCACGCGCGATGGTATTCGGGATGACGCGTGTCGCGACGTTCTCGTCGGAGGCGTCGCGGAAACACTCGTCGCACTCCTCGTCATCATCGCCAACGCCGCGCGCATGGTGGCGATGTGGAAAGGTGAGAGGAAGGTCACGCGGCCGAGGCGCGCGCGCTTCTAAGGTAGTATAAGAGCGGCGGCGACGTCACCGGATTAGTTGCGCACGCAGGTCGTCGACTGAGGATTACGGGAAACCGATTTTTTTTTTATTTGTTTTCGAAAAAAAGAAACGCACGTTAACAGTACTACTAAGCACTAAGCACCGAGCACTAATAAACATGCATGTCGACACTACTACTCACCGTTCGTACCACGCACGCTCTCCCGCCCCCCCCACCCCACTCCCGACACCACCTCTTCCCGCCACCACTCTAGCATCGCAGACGTGTCGCCGATTATGTTTTCGCAAAACCCATCCATCCCCAAGTGGTTCGTGCGCTTCGCGCTGAACGGGTTTTCGCACTCCGTCGCCGCGCCTCGCGTCAGGTAAAACAAAGTGTCAGTCTTATAAGGCCGCGTGTATGAGTAAACAGTCACCCGTAATCAGGCCGAACAGGGAGGCGGGATTTGGGTTGGTATTTACGAACCTTCGATTCCCAACAGCGCGAACGCGATCGCGCCGGTCGCGGGAACCACGCCCCACCCCCAGGTAGACACGTACACGAAAGGCATGGACAACACGTACACCAACAAGAACTGTGATTGTACAAGAAAAGTGTCAGTCTTTCGTAATATGAGTGAGTAATTACTCTGGACAATCGGCAAACAGTGGTGGGATTTGGGAAAGGCCAATACGTACCGTCCTCAGATGCGCGACGTACACTATTGGTAGCCTTGTGGCTTTGATGCGTTCCATCGCGCCTGCTTGGTCAACCACCACATCGAGATGGTTGCGCATGGAGTGCATTAAAATCGCGGCGTGCTGCGGGTGAATATTTTTTCTGAAAGGTCGTCTCGAGTCGACATTGGTAACAAACGCGGACGCGTCCCTCTCGTCTGCTTCGTTTCCTTCGCCGCCGTTTTCCAGAAGAAGCGCCTTGGCGATGGCGCTCCGCACTTTGTTCGCGCAGAACATGTGATACCGGCTGGTCATCCTGCTGGTCATATCCTCCACCTCGTGTGTTGTTAAGATCCCCGTGAGCTGCTCCGCGGACAAGGACGAACATCGCAAGTGACACTTCGCGCCAACCGCGAGCGCGCAGAACCAGCGGATTATCTCGTCGCATTCCTGGGAGATACACGAAACAAAGTGTCAGTATTTCGGGCCGCGTGTATATCCGGGATTGGAAAGGGTAGGCCCTGTACTCCATACAGTGCAGGAAACAGTTGTCGTTGGATTTCGGAAACGCGCGACACGTACCTTCGGCGCGTGCGGCCCCAGGCTCACGATGACGTCGTCCATTAAAGCGCGCCCGCGCATCGCGATCGTGCCCCAGGCGGTTCTGCAGTCCCAGAACCGGATCGCGGCTCTTGACAAGCGGAACACCAGCATGAACCCCAAGGCGGTGAACACCAAACCGAACATTGTGGAGAACTCGGAAAGGTCGTACCGGTCGTGTCGCAGCGGCTCCACTGTGAAGTAAAGCACGCTCCACCCCAGGGCCACGCCAACGCACAAACACAGAGGCCAAATGAAGTTGGAAACCGCCCGGTCCCTTAGGATGAACGTCGTGCTGGACCAGTCCCGGTAGTCGTACTTCCGGGGCAGGCCCTTGCTGGAAAACGCGAACGCGGCGGACCGGGACGCGACCGCGGCGGGATGGTTCATGGTGTCCCACAGACGGGGGTCGTTTTTATCGTGTTGAACCCCGGGCGTTCGCGCATCCCTCGAAACGGCGTCGACCCCGAAAACGCCGTTCCCAAGGACCGACCCAGGACCGGGCACATCAACCACCACCGCGGCGGGATTGGCAGGCGGCATAGCACCGGCAGTGTGCCGCGCCGAATGACGACACGTGGCCGAAAATAACGACCATGAGGGCAAATTTTACCGTGATGATCGCCGCTGGTTTCCCGACCCCGACGTCACAATCGTGTGTCGGGTACCTCTGTGTATCACATTCCACGAACCCCACATCTGTCGCGATGTCCGACGCTGTGGAAACGACGCTAGAGTGCGAGCCCGATGCTCACGCAGGCGAGATCATCCCGGGCCTTCCCGACCACGTCGTCGTCACTCGTATTCTCAGAGCGGACTATTTCGGGGACGATCCCGCAGACCTCGCACGGCTCCGAGTGGTGAGCCGCGGGATGCGCGATGCCGTGGCGGCGACGGGGCTAAAGTTTGAGGAGCTTGGCGAGGAGCGTGCAGTGGAGCTTGGATGTTTAAGCGCGCTGCAGCGCCTGGCACTGGCAGGTCGCCTGTCGCGTCAAGAACTCCTTTGTGGAGCAGCGGCGAGGAGCGGACAGCTCGAGAAGCTGAAGTTGTTGCGAGCGGGCGGCTGCCCGTGGAACGAGAATACGTGCGCGAACGCAGCTGCGGGCGGGCACCTTGAGGTGCTGCAGTGGGCACACGAGAACGGATGTGAGTGGAACAATTGGACGTGCTCGAACGCGGCGAAGGGCAGGCACCTTGAGGTGCTGCAGTGGGCGCGCGCGAACAGCTGTGAGTGGAACTCAGACACGTGCGCGAACGCGGCGGAGCAAGGACATCTCGAGATAATGCATTGGGCGCGCGCGAACGGCTGTGAGTGGGACGAGTCTACCTGTTTTGGGGCGACGGGGTTCCGGCATCTTGAGGTGCTGCAGTGGGCGCGCGCGAACGGCTGCACGTTGGATGAGCGGAGTTGCATGAGTTTGGCGGAAAGCGGTGGTCACGAAGACGTTGTTAAATGGTTGCGCTTGCGTAAAATGAATGAGTTGAACCTATGCATGGCAGCGGCGAAGAGCAGACAGCTGGTTGAATTGAAGTCGTTGCGCGAGAAGAACATGCCGTGGGACCGAAACACCTGCGCACATGCGGCGTTTGGCGGACACCTCGAGGTTTTGCAGTGGGCGCACGCGAACGGCTGTCCGTGGGATAGGAACACGGGCGCGATGGCGGCGGAAGGCGGGCATCTCGAGGTGCTTCAGTGGGCTCGTGCGAACGGCTGCCCGTGGGACGAGTGGACGTGCCATAACGCGGCGGCGGGCGGGCACCTCGAGGTGCTGCGTTGGGCGCACGCGAACGAGTGCCCGTGTGACGTGGACATGCATGATGAGGGCGAGGGAAATTAATGGTCACGAAGACATTGTTGAATGGTTTCGCGTGTTTAAAGTGAATGAGGCGCTTCGCCAACACGTAGTGAAGCCCGCGTATGTGCCCCAGCCCACGCATGTGCCCCCGCCGGTTGAGCCTCCGCAGGTTTTGCCAGCATCAGGATGGGGTCCGCCTCCCCCGGTTACCTCAAGCTTCGTCCACGGCGGGTGGGATTGATACGTGAGGACGAGACCACCTGGTGGTACGCACGCGAAGCTTTCGCGTTATCATAAGACGAGACGACGCGATTTCCTTTTTTTCAATCATAAAAGTGCGAGGGTTACCCGTGGGTCGCGCGCGCGAGGTATTAATACAAGCGTATCAAGGGTTGGTTTATCAAGCACAGGTACACCCAAATTCCGGTCCAATCCCTCACTTGTACCCGCATTTAGTCATCAACCCCTCACCGCTGGAACCCCCCGTACACCGCGTCGATCGCGTCGGGGTCGATCCGGTACACGTCGCCGTGTTTCGGGTGCTTTGGATTGTTAACAAGAAAAGGGTCAGTCTTTCGTAACGCGGCCTGCGCAATTACTCTGGACAACCGGGGAAAACATCTGGGAGGCTATGATTTGGTAAGTGCGGGACGTACCTTGACCTTGGTCAGCGTAAACGCGACGACGCCGCAGTTGACGATTTTCTTTCGACACGCGACTTGCGTTTGCAAGTGTTCGTCGTCCAGAAACATTCTGAAGAACTCCCTGAACCACAGGGAGTGGCCGCCGGCGATCACGAAATCGGCGTCTTGTGCGCACGCGAACTCGGCGAACTCGCGAAGCGCGGCGTACCCCTTCCGCCCGATTTGTTTGTTCCCGGTGTTGAAGTGCGTGTTCAGCCCCACCACGCTGCCGCTGTCGCCCACGACCATTTTACCCATGGGCGTCGCCCCCACGTTCTCTACTTTGGACTCCAACCCGTGAAGGGGCGGGCTCTCCCTGGCGCCCGCCAACGCTCGCGTATCGACGTTGCGCGCGATCTCTTGCAACGACGACAACACGTAGATTTTCTCCCCGGTCCGCGCTAAGCGGTCCCAGAACGCGATCGCGGTGGTTTGACAGGCGCGCCGAAGGTTCGACGCGACGATGATCGAGGTGCCTTTCACTCCGGACAAAGCCTCCGCGTCCTTCACTCGGCGCGCCGAAACTAGCGGGTCGTTTCGCGAAACCTGGCTTTTGTCGGAACAATCCGCGCTGTCCGCGTCGCCGTCGTACCGCGCCAGGAACCTTCGCAAATCCCTGGCTTGCTCGAATCCGTGTTCGGATAGCGGGGAATCTATGAAGAAGGATAATTTGGTGAACAGCAGTAACAGCTCGGCGAGGACGCCCTCGAACAACCGCACGGGGAACCGAACCCCGAACCCGCGGTTGAAGATCTCGTTCCACGTGGATTCGCCGTGCCTCACGAAAATCACTCGCTTCGTGGACACGACCGTGGAGAGTGGTGTTTCCGCGCCGCCGTCCTGGGCAACGACGGGGTCCACGCGGGTTGGCCAGCCCTGTTTTTCCCGCGAAAGCGCCATGTGCGCGATCGCCTTGGTGAACAACCCGGTCTTGAAAAGCACCGCCCGCGCCAACGGCGATCCCGCTGCAGTCACGAACAAAACCAGGTACGCGCCCATCACCACGAACAGCGTGGCTAACACCACCACGATGTCGATGTCCCTAACCTTCGCCAACAGAAACGCGATAACAGGGGTGTCGCGAAGGAAGGACATCACGGGAGGGTGGCGCGCGGGGGACGAGACGCGCGCACTGATTCTGCAGGGACGATGCGATGCATCCTCCAGTTCGGGCAAAAACGTGCTGGTTGGCTGATATTCGATTCCCGCTGCCGATGCCCGAAATCCGATGAGCTTACGAGGCCAGCAATGAAGACGGCACTCCTTTAGAACTTGTCAGATCGGGACCAGATCGGACCGCGCACGGGACCGGACCTACGGGGTGGCATGGGAAACCTCACTTCGCGGCTTTGTTCCGCTGTCGGCACCAGTGATGACTCCTGGTTCCTCTCCGGAGTTTGTTCCGTTTTGATCGCGGGCGGCCCTATCCCGAAACACGTCGCCGTCGTGATGGACGGAAACCGGCGGTTCGCGCGGAGCCGGAACTTTTCGCAAACCAGGGGCCACGAGTTCGGGGCGGACAAGCTGATTTCGGTGTTGCGTTGGTGCCTCGCTCTGGACGTCACGGTTTTGTCCGTGTACGCGTTCAGCCTTGATAACCTGCGTCGGGACCCTGAGGAGGTTAAACAGTTGTTCGAACTCGCGACGACGCGGTTGAATGAACTCGCCAATTCGCCGATGATTCACGAAAAACAGGTTCGCGTTCGCGTGGTCGGTGATTTACGTAACGTTCCCGAAACTCTGAGGATCGCTTCCGCGAACTGTACCTCCAAAACATGGCACCACCAAGGCCCGGTGTTGAACGTGTGCTTCGCGTACACGGGAAGAGAAGACATCGCACAGGCGGTGGGGGCGGTTGGCGAGGGCGTCGCAGCGGGGAAAATACAAAAAACAAACGTTTCCGAAAAACTGCTGGAAAAGTGTTTCCGGGGCGCCGCGTTCGAGTCGGTGGCGGCGACCGTTTGTACGACTGGTGTAAACGAGTCGGTAGTCACGGGAAAAGGGAAACACCACGGAGGAAAGAAACGGCCGCACAGGCCCATGGGCACTCTGTTCGACGACTTCTCCGTGTGGGACACGGACGAATCGGGGAAGAGTTGCGGGAGCGAAAGCGATTGCGAAAGGGAAAAGACGGAGGGTTTCGATACACGAAACCGCGGCCGAGGCGACGACGCGGCGGGGTCGAGCGGACGACGTTTCATAGGTGGAAAGCACGGAAACGTGCGCGAAATTAAGGGTGGACACATGTCCCTCCTATCAAACCCACCATCCGCGCGTTCGGTTCCTCCCGTTGACCTCCTAATCCGCACCTCCGGGGAAACGCGCCTCAGCGACTTCATTCTGTGGGGCGTATCGCAGCACGCCGTGCTTTGTTTCCTGGAAGGTGCGGCCTTGGGCGTTTCCCAAATCCCGCCGACTGTGTCAAGGACTTAAAAAAAGTATGGTAACATTTACCAGTACTGGCAACTGTTACAAATACATCACAAGTGCACTGTTTGCCCATACAGGCTACTTATACACTCAAGACTGACACTTTCTTTTCTTCATCTCAGTGCTTTGGCCGGACTTTTCGTTTACAGACATGGTGCACGCGGTGTGGGTTTACCAGCGGTCGGCGCGGCACGCGAAAAGAGGAAGGCGGCGGTTCCGGGTGGGCAGGGGGCGGGACGTTGGGTGGTGTGACGCGCGAGACGTTTCACGAGAGGGGTCGTGGAGGACGCGAACGGAAAACGAAAACAACGCAAACGGCGAAAAAATATCGCCGTCCCGAAAAAACAACCGCGACGGCGCGGCTGTTCCGGTGACGCACCACACCTCCGTCGCGACTGTGGATTGGTGCGGCGTGGACCACACCACGAAAGACGCCGCATACGTTTTCGTCATGAACAGAAATCGGGAAATAGTTAACGAGACACTTCAAGACGCGGCGCGTTTGCGCGACTCGGCGAGGTAGCCAGGACGCGTGTTCAACAAAATTCGACATCGAAAAAACAATAAAGCCCTCGACACGTCGAACGATTTTTTCGTGCGCACGACCTTTGGCAACCGTGTGTCCTCTTCGCGTCGAACCCTTCGTTGAGTCTCTGCCGCGCGCGTACATGTCGTGCCGCACGCGTCCTGCTTGTCGCGTCCGTTCTCGCCGTCGCACCATGCGTGGCGTTCCAACCGCGCGTCTCCGGGTGTGTCTTTTCGTCGCACTCGTAGTGGCGTGTGTCGCGGCGCAAAGCGACGACGCCCCGCTTGTCACGCCGATTTTCCCCAGTTTCTCGACGCAAGCCCCGGCTGCTTCGGACGCGCCCGCCCCCCTTGACGATTTCGGCGATTTCGGCGCGTTCGACGTCACGCAGTCCATGATACGCATCCCCGCCACGACCGGGTACGGCCTGTCCGTTTCCGACGTGCCTGACTTGGGAGGCGAAGCCGGGACGGTGTTGTGTTACCACCCGAGGGAGAAAAAAGGACAAGAACAAAAGTTCCCCTTGGTGTATTACCAAGTGCGTGTTGCGCGTTTCCCAAATCCAGGCACACTGTTTCAAGCCCCTCGGTGACGGTTTGCGTGTGCTACTGGTAACATGTATCAGTACTGGTACCTCTTACAAATACATCACAAGTGCACGCTGTCTTACCGAAGCTGGAGACTGTTTGTCCATACATCGCCCAATATAGTACACCCACACTCAAGACTGACCCTTTTCGTCCACAACCTCAGCACCCCACGCACGGGTTCACGTTCGATGGGTGGATCGGGCAGAACGACTTGATGCTCCGCATTTTAGCGAGCAAAGGCTCGGTGGTGTGCTCGCCTATGATGGTGGGCGAAAAGGACGGAACCGGGGTCAACGCCGCGATAATAGGCGGTTTGTTTCCCGGCCAGCAAACCTCAGCGCAAGTCGTGGCGCGAAAAGTGTACCCGCGCCTGGTGGAGTTCGCGCCGCACGCGCTGACCCAGCTTCTACGGATTTCAATGCAGGGAGACCTTGAAGGCGCAAACCCTAACTTTCCTGACGCACTTAGGAACTCGATAAACCCTAACTCCCTGGCCATGATGGGATTCAGCGCCGGCGCCGCCATCGCGGTGTACAGCGCTGATTCATTAAATCAGCAATGGCCGGGCGCCGTCAAGGCAATCGTAGCGCTCGCGCCTACTATTGGGGACTTTACATTCGCCAGGGACTCGTTCGAGCTCGCAGCACCGCGAATAACGATTCCAATGCTGTTACTCACGGGCGCCGAGGACGGGATGGGCGGTTTGGAAGGCCTCGTTGAAATAGGAGACACGGCTAAAAACGCCCCGCGAATAGGCGTCGTCGTGGAAAGCGGCACGCATTGTCACCTCTACGTGCCGATCGGCAGCCAGTGCGATTTGAGCCCGCGGAACGACGTGGGGGGTGTCGGGGCAGTAGGCAGGTTCGTGAGCAGCGCGTTTCTGACCGCGTACTTGGAGTTGCCGAACGTCGGGTTTACCGAGAAGTCGCGTACGTGGTATTTCCCAAATCCAAACACTGTGTACCGCCCCTCTTTCAGTGCGCTACGAGTAACATTTCCTAACAACTGCTCAACTACATACAACACGTTTAGACTGTTTGCCCATACAGCACACCCATGCCCCAGCCATCGCTCAATACAAGTCTGACACTTTTCGTTCACAATCTCAGGCGCCGTGCGCGCGGTGTGGGGCGGGGCGTCTGTTTTGAACAAACTTGGAAAAGGCGTCTGGCGCACGAAAACGCTCGCCGAGCCGCTGTTGACTTTACAGGTACGGCCGTCTGGGCTTTTCCAAATCCAGGCACCGGCCGTTTGATGCCACGTATGGAGTGCGGTTACACAAGTCTTGCCAACACAATACGTGCACCAGAGGACACGATTGTTCGGCCCGATTTCTCCTCCCTGTTTGCCGACTGTCCGCCCGTCATTACGTAATACAAGTCACGGTCCCGACTGACCCTTTCCGTTTTTACAAAAACAGCTCTCTCAACTCGAAACCCTGACCGGCGAAACACCGGTCGCGACCGCGACGTACACGTACGACCCGTCGAGGGATACGTGGCGCGCGAGCCTTACCCTTTTGTTGAGTAGAAGCGGTAACCAGAAGTGCCTCACCGAGGTTCGAGTGGTTGACGAGGAAAACGAAAACGAGGAAAACGAATCGAGTTTGGGTACCTCAGCGGCAAACACCCTGGAGGTTTCCCTGGACGCCAACCAGTTCGACGACCGGTACGCGCAGCCCGTGGGCAACGCGGTTATTGCGTTTCCTTTTCCCGGCTCCAACGAAAACGCAATCCAGCTCAACTTGGAGTGGAGTTCGGATTCGGTGGATACCCGTTTGCGGGGCGCGTTTGACGGGTGGGAGAGTTCGAATTACCCGAGCCTCGGCCGGCGACTTCTCGGCGGTGCGAACGATGAAGAGGAAGAGCAAGACATACTCGCCAACGCCTTTGGCGTGGAGGAAACCGACCCAACGCGCGTGCTCGGTGCGGTTCCCTGGCCGTCAACTGACCCACTCGCGGAGATTATGATCCGAGCGCAGGGGGTTACTGGCGGCGCGAATTACGAGACACAACAAAAAACGAAGCGCGTGCGGTTACGGGGGCTGGATTTGTGCGACGGCGGCAGCGCCTTTTTCTTTACCCTAGCGGTCGCGCCCCCGCGGCTGACGCCCCCCGGTGCAGTCGGTTCTTTTGCGGCGAGGAGGACGGTCGGCGCGCAAGGCGACAAGAAAATAATGGTTTTGGAAGACCCCGATTTTTCACCCGCGAAGCCTCCGATGGCGTCTGTCGACTTTTCAAACGACGAAGCCGAGGACCACGATGTTGACGCACCGCGTGGCGACGATGTTTGGGAGGAACCACGCGTGGACCCACGCAGCGTGAATCGAGCCGCGTTTTCGCTGTCGGGATGAGACACGGTGGGGAAACGTTCGGTTCGGTTTTGTCAGCGGTGCGTCGTGTACGGCCGGTGTCTGTGCCGAGTCTTTCTCGAGTCGGCCGAGTAGTCGCTCTTGGTTTAAAATATACGCAAGTGTCGACCCTTTCGTTCAGCTTAAAACAAGAAAATCAAGTATCGACCCCCACGCTTCCGTCGAACCCGTCCCCGAACCCCCCGAACGCGCCGTCTGTTTTGGGTAACTCGCTCACGAACCGCTCAAACGGAGCGGCGCCTTTCCCCGATGACCGTACCCGGCCGTCCATGCGAAGCCCGACGTATACGCCGGTGTCGTCGCCGATTTTCGCCTCCGCTTTTTGCTCGTCCAGCCACCTCTGCCACTTGTCGAAACTCACCGGTCGTGCCCGAAATCTTCGATCCAAAGGGTCGAGATCGTCCGCGAATTGGAACTCAGACGACCCGCCGTCCACCACGACCGGCACTAACAGCACGCCTCGTTCGATTAATTGTTCCCGAAACTGTTCCGCGTTTTGAACCGCGGCGTCGCAGTAATGCGTGTTCCCCGCCACCACCACGACCCTTGCGAACCCCCTAAGGTCGTAAAGACTCACCACCTTCCCCCCCGCCAGCGTTACTTTCAGGTTACTCAAGCGCTCCTCCCGCGAGATGCGCGACATCTGCCGGTCCCGCCCTTCCACGTCCCGCTTGTACAAGAAACCGAAAAACAACGCACACGCCAGGTTTATGGCCATGTTCTGTAACGACTGGTCAAGAGGAGGGCCGTTCGGCGCGCCCAACACTTTCGTCACCGTCTGGAGACTGGCTATCCCAAAACCCAAACCCGCGTTCGCCCCGAACGCGCCGAAAAAGAACATCCTCGCCACCCGGAAAGGCGCCTGCGCTTCGCTTCGCATTTTCGTGGCGTTGCTGAACTTCTCCTTGGGAAGCGATGACTTCTTTGGGGGTTGGGAGCCGTCGTCGGACGCGTGGACCACCAAACTGGCGCGTCCACGGCCACGGGCGTGCCGGCGGGACACGGAGAACACGGACGCGCGGAGATCGGTGCCTGCACACTGGACCACCTTGACTCGATTACGTACACCTTGACGGCTTCCAACGCGGCCGGACACGCAGGCGACGGCTTTCGCGTTGGCGGAGGGACGTGGCAAACACGACCGCGGCGCCGCCATCGACATCGTCGGAGATGTCAACATGTTGACCAGTCTGTCGCTGTGGTGTTGCGCGACGAGATGTGGGGAAGAGCGTCGTCTGTTCCACGACAGTTCGCAGCCCACGTGGCAACAGGTTTGCACGTCGAATTCTCGATTCGTTTGATCGTTAGCACACCTATCAACGTTGACCGTGGAGGTCGTGTCACGTTTCAAAGGCTTTCGCCGATCACATAACGCGTTCGCGGATAACGGAACTCCGGAAGCCGTTGGGAACCTCCGACGACGAGAAAACGAGTAAAGTTTTTTTATCTTTTCATCCATGCTGACAAGGCAAAAACGCGAAACATCCCCAACGTTCGTGAGGCACACCGCGTCTCGCCTGTCGTGACCGCGCACGCTCTCTTCCTCTTGCACCGAGACCTGTATTTGGTCACGTTCGTGGTGAGGTACTTTTCCGAGGCCACGGTTGCAATCGCGGGCCTTCAAGTATCCAGCGCTTGCCTCGGTCTCTTGGTCTCCGCGTTCGGAAAAAAACATCGGCTTTTCCGTTGACGCGTCCGTCGTCAGTTTCGAGACGTCGTTCGCGCGTTCGGACACACGACACGTGCGCAAAGGGCACGCCTATTCCGGTTTGTATTAGTAACCGGCGATGGCGTCGTGTTCCGTCGGGGCGCTGGTCGCACACGCATCCGCCGCCGGTATCGGCGCGGAGACGCGTGGCCCCACACGCCGCGGGCGCCGTTTCGGAGGTTCCGTTGCGGTCGCGGCGTCGGATGGGGCCGGCCGAACCTCGTCGCGCCCCGGGATGACGCGCGCGGTGCGGTGGGCAAGCGCGCCAATCGCGTCTCGGATCGCTGGTGGGTCAGGTGAGGACACCACCAGACCAATCGGGGACGTTCGCGTTTTCGTCGCAACGGAGGGACCGCCATCACCGGAAACCGAAGACATCACCACCATGCGCGTGCGGTTAAAGGAAAAACAACGGGTGTTGATGGAAAAGCTCTCCATGCGCAAAGAGCTTCAGCTCGAGTTACGGGGCGTAGTCGCGGTGAAGCACCCCGAGCTAATCAACGGAGTCGTACCGCGAAATCCGATGGCGCAGAACCGAGCGCTGCTGTTCGCGCCGCCGCCGCCGCCGCCCGCCCCCCCCGCCCCGACGAACAAACAGCAACGCGGGGGGACGATTCAATACCCGTTCGCGGATGGGCCGCCGCCGGAACCTCTTCGCGTGGATTCGGGTGATGGCGAAGACCAACAACAGGTACCAACACCAGCACCTCCAACAACCCCGCCTCCTCCCCCGAAACGGCAGTTCAACACCACCCCGGGGAGTAACATTATGAACGAGGCGGTGATCGGGACGAACAAGGAGGCGTACGTCAACCAAGCGCCGCCGCCGCCCCCGCGCGCGCCGCCGCCGTCGCCGATGTCGCGATCTCAGGCGATGGGACATGGGAACGTTCCTGCTGTGCCCGCGCAAAACGCCCACCCCAACACCTCCTTCCCTGCCTACCTGGTTGGGAACGCCCCGAAACCCTCATCGGTGCCTCACGAAAACGCCAACCCGACGGCGGCGCGAGGCGGGAGCAAGGTTCCGTACGGCGCGCCAGCCGGGTTCATTCCAGGGCCGCCGACCGGCGGTACGCGCGCGAACCGACCGGCGCCGCCGATGCCGCAAGGATTTCCGCTCCGGAAACCGCCGCAAGCGCCTCCCGTGCCGGGAGGGGGTGGGTTCCACCAGCCGCAGATGCGCGCGGCGCCCGCGTCCGCCGCGCCGCCGCCGCCCACCACGGCTCCCCCGCAGTTCATCCCCGTCCCCTTCGGAGGCAAAGCAACGCAGAACGCCATGCCCGCGCCTCCCCAACCTCCGCCGCCGATGCAAATCACGCCCGCGCCCGCGCGTCCGCCCATGAAGAGCCCGTACGGGACGGCGCCGGCGCCCGCGTTCGTGGACACAAGCACCGTGGAGGGTGCCGAGTACGCGGCGAGGTTGGTGGAGCCCGAGGTGGTGCCGCTGCCTCACGGGTATGTGGACCCGGTGACGGGCGAGCCCGTTGACGGAGTCGGCGGACCCCCCGCGCTGTGCGTGGAGAAACTCAACGTGGTTGTGGTGGCGGCGGAGTGCGCTCCTTTCGCGAAAACTGGCGGTTTGGGCGACGTCGCCAAGGCGTTGCCGAAAGCGCTGCAGCGAAGAGGCCACCGGGTGATGGTGGTGATGCCTCGGTACGAGAACTACGAAGGCGCGATCGATACTGGTGTGCGCGTGAAGTTCAACATAATGGGCGAAAAAACCGAGGTTGGGTATTTCCACATGCACAAAGACGGCATCGACACCGTGTTCATCGACCACCCCGCGTTTCACGCCGTGGCCGGGGACATTTACAAGGGCGACCGCCGGGAGGCGAATTTCCGAAACGCCATGCTGTGCCAAGCCGCCATCGAAGCCGTGTGGCACGTCCCGTGCGACGACCCCAGCACCGGGATTCCAAAACCGTATGGCGATTCGGATTTGGTGTACATGGCCAACGACTGGCACACCGCGCTGTTGCCCGTTTTTCTGCAGGCGTTTTACCAAGACCACGGCAAACTTCCGTACGCGCGCTCCGTGTTTGTGATTCACAACATGGCGTTCCAAGGCCGAGGTGCGGCCTATGGCGTTTCCCAAATCCGCCACACACTGTTTTATCTCTCAGCTGGTCACTGTTTGTCCATACATCGCCCAACACGGGACTAACACTTTCCGTTCCCACTCAAAGGCCCTATTGACGAGTTTCGGAATTTAGGCATCCCGGATTCGTACCGCGACGACTTTTTCCTGGACGATCCGTTCGGCGGGGAGTGCATGAACTGCATGCAGGCTGGTTTGCGTTTAGCCACGAAAGTAATCGCGGTGAGTCAGGGGTACGCGTGGGAAATCACCACGGACATGGGGGGCTGGGGCTTGGCGCCGCTGTTGCGCGAGTTCGGGGAAGGTGCGTGTTGTATTTCCCAAACCCAGGCACACTGTTTGCCATTACAAGACTGACACGTTCTTTATTATCTCAGGCAAACTCACCGGCGTGGTGAACGGAATAGACTTGGACGAGTGGAGTCCCGACGCGGATGACTTTTTGCTCACGGACGGATACGCGCAGTTCGCACCGGACGCGACTGGCTTGCAAGGCAAGCTGGAGTGCAAACGCGCGCTGCAAAAGCAACTCGGGTTACCCGTGCGGGACGACGTGCCCCTGCTGGGGTTCATCGGCAGGCTGGATCACCAAAAAGGCGTTGATTTAATAACGGACGCGGCGGGGTGGTTGCTGGGACAGGATGTGCAGGTACGCGTTGTTTCCCAATCCCGCGGCCTGACTGTTTCGCCGATTGCGCACAAGACAAGTAGAGACTGTTCGGCCCGAGTACACCTCCCTGTTTGCTCATACACATTACGAAGTACACCCATACTCAAGAATCGAGACTGACCTTTTTCCTTCACGACACTCGCAGCTCATCATGCTCGGGTCCGGGCGGGATGACCTGGAAGCGTCCTTGCGAAAGATGGAGAACGAAAACAGAGACAAGGCGCGGTGCTGGGTCGGTTTCAGCGTGGAGATGGCGCACCGAATCACGGCGGGGTGCGACATCTTGCTGATGCCGAGCCGGTTCGAGCCGTGCGGGTTGAACCAGCTTTACGCGATGCGTTACGGAACCGTACCGGTGGTGCACGCGGTGGGGGGCTTGCGGGAAACCGTTGTGCCTTACGACCCGCAAAGCGACACCGGCACGGGGTGGCAGTTTGACGAAGCCGTGACGGACAAGTTCAAAAACGCGTTGGGGTACGCCCTAGGGACGTTCCGGGACCAACCGGAGGAGTTCAAGAAGATTCAGTGCCGGGGGATGGCACAGGACCTGAGTTGGGAACTCGCCGCGGAGAGGTACGAAGAAAAACTCATCGAAGCGAAGTACAGCTGGTAAGGGTAGGGGGGTGTGAGGAGGGAATGCATAATGCGTGAGAGTCGCGGATAAGACGTAGCGGCGCGGCGACACAATGAAATGGAAGACAATTTATTATCACCTATCCCAATCTCAATCTAGACAAGATTGGTTCATGTCTTTGGGTACGGGTGCGCCATTATCACGCGCCCACTTGAGCATCTCTCGGTGGCCGCTAAGCACCGCATAGAAGCACGTCAACCCGTTCCACGGGCAGCCGTTTGCGCGCGCGCCCTGCAGCACGTTGAAGTGCCCGCCCTCCGCCGCCGCCGCGCACGTGTTCTCATCCCACGGGCAGCCGTTCTCGCGTAACCACTGAAGCACATCGAGGTGTCCTCTCCCAGCCGCGCTCGTGCAGCTCTGTGCGCTCCAGGGGCATCCCTTTGCGCGTAACCACTGCAGCATCTCGAGGTGTCCTCCGTTCGCCGCGTCCTCGCACGTCCACTCGTTCCACGGGCACCCGTTCGCGCGTCGCGTGCCCACTGCAGTATCTCGAGGTGCCCGCCCTTCGCCGCGTATGCGCACGTAGTCTCGTTCCACGGGCAGCCGTTCGCGCGCAAAAATTTCAGCACCTCGAGGTTCCCGCACTCCGCCGCACGTGTGCACGTCCCTTCGTCACACCAGAAGCCATTCTCGCGCATCCACTTCAGTATTTCGAGTTGTCCCTTCGCCGCCGCCAAGTTGCACAAGCTTTTGTCTGTCTTCTTCGTCTTCCCTCAGGTCACGGTCGTGCAGCTCACCGTGCTGATGCATGAGTTGCAGCGCGCGTAAGTCTCCGAAATGTATGACTTTCCTAGCTCCTAATGATCCCAGTGGGTACAAGTCACGCCCCGTCGCCGCCACCGCAGCGCGCAACTCACGACTCACCGCTCAGAGCCGTGCGAGATCTGAGCCATCGGGCAGAATGCGCGAACGTAGGACGTGCGTGCTGAGGATGTGGACGGGCAGGGCCGCGAAGGCGTCGCCAGCGTCGTGCTGGAGCGCGATTTTACTAAAGTCATGAGTATTGGGGTGGGAGGTCGGCATGGTGCGGCGTTGCGTAGGGCGTTGTGGTTTCAGAGCAACGCGTTTCGTGGCTTCCGAGGAAAGCGTTACTTTAGGGTAAAGAAGGGGTTCAGGTCCCGGCCATCGCAAAAAAGACTCCGCCGCCGCACAGAGTACCCACTCTGGGCCGCGCACTCGCGCACTGCCCCTGACGGTCCGCTCGCCGTTCCATCGCGACGCCTCACACGAAGCGCACGCACGTTTCCTCGGCGCGCGTTTGCGGAGTTTCGCTCCAGCATACCCGGGCCTGTGTGGTTAGACGGCCGCCGACAATCTTCGGATTCCATTCTTTCATTCCACAAGCGCGCCGACTCTCGCGCCTGCCGTTACCCCTGTCACGATGTCCTCCGTGGACCAGATCGTGGAGGTCCTGCGCGCGACACTCAGCCCTGACCTCGGGATGCGCAAGCAAGCGGAGGAGTTCCTTACCCAGCACGCGTACGGCAAAGGCCACGTCGTTGGTTTGATGCAGGTCGCGGTGGCGGTTCAAGCCGAGTTACCGATGCGCCAGGCCGCGGCTATTCACTTCAAGAACCTGGTGGGTAAGGGTTGGGACCCGAGGAAAGAAGAGTCCGCGCGGCTTCACGAGGAGGACAAGAGAACGTGTAAGGAGAATGTTTTAGAGGCGCTGATTCAGTCGCCGGAGGTGGTAAGGTCGCAGCTCACGGAGTGCGTCAAAGTGATGGTTGCGTCGGATTTCCCGGAAAAGTGGCCCGAACTACTCCCCACGCTGCAGACGTACCTCAACACGGATGACGTTTCGCGAATCACCGGCGCGGTGCAGGTCATCATGCTTCTTTGCCGCAAGTACGAGTACAAAGACAAGGATGAGAGGAAGGTGTTGGGGCCGGTGATCGCCGGCGTTTTTCCCAAACTGCTCAACATGCTTCAGAGTCTGCTCGCCATGAGTGACAAGCGCGGCGACGCTTCGCTCGCGGGGTTGGTGAAACTGATCGTCAAAACGTACTGGAGCGCTACGTACCTGGACGTGCCGAATGGGTTGATGCCGCCTGAAGTGTTCGGGGCGTGGATCACGGCGCTGCACCAGATAATCACCCTCGACATCCCGGTAGAGGGGCTGAACCGACCCGGTATCGACAAAACAGAGCGCAAAAACTACGCTTGGTGGAAAGCCAAGAAGTGGTCCCTGCACGTCGCCAACCGCATGTTCAGCCGGTACGGCAACCCGAAGATGTGCAAGCCCGAGTACAAGGTGTTCGCTAACTGGTTCAAAACGGAGTGCGCGGGGCGGTTCCTTGACACCGTGCTGTTGCTCCTCGCGACGCTGCAAAAAAACCAGTTCCTGCCCGACCGAATCGTAAACCTGAGTCTGCAGTACCTGACCACCGCGATCGCGGGGGCGACAACGTACAAACAAATCAAGTCCAACATGGATTTCGTGCTGTTCCAAATCGTGTTTCCTCTTACGTGCCACAGCCAGGAGGACCAGGTACGTGTGTAAGGATTTCCCAAATCGTAGACTCCACGAGTTCCCATACTCGTCCTGCGAAGGGCGCATTACCTCTGCCGATTGTCCAGAGTAATTACGTAATACACATGGCCTTACAAGACTGACACTTTGTTTTACCCATCGCAAGACGTTGTGGGAAAACGACCCGCACGAGTACATACGAAAGGGTTACGACATCATCGAAGACATGTACTCGCCTCGAACCGCGGCGGTGAGTTTTCTGTGTGAGCTTTGTGCCAAGCGATCGAAAGAGAACCTGCCGAAAGTGATGGGGTTCTTAGTGCAGATCTTAACGAAGTGCGCCGATCCTAGCGTACGCCTGTTGCCCGCGACGCAACAACCGCACGCCGAACTCGGCGCGGCGCTTCATTTGATCGGGAGTTTACAGGACAAACTGAAAACCACGGAAGGGTACAAGGAACAGCTGGAACCCATGCTGGCGCAACACGTGTTACTCGCGTTTTCCAACCCCAACGGGCACGTCCGGGCGAAAGCGGCGTGGTGCGCCGGGGTTTTCGCCGAGATTGAATTCCGAGATAAAAACGGTGCGGCCTTTCCCATTGAACACGGTCCGTTCCGCCTCTGCGATTGCCCATACTCGTACCAGAAGGGACGTCTTACCTCTGCCCTGACTGTTTGTCCATACATCGCGATATACAAGACTGACATTTCTTTTTTACAATCTCAGTGTTTCAGTCCCTGTTTGCCGCCGTAGTGAACGCCCTGACCGACCCCGAGATCCCGGTAAAGGTGGACGCGGTCATCGCGCTTGGGTCGTTCGTGGAAGCGGCGGACGACATCTCCCAGCTCACCCCGATTCTTCCCCAGCTTCTTGATGAGTTTTTCAAACTGATGAACGAAATCGAATCTGAGGATTTGGTGTTCACCCTGGAAACAATCGTGGAGAAGTTTGGCGAGGAAATCGCGCCGTACGCGCTGGGTTTAACCCAGAACCTGTGCGCCGCGTTTTGGAAACTCGACGCGAACGAGGACGACAAGGACGACGACGACATGGGAGGCGCGCTGGCGTCCGTGGGGTGCTTAAGGGCCATCGCCACGATTTTAGAGTCTGTGTCGAGCCTGCCTCATTTGTACCCACAGCTCGAGGTGCGGGGCTTTCCCAATCACCACGTTCCGCCTCTGCGATTGCCCACACCAGGCTGACACTTTCTTGTTAATCGTACAAGGTCCCGCTGTTGCCCATCCTAAAGAAAATGCTCACGCAAGACGGGTACGACGTGTACGAGGAGATTTTAGAAATTTGTTCCTACATGACGTACTTCGCGCCGTCCGTGTCGAACGAGATGTGGCAGCTCTGGCCGGTCATGGTGACTAGTTTACAGACCTGGGGGGTGCAGTACTTTGAGAACGTGCTCGTTCCTATGGACAACTACGTTTCACGGGGCACGGAGGTTTTTTTAACGCACTCCACCGCGAAAACGGACGTGCTTCAGCTCGCGGGGCTGGTGTTGATGGATAGCGCGAACATTCCCGACCCAGAAGCGCTGCCTGGGCCGAAACTGCTGGAGTGCGTCCTTGCGAACTGCAAAGGACGGGTGGATGACATGGTGCCCGCGATGCTCGCGATGAGCCTCGATCGGCTGGGAAAAACGAGCCTTAGCTACCTCCAAGATTTGTTGGTGCAAGTCGTCGCGAACTGTTTGTTCTACGACGCGGTTTTGACCCTCGAGGTGTTGAACAAAAACGGGAAAACCGCGAGCGTGTTGCAAACCTGGTTTGGCATGTTAGCGCAACGCACGCAGAGCGGCAAGCGAAAACACCACAAACGCGAGCACGACAAGAAGGTGTGTTGTTTGGGTTTGCTGGCGCTGCTTTCGGCGCCGTCACAAAGTCTGCCGGCCGAGGTGCAACAGGGTTACGGCCAGATCACGCAGACCCTTGTTTCGCTTCTGGTTGACTTGAAGCAGCAAGCCGTGGAGCGGAAGGAGATGGAGGCGAACGACGAGGGCGGCACCGGGGGGTGGCCGAGCGGTTGGAGCGATGACGATGACGATTTCGACGAAGGTACGTGTTGTGCCTTACCAAATCCCGCCCCTGCGTGTTCCCATACAAGACTGACACCTTCTTTTCTTTATCTCAGAACTCGGCGAGGACGGGGACGAGGGCGACGAAGCGGGTTTGGATGAAGCGCAACTCGCGAAACTGGCGCAAAAGGCGAAGGCGGTTAACCCGTTTGGGGGCCGAAGTTTCGGTAACGACGACGACGACAGCGACGACGACGGGATGCTCACGGACGACGAAAACGTCACCTCTCCGTTGGACGACGTGGACCCGTTTATTCTGTTCCAGGAGATGATGCGCGTGGTGAGCGGTACGGATTTGCAAAAGTTCAACTCGCTTAACGTCGGGGTGGACCCGTCCGTGGCGCAGGCGCTGATGGCGCACGCCGAGGTAAGGAAGATGGAGATCGTAACCGAGGCGCAGGAGAAGGAAAAGGAGAAAATGGAACGCTGTTTGAAACTCGGCGCGGGGGCGGTGTGAGGCGGCTTCCGTTTTGTCAGCAGTACATTTGGTACCGCTGGTGTCTAAAGTCGGCAGACGGGTGTCTTCCGAGTCACTCTAATAATACTCGGGGATATTCGTGCCGCTAAATACTCGGGCATATTACACCCGCACGCACTACTGCTTAATAATCAGGCATAAAACATCCTACTCACACAACTCCTACTTATCAGCCGTATCGTAATACTTATATATCAGGCATCAACTCCAGGTCCCGACCCAACCCCATGCCGTGACACAGCCACACCAAATGTTTAAACGGAACGTCGGGTTTCCCTTTTTTCGCGACGAACACCCGGCGGGGAATCAGGACTTGCGTTTTTGTAGCGTCAAGAATCTTCCGCACCGCCGCGCCGTGCAAAACCCCTATGGGCAGAAGCAAACAGAAAGGAACGTTTTGTTTCACCAAAGCCGTTAATATGCGCTCCTTCATGCCGCTCCCGGTGTACGGCGGGTTATCGATGACGCACTTTATTGATTCGCAAAACTTGGCGTCGTTGACGCGCTTGAAGAAATCCTCTTTTTTGTGCACGACTTTGTTGAACCCCACGGATTTTAAACGAACGCCCGCTTCGCCGTCGTAGTAAAAGGGCATCCATACTTTTTTGTCGTGGTACTTTTTCAAATAAGGCGAAAGCGCGGTCCATGATACGGCGGAAGTGGCCCACTCGTCGTCCTCAACGCTCATGCGCCCGTCGCTCCGGCCGTAGTTGCCGAAGGAACCGGATTTGGCGACGACGGTGTTTTCTTTTCCGGTTTTTTCGGAACCTGCATTTTCCAAATCTTCACTCGCGGCGTCGTCGCTCTCGCCGTCGTCATCACCATCCCCATCCTTCTCATCACCTGCATCGCCCTCGTCGAGAAACATCCCAAGGTATTCCTTACTGATGTCGCTTCCGTCGTGCCAGTCCATCTCCAGGTTTATGGGTTGTTTCTCTTGCGCCGGGTTCGCGTTTTTCGCGTCGTCCTCGTCGCCGCCGTCGCTTTCATCATCGGTCGTCACATCGCCTTCATCCAGAAACATACCCACGTACGCGTCATCCTCCGAGTTCGTCACAGCGCGCGAGCCGTCGGGTTTCTCGGTACCGACGGTTTGCAAAACACGCGCGGATCCAGCGCCACCGCGTGGCGTAGACGCCGTGGCTTTCAAACCACCACGCGGTGGATCCACCACGTTCGTCTTCGCAACGGTTTTCTTCTGCCGCCGCTCGCGCTGCTTCGCCACGCGTCTTTCCGCAACCGACAAAGCGCCCCCCGATTTACCCGCCGCGTCACCAGCGGCCACGCCAGTGTCGCCGCCGCGGGAAGTACGCCGCGCCACCATCGCCGGTGCGTGGGCTGAATGACACAGAGACGTGGACCCGCCGACGCTTTTCCGAAGTTTTCGGCGGCGGCGCGCTTTTTGCGAAAATCTGAAATTTTGAGCCCGTGCGCTTTTTGAGACCATCTCTCATCCCTGGATGACGCGCCCTGTCACAGCGCTCCGCACTGCGCAACATGGGCGACCTCGCTCCCGCGAACGGCGAGGCTTTGGTGTACGGCGGCGTGGTGAACCCCGCGGCGCTGGTTTTCGGTACGTCTCCACGTGTTCCCGATCCGGTCCCGGTTCCACGGATGCGAGGGACCCGACCCTTTTCGAGACGGCACCCGAATGAACGCTTCATTCGAATATTTCCTATGGACTGACACCCTGACATCCTTTCCTCGGTACACCCTTCACGTTTCCAAAAGACTGCGACGGAACCCTGGTGGACACGATGGGCCCGTTTCTGATTGCGGACCAACAAACGTGCGCCGAGTTCGGGATGACCATGAGCGTTAAGCAGTTTTACGACCTCGCGGGCGTCCCGATTCGCGAAATCTTTGCCATCCTGGCAAGGGAACAAAACAAAAATCCCGACTTGGACGCCATGGCGGCGCGGTGTAAGACCCTGGCGGACGACTTGATGAAGGACGGGCCTGAAATGATTGCACCGGTTGTGGCGATCGCGCGAAACGCGTTTGCGAACAAAATTCCAATCGCAGTCGCGTCCAGTGGCGTCAAGCCGACCGTGACGCATCACTTGAAACTGCACGGCATTTTTCATCTGTTCCAGGTACGTATTTCCCAATCACCACACACCGCCCCTGCGATTGCCCATACGAGACTGACACTTTCTTTTTTATCTCAGGCCGTCGTGACGATTGATGACGTCGAAAACGGGAAACCGGCGCCCGACTTGTATCTTCTTGCGGCGAAAAAATTGGGCGTGGACCCCACCAAGTGCGTGGCGTACGAAGACGCGGAGCTTGGAATGGAAAGCGCGCGGCGAGCCGGGATGGCGGTGGTGGACGTCCGGGATATGCAAGGCGTGCCGGATCCGCGGAAAGGGTGACTGTTTTATTCGTATTCTTATTCTGGAATCAAACACTGACACCTGTCTCTCGACCCATCAAACATACCCATCAAACACGGACACTTAAGTTTTTTTACCTCGTCCTCGTCCCTACCCATCACTACTGCCACCCCGTTAACTCTTCCCGGTTTATGGAAGCATCTCAAAAAGCATGTCAATTGAAACATCCGCACCCATGCTCTCCGCAATTTGTACCGCGGCGGGCTTTGGAACGCCGTTGGCGATGGCCCACGTCAGCACTTCGCGGCGCCGCTGCGTGTGGGCTAAGATGAAAGTGCGCTCGTCCCAGGGTGCGCCGTTTTTGCGCAACCACTTCAGCAGTTCCAAATTGTCATCCCCCGCCGCCTGCGCGCACGACTCTTCATTCACCGGGCAACCGTGTTGGAACAGCCACTTCAACACCTCGAAGTGGCCTTCGCCTGACGCCTGCCTGCACGTGTCCGAGTCCCACGGCGCGCCGTTCGCGCGCGCCCACTTGATTATCTCGAGGTGTCCGGCCTCCGCCGCAAAGGAGCACGTCTGCTTGTTCCACGGGCAACCATTCGCGCGCGCCCACTGCAGCACCTCGAGATCGCCCTTCTTCGCCAAAAACGCGCACGTACGCACGCCCCACGAGTAGCCGCTCTTACGCAACCACTTCAGCGACTCGAGATGGCCGCCAGCCGCTGCCTGCGCGCAAGTTTCCTCATCCCACGGGCAGCCGTTCGCGTGCAACCACATCAACGACTCGAGTTGTCCTTCCGACGCCGCCGAGTGAGACGTGTGCACGCCACATGAACAGCCGTTCGCATGTGCCCACTCCAGTAAATGGACGTGCCCGCCCGCCGCCGCTCCGCAACACGTCCCCTCGTCCCACGGTGAGTCGTTCTCACGCAACAGCTTTAATTCCTGGACCAGTCCAGCCCTCGCCGCTGTCGGGCATAGGAAACTTAGGGTGTGAGGCGACAGAAGACCTCGTCGTTGCAGGCGTTGCATCGCGCTGAAACATCCGGCCTTCATGGCGGCCGTAGCATCCATCTCTTCAAGACAACGCCGTGTCGAGGACACGGCGGCACGCATCGCGCGGCTCACCGGTCGGAGCCGTGCGAGCTCGGCGGGATCGTCAAAAAGGTCAGATCTGAGAATGAGCGTGGCGACGAGGTGGTTGGAAAGGCCGGGGATGGCCTCGCCCGCGTTAGCATCGCGGCGGCGGTCGGTCTTTTTCTTTCGCACGCGAGATTTCTTACCGGACATTGCGTTGGAAGACAAAGTGGATGGTCTTGCGTGCGTGCCCGCATGCCCCGTACGCGGGGCATGTGGGCACCGTCGGCGTTCGCCCATTCCACAATGTCACCGTGTCCCTGCTTTTGCGCGCATTTCAGAGTACCAGCGTCCCACGGGCAGCCGTTCGCGCGCAACCGTACGATCCCAAAACACCATCCCCCGCGCAACTCTTTCTTCAAGTTCGTATGAAGCGTTCGTCTTCAGCGCGGTCCTATTCTTACTTGTGTTGTCCACGTATCCGTCTCGCTGTCGTTTTCGCACGGCGGAGACCCGTTTTCCTGGTCTTCGATCCATTCTTCGTCCGAGGAATTCATCCACATCATCCACTCGGGGAACCCGTGTTTGCGCAACCACCGCGTCGCGCAGAGGTCCCCGCCGACGTGAGACGCCAGCAGAGTCACGCAGCCCACAATGTCCCAAGGGCAGCCGTTCGCGTGCGCCCATCCCAGCACGTCGAGGTGTCCTTTCTCTGCCGCGCGCAAGCACGTTTCCTTGTTCCACTCGCAGCCGTTCGCGCGCAACCACAGCAGTACCTCGAGCCGCCCGCCTTCCGCCGCGTTCACGCACGTCCTCTTGTCCCACGGGCACGCGCGTGCGTGCAACCACTGGAGCATCGCAAAGTCCCCGTCACTATTTACGTTACTCGCGGACTCGAAAGTGTCCTCGTCCCACGGGCATGCGTTCAAATGCGCCCACTGAAGCACTTCCAGGTTTCCGCCGTAAGCCGCGAACGAGCAAGTGTCCTCGTCCCACGGACAGCGGCTCGCGCGCGCCCACTGAAGTACCTCGAGGTGCCCGCCGCCCGCCGCCCTCGCGCACGTTTCCGCATTCCGCGGACAGTCGTTCGCGTGCACCCATTGCAGAACATCGAGGTGTCCGCCCTCCGCCGCCCCCGAGCAAGTGCCTTCGTCCCAAGGTACTCCGTTCGTGCGAAACAGCTTCAGCTTCTCGAGCTGTCCGCTCGCCGCCGCAGCCTGGTAAAGGTATTCTCTACGCTGCAGAAGACCTCGAGCTTGCAGGCGCTCCACAGCGCGTAAGCATCCGAGCTCAGCTGCTTCGTTGGCACATATCTCTGCAATCGTACGCCCCGTATCCTCCACCTCAACGCGCATAGCGCGACTCACCGTTCGAAGCATCACAAGGTCGGCGCGATCGGGCAGTAAATCTTCCCCCAGGATTTTACTGATGAGATCTCGGGGAAGGTTAAGGAACGTCGCTTCTCACGGGGTGTCGGTATCAAGCGCTGCGCGCGCTCTTCTGCGCCTAAGTTTGGAAGCGCCTGAGAAGTTTTTACAGGGCATGTTAGAAAGTGGTGGTGGGTTGTTGGGCGGCGTGCGTGTGCGCGTCTGTTGTGGCTTCCGAGAAAAGCGTTACGGAAGTCGTGGCTTCAAGTTTCTGGTCGGTTGAACCAGAACATTTTCGACCGTGGATATTTGAAATACATTTTGAAGTCCGGCGAGAGACGCGGTCGTCGGCGCACCATTACGACTCGCGCCGCACGCCCGCGACTCACTAACGCGCGCGCGTCTTCGCGCTACGCGGATTCGTACTCGAACCCAACCAATCGTGTTCCGTTTCGTTCCAAGCGTGAGAACGACCTGCCAGCCTCGCGACCTACCAGCCTCGCGCACGGGTGCCTTTTTTTTGGATTCGCGTCTCAGATTTGAACGCGACGGAGACAGACCATCGCGTCCCGACCCGTAGTGCTCACGCGCGCCATGGCGAAGTACTTCGACGTGAATTCGTTTCTCACGGAACAGGAGACCGTTCCGGTGGTTTTCAACAGCGGGTGTACGGGTTTGGGGAAGGAGATGGACAAGCAGAACGAGGGCCACGATTTGCCCTCGTACGCGGAGGTGATGTTGCCGTTTTGGCTCGTGCCCAAGCTGTTTGAGCAAAACATGGTGGCGCCGAGTTTGCCGGAATGCTTCGACGAACGCGTGTGGATGATCGTACACGCGGAGCCACGGAACGTCCCGATCCGGGAGTTCTGCGCGCACTTCTTCCGGTTCGGCAAGGCCTTGAACAAGCTGTTGCGGGACGAAACGTTAGGGCGGAACCTGGCCGACGCGTTCAGCCGGCGGTACAAAGCGCTTCTTTGCCAGGCGCACGGGAGTGGTGAGTTTAAACAGAAACACTTACTGGCGCGTGAGGAGGAGTTTCTGTTTACCCTCGGCCGGGACTCCATGCGCAAATTCAACGAGTGGAAATACGCCACACACGAGAAAATAGAACCCGCGGCGCAGGTTAAAATCAGCGCGAAGCGACGGCGGCAAAACGCGGCGGCGCGGGGGAAGGAAAACGAAACGCCGGCGGCGAGGCGACGACAACAGGCGTAACCTTACTTTTGAATCTTTGAATCTTTGAAATGAATACGCACACCAATCATCACGCTACCAGTCATCACAACTACACCTCGCTTACTTCCGGCACCACTCTTTGTATCAACCGTCTCGCCCACACCACAGTGGTGCTTTTGTTCCAGAATTCCAAATCCACGGTACGCGCGGTGGCGTTCGGGAAGTGCTCGTTCGAATCCAGCACCCAAAACAAAATAGTCGCGCACGTCGCCGCGAAAAGCGCCTGAGTAAAAAGAAAAGTGTCAGTCTTGCAGTCTTGTGTGGGCAATCAGGGAGGTGGAATGTGGTGATTGGAAAATACGTACCTTGCCCACGCCGCCGTTCCCGCCATTCCGCGCATTGTACCCGCCTCCCGCGAACGTAAAGTGAGCGTTGCCGTTGCCGTTGCCTGGGTGCGTTCCATGATTGCCGACGCGTCCGCGGTCGACGTTTTGGTTTTGCGAGTTCCGGCGCGCGCTCGAGGGCGCGGTTGAGACGCCAACCGCGGCGGCTATTACCGAAAACAGTAGGTGCCCGATCCCCGCGACGACCCATATAAACGCCGCCAGCACGAAATCCGCGACGCGCCACACCGTGAACCGGCCGAGCTCGGGGAACAAGGCCAGCGACCGGAATCCGCGAAACGAAGACGAGCTGGGTCCGTGTCCTCCGTGTAACGTACTGCCGCCGCCGCCGGACAGGAACGACCGCCCTCCCGGCACGACGCCTATGGTGAGCGCCGCCCTGCGCGTATCCCCCGGCCTGGGGAAATCGTCGGGAAGCCGGTACGGTGGGTCGTCGCCAGCCAGCGCGGACGCGACTTGCGACGCGAGGGTTTCAAACTCGTCGTCTCCGAACCGACTAAGGTGGCGGTACAGCTCCCAGGCCGCTCGCGGGGCGCCGCCTCTGGATACCAGAAACGCGAACCGAACCGCCGCCACTTTCTTCAACTCCCTGGTTTGCCCGGGCGTCAGCGTAGACGCGACGTCGTTCGCCGCGACCCGGGGTAACGGCTCGCTTTCTTCAGTTCCGTTTCCCGTGCCTGAAACCGCGCGGCCGTTCCCGGTATCGCCCGGTATCCACGTCGCGTGCCCGTTGAACGGCGTTTGGGAGACGTACGGGTTGGTGGGAATCGGGGACATCCCCATGGCGGGCCAGTTCTTGCCGATCGACGTGCCGTCCCGGTCCACGTCGTCTGGCAAGTCGGGAAACGCCAACCCGCTTTTGAAGATGATTTCAATCGCGACGCCAGCGCAGCGCGCCAGCGTCTTGCGGTTCGCCAACCGGTTGTTTTTTTGATACCCGAATTCGTGTTCGCCAGAGCGGACGTACGCGTCCTCCTCCTTCGCGCAGAGTTCCATGGCGCGACACCACGCCGTGGCGACCGCGGCACCGGCGACCGGCCGCGCGCCCCGGAACGCGGAAAACTCGAGCTTGTGCACGCTTCTTAAACTTTCGTGTAACCCGCCGTAGATCCGCGAGAAGCGCCGCGTCGCGCTCGACGTGCTCAGCGCCGCGCCCCGGAGCTCAACCGCCGCGCCTAGCGGGGGCAGCGGGTTCGCCACCCTCGCGAGCCACCAGGAGAGCTCCTCTACCCTGTCCGCGCGTGGTCGCTCGCCGCACAACGCGAGCAGGTTCTCGGGCTTGCCCCCGTACGAGCGCTTGAAGAAACACTTGCTTCCTCTGGTCCACGGGGTTCGGGGTTTGTTTGTTTCCTCAAACGACTCCAACGGCCGCCCGCTGACGTGCGCCAGCCACACCCGGTGCGCCCCGACGGCTCTGTCCATGCGTAGCCGCTGGCGCGACGCGTGCCACTCGTCCCCTCGGGTGTCACGGTTCGTAGCCACCGCGACCCCCGCGAAACGCAGGTAAGCGGTCCACTCGTTCACAACCCTAGGGTTGACCATCCCGTTTCCGTTTGAAAACTCGCCGTTTACGTTTTCCCACTCCCCAAACCGTTCCGCCAAAACAGCGGCGTTCTGGTCGCGGTCGTACCGGAGTGTGCGTTCCGTGATGTGGTCCGCATCGGCAGCGACGGACGCATTGGGAGCACAGCCTTGAGGGCCAGCATGTTTCCGTGCCGTGTTTCGCGCGCGCGGTGTCGCGACGGCCGCGCGCGCCGCCGCCAATTCAGGGCGCGCCGCGCCCGCGCCAGACATTTCCAAAGGCGTCACCTGCGTCACGCGCGCCACGGCGTACCCGGCTTCGTCTTCCCTGGCGCTTATGACACGGACGTGCCGTGTGGCGCGGCACCGCACCAGCACTCGCCCGTCGATGGATTCCTGAAAAGCAGTCACCACGCACTCCACTCCGAAGTCGTTGAACGCGAACGGCCCGGCGCCCAAAAACGGATCGTTTGCGCGGTTGGTGAACTCGCCGCTACCGCCCAACCCGTCGTCACTGTCTCCCCGCGAATACCCATCCTCCTCCTCCTCGGAGGAGGCATATACCCGGTCGGTGCCGATGTTGTTTCCGCGCGAGGTGAACAACTCATTTTCATCGCCAATCGTACTCACGCGTCGTCGCCGTCCACGTCCTCGTTGTTCCCGCGTCGTGACCGTTTTCGCGGCGCCTGAGATTGATAAAAGAAAGTGTCAGTCTTGAGTGTACAAGTAGCCTGTATGGGCAAACAGTGTACTTGTGATGTATGTAACAGTTGCCAGTACTGGTAAGTGTTATAGTAGTGCACTCAAAGAGGGTCCGTAAACAGTGTCGGGATTTGGGAAAGCCCCTACGGCCGTACCTTCGTGGTGCGCATCCGCGGGCGCCACCATCCCGAACCTGCGCGTGTGTTGCATGACCCTGCGGACCATCCGCTTGTACCGCTCTTCGAAAACGTTTAGGGTGATTTCCTGGCCAGGGATCATGGGGTCCAGGACGAACAGTGGGAGCTCCACCGCGTCGTTGTTACCGCTGGTACCGACGCCGTTCGCGTTGCGCATTTGCGAATCGAAGGGTGGGAAATCCAACACGGGTTCGCTTGACCGCGCTTCGGCGAGGGCGTCATCAAGGAACCGCTCGCAAAGGTCCGCGATCGTGGTATTAACAGGCCACTGGTGCGGGCTTTCGTGGTAAAGAGGCGCGCGGCAGGTGGGGCATGAGCTTTGCCGCCCGGGTTGGTTCATCCACACGCTTAACATGCGTCGCGAGAACGTGTGTCCGCACACCGCGGTGACCGGATCCACGAACAGCTTTCCGCTGATGGGACACGTCAGCGCGTCCAACAGCTCCTCCCTTGAAACCGCAAGCGGCACCGACGTCGCATCGGGGGTGAGGTCGGACGCGTCAACGCGCTCCACCCCGGACGCCGACTGCGTCGCCGAACGACGCGTGCGGCGCATTTGCGATTAGATCGGTGGTGGTCGTCAAAACTACCTCGTACTATGATGTGTCCTTTTCACGCGTGCCCGGTTACCACCGCGGGGGCGCGGTTGGAGCCACACGCGGGGCACACCACGCGCCTTCACCGCGAAAAACAACCAACCACCGAGCAAGGGATGTCCCCGGATCGCCCCTCGGAGTGACAGAGGGAGCGGCGGGGCGATGCGAGACTCGCGACTTTTCGGTTTGTCGGAGGCCATATTTTTATCCTTTTCGCCGTCGCCGCGTCACGCTGCTCGCGGCAGGGCGGGTGGCGCGTGGCACGTGTCGGTGGAAGTCAGATCATCGCTTTGCTCGAGTGTGTGTACGTCGTGGATGGATTCGATTCCTCTTGCCTCATCACCCGCGTGCGCGCGCCGAGGACGTCGCGCCCCCTTGCGAAGTGCGCGGGTTGGTCGAGGCGCGCCGCTTTCACCGGACGTCGTGGGTGCCGGAGTGGGCGTCGCGAGGTCGGTTTAGGGATCAACACGCGCGGTTCGGGCGGTGTGTACACGCGGAGCGGGCACCAGGATGTGGCCCGCCGCGCCCGCCGTTTTCTTCAAGCTGTGGGTCGCCAAGAAACTCGCGGTGATGTTGGCGTTGCGGGTGTACGGCTTGAAGAAGCTTTACCGGGGGGGTTTGCGGTTGAACGACCGGTTCGTGGCGGATCAGTGGAGTCACGGGAAGATCAAAAGCGTGATGCACGGCATGGCCGCTGGGGCGATGGCGATGGGGGATAAGTTCGAGCGACCGGCGCGGCGGTACATGAACAAGATCATGGGGTACCCGGAGGAAGAGGAACCCGGCGGGAAGAGGTCGTGACGGAAATGAGAGACAGATCGGACACAACAGACAGGGTACCACGACATCGCGTGCGGTGCGGGTGCGTTGCGTTGGCCTAGGAAATATAATTAGACTCAGCGAGGAACTTGCGGACCGAGGGTTCACATCATCATATTAATTTTAACAAAGTGTAGATCATCTCGATCCTCAATCAGATCAGCGCGCTGGGCGGTACGAGCAGCTCGTCGTTGATATCCGCGCCGAGGTACTGCCGAAGCAGCCCTCTGAGTTCGTCGTTCTGTTTCTGTAACGAAAAAGCAGTTTCTAGCGTTTCTTTTCGTTTTTTCAGCGAACGCAAGTACCCCCGCAAACCGCGTTCCAGGGCGAACCACGCGCGCGTTGGTTTCGCGCCAACCGCGTCCGCCTGCCGCTGCCAAAACGCCGACTCCAGCTGCGCGCGTGTTTTCCGCGGCCTAGGTTGTGTTAGGTCCTTTCTGGAATCCGAACCGGCACCGGTACCGCCCTCGGTTTCAACCGCCGCGTTCGCCGCTTTCAACGCCGCTAAAGCCCGCCCGCTCGCCGACGCGCCTTTTTCCGATTCCGCAAACGCCGCCAGCCTTTGCGTGATTTTGGACGTGTCGGGAACCGACACGGCGGGTACGTCGCGAAAGGAGTTCGTTCGCCGGAGCTTCGTATGTGTGCGTCGGTTTCGGGTTTCGCGTTCCGTCTCGTCGTCGTCGTCGGTTTCGGTTGGCAACTCCGTGGTCATCGCGTTTACGAAGGAATCGAACGAAGGCGCGTCCCGAACCCCGATTGCTTTCAACACGGACTCCACCACCAGGCGGTGGCACGCCGCCGCCGTCGCGGCGGTGTCGTCGGCGTCGCCCGCTTCCGCCGCGCGTAGGGTCGCCTCATCGACCGTCCGCTTCGTAACCGGGTCCACCAGATACCCACACGCCTCCGTGGTTACCTGCAACAGCTCAGCATACGCCGGGTCGCCCAGGCGCTTGGAAAACGGGTTCTCCTCCGATTCAGCGATGGAGGGCTGCGACGGCGAAACGCCAGCCGGAGTGTTACCCATGGGCGTCGGAGGGTCGTCACCCTCGTCCTCCTCGTCCTCGTCCTCGAAGTCACTCCCCAGCGACTCCGCGTTCGCCGCCGCCGCCGCCGCCGCCGCGGCGAGGCGTTTCTTCCGCCCCTCCAAAAGCGCCAGGTCGTCCGGTTTCAAAAACACGTCGTCGCTCGGCGGGCGCCACCGCCACCCCAGCTGTTGTTCGTGAATCACCCGGTCCGCGTCGAGCACTCTTTTGACCTTCGCCGCGACGAGGTCTTCGTGCATCCGCCACACCTCGTGGAACTTGGTGGTGTCGCCTTTCACGAACCGCTTGTGTTTCATTTGCAGCTCGTTGAACGTGCCCACGGCTCGGCGGTGTTCGTCCGCGAGCTTGACGTTTTCGCTCTCGAACTTTTTCCGTTTTGCCAGAAAAGTGTCAGTATTGTATGGTCAGACAGTCTTGGGATTTGGGAAATGCAAGACGTACCTTCAGTTCCTGCTCGTGGCACTTTTGTTTCAGAACCATCAGTTTCTCCCGCGCGGCCGCGATTTTCTTGCGCTGCGAAGACGAAGTCGACTGGTTCTCCGCCTCCCTTTCCACCAAAACCCGGTAGTTGTACTCCAGCTTCTCTGCGTTGAGCTGGTAAACAGCCCTCATCTCACCGAGGTGCTGCTCGAGATTCGCGACGTCGGTTTCAAGCCGGGTTTTCAAAATCGCAAACTCCTCGGCGTCGTCCGCGCGTCGCTTGTCCAGCTCAAACGCGTACTTCCGCGCGTCAACCAAGGTTTTGTCGCAAAACTCTCTTTCCGCGGTTTCCCTTTTGTCGAAAATGGAAACCATCTCCTTTTTGTTCTTCTCCAACAAAACAGACCGCCGGGTTTCCAACTCGGTTTCCAGATCCTCCAGCGATTGTTTCGTCACGCGCGTGTGCTCGTGATAACGCACGTGCATTTTGCGCAACAGCGTGTCGATGTCCGCCTTCTGCCTCACAAGACTCTCAACGTAGCTCGTCTCCAGCTTTTCGCCTTCGCGTCGCGCCAAAGTCGCGGCTTCGTTTTTCTGAGAAATCTGCGCCTCGCACATTCGTCGTTGTTCCTCTAGAAAATCACGCAGCGCCAGGGGTTCGTGTTTCGCGAACCCCGCGATGTCGTTCCACCCTTCGTTAATTGAAAGCGTTAGGACCTGTGACGCGTCCGCTTCTTCTTTTATTTTTTCGGAAAGCAAAACGCGTCGCGCGCGGTCATCCGCCCGCCGGCGGTACTCCCGTGCGTCCAGCTCGCTCGAAACCCCGAGGACGTCCCTGGTGGCGGTTACGTTCAGTGTATCGACAACTCGGCGCGCCTCGCCGACGGCGTCGTCGACGCCGCTTTTGAACTGCGCCGCGTTTGCGGGGTTCGTTTTTTTGGAACGAGCCACGGTCATCACTGGCGCGGGCTTGACGAGCTTACCATCGGCGACCGCGCAATCCGGTCGCCCTCGGTTCGGCGGGTCTCCAACCGCGTCCCCGCCGACGGTTTCCCGCCCCGCCGACTCGCTCGCCGCGGTCTCGGCCTCAATCGCAACGGCTTCCCGTTCGCGCGCCGCGATACGAGCGGCGATGCGCTGCGGAAAGGAGGGAGGGAGGGAAGGGGGTTGGGTGAGTTGGGATTTGCGAGTTGAGTCGAGTCGCGTTGTTGAGTCGATTGATTTAATTGAAACCCGCGTCAGACAACTCGGACCGCTACGAGAATGGCGATGGAGGAATCTTCGTCATGCGGTGCGTCGCGTTTGGACGTACCATTCGTCGCGCACGGATGCGTTCGTCCTTGTCATCGGAGTTGAGCATGGACTCGAGTTCCATGGGGTCCATTTTGGTTGGCTTTGGGTGTATCAAGGTGGGGTAGGGACGTGCCCAAGCGGGGTTTCGGTCACGCAAACGGTACCCAAATTGGGCCGTGTGCCTGCCCAGAAAACGTGAACCAAATCTCAATCGGTCACCACCAACTCGCCACGTCCGCGTGCGTTTGCGACAGCGAGCGCGGCACCCACGGCCAGCAACTCTCGCCTGAAAAACGCTGACGCCCCGGACGGGTCAGATCGCCGCGCGTGGCGCTGTGCAGGGCGTCGCGGACAAGGCGAGACATTTACGACCTAAAACCGGCGCCAATCTCGTCGTCGGGAGCAAATATTCGAGTTTCTTTCCACCTGAAATGAAACTCACGCACTTCGGTCAGGCGCGGCGCATGGCGACGCCAAACGCGACGCCTCGCGTCGACCCCCTGCTCGCGATGCGTGGCGACCCGAAACTCGCGCCGTTTCTTCTGGACGACTTCGACGGCACCGCGTTTGCCAGCGCGGTGCTCGCGAGCGGAAGCGACGCGACCAAGGATGCGAAGAAAAGTTTGGACCTGACGATCGCCAGCCTGGATGCCGCGCTCGGTTTGACCGTCCGTGAACACCACGACGTGTTGTTACACCAGCTCGGCGGGATCGACGAGGCGGACCGAGTTCTGCAAATCGTGACGGGCGGGGTTTCGAGCCTGCGCCAAACCATGGGACGCGTGAAGGACGAGCTAGGGGAACCGCACGACGCGGTTTCAGGGAAAACACTTACGCTGGAAAACTTGACCAAAACCGTCGATGTGCTGCGCCGCGCGGTGCGACACTCGAAACTCAACACAAAACTCAAAGCGAGTTTGATGATCGGTGAATCCGTTGATGACCACGCTGCGACGGGTGGGTTGGGCGGTGCCGATGAAGGCACGACAACCGACGACCGCGACCGCGCGCGCCGCGTGTCCAACGCCGCGGCGGGCGACTTGGCAAGAGCCGCCAAGACGCTTTGCGACTTGGAGTTGTTAAAGTCGGAAGGCGGCGACGAACTGGTTGGTATCGAGTGGGTGGAGAAGGATGCGAAGTGGGTCACGGAAGCGCACCGGGAAACGCGACGAAGGGCTGGCGTGGCGCTGGACAACGGCATACAAAGCGCGTCGCAAGCCGAGGTGGGCGCGGCGCTGCAGGTGTTCCACAACCTGAACGAGCTGCGAAGCGCGGTGACCGCGCGGGTGGTTTCACTGGCGCAAAACGCGATCGATTCCGTCCGGGATGCGCTGGATCCGAAGGCGCTTTCCAGGGAAGCGGGAAGCTCGTCCCCGGAAACGGAAACGGAAACGTCACGGTCGTCCGCCAAGTATCAATCAAAAGGACTGGTAAGTATTTCCCAATAACCACATTCCGCCTCCCTGATTGCCCATACAAGACTGACATTTATTTTTACAATCTCAGGGTAGCCGGCCGGGGTTCCCGCCCGCGGGCGAGGAAACGCGGTGGGCGGAGATTCTGTGGCAACGCGTGGAACGCGCGTTCGACGTGGCGAGGGTGGAGGGGTTGAAAACGTGGCACCTACAGCGAGTTTTGGCCAAGAAAAGAGACCCGATCACGCACGTTTTGTTTCTAGACGAGGTGTTGTTTGGTGGTGGGAATGACAAAACAACCGGTGACGAAGACGACAGCGACGTACACGGCGCGTTCGGCGATACGCGCGGCGACGCAGACGACGACGACGCGAACGGCGACGAAATCCAAAAATACGTCGACGGTTCGCGAACCAGCGCGGGGGTTAAAAACACGCCTTGTGCTGTTTTCATTTCGTTGTTCAGCAAAGGCGCGTTTGAGGTGCTGGCTCGGTCCAACGCGAGCGCGGGTTTCGCGAAAGACGCGCTGCTATCAGGGTACCCGCGACTCGTGTACGTCCTGGAGACGTTGCACCTGAAGCTTCTGCGGGATTCCGACGCCAAAGGCGCGCAGTCGGCGGTTCGCAAAAACGGCGTGGACGCGTTTCTGATCAATAAAATAGCCGACCCAGTCGCGCAGGCGTACCACGCGCGCGTGTTTTCTTGCCTCGCCGAGCCCGTGGATTCCCTGCTATCGCCAAACACGCTGCAGCAAATTGCGAACAGCGTGGTGTCGGGTGGCGTTTCGGGAAGCGCGGGAGCTGGGCGCGGGGGCGAAGACGTGAGGCGGTTTTTATCGCGAGTCAGGCAAGAGCTGGACGCCGTAGCGCTTCGACCGGGTTTAGTCGCCGAGGTGATGCGAACCGGTGTGGCGAAGGCGCTGGTTTTGATGTCGAAAAGAGCCGAAACCGCGACGAACACGTCCCACGAAGCGCGTTATTTCGCGGTGGGAACGCCGGTGTCATCGGCGCAGCGCGCCAACGCCGCGTTGGCGTCGTCGCTGGAGGAGGTTATTAAGAATCTCGGCAAAATAGTCCCGCACCTCGCGAGCGCGCCCTCTGAGGCGTTGCAAGGCGCGCTGGCCACGCTTCGCGAAACCGCTCGGGATATAGTCAACACTACCCTGGCATCGGCGCTGGCGAAAATCAACGCGCATTTCGCCGCGATGCACGACGAGGACTGGAGCGGGGGGCCGCCGCCCGGGCAGGTAATTATTTTATTCACCCCATTCCGCCTCTGCGATTGCCCATACTCCTCCTGCGAAGGGACGGCGGTACCTCTGCACATTACCCTTCCCTGTTTACGTAACACACATCACAACCGACTGACACTTTCGGCGTTAATCGTACAAGGACGCGTCGCCCTACGCCGCGAGGGCGGTGGAGGCGCTCGGGTGGCTCGACGAATCCGGGTTCTTCGCGTTGTTCCCTCCATTAGACAGCGGCGACGCGACATCGGCGCTGTCGCCATCGGGTGACGCGCGCGCGGACTTGGCGACCGAGGTGTTTTCCTCCTTCACACGAAACGCGTGTCTGCTGCGGCTCGGTGAAAACGGAAAGCTGCGCCTCGCGAAGGACACCGCCGAGCTGGAACGCGCGGTTGACCAGTTTGTGTTTCCCACGAAATATTTGGCGTCAGCGTCCGGTGCGCACGCATCGATTCGCGCGCTACGCGCGGCTGTATTTCTGTCCCTGGACGAGCTCGTGGAGGGCGCGGAGGCTTGGGGGCGGCTTGGTGATGAAGGTACCACTAAAGAGAATGACGCTGAAAAAAGAAAAGACGCAACCGGCGCCGCGTCTTTGGTTCGCGATTTACCGAAACAAGTCACCCTGATGTTGGCGTTTTCCATGGCCCCCAACTCGGTGCAAACTCCGTGGCAGCGCGCGGGTCTCACTCCTTCTTTATACGCGACGTGGATGAATACGCACGCCGGGACGGACATCGCCGCCGCCGCGACAGAAACCCTGGACGCGTTTGATTCGAAGCGAAGCGACGTGGGGGCCGAGGCGAAACGCGCAGCGAGTTTGATTCGAGCCGCGAAAAAAACGCTGTTTCCGTCGCGGTGAACCGTGTCAGACGCGACGTCATTATTTGTGATGATACATACCTCATTTTCGTGGTAAATACAAGTGCTGGGTTCGATATATGTTATGTAGGGAAGGTACACCGCGTTACCCTCTTCCCTTTGTCCGTCTCAACCCGCCGCTCCCGTTGCTCTCCCTGGGCGCGGTGCGCAGACTTCGCAACAGCGACTGCCCCAATCCGTTTTCGTTTTCCTCAGCCTGCTGCGCCAACAACGCCAGGTCCATCTGCGACTTGGTGCGCACGATCACTTCCTGAGACACCTTGATGAACGCGAACGCCGTGGTCCCCACCGCCGTGACGCCGTAGCCTATTATTTGAATCGGCGTCACGACATCGTCGTACAGCTGCACCGCGGGGTAAATCAAAAGCGCGTTTCGCAGCATCACCAGCACCTTGTTACTCACCGAGCCTAGTTCTTTAATAATCCCAAAGCCGCTGACGGTGGTGACAATCGCAAGCACCACCAAGGCGAAGAAGATCTTCCAATTTTTGAGAAACACTTGGATGTTCTCGGGTCTCACCACGTCTCGCTCGAACAACACGCACAGCACGCCCAAGGAAAAGGAACTTGACGGCGTGGTGAAATAAACGCCTTCCCACAACGTGAACCGTTCGTTTCGAAGGTAAAAGTGAAGAATCACGTACTTTGCGCTTTCCGCCAGTTCGCTGATCAACATCAGCCACACCCCGACGGGCGTGAAGTTTACTTCGCCGATCGCCGCCAACACCGACCCGCACGTCACCACCACGATGCACACGAAAAGCGCCCACGAAAACTTCTCCAACCCTAAACCCACGATGAATATGTTCAGCACCACGGGCTGGAACGCCTTGAGCATCTGCACGAAGGAAACGGAAATGTGCAGATACGCGGTGCTTCCCGCAGCCAGGGAAATGCACTCTAGGATACCCACCGGTAACATCCCGCGCGTCCACTCCACGAAGGACAAATCCGCGTGGTCGCCGAGTTGTATAATGCCGCTGTGAACTAAACCGAGCACCACCGCCCAGCGCGACACCGCGGCGAGGGTGACGATGAAGATGGGGTACTCAAAATCAAGCACCCCGAGGACGTACTTCTGCAACAGAATCAACGTAGGACCGGATAACATGAACAACGCGACGTGGATCAACAGCTCGCTGAAGGGCATGAGCTTCCAATCCGGTTTCTCCCTTGCGTGTCTGCTGTGCGGGGTTTCGGTCAAATCGTCCTCCTCATCCGGGGAGGCGTGGACATTCACCGGGAGGACACCTCCCGAGCGTAACATCTCGGCGAGGCTTCCGACGTAATACAATCAATCGTGAACGCTCGTTGCGGTCTCAACGCGTTACAACCGCGTGCCAACGCGTATGACGACGCGGCCTTGATTTGCGTCCCCCACGTGATTATGTAACACTACTTTTTGCGGACCGGTCAACTTCGAGATTGTATAGGGTTTAGGGTTTGGATTTAGGGTTTGGATTTAGGGTTTGGGTTTGGGTTTAGGGTTCGGGTTTATGGTTTAGGGTTTAGGGTTTAGGGTTTAGGGTTTATGGTTTAGGGTTTAGGGTTTAGGGTTTAGGGTTTAGGGTTTAGGGTTTAGGGTTTAGGGTTTAGGTTTTAGGGTTTAGGGTTTAGGGTTTAGGGTTTAGGGTTTAGGGTTTAGGGTTTAGGGTTTAGGGTTTAGGGTTTAGGGTTTAGGGTTTAGGGTTTAGGGTTTAGGGTTTAGGGTTTAGGGTTTAGGG